>Ga0302251_1000023_pt1 | contig 211146 bp, 199 predicted proteins | sample AAG_RA_Gln_MG_FD_193534 | JGI IMG/M metagenome (GOLD analysis project Ga0302251, IMG submission 193534) | Enriched activated sludge microbial communities from anaerobic digester in WTTP, New Holstein, Wisconsin, United States - AAG_RA_Gln | ecosystem: Engineered > Bioreactor > Anaerobic >... | reverse complement strand
GCCCGACAACGACCCGGGGGCGCATCTGCCCGAGACGCTCGATGTGCCGGCCGACCTCGCTTGCCCAGATGGCAAAGCGGAGCCCGTAAGTCGTGGGGACGCCATGCTGCCCGTGAGTGCGGCCGATACAGACCAGCGTCTTGTTCTCTTCCGCCCGCTTCAGGAGGACCGCGAGGAGTTTCCGGAGTTTTGTATCGATCAGGCCGAGCGACTGCCCGAGCTGGAGGCCGGTCGCGGTATCGAGGATATCGTTGCTCGTTGCGCCGTAATGCACCCACCGCCCGGACTCGCCTGTTACTTCCGAGATCGACTTGACGATTGCCATCATGTCGTGGCTGATCTCGAGCTCGATCGCCTTCGCCCGCTCGAGCGACGCGTTCTTTGCCGTGCTCTCGATCTCTCCTGCTGCCGCTGCAGGGATCATGCCGTGGTAGGCCTCGGCTTTTGCCAGCGCGACCTCGGCCGCCACGATGCAGGCGAACCGGTTTTTCTCACTCCAGACGGCACGCATCTCCTTTGTGCCGTAGCGCTCCTCGATGGGGTGGACTGCCATGTGAACAGATCTGTTGTCCGGGAATATAGGGATTGGGGGATTGTTTGGAATGCAAGAATCTTTTTCGCGGAGATTATGTAAAATCGTCCTTGTTCTGATGAATGTGCCACTCGAAGATTACTTACACTTACCAGGGCGCGCAGTACATCATATTTCAATCCTTGTTCTCGTGGATGTTTCGCTCGAAGAAAAAACAGGGGTGGATCAACCTCATGAATCGGGGTTTCAATCCTTGTTCTCGTGGATGTTTCGCTCGAAGGACATTTACCCAATGGCTGATTGGCAGTTAGCGATGTTTCAATCCTTGTTCTCGTGGATGTTTCGCTCGAAGTATTTACGGCGTTCTGTTCAATCTTAACCGCCGGATAGGGTTTCAATCCTTGTTCTCGTGGATGTTTCGCTCGAAGGTTACGGGGGAGAAGGGACTGCATTGCGGTCTTACATGTTTCAATCCTTGTTCTCGTGGATGTTTCGCTCGAAGCAGGGGTAACTTTGCTGGGTTCAAGCAGGTGTGTCCGAGTTTCAATCCTTGTTCTCGTGGATGTTTCGCTCGAAGTCCTATAACATCGCACGCAACAGTGGTCTTTCGGGGTTTCAATCCTTGTTCTCGTGGATGTTTCGCTCGAAGCAAGAGGCGGAAAACAAACACCTCACGGTTGACGGGTTTCAATCCTTGTTCTCGTGGATGTTTCGCTCGAAGGGAATTATCTTGTATTCAGTCATTCGCACGATGGCTGTTTCAATCCTTGTTCTCGTGGATGTTTCGCTCGAAGCCTATAGGTAATATAGGTAATTGTCGCCCGGCTTGGTTTCAATCCTTGTTCTCGTGGATGTTTCGCTCGAAGAAACTCTCATTTTGGGCTTCTTTTCCAAGTGGTTTGTTTCAATCCTTGTTCTCGTGGATGTTTCGCTCGAAGTGTTTTATCCGAGCGGTGCGCCCGGGTCAAAAGGGTTTCAATCCTTGTTCTCGTGGATGTTTCGCTCGAAGGGTACTCGAAATCATTGATAGTCGTAGTGTTTGGGTTTCAATCCTTGTTCTCGTGGATGTTTCGCTCGAAGCAGAATTGAATGAACAGATTGCAGAACTCGAAGCAAAAGTTTCAATCCTTGTTCTCGTGGATGTTTCGCTCGAAGCCAGAATATAGTATTATGCATTTGTAGCCGGTGAGTTTCAATCCTTGTTCTCGTGGATGTTTCGCTCGAAGCATCGAGAAGGACGGCGGGTTGCTCGTCAAGGGTGGTTTCAATCCTTGTTCTCGTGGATGTTTCGCTCGAAGTTTACAGTATTGCGGGTGTATTATTCATCTGCACGATTTGTTTCAATCCTTGTTCTCGTGGATGTTTCGCTCGAAGAGACGAAATGGAAAAAAAAGAAATTGACGCACTGCGGTTTCAATCCTTGTTCTCGTGGATGTTTCGCTCGAAGGTACATATTAATCATCTCAGACCATGTTCCTTATCAGTTTCAATCCTTGTTCTCGTGGATGTTTCGCTCGAAGTCGTCTGGCTTACGCTCTTTCTTTTCAGCCATCTTTGTTTCAATCCTTGTTCTCGTGGATGTTTCGCTCGAAGAGGGTATGATACCTTACAACAATCTTTTTGTGAGGTGGTTTCAATCCTTGTTCTCGTGGATGTTTCGCTCGAAGGTCCACCTGGTAAGCGGTATTTTAGTGGTTTTTGGTTTCAATCCTTGTTCTCGTGGATGTTTCGCTCGAAGTGCGGCAAGGTCTATGTTGAAATGAAATTCGTTGTTGTTTCAATCCTTGTTCTCGTGGATGTTTCGCTCGAAGGTAATGGTTCCAAATTCCGATCTGGTGTTATCAAGTTTCAATCCTTGTTCTCGTGGATGTTTCGCTCGAAGGGAAAGCGTCACATCGTCCACTACCGCAGATCCGGCGGTTTCAATCCTTGTTCTCGTGGATGTTTCGCTCGAAGTACGGAAATTCTGCGACATTTTCCCACCGTCGGGAGTTTCAATCCTTGTTCTCGTGGATGTTTCGCTCGAAGCGTGTGGGTTGTCGAGGGGTGATACCGTGGTTTTCAGTTTCAATCCTTGTTCTCGTGGATGTTTCGCTCGAAGGGGGATCAATGGAGACTATACTATACCGGAAATGAGTTTCAATCCTTGTTCTCGTGGATGTTTCGCTCGAAGATACACCGGCTGGTTATGGCACGGGCGCATGGTGGTTTCAATCCTTGTTCTCGTGGATGTTTCGCTCGAAGTTTAATGTCTGTTGAACCAACATCGGAACCAACAGGTTTCAATCCTTGTTCTCGTGGATGTTTCGCTCGAAGGGAATGAACACAGAGAGTGTTTCATCAATGTGGAGTTTCAATCCTTGTTCTCGTGGATGTTTCGCTCGAAGTCTGGCATAACCGCTTGATACTCTTCATAGAGTTGTTTCAATCCTTGTTCTCGTGGATGTTTCGCTCGAAGATGATTGTAGGATCGAAGGCGAAGAAGAAGATGAATGTTTCAATCCTTGTTCTCGTGGATGTTTCGCTCGAAGTGCTTCTTTTCTTGTGTAGAACACTTTTCCTATGAGTTTCAATCCTTGTTCTCGTGGATGTTTCGCTCGAAGGTGAAACCATGTTAGCACCCGATACAATCAAACGAAGTTTCAATCCTTGTTCTCGTGGATGTTTCGCTCGAAGCAAGCTTTGCTACAATCTAATGTTGTCTTGGGGTATATTGTTTCAATCCTTGTTCTCGTGGATGTTTCGCTCGAAGGTGAAACCATGTTAGCACCCGATACAATCAAACGAAGTTTCAATCCTTGTTCTCGTGGATGTTTCGCTCGAAGCAATGAGGGTATGATACCTTACAACAATTTTGTGAGGTGGTTTCAATCCTTGTTCTCGTGGATGTTTCGCTCGAAGCTATGCTGACGATCTGACCCTCGGAATCTGTGCTGTTTCAATCCTTGTTCTCGTGGATGTTTCGCTCGAAGTCGCATCCTTTCTCAATTGCTGTTCCTGTTTCAGAGTTTCAATCCTTGTTCTCGTGGATGTTTCGCTCGAAGTCCATGCCTTTCCGTGTCAGGCACCATGCTTTCTGAAGGTTTCAATCCTTGTTCTCGTGGATGTTTCGCTCGAAGGCGGTGTAGGTGTCGCCATCAGAGCCGGCGGGCACAGTTTCAATCCTTGTTCTCGTGGATGTTTCGCTCGAAGCAGAGGCGGGCGGGTTCGTCTGCGCTGGCACCGGGTTTCAATCCTTGTTCTCGTGGATGTTTCGCTCGAAGTAATACAAGTGCAAACTACGGCCCGAGCGCAGCACGTTTCAATCCTTGTTCTCGTGGATGTTTCGCTCGAAGCGCTGATGACGTCGTCGGGTGGGAGATCGGAGACGGTTTCAATCCTTGTTCTCGTGGATGTTTCGCTCGAAGTAAAATGCGGCTCCCCCGGTCACCCCGGAATCCTGGTTTCAATCCTTGTTCTCGTGGATGTTTCGCTCGAAGCAAACTCCATCTCTTTCTCAGGTGCTAGTGACGATCTGTTTCAATCCTTGTTCTCGTGGATGTTTCGCTCGAAGTGGATGGTTTTCAAAACCGCAAGCGCAGAGGCCACTAAGTTTCAATCCTTGTTCTCGTGGATGTTTCGCTCGAAGTGCAGCCTTCGACAATTTGATCTCATTATCCTGCTGGTTTCAATCCTTGTTCTCGTGGATGTTTCGCTCGAAGGGTGTCAATTCGACGCATGGCCTGAGGAGGACCAAGTTTCAATCCTTGTTCTCGTGGATGTTTCGCTCGAAGTCGAGATGGGCAATCACTGGGCGTAACTGCCCTTGGTTTCAATCCTTGTTCTCGTGGATGTTTCGCTCGAAGTGGGTACCGCGGGGGCTATCAACTCCGCATATCCGGGTTTCAATCCTTGTTCTCGTGGATGTTTCGCTCGAAGGTTGAAAAAATGACCAAATTTCTTCCACCATTGGAGTTTCAATCCTTGTTCTCGTGGATGTTTCGCTCGAAGAAAAGGACAGATGGTAATGAATCCAGCGGATTACAGTTTCAATCCTTGTTCTCGTGGATGTTTCGCTCGAAGACCTTTGAGGAAGACGTTTATCGCGCTCAAAAACTGTTTCAATCCTTGTTCTCGTGGATGTTTCGCTCGAAGTACTCGGTCGTGGATTACTGCGTGTTTACCACGTGTTTCAATCCTTGTTCTCGTGGATGTTTCGCTCGAAGCCCACCCTGCCGAAAGGTGAAAAGGATGAAACTGAGTTTCAATCCTTGTTCTCGTGGATGTTTCGCTCGAAGGCAACGCCGAAACTGGCGAAGAGCTGAGCGTTGAGACGTTTCAATCCTTGTTCTCGTGGATGTTTCGCTCGAAGACTATATTGCCGTGACCTTGCAGCGCTATAAGGATGGTTTCAATCCTTGTTCTCGTGGATGTTTCGCTCGAAGTGCATAATGTTTTGTTGCCATTACTTATCCTCCCTGTTTCAATCCTTGTTCTCGTGGATGTTTCGCTCGAAGAAGGGGTCGGTCCAGCGATTATTCTGGTGGTGAAGGTTTCAATCCTTGTTCTCGTGGATGTTTCGCTCGAAGCGTTTTTCACGACCGACATGTCAAGATTGGCCTGATAAGTTTCAATCCTTGTTCTCGTGGATGTTTCGCTCGAAGGGATCACCGATCCCGGATCTCTCGGCTGGTTCCGGTTTCAATCCTTGTTCTCGTGGATGTTTCGCTCGAAGTTGACCGAGTTCTTCTTTGGCATTGGGAGAGCCAGTTTCAATCCTTGTTCTCGTGGATGTTTCGCTCGAAGCTTCGAGTTCTTGGGTGATCCAATCTGTTGTACCACGTTTCAATCCTTGTTCTCGTGGATGTTTCGCTCGAAGTGCACAAAAGGAGAAGCAATGAAACAGATTCGGTGTTTCAATCCTTGTTCTCGTGGATGTTTCGCTCGAAGTCGAGCACCAGCGCCCAGCGCCTCAAAGTCGAGAGGGTGGTTTCAATCCTTGTTCTCGTGGATGTTTCGCTCGAAGTTGATATGATCAACATCTAATCCTTCTGTGGGATTCAGTTTCAATCCTTGTTCTCGTGGATGTTTCGCTCGAAGATGAAGTCATAGCTGATCCACTCCCGCAGTAGCAGTTTCAATCCTTGTTCTCGTGGATGTTTCGCTCGAAGGATATACGGAGGCGCTGAAAGAGGCAGAAAGAACGGGGTTTCAATCCTTGTTCTCGTGGATGTTTCGCTCGAAGTATAGCGATTTTCTATGAACGCGTTGGCCAAAAAGTCGTTTCAATCCTTGTTCTCGTGGATGTTTCGCTCGAAGTCAAGACCCGTCTGCTTCAAACCCGCACTATGCCCGTTTCAATCCTTGTTCTCGTGGATGTTTCGCTCGAAGCTTCCGCCGGCAGACCAACGCCCACCAGTACGTATTTCGGTTTCAATCCTTGTTCTCGTGGATGTTTCGCTCGAAGCGTATTTTGAGGGCGATGGGTGGGCATGTAATAATGTTTCAATCCTTGTTCTCGTGGATGTTTCGCTCGAAGTATATACCCCAAACAACACGTGCCAAAAAACTTTGGTTTCAATCCTTGTTCTCGTGGATGTTTCGCTCGAAGATCGGTTATCATCCCTACAGTCTGGGACGGTTTGGTTTCAATCCTTGTTCTCGTGGATGTTTCGCTCGAAGTGAAATAAGCCAAGCAAAAATCTCCTGAAGATATGCGAGGTTTCAATCCTTGTTCTCGTGGATGTTTCGCTCGAAGTGCGCATCTTCTTTGCATATTCTTGAAGGTTTCCGGTTTCAATCCTTGTTCTCGTGGATGTTTCGCTCGAAGTTTTGGGTGTGCTCCCTGCCATTCTCCCCGGTTTGGTTTCAATCCTTGTTCTCGTGGATGTTTCGCTCGAAGTATATTAATCTTGATGGGACAAATTACATTGTGAGTTTCAATCCTTGTTCTCGTGGATGTTTCGCTCGAAGTATAGTTAATAAAACACTGCTTAAACATAACAAAAGTTTCAATCCTTGTTCTCGTGGATGTTTCGCTCGAAGTGTAAGTTATGGTTTTATTGCTATATATATTTTGTGTTTCAATCCTTGTTCTCGTGGATGTTTCGCTCGAAGATAATAACCACGACCGTACATTCTATGTCTCCCGGTTTCAATCCTTGTTCTCGTGGATGTTTCGCTCGAAGCTGTACCTCACGTACTGCTCCATCACGCGAGGGGGTTTCAATCCTTGTTCTCGTGGATGTTTCGCTCGAAGATACCACCGGGCGTTTCACACCGCGTATCGGGGAGGTTTCAATCCTTGTTCTCGTGGATGTTTCGCTCGAAGCCGGTAGTGCCCGGAGGGGCAGTTACCAAGGAGGAGTTTCAATCCTTGTTCTCGTGGATGTTTCGCTCGAAGAATTGACGGAACGGATGAAGATGTCTGGATCACGTGTTTCAATCCTTGTTCTCGTGGATGTTTCGCTCGAAGAACGATCCCCGTTGCAGAACTTTCAGTGTTCTATGAGTTTCAATCCTTGTTCTCGTGGATGTTTCGCTCGAAGCAACCGGCGGGCATATTGTCCTGTATGGGACGGATGGTTTCAATCCTTGTTCTCGTGGATGTTTCGCTCGAAGTGGGTACGGTTAGCGCTATCAATGCCGCGTACCCGGGTTTCAATCCTTGTTCTCGTGGATGTTTCGCTCGAAGTCAAGAGCTGGTGGACAATCCTTGAGGATTTCCTGTTTCAATCCTTGTTCTCGTGGATGTTTCGCTCGAAGGCCGCGAAATTTTGCGTATTTTCCGCTGAATCGCGACCAAATCACTTAAAATTCCTGCATGAATTTCTTCCTGCGGAATTATCGATTCCTATTTAAAGATAAGAATCAGGTGCAGATTGTTGCATAACAACAGTCGATGCACTTGTTTTTGTATTTACCCTTGTTCGGATAAAATCCTTTGTCGATGATCTCAAGGATCTCCCCGATGATCTCTCGACCCCGCTCGAAATCCGGCCCGGTGAATTCGATAGTTTCAATGTGGTGATTGCTCCGTGTAAAGCAGATGAATCCCCGTTTCACATCGCACTGGTAATTCTCCCGGATCATCATGGCGTGAAGGACGAGCTGATACTTGTAGGTCTGGAAGATCGTGTCCTTGAACTCAGCAAATTTGTATTCGAACGGGGCGGCCGTTCCATCATCAAGGAAGAGGACTTCATCGACAATTCCTTTGATATGATTCTGCTTGGATGCGATGAACACGTTAATCTCTTTTTGGACTACCCCGAGTTTCTTCCTCAAGTAATCAGGATTTGTAATCATCTTCTCTTCGTGAACCTCGCGCCCTTTCATCACCTTGAACCGTTTCTCCTCATGCTGGGGGATATCGAGGCAGTGCATGTGATAAATGAACCGGGGACAGAACAGGTATTCGAGCACATCGGAGATCGTGATGATGGTGTCGCTTTCGGAAGACATGATCAGAAAAACTTCGTCAGGAGTTCGTCGCTCACCAGTTTCTTGTCGAAAGCCTGGCCGAGCAGTTTTACCTTCTTGAACGAGGCATCGTCCATAGGGAATACGTATACGGAATCAACTTCCGGATCGATCTCCTGTTCGCATTCCAGCGCGAGGGAGTCGCGTTCATTGGAATTCAGGTTCCCGAGGAACACGCTCTTCTGGACCCGGTACAGGCCTTTGTTCAGGCAGATGCGGACCACATGGTTCCGCGTTGTCGTTTTCGCGATATCGTACACCACCCAGACCATCGTCATGTGCCGTCACCTATTTGATCAGTTTGTTTGCAATGTGGTGGCACTCCATCTGAATGGTATTCCTCGTCTTGATATTTCGTCCACGGTATTCGATCTCCTTGTCGAACATCTCGTTGATCGCGCCGATGAGGGCCGCCTTTCCCTCCCTGTTAAGATACAGGCCGTGGGGAACAGGATCGAAATACCCCTCCGAGACCTGCCGCTTCATGAAGAGGTTCACGACAGTCCGGTCGATGTTGGCCCGGAATAATTCGATAAGATCGAAAACGAACGACCGCTTGTTGTAGTTATCTGTGTGCAGGAATCCGACATACGGATCGAGTCCGGCAATGATGCATGAGCGTTCGACCTGCGAGTAAAGAACCCCGTACCCGTAATTCAACAGGCAGTTGAATCCGTCGCGTGCCGGGTCCCGGCTCCGGCCCTTGAACCTCCATTTCTCGGGCATGATACTGCTGATCGCGTCGAAATAAGCCTGGGACGCCATCCCCTCGATCCCCATGATCGAACCGCGCTTGTAATCAAGCGTCCCTTTCATCTCCTTCAGCGATGCGAGCAGGACGTCAAGCCGGGTGATGTACTGTTCGAGCAGTTCTTTTTGTTCGGGCCGGTTCTTCTTGAGGTCTTTGAGAAGTTCGATCTGGTCCTCGATCTTCCTTGCTATCCATTCGCGTGCGAGATAAAACCCGGTGTCCTCGTTCGCTGCTTCGAGCTGGCGGCGGCGGATGAGCGTGGTGCTTCCGAGTTTCGAATGCCACACGCGCCCGTACGGGTTGCCGTGGTAATCGAGAAAGATGATGTCGATGTTATGTTCGATGGCGAACTGGATCGCATCGGTGGTGATTGTTGCGGACGTGGTGATGAGAATGCTGTCAACCTTGTCGGCCGAGACCTCGAAGGTCTTCTCATCGTTTTTCACGAGAAAACAGTTGTTGGATTTTTTCAGGTACGATCCCCGTGTGTTGATGACGAGCTGCATGCTCCTCCTTCAAAATCTCCTTTCAGTTGCCTGACTGAGCCAAAACCGCGCGAGACGGATTTCCCGATGCCGAGCAGGTCCGGGATCAGGAAATTTGCCTGGAATTTCCCGGTAAAAACCATGACGCTGACATACTTGAGCCGGTCTTTCCGGAAATGCACCTGCGCGTCACACTTGATCGGAGCAGGCACATCGTAGCCCAGAGACTTTGCCATTGACAGGATATTGCCGGTCAGGATCTTCCGCATGAACTCGTCGCGCTCTGGCTTTCCCTTGAGCGCATAGAACTTCCGGTAGTTCTCTTGGTTCAGCGCGAGCCACGGGGTTGCGAACTCATACGAGCGGATCTTGTTCGAGATCCCGAACTCTTCATCCTTCAGCGAGATCCCGCGTTCAACTATCTGGTACGTGTTCTCACCAAGCCGGATCTCCTGGTATTCATCGAAGATCTGCTTGAGTACTTCCGCACCCTCGTTGATTCCTATTACTGTCGGGACGCTACCGATCATCTTGTACTGAACGACCGGGTAGCGATAGATGAACTTGTCCGCGTTGTGCTGGTGGAGTTCTGCGTATTCGTTGAATTTGGTGGCGAAGAATCCCCGTAGTTCGTGGGCGGAGCCGTGGATTGGCCGGGTGGAGCCGAGGGTCAGGGTGAAGGTGTGGAGGATCATAGGATCACTGTTCCGCCATCAGCAGGAATGAACCCGATTTTCTGATCGTACCAGATTTTCAATTCTTCCTTGCTGATATATCCAATTCCAAGATCGTTTTGGAATAATCGTTTTGCATTTTTTTCAGGAACTGATATGACGTAATCAAGAAATTTCCGCTTGATCTTCTGGAATTCTTTTCTCCGTTCCAGCAGGGGTTTGGATTTGATCTCCTTGAATTGCTGCCACAATTTCCGTGCCTCCGTGTCGCATTCCACAAAGACATCCATCTTCGGGTAATCATTCTGGATTAGATGGAATTCATCGTGAAGATCACCATATTTGAGATACCGGATCATGTCGAGATATTTCTCTGCCTCGTCATCCGAATGCAGTTCACACACCATCTGGAAATACCGGTCGTTTAAAGAAAGGAATTCCTGTTCATTCACTGTTCTTTTTTCTTCGAAAATCTTCCGTGTTGTCCCCAGAAGGAACGGGGAATAGATCCACGAAGAGTAATTTTTCCCATTATCTGTCAGTGTGATAACCTGCACCTCGCCTCGCTTCTCCTGAGAATTATTTCGGTTACACCGTCCGGCAACCTGATTGATCGAGTCGAGAGGTGCCATGTCCCGGTAAACGATATCGACGTCGATATCGACACCCGCCTCGATCAGTTGCGTACTCACAATAATTTTCCGGGAGTTATTGTCGGGATCGCGGATTTCCCGGATTCTTTTTAGTCTCTCTTGAGGGATGAGGTGGGTCGATAAGAATGTATATTCTGTATCTGGAGACGGATTCAATGCTAATTCAGCATACACTTTTTCTGCGGATTTGATGGTGTTAAGGACGATCAAAAAATCTTTTTCAGATTCGTTTTTTATTCTGCTCTGGATTTCCCGGATAAAATCCTGAATCGGGTGGGGTTCATCATTGAACGTAAGGACCACACGGTCCAGTTGTGAGAAATACTCGTTTTTCTTCGATGCCAGCTCTTTTATCTCTCCTTCTTTCCTCTCATCGAAGATCAAGGGCTGTGTGGCAGTTACGAATAGTACCCGGATATTCAGGCAGCGTGCCAGAGTCTGGAGCATATCATGGAATAAAAGCCAGTAATGATGAGGGATCGACTGGACTTCATCAAGGATAATTATTGCATTGGCTATCGTGTGGAATTTCCGAACTGCCCGGTTCCTGTTGGATATAATTGTGTGGAAAAACTGGACAAACGTTGTTATGATAAATTCGGAATGCCATCCCTCTATCAGCAATCGAGAGGCATCTTCATCATAATCCTCCTCATCAGATGATGTGTAAGTTAAATCAGCGAGATGGTGATGCTTGAGAAGGACATCCGATGGTATTTCAGAGTCTGGAGATTGAGAGAATACTGATAAGATGACATCATAATTCTGATCGATGATACTCATGAAGGGAAGGCAATAAATGATCCGTGATGTCAAACCGGTTTCCCTGGCAATTCTCTCCCGCAACTTCAATGCAAATGAGACAGAGGTTAATGTTTTTCCCGTCCCCGTCGGTACATTAAGTGAGTAAATTTTTTGATCAAGATCTAACGACGGAATTTTTGAGATCACATCCACATAGATCTCATTTCGCATCTTATTCATGGGGGTTTGAGAACTGGTAAATCCCTTGGTATTCCGGTAGAGATCAACAATATCCGGGCTTATCGTTCGTTCATGTTGATCTGCCGGGATACCTGCGGCATCCCGTTTATCCCCATCAAGAAGGATTGAATAGAAAAAAAGGGTGAGCACTTCCATGGCTGGAGCAGGAGTTGTCTTTTCCAGTTTAGGCTTAAGGGAGAATTTATTCCCGTCATGAACGATCGCAGCGATTGTAATATCAATCTCCGAGAAAAAGGAATCAAGAATTTCTTTTGAGATTAAACGGTAATACGCAGAACCGAGATCAATTTTGTTAATTGCATCGCACTGGTGTTTGATCAGGATAGTTGTCTCGGGCTTTCGTACATCGGCGATTTCATCGTAAAAATTTATCAGATTACCGTGATGTCTTCTTACAAGGATGAATCCGATGAACGGTAACAATGAATCTGCATTACCGGTATTGTTTTTCAATAATTTTTGAAGGCAATAGTAAGTAAAAAGCGCAGAGATAAGCCCGTGGTGCGTTTCTTGTCTGGCTTTCAGGACTGCCTTCTTTTTATCATCGGCAAACAGGTATTCCTGAAAATATGATGTGGCTTTCCCGAAATCATGACAAATACCAAGTGTCCGGGAAAATATCGCAAGGGTATCATGGGGATATCCGAGTACAGAAAAATCCGGCCGGGCAGCATTGTGCGTTCTCTCACAATAATCTGCAACGGCTGAAAGATGATCCTGAAGTTTTTTTCCGGGATGGGAAAAAAGATCACATGAAGAGGATTCGTTCATGGCTCCCAAGCTCATAGTAATGATTAACCTTCGCGGAGATCGGTTTACAGTTCCGCTCAAACATGAACTGCTGGTATTCGTTCACGATCCGATCCTCGGTCATCTCATTTGGTAAGGTCTCGGTCATGTATTCCTTACCTGTTTCGAACCGGATCTCCCGGATCTGATCTTTGGGGATGACTGAGTCAAGTATGATCTCGGCAGGGCTTTCCTTCCTATCGAGAGGATATTCTCCGATAAACTCGAAATTTGCGATGTGCTCGGAAATCCCCAGGCAGGGAGTATAAATACATTTATGGCCGGAGATCATTTCGAGAACTGAGGAATAGATTCCGGGATCAGAATGCGAGAAATATATCCGGTATTTCGCATCCTTCAGGAATTCGAATTGTATCCGTGTATGTTGTTTGATGACGTTCATCGTGCTCACTGATTCAGTATCAATGAGGTTTTCGGAAAACCGGACTTTTTTCACCGGATTCAACAACCTGATTGCGAAACGTGCATCTTTTTTTGGGAATTTTTTAAGGTAGGTATCTTTTGACAAACCAAGGATTGCACCCATTAGTCCGCACAGGGCGGTACGAGGAGGCAAGGAAAAAGTGAGTGGAGACGTAGTGGTAAAGAATTTCCGGAAGTAGGCATATTCACTCCACACATCAAAGACCAGAACATTTTCCATGGTTATCAGAGCGTGAGTTGTTTCACCGGGTACTTGGCAGATTTCAGGGCTTCTTCAAGATTGATCGATTTTTCCTTGACCGTGACACGAACATGCGGATCGATACAATAATCGATATGATCGATCTTTGCAGCGTTTACAGAAAGCGTGTCGAGGAGTGCCGAAATTTCTAGTGGAATTTGGGTAATATCACGGATCTCCTCATCGGAAACGTCCGTTTTCCCTTTCTTGATCAACGCGTTAAGATCGCCGATATGGAAATTCTTCTCCTTGTAGGTCACGTTGATTAGAAGCCGGGGCATCTGGCCGACTTTTGATCGGGAGATCAGGTTCTTCGTCCCGTTCCAGAGGCCATCAACCAAGCATTTCACATCATCATCGGTAAGCTTGGTTGTCTTCGCGGCGTTTTCGTTGACAATCCCATAGAATCCGATGAGAGAATAGGGGAGGACATACTGTTCAGTGAAGGTCCCTTGTGCTTTCCCCGTCTCTTGTGAGGGCATGACAGTAGTTCCTTTGATGAAAGATAATTTTACCCGGTGCAGGGACCGGCCAATCCGGAACTGAACCGGACCAGTCAGGATAATATTTTTCTCGTTTTTCTGTTCGCTTTCACCCTCTTGCTTTTCAGGTTTCTTGGATCCCTTTGCTCCTTTTTTTGAGATTGCTGCGGTCGTACCGAACAGACGCATGTCAATGTATTTTTTTATTAAATCGTCGGCATTTGAGATTTTATTGTCATCCAAGACAGTTTTCTTACCTTTGAGCAATCCATCATCGTCACGATACCCACGGATGAAAATATCCATTCCCTTACAATCAAAAAGATAATCCCGGACAGTACGTTTCAGCCGGACATCGCTAACGAGATTTTCCATGGTCTCTTCATCGATGCGCGGTTTGTTCTCGTCAAGCGGATCCCCATTGGGATTGATATCCTTAACATCATACAAGAACAAGAGTTCCGAACGTTTTGATACAATCTCACTCATTTTTTATCTCCTTCATTGTCCTGTTTTTTAGTCGTAAACTGGCTGGCAAGGTTCATTCCCAGAACAAAGTAGAACGAAATTTCATCTTTTGACATAATCCATTCGTCACCGGCTTCGATCATTGAGGCCGATATTATCTGTTCAAGATCCCGGTAATAATTCGCCTTGTACTCTTCAAGTTTATTCTGGATTTGAGGTAATAATGCCTGAATCGTTTTCTGATCCAGTCTGAGCCCCTGAAGCTTTGTCCTGAATGGCGTTGCACCTCGTTCATGATGCTGAATACCCAGCAGTTTCTGACACAGTACTCCTTCCAGAAATACTGCACGTTTCGCTGCTGTGTCAAAAAAAGCCGGGAACTCATCAAAGATCGCATCGGCTTTCTTTTTTGTTTCTGAAGATCCGTCAATAACAATACTTTTTGGTAACGTTGTCATAGTCCTTCCACCCTTATGTTTTCCGAATAACTCCAGCTCGTCCAGATACGCGAGCAATGCCAAGCCCCTGAATGCTGTTTCCTTTGTTGGAATTCCGTGGTTGTGCTGGTCCCGGATTTTTCGTGCAATCTCATAAAGGATGAATGGATAACTTACTTCTTTTCCGGAAAAAATACGACCAACAATGTCGAAGAAATACACATCGGCATACCTGCCGAAGAAATAGCGGAGGGTTTCAAAGGTGAATTTGTATTGTTTTTCACCAATTCTCTTTTGATCTTTAAACGCCGGAACCTGAAAATCCTTAAAATACGGTTTACTTTCTATCACATTTTTCGCATCAAATAGCTGCTTCAGCCGTGAGGGGAATATGTCTTCGATATATCGGATAATCTTGAAGGACCGTTTATCTTCTTTATAAATTAAAATGTTACAGAGAAATGAGTTCTCTTTTTCTGCAAGGGTGCCAAAAATTTCTTCTCTCGCATCGCTCATAAGCGACTCATACTTATCAGTGAGTTTGATCTTTTCTGTATCTTCCTGAAAATTTTTCAGAATTTCATACACGATTGTATTTTCATTCAGGAGGGGTTTAGGGATGATATAGTAGTCATAGCCATAGAACGAAAAATGGCAAAAGTCATTGAGATATCGTTTTCCTCGTTCCAAAGCAAGTGCACAGTCAAGGCAGACCGGATAATTTTTCCAGGCAAGACTCTGGTCGAAACCCCCGGAGACCATTCCTGGTTTATCAACAGTATAGAAATTGAACGTGGATGCGAATCCGTATACTTCATCTTTCTTTTTTCTGCATACAGAACAGGTTTTGTTTTTTTCAACAGATGTTGTATTGTATTTCTGCCAGAATGACGCCCGGCTTTTTTGTACAAAAATTTTCCGGAACAGGTCGATATCTCCAAGATGATATCGTTGACCATTTTCTGTTATTACAATCGTCATTAGAAAAGATTCTTTTTTTACAGGGATACCCTGAAGAATAGATTGTGTTTGAGCAATAATCTCTGATTGATGTTCTTCAAGACATTTTCCTAATGCAGAAAGGTAGTTTATTTCGTCATTTTCAAGAGCATAAGGCATTTGGGAAAAATTCTGCCCAAACCAGTTTTTGATTTTTATTGGAAACGTTCTGGCGATCTCGGTTACTTTTGATGATGGTGTAATATTTGTGCCATTTGGGCTTCCAAATCTGTAGAGGTATTTCGAGTTATTTTTTCTGGAATACTCTTCTTCTTCACGTACATCAATGAAAGAAAAACTGTTGCCGGTTTTTTCAATTTTTATTGAGAGAATATGCGGAGGTATTTCTGATTGCCCCTGGATGTCTTCACAAAAAATCTCAATGAGTCCCTGAGGATCTTTCGTACTGATTTGATCTTTTTGAAGAGAATATTCCCCAATTTCCCGTATCGCTTCAATCATTGTATCGTCCCATTGCACAAGGAAAATTATTCCTGTACCAATTATCGGGTCTATTTATCTCCCCTGCATTATTCAACGATCCTCCATTTACCGTAACCATCTATATACTTGCTGATTTGACGGTGTGAAAGTGATAATATCCGAATGTAGATCCTCCACATAACCCATTATAAGATAGTGCAGATCCGGACTCTTCAAAAATACCCGTCACAGGTTCCCCCCCACCTCCGCAGGTGCAGTCTCAGACGGAGACCGATCCCCTAAGGAGTACCCCCGCCCCAGAAACCCCCCCTTTTCAAATCGGGCTCTTTTTTCTGATCAGAGGTCATTTTGACCCCCTTTGTTCGGGTCTGACTTTCACAGGAACCGTGAAATTGACTTATTCACATAGATTGCCTGACATAAACTCCCGGAAACGCTCATTTTGGCCTCCGATTTTGGGGGTTTTACGACGGTAAGCCTAAATTGCGCTAATAGAACCCTAACAGATCGCGAAAGTCACTTCTGATCAAGCCACAGGAGAGGGGGTTGCTGCGGCTGCATCGATAGATCCGGGGCCCGGGAGGGTTGTCACCGCCAGAACCAGGAACTCGGCACGCTCTCTCATGCCGGGCATGCCCTGGCGGGAATATCCGCCCCCCGGAAAAACAGGGGTATCCTCTCCCTGCATCCATCTGCTAATTACCAATGAGTAACCTTTATCGTTTCTGCTAATTAGTAATTAGTATGGTCTCGAAAGAGCTGCTGCGGCAACTCGTCATCCAGCAGAAAGCCCGTTTGGAACAACCGGGGGATTTCATCGAACGCTCGATCCTCCCCGTGGTCCTTGCCGCACTGGACGATGACCGCGTGATCATTCTTGCCGGTATCAGGAGATGCGGGAAGTCCACACTCTTAAAACAAATCATGGAGACAACGAAGAACTACTGTTATGTCAATTTTGAAGACGAGCGGCTGCTCAGTTTCCGTGCAGAGGATTTTTCCATTCTCGATGAAGTGCTCATGGAACTATACGGACCGTCCTCCACGTACTTCTTTGATGAGATCCAGAACGTGGAAAAGTTCGAGACGTTTGTCCGGAGGCTCCAGGATAATGGCAAGAAAGTGATTCTCACCGGCTCCAACGCTGCCCTGCTCAGCAAGGAATTCGGGACCCGTCTGACCGGCCGGTACAAACTCTTTGAGATCTACCCGTTCTCGTTTTCCGAATATCTCCGGTTCCAGGGCATCGTAGTCCGCAAAGAATCGCGGTATCTGGCTGAAGAGAAAGCAACCATTGTCCGGGCTTTTGGGCGCTACGCTGAATGCGGCGGGATGCCCGAATACCTCAGAAATCTCGATACGGATTATATCAAAACCCTGTATGACAATATCTTGTACCGGGACATCATTGCACGATATTCCATCCGCAGGCAGAGACTGGTGAGGGAACTGGTCGGGATCCTTGCATCCGCGGTAACGCTCCCGTTCACGTACAACTCGCTGAAAAAAAGTCTCGGGCTGATGAATGCCATCACGGTCAAAGAGTACATCTCCTATCTCAGCGGGGCATACCTGTTCTTCGAACTCCCGCGGTTCAACTTCTCGGTGAAAAAACAGCTGGGCTCGCCCCGCAAGATCTACTGTATCGATAACGCTTTCAGTACCATCAGCGGCTTCTCCCTTTCCCCGGACAAAGGAAGGCTCCTGGAAAATATCGTGTATATCGAACTGAGGCGGAGGGGAAGCGGGATCTTTTACTTCACGAAGAACCGGGAATGCGACTTCGTCCTCGTTGACCGGAAAAAAATTACCGGTGCGATCCAGGTCTGTTATGAATTCACGGACGAAAACCGGGAGCGGGAGATCGGAGGCCTCGTTGAAGCGATGGATGAGTTCAGGCTAAGCCGTGGCCTGATCCTGACCAGCGACCAGAATGAGGAACTGTCGGTTGGGGGAAAGACGATTCTCCTTCAGCCGATCTGGAAGTGGCTGTTGGAGAATGACGATGCAATCTGGGCCGGGTAGCCTGACAATCATTCCGGGGCCGGATACGATCAAGATCGAGCTTCGCCGTTTTCACGGATTCTGCAATCACACTGCGGACGGCGGGATCGATGGTCTGTAAAAAATCACAGACACTTTTCTCCTCGCCCCCCGTTGATGCGGAGGATCACATCGGAATAGCATTCCCCGGCACGCTTGTGTGCCTTGAGCGCGTGATATGCAGATTCCGTGAGGCGGAGGTTTTTTGTCACTGGTGAATACAGGGTGCGTCCACATTAATACCCTTACGGCAATTCCTCCTGCACGCACTTTCACCCTGCCCCACATCCATAAAACCTTCAGCCACCAACATAGCTAGCGAAATGGACACCATCGACACATTCTTCCCGTACAGCGAGTACCGGCCCGGCCAGAGGCACATGCTCGAGGTCGCGGCCACGGTTGCCCGCGATGGCGGGATCGCGATGATCGATGCACCGACCGGGTCCGGAAAATCGAGCGTGGTCGCCTCGCTCCTTGCCGAACGCAGGGGCAGGAAGATCGTGATTGCTGTCCGCACAGTAAGCCAGCTCACCACCTTCATCCGCGAACTCGAACTCGTGAAGAAGAAAGCCCCGCAGATCAAGACCGTGTATCTTGTTGGTAAGAAGAGCATGTGCCCGCTGGGGGGAGAGGGGGACGTGTACCGGCGCTGTGAGGGCGTCAAGGCTTTCTCGAACTCGCTGATGCGGGACCGGGCTGACAAGGGAGCGATGGTCCCGGCAAAAGACCCGTTTATTGTCCAGCAGATCCGCAGGATGGACAAGGAGCACCCGCTCCTCTGCCCGTATTACATCAGCAGCAAGATGTTCGTCCCCGCAGAAGGAGTCGGGGTGCGGATGGTACCATCCACGGAACTGCGTAACAAGGCCGACCGCGTGATCCAGAATCCCGTCCCTCCGCGGGACCTTACCGAATACTCGTCCGGCCTCTGCCCGTACGAGCTGATGATGCACGCGGCAAAGAACACCGACGTGGTCATCCTCAACTACCACCACCTCTTCGACCGTCAGATCCGCGAACAATTATATGCGAACCTGGGAGTTGAAGAGCAGGACATCCTTCTCTTAATTGACGAGGCGCACAACTGCGGGGACGTGATCACAGGCATCGAGAGTGTGACGCTGGAGGAACGCGACCTCGAACAGGCCTCCCGCGAACTCTCTGGCATGGCCCGGCGCCATAAGGGTGCGGAGGCAGTCCGGCACGTTCTCCCGCGACTCACCGAGTTCATCCGGGGCCTCCAGAACTCGGTTGAGGCAGAGGACTGGTTCGACCCCGCGATCTTCGACAGGATGATCATCCGCGAATCGCTCTACAAGGATATGGACGAGATTGTTGACGATCTCATGGGCCTGTCCGAGACCATAAGGGAGAAGAACATCAAGGGGGGTGAGTTCCGCGAGACTGCGATCGAGCGGCTTACGGAATTCCTCCTCCGGCTCTCCAACTCCGCAACCGACCCGGCATTCCTGACCGTGTACCGCAAAGAGGAATCCGGTATCACTTTGGAAGTGCGCAGCATTGATCCTGCTGCCTCACTCTCCGAGGTCTGCGGCTCCCATGCCTGCGCCATCCTGATCTCGGGCACGCTCTCGCCGGTCGAGAGCTTCCGAAAGTATTACTTTGGCAACGGGAACGTGACAACACTCTCCCTGCCCAACGCGTTCCCTCAGGAGAACCGGCTCATTGCCTGCGCAGACGACATCACCACCGCATACTCGATGCGCCAGAACAAGGAAAACACGAACCGGATCGCAGGATACATCCGGGCGTTCTGTTCCCTGAAGGGAAACCGTGCCATCTATTTCCCCAGTTACCAGATTCTCGAGACGTACGCGGAACTTACTGCACGCGACATTCGGGGAAAAAAGGTCTTCATCGAGCCCCGCGATGCAGCAGGCGCAAGCGCGGCCCTGACCGAGTTCCTCTCGCTCCCGTCACGGCGCGAATCCGGCGTCATGTTTGCCGTTGCCGGGGGAAAGTGGAGCGAGGGGCTCGATTACCGGGGCGAAATGCTCTCGGGCGCAATGGTGATCGGCCTGCCGCTCGCCCCGTTCAACCGGGTGCGGAAGATGATGATCGAGTATTACCGGCACAAGTTCGGAGCCGAGGGCGAGTTCCTCTGCTATACCCTGCCCGCCGTCAACCGCTCGCTCCAGGCTCTCGGGCGGGTGTTGCGGACCCCGGAGGACCGGGGCGTACTCGTACTCGGGGAGAAGCGGTTTTTGGAAAAGAAGGTCAGGGATGCCCTGCCAGGCTGGATGCAGGAAGAGATGATCGACTGCGATTATGACCGGTTCCGCGAGGTGCTCGCACAATGGAAATCCTGAACGGGTCGTGCAGGCTCGGGCTCTGGTATGTCCACGTGTACTGGAGCGGAGACGAAGTCCACCGCATCCGGTTCTCGCGGACGGGAATCGAAGGGAGCGTTCCGCCCCTGATCCGGCAGTACTGTGCGGGAAAACCCGTTGACCTTAGGGCATTTTCTTCTGTCGCGATCCATGGTGACACCCCCTACAGCCGCATCTACCGGGCCGTGCGGGAGATCCCCTACGGGAAGACTACCACGTATGGCGACATTGCCCGGGTGGTCGGGACATCGCCCCGTGCAGTCGGGCAGGCCATGGCCCGAAATCCCACACCGCTTGTCATCCCCTGCCACCGGGTCGTTGCTGCAACGGGGATCGGGGGATTCTCTCCCGACATCGGGATCAAGGAACTGCTGCTGGAGCTTGAGAAGAGGGGAAGAAAGGTCTTGCAGAAACCCAGTCCGTAAACTACTACATAGGGAAACTCCAAACTATTTTGGAAAGCTACAGGAGCGGCACAGGACAGATGAGATCTGCAGTGATACTGGTCGGGGGCGAGGCGCGCCGTGCCAACGGGCAGGAGAAGTATTTCTTCCGGTACCAGGGCAGGACATTCATCGAGCGGCTCGTTGACACGCTGCGGGGGCTCGTTGACGAGATTATTCTTGTTGCACGCGACCCGGAACAGTGCCGCCGTTTCGACCACCTGAAGGGTGTTCAGTGTATAACCGATATATGGCAGGGGATCGGCCCCATCGGCGGGCTCCATGCCGGCACCCTTACTGCACAGGGAGACCTCATCTTTGTCTCTGCCTGCGACATGCCCTGCATCGACGCCGGGGTTGTTTCGTACCTCTTCTCCGCAATTGGTGAGCACCAGGCAGCCATTCCCAGCTGGAATGCAGACCTTCTCGAACCCCTCATGGCCGTATACCGCCGCGAGGCTATCCTGGAGTACCTCAAAACCCATGAGTCCTACTCGCTGCGCCCCATGATCCGGTCCATCGATACGCTCTATGTTCCCGTAAATGACCTCAGGCAGTTCGACCCGGAGCTCCGGTCTTTTACCAATATCAACAAGCTCGAGGACCTCGAGCAGATCAACGGGAACGAAACATGATAGCAGCGTGCCTGCCGTCTTTTCGCCACATACACCACAGGCAGCACGAATACCTTAAAATATATGTGATGAAACCAATCGATAGATCATTTACGTCCACAGGGAAACAGCTTGCTGCGGTGCAGGCGGGTGCGTGAAGAGTATGAGACCGATCTCCCCTGAAAACGAGGAAGTCCTTCACCTGTTCATCATCACAGCCGCGACCGTCGGCGCCGTCATCACTACGGTGTTCTCCCTGACGCACGGGATCTTCGAGATATTCCCGTTCCTGTACATCCTTCCCATCATCCTTTCCGTATACTTCTTCCCAAAGCGCGCGGTGCTCTTCTCCCTTGGCGTCAGCCTCACCTATATCGGGATGATCTACCTGTACGACTTCACCAATCCCGAACACATCGCGATTGCGACGGCATGGTTTGCCATCTTCATCACCATCGGGGTCGTCTCCTCATCCTACGCAACGCGGCTCATCGATGAGCAGACACGGATCCGTAGCATCCTTCTGAACTCTCAGGATGGCATTTTCTGTTTCGACCTCACGAGCCTGCAGATCCTCGGAGTAAACTCCAAGTTCGCGCAATGGCTCCGCTATGACCGGAGCGAACTTTTGGGAAAGGATCTCTCAAAGACCTGGACCGGATCGTCCGAGCGCGACCAGTTCATCGCAGATATCCGGAACGGTCTGGAGAATATGGAGACCGAGAGCGTCTTCCGGTCTCGGGACGGGGGCCAGCACCGGTTCACTGTCTCGGCTGTACTGGTGTCACGGAACCGCGTGCTCTGTTCTGCGATCGATATGACCAGCAGCAAGGTCGCTGACGAGGAGATCAAGAAGACCCTGGAAGAACTCGAGATGCAGGTCCGTGCCCGGACGGAACACCTGGAGAAGATTAACGCGCAACTCCAGGCCGAGATCCTCGAACGGCGCAGAGTGACAAAAACCATCCTCACACCGGAGCCCGGGTCCAAGAAGGACCTGGAGGACGATGAATGATCGCCTTCCCGTCCGGTGCTCCCCGCATCCTGCCCGGCACGGCACGGGCCCTCTGGTCCGCCGCCATCGTGGCAAGCGTCGCAGTTGCCATCGCCTCGACGATCTTCTCCCTCACGCATGGGATCAACGAAGTCTTCCCGTTCCTCTACTTCCTCCCAATCATCCTCTTTGTCTACTTTTACCCCGACCATGGTGTCATCTTCACGCTTCTTGTCAGCACCATCTACCTGGTGCTGGTCTATTCCCTCACCAGTTTCAACCCGGCAGTCGTCGCTGTATCCACGGCATGGTTCGTTATCTTCGTGACAATTGGCGTAGTAACATCATCCTTTGCCAAGGGGCTTGTTGCAGAGGAGCGGAAGTACCGTGACATCTTCGAGAACTCCCAGGCAGGGATCTTCACGTTCGGCCTTGATACCCTGAAGATCCGGGAACTGAATGCGAAATGCGCACGCATGCTCCGGTATGACAGAAACGAGCTTGTGGGAAAAGACCTCAAAGAGATCTTCACGGACAGCGCACAATACCAGTCCTTCACCCGCGAGATCCAAACCCGCCCGCAGACCGGGGATATCGAGCTGCACTTCTCAACCCGCGATGGGGATATACGGCAGTTCATCCTCTCGGCATCCTCCTCTCCGAATAATATCATCATCTGTTCTGTTGTGGACATCACCGAGCGGAAACTTGCCGAAAGGGTAATCCACAAGGCCCGGGTCGAACTCGAGGAGCGGATCATCGAGCGCACGCGGGAACTGACGCGGGCAAACGAGAGTCTCCTTGCCGAGATCGAGGAGCGTAAACAGTTCGAGGAGGCAATCCAGCTGGCAAACAAGAAACTCAACACGCTCTCGTCCATCACCCGGCACGACATCCTCAACCAGATAACCGCTATTGTCATGTACCTTGCGCTTGCGGAAGAGCAGATCTCGGATCCCGAGGCCATCGGGCACTTAAAGAAGATCGGGCAGATCACCCAGCTGATCCAGAAACAGATCCGTTTCACCCGCAACTACCAGTTCATCGGCTCGCGGTCGCCCCACTGGCAGGTCCTCTCAGTTACCATCGACGATGCGATAAAAGACCTGGACCTTGGTGACATCCGGGTAGAGAAGGAGGTAGGCGACCTTGCGATCTACGCCGATCTTCTTTTAGAGAAGGTCTTCTACAATCTTTTCGAAAATTCTCTCCGCCATGGTGTGAAGGTCACGACCTGCCGGGTGACACATTGCCGGGACGGTGACGATCTCATCATCCTGTACGAGGATAACGGAATCGGGATACCGGCCGGGGCAAAAGAGAAGATTTTCCGTAGGGAATATTACCGGAATACCGGGTACGGGATGTTCCTTGCAAAGGAGATCCTTGATACCACAGGGATCACGATCGTGGAGACCGGCGAGCCGGGAAACGGTGTACGGTTCGAGATACGGGTGCCGGCGGGGGCGTTTTGCTTCGGATTATTGGAGCAGGGTGCAATGCAGGAGACAGAATAACCTGATTGCGGGCAGTTCAGATGCTTTTCTTACGGCCGCTTGCATCCCGCATGTAGTGGCCGAACTCGCTCTTTTGCAGAATTGTTCCTGAAAAGACCGGGCCGTCGCGGCAGACCCGGAGACCGGAGGGGTCGATACAGCATGATCCGCAGACGCCCATGCCACACTTCATGTACCGGTGGAGCGAGAACTCTGTCTTGTGCTCAAGACCTTTTTCTGTTACCTTCGCAAGCACGGAGCGCATCATCACTTCCGGACCGCAGACAGCAATACGGTCATACACGGCAAGGTTCAGATCGTCCAGCAAGGTCGTGACAAAACCCTTGTGGCCCTGCGAACCGTCGTCCGTTGCAATGACGACATCAGTGCATTCGTCAAGCTGGTCTAAAAAGAGCAGTTCGGATTCCGTCTTTGCTCCAAGGAGCATGGTCATAACACAGTCTGCCCTGACAAGCGGAAGGAGCGGGGCCGCACCGACCCCGCCTGCTATCGCGAGCACTTTTTCACCTTGCGAAAATCCGTTGCCAAACGGCCCACGGATCCCGATTTTATCACCGGGCTTCATGGCAAAGAGTGCAGATGTTGCATCACCCACTTTCTGTACCGTGATGCTGTTCAGGGAGGAGAGGGCCATGGGGATCTCGTCTACGCCCGGGACCCAGACCATGACAAACTGCCCCGGGTTGAAAACGAACGGCTGGTCGAAGAAGAACGAGCAGATATTCGGCGTCTCGTTCCGGATCCGAGTAATCGTTACGGTTACGGGAGTCCCGTCAGCCATGGGCGCACCCCACAATTTCACTCGGTATGGCACCATCCTTTGCATACAGGGCGGCCCGAATCTTCTCAAAGACCTGGATATCCCCATACACTGCGGAGCCAATCTCAACGGCTGAAGCACCGGCCATCATCATCTCCACGACATTATCAGCAGTCGAGACACCCCCGCAACCGATGATGGGAACCTTCACGGCCTCGTACAGTTCATACACGCACCGGACCGCGACAGGAAAAACCGCGGTGCCCGAGAGGCCCCCGTAGCGGTTGCCGAGCACCGGGCGCCGGAGACCGGTGGAGATGCGCATCGCTTTGACGGTATTGATCGCGACAATGGCGCTCGCCCCGCCTTTCTCTGCGGCTTTCCCGATGGTGGTGATGTCCGTGACATTCGGCGTCAGTTTCACCCATACAGGCAGGCCGGCCCTGACAACGGCCCGGGTGCAGGCCTCAACGAGTGCAGGATCGCTCCCGATGGCAGCCCCGTACCCTTCCGCGTGGGGGCAGGAGAGATTGAGTTCGACTGCCGCGACCTTGCCGGAGAACCACCCGGCAACCTCGGCGAATTCCTCCGGGTTTCCGCCAAAGATGCTCGCAACCACGGGCTTCTTCGCAAGCGGGGCCAGCTCGTCCATGAACTCCTTTGACGGGTTGGGAAGTCCCATCGCATTCAGCAGACCGTCCTCCAGGGCAACGAGGCACGGGCCACTGTGACCTTCCTTCGGGTACGGTCCGATCGACTTGGTCACAACGCCCCCCGCCCCCAGCTGGAGCATCCGTGCCAGTGATGCACCGGTTGTCCCGAGAACCCCAGCCGCAAGGAGGAGATGGTTCTGCAACTCAACACCGCTGACATTCACCGGGCCCGGCCTGATGGTAACCATTCATCAGGAAATGGTCGTTATTTATTATTAGCATAACCCATATTGGTACCAGATGGCACGCCTTGCAGTGATCGGGGTAGGACGGATAGGCGGTGAAGTCGCGTACCTTGCAGCATCGCTCGGTATTGCCGACGAACTGGTATTATTCGACACTGCCCCCGATCTCCTGAAAGCGCAGGTGCTCGACCTGAAGCATACTGGCCTCGATGTGGCGATCAGCACGGACAAAAACGAGATCCGTGATGCCGACCTCTGCATCTTTTCGGCCGGTCTACCCCGGAACCCCTCGGTGAAGACACGGGCGGACCTGCTCCTTGCCAATCTGCCGGCAACCCGCTCCTGCGCAGGGATGCTCCGGGGATTTGACGGCGTTCTTGTCACCGTTACAAATCCCATGGACATCAACAATTACACGCTCTTTCAATCGACCGGCATCCCCCGCGAGCGCTGCATTGGTTTCGGGGGCCAGCTCGACAGCAGCAGGTTCGACCTCGCCCTCCGGCAGCGGAACGTCACCGGTCAGCCCTCGGTCCTGGGGGAGCATGGTGAACACCAGGTACCGGTCTTCTCACGGCTCGACGTGCCGGTGGAAACGCAAATCCGCGAAGAGATCCTCCGCGAGCTGCAGGGCTCAAGCATGGATGTCATAAAAGGCAAGGGCGGAACGGTGTTTGGGCCGGCGCTCCACCTTGCACGGCTCGCCCGGATGATCCTGAAGGACACAGGAGAAGCTGCTATCTGTTCAGCAGTGCTGGACGGGGAGTACGGGCTGGAGGGATGTTCGCTTGGCGTCCCCGTCCGAATCGGAAAGGAAGGTATACGGGAGATCGCAGAGTGGGAACTTGACATGTGGGAGCTCGACAAGATGGCCGATGCGGGACGGTTCGTCTCTGGCCTTTGCAGAAAGGCGGTGCCCTGAGTATGGCCTCGCAGTCCGCCGGCAGCGGCAGCTGCCTTAACGCGACCTGCACGCTCGATTCCTATTCCCGCGACATCCGTATCGCGATCAACCAGGTAGAGTACAGCAACTCACCCGGCGGGCCCGTCATCCACATCTTCGGAAGAGATACACACGGAAAGGCTGTCCGGTTGGACGTGACGGGCTTCAGGCCCTACTTCTATGTTCCGGCCGACCAGGCCGAAAACACGCCAATCCCCCCTCAGGCAACGCTTGAGACCGGGAGCGTCTACCGCTCGATCCGCGGCGAGCAGCTTCGGAGACTCTTCACCCAGCGGCCCACGGATGTGCGGGAAGTCCGCGAGCGCTACCGGCACTTCGAAGCAGACATCCCGTTTGCCACCCGGTTCATGATCGACACCGGCCTGACCGGGGGCGTCGCAGCACCAAAAGAGAACATCGACTGGCAGGAAATAACGCCGATCGATATCGACGCCCCGGCACGGACCTGCATCATCGATATCGAGTGCGAGGACGAACGCGGATTCCCCGATCCCCAGCGGGATGCCATCATCTGCATCACCTGTTATGACTCGTTCGACGAGGACTATACCACGTTCCTCTTCTCCGGAAGCCAGATTCCGGCTGCCATTGCCGCGAAGGTGAAGGAGGGGGGCCTTGAAAACGGGTGCTTCTGCGAGGGCTCCCATACGATCTGTTCGTATGCCGATGAACCCGCGATGCTCCGGGCGTTCGTCTCGTATATCATCGCCCGCGACCCGGACATCCTCTCGGGCTGGAACTTCGTTGACTTCGATATGCCCTACATCACAGGAAGGATGGAGCGGCTGGGGCTGAAATCCGACTCGCTTGCCCGCATCCCTGGCATGACCGAGAGGAATGCCCTCCGCGGCCGGGCACTCTTCGACCTCCTCACCGCGTACAAGAAAATGCACTCCACGCTCAAGGAATCGTACCGCCTTGACGCGATCGCAATGGAGGAACTCGGGCAGCAGAAAGTCCGGTATACCGGCACGATCTCCGATCTCTGGAAGAAACAGCCGGCACTCCTTGTCGAGTATAACTTCAAGGACGTAGAGCTCTGCGTCGGGATCAACAAAAAGGACAACATCATCGGGTTTTACCGGGAGATCGCCCGGTATGTCGGCTGCCCGCTTGACCGTACCTTAAACTCCTCGAACGTGATTGATATCTATGTCCTGCGAAAGGCATTCGGGAAATACGTGCTGCCCTCCAAGGGATTTGCCAATGCGGAAGAGTTCGAGGGGGCAACGGTCTTCGAGCCGAGCAAAGGTGTGCGGGAGAACGTGGTGGTGCTCGACTTAAAATCACTCTACCCGATGGCGATGATGACCATCAATGCCTCTATGGAGACAAAGGCGCCGGATGGCGAACTCCGGGCACCAAACGGGATACGGTTTCATAAACAGCCGGACGGGCTGACAAGGAGCATCATTGCGGACCTGCTCAAGGAACGGGACGAGAAGAAGCGCCTGCGCAACACGTTCGCCTTTGGCTCTCCTGAATACATCATGTATGATATGCAACAGAACGTGCTCAAGGTCATCATGAACACCTACTACGGTGTCTCCGGCTATACCCGGTTCCGGCTCTTCGACCGGGAGATCGGGGCGGCCGTTACGTCGGTTGGACGGGCGATCATCGAGCATACACGGCGCGAGATCGAGAAGATGGGCTATACGGTCATCTACGGCGATACGGACTCCTGCATGATCCAGCTCCCGCCCCTTAACCGGGAGAAGACGATTGAGATCGCACGAAGCATTGAAAAACAACTCAACGAGAGTTACCCGGTCTTTGCAAAAACCGAACTGAATGCCGATGTCAGTTTCTTCTCCATCAAGTTCGAGAAGATCTATGCCCGCTTCTTCCAGGCAGGGAAGAAGAAACGGTACGCAGGATCTCTCGTCTGGAAAGAGGGAAAGGACGTACAGGAAACAGACATTGTCGGCTTCGAGATAAAACGGAGCGACACACCGCAGATAACAAAGCACGTCCAGAAAACTGTGATGGAACTCATCCTGGATGGCAAGGGCCTCGATGAGGTCAAGGGATTCCTCGGCGAGGTGATTAAAAAATACCGTGCCGGAAAATACACGCTGGACGAGATCGGGATTCCCGGTGGGATCGGCAAGGACCTCAATGATTACGAGACAGATGATGCGCAGGTCCGGGGCGCAAAATATGCCAATCAGTACCTGCACACGGAGTTCGGGAAAGGGAGCAAGCCCAAGCGGATCTACATCAAGACGGTAACGGCAAAGTATCCCAAAACGGACGTGCTCTGTTTTGAGTACGCCGACCAGGTGCCGCCGGAGTTCGTGGTCGATCGGGAACTGATGCTCGACAAGACGCTCAAGCAACCCATCTCCCGGATCATCGAGGCGCTCGGATGGAGCTGGGCCGATGTGGATCCCTCGCGGACGACACTGGCGCAGTGGGGGCTGGGGTAGGGAGCGGTTCTGATATTAATCTCCATTCGAATTTTTTTTTGATTGAGGTAAAATTCGTAATAATAATATGACGCTCTCGGGGGCGTTGCCCCCGCCGCTGGGGCATCCCCTCTCGCGATTTTCCTACGCGCGAAACGCCTCGTCGGGTTTCGCGCTAGCTATTACCTGTAACCACCTTGTATATTTTCGGACAGGAAATCCCGAGGCATCGTAATGCGCCCCGTCCCCCTCGGGGGACTGGTGGCGCAAGAGGGGGGCTGCATCGTTATAAAAAACTTTAGAAAGACGTCGCTTACTTCCCACTCAGCCGCTCATTCAGCTTCTTGATCTGATCCCGCAGCGCAATCGCCTTCTCGAAATCGAGACTCTCTGCAGCGTCCCGCATCTGCTTTTCGAGGTCGATGATCACGTTCGGGATCTCGGTCTTCGGCACGTGTTTTGTATCGGTAACTTCGACCTCTTTCTCCTTGATCGGCTTGATGATGGTCTGCGGGGTGATATTGTGTTTCTTGTTGAACGCGACCTGGAGCGTGCGCCGGCGTTTCGTCTCGGCAATCGCCTTCTTCATGGAGTCGGTCATGTTATCGCCATAGAGCACGACCTTTGCGTTCACGTTCCGGGCTGCCCGCCCGATGATCTGGATCAGGCTCCGGGTATCGCGGAGGAACCCTTCCTTGTCTGCGTCAAGAATCCCAATGAAGCCAACCTCAGGGATATCAAGGCCCTCACGGAGCAGGTTGATCCCGACCAGGACATCGAACTTACCGAGCCGGAGCTGCCGGATGATCTCGCTCCGCTCCAGGGTTTGGATCTCGGAGTGGAGGTAGCGTGTCCGGATCTTCCGGTTTGAGAGGAACTCGGATAATTCCTCAGCCAGTTTTTTCGTCAGGGTCGTGATGAGGACACGATCACCTCTCGCAATGGTCTTCTCGACCTCTCGGATTACATCATCCGTCTGTCCCGCAATAGGCCGGACTTCGACCTCCGGGTCCACGAGACCGGTGGGCCGGATGATCTGCTCGACTGCCTTTCCGGATTTCTTCAGTTCGTACTCGCCCGGTGTTGCCGACACAAAAATGACCGAGTTCATGTATTGCTCGAACTCGTGGAACTTTAAGGGCCGGTTGTCGTACGCGCTCGGGAGCCGGAAGCCGTAGTCGATCAGCGATTTCTTGCGCGAGCGGTCGCCATTGTACATGCCATGCAGCTGGGGGATCATCTGGTGGCTCTCGTCAATGATCATCAGGAAGTCGTTTGGGAAATAGTCGAGCAGGCAGTAGGGTTTCTCGCCCGCGTTCCGTCCATCGAAATGCCGGGAATAGTTCTCGATGCCCTTGCAGGAGCCGGTCTCCTCGATCATCTCGATGTCGTACCGGGTCCGCTGCTCAAGCCGGTGGGCCTCGATCAGGCCGAGAGAGGGGAGAACTTCTCCGAGTTCTTTCTGGATAGATGAGATTGCGGATTTCCGGGCGCCTTCAGGAGTAACGAAGTGGCGGGCCGGGTACACGAAGAAATATTTCATCTCCTCGTTGACGGCTCCGGTATTCTTGTCCACTTCGCGGATCCGCTCGATCTCGTTCCCGAAGAGCTCGATGCGGATGATGTTGTTGAAGTACCCGGGGATGAAATCGATGGTGTCGCCCTTGACCCGGAACCGACCTGGCATCAGTTCGAGATCATTTCGCTCGAAGAGGATGTCGATGAGCCGGCTCATGATGTCGTTCCGCGAGATCTTCTGGCCGACGGTCAGCTCAAAACCCATGTTCCGGAAGTTCTCCGGGTTGCCGAGACCGTAGATGCAGGAGACGCTGGCGACCACGATCACGTCATTCCGGAACGAGAGCGAGGCGGTTGCGGAGAGGCGGAGCTGCTCGATCTTAGGGTTGATAGCCGAGTCCTTCTCGATGTACTGGTCCTTTGCGGGGATGTAAGACTCGGGCTGATAGTAATCATAGTACGAGACAAAATATTCCACGCGGTTCTTCGGGAAGAAGTCGCAGAACTCGGAGTAGAGCTGGGCGGCAAGCGTCTTGTTGTGGGCAAGGACAAGTGTCGGCTTCTGCGCTGCCGCGATCACGTTTGCCATCGTGAAAGTCTTGCCGGAGCCGGTGACGCCGAGCAGCGTCTGGAACTGTTTTTGTTCTTCAAGCCCTTTTGTCAGCTCTTTGATCGCTTCCGGCTGTGAGCCGGCCGGTCCGAAACTGGAGACGAGCTGGAATTCTGTCACGGTGCTTAGGATCTTGGAATGGTATATTAAAAGGGATGGGGATGCGGCAGGAAAGTGATCTCATGATTCCGGGGGGAATGTGGGTGGAAAGAGACTTGCCTCTGAATACTTTCAACGAAGGAGAATGTGCGGGGGATCGGGTGCGAAAAAATCAGCAAGGGATACGGTGCCAACGCCCAGTAAGAATCCCCAGATAATCGGTTTTTTTATGAACACATCATATTCCTGCAGAAATACTCCCGATGATTTATGCAAAAATTGCCTCTGTTTAGTTACAACTACTGATTTCCAGTTTGCCGGTCTGATGGAATCCTGATGGAGGATCTGGCCTAACATGATATAACGGGATTTAATTAGTGATCGCACTAACCTATGAAGAAAGAGTGATGCGATGAGCGAAGAGAAGCAGGGACGATTACGCCTGTTACTTATCGATGAACTCAAAATTCTCGGTATCGCAGCTGTCGTCTTATGGCATGTTGCCGGGGGAAACATTTCAATTGGCTATATGTCGATCACATATCAGGATTTCGGGCTGTTTCTTTTCATTGTTGCAAGCGGCATGGGGCTTGCATACAACACGCCATCGATAACTACATTCACACACCTGAAGGAGTTTTACGTAAAGCGATTCCTTCGGATTTATCCGATCTATTGGATCTTTGTCCTCATCCTTCTCATCATCGCGATAATCCTTCATAATTTTACTCTACCTACCTGGACATCGCTGCAATGGATTGAAACATTCTTCGGTTTTCAGGCATATGTCGGAGATTTTAACGGTCGTCTTTCCGTTACATTCTGGTTTATCGGGTTAATCGTATCTCTGTATATTTTGTATCCTCTTATCCTGTGGGCCAATAACCGGAACAGGCATGTGACAATTGCTCTCCTCTTTATTATCAGCATCCTCTCGACAATTCTAGTGTCTCAATGGAGCAGTGACAAGTTCGCTCCACTCTGGTTCCCGCTCTGCCGTGTATTTGAATTTGGTCTTGGGATTTATCTGATTAGTATTATCGATCCGGTAAAAATCGCATACCATAACGCTCTTCTCATCCTCCTTGCCGATCTCTCTTTTTACGTCTATCTTACCCATTATCCGTTGATTGGCACAATGCCCTTTTTTAGCGGGCTCGCACTCCCGATGTATATTGTCCTGACCCTTGTATCAGCATACATCCTGTTCCGCCTCGATGGGATCATCCAGGAAATTATTCGCCGTTATTTTCCAAAACCCCTGAGCGTGGCAGGTGCCGGTAAGCCCGCAGAAAAACCACGAAGAAAGAAGCGGGACTAACCGTTTACCAATGCCAGAGCGATCCTTTTTTATTATTGACTTTTTTGTTATTGACCCTGGAGAATCTCCTTAACCTCTACCCGGTTTGCCTGGGGCACATAACCACTGCGAGTCTCAAAGGGGACTTCTTGCTCCACCCGATCCGACAAAAGGGAGACGCGTGCCCCACCAGAAGTTTTAACCCTTTACCCGGTGCAACATCATGGTCAGCGCAAATGAGTTTCCACCGGTGTCCTTTCCGCTGGAATACGTCAGCACAATAGACATCGTATCCGGATCAATCAGCGTGCCCTTTGCCCAGCCACCCGGCTGGTCGATGATCGTGAGGGATTTCCCATCCGGATTAACAATGCCGAGAACGGTCTGGTTTACATCAGGGCCATAGGGCTGCCGGAAGAGTTTGAAGCCTTTGACAACGGGACCTTCCTGCGAAGAAAAAACCCACGTGTTCTCGCCGACCGAGACATCCTGGATGGTCGTGTTCAGGTTCCAGCCGGCCTCATCTGTGGATTTCCAGGTACCGGTGAGGTCCGGATAACTGGCGGCAGATGATAATGTGTGTGTGACCGGTGAAGCCGGTGGAGAAGTTGGTGTTGTTGTGCATCCCGCACAGAAAAGGAGTGCAATGAGGAGAGATGCAACACAGACTGAAAAAATATCGTTTCTCATAACCGGAATAATCCCGCTGAATTATTTATTGGTTCCGGGATCTGTTGAAAAATCCTCGCTGCCCGTTCCCTGCAGTCACCTATCGGACGCGAGCAGTGTTTCCACCCACACACGGTTCGCCCGGAGCGCACATCCGCCTTCGGATTCAGAAAGGATAGCAGGTTCCTTACGCAACCGGGCAAGCAACCGTGACCTGAGAGCGTTTTGTAACGGAATCTGCGAAAGATTCGCATCCGAATACGGCGCTGCGGGACAGGGCTCGAGGTTGCCGGAAGGGCTCACATGCACAAACCCGCGGCCTGCTGCAAGGCACCCGCCGTACTCATCCTCATCGCCCGGGAACCCGATGAAGAGCGCCGGAAATTTCCGGTTAAAGTCCGCAAGCACGATCTGGAGGACCTTCTTTTGCTCATGGGTGAGGACAAGGTTTTCTGTGCCGGGCGCCATAGGCACGTACTCCACGAAGGTGAAGACCCGGGCACCGGCACCGGTCATCTCCCGGATGAACGCATCGTCCGTGACCCGCGAGAAATTCTCCCGTGTGGTCGTGACCGAGCAGCCGAAAAAGATATTCCGGTTTTTCAGCATTGCGCAGGTTGAAAGGAGCCGCTCAAAGACCCCGTCGCCCCTCCGCGAGTCGGTGTCCTCGCGGAACCCTTCGAAGCTGATGACCGGGACAATGTTCCGGCATGTTGCCATTGCTGCAGCAAGCGTCTCATCGATCAGGAGCCCGTTCGAAAAGACCGGGAAGAGGATTGCAGGATGGGCCTGTGCGATCGAGAGGATCTCATCCCGCCGGACCAGCGGTTCTCCGCCGGCAATCACCATAACCGATACGCCCAGTTCTGCTGACTGGCTGACCAGCGATGCAAGGGTGTCCGGGCTCATTTCCGCTGCCCGTTTGTCATCCCGTCCGCTCATGTAACAACCGGTGCAGGCAAGGTTGCAGCGCGAAGTGATGCTGGCAATGATGATGGGAGGAACGATCAATCCCTCCTGCTCGTACTTCAGCCGCACCGAAGCGGCCTTCCGCTGGTTGTGGAGGATGACCGAACCGGGAATGACAAGAGCGGGGTTACCGGCAATGATACGGATTGCCTGTGCAAGAGTCTCGCTGATTACCGCGTCGAATCGTTCACGAGCATTATCCTTATTCATGAGATACTCCGGACGCACCGGAATTTTTCCGCAGCGCCTCGACCATCCATCCTGCAATCGCAACGAGCAGGATTATACCGGCAAGAACGGAGAACCCGAACTTGAGGAGCGTGGCCGCCATGGTGATCTGTGCAACACTGTACATCTCCACCGGCCACGCGAGGAGCATCGCCATGATCCCGAGGTTCTCCAGATAATCGAAGAGAGCCCCGATTACGGGAATGACGTTGAGCCGGTGCCAGCCGCTTTCCGCAGGGAGCCACAGGTGCAGGATCCACGTGATGAGCGTCGAGAGGAAGAGCGCGTAGAAGAGCGGGACGAGAAGGTCGAGCGGGATGATCCGGGTCAGCTCGAACGACCGGCCGGCTTCTCCCATAGCCGCGAGGAACGTGTAGGCCTGTTCCGGTGTGTAGAACACTTCCATGTCAAGGATGCCAACACCCCCGGTGATCGATTTAAGTTCCGCAATACCAAAGGGACGACCGTTGACAAGGAATCCCGTGACCAGGATCCCGGCGAGCGCTGCGAGCATCGTACGACCCGATGTTATGCTGATGATCCGGTCAGAAACTTCGTTAAGGATCTTCTTCCCGCTCCCGATCCCGTCCATCACAAATCCCTCCGCGGTTCATTGGTTTTCCATCCGCATGAGATGACACCTTTTGGGCATGCGTCGGCACAGCTTGCGCAGAGGATACATTCCGCCTGTTCCATCTCATCGTTCCTGACCATCCCGTTCACGTCAAGGCTCATCGGGCATTCCTTTGAACACTTTTTACAGTCAATGCAGCGTGAGGAGTCGGCGGAGAGACCCGGCGCCGGCCAGCGGAACAGGTTCCGGATTTTCCGGCCGATCATAAGCATCGGCGCGAACGGGCAGAATGTATGGCAGAACCCGCGTCTCCCGAAGATCAGAGTGAAAACGATGATCATAATCACCGGCCCGAGAAGCGCGGCAACGCCACCAGCTGCAAGGACCGAGATGCCGTTTTCCGTACGGTAGAAGAGGTCGATGCTGGAAAACCCGCCGGCCGACCAGATCGCGTACCCGATTCCGCCGAAGATCCCCAGGAAGACGAGATATTTCAGCCAGTCCAGTCGTGTTGTCCTGAGGTGCGGGTCAGAGAAAAACCGCATCAGTTCCTGCAGGCCGCCCGAGGGGCAGAGCCACCCGCACCAGAGCCGGCCGAGCACGAGCGAGCCCAGGAAGAGGAGTATCAAAACAATGAGACCGGCTGTCACGATACCGAGCCCTGCCGCCTCCATGATGATCGGGCACGAGATATAGGCAAACGTGACCGGGTAAAGGATGAACGAGAGGATGATGAGTGCAAGGCGCACCTGCTGCCGTTGCGATCCCGGAATCCTCCCTGCCAATGCGCTCTTCATTCTCTTTCTCTCCTATACATCCGGTACATGGCTATGCCCTTTTTCACCTGTTCCAGCCGTACGTGATTGCACCCTTCGGACATGCATCGGCGCAGCTGGCACAGAGAATGCAGTCGGCGTTTTCCATTTCACCCTTCCGGACCATCCCGTTCACGTCAAGGCCCATGGGGCATTCCTTCGAACACTTTTTACAGTCAATGCAGCGCGAGGCATCCGCGGAGAGGCCCAGCGCCGGCCAGTGGAACAGGTTCCGGATCTTCCGGCCTGCTACCATGATGCCGGCAATCGGGCAGAACACATGGCAGGTCCCGCGCCTTCCGGTGATGAACGCGATGATGAAGATGAACAGGAAGATGATGCCGACTATCATCAGGACCTCCAGAGACGAGATCGAGATACCGTTCACAGTGCCGTAGAAGGGGTCCACAGAGCGGATCCCGCCAGCCTGGTAAAAGGTGAACCCGAGCATACCAAGCCAGATGGCGGTGACGCCGTACTTGAGCCAGTTGCGCCAGCCTTCCTTTACCGTCCCCTTTATGACCGGCGAACAGATCTCCTGCCATGCCCCCATCGGGCAGAGCCAGCCGCACCAGAGCCGGGCTACGACAAGCGATAGGACAAAGAGTGTAATGTACAGCAGCAGGCTGCCCGTTGCAACACCTTCTCCGGCGCCCATCATGGGGATGATGGGTGAGATGTAGAAGATCGTGACCGGGATCAGGATGAACGAGAGGATCAGGATCCATTTCCGGATGTTCTGGCGTGACAATGCTTGTTTGGTTTCTGGTTTTTCTGTCATGGTAATTTCCTTTGGTGATTCCTTAATATCGTCCACCACCAAGGAACAATCAAGGTGGTGATAGAAATGAACCTGGTTGAGTTGACTCAACATACCCAATCAGAAGATGCAGCTGAAGAGTATTTCCGAAGGACTGGGATACTTCAGAGATTCACAGAATGTCCGTACTGCAAAGAAAAACGAATCGGAAAGATACGACGAGGACTCTTCAAGTGTTACCATTGTCGCAAGGAGTGGAGCCGGAGACGTGGAAGCCGGCTTGAAAAGTCACGGGTCCCGCTCCGGAAAGTCCTTTTAGCGGTGAAATTGTTCGAACTTGAAACCTCTGTCCGAAAAGCTTCGCAACAACTTGAACTGGCCTACAACACAACCTATGGTTTGTATGACCTGATTCGACAGATTATCCTCCCTCTCACGAAAGAAAAGAAACGATTCAAAGGAGAGATTGAAGTTGATGAAAGTTACTTTGGAGGACGGAGAAAAGGTAAACGTGGCCGGGGAGCTGCCAACAAGATCCCGGTATTCGGAATCCTGGAACGCGGAGGGAAGGTCCAGGTCGATGCGGTTGAGGATGTTAAGGGAGATACACTCCTTAATCTGACGTTGAAAAAAGTGAAACGTGGAAGTCTCATCTACACGGACAAGTTCAGATCATACGACGGTTTGGTGAGTTATGGTTTCAAGCACGAACGAATAGATCATGGCCAAAAATTCGCCAATGGCAAGGTATACATCAATGGGATCGAGGGATTCTGGTCGTTTGCCAAAGAGAGGTTGATGAAATATCACGGTATTGATCCAGGTAAGTTCCCTCTCTATCTCAAAGAACTTGAGGTCAGGTATAATTACCGGAACGACGATCTCTTTGATGTTGTGATTCGCCAGTTGAAAATATGACGTTAGGTGGATCTTATTGAGTAATCACCTTTCCTTTTCATCTGGGTTACTCTTCCGGCGCTTCCCCGCGCTGGGCTTTCATGTCGGCGACCTTGAGGTCAGGGTGCCGGTACCTGCCGCGGCCCTTTGTCTTCTCCGTCCACTGGATCGCTTGTGCCGGGCAGAGGTTCAGGCAGGCCATGCAGAGCTCGCAGTGGTGCTGCCACGTTGGTTTTTCCTCCACCATCACGATGTTTTTGACCGGGCAGACTCGCGAGCAGGTGCCGCAGTGCGTGCACTTCTCATCAGAGACGAATTGCCGGTCCATTTCCCGGATCTGCCGGATGAATCCCTCGTACATGAACCGTTTCAGGAGCGATGAGAACGGGGCGATCCCCGGGCGTACCGTGAGGCCCTTCCGGATTTTACCGGCAATATCCTGAATCTTTTTATCCGCGGCAGAAAGGGCCTTCTCCTTCTTTGCCCCTTCAGCCGGGGAATAGAGCGGCACAAAGTTCCCGACCATCCGCACAACCCATGCTGCATCGAATGGCCGGCCGTTCTTCTTCTCAGCAACAGCGTTTGCCTGGTGGAGAGCCGATGCCCCGATCCCGCCCATGGTCAGGACGCAGAACGTGTAACTGGCCTTTTTGAGGTCGAGCCTTTCCAAGAATTCCGCGACAATCGCGGGAAGACCGAAGTCATACACCGGGGCGATTATACCAACGCGTTCAGCGGCCGGGACAATATCTCCGGTGGTATCCTTCAGCGAAACCATTGACACGAGCTCGCAGTCACCGAGAGTTGTGGAAATTTTCTTTGCAGCGGCAAGCGAGTTGCCGGTGCCGGTGAAGTAATAGATGATTGTCTTCATGCTTTTTCTTCCCGTAAATTTTTCAGGTCGGCAACCGTGACATCCGGATTCCGGTACCGCCTCCATGATTCCGTCTTTGGCCCGGCCTGGATTGCCTGTACCGGACAGGTATGGATGCAGCCGCAGCAGAGCTCACACTGGTGTTTCCAGACTGGCCGGTTATTTACCAGTTCGATATTGTCCGAAGGGCAGATGGCAACACAGGTCCCGCAGGCCGTGCACTTCTCCGTTACGGTGAATTTTTTATCGCCATCACGAACATGGGACCGGAAATACGGGTACGCGAGGGAATACAGCACGCGGTTGATGAGCGATGACGGAAGACTGCGTTTCTCGCATCGTCCGACCGCTGCCGCGATGTCTCCGATCACGCTGTCCGCTTTTTGCAGGATCTCCCGCTGTTTGTCGACCGACGCGGGCTCATACATCAGGATATAATTCCCGGGCATGGCCACCCCGAATCCCGCGTCGAGACCCCGTCCACTCCGTTCCCTGATGATACAGTCAAGCTGCCGGAGAGCAGCGGACTCTCCACCCCCTCCGTGAGTCATGATACAGAAGAGATACTCTGCCGCTGCAGGATCCAGGCACCCTGCAAATTTCGCCACCATGAGAGGCAGACCGCAGAAATAGACCGGGGCAACAATACCAATGCGTTCAGCAGCGGGTACGATGTCGCCTGAGGTATCCTGGAGAGATGCAATCGGTACAAGCTCGGTCTCTCCCAGTGTCAAGGCGATCTTTTTTGCTGCGGCAAGCGAGTTGCCGGTGCCGGTGAAGTAATAGAGAATTGTTTTCATGCCTGCCTCAGAGTCTCCTGTACTTTTGCTATCAGTGCTGCTACGGGCGTGCCGTCATCGATCTCCTTTTTCGTGAGAGCGAACTGCCCGGCAATGATCATGCCTTTTGCAAAAAGCTCCTTTTCCAGGACCTGAAGGGTTGTACCGGGGTTTCCGGTACAGGTAGCGAAGATCACTGCCTTTTTCCCCCTGCATCCCGTGATCGCGGCAAGGGTTTTCCTGATTGCCGGGACGGGTTTTCCGCCCCAGACCGGTGTCCCGATCACGACAAGATCAGAACCGGAGAGATCGATATTGTCCGGCAGGGTGCCGCTGTCCCGCACGGTCATGCCGGGCGAATGGCGGGCCATGAACGCAACGAACCGGGACAGGAGATCCCGTGACCGGATCTCAATGATCTCGCCCCCGCAGGCGTTCCGGATCTGTTCGGCTATTCCAAAGGTTGTTCCCGTATACGATGCACAGATAATTTTCACATTCATACTTTCACGTCCACATTCTCCCTGTTTCCTTCGCCTGGTTCTCCGTCAGCTATGCTCCTGAGCGGGTTCGCCGCAATGATCTGCCGGAGCAGTTCCCCGCCGGCATCCGGGTTCTTCGCGTCATCCTGGTCAAGGCTGATCTCAGCCATTACGGTCACACCCCGCTCCTCCAGCGCTTTTCTCAGGATGGGGAGGGCTTCTCCCGGCTGGTTGTTGCATGTCGTGAAGACCACGGCCATCTTTCCCTCGCAGCCCCGCAGGGCTTTCACTGCCGCGTTGATTGCGGGTGACGGTTTCCATGCCCATACGGGTGTGCCGATGATCAGGAGATCATAACCCGAGACATCGATCTCGCCCGGCTCGATTGGGTCACACAAGCCCTTCCGGGACCGGAGAACTCCCTTGGTGTACGCGGTAAAGGAAGAGTAGGCTGCCCGTGTCCGGACCTCGACAAGATCGCAGCCGCTCGCATTCCGGATTCCCTCGGCGACACTCCGCGTAATCCCGGAGTATGAGTAATAAATGACACATGCCCGGACGCTCCGGCCGGGTGTTGCCTTTCTCACCATCTCGCGGCTGCACTGTTTCATGACGGTTGCGTACATCAGCTCGAAGTGGTCGCGGAATTCCATCATCCGGTCGCGGTTGATGGTGTAGTACACATAGAACCCGTCACGACGCGACCCGACAAGCCCCTCTGCTTTGAGGGTCTTCAAGTGCTGCGAGACTGCGGGCTGAGAGATCTTCAGCCGGGCGGCAAGTTCGCTGACACCGAGGGTCCCGCTCGTGTCCGTTGAAAGGATGTAAATGATCTGGAGCCTTGTTAAGTCCCCGAGTGCCTTGAATGTCCCGGCCATCTGCGGGACGATCTCGCAGAGATTGTTGCACTCGGGACACTTTTTGCAGGGCTCCATGGAATATCTGTATAAGTGTTTGCTTATACACTTATATCTTTTTGGCCCGGCATCGCATCAGCTGCAAATGACAGCACCTGCGAACTTCGTATAATACCAAAACGGGAAAAGAGGGATCAGTATTTTGGACTGATCTTGTGGTGTTCGGGATCAATCTTGTACGCAATCGGACGGTCCAGCAGGTCAAGGACATTCACTTTCTGGTCAATCAGGTCCTGGTAATTGAAATTCTCGGACTTGATTTCACTGCCCTCGCCCCACATGACCACAACTCCTTCCGGTACCTTCTTGCTGGCTATGATGTCTGGCATACACTGCGATGGAAGCGACGGGTAATGAAGGTTGTGATGCGGGCAGATGCCCATTCCTGCTGTTCAGGAGGAGGGCGCGGGCCGGCCCCCAGAAAAAACAAAAACCATATCGCGTCCTCTGCCCGATACACTCTCACGGTCTTTGAATGTACCGGAAAAATGCTCAACAGATGTCACCAAAAGAATCCCCAAGGAAAAAGAGCTCTTCCGTCTTTACCATCCGCCCGTTCTGCAAAAGCGACATTGATTTCGTAATTGAGGGGCAGCTGGCGCTCTATGCCACGGAGTACGGGTTCACCTCGCAGGTCTGGAACAATTATCTTACCGATGGCGTACAGGAGTTCCTCCGGCAGTTCGACAGCGCACGTGACTGTATGTATATCGCAATGCGGGACGGTACCCCCTGCGGTTGCATTGCCATCACGCATACAGACGGCAGGACAGCGCAGCTCCGGTTCTACTTTATGGAAAAGGAGTGCAGGGGAAGGGGAGTGGGGCGCCGGCTCATGGATCATGCAATCGGGTTCTGCCAGAGAGCAGATTACGAGAGAGTGTTTCTCTGGACGTTCAGCACGCTGGACGCTGCCCGGCACCTGTATGCCGGGAGAGGATTCCGGATCACGGAGACACATGTCAACAATGAGTGGGGGGAGCCGATCCTTGAAGAGAAGTGGGAACTCGAATTGTAACCGGATAATGCAGGTTGCGACCTTACCGACAACAGTCACCCTGCCCCCCGCGATCTTCTGAAGGGATCATGCGACAGGAATGTAGATCTCTGTCAGGATCTCTTCCGGGAGGACTTCCCGGGGATCATTGGGATAAATCTCGCGAATCGGGCCGTTGATCGTCAGTCCTCTTTGTTCTATCCATGCGAATGCGGAAAGATACGTGGGTTCGCAGGAATCATAGGGGCCCTTGTGCGTGACATGAACCATCCTTCCTCCGGGCAGCGTGAAATGCCGGATATCCCCGCTTCCGGACGCAGGGCCTGTCACGGGCCAGGCAACTTCAACCCGGGCAGTACCGTTTGCATTTGCCGCTTGTACCGCTTCCGGAGAGCATTCGTGGCAGATGAAGACGGGCGGGCCGGCAATGGGGATCTTCTGTTCCATCATATAGCTGACCACCTTCATCAGGAGCTCCGGGATAAGGGCATAGGTCCCGGTCTTCTCGGTCCCCAGGACATCCATGGGAGATACCTCAACAAGAGTAATGTTTCCTTTTTCCGGCATACAACAAAATCACGGGTTCAGGTATTATCACTATGGCATGCGGGATGTGAAAATGAAGGTGTGCAGCACCGGGCGGACTTGTGAAAAATGTTGCTAAAAAAAACGATTGTGGAAAAATCAGATGGGTTTAAAGTGGCCCCATTTCCCGAGGGCCTCTTTGAGCTCTTTTGCCTTCTTTGCCTTCTCCTCAAGGGAGACTCCATCCTCCCATGCTTCCATTGCCTGCATGGTCGCCTTCGCGCCGGCCCTTGTTCCCTTCGGGTGCCCGTGGATCCCGCCGGAAACGAGCAGAACCATCTCGGTGCCGTAGATATCCATCACGTCCGGGACCAGGCCCGGATGGAGACCGCCTGATGAGACCGGGAATGCTGTTTTGATCTTCCCCCAGTCCTGCTCGAGCAGCATCCCCTCGACTGCCGCGGTCTTCTTCTCGCGCAGCAGGTTCGCGAGCGCAAGCGACTCTTTCCGGGACCCGGTCAGCTTCCCGACCGCGGTGCCGGTGTGGATCTGCGAGACCCCGATAAGCCGCATCATCTTGGCGAGGAACTGCATGCTGATCCCGTGTTTCCGGTTCCGGTCAAAGGCTGCGTGCATGGCCCGGTGGGCATGGATGGCGAGGCCGAGGTCCGAGCAATAGTCCCGCATGGTCATGACGGCCCCGGTACCGGCAACCACGACATCAATCATGCAGTAGTTCCACCCATTGGCAGCAAGGAGATCGGCCCGCTTCTTCATGGTTTCGACATCGGCGGTTATGTTCAAGAACGCGGACTTCTTCTCGCCGGTCTCCTTCTCGGCCTTGTCGCGCAGCTTTGTCATGTACTTCACCCGGTCATCGAACTTGTTGAACGAGACCGAGGTGAGGTTCTCATCGTCCTTCACGAAATCGAAACCGCCCATCCAGGTCTCGTACCCGATGTCGGCGTGCTCCTTTGCCGAGAACCCGATCTTCGGTTTGGGTACTGCACCGGTGAGCGGGCGCTTTGGCACGTTCATCATCTTCCGGATCGCATCGTTCCCGAAGTGCGGACCCTTAAAGTGCTTCAGGTATGCCTGCGGAAGGGATACATCGATCAGCCGCAGGTTCCTCACCGCTTTCATCCCGAAGATATTGCCCGCGATCCCGCTCATGAGCTGGACTGCGTTGCCTTCTTCCCAGAGCTCGATGGGGTACGCGATCTTCACAACATTCCCATCGATGTGGAACGCGGTCGCCTGCAGCGCCTTCATCCGGGGCGGCATGGAAAAGAGCGTGGTCCACGTGCCGGTCGAACTCTCTGATGCGATCCGGCCGGCGGCTTCCCTGCCGCTGACACCCGCCGCGGGTTCGAAATAGAAGAGGCAGACGAGGTCATCCTTTGCCGGTTCGTACTTCAGGTCAACGAATTCCTTGTACCAGTCAATCGCCATAGCAGTTCCTGTAATGTAGTAAAGGTTATCTTGGCTAAAAAAGGTGTACAATAGAATAGCATTCCCTGCCATCGTTTTTGTGGCCGGGGGTACGCAGCAGAACAGACGGCGGGTGCGAACCGCACTAGTGTTTTCCGGATCATGAAGAACGAGAAACATTCCGGCAGGCTTCCGGCAGTCCTGGTCCACGGGTGGAACAGTCACCCGGGGATCTGGAACCGGCTCCTGCCACTCTTAAAAGAGGCATCGATACCAGCATGGATCTTCGACCATACCGGTCTTGCTGACCGGAACATACCGGAGATCGCAGCTGCGATCGGGGATTTCGTTCAGGGCAAACGGGACGAGACCGGGTATTACGGGGATGTCGATGTTGTCTGTCATTCGGTCGGGACCTGCATTGCCCGCTATTACCTGGAAGTGATTGACGGCGAGAGAAAGACGGCCCGCGCCCGGCAGCTCATCGGCCTTGGCCCGCCCAACAACGGTTCCGCCATGGCCGAACTCTTCTTTGACCCGGTGCAGGGAGCAGAGATCATCAACCGGCTCATGGGTGTTTTCGTTCCCCCCGGATACGATCCCTCGGCTGACCGGATCGTTCACGATGTGCGCCCGGGAAGCAGGGTCATGCTTGATCTCAAGACAGCAGGCATCCGCCAGGACATGGCCTACCATATCATCGTCACCGGAAATCCCGACGAACATCCGGAATTCTTTCCCCTGTTTCATGGCGCAACCTGGGAGCGGGGTGGTGACGGCAGTTACCGTCCCACCTTCCATGGCGACGGAGTTGTCACGCACAGTGAATCTGCCCTCCCGGGCATTACGCTTGAGATCATCACGGCTGAGCCTGGCACGGACGAAGCAATCCTTCCACTTGGACAGTTCTGCCACATCCACCTGCCGCGAAACCCGGTGGTCATGGAACGCGTCCTTGGGTATCTCACGATCACGGTGGACCGTACCTGATCAGACGGTATCGGCTTCCCCCTTGGGCTTATTGGCGTTAATACAAGCGGATCGTCATTAACTCTCCCTGCCATTGGCCGGTTTGCCTGAATTCTTCCAAATTTTAATATACGATGATTACTGGATTAGATGTGTAGCACGGGAAATCCTTCATGACTGAAGAGCAATTCGAACTCCGAAAATTCGTTGCCCCGGAATTCGTGATCGGGTCAGATGCCCGCCTTCTTGCCGGGAGATATGCAAGGAATTTTGGTGCACGGCATGTTCTGGTCGTTACCGGTCCGCATATTATCCAGGCAGGCTGGGTCAGGGATGTCACAAATACTCTGGAAGAAGAAGAGATTGAATACACAATCTTCTCGGGGATCACACCGAATCCCCGGGACCATGAAGTCATGGAGGGTGCACGGTTGTACCGCGAAGCAGCATGCGATGCAATCGTTGCGGTAGGCGGGGGAAGCCCCCTCGATTGTGCCAAAGGGATCGGGATCGTATCCACTAATGAGAAGGACATCTTACAATGTGAGGGAGTTGACCGGATCGATATTCCTCCTCCCCCCCTGATCTGCATCCCCACAACTGCGGGGACCGGCGCGGATGTTTCGCAGTTCGCTATCATCAACGATACAGAGAGAAGAGTCAAGATCGCCATCATCAGCAAGAAGATCGTCCCGGATATCGCCCTTATCGATCCCCTGCCTCTCACCACCCTTTCACCGGAACTGACTGCACATACCGGCATGGACGCACTTACCCACAGCGTGGAGGCGTATGTCTCCAACGCGAGCTCTCCCGTAACGGACGTCCAGGCGTTCGAATCCATCCAGCTGATGAACGAGTTTCTCTTAAAAGCATACCAAGAGCCGCAGAATATCGAGTACCGTTACCGGACCATGCTTGGCAGCCTCTGTGCCGGTCTCGCCTTCTCGAACGCCAGCCTCGGCGCCGTCCATGCCATGGCCCACAGCCTTGGCGGGTTCTCCGATCTCCCCCACGGGGAATGCAACGCCCTCCTGCTCGAACACGTGATGGCATTCAATTACCCGGCATGCCCGGAACGGTTCCGGGAGATCGGGCAGGCAATGGGCGTTGATCTTTCCGGTCCCGGCCGGGAGGGAGAGGGGGAGCAAATCATCTCTGCGATCAGGGAGCTCCGCGAATCGCTCGGCGTAACGGCAACGCTCGGGGATCTCGGGGTGACAGAAGCGGATATTCCCCGCCTGGCGAGAAACGCACTTGCCGATCCCTGCATGGCGACAAACCCAAGGCAGCCGACTGCCGGAGACATTGAAAGGATCTACCTGAATGCCCTCGGATGAGCACCCGGACTGGCAGGACCAGCGAAAGAAGATCATCGGCCTTGGCGAGTCCTCGCTCCGCAAGAGTTACTACCCGGAACTCCGGGAAAAGATGCTCGACCTGGAGAGAAAGAACGAGGAACTCCAGGCCGCGTATGAGGAACTTGCATCCACCGAAGAGGAACTCAGGGCGAATTACGAGGAACTGGCCCGGCAGGAGCGCGAACTCCGCGAGAGTGAGTACCGGTACCGGACCCTGATCGAGACAACCGATACCGGGTTTGTCATCCTTGACACGGAGGGGAAGGTCATCGATGCCAACAGCAAGTATGTCGAGTTCTCCGGCCACACCTCACTCGAAGAGATTGTCAAAAGACCGATTTTTGAATGGATTGTGGAATCCGAACGTGAGAAGAACCGTGCGGCCTTCTCGGTCCTGTTGCATGAGGGGCGCCTGAAGAATTTTATCAGCGAGTACAGCGGGAGAGCGGGTACGATTATTCCGGTTGAGGTGAATGCAGCAATCCTCCCGTATGGCGGGTCGGACCGGATCCTTGCTCTCTGCCAAGATATCTCCTCCCGAAGAAAAGCAGAGAAAGCACTCTCTGATTCCGAGACCTTTTACCGGACCATCTTCAATACCACCGGTTCTGCTTCCATCATCATTGGCCGCGATTTCCGGATCCTCCAGGCAAACGAAGGATTTGCGCAACTCTCGGGATATTCGACAGGTGAACTGGTCGGGAACCATTTCTGGAAAGAGTTCGTGACAGGGGATGAGTTCCAGCGCATGAGATCCTATTATCAAAAGCGTCTGGAAAAAAACGGGTCAGCCCCGGAATCCTATGAGTTCCGGTTTATCACCCGGTCCGGCACGGTCCTCTACTGCATTATGCATGTTGCGGTCGTACCCGGGACCGAGCAGGTCATCATCTCGGTTGTCGACATCACCGACCGCGTCATCGCGGAGAAAGAACTCCTGAGTGCCAAAAAGCACCTCGAAGCAATCTATGAAGGATCTCCCGATCTCATCTATGTCCATGAAGCGGAGGGCCGCCTTCTTGACGTGAACGAGAACGTCCTTCGTGCCTATGGGATGACCCGGGAGGAGGTTCTCAAGGCAGATCCCGAGGATATGAGCGGCAGGGGATGTAGTGCCGATATTGCGATAAGCCATATCCGCAAGGCCCTGGAAACGGGACAGGCAGAGTTCCCCTGGGTCAGCCGGAAAAAGAATGGAGAGGAGTTTCCGGTCGAGATCCGGTTGCGACGGATTGAGTACACCAACGACCGGGGAGAATCGGAGCCGAGAATCCTGGCCATATGCCGGGATATGACTGAGCGGAGGATGGCAGAACAGGCACTGGAACTGGCACGGAAGAAACTGGGGCTCCTGAACACGGTCATCTTCCAGGACATCCAGTCTACCGTCTTTGCCCTCTCCGCGTACATCCAGCTGGCCGGAAACAACCGCGACGAGGAGAAGGCCAGGGCGTACGTTGACAAGGAATCCTTCCTTGTCAGCAAGATCGTCAGTTCGTTAAACTTCACGAAGAATTACCAGGACCTCGGGATCAAACCCCCGAGATGGCAGGGTGTCGGCCAGGTGTTCCTGTACGCGATCTCGCATCTCGATTCCCTGAAAATTACCCGTCATATGGATGTTGAAGGTCTCGAGATCTTTGCCGATCCGCTGCTGGAGAAAGTCTTCTTCAATCTTGTCGAGAACAGTTTCGTCCATGGTCAGCGGGTGACGGAGATCTCGCTCACGTACCGCGAATCCGTGGATGGGATGACGATTGTCCTGACCGATAATGGTGTCGGGATCGCAAGCGGACAGAAACCCCAAATTTTTGAGCGAGGCGGAGGAAAAAGCGGCGGCCTTGGCCTCTTTCTGGCACGCGAGATCCTCTCCATCACCGGGATCACCATACGGGAGACCGGCGAAGCGGGAAAAGGCGCGCGGTTTGAACTGTTGATCCCAAAAGGAGCGTACCGTTTCGCAGAACCGTTACAAAAATCCGGGTAACTGTTGGGCGATTATTGACGCCATGTATTATGGGATATTACTCCGGCAGGCCGGGCAGTTTAAGGCATAGTCGCGGATCCCTTCGTTCCACGGCGTAAAACCAATGCAGACCGCAGGTTTTGTCAGGTGAATGCGACAGTACACCTTCCCGTCACTGGCCCGGAAGAAGAACGGACAGTGCGTGAGTTTCTTTCCCGTTGGGCTGACCCAGTAATCGATCCGTATGACCCGGGAAAGGTCAGCTGCCGCAAGGTTCTCTGCAGTTGATCGCCGTCCGTCTGTAAAGGTGATCCCCACATGCCGCAGGATATCGCTCCGTCCCTCTGCGATCCACGGCACGATATCCTCCGGTATCCCTTTCTGGTCCCACCCCCACTTCTCGCAGCACTTTCCGCACTGCAGGCAGTCCTGCTTCCCCGGCATGGTTACCTAACAGGTGTGTCTCCAAAAAGTATTGTAGGTATTGTATTACAGGTAATGGACCTGAAGACGGGACCACAATTTCCGGCAGATCTGAAATTTCCTTTCATGAAAAAAAAGCCGAAATTATTATGCTTGAATTATCCATGATTGGTATAAGATGGCAGAAAACGGAAAAACATCGGTTTTCATTGTCGAAGACGAGCCCGTCGTTGTCATGGATATCCATGATGTCCTGACCGGTTTTGGATACAAGGTTAATGGGATTGCAAAAACCGGTGAGGATGCGCTGGAGAGAATTCCGGCTTCCCTTCCTGATATTGTCCTCATGGACATCCATCTTGCCGGAGAGATGGATGGGATCGAAACGGCAGACCGGGTGCATACGGAGTATCATATTCCGGTGATATTCCTCACTGCATACGCCGACAATGCCCTGATCGAACGGGCAAAACGGACACTGCCCTTTGGCTACATCATCAAACCGTTCGGGGAACGCGAACTCCACTCAGCAATCGAGGTAGCGATCTATAAATTTGGGATGGAGAAGCGCCTGAAAGAGAGCGAGGAGAAATTCCGGACGCTCTTTGACTGCATCCCCGACGCGCTCTGTTACTGTCGCATGGTCAGCAGTGAAGACGGAACACTGGCCGATCTGGAGGTCATCAATGCAAACCCGGAATTCCAGACCATGGCACAGACCCCGGCGCTCACCGGGGCACTGTTCTCCCAAATCCCATTTTTAACCGGGGACTCTTCCGGCAGGTTTCTCCTTCTGTGCCGGCGCGTTGCCAAGACCGGGGTCCCGGAATCGATCGACGGGCTCAAGGGACTCCAGAACCTCTGGTTGCAGGCGCATGTTTCCTCCTATGATCCCGATCATGTAGTCACAATCTTCGTGGATGTCACGGAACTGAAGATGGCAGCCGAGGCCCTCCGGCTCTCCAACCATAAACTGAACCTCCTCTCAAGCATCACGAGGCATGATATCCGCAACCAGATCCAGGCGCTTTACGGGTATTTCGGGATTTTAAAGATCAAACTTGAAGGCACGCCCTGGCTCGGGTACATTCTCAAGGGTGCACAGGTTGTCGATACCATTGAGCGGCAGATCAGCTTCACAAAAGAGTACGAGGATCTTGGCTTGCAAGCTCCCTACTGGGAGTCTGTTGCCTCTTCTGTCGATCGTGCCGTGACCTCCCTGCCAATGCGAACGATACAGACCCGTGTCACAACCGGCGAGCTGAAAATTTTTGCTGATCCGCTTTTTGACAAGGTCTTCTACAACCTGATCGACAACGCCCTCCGGTATGGCGGCCCGAAGATGACGACAATTAAGGTATCTGCGAAGGAATCAGAGGGGGGGCTTGTCATTATCGTAGAGGACGACGGGGACGGCATCACACCAGAAGACAAGAGTCGGTTGTTCACAAAAGGATTCGGGAAAAACACCGGCCTCGGGCTCTTCCTCTCCCGGGAAATCCTTGCAATCACCGGTTTAACGATTACCGAGACCGGCATACCGGGAGAAGGGGCGCGGTTTGAGATCCTCGTACCGCCTGACGCGTACCGGTTTACCTGAAATTTTCCGTTATCGTTCCCTCACTACAATAACCACATACACGGTCGTTTCCTGGAGTTTCACGTCCGAATTTGTTCTTGGCTTTTACACCAGGAAAAACCCTGTGCCGGAACGGACAGGAGATCGCACCATACGCTTATTATGAACCAGCTCCTCATCATCCTTTACCGGGCGGCAGGTACCTGATGGTGTGATGGCAGGCAAAGGCGAGACGGCCAGAAGAAAAGGCCATACAGACGCAACATTGTTCAAGAAGATCTTCGACAACAGCCCCATCGGGATAGCCCTGACCACGCCGGATCTTCTGTTCATCTCTGTCAATCCGTCCTGGACAGCCATGACCGGATATACGGAAGAGGAACTGTTGCAACGGACCGTCAGGGACATCACCCATCCCGAACACTATTCCGGAGATCTCGAACGGGTCAGGCAGCTCGCATCCGGGGCAATTCCGTTCTACCGGACAGAAAAGCGGTACATCCGGAAGAATGGCAGTACCCTCTGGGGGCGGTTGATGGTCACACCGCTTTGGGATGCTTCGGGTGAGCTGATACATTTCCTCGCGCAGATTGAGGACATCACCATATACAGAGATTCGGAACAGGAGATCCGGGAGTCCAACCGGAAACTTAAGGAAGCGCAGGAGCTCGCCCACCTGGGATTCTGGAACTGAGACATTACGACCGGCGCGGTTGAATGGTCGGACGAAGTGTACCGGATCTTCGGGCTCTCACCCGCAGCATTTACTCCACAAATTGATTCCATCCAGTCACTCTCCCCGTGGCCGGAGGATCATGAGCGCGACAAGGAGTTGATCCGCAGGGCAACACAGTCACATACACCGGGATCGTACGAACAGCGGTTTTTCCGGCCGGACGGGAGTGTCGGCTATTATTATTCCACATTCGAAGGAAGGTACGATACGTCAGGCAACCTGACCGGCATTATCGGGACCGTGCTTGACATCACCGAACGAAAGAAAGCAGACGAGGCTCTCCGCGAGAGCGAGCTGCGATTCCGGACTCTTGTCAGCCAGATGCCGGTCGGGATTGCTATAACCAGGCAGACGGAAACCGGGGAGGACATCCTGTATCTCAACGAAAAATTCACGGAAATGACAGGATACGCGATGGAGGGGATTACATCCTTTGACGCCTGGGCCAGCCATGCCTACCCTGATCCGGACTATCGCAGGAACCTCATGGGGTTGCTGCCTGAAGTTTTTTCCGAGGCTGCAAAAAAAATCACCAGCGGGCCGCGGGTTACCCGGGTAACCTGCAGGGACGGGACCGTGAAAGATATAGAGTTCCGGTACACCAGCCTGCAATCGTTTGGTTTCTGGACGATGACCGGTATCACGGAGCGCCTGCGTGCGGAAGAACAGCGGGAGACCCTGATCCGGGAACTCGAACGAAAGAATGCCGAACTTGAACGTATCATGCACACGCTTTCGCATGATATCAAAGGACCGCTCATCACCATAAGGAGTTTCGCAAGTCTTCTGGAGAATGATTCGCGGAGCGAAAACTTCGACATCCTGAAACGGGACATCCAGCGGATCACAAGCGCAGCGGATACCATGCAGTCACTCTTAAGCGATGTGCTCGAGCTCTCGCGGGTCGGAAAAGCAATCCGTCATCCGGCACAAGTTTCCTTTGAAACAATTGCCCGCGAGGCTGCGGGTCTCCTTGAGGGCCTGCTGTCAGAGCGTGGCGTTACCGTTGAGATCGCTGCCGGGCTGCCCGAGATATTGGTTGACCGGGTACGGATCCGTGAGTTGCTGGTAAGCCTGATTGAGAACGCGGCCAAGTTCTCCGGAAACCAGCCAAATCCCCGGATCTGGATCGGTGCTGACATGGGAGGGCCGGAACCGGTCTTCTTTGTCCGTGATAATGGCAGCGGGATTGATCCACGGTACCTTACACGGATCTTCAATCTTTTTGAAAAACTGGATCCTGCGATCCCCGGGACCGGCATCGGCCTTCCGATCGCAAAACGGATCATCGAGATGCACGGCGGGAGGATCTGGGCAGAATCGGAAGGTACGGGAAAAGGAACGACAATCCGGTTCACCCTGCCAGTGAGGGATGATACTCCCGGTATAGGATGACCGTCCCGGCGCTTCAGACCGACCCCCCCAAAGAGAAGACTCCGGCACTACCTCCCCTCCTCAAACGTAACTATTCTGTATTCTCCGGTTATTTTCAGCGTAATACCGTCAGAACCCCCAGATACCACAATAACGCGGTTTTCCAAAAATCTCCCCATAAAAAGGCCTATACTCTCCGGCGGGTGAAAGGAAAAAAAGTAATCAGAGCCCTTTGCGGGCCCGGTTTGCCCTTGTTTCCGGTGCTGGCAACCAGGTTTCGTGAAAACGCAGCCATTTACCCCTCATTATCCCTCAGTTTCCCGTCTGAAAAAAACAGGCAGGTATGGGCAAGTTAGGGCGGCGGATCGCAGGAGGGATCGCACTATGAGCTGGGGGATGTGGGGAAACCCCCCTTTTTAGGAAACGATCTAGGACGGCGATATCTCATGCATCGACGTAGTGGCCCGGATCTATACCCCCTCCCGGCTCATTTCACGTGCTCATGCCCAGAAAAAATGGCGATCGTTCAACCGGGAGTTCCAATATTGACATTTATCCGGGGTGATCCTGCATCCGTATGGGGAAAATACTTGCATTGCGGGCGTATTTTCAAAATGGTGTACTGGAATTCGTGAAAAAGCGCTATCCTCCAAAAGTCGGTTTCTCAAAATGCGCTCCGATTCGAAAAATACGCGATTTGCGGGGAGATAGGTTGTGCGGGGTTATATCGGTGAATCCTTTGTTGGAGAAGATGTTCTCCGTTAGCAGGGGCTCTGCGGTGCTGCGGTCCGGTTCCTGCCAAAGCTACTCACGTGGGCGATGAAGGCGGATACGGATGCGGCGATCAAGGCGTTCGGTAAGAATGAGCAGGTGAAGAAGGTTTTCTGGATTTTCTTCATTTCGATGGCCGGGCCGGTCCTGGCCCGGTTCGTGGACCCGGCAACAGCTCAGCAAATTGTTGAAATGATTATCGGGCAGGAATTGTCAAACAGGAAAAATTCAGATTTTTAGGAAAATGGCAATTAGATCCGATAAAAAAAACTCCAAAAAAAAGTACGACAATGATTCGCTGGAACAAAGAAAAATACCGCTCATGTACACATGTTTTTAAAAAAAACGCGGTCACGAAACGAGACGCAATCTTCCCGGCACAACAAAATCCATGAAAGGCCCGGCAGGGAACAATGGTTTTCCCGACCCTTCCACGGCCTGAACAATCCGGGTACACCCAAAATACAAATACAAGTGAGATAAAAGAGAAAACTTTATGGCTGATCTGACCGGGAAGCCTTTCCATATCCTGCTTGTTGAGGACAACGAGGACCATGCCGAACTGGTTCTCCGTGGGATGCGGGACCAGCAGGTGCCAAACACCATACACCATGTCCCGGATGGCGAGAAAGCCCTTGACTATCTTTTCACCAGGGGCGCATACAGCGATCCGGAAAAGAACCCCCGGCCAAACCTTGTACTCCTTGACCTCCGCCTCCCCCGTGTCGATGGGCTCGATGTCTTAAAAACGATCAAGTCAAGTCCGGAATTCCTCCGTATACCGGTCGTTGTCCTCACCAGTTCCGAAGCCGAAAGCGATATTGCCCAGTCATATGACTACCACGCAAACAGCTACATTGTCAAACCCCTTGATTTCAGATCCTTCACGCGGCTGATGAAAGATCTCGGATCCTACTGGATGAGCTGGAACGCACAACCAGCCAGGGACTGACATTTGGGAGGAGATGGTACGGCACCACCGGAATCCACAGAAGCGCCAGATCGTGTCATCCACATCCTTATCGTCGAGGACGACCGCGACCATATCGAACTCATCCTCCAGGCATTCCGGCAGGACCCCGGGCAGTTCCGTATCGATACTGCGGCAACCCTCAAAAAGGCGCGGGAAATAATCGGGCGCGATCGCCCGGACCTGATTATCGCTGACTGGAACCTCCCCGACGGGAGGGGGATTGACATCCTCAGCCGTGAGGAGGGCAGGATCACCACCCCGTTAATTATCATGACCGGGTACGGGGACGAGCGCCTTGCCGTCGACATCATGAAGTCCGGCGCTGTTGATTATATCGTCAAGTCAGCAACGGTCTTTGAAGATCTCCCGAACATCTCGCGGAGGGCGATCCGGTTCTGGGAGAACCTCCAGGAAAGAGTACGGGCCGAGCATGCCGAACAGGAGGCGCAGAAACGCCTTGGTGACATCCTCGCTTTCCTTCCCGACCCGGTACTGGCGATCGATACCACCGGCACAGTGATTGCATGGAACAATGCCATGGAAAAACTCACCGGCGTCCCTGCCGAAAACATGCTGGGCAGGGGTAACTATGAGTACAGCCTGCCGTTCTATGGTGAGCGCCGGCCTATCCTTGTCGATCTTGTTCTGGAGGAAAACCCCGCCATCGATGAAAAATATCACTACCTGAAACACGATGGCCAAAAGATTGTATCCGAGACATTTGTTGAGGGTATGCACGGGGGAAGAGGAGCTCATCTCTGGGGGACGGCTTCTCCCCTTTTTGACGCTGCGGGAAACATCACCGGGGCCATTGAGGTGATCCGGGATATCACGGCCCGAAAGCAGTCGGAACAGGCGATCCAGTCCAGCGAACAGAAATTCCGGTCGCTTGTTGATGAAGTCCCTGACTTCATCCTGGTACACCGCAATGGAAAACTTATTTTCGTGAACCGGGTTGCGTCCGCGAGCACAGGGTATGCCGTTGAAGATCTTATCGGTAGATCCATGATGGACTTCATTGTTCCAAAAGACCGTGGCCGTGTCATTGATTCCATAACAAAACGCATGAAGGGAGAACCCATCGACCCCTACGACATCAGTATTATGACGGCCTCCGGTGAAGAACGGAAGGTGGTTATCCGGGGCAACCTGATCGAGTTCGAAGGAGAGCCTGCATCCCTGAATGTCCTGACCGATGTTACGGAGATGCGGAAGGGTGAGGAGCAACTCCTCGTAAAGAACATCGTATTTGAAGCGTCTATCACGGCCAACAGCATTGCCGACAACCAGGGCATCATCACTGATGCAAACCCGGCATTCCTGGCACTCTGGGGATACCGGGACAAAAAAGAGGTCATTGGAAAACCCATCGGGTATTTCTTCACCGATGAGAATGTGGCGTCCGAGGTTCTGAAAACACTGGATACATCCGGGCGCTGGAGCGGCGAGTATGTTGCACGGCGAGCCGATGATTCAACGTTTATCGCGTTTGGCACGGCGACACAGATCATTGACGATAAAGGAAACAAGATCGGGTACCAGTCGACCTGTCTCGATGTCAGCGAACAGAAACGAGCCGAAGCTGCCCTGCAGAAAAGCGAGGCAAAATTCCGGGACCTCTTCAACACCATGAGCAGCGGCGTGGTTATCTATGAACCGGTATCCGAAGGACAGGACTTCATCATCCGCGATATCAACCGTGCCGTAGAGAGGATTGAGAACGTACGAAAGGAGGATGTTATCGGAAAAAGCGTGCTTTCGGTCTTCCCGAGTGTCGTGGAGTTCGGTCTTTTTGCAGTCTTCCAGCGTGTTGCAGAAACCGGATACGCGGAGGCATTTCCCGTTTCACTGTACAAGGACAACCGGATTTCCGGGTGGCGGGACAATTATGTATACCGGCTTGAATCCGGTGCGATTGTTGCAATCTATGAGGATGTAACGGAGAAGATGCAGGCCGAAGAGGCGGTACGGGAGTCCAATGAACGTTTCAGGTTCATTTCCCATGCAACAAACGATACCCTCTGGGACTGGGACTTAACAACCGGCCACCTGTGGTGGAACGAGGGAATCTTTACCATTTACGGGTACCGGGAAGATGAGATCGAGTTCACCATCAAGACATGGGAGAGCTTTGTCCATCCTGATGACAGGGAGCGGGTGGTAACCGGACTCGATAGTGAGATTAAGACCGGAGGTGAGATCTGGTCAGACGAGTACCGTTTCCAAAAAGCTGACGGGTCGTATGCCGATGTTCTCGACCGGGGCTATATTATTCGGAATGCGGCGAACGAAGCAGTCCGCATGGTCGGGGTCATCCTCGATCTCACCGAAAGGAAAGCCGCCGAACGGGTACTTGCTGAAGAGGCTGCCCGCCGCCGGATCCTTGTCGACCAGTCACGGGACGGTATTGTCACCCTTGATCAGGACGGCCGGGTTTTTGAGGCGAACCAGCGCTTTGCCGACATGCTCGGGTATACCCCGGATGAGATGAAAGACCTCCATGTCTGGGACTGGGAAGCGGTTGCCACAAAAGAGCAGCTCCAAGGCATGATCAGCAGCGTGGACGAAGGTGGCGATCACTTCGAGACACGTCACCGGAGAAAGGACGGCACCCTGTTTGACGTGGATATCAGCACGAATGCCGCTGTCTTCTCGGGCCGGAAACTGATTTTCTGTGTCGTCAGGGATATCTCAGATAAGAATGTTGCTGCCCGGGCACTGGAGGCAAGCGAACAGAAATTCCGTTCCCTTGTGGAATATGCTCTTGAAATTATTTTAATTCTCGACCTGGAGGGGAATATCCTGTTTTCCAATACAGCCGCCGCACGGGCGCTGGGGGTCGATACTCCCGAAGGACTCAAAGGGAGGAATACAATGGAGTTCGTCGCTCCCGAGTCGCGAAAGGATGCAATCCGTGATTTTGAGGAAGTGGCGCAGGGCCATGACGCCTATCTGGCCCGGTACAAGGTCATAACGGCAAAAGGAACGGAGATTTATGTTGAGAGCATCGGCAAAGTCATTACCTACGAGGGAAAGCCGGCAAATCTCGTGTCTTTACGGGACGTCACCGCACGCATCCGGGCAGAAGAGGCAGTCCGGCAGAACGAGACGCGGTTCTCGGCCCTGATCCAGAACTCCTCGGATATCATCCGTGTTCTCGACCGCGACGGAAAAATCACCTATGAATCAGATTCTGCCGAACGGATACTCGGATACCCCCGGGGATCTCTCATCGGAAAGAATCCCATGGATTACATCCATCCCGATGATCTTGAATTTGTGAGACAGGATCTCCAGGGTGTTTTCGACCGGACAAATTCAGGCATTCCTACCGAGTTCCGGATCCGGAAAACCGATGGGGGATACATCTGGGTTGAGGCCATAGCAAATAACATGCTCGACGTTCCTGGTGTGAACGGGATCGTTGTCACCACCCGGCCGATCCAGCAGAGGAAGGAGGCGGAAGATGCCCTTCGTAAAAGTGAACAACGTCTCCGCCTTGCCCTTGAGGGTGCCGATGCCGGGTTCTGGGACTGGCACGTCCCCTCGGGCACTGCAGTCTTCAGCGACCGGTATTACACCATGCTCGGGTACGAACCCAGGGAGTTTTTGGCTGATTTTAATACCTGGACCGAATGGATACACCCAGATGACAGAAAGAGGGTTGTTACCGATCTTCAGCGGAAGATCCAGGAAGGTGAACCCCAGCTGGAGATCGAGTACCGGATGCGCACAAAAGACGGGGGCTGGCTCTGGATCCTCGGGCGAGGGAAAGTTGTGGAAAAGGATGAGAATGGTACCGCTCTCCGGATTACCGGTGTCAACATCGATATCACGAACCGGAGGCTGCTGGAATCAGAGATCCGTTCCCTGAATACCGTATTGGAACAGCGGGTAAAAGACCGGACCGAAGCGCTCTCGAAGGCAAACGAAGCTCTCGAGGAAGAGAACATGCAGCGTCTCGATGCCGAGGGGAAACTCAAGGCGTCTCTTGAAGAGAAGACGATGCTCTTAAAGGAGATCCACCACCGTGTGAAGAACAACCTCCAGATTATCGTGAGTCTTTTAAACCTCCAGTCACGCCAAGTAAAGGACGATTCCGTTCTTGCGACGATACGCGAGAGCCAGAACCGGGTCAAGGCAATGGCCCTTGTTCACGAGAAACTCTACCGTGCTGAAGACATCTCGCATATCGACCTGAACGATTATATCAAATTCCTCGGCACCGGCCTCCTCCAGTTCTATGACGCAAAAAGCCGGGGCATACGGTTTACCCTCGATGCACCCGATGTCAGGGTTGATATCAATACCGCAATCCCGCTCGGGCTTATCCTGAATGAGCTGATCTCAAACGCGCTCAAGTACGCGTTCCCTAAAGGGAGAGGAGGGGAGATCTCGGTTAACATCAAGCGCGAAGAGAAGACCCTTACCATTATTTTTCTTGATGACGGGATCGGGATACCCCCGGACTTTGACTGGCAGAACGCCCCGTCCCTGGGGCTCCGGCTGGTCAACTCCCTTGTGGACCAGCTCGATGGCACGATTGAACTCGACCGGACATCGGGGACACGGTTCACGATGGTTTTGCATGAGAAGGCGTGAGGAGCAGGCATGACAAAAAACGATCCGATAAAACGGCAGGGAAGGCAGGGGAACATGAAGCGAAATGTATTCTTTGTATTTACGATCCTTTCCCTCACTCTCCTTGCGGGGGCGATACTGGTTGCAGGATGTTCGGGCACGGGGCAGGAAAAGAACAGCAGCTCCGGAAAGGTCTGGCATATCGGGGTCTTGAGCGGCATGGCATTTTTTGCCGACACGGAAGACGGTTTCCGCGAGAAGATGGCCGAACTGGGGTATACCGAAGGGAAAAACATTGTCTACGATTCCCGGAAAATGGTTGGTTATGACCAGCCGGCATACCAGTCAGCCTTAAAAGGCTTCAGGGACAACAAGGTTGACCTGGTTTTTGTCTTCCCCACGGAAGCATCGCAGGAGGCCAAGGCCGCCATGAAAGGAACCGGCATTCCCGTTATATTTGCCAATGTCTTCACGGAAGATACCGGCCTTATCGAGAGCGTACGGCAGCCGGGCGGGGATATCACGGGTGTGCGCTGGGGGGGTCCTGACCTTGCCCTCCAGCGGTACGAGGTCATGCGCGAACTGGTGCCGGGTGCAAAGCGTATGCTCATTCCCTACCAGAGGGGATATCCCATCACCACAAGCCAGCTTGCAGCACTGCGAACCGAGGCATCCGCTGATGGCATCACGCTGGTTGAGATCCCTGCGGACAATGCCACCGAGCTTGCGGCAGAACTCGCCAAACAGTCTGCATCCATTACCGGCAAAGATACGGTCATTTTCGCCATTGCCGAGCCGCTCTTCGTGACACCGGACACGTTTGCCGTTATCGGTGAATTTGCAGATGCTCATGCCATTCCGGCAGGGGGCCCGTTCATGTCCGTTAATGGCCATGAGACGGTCTTTGGCCTTACGCCCCGTAGTGTCCCGCAGGGCAGGCAGGCAGCGGTCCTTGCTGACAAGATATTCCGGGGAACGCCGGCGGGTGAGATCCCGGTTGTCACAGCTGATAACTATTTCCAGTTGAATTACCGGCAGGCCCAAAAACTCGGCATTCCGGTCAGTGAAGGCCTCCTGAGCAGGGCAGACGAGATCATCCGGTGAGACTGAAGGCAGACCATGAAGACCTGGGGTGTGATGAACACGATTTCGATGCAGGATCCATCCATCGGAACGGAGTGCCCCGCAGTCATGGTTCATCACTTGTATGACCTGGATGGATGAATGAGACGAACACGGAGATCACACCGATGCCACCACAGCCCCCCAAGGATACAAAGAAGTTCCGCAGCCTTACGGTAACGCTGGCAATCGCATTTGTTGCCATGAGCCTTGCCATCGTTCTCATCACCACCGGCCTTCAGGGTTTTTCCAATTACCAGAACCAGCAGAAGATCATATCCTACGAACAGAAACTCATTGCCCAGGGCGCAGCTGACACCGTGAAAAATATGGTCACTGACAGGATGGACAAACTCCAGGGGACTGCATACTTATCAAGCCTTGCGACTTCGCAGCCGGAGCAGCAGAAAGCGACACTGGACAAACTCCTGCACTTCGATCCGGCATTCCGGCAGGTCATCCTGTTCAATGCCAGTGGTGAGGAACTGGCGCGGTCATCAAGAGTTTCACGGGCAGAATCAAACCAGATCCCGGAATCCGTCATGGAGGATATCTTCGCACGGGCAGTCCAGGGAAAATCCTATATCGGGCCGGTCTCTATCGATGAAAAATCCGGCGAGCCGATGATGGTCATGGCGGTCCCGGTCACGGATATCTTCGGGGATTACAAGGGAGCCCTTTCTGCTGAGGTGAACCTGAAATTCATGTGGGACCTTGTCGGGAACCTGAAGATTGGCGAGGGGGGTGCAGCGTACGTCGTGGATGGACAGGGGAATCTCATCGCCTATGGGGATATCAGCAGGGTCCTCAAAGGAGAGAATGTTCTGGGTCTGGAGGATGTACGACGGTTTGTAAGTGACAGGGATACGGTATACGATGCAGAAGTGACGCAGGGCATAAAAGGAGATGCCGTAATTGCCAATTATGTCTCACTGGGAGAACCGGACTGGGCCGTTGTCGTTGAGATGCCGGTGGATGAGGTCTACCGGGAGTTCAATAAAGGATTGTACCGCACGATCGTCATCCTGCTTGCATGTCTTGTCCTTGCAACCGTTACCGGCATCCTGCTTTCACGGATCATCACAAAACCCTTAATCCTCTTAAGGGACGCCACCCGCGAGATCAGCAAGGGCAACCTTGATACCCGGGTCGAAATTTCATCGAATGACGAGATCGGTGAACTGGCTGACTCGTTCAACAGTATGACCGCTGACCTGGTCCAGACAACCGTCTCAAGGAATTATTTCGATGATATCCTGAAGAGCATGTTCGACATGCTGATCGTTCTCGCGCCGGATGCCACGATCCAGTCCGTGAACAGGCGAACCTGCGATGTGCTGGGCTACCGGGCGGATGAACTGGTCGGCCGGCCGTTCTCTCACCTCCTCTCGCCCGATAGCTCCCATCCTGAGAACACGGCGACCGGCATGCTGCCGGAAACGTTGGAAGTGACGGAAATCGAGCGGACCTTAATGACAAAAGGGGGCCGCAAGATCCCCGTCATCATTTCTTCATCCGTCATGCATGACAGCACCGGATCTGTCCGTGCGATTGTCTGCGTTGCGCACGATATGACCGAGCGCAAGAAGGCCGAGGAGGAACTCCGTGAGTCCCGGCAACTCTTCGCAGATATCATCAGCTTCCTGCCGGATCCCACATTTGTTATAGATAAGGCCGGCACCGTTCTGGCATGGAACCGGGCGCTCGAAGTGATGAGCGGAGTGCCTGCGGAGGAGATCATCGGGAAGGGCAATTATGAATACAGTCTCTGGGCATATGGAAGGCGACGGCCGGTCCTCATTGATCTTGTCCTGGACCCGGACAAGGATTCGGCGCGGCTGGATTATTCGGATATCCGCTGGGTTGGCCGGACCGTGACTGCCCAGTCCGTCGCCACAAAGGCCGACGGCCAGAAGATCCCCATCTCCCTTGTCACGTCCCCCCTGATCGACTCCCAGGGCAACACCGTCGGTGCAATTGAGTCTATACGGGACATAACCTCCGTCAAGAAAGCCGAGGCAGACCTTGCACGCCTGAACGCGGGTCTTGAAAAGATTGTGAAGGAGCGGACAAAAGCTCTCGAAGAGGAAGTTGAAGTCCGGAAACAGGCCGAGGCAGCCATCCGGTTATCCCTTGAAGAGAAGGTGCTGCTCCTCCGGGAGGTCCACCACCGGGTGAACAACAACCTCCAGATCATTATCAGCTTAACGAAACTCCAGCTGCGCACGATGGAAGACCCGGGGATGAAGCAGGCTTTGAGTGATATGCAGAACCGTGTCCGGGCAATGGCCATTGTCCACGAGAAACTCTACCAGACAGAGGACCTCTCCTCGATCGATATAGCAGATTATACCCGGTATCTCGTCTCCCAGATCTTCGGCAATTACAAGGTCGATAAACGGAGGATTACCTGCCATATCGATATCGGGAAGATCCTCTTAAGCATCGATACGGCGATTCCCCTCGGCCTCATCCTCAACGAACTGGTGGGGAACGCCATTAAGTATGCATTCCCTGAAGGGAGGAAGGGTGAACTTGCCATCCGTATGACAGAAGAAGGAGAGATCCTGACAGTCGTTGTCCAGGATAACGGGATCGGCCTTTCCACGGACATTGACTTGCAGAATGCTCCCACCCTTGGCCTCAGGCTTGTCAGCAACCTCGTTGACCAGCTCTTCGGGACCATCGAACTCGACCGCTCATCCGGTACAAAGTTCACGATGGTGCTCCATGAGAAGAAATAAAGGACAGCGTTCATGACAGGTTCCCGGGTGCAGGAATTCCGGATGACCGAGCGGCGGTGGCAGGCACTGGTGCTGGCAGTATCGGCTGCCGTCATCATCCTGACCGCGTGGTGCCTGGCAAACGGTATCACGATCATCTTCATGCATCTGTACTACATCCCCATCACCCTCCTTGCCTATCATTACCGGAAAAAAGGCATTGTCGGTGCAGTCCTGCTGAGCGCGATCTATTGCTTCCTTGTTGTCGGTTCCGGGGCCGGTGCCAGTGAAGTCGCAGGAGCATTCATGCGGGTCTGCGTGTTCGTGGCCGTCGCAGCACTCATCGCATTCCTTTCCGAGGCTGTCACTGAGTCACGGGACAGCCTGAAGAAGGCGGGGGATATCCAGCTGGGGATTGTCCAGAATGCCAATGTCCTGCTGATAGTAATGGAAAAGAATGGCATCATCCGCGAATGGAACCGGGCAGCAGAAGAGATCAGCGGTCACCCCGCAGGTGAAGTCATCGGCAAAAACACGATCTGGAAACACCTGTATCCCGACAGCGGATACCGGAAGGAGATCACCAGAACGATTGCCGGCATCATTGAAAAAAATGATTACCTGGAAAATTTCCGGACCACCATTTCCTGCCGAGACGGATCAGTAAAGACCATCCTCTGGAATACGAAAATGCTGCCCCCGGTAAGCGATGAACAGGCACGGTTCATCGCCGTGGGTGTTGATATCACGGAACGCACCCGTGCCGAGAATGCCCTGCGGGAGAGCGAGGAGAAGATCCTCCTTTTACTGAACTCGGCAGCAGAGGGCGTGTACGGGATCGACATGATGGGCAACTGCACGTTCTGCAATGCGGCCTGCCTCAGGATACTCGGATATTCCGACGAGAAGGAACTGCTCGGCAGGAATATGCACGGGCTGATTCACGGGAAGTATGCGGATGGTTCCCCATTCCCGGTTGAAGAATGCCGGATCTACCAGGCATTCAGGAGAGGCGCGGGCACGCATGTCGATGATGAAGTGCTCTGGCGTGCCGACGGGACCTCATTCCCTGCCGAGTACTGGTCCTACCCCCAGCGCTCCAATGGTGAGGTCGTTGGAGCCGTGGTCACGTTCTTCGATATCACGGAAAGGAAACGGATCGAAAATGCGCTGCGGGAGAGTGAACTGAAGTACCGTACGCTCTTTGATAACATGCTCGAAGGGTTTGCCTACTGTCGCATGATCTACGATGGGGAGGGCCGGCCTTCGGACTGGGTGTACCTTTCCGTTAACCGTGCGTTCGGGCAGATGACAGGGCTTTACGGTATCGAAGGGAAGCGGGTCCTCGAAGCGTTGCCCAATATCCGGGAACTCACGCCGGAACTTTTCAACATGTACGGACGTGTTGCACTGACGGGCGTTCCGGAAACGTTCGAGATCGATTTCAAGCCCCTGAAACGATGGCTGAAAGTCTCTGCATTCAGCCCCGAGAAGGATTTTTTCGTTGCCGTCTTCGAGGACATTACCGAGCGGAAGGAAAGCCAGAAACGGATCGAGGCACTGCTCCGGGTCCAGGAGGAGCAGCTCCGTATCATTAATGCCAGCCCGGCGGTCTCCTTCCTCTGGAAAGCCGAAGAGGGGTGGCCGGTCGAGAGCGTGAGCGAGAACATCTCCCAGTTTGGCTATGTCCCAGAAGATTTCACCTCAGGCCGGATCACGTTCCCTTCCATCGTCCACCCTGACGATCTTGGACGTGTGGCAGGAGAGGTCACGTACAACAGCAGTCACAACACCGGGGACTTCGTCCAGGAATACCGGATCTTCGACAAGAATCACAACCTGCACTGGATCTCAGATTATACCCATATCAGGAGGGACATGGCAGGCAGCATCACCCACTACGAGGGAATTGTCCTTGACATAACCAGCCAGAAGCAGGCTGAAGAAGCCCTCCGGGAGACCAACAGTTACTTAAGCAGTCTCTTTGACTATGCCAACGCCCCGATCATTGTCTGGGACCCGGAGTTCCGGATCACCCGGTTCAACCATGCATTCGAGCGCCTGACCGGGAGGACGGAGAAGGAAGTGTTGGGAGAACACCTCTCGATCCTGTTCCCGGAATCAGGCCGCCAGTCATCCCTCGAGCAGATCCGGTCAACCCTTGAGGGCGTGAGGATGGAAACTGCCGAGATCCCGATCCTCAACATCTCCGGCGAGGTCCGGACCGTTCTCTGGAACTCGGCTACCCTGTTTGCCGACGACGGAAAGACCGTCATCGCCACCATCGCACAGGGGCAGGATATCACCATCCGGAAGAAGGCACTCACTGAGCTGGAGCGGCTGAACGCCAACCTTGAGAACATTGTAGAGGAGAGGACGCATGCCCTGAACGAGGAGATCCAGCAGCGAAAGCAGGCAGAGGCTGCGATCCGGGCATCCCTTGACGAGAAAGTGCTCCTCCTCCGGGAGATCCACCACCGCGTCAACAACAACCTCCAGATCATCATCAGTCTCATCAAGCTCCAGACCCGGTCCCTGGAAGACACAGAAATGAAACAGGTCCTCTCCGGGATGCGAAACCGGGTACAGGCAATGTCCCTTGTCCATGAAAAACTCTACCAGTCAAAAAGCCTCACCTCCATTGACATTGCTGATTACACCCGGTTCCTTGCAACCCAGCTCTTTGCCTTCTACGGTGTGGACCACCGCAGGATTGCGCTCCACACAGAGATGGAGAAGAGCCTGCTGGATATCGAGACAGCCATCCCGCTCGGGCTCATCATCAACGAACTGATCTCCAATGCCCTCAGTCATGCCTTCCCCGGTGATCGCACCGGTACAATCACGATCAGCAGCCACCTTACCGGGGACATGGTATCCCTTGTAATCGCGGATGACGGGGTTGGCATGAGCCCGGACTATGACTGGCGGGGGGAAGCATCTCTCGGCTTCCGCCTCGTGAACAGCCTCGTTGACCAGCTCGAAGGGACAATCGAAAAGAAGACCGGGCCGGGAACAACATTTAATATCATCTTTCCCAGAAAGACTACAACAGGGAGTGTGTGAGTGAGCGGCCCAGCAATTTTTATCGTCGAAGATGAGGCAATTGTTGCAAGCGACATCAAAGAGACCTTAATCAGCCTCGGGTATACCGCTGCAGGAACGGCAAAATCCGGGGAGCTTGCCCTTGAGAAGATCCAGCAGAACCAGCCGGACCTTGTGCTCATGGACATCCACCTTGCCGGGGAGCTGGACGGGGTTGATACAGCGGGGAAAATCCATGCCCTCTACGGGATTCCGGTCATCTACCTGACCGCATATGCCGACAAAGTCCTGCTCGAGCGCGCGAAAGTGACCGAGCCCTACGGGTATGTCGTCAAACCGTACGATGAACGCGAACTCCACTCTGTCATCGAGATGGCCTTATACAAGCACCGTATCGAGCTCGAGATAAAAAAACGCGATGCCATCCTCTTTGCCGTCAGCTCCGCCGTGGAATGGCTCCTTCGGGTCTCCCGCAAGGGTGCTCCGGTTTCAGACAAAGTACCGGACTTCGCTGCCTCCGACATCCGCGACATTCTCGAACCCATCGGTCTTGCCCTGGATGCCGGGGCGATCGGGATCTTCCAGGTCCGGACCTCCGGCCCGGCGCCTGCCATCAGCATGCTTTACGAATGGGGATGCCCGGAGTACCACTCGTGCCTCTTCAAACCGGAACTCAAGCAGTTCACTTTTTCAACGATGGGGATCTCACGGTGGGAGAATCTCTTGAGAAAGGGCGAGGATATCTCCGCAGTCGTTTCAACACTCTCTCCCGATGAGCAGAAACTCTTCAGCGTCCTTGGCGCAAAAGCCGGGGTCATCATCCCGATCTTTATTCACGACAACCTCTTTGGGTTCATCGGCTTCTTCGACCTGATGGAAAAGACTCATTCACCTGACGAGATCGAAGCGCTCCGCATCACGGCAAACCTTCTTGGGGCTGCTATCGGATACCAGCAATCCGGGTAATATCCATCCTCTTTTTTTTCTTCGTCAGCGGACCGGAAATCTTCATGGACGCTGTTGTCCCGGTATCCGGGAACGATTCCCCAAAAAGCAGACAGCTGGTGCCTGTCCGGAACCCCCTCCGTCCAGAAAGCATATAAAACAAAATGTAAAACATAGTTTACATATACCCGTGCGACAGCGCACCGGTATTGCAGTATCGCACACCGAACACCAGGAAGACAAACAGCACGAACACCCAGGAATTGTCCCTACGGGACAGACACCACCTGTACCTCCCTCGCTTCAGACAATGCGGGGGAGATCAAATCCTTTTTTTCCGAATTCGCGGAAACGCGATATCCATCATTCCTGCTTTCCCCCCACCCCAAGGATCAGCCCCCACCTGTCTGTTTTCATGATTGCGGGGGATTGTAAGGATCCCTTCCGGGAAACCAGACTGAAAACCGCGCTTATAACAAGCTTTGTATCATCTCCCGCAAGATAGAAGACTATCTCATGGTCCCTGCAGAAACTTCCCGGTTCGAACGGACGCTTCTTGCCATTGCGCTTGTCTTCATCATTGTCATCGCCGTGAAGATGACCTCGTACATCATCTCGCTCATCCTGATGTCCCTCATCATCACCCTGCTTACCATACCGGCGCTTGTCTGGTTAAAGAAAAAGGGTATTTCGAGCACGCTTTCTGTTGCAGTCATCACCCTTGCAGCATGCCTGGTGATTGCAGCGATCATGTATATCGCCGTATTCTCGTTCCAGTTACTCCTCCATGACATGCCACAGTTCCAGCAGGAACTCACCCTGCGGCTTGGCGAACTCAGGTCAATCCTCTCAACGTTTGGCATCTCCATTGAGACCGACAATATCCGGTCCATCGATCTCAAGGAGATCTTCTCGGCAGGTATTGCCGGAGCGACGACGATAGCGGAGGGACTCATGTTCCTCTTCTTTGTTGCTGTGACCTCGTTCTTCATGCTCCTTGAAGCACCTCGGCTCACGGAGCGGTTCGAGGCACGGTATGGAAAAGACTCGCAGACCGTGAAGCAGTTCGGGAAGATGTCCGGGTACATCATCGATTTCATCGTTGTCCGCACCGAAACGAACTTCATCCACGGGATTCTCTTTGGGGGATTCCTTACGGTTATGGGGATCCATGGTGCGCTTCTCTGGGGGCTCCTCACGTTCCTTCTCGGGTATATCCCCTACTTCGGCCTTCTCATAGCAGCCGTCCCTGCCATCTTCTTTGCCTGGCTCCAGTTCGGGATCCCCGGGGCGGTCGTGGTGATCGTGGTCGTCTGCATCCTCAACCTGATCGTTGAGAATCCGATCTTCTCCTACCTTACTTCGAGGAAATACGAGATTCCGGCACTCATCGTGATCCTTTCCGTGATCTTCTGGGGCTGGCTGCTCGGGATCGTCGGAATGCTCTTTGCCATCCCGTGCACCCTAATCTGCCTGCTGGTACTCCAACTGTCCGATGACCTGCGCTGGATCAACGATTTTTTGGGTGTCGGGCACCTGTTTGAGGAGCATACGAAAAAGGAAGATTGAGACGGGGTATTGCGACCCGGTTTTGCCCGGACATCTGTTTGCCGCACCCGGATCTATCGCCCGGAACAGCCTGTACAGGTTCAGAAACGATTTGAAAACAGGTTCCTGGGCATATTTCACCAGTGGTCCCTCAGGTGGTGAAATGCTGATCATGCATCCAGGAACAGTTCCGAATGAAACGAAGGGGTTTCTTTTCACTCAGGTCATGTGCTGGTTTTGAGTACCATGCAGGCCCCGGATCCTCCACGGCACCATGTCCTGATAACTATTATTGTTAGTATTTTCTATATAAAAGTATGTTTTTTTCAAATATTAAAAATTCTTCGTTTTATTGCGAATAATCGTAAAAATATTCGATTTTTTTGCCCCATTAGAAATTTCCCGTAAAAAGGGGGTCGCAATTCTCTTCACAAGGGATTACAGGGCTCTTTCATTGGAGAAATAACAAAAATGGAAGACAGGTTCCGATCCCCAGTGCAGGGGTAATTTAATATAGTAATTAGTGCCGGTGACGGAAGAGACCTGCAATGATGATACCACCGGCCAACATGGTGCATACCAGCAGGGGGTCCGGCCCGGGTGCATAGGTCTGTTTTTTTACGGGTGTTGCTTTTGTGACAGGATTCTCTGTTGGCACCGGTGTAATTTCCAGGACAACCTCTTCAGGCGCTGTTGTGGGGACAGCGGTCGGAACAGGAGTAGGAACCACGACCATCGCAGTCTTCTTTATCAGTTTCCCGTACACGGTCTTTGCCTCGGGATCCAGCTCCTGCAGACGGAGCACAACAATCTCTCCGGTCTGGTCGAAATCAGGGACCGTACCGGTCAGGGCAACATCAACAGTGAACTGCTTCTTTGAAAAACTCAGGTCCCACCCGTCAAGCCGCACCTGGGCTGACTGCCGGTCGACAAGGCGCATGCTCAGCGGCTCCTCGTTCACTTCTTCAGTCTTGACAACTACCCAGTGAGGGTCCGCAAGATCGGTATACATGACGAGGGAATTGTCAGGATCAAAGGTCTTTCCGGTATCGAATGAACTAAAACTCATGGAATATCCCGCACTTACTTTACTACCGGGCTGGAGTTCAGCACCCGGGGAAGGGCCGGTCCAGCCGGCAAACGTCCATGCCGATACCGGCATGACAATCAGGAAAAAAACAAGAGCAACAAGAGCACAGCGGGAAAAAACCGGTGAGTCATTCATACGTTTTCAACGACCGGAAAACCCATAAAGATACCGGTAAGGCCTGACGGCGCGAGCAGTGTAATTGCGGTTTTTTTCCCAACGAGCGCCTGACGGCCATACCATCGCCCTGCCTCACGTTTATTAGCCTCACAGGCGCACATGGATGTGAGCATATTCCTCCGGCCGCCGGCTGGCCCTGCGGGGCATTTTCCGGCGGGGAGAAGCATACATACAGACACGGCACAATCGGATACTGCCTGCCCAATACCCCTGTGATACCCCATGACGTCTTCCCGGTTCACCCTGCCACAATGCAGCGTCAGGACAAAGATCCTGGCCGTGTTCCTGGCACTCTCCCTCATCACGCTTCTCGTCACGGGATACGTAGCGCTCTTTACCATCGGCAGCCTGGCAGAGACGGCGGAGTCCGGCAGTTTCCGGCAGGGGCAGCAGGCCGTCGATATGGCCACCGTCGCCCTCCAGCAGTCTGCCGAACAGTACCTCCTCCAGGCAGCAGGGGACCAGGCAGCAATCGCCGGGACCCTCTTCAACGACACTGAGACGGAACTCGATCTCCTCGCTGTGCAAGCTGCCACCCTGCAGGGTAATCCCCCGGTCATACCGGTCATCCGCGCCTCCGGTCGGGATACTCCCCCGGCAGATCCCCGCGATGCGACTGTTTTTCTTTTCAGCCCAAAGAGCACGGTAACCTCGGATTCGGAGGAATTCCGGAAATCCGCAGGCATGGACGACCTTTTAAGGGGAATGTACGAAGCCGATGAAGACCTTGTCTCGGTTTTTCTCGCAACCGACTCCGGCATCCTGCGGTCCTACCCATGGGAGAACACGGACGCGGATAACTATGACCACCGGACCCGCGCCTGGTTCACCGGGGCAAAGGGCACAAACGGCGTCTATTGGTCCAAGCCCTACGTGGACTCGTTCGGCCATGGGCTGGTGGTCACTTCGTCAAAAGCCGTGACCACGCCCTACGGGACATGGGTCATCGGGAGTGACGTCAGGGTGGATGTGATCACCAGCGAATTCTTAAACACCACGCTCGGGGGACGGGGCTATGCTGTACTTATGGACAACAGCGGGGATATCATCAGCCGGCCGCAGCTTGCCGCCGGTGATCACCGCTGGGACCAGCCGTTCCCGCAGGATAACGTGTTCAAGAGCTCCGATCCTGCCCTCGTTGCCGCCGGGAAGAACATGACGGAAGGCCGGACCGGGGTCGAGAGGGTGCAGTTCAACGGCGTGGATACCTTTGTTGCCTATGCACCGGTCCCGTCCCAGAACTGGAGTGTTGCCGTGTGCCTGCCGGTGAGCGAAGTAACCGCCCCGATCGACCGGACCCGCGCCGGGATAACGGCATCGGGCCGGGAGACCGAAGAGTGGATTGCCGAACAGTCGGACCGTGTTATGCTCCTCTTCTCCCTGCTCTCCTTCCTCCTCCTCCTCATCATCATCGCACTCTCCCTGGCCCTGTCCAAAACCATTTCCCGCCCTGTCGATACCCTGCGGCAGGCAACGCAGGCTATCGGGAAAGGCGATCTTGCATACCGCGTCGAGCTCAGGACCGGTGACGAGTTCGAGGAACTGGCCGATTCCTTCAACCGGATGGCAGGGGATCTCCGCCATACTATCGACGATCTCCAGCGCACCACTGCCGAAAAAGAACGGTATGCAAGCGAGATGGAGATCGCGCGTGAGATCCAGCAGACCTTCCTCCCGGAAACGATACCCGATATCCCGGGATTCGAGATCGCTGCAACTACGATCCCGGCGATGGAGATCGGGGGAGATCTCTATGACTTCATACCCCAGGAAGACGGCAGCATGGGCTTTGTTATTGCCGACGTCTCCGGCAAGGGCGTCAGTGCTGCCCTGTACATGGCCCTGTGCCGGACCCAGATCCATACCTGCGGGGCGAGGAGCGGGGAACCCGCGGAGGCAATTGACCAGGCAAACCGGCTGATCTATGACGAGGGGAGGTCGAGCATGTTCATCACGGTCTTCTATGCAGTCCTCGATCCCCGAAAGATGATGCTCTCCTACGTGAACGCTGGTCACAACCCCCCGCTGCTGATCCGGGGCGATCCGCCGGTTGCGCAGATGCTCGAAGGCAAGGGGATTGCACTCGGGGTGATCGATGACTCCCGGGCAAAGACCATAACGCTCCCGCTCCGGTGCGGTGACCTCCTCGTGCTGTACACGGATGGCGTGACGGAGGCATTCAATGAACGCGACGAGTATTACGGCGAGGAGCGAATGACCGGGGTCATAACAAAGAACCGTTCCCGCCCGGCCAAGGAGATTGGGGAGGCCCTCCTTGAGGACATCCGGTTGTTTGCGGGGGCGGCGCCCCAGTCTGACGACATCACCTTCATCCTCGTTAAAGTCAGGTAAGCACGCGGCGATTCATCCGGTTATTCCGGGTATACGATTCACCGAACGCCGGGATCAGACATGACGGGCAGAAGGCTTTGTCTCACCACAATAGTATGCGTCAGGTTCAGGGCCGCACCCTGTCAGGAGTCCCTGCGAACGAAAACCTTCTGATGAGCCATGGTCCGGCGTTACCGCTTCATCCAGAACAGCATTGTCATCAATGGTGGCAACCAGCGCTTCCAGGGCAGAGAGAGGGTAATGACTGCTGAGGTGCTCCAGGAGTTCCCCGATCAATTCCCGTCTCTCCCTTCCACGACGGGCACACGCGTTGTCGCACCAGTGACTGGAAAGGCAGGTCTCCGCATGGTATGCATGTACCTGGTTTCCCAGTTCCACGAGCAGGAGGTCACGGTATACCTGTCCGTACTTGTCGAGTAAGGTATCGAGTTCCTCCACGGACCGGTGATATTCCTGGAGGAAAAGCGTCTTTTCTTCCGGGGAAAGCGGGGATGAATGCAGCAGGTTTCGGATCCTGCATTTCTCGGCAAACGGGGCTCCCGCATGCCAGGAGCCGGGACCTGAAGGTCCAGAGAGATTTTTCGCTGCCTCGCTGACTGATTGCCGGAAGAGGATGAGCTGGTCCTTGAGAAGATCGGCAGAGTGAGTGTCCATGGGTGATCCTGCTCGTGTCGGAGGGATTTTTATAGAGATACGGTGACAATGACCGGTTGAAGCAGATAGTATGAGTCTTCTCTATAAAAAAAGCATCCCCAGTACCTAAAACCGCGGGGTGACAGCCGGTTTCAGATACGGGGCTGCTGCTGGGTGGCGCAATGGAAGGTTCCAAACCCTTCGACCATGGCGCGGGCAAAAATCCCAATCACTGTTCGATCCGGAAAGATTGTACGCAGGATATCCAGCGCAGCGGCATCCCGGGGATCGTTGAAGACCGGCACGATCACGACCGTGTTGCCGATATAGAAATTCGTGTAGCTTGCGGGATAGCGCTGCCCGTCCGCATCCTCCACCCGTCCCGGCATCGGGAGCCGGATGACGGCGAGGGGTGTGCCGTCCTCGGTGGTTGAACGGGAGAGGATCTCGTAATTCTCGTGGAGCGGCGCGTGGTTTACATCGGATGTGTCCTCCTCGTACGCGCAGACAACCGTCGAGGGCCCGACAAACCGTGCGATATCATCGATATGCCCGTCGGTGTCATCCCCTTCGATCCCGTCGTTGAGCCAGATGACCTTCTCTGCCCCGAGATACTCGCAGAGCACTCCCTCGATCTCTTCCTGTGAGAGCGAGGGATTGCGGTTGGGATTGAGGAGGCATGCACGGGTGGTGAGGATCGTTCCCCGGCCATTGGTGTCGAACGATCCTCCTTCCATGACAATCCCCGGCTCGAAGAGCGGCAGGTTGAGCCGGCGGTTCATATGCAGCGGGATTGTCCCGTCACGGAACTGGTCCTCGTACTTGCCGCCCCACGCATTGAATTCCCACCTGACCATTGCGAGTTTCTTCAAAGCGCGGCTGACGACAAAGGTCGGGCCGTAGTCGCGGATCCAGACATCCGAGTACCCGGTGGTATGGAGCGTCACCTGGTCAAAATCAATGCCCATCTCCTTCAGCCGTGCCCGCACTTTCCGGTACACCACGGCAGTGGGAACAAAGACCTCGACGCGTTCCGAGGTATGGACATGGGCAATGAACTCGTAGTATGCCTGCTCCACGGCAGGGATATCCGGGAACGTATACGCGTTGTGGGGCCAGGAGATCCAGACCGCATCATGCGGCTCCCATTCCGCAGGCATATGGAAGCCGCGGTTCTGCGGCGTGTCTTTTTCCCGCAGGTCAGGAAATGTCCCGTCTTTTCCGGCAAACGGGACGGTTACCCGGGAATAGGTCTCAGGCCTGCGGTTGCGGAAGAATCCCCATGAATCCTGGACTTCAGCATTCATCGAGAGGTCGACTTTTACAACCAGGATCTCCTCGGAATCCCCGGCCCGGGAAAGAACCTTCCCGAATGCATCGGTAACAAAGGAGCCACCAAAGAACCGGCAACTGCCCTCGGTGCCGACCCGGTTGACTGCCGCGACATGCACGCTGTTTGCCACGGCATGGCTCCTCTGGATCAGTTCCCATGCCTCCTGCCATCCTCCTTCCTTCGGGGTATCCGGTCCCGGGTGGCCGATCGCGGTCGGGTAGAAGATAATGTCCGCCCCGTCAAGCGCAACAGAGCGTGCGGCCTCGGGAAACCACTGGTCAAAACAAATGAGCACCGCAATCGTCCCGTACCGTGTCGGAAAGACGCGAAACGAATCCCCCGGCGAGAAGTACCCCTTCTCGTAAAATCCCGGGTCCTGCGGGATATGGACCTTGTGGTAGGGCTCCGAGAGGTTCCCGTCCGCATCGATCACCACGACGGCGTTGAAATATTTCCCGTCAGCTGCCTTCTCGTACACCGGGAGGATGATGACGACATTGTGCTCGCGGGCAAGAGAGGCAAAGAGGATCGTCGACCGCCCGGGAATGGTCTCGGCAAGATTCCCGGTCTCTGCACCGCTATGCTGCGGAAAGTACCGTAGATGAAAGAGCTCTGGGAGACAGATGATCTGCGCTCCCTGGCCTGCCGCCTCAATAACCTTCCGGCGTGCCTTCTCGATATTTTCGCCAGGATCCGGACCCATCGCCATCTGGATGAGCCCGAGCGTTACACCTTCCAGCTCCACACACCTCGTGGTGTATGGATTTTTCCTGATCGGATATCAGGGTATCCATCCATGCCACTGCGGGTTCACCCATGAATACCGGTGTACAGCACATTTATCACGGGCGGAGGTTAAAATCCAATAACAACGGGAAACCATGAAGAAGAACACTTTTTATCTCATGTGCGGGTGTATCGCACTCATCCTGCTGGCAGTCTTCTATTACTCTGTGGAGGTCCACAACCCCCTCTTCATCGAGATCGCATTCCTCATTGGCATCACCATTGCCTATTTTACCCGGAAGAAGGTCACCGATCTTGTCGAGGACGAGCGGAGCGCGAAGATTACGGAACAGGCTGTGCTCCGCACCTTCCAGGTCTTCTGGGTGGTTTTCTGCGCATTCTCGATAGGCGCAGTCATGCAGATCCTGTATATTCCGCAGAGCCCCAAAGTATTCTTCACCCAGCCACCGCCGGCGCTCCTGTCGCCAAGGATGATGGGGTATTTCCAGCTCGCCCTCCTCTGCCTGATGATCTTCCTGTATGTCGGGTTCAGGATCTACTATGCCCGCAAGTACGGGGACTGGGAGACCGATGAAGAATAAGATCAAGGTCTTCCGTGCCATGCACGACATGACCCAGGAAGACCTTGCACAGGCAATCGGGGTAACGCGGCAGACCATCCTCGCCATCGAGAAGGGAAAGTACGTCCCCTCACTCGACCTCGCCTTCCGCGTTGCCCGGCACTTTGCGGTGAATATCGAAGAAGTCTTCACGTACGAGGACGAGCCCCCGGCAACAGGTGGCCGGGGCTGACCGGTTGTTCCTGTTCCATACCCATGACATCTGGCTCGGACACTCTTTTTCCAGGCCGGAACAATGCCATTTGCTTCCCATTTTTGCTGCGCGCCACAGCCCCGTTTTCTCTTCTCCCGACACCTGCTCCCTCGTTTGAGTAATCCTGGCCTCCAGCAAGATTGTGGAAAACAATAATATACAAAATGTTAAACATACATTACAATCTGTTTGGATTACCAGTCATCGTTCCTGATTCAGTCAGGATTGGCACCAGCCAGAACCTATCATCACCATGCAGGAGAATCTATGAAACCACTACCCCTCATGACGGGCATCCTTTTCGTGCTCGTGGTCATCTCATCGGTAAGCGCAGCTGGAAACACCATCCAGGCAACCAGCAAGGAAGACGCCGCAGCACTCGTCTACGTATCCGGCTACGATATGGAACCAGCTGTGTTCTATCCCTATGAGTCCGGGACCATCACCGTTCGCGTAACGAACGCTGCCAATGCTTCAGTCGTCCTGTCTGAACCCAGCCTCATCGAATCGCACCTTAAAATTTTGAGTGAAAATGCCTTCAATACAAAAACAACGATCGGTCCCGGGCAAACGGTTTCCTACACGTTTGTTGTCGAAGCCAATGCTAAGGACGGGAAATATTACCCGCTTTTCAGCATCTCACCGGTGATCAATACATACCCAATCCATTCGACGCTCACCCTCAAAGTGGACTCAACGGATGTGAGGGCGGGCATCTCGAAGAAACCCGACACATTCTCGGCCTCAAAGAAAGAGACGGTGAATATCAGCATCACCAATCCCCGCGACGCGGGTGTGGACAATGTCCTTGTCGTTCCTGAGAGCGAGGGGGCAACAGTATTTCCGCAGGAGTCCTATCTCGGCACCCTTGCTGCCGGGCAATCCGTGCAGGTCCCCTTCTCCATCACTCCTGACAAAGAGACAAATGTCACGTTCCATGTCAGTTTCTTAAGCGGGGACACGAAGCACACCACGGAGGTTGTCCTGCCGGTCACCCTGGAAAAAAACAAGATGGGGGCCGAGATTGTTGTCAACAATATCGAGAGTTCGTCTTCCGGTATGACAACAACGCTGAAAGGCGATGTCACAAATAACGGGCTTACCGATGCAAAATCGATCCTTGTCACGGTCGGCGATCCGGCCCGGCCCGTCAACCCGAACCCCGTCTATGCCATCGGGAATCTCGAACCTGACGACTTCTCCAGCTTCGAGATCACGTACGCTTATGCAGGGAACAAGTCCGTACCGCTGATAGTCGAATACAAGGATGAAGAGGGAAACACATTCACGGAATCCTTCAGCATTACTGCATCTGACAGCATGGCACTACCGGGAGCAGGTTCCTCGACCCAGCCCGGAGCCGCAGGCTCTGTCCAACGGAGGGGTATGTTTGGGTCGTTCGGCTCCGGCTTCGGCCAGATCCCCGTGACTGAGATTGTGATCATCCTCGTTGCAATCGCACTTCTTGCCTATGCATGGAGAAAAGGGCACCTCACATCCCTAATAAACCGGTTCAGGAAAGACCCCCTCCCGAAAGGAAAGGATGATGATGGTGATGATGACGATGAACCGGTGGAGAAATAGACCGGCTCTTCCCTGGTATCATTATGACAGCAGTACCGGTCATCGAACTCCGGGACGTCACGAAGATCTACCCGCTCCCCTCCGGTGATGTGCTGGCGCTCGACCGCCTCTCGATCCGGATCGATCGGGGCGAGTTCGTCGCCATTATGGGCCCGTCGGGCTCCGGCAAGTCCACCCTCCTCAACCAGATTGGGGGACTGGATGTCCCAACCTCCGGGATCCTGCGCATCACCGGCAGGAACATCCGGAAGATGTCCGATGATGAACTCACCGACCTCCGACTCAATGCCATCGGGTACATCTTCCAAAAATTCAACCTGATCCCGCTCCTGACTGCTTTCGAGAACGTAGAGTACCCCTACATCCTCAAGCACCGGTGCAACGATACAACCGGGAGGGTCAGCAAACTTCTCAATGACGTGGGGATCAACAAGCGGATGGCCAAACACAAGCCGGCCGAACTCTCCGGGGGGCAGCAGCAAAGGGTCGCCATAGCACGGGCGCTCGTCAACGACCCGGACATCCTCCTCTGCGACGAACCGACCGGCAACCTGGATACGAAGACCGGCGCCCAGATCATGGAGATGCTCACCGCGCTTCACCGCCAGGGCAGGACCGTCATCATCGTCACTCACGACCCATCTGTCGGAGAACAGGCAGAACGGATCATCCGGATCAAGGACGGGAAGGTGGAGGACGCATGACGAAAGATATCATCCTCCAGCTCTCTATCAGGAGTATCCGGCTGAATTTCCTCCGTTCACTGCTTGCGGCACTCGGGATCGTGATCGGGGTTGTCGCCATCTCGTCCATGGGGATGATGGGGGCAAACATGACTCTTTCGGTCACCGAGGAACTCTCCGCCATGGCCAATGTGCTGGTCGTGAAGGCGAATGCCGGCGGGGGCGGCGGGGGGATGATAATGGGGCCAGGAGGAGGCTCTTCCAGCAGGTCATCGTCATCCAGCGACGATGAATACATCAGCAAGGACCAGCTGGACGATATCGAGCGGGCTGTCGGGCAGTACGGCCTGGTCTATCCCCTGTACCAGGACTCCGAAACGATCGAAGTTGGTGACGAGGAAGGGCGGGCGACCATCTACGGCCTTCGGGACGAGGATATGGCAACCGTGCTGACTGTCGAAGAGGGAGCCCTCCCCAAAACCACGAGTTCGGTGGTTGTCGGCCCGTCCTTTGCCGAACGCCACGGCCTGACCATCGGGACCCGGATCACGATCGGCGACGAAGATGACGACGAAGCAGTTGTCCAGAAAGTCCGGGTGGTGGGCATTCTCGAAGAGAAAGGCATGTCCATGGACATGAACACGGACAATGCCATCGTCATGCCCGAGAAGACCTTTGTCGGATTGTTCGGGGGCGAGAGCGAGTACGATCAGGTCAATGTGATCCTCAAAGACATCAATGATGCAGACACCGCAACAGAAGCCATCGAGGACCAGCTGAACCGAAAGGAGGACGAGGTCACCGTGCAGGACAGCAGCAGGATGATGGAGAGCATCACCTCGACGGTCAGTACCCTGACCACGTTTGTCATGGCGATCGCCGGCATCTCCCTGCTCGTTGCCGCAACCTCGATCTTCAACGTGATGATGATGTCGGTGACCGAACGGATCCGGGAGATCGGCATCCTGCGGAGCATCGGCACGCGGAAGAACGAGGTGCTCCGGATGTTCATCTACGAAGCAGTGATCCTCGGCCTTGTCGGAGCCGCCATCGGCGCCATCATGAGTCTCATCCTCGGCTGGCTCGTGGTGCTTGCCATGGTCGGGACAACGAAATATTTCTTCACCTTCCAAAGCCTCATCTATGTCCCGATGGCGATGCTGATCGGGATTGCCATATGCATCTTCTCGGGTGTTTACCCCGCCTGGCGGGCAGCGAACCTCGATCCGATCGAGGCGCTTCGGAGCGACTGAAAAACCAGCCCGTAATCTGGATTCCCCTTCAGCAACGGGGAAAAGCCCCCTCGATTTTTCCCGTAAATACTCCATTCTGGTGCATATCAGTGGCTCATTAAGAACACGATGGTGCCTCATTCCCCATTATTTCAGGGATGGTTATGCTAATCAAACAAAAATGGTGCACCACAGTGCAATTAAATGATGGTATTTTAACAGAGAACACCATATTTTGTAGGATGTGGTGCACAAATCTTAATACACTCCAGCGATCTGGTGCATTTCCGGGGTTTTCGGCCATCACATGAGGTTATCATGCAGCATATGGAAGAAGTAAACAGGAACAATATTTTCATGATGGACAACACAGCCAACCCGGCCCCTCTCGGGTTGTGCGCTTTCGGTATGACGACCATCCTCTTAAGCCTGCACAATGCAGGATTCACCGGTCTCTCGAGTCCGATTATCGCCATGGCGCTCCTGTACGGTGGCGTGGCCCAGTCCGTTGTCGGCGTCATGGAATGGAAGAAGAAGAACACCTTCAGCATGCTGACCTTTGGCAGCTTCGGGATCTTCTGGATCACCTTTGCCGCAATCCTGATGCTGCCGGCACTCTCGCTTGCAAAAGCCCCGTCACCGGTGGAACTGGCGGCATTCCTTGCTATCTGGGGAATCTTCGCCCTTGGCCTGTTCATCTGCACGCTCAAGATGCACCGCCTTCTCCAGGTCACCCTTGCATTCGTGGTGATCCTTGTCGCACTTCTGGTTGCAGCACAGCTTACAGGCAATCCGCTCATCCTCACCCTGGGCGGCTTCTCCGGCCTGATCGCCGGTGGCCTTGCGCTCTACATGGGCATGGGGCAGACCATCAACGAGATTTTCGGGAGCCGGGTCCTCCCGGTCTGATCTTTTTTACCGGAAACGGACAAACATTACCTCATCCATCGTCACACCGTTTTTCGTGACCGCATTCTTGTGGACTGCCTCGCGGATAAACCCGCTTTTCTCCAGCACCCGCATGGATGCCGGATTATTCGAGAAAATTCCTGCCTGGATCCGGGCGATGTCATACCGGTCAAATGCCACCGGGACGATCGCCCGGACTGCATCAGTCACAATACCCCTGCCCCAGTACGGCTCCGCAAGCCAGTACCCGATCTCCGCTGTCCTGTGATAAACATCCTCCAGAGGGTGGATCCCGATCCCCCCGCAGGCCTGCCCATCCACTTCGATTGCCAGGATGAGGTTTTGGCTGCCGGGTGCGGTTGCCTGCGCAATGAAACGCATGGCATCCTCCAGAGTATGGGGGGATGGGAATCCGTCCCTCAGGGCAGTGGCTATGTGGGGATTGTTCGCGAACCGTGCCAGAACGGGCGCATCGGCTGCCAACCAGTCACGAAGGATCGCAGAGGGTGTGATGATCTGCATAGTGCAACAACGTCTCTAAGCATATAACCTGCACCCAGATTACCCTGACGGGGCTGGCCCGGCCTGCATATCACCACCTATTTAGCCCCGTAAAGAGACGGTAATCCATACAGGACGCATTCCCATGTTATTCCTCACGGAAAGGGAGAAGGCAGAATGGCGCCGGCATGCCCGGGAGATTGCCGTTAGTTCCGCAGCTCCGGCACAGTATGAAGGCCGGGTCCGGAAAAACCTGGTCCCGGCATTCGATTACTATATCGCAGTCGACCTTGCCGGCCGGGGTGAGAGCCGTCGTGCCGCAGAATGGCTGGAGGCAGCAACGCTCTCCGAAGAGGACGGCCTCTTCTCCGCAGCATTTCTCTTAAGTTTCCTCTCGCGGCACAACGGCGCCCTCGTCCCGCCCGCCACCGCATTCGAGGACCCGCGCCCGTTCATCCATTTTGCCAGCGTCCCGGTGATGAAGGCGGCACGACAGCAGCTCGCAAAGCAGTTCGCCCACAGCCTCCCTGCCTTTGACAGCCCGGTACGGTTTATTGATATCGGCTGCGGTGACGGATCCCTGACGGTAATGGTCCTCTCCCAACTTCTGGAGACGGGCAAGGCCGAAGCCATCGGCGAAGTGCTCCTCATCGATGCCTCCCCGGCAATGATCGCCCTTGCCAACAAGACCGTCAAAGACCAGTTCCCGGATGCACGGATCGTGACCGAGAACTCCCGGATACAGGACTGCTCCGTATCCATCCGCACCCGGTACGACATCGCTATGAGCTCCCTTGCCTATCACCACATGCCGGTGGAAGACAAGAGGCTCCATCTCCTGCGGCTCAAGCCCTGGATCGACCATTTCCTCCTCTTCGAGATGGACGCCGATAACGACTCCCCCGAACTCTCCACGCCGGAACTTGCGCTCTCGGTGTACCAGTCGTACGGAAGGATCATGGACTTTGTCTATTCCCATGACGCACCTGTCGACATTGTCACGGACTGCATCGACTCATTTCTCATGACCGAGGTTGTCTCGCTCCTCACCCGGCCGCGGGGAGAGCGCACCGAGTACCACATGCTCCGGAGCCAGTGGCACGACCTGTTCCGGACCTGTCTCTACCCTGAATTTACCGTCTCTTCAGACTCCACGTGCTATGCCGACGAATACATGACGCTCTTTACCCTCCATTATGGCAGGAAGAAGTGACCGTCACCCCGTCTTTACCAGGTCGAAGACCCAGCGCTTGATCCCCGGCGCGACATTGCCGCACTCGTCATGGAACGTGAGAGCGAATCCCTTTTTCTCAAGCGCCTCCACGAGCGCCGGCATTCCGTTCTTCGGCCCGAACGTGTAGAAGTGGATCATACCGTCGCGGGCTGCAAACGGGGCGAAGATATCCAGGCTGTCCTTCATGCCATAGGGCGTGGGGATGATGATCCGGTCAAATCGTTTCCCCTGCAGGTGCCCCGTATCCGTTGCATCGCCAGGAATTGCCATCACTGAATCCTCGACATGATTCAGGATGATATTCTCCCGGAGCCAGCCGTACGCCTCAGGGTTCTTCTCGATTGCAGCGACCCGGCCGCCCCGGGCAGCTGCCGGGATGGCAAATGGCCCCACACCGCAGAACGGCACGAGAACCGTCTCGCCGGGCTCCACCTGTTCCGTGACCCGTCTCCGCTCATAGGCCATCCTGCTCGAGAAGAAGACTTTCGTAACATCGAAACGGTACTGGAAACCGAACTCGCGGTACCGGGTGAGTGTTGTCTCCCCGGCAAGAATCTCAAAGGATGCGGTCCGTGCATCCGATCTTACTTTCTGCACTTTGTTGAGGACCGTGTACACATTCTTCCGGGTGGACAGGATAGTTTTTGCAACCAGCGGTTTGTAAGCATCCATCTCCGGGGGAACCGAAACAACGGCGACGTCCCCTACCACATCGAAGCGGCCGGAAAACCGGCGGAGTGCTTCATCAGGTACCCGGCCTTTGAGGAGGTCCTTGAGCCGCATCGTCAGGAGGTATTCAGCATGAATCCCTATAAACCCGTTCCCGGACAGGAGGGTGTATCGCGTGGGCACAATTCGATTGCCCGCTATCGGAGACCGCCATGCACCCGATGAACTAAAAAGAATCAGGGGAATGTCGGGGCTGGCGGCTGCAGGGCAAACCAGGTGAGAAGCGCGATATACACGAGGGAAAAGAAGAGGACTAGGGCAAGGTTGACTCGCTTGTCCTCCAGCGTCATTGCCGACCAGGCCGGCTTCTGCCGCTTCGCCGCGTAACCGATAATAAGACCGGTGATGGTGCCGGCAAGCGTGCCGAGGGCGATAATATTCAGGATTACGAACATCTCCATGGTCTCTCCTAACCGGTTGCCTGTTGACGAATATTAATCCTGTTACAGCCACGCGGGCGGGATACCCTGTGCCACATGAAAAAGGAGAGAGGGAGATGCGTTCAGGTATTCTTTGACCGGAGACGGATGACAGCAAGAGCTGCACACGAGAGACCGGCAAGAGTTGCTGGCACAAGCCCCGGTGTCTTGATCGGAAGGGCCTGCAGCGGGGAGACCGGGGACAATGTGAGGGAAACCGGGGTGGTTAGCCCCGCTTCAACAGAAACCTGCTGATGAACGGTGACATATCCTTCTTTTATGACCGTCAGGTTATATCCGCCTGGCAGTACGTTGATGAGCGTGACCGGTGCAATCCCGGCAACCGCACCGTCCAGCAGGACCTGTGCTCCCTCCGGCGTTGTATTGACCACGAGCGTGCCGCGCTCAGGAGGGAGGTATGCCGTCACAGTAGCCTCCGCGCCATTGGTGAGCTCGACCACGGTAGAGTACGGCATGTACCCGAACTTCGTAACATTGATGGTGTAGATCCCCGGGTAGAGGTTCCCGACGGTAAGCGGTGTCTTCCCCTTATACTCGCCGTTCACGACAACGGAACACTCAGCGGGATCGGACACGATGACAAGCGAGCAGGACGGCGATCCAGTCCCGGCCGTTATGCCGCCGGAGATGCCGGCCGAGAGTCCCGGCTTTCCCAGCGTGACCGAGATGGTGCCGTACTCGGCATTCCGGAGGTTGGAGCGGTCGTTAGGCTCGTTCACGACCCAGACCGTATACGTCCCATCGTCAAGGCGCCCGTTGATGTTTCCCGTATGCCACTTGTAACTCCAGCTGTCGTCCCCCATCACCTGGACGACCGTGAAATGCCCCTCGTCGGCTCGCTTGGTGATGTCATTGAGCGCAACCCCGTTTGTCGGGAGGTTGGGGCCGGTCAGGAAGAGGTAGACCTGGTTACTTGTCGGAGAATACCCCGAAAGTGGGATCGTCTCCCCGGATACCGCCTGGATGCCTGCTGCCGATACGGTCGCAGCAAGGAACAGGCATGCAACCAGGACAATCATCGTTCTGCGGATTTTTCGTGTGGCTGCCATAGGTTGTACAGCAGTTGGACGCACCCCACGATAATCCTTACAACCGTACAGGGTCCGTGGAGTGGTATCGCCATGAGACGATGAGCCCCCATGGACCCGAAACGGGCGGAGATGGACGGGGCACAGTGAACTGGATATCTGCGCCCCTGCACGACAAACACGGCACAATCGCACGGATCAAGAGCGTCGATATTATCAGGTCACGGAAAATATCTTCAAACGCTGATACCTATGGCACTGGAAATCTCCCGTGAGAATGATACCATCATTATCGTGATGCCACCGCGGTTTGATGCAAACAATGCACCGGATATCGAAACGGAGATCAAGACACTGCTGGCAGGAAAACCTGCAAAACTCGTAATGGACTTTTCTGCAACGGACTATATCGCCAGCGCCGGCCTCCGCGTCCTTCTTGTTGTTACCCGTGACCAGATGAAGGCAGGAGGAAAAGTTGCCCTAGCCGGGATCCGGCCCCAGGTTCTCAAGGTCTTTGAAATGGCGGGATTCACCAGCATCTTCACGATCTGTGCGACCCGCGATGAGGCAATAAAAAAGATCTCCTGATACCCAAGGGTACTCCCACTTGCCCGTTTTGCGGATACAGGTTGGGAAGCAGGTTAGGAGTCCCTGTTTCCGCTCACTTTTTCTCGTCCGGTGCGGTTTCGCCCTTGAAATAATCCACCCATGCCTGGCGCGTCTCTTTCTGCAGGAGGGTGCTCTTGAGGTTGAGCCAGAGGGCCACGATAACGAGTACGTAGGCAAGCGTCCGGATAACGATCAGGGGCAGTTCCAGCGAGGCGGCAATACCGGCGATCGTTGCGGCATGCGAGATCCCAAAAAGCCCGAATGCTGCGCCGATGAAGGCAGGGAGCCGTTCCCCGCTCTTTTTGAAACAGAGGAAACCCAGGATAACAATGACAATGCACAGGACAAGGTTAACAAACGGGATGGACAACAGTTGCAGGACCATGATTCTGACCCGTATTGAGATGAGAGCGGGAAAGGTATAAAAAATTGCGATTATACCCCAGCAGGGATCAGAGCGGCTGCTCCCAGGTATGGCCGCAGTCTGAGCAGACGCAGACGACAATGGTCTTGTCATTGACCGTCTTGCAGTCAGTCCATTCCGTATTCTTGGAACCGCACTTCGGGCAGTTTGACATCTCTCACCCGGCCCGGGAAATATAGGTCATAATATGTATGGGTATTATTAATACCTCCGCCTCTGCCGAACAAAGGTACTGTGCGGGGGCACCCGTTTAAAAAGGACGTTATTCAGGGGCGACTTCGATGCTCTCGCCCGGTGCCAGGATCCTGACCGTAAGGTCGGTTGTCCGCTCAACACCGTTTTTCAGGACCACCGGATCGGCATTGATCCGGTCCCAGGTATTGTAATGGATGGGGATGACGGTCTTTGCACCGATGAAGTTTACTGCCATCATGGCCTCTGCAACCCCCATCGTGTAGCGTCCCCCGATCGGGAGGAGCGCGACATCGGGGTGGTAGAGTTCCCCGATCAGTTTCATATCGGAGAAGAGGCCGGTGTCCCCGGCATGGTAGACCTTCACACCATCCATACCTATGACGAAACCCGCCGGTGCACCACCCGAGAAACCCTCGCCAGCCTCCGCGATAAAAGTCGAGTGGAGTGCCGGGGTCATGGTGAACGACACCCCGTCGACAATTTGGGTGCCGCCAATGTTCATTCCCTCGACCGGGACCCCCTTCCCCTTCAGGTACTTTGCAATCTCCGTTATTGCCACCGTCTTTTTCTTAATCGCCACCGCCTCCCCCATGTGGTCGTCATGCCCGTGAGTGACGGCCACGAGGTCGGGGCTGGTGCCGGCAACACTGCCCCCTTCGATAAACGGATCGATGAGGACTTTTTTGGAGCCGGTGAGGAGGACGCAGGAATGGCCAAGCCAGGTGATTTGCATATATGCAGATCGGACTCCTCACGAATGAACCTTGCTCTTAAAAAGCCTGAAAAGAGCGCGTGTGAGCCGTCAGTACAAAAAAGGTTTTTACCGGGGATCCGGTCGTTATGTAACGTCTATCAGTTCCGCTTCCGTGATATCGATGGACTCGCCAAGGCTGTCTGCCGTGGCGCTCCGGGTCATCTGCTCCGAGAGGTCACGGTCTTCCATGACGTCGCGTATCCGGTCGATGTAGGGATCGATGGTCGGGTCTTCCTGTTCCTCGATCACGTGCCGGTACTCGCGGAGGGTCGATGGGCTGACGCCAAGTTCCTCGGAGACCTCCTTCATGGTCTTGCCAGACTCGATCAACGCCTCCATCTGCTCTTTGTCAAAGGGCATCCGGAAGTCGAGGTCCCGGAAGAGCTTGAGACGGACCCGGGCCCGGGCAACCGTCTTGCTGAGCTTCTCGTCGCCGAGTTCGCGGGCGATCTCGGTGTCGTTCTTGCCTGCGTAGAACGATGTGACAAGCTTTGCGAGCTGGATCGGCTTTAGGGAGGTTTTGAAGATCCCCTGCTCGATAATCTCCCTCATCACGAGGGCGACCTCACGTTCGATCGCATCGCTGTCCCTCAGCGTGCCATGGATATTCTTCATGGGCTCGACAATCTTGGTCTTGCCCGACATGGAACTGAAGAGTTTCAACAGGTGTGCCTTTCGTTTGTCTTCGGTCATTGCATACCCCGTATTGGGATTAGGATATACAATACTTCGTCAACTATTTAATGCTATCTTTACGGCCCGTTTGACCAAAAGACGTATAAATCAGACTCGGCTTGGTCTGGTGCAGTTGTGCTGTTTGTGCCACAATTTCCCGGATCCGTGCAGTTTTTTCTCCATCTGTCCCGGGTAATCCAGGTCCATTGTCCTGCAAGAAGAAGAGCATCAAGAAGAGCAGCAGAGTCTTTTTGTCGCCACCCGGTCAACACTATGGGAGATTAATTAAGCTTCGTGATCCTTATGAGCGATGTTTTTGAGAACGTGATGGAACTTGCCAAACGCCGGGGTTTCATCTGGCCGACCTCCGAGTGTTACGGCGCCGTGGCAGGTTTTATCGACTACGGCCCGCTTGGGGCGATGATGAAACGGCGCATCGAGAATATCTGGCGGGACTTTTACGTTATCCGCGAGGGGTACTACGAGATCGAGTGCCCGACGATTGCACAGGAGGCCGTCTTTATCGCCTCCGGCCACGTTGCCGGCTTTGCCGACAAGATGTGCCAGTGCCCGCACTGCAAAGAGTACCTCCGGGCTGACCATGTTGCCGAAGGTGGCGGCGTCCAGAACGCATCTACGATGAAGAACGAGGAACTCGCAGCCGCCCTTGCCACCTGCAAGTGCCTTACCTGCGAGGAAGTCCTCGGGAAAGTCGAGGTCTTCGGATTCAACCTGATGTTCAAGACTTCCATCGGCCCCGGCTCCCAACGGGTCGGCTACCTCCGGCCTGAGACTGCCCAGGGGATGTTCGTTGACTTCGCCCGGCTCCTCCGGTTCTACCGCGACAAGCTCCCGTTCGGTGCCGTCCAGATCGGCAAGTCCTACCGGAACGAGATCTCTCCCCGGCAGGGCATGATCCGGCTCCGCGAGTTCACGCAGGCCGAGGCCGAGATCTTCGTCCACCCCGACGAGAAGAATAAGCACCCAAGGTTTGCACGGTACGCGAACTACAGCATGCCGCTTCTTACCTACGTCCAGCAGCAGAAGTGCGAAGAAGCAGTCACCATGACCATGCAGGAGGCCGTGGAGAAGGGCGTGATCGCAAACCAGTATCTCGCTTACTACGTTGCCCTGACCCACGAGATGCTCGTCTCAATCGGGATCAAACCCGAGCGGCTCCGGTTCCGCCAGCACCTGCCGGACGAGCGGGCGCATTACGCAACCGACTGCTGGGATGCCGAGATCCATTCCGATCGTTTCGGCTGGGTCGAGACCGTGGGCCTTGCGGACCGCACGAACTATGACCTCAATGCCCACGCAGAGGCCAGCGGCACCCCCATGACGGTCTTCATCCAGTACGCCGAGCCGAGGAAAGTCCCGCGCTGGCGTATTGTCCCGAACATGGGCGTGCTCGGCAAGCAGTACCGGGACAAGGCCAAGAAGATCTTCGCAGCGCTCGCAGAGTCGATACCCGAAAAGAATGGTGTCGATGTAGACGTTGACGGCGAGATCATCCACATCCCGCCCGACCTGTATGAAGTAAAGGACGAGATCGTGGACATCCGTGGCGAGGACATCGTCCCGCATGTGGTCGAACCCTCATACGGCATCGACCGGATGTGCTATGCCGTGCTCGAACAGGCCTATGACGAGGATGAAGCCGATGGCGAGAAGCGGACCGTCATGCGGTTCTCACCCAAGGTTGCCCCGGTCCAGGTCGCGGTCTTCCCGCTCATGACCCGCGACGGCCTCGACACCATCGCAGACGATATCACGAAGTCTCTCCACAAGAAGGGCCTGCTCGCGGAATACGACGACAGCGGCGCCATCGGCCGGCGCTACCGCAGGCAGGACGAAATTGGGACGCCGTTCGCGGTGACGGTTGATTACGATACGAAGGAGAACAATACCGTTACGCTCCGCGACCGCGATTCGATGAAGCAGGTGAGGATTGCGATTGACAAGTTGCCGGAGACGCTGAGTGCGCTGGTCGAGGGCGATGTGAAGTTTGCCGAGTTAAAGTAATTTCTCATTTTAGATTTTTACGAATTTTTTCAAATGTCATTTATGGGGGCTGATGCCCCCATACCCCCGGTTGCGATGTCTGCCGCAGACTCGAAGAATCTGATGGTTCTTCTCGATTTCGTGGTTCTGATGAACCACTCAATCCCCGCGGGGGCGCTCCCGCGGCGGCCTCAATTACCTTTCCAGTTCCCGTACAGGTAATCTGCCCAGCGAGGGGGCGACGAGCCCCCCGAGCGACCCCCATCAGGGGGTGGGTATGCTCACAATATTGCTGAGGGTTTTTCCCATTCCCTTTTTCATGATAACCGGCTATCATCCGATATATTCCACACATTCCCCTCCCTCACCATCTCCTTATTACCCTCCACCACCAACTCTCTCACCAACTAATGGCATTCATCAGCCACCCGATGGTGAAACCGGAAAGCATTGAGAAGCGCGAGTACCAGCTCTCCATCGCGATGAAGGCGCTGGACGGCAACACCATGGTCATCCTCCCGACCGGCCTTGGCAAGACCGCCGTCTCGCTGCTCGTAGCCGCATCCCGTCTTTACAACGAGGGAGGCCGGGTGCTGATGCTCGCCCCGACAAAACCTCTCGTGGAGCAGCACCTCCGCTACTTTGAAAAATACCTGCTCGCAAAGAGCCCGGAAGAATCGGATGCTTCGCCGTTCGTGATGTTCACAGGAGAAGCCCCTCCTGATGAGCGAACCGCTGACTGGAACCGGGCTTCCGTCATCCTTGCAACCCCTCAGGTGATCAAGAATGACCTGATCGCAGGGCGTTACACGCTCTCCGATGTGTCACTCCTCATCGTTGACGAATGCCACCGTGCTGTGGGGAACTATGCGTATGTCTTCCTTGCGCAGCGCTACATGGCAACAGCCGATAAACCCCTCATCCTCGCCATGACTGCGTCACCGGGCGGGGCGCAGGAGAAGGTGCAGGAGGTCTGCGCCAACCTCGGGATCGCCCATGTCGAGACAAGGACAGAGAACGATCCGGATGTCCGGCCCTATGTCTTCGAGCGCGAGCTCGAGTATGTCACAATCGACCTTCCTCCTGATCTGAAAGCCGCCATCCAGACCCTCAATGCCCTTATCGAAGACCGGCTCGGGATCCTTGTCTCGCTCCACTTCTCGGTACCGAAGAGGGAGAAACTCTCCATGCGGGAACTCTCGGCCATCAACGCCCAGATCCAACAGCGGATCGCGAACCGCGAATCGGCCGCATTCTCCGCGGCATCGGTGTACGCGGAGCTGATGAAACTGAAGCACGCAATCACCCTCGCAGAATCGCAGGGGAGCGAGGTGCTCAAAGGATACCTCGCAAAACTCTACGCAGAGGGAACAGGGGCGGGAGGGAGCAAAGCAAGTCAGCGGCTCGTACAGGACCGATCGTTCCGGGAACTCTTCGAGCGCTCAGTTGAGTGGACCCGCGAACTTCACCCGAAGCCGGAGGTTGTCCTCGGGCTTGTCCGGCAACAGCTTGAGGATTCACCCGACAGCCGGATCATCATCTTTGCAACCTACCGCGATACTGTGCAGCTCCTCGTGGACTACCTGGCAAAGCACGGGATTGAGAGCGAGAGGTTTGTCGGGCAGGCCACGAAGGATGCGGAGAAAGGCCTCTCACAGAAAAAGCAGATTGCGGCCCTGACCCGGTTCCGGCAGGGGGAATTCAAGGTGCTGGTCGCCACTTCGGTTGGTGAAGAGGGACTCGATGTCCCCTCAACCGACCTTGTCATATTCTACGAGGCAGTCCCGTCCGAGATCCGGTCCATCCAGCGCAAAGGGAGGACCGGCCGCTCGGGAGCAGGACGAGTCGTCGTCCTGGTCACCAAAGGCACGTCCGACGAAGTCTTCCGGCATGTCAGTACGGCCAAAGAGAAGATGATGCACAAGAGCATGCGATCGCTCAACGCTGCACTCTCCACTCCCCGCGAGATCCCGCTTGCCGTGGAGCAGGCAAGCATCGAAGAGTTCACCCCACAGGGAATAAAGATCGTCATCGATGACCGCGAGACCTCCTCGAAAGTGGTCGAAGTGCTCTCGGACCTCGGAACTGCCATCCGGCTCGAACGCCTCCCGCAGGGAGACTATGCCATCGGCGACCGGATCCTCGTGGAGCGCAAAACTGCAAAAGACTTCGCCGACACACTCATCAACCGTGACCTGCTCGGCCAGCTCAAGGCCATGGCCGACGCCGTGCCCCGCCCGGTCCTGATTGTCGAGGGGGGTGACATCTTCACCCAGCGCGATATCAACCCGAATGCTATCCGGGGCGTCCTCTCCGCGATCACCATCGACCTTGGCATCACCCTTCTCTTCACGAAGGACGAGCAGGACACCGCCCAGATGCTGTACGTCATTGCGAAGCGTGAGGAGGGGGAGCGGGGAGAACGCAAGATGCACCCGCACAAGGTTCAGCGTTCGATGAAGGAGGAACAGGAGTACGTTGTCTCCGCGTTCCCGGAGATCGGGCTGAAGAACGCCCGACTGCTGCTGGCTCATTTCGGGTCGGTGCAGGCGATTGTGAATGCCTCGTTAGAGGAACTTACAGCTGTGCAGGGGATCGGGGAGAAGACGGCGGGCCGGATCTATGAGGTATGCCGGAGGGAGTACCGGTAAAGACGCACCAGTTAACTATTTAGATCAACTATAAGGGAGCCCACCCCCTTCGGGGGTCGCTCGGGAGGCTCGTCGCCCCCTCGCTGGGCAGATTACCTGTACGGGAACTGAAAAGGTAATTGAGGCCGCCGCGGGGCGCCCCAACGGAGAGGCAATCGTCGCATCAGCGAGGATTGCATAGAGAAGGCATCAGCCTTCGACCGTGGCGGCAGCCATCATAATTGGGGGTATCAGCCCCCATACTTAGACAAAATTTTTCAAGTGCGATCAGATCTTTTTGAAAAAATTTTCAAACGCGAAAAAAATCGCGCCCGGAAATTTTTCATCGACCCCTGCATGATTGTCCGAATCCTTCACGCCGGAGAACCAAACATTTTGTAGGTTATCCAATAGTTTTGTAGGTAAAATAACCTACAATCGCTTCACAAACTAACATGCTGTGATCGCGCTTGAAAATTTTTCATCGCGATCTGCCGGAAAAATTTCACGTTCAGGGCCCGGCATTTAGCCCCTCCAGCTCCTGCTTTGCACTGCTGCTGAGGGATGGATCTGCATAGAACCGGAACGCAGTCTCACCCAATTCCGTGATCCGGTACGCTTTTTCCTTCAGGTTCTTCTCGTTCTGTCCCTCTTCAACAAACCCGGCTTTCCTGAGATTCACCATAAACGAGGAAAAAGTTGCCTGTGACAAATTGTTCGCCGGCTTATGTCCCCTCTTGTACCGTACTACCGGTGCCCCCGGCTGCGCCGGTACCGCCTTCCTCGCCCGCAACCGCAGGTACAGCGGCCAGAACTGTTCGAACAGGTACGACCGCGGGACCAGGAGGCCTTCCTTCCCCGGACCGGCCATCCTCCTCCTGCGGATCAAGACGGAAAGGATGGTCGCGTAATTAGGATTGGCCATAATCCCGGTCACGGATACATCCGGCATTGGCACCCGCTGCGGCACCTTCCCGTCAAATGCCGAGTATACCTCCGCCCCCACCCACGGCGCAACGGTAAAAAGCGCCAAGCAGAGGTCCTTTGGCCCGCCCGACAGGTCGAAGCTGTACCTGGCCAAGGGATGGTTCCGGTGGATCCTTGTCATGGCATTGCGCACGGCAGGATAGACCGGGGAGAAGATGGTCACTCGTTCAAAGGGGATCGCAAGCGAGCCGGAGATCTCTTTCACGCCATTGACCGCGCTCCGGGTTGCAGCCCGCTCCTTTGCGAGAGCAGGATTCGTCGATTCTGTATACATCTCATCACCGGCAAGAACATACGTGTACGAGATGGTGGGCAGGAGACGAAAGACGGCCTGGTACGCAAGGTGGATTCTCTCCCCGGCGCTGATGATGTGAACGTGTTCCTTCCGGTCCATGGATCAGGGTCGGTCGGGAATGAATATATTGTTGCCTGATAAAAAATGTTGAATAAAAAAAAGATTCGCTCTTCGATCTTCAAAGACGGCACAATATCTCGAGCGCCTCGGTCCCGGCCTTCACGGCCTGCATCAGGGAGAGGACGTTTTCAGGATCCTTCTCGTTATGGATCCGTTCACAGAGCGCGTGGATGGTCATCGCCAGCTCCTCGGCAAGCGGACCGCCCTCCTCGTCCTCGCAGGTGCAGGGTTCGGCATCGTGATCCCCACCGCATCCGCAGGTAGTGGAATGGACATGCCCGGCAGCGGGGGGGGCAGTAGCAGCGGGCTTCTTTTCTGCGCCCTTCTCTGTCTCATTCTCCGCGCAGACAACGCAGAGCGTCTTTCCTTTCACCTCGAAGAGCGGGCACCCGCAGGTCTTGCAGGTCTTCTCGAGCATCTTGCCTCCCTTGAGGAGGTAACCGGCCATAATCTCGTCTTCCTTTCGTGGAGCCATAGGATCACCGTCTGGTCGTTATTTAAACTATATATGCCGGTTCCGCATATTAACTACAGGTACACAGGTAAGCAGGCGATACTATGGCAAATGCTGACAAGACAATGGAAAACTGTATCCTGATGCTGCAGCACATCCAGGAAGACAGTTCAATACCGAGAAATATCCGGCGGGTCGCCGACGAGACCCGGGCCATGCTTTTAAACAACAACAAGGCAATGGGGCTGCGCGCAGCAGAAGCCATTTCCAAGATTGACGAGATCTCTAACGACCCTAATATGCCCATCCACGCGCGGACCCGGATCTGGGAACTCGTTTCCCAGCTCGAGACCATCCCGCTGGACTAACATCCCATCATTTTCCGTCATAGGTACCTCTTTTTGCAGGATAAGAAATCCTTTCTTGTCGGGGTAACCTGACACACGTACGCAGCCGGCAGTCCGTGAGAAAGCGGAATTCCATCCGGAACCTCCACGCACACGCAGCCTACCGTACCGTGACGGGCTCCTCGTCCTGCCGGGCCGGGCAGAAATTGCAGATGGAGTAAAAGACATCCTTTTCCTTGTCCCGGATCAGGCAGTAGTACTCCGTTCCCCGCTGTTCCACTTTAAACCCACCGGGAAACGGCATCCCCACCGGATGCCCCGGCTCTTCGAGGACGAACATGGTAAACGCAGCGATCAGGTAATAGAAGAGCCGGTTCTTGGGGTTCCGGAAATACGGGTTCCGCTCGCCCGCATCGTTCCAGGCAAAGAGTCCCGAAGGGAGCATGTCGCAGAATGCATCGAACCGCTCCCGATCCCGGATCGGCCCGGAAAGCCGGCGAAACGCCCCGCTCCGGTGCATGGAGAGGAGGCGGTGATGGGCACGGAAGAGCTGGTCCCGGAAATACGGGGCAACGGCCTCGCGGTAGGGTGACGGGAGCTTCTCGATCTCGGTGTTCAGCCGCCCCCCGATGATCTGGAGGTCGAAGAGGGAGTACTTATCCGTTTCGCGAGCCAGAATCTCCCCGAGCTCCCCCTTAGTCCGGGCGGAACGGATCCTTCCAGCGATTCCCCGTACATGTTCAGCGGTATATTCTTCCTCTTCTGATGGGTGGATATTCATCGCGGGTGCTCTTCTGTACTGTACAGTCTTTGGAACCGCCACGGCATAAAAAAGCCGGTGCCCTCCGTGTTGCTCTCCTGCCCGATAGATGTATCAGGTACGGGACCAATTGCTCCTCATCGGTTCAGCGAACCGTTTCTGAGGTCTTGTCTATGGGTGAATACCAAAAGTATCTGGCAGAACTTATCGGAACATTCGTGCTGGTCTTCTTCGGGTGTGGTGCCGCTGTCATTGCGGGCTCATCCCTGGGGGTCCTCGGTATTGCTGCAGCATTCGGCCTTGCCGTGCTGGTCATGGTCTATGCCATCGGCCCGGTCTCCGGTTGTCATATCAACCCGGCCATCACGGTCGCCATGTTCGTGAACGGTAAGATCCCGTCACGGGATGCGGTCGTGTACATTGTTGTCCAGTGCATCGGTGCGGTCATCGCTGCTGCGCTCCTGCTGGCTGTCGCCTCCGGCCTCCCGTCCTATTCCCTCGCAGTCAACGGGCTGGGACAGAACGGTTACGGCATTGCATCGCCCGGGGGATACTCGATGCTCTCGGGCCTCATTACCGAGATCATCTTAACCTTCGTCTTCCTGATGGTCATCTTCGGGGCAACAAGCAAAGCTGCTCCCGCAGGTTTTGCCGGCATCGCGATCGGGCTATCGCTCACGCTGGTGCATATCGTCGGGATCACGATCACCGGAACTTCCGTCAACCCGGCCCGCAGCCTTGGCCCCGCCCTCATTGTCGGAGGGACTGCCCTCGCCCAGCTCTGGATGTTTATCATTGCCCCACTCATAGGGGCCATCCTCGCGGCGCTGGTGTGGAAACACCTGTTCAGGGACGGGGCAATAACAGGATAATTCACCTTTTTTCACCAGGGCCGGACACTGTTCATCATAGTTGGATCTTCCCGTGAAGAGGGAGGAGACGTTTACCCTTCGTTATGAGGGAAAAAAAGATCCGGCCCGGGTGCCGGTCACTTCACTTTATCGAGCGGGATACCGAGTGCGTCCGCAACACCTTTCCCGTAGGCCTTGTCAGCCTTCAGGCAGTTCCCGATGTGACGGATTTTGATGAACTCGGGGGCATCGCCCATAGCCCGGGCGGTGTTCTCGCAGAGCACCTTCTGCTGTTCCTTGCTCATCAGCCGGAAGAGCATCCCCGGCTGGGTGTAATAATCAGAGTCGTCCTCGCGGAAGTTCCAGGCCTGTGCTGCACCGGAGAGTTCGAGCGGCGGTTCCTTGTACTCGGGCTGCTCCTGCCACTCGCCGAAACTGTTCGGCTCGTACCCTACCGCGGAACCGTGGTTCCCGTCCACCCGCATCTGGCCGTCGCGGTGAGAGGCATGGGCATACGCGTGTTTCGGGCTGTTGACCGGGATCTGGTGGTGGTTGACACCGAGCCGGTACCGATGTGCGTCCCCGTAGGAGAAGAGCCGCCCCTGGAGCATCTTGTCGGGAGAGAAACCGATGCCCGGAACAACCGCAGCCGGGTTGAACGCGGCCTGCTCCACGTCCTGGAAATAATTATCCGGGTTCCGGTTCAATTCAAGCACGCCGACTTCGATTAAGGGGAATTCCTTGTGGTACCAGACTTTTGTCAGGTCGAAGGGGTTGTAGGGCATCTTCTTTGCCTGCTCGTCGGTCATCACCTGGATGTACATCTTCCATTTCGGGAATTCACCCCGATCGATGGCCTCAAGAAGGTCGCGCTGGTTGCTCTCGCGGTCCTTTGCTATGACGGCCTCGGCCTCCTCGTCCGTGAGATTTTTGATCCCCTGCTGGGTCCTTAGATGGAACTTGACCCACGTCCGCTCGTTCTTCGCATTAATCATGCTGAACGTGTGGCTCCCAAAGCCGTGCATGTGCCGGTAGGATGCAGGGATGCCCCGGTCACTCATCACGATGGTCACCTGGTGGAGCGCCTCGGGAAGCGATGTCCAGAAGTCCCAGTTGTTCTTCGCATCCCGCATGTTGGTGCGGGGGTCGCGTTTCACGGCACGGTTGAGGTCCGGGAACTTGTGCGGGTCGCGGATAAAGAAGACCGGCGTGTTGTTGCCCACAAGGTCCCAGTTGCCCTCCTCGGTATAGAACTTCATGGCAAAACCGCGGATGTCCCGTTCGGCATCGGCAGCCCCGCGTTCACCGGCAACGGTCGAGAAACGGACAAAGCACTCGGTCTCCTTGCCGATCTTTTCGAAGATCTTTGCACGGGTATACTTCGTGATATCGTGCGTGACCGTGAACTTCCCAAACGCACCCGAACCCTTGGCATGCATGCGCCGCTCGGGGATCACTTCGCGGTCGAAGTGTGCTAGTTTCTCCAGGTACCAGACGTCCTGCAAAAGCATGGGGCCACGGGGGCCTGCCGTGATGGCATTCTGGTTGTCGGGGACCGGTGCCCCGGCGGCGGTGGTGAGTTTCTTCTTTTCCATGGTACTGACACCTCATTTCCTGCCCCGGGTACCAGGGCAGTTCAGGCTACGCCCGTGATGAAGACTTATGTCTTGGTTGTCATTAACATTCGTATCACGGAAATCCCGGTTTCCGCCTGCCTCCACCCAATCATTTTTACTCTCTTGCCACACAATGAACCAGAGAGCAAATGGGACGGATCCTTTGAACGGTGCAGCAGGTGCACCGCGTATCATCTCGTGGAACATCACCCTCAGGTGCCCCCTGAAGTGTTCCCACTGTTACGTGGATGCAGGAGAGAAAGAGACTGAAGGGGTGCTCTCCACCCGGGAGGCATTTACCGTCATCGACCAGATCCGGCTTACCGGCACACCGGTTGTCGTGCTCAGCGGGGGCGAGCCCCTGATGCGGGACGACCTCTGCCAGGTCGCCCGGTACGGGACAGAGCAGGGACTCCGGATGGTGCTTGGAACGAGCGGATACCTTCTCGACCGGCCCATGGCGGCACGGCTCAGGGAATCGGGTATCCATGCGGCGGCGATCAGCCTTGACTCGGCCGACCCGAAAATCCACGATGCACTGCGGGGCACTCCCGGCGCATGGGATAGGGCTGTTGCCGCCATCGGGAACTGCCGTGACGAAGGGATAGGGGTACAGATAAACATGACAGCAGTACGGCCGGTAGCCGCTGATGTGGAATCGGTTGTAACACTGGGAAATAAACTGGGTGTGAAAGACTACCAGGTCTTCTTCCCGGTCCCGACCGGGCGGGCTGCACAACGAGGGGATCTCTCCCCGGCAGCATACGAGAACGTGATCCGGGAAGTCCTCCTCCACTACCGCGACAGTGACATCAACCTCCGGCCTACCTGTGCACCGCAGTTCCGCCGTATCGCCGGCAGCCTCGGGATCAACAACCCGCACTGGGGACGGGGCTGCATTGCCGGCATCACCTACTGCCGCATCTATGCAAACGGGGACGTAACCCCCTGCCCCTACCTGCCGGTGAGTGCCGGTAACGTGAGGACCACCCCGTTTGATAAAATCTGGGCAGACTCCCCGGTCTTTGCGGCGCTGAGGGACCCCTTGCGCCTGACCGGAAAATGCGGGCGGTGCGAGTTCCAGCCGGTCTGCGGGGGTTGCCGGGCCCGGGCATGGCGGGGACAGGGCGGGATCTCACCCCGCTGGTGCGATGGGCTGGAGAAGCCTGCCGCGGTCACAGGTGAACTCTGCGCGGAAGATCCGTGGTGCCCGTACGAGCCGGGAGGTGCCGGATGAAGGGGAGCCCGGCAGTTGACCAGACCGATCTCGCGCTCCTCGAATGCCTCCAGGACGACCTGCCGCTCGTGCCCCGGCCCTGGCAGGTCCTGGCAGGAAAACTGGGGATCACGGAAGAGGATGTGCTGGAGCGGCTCCGCAGGCTTACCGGCGCCGGGATTGTTCGGGGGATATCACCTGTCCTTGAATCCCGGCCACTTGGCCTCTCCGCCGCCACCCTTGTTGCCTTCCGAGTGCCGGAAGAGAGGGTTAATGAAGTTGCCGCGGTTGTCAGCAGCTGTCCGGAGGTATCACATAATTTTCAGCGGGAGAATCCCTACAACCTCTGGTTCACCATCACGACAAAGGACCGCGGGGCTGTTGATCGCGTTCTGGGAAAAATCCTGGAGACAACCGGCATCCCTGATTCTGATGTGCTGGATCTGCCAACCCTGCGCCGGATAAAGATCGATGTCCGGTTCCGGTTCAGCCGACCCGCTGGAGAGGATGTATGATGGATTCAACAGACAGGCAGTTGATCGCTGTGCTGGAGGAGGGGCTGCCGCTCGTTGCAACGCCCTTCTCGGCAGTCGGGAACCGCCTTGGCATCCCTGAACGCGAAGTCATCGATCGTATCAGCACATTACGAAAAGAGGGCGTGATCCGGAAGTTCCGCGCCCGGATCGACCAGCGCAGGATAGGGATTGCGGCCAATGCCCTCGTGGCATGGAAGGTCCCCGGTGGACCACATGACGATCCGGGGGCCCGGCTTGCAGCGTTCCAGTCTGCGACACACTGCTATGAACGCCGGCCGGTACCGGGCCGGTGGGAGTATACGCATTACACCGTGCACCACGGGCACACCAGAGACGAGGTCACATCCGAAGTCCGACGGATTGCACAGGAGACCGGGTACACGGATTTCCTAATCCTCTTCTCTACCCGCGAGTACAAGCGCGTACCGAATGTCCGGATCAACGAGAACGGGGGCGGCAGATGAACCGGATCACCCAGTGCCTGCATGGAAGGGGCACCGTAAGCAGCGTGATGCACCACCGTCACCGGCCGCAGGGCGAGGTACCAAGCGGGCTCCTCGCGTTCACGGGGATGTTTCGCCCGGTCGTCTTCTGGAACATCACCGACCGGTGCAACCTCTCCTGCACCCACTGCTACAATGCCTCGGGGCCTGCAAGCTCCACGGAAGGGGAACTGACGACCGCAGAGGCAATGGCGGTGATCGATGACCTTGCGGCAACAGGTGTCCCGCTCATCCTCTTCACCGGTGGGGAGCCTCTCCTGAGGGAGGACCTCTTCGATCTTGCACGGCATGCGCGGGAGAAGGGCCTGAAGATGGCACTCAGCACCAATGGCACCCTCATCACGCCGGAGATGGCGGCAAGGATCCGCGATGCAGGTATCGAGTACGCGGGGATCTCGCTTGACGGGGCTACGGCTGTCACTCATGACCGGTTCCGTAACCGCAACGGTGCTTTTGAGGCAACTCTTGCCGCGTTCTCTGCCTGCCATGAGGCCGGGCTCCGGTGCGGTGTGCGAGTGACGCTGACGCGGGAAAATTTCCCTGAACTGGAGGAACTCATCGATCTCTCGATCCGGATCGGTGCCTCCCGGTTCTGCCTCTACTGGCTTGTTCCCGCGGGACGGGGCAGCGATGCGTATGATCGGCTCCAGCTGGGCAAAAAGGAGGTTGAGGAAGCTCTCTCCCTCCTGTACAGGAAGGCGCAGGAGACCTCCCCGTCTGTCATGGAATTCTTGACCGTGGACGCACCCCAGGACTGTATCCACCTGCTTGCCTCTATGGAGTGCGACAGATCGCCCGATCTCAACGATGCACAGGAACTGCTCGCATCCCTCAAAGGCGGGTGCAGCGCCGGTACCCGCGTGGCAAACATTGACGCACAAGGCAATGTCTGGCCCTGTCAGTTCGCCCGTTCCCGTGAGTTCCTTGTCGGGAGTGTCCGGAACCGACCCTTCAGCACCCTCTGGGCGGAGGAGGAGAATCCCTCGCTTGCGCTTTTCCGCAAAAAGGAGATGCAGTTCTCCGGCCGCTGCGGCACCTGCCGGCACCGAAGGATATGCGGAGGGGGGTGCCGGGTCAGGGCGCATGCAGCCGGCGGGGACTTTTCTGCCGAAGATCCGTTCTGTTTTGTCACGGGTGACGAGTCCCGGGCCGTATAACAAAGCAGGAAACATCCGGCATCCTTTTTTACCTCACGCTCACCATATGATCCTGATCCATGGATCTCCTTTCCATCGTTCTCATCGTGGCCGGTCTCTGTCTCTTCGAGACCATCACAAGCATTGACAATGCCATCATCAATGCCGAAGTGCTCTCTACGATGAGCGAGCGGGCGAAGCGCTGGTTCCTCCTCTGGGGCCTCATCATCGCCGTCTTTGCCGTCCGTGGCCTCCTGCCGTGGCTGATCGTCTGGCTCTCCTCGCCTGCGCTCGGGCCCGTCGGGGCGTTCATGGCCACATTCTCAAGCGATCCCGCCGTGATCGCGGCCATTGAGGAATCCGCCCCCATGCTCCTGATGTTCGGCGGGACATTCCTCATCTTCCTCTTCTTCCACTGGCTCTTTTTAGAGCACAAGAACTTCGGCCTCCGGGGCGAGCGGTTCTTTGTCCGGCAGGGCGTCTGGTTCTTTGCGGTCGTCTCGTTACTCCTGACCGGGCTCGTCTGGTTCGCCCTGGGAAAGAGCACGATGCTTGCTTTTGGTGCAGTGGTCGGGTCGACCGCGTTCTTCATTGTCCACGGGTTCCGGCAGAACGCCGAACAGGCCGAGCAGAAGATGCTGCACGGCGACATGTCGGACGTGTCCAAGATCTTCTACCTTGAAGTGATCGATGCAACCTTCTCGATCGATGGTGTCATCGGGGCATTCGCCTTCACGATGGCAGTCCCCCTCATCCTTCTCGGCAACGGTCTCGGCGCGTTCGTGGTCCGGGAGCTGACGGTCAGGAACGTCGAGAACATAAAGAAATACCTGTATCTCAAGAACGGGGCGATGTACTCGATCTTCTTCCTCGGCATCATAATGATCCTGGACAGCTTCGGGGTCCACATCCCATTCTGGGTTTCCCCGGCCATCACCTTCGGTATCGTCGGGTTCTTCTATGTAAAATCGGTTAAAGCGATCCCAAAGACAGCCTGAGGGGATCCCCCCGCATGAAGGGGGCCATCAATATTCCCTGCCTGCGACGGGCCCCGCAAGAAAGAGAAACGGTATCAGGACGGGAGTAAGGGGGGGTGCTGTTCACGGGCTGGCCGGGGCAGGATCCGAAGATTCCTTTTTGATCCACCCGTTGATAACGATCCCGTCGATGACCGGGTTCCCGTACAGGTTGCTGATGATACCCTCCAGGATCCGCAGGGACCCGTCCTCGCACTTCACGGGAAGATTCACGGCGCGGACCATGCCCGGGGTCTGTATAACCTCATCAAGCACCTGTTGGAAGACCGGCAGGCTCTCATCGGTAAGGATGACGGAGAACGGTTTTCCCACGATGCGTTCCGGGTCATAACCGAGATACCGCGTGATCGAGGGGCTCTCGTGCCGGAGGGTCCCGTCGCGATCCAGGACTGCAATCACGTCAGAGGTGTCCTCGATGAGCGAGCGGAAGAACTCCTCGTTCTGCCGGGACTGCTCTTCCAATGTTTTCTGGGCCGTGATATCCCGGATCGATATCGCAAAGAGGACGACATCTCCCTCGGGGGATGTAACCGGGTAGATCGCTGCATCGAACCAGCGGTTGTGGAACTCCTCCTGGAACCGGACCGGCTCCTTCTGGTTCGTGTTGAGGTTCCAAGCAGCCATGCGGGATGAGAGGATCCCCTGCGTGACCAGCCGGGCAATATCGGTCCCGATAAAGTCGCGGACATCCATGCCGGCTTTTTTTGCAAGCGCCTGGTTGACGGCAAGGAATTTCCCGCGGGGATCGATCAGGAAGAGGTAGTCATCGGTCGCATCGAGGATCACGCACGCGGGTAGTCTCCTCGCTGATCCGGAGGGCGTGCTCCATGGCGTACTTGTACAGGGCCATCTCAATGGTTGTCTTGAGCTCCAGCTCCCGGAACGGTTTTAAGATATACCCGAACGGCTCGGTCAGCTTGGCTTTGGCGAGGAACGTGTCATCGCTATAGGCAGTAAGGTAGACGACCGGGATGTGACAGTGCCGCCGGATCTTGTCGGCAGCTTCGATGCCGTTCATCCTGCCGGCCAGCATGATGTCCATCAGGATAAGGTCGGGGTGCAGCTCCGCCGCTTTCCGTACGGCAAGTTCTCCGGTCGTGGCAACGGCAACAACGGAATACCCCATCTCCACAAGGCTCTTTCTGATATCCATCCCGGTGACGGCTTCATCTTCGACAATCAGGATCTTGGCTTCACTCATACACTATTCCCCCGCTATCTCTTTTATGAACTCGATACGGAACTCCGTTCCCCCGGTTCGGTCCAGTGCAATCGTCCCGACCAGCTGCCCGACAAGCGAGATAACCAGCTGGAGACCCAGCGTCTCGATATTGTCGAGGTTGATGGTTTCCGGAAGGCCGATCCCGTCATCCCTGACGATAAGCGTGTAGTGGTCGCCGTCCTGCCTGAGGCTCACAAGGATGGTCCCGGTCCGCTCTCCAGGATAGGCGTACTTGAATGCATTGGAGAGGAGCTCGTTGATGATCAGGCTGACAGGGATGGCTTTCTCCAGGGGCAGAACGACACTCTGGCCCTGGATATCAACTCGGATCTTGCCCCATGGCACACCATACGACTGGAGCAGGTTCTCGGAGATCTTCTTAAGGTAGTCATAGAAATCGATCTCGGCAAAACTCTTTGACTGGTACAATTTCTCGTGGACAAGAGCAATGGACATGACCCGGTTCTGGCTCTCTAAGAGGGCCTCCCGGCTCTTCTCATCCTTCATCACTTTTATCTGGAGGTTCAGCAGACTTGAGATCACCTGCATGTTGTTCTTGACACGGTGGTGGATCTCTTTGAGGAGGGTTTCTTTCTCCCGCAGAGATGCCGCTACGGTATTCTGAAGGTTTTTTCTCTCCGTGATGTTCCGGGCAATCCCGGAATAGCCGGTGTACACGTTCTCTTTGTCAAAGGTCGGCGTTGCATTGATCTCATAGAGGGTGGTCCTGCCATTCCCCGGTGAAAGGAGCGGGAGCTCAAATCCCGCAATCAGGTCATGGGAGGGGACAGAGGGATCCAGGATCCTGCGGATTTGGTCGCGGTACTCCGCGGGTGCTACATTAATAATATTGATAGTATCCTGCAACCTGCCACTCTCCTCAAGCGCATGGGGACTGACATACGTGATCAGGCCGGAAGGATCAACATGGAATACGATGTCGCCGATCTGCTCGACTAAAGTCCGGTACTTCTCCTCGCTTGCAAGAAGCGCTTCCATGACACGGTTCTTCTCGGCAATCTCCTTCTGCAGGCTCTCGGTGAGCCCGCTCAACTCGCGTGTCCGTTCCTTCACCTTCTTCTCAAGATTGGAATTCGCCTCCTTCAAGGCAGCTTCCTGCTTTTTCTGGTCCGTCAGATCGATGACAACGCCACGGATCCCGGTGATGCTCTGGCTTTTCCAGTCATGGATAGCAGCCGAACGGATCATGGCAGGGAATCGTGAACCGTCTTTTTTCATCAGGGTGTATTCATGGAGGCCACGTTCCCTGCCACGGAAGAGTTCCACGACACCCTGCTTTACAGCCTCACGCTCCTCGGGAACGACGTAGTCAAGGATATTGATGCCATTCACGATATCGGCAGCCGTGATCCCGAATGTCGGGTAGGTGAGACGGTTGGCAAAGGTGGCCCGGCCCTCGCGGTCTGTCTCGAAGACCATGATGGGAAGGAAATCCGCAAGGGTCCGGTACTTCTCCTCGCTTGCAAGAAGCGCAGACTCCATCTGTTTCCGGTCTGTTACATCATGGAGAACGCCCTCAACGGCAACGGGTTTCCCGTCAGCACCCCGCAGGACATGACTCGTGACCGAAACATCCCGGGGAACACCATCTTTGTTCTGTAAGATAATCTCGTAATCGTGGACCGATCCGTTCAGGAGGATCTCTTCGACAAGCTGTTGCCTTTGTTCCGGGTCGGGGTAGAGATCCAGGACGGAATGGCCGATGAGCTCAGCAGGCTTGTACCCGGTCAGTTTCAGACATGAGGGTGAAAGTGCCTGAATAATCCCCTGCATGTCAGTCTTGTAATACAGATCATCGAACGTCTCGAAGATAGCGCGATACTTCTCCTCGCTTTTCCTAAGCGCATCTTCGGCCCGGCGACGGTTCACGACCTGTTCGATCTTGTGTGTGAGATCGAGGAACATCGCGCGGGGATTTCCCCCCTTTGCAAGGTAAAAGTCAGCCCCGGAATTGTAGGCCTCGATGACGGCATCTTCACGGCCTTTTCCTGTGAAAATGATGAAGGGGACCGTGTTTCCTTCCTTTCTCAGCTGCCGCAGGAATTCGATGCCATCGGTACCGGGCATCTGGTAGTCGGAGACGATGACATCGTAGGCCTTCTTCTCCATCATCTCCCGGGCAGAGCGGACGCTCATTGTCGTGTCAACGGAAAGATTGCCCTGTTTTTCCAAGGAGAGTTTTGTCGGTTCAAGGAGCGCGGGCTCATCGTCAACGTACAGGACAGAGATGGGCAGGCCGGCGTCGGGATCATGGTCCTCCGGCATGAGATGGGTGCCATGCGCGGGATCTGCAAGGCGCTTCTGTCTCCTGATATGGGACTCCATCTGCCGGCCTTCCTGATAAGTGAATACACTAGTAAGTACGTATATAAAATTTGTTGTCGTACCCCTGAACCGATTCCCTCAATTGAGGGACACCGAAGTAGGAATTGAACGTTCTTAAATATAAAAACAGGGGATTAGATCTCAGGGAATTGAGGAGAGCCGCAAAGCATCGTCCTGCAAACCCTGAAAATCTAACGGCTCCCGTATGACCGGACGTGTTTCCAGGACTTCTGGAGGCTGGCCGCATCGGGATTCTCCTCATCGTATAGTGCACAGTCCTCCCGCCGGTAAACGGTCCGATCACGGCCGACCGGGCAGACTTTAATGCAGATCCCACATGGTGAGAGGGCCCGTTTGTTCAGCGCCTCCGAACGGGCTGTGCAGGTCCGTTTGTCGGTAAGGCCGTCAGGGTATTCCTGCCCGGGAAGGGCATTCACCGGGCAGGCATCAACGCACCGCATGCACCGGGTACAGAGAGGCTCTTCCATGACAGGGTCTGGCAGGATCTCTGCTGTGGTAAGGATGGATGCAAACCGGATCCGGGGGCCGAACTCCGGAGTAAGCAGGACGTTGTTTACCCCGAAATTGCCGAGGCCGGCAAGGAACGCGGCATGGCGGTGAGAGAAGAAGGCAACCGGCTTCTCCTTTAAGATCTCAAGCGAGCCATACCCATCGCGCGGGATCCAGACAGAGGGGAAGCCCCGGGAGGTAAGGAACAACGCGATCCGGTACCCGTTCTGGTCCAGCAGGCTGTTGACCGTCTTGTACAACTCATGGTACCAGATCGATGGAGCCGAATCAACAATGGGCAGGCTGACCGGCAGGCCGAACACGATCACGGTCTTTGCTTCCGGGTAGATTGACCGCGGGCGAAATTCCGGGGGTATCCATGGATCAAAGAGAGGGATATCCCAGCGATCGGCCGGGGCAAACCCGACAAGGGGGATATCGAGCGCTGCGCATTTCTGCCGGATCTCCTGCTTCAGGTCATCACCTGCCATGGACTCATTCTCCCGTAATGGTGCAAGTGATCGAACGCGTCCGCCCGGCATTCACGTCCAGTTCAAGGAGGACGATCTGCTGCCAGGTACCGCAGAGCAGTTCACCGTTCCCGACCGGCAGCGTCAGGGAAGGGCCCACGAGCGCGGCCTTGACATGGGACCGGCCGTTGCCGTCGCCCCAACGGGTATTGTGGGCATAGGGTATGGTGTCAGGGGCAAGGACGGACAATGCCCGTTTCAGGTCTGCGAGCACCCCCGGCTCGTACTCGATGGTCGTAAGCGCGGCAGTGGAATGGTGGACAAAGAGATGGGCAAGTCCTTCCTTGATCCTGCTCTCTTTTACTGCCCTGCGGACTTCTTCGGTAAGATCAATAATGTCACCTTCGCTCTGCGAAATGACGGTCAGTTCTTTCCGGTACATGAACGATCCTAATCAGGGATGTCGGGGGCAGGAGAGATAAAGGATGCTCTCCTGCTATGAATACCCAAAAAAACAGGGAACTAGGAAAACCGTTACTCTTCCGGTTTCCCGGCTTCACCATTGTCATTCCCGTTGCCATTAGCCATTTCCGCAGGCACAACGGCAATACCCACGACCTTGTCCTTGTCATCGAGCTTCATGACGCGGACACCCTTGGTGCCGCGGCCAATGATCCGGAACTCGCTGACCGGAATGCGGATGACGATGCCCGAGGCGGTCATGGCAATGATCTCGTCTGTATCTAACACAGCCCGTGACTCGATCACGACGGCATCGCGTTCGAGCAGCATGTTCCGGACACCCATCGTGCCCCGCCCGTGCCCGCGGAACTCGTCGAACTCGCTCCGCTTGCCAAAGCCGACATCGGAGATGGTAAGGAGGTGGTCTTTTTCGAGGAGCGTGATGGCGACGATGGTGTCATCGCCCCGGAGCTTCATGCCCCGGACACCCTGGGCATTCCTGCCCACGATACGGATGGTGTCCTCGTGGAACCGGAGGCTCTGGCCGAAACGGCTGGTCAGGATCAGCTCATTGTTGCCACCCGTGAGGATAACGTCCACGAGCCGGTCATTCTCCTTCAGTTTGATGGCATTGGTCCCGGTGGAACGGGGGTTCGAGAACTCGTCGAGCTGGATCTTGATGGCCTGCCCGAGCTTGGTTGCAAAGATCAGGTACTGGTCGGCCCGGAACTCACGGATCGGGATGACGGTGGTGACAACCTCGTCCTTGAGGTTGAGGAGGTTGACAATCGGTTTGCCCTTCGCTATCCTCGAACTCTCGGGGATCTGGTACACCTTGAGCCAGTAGACCCGGCCGATATTCGTGAAACAGAGAAGATAGTCCTTCATGCTGGCGGTGAAGACCGAGTCAACGAGGTCCTCTTCCTTCGTGATCATGCCGGTGATGCCATGGCCCCCGCGGCGCTGCTTCCGGTACGTGTCGATGTCCATGCGCTTGATGTAGTTTGCCGAAGTGATCGAGACGAGCACCGCCTTGTCCTCGATGAGGTCCTCGGTCGAGAGCTCGCTCGTGTCAAGGGCGATCTGGGTCCGGCGCTTGTCGCCGAACTTTTCTGCGATTGCGGCGGTCTCCTGCCGGATAACATCCTTGATATTCGCCTCGCTCTCAAGGATCTTTTCAAGACGCCGGATCTCGGCTTCGAGATCGTTCTTCTCGTCCGTGATCTTCTTCTGCTCAAGGGCAGCGAGACGGCGGAGCTGCATCTGGAGGATGGCATTGGCCTGCACCTCGTCGAGCCCGAATTGGGCGATCAGGGCGTTCCTCGCTGTGTCAACCGTATCGGACGCACGGATGGCCTTGATGATCGCGTCAATCTTCGAGAGGGCAATGAGGAGCCCGTTTAAGATGTGGACCTTCTCCTGTGCCTTCTTCAGGTCGAACTCGGACCTGCGCCGGATCACCTCGATCCGGTGCTGGACAAAGTGGCCGAGGAGACCATGGAGGTTGAGGATCTTGGGCTGACCTTCGACAATGGCAAGGTTGGAGGTCCAGAAACTGGACTCGAGCGCCGTGTTCTTGTACAGGTTGTTTAAGATGACCGGCGCCATCGTGCCCTTGCGGAGTTCGAAGACAACCCGTATACCCTCCTTGTCGGATTCGTCGCGGATGTCGGAGATCCCATCGATCTTCTTGTCCTTGACCATATCGGCGATCCCGCTGATCCACTGGGCCTTGTTCACCTGGTACGGGAGTTCGGTGACGATGATCCGGTCGCCCCGGTTGCCTCCCTCGGATTCCTCGATCTCCGCGACACCGCGGACAATGACCCGACCCTGGCCAGTGGCGTAGATGTTCTTGACGCCCTCGACCCCCATCAGGATCCCGCCGGTCGGGAAGTCCGGGCCGGGCATGATCCGCAGGAGGTCCTCGACAGGGACCTCGGGGTTGTCGAGATAGGCCGAGACTGCCGAACAGACCTCCCTGAGGTTGTGCGGTGGCATCTTCGTCGCCATACCGACAGCGATACCATCCGTCCCGTTGACGAGCAGGTTCGGGATCTTTGCCGGGAGCACGGTGGGCTCCTGCAGCGACTCATCGTAGTTCGGCTTGAACTCAACGGTCTCCTTTTCCAGGTCCTCGAGGAGCGCTTCGGCATAGGGAAAGAGCCGGACCTCGGTGTAACGGGATGCTGCCGCAGAGTCGCCGTCGATTGAACCGAAGTTCCCCTGCCCCTGCACGAGCATGTGCCGGTAGGAGAAGGGCTGGGCCATCTTGACGATGGTGTCATAGATGGAGGCATCGCCGTGCGGGTGGTACTTACCCATCACGTCACCAACCACCCTCGCGCTCTTCTTGGTGGGCTTATCGCTCGTGTTGCCCATCTCCCACATGCCGTAAAGTGAGCGGCGATGGACCGGCTTTAAGCCGTCACGGACATCGGGGATAGCACGGCTGATGATGACCGACATCGCGTAATTGATGAACGAGGTCTTCATCTCGTGTTCGATACTGATCGGCTCGGTCCGGTGGGTCACGGGCTCGATCGCGGGTGCTTCCTTTTTAGATGTCAAGGTTGGTCACCTCCTTGGCATGGCGGATGATGAAATTCTTGCGTATCTCCACGTCCTTTCCCATCAGCGTCTTGAAGATCTCGTTGGCTTCCATGGCGTCCTCGATGGTCACCTGCAGGAAGATACGGTGGGCGGGGTCCATAGTCGTGTCCCAGAGCTGATGGGCGTTCATTTCACCAAGACCCTTGTACCGCTGGACGGAGACGCCCTTGTCCCCCATGGCAGCGGAGACCTTCTGCATCTCCTCTTCCTTGTACACGTACTTCTCTTCCTTGCCCTTCCAGACACGGAAGAGGGGGGGCTGGGCGATGTACACGTATCCCAGCTCGATGAGCTTGGGCATGTAACGGTAGAAGAATGTCAAAAGGAGGGTCCGGATATGGGCGCCGTCCACATCCGCATCGGTCATGATCACGATGTGGTGGTAACGTGCGCGCTCAGCATCGAACTTCTCGCCGATACCGGTCCCGATCGCTGAAATGAGGGTCTGGATCTCGGCGTTCTTTAAGATCTGGTGCTCGCCGGCCTTCTCCACGTTGAGGATCTTACCCCGCAGGGGGAGGATGGCCTGGAACTTCCGGTCCCGGCCTCCTTTTGCCGAACCGCCTGCCGAATCTCCTTCCACGATATAGATCTCGGACTTTGCCGGGTCGCGTTCCGAGCAGTCCGCAAGTTTTCCCGGGAGGCCGCCACTTTCGAGCGTGCTCTTGCGCCGTGCCAGTTCGCGGGCGTTCCGTGCTGCCTCGCGGGCCTTTGCCGCCGAGAGGGCTTTCTCGATGATTATCTTCAGGGTATTGGGATTCTCGTCAAAATATTCCGAGAGTGCCGCGTACACGAGGGAGTCGACAATCCCCTTGACGCTGCTGTTGCCAAGGCGCATCTTGGTCTGGCCCTCGAACTGGGGGTTGGCCATCTTGACGGAGACAACCGAGGTGAGACCTTCGCGCACATCCTCCCCGCGGAGAACGATGGTAGCATTCTCCTTGATAATACCGTTCTTCTTTGCCACGGTATTGATGGCCCTGGTGATGGCACTCCGGAACCCCTCGAGATGGGTACCGCCCTCGCGGGTGTTGACCGAATTGACATAAGAGAAGATCTTGTCGTCATACCCGGTCGTGTACTGCATCGCGACCTCGATCTCGAGCTTGTTCTCGGGATCTTTCTTGGTCATGTCGATGGGGGTGGGGTGGAGGCACTCCGCACCCTCGTTAAGGTACCTGACGAACTCAGAGAGCCCGCCGGCATAGCAGTAGGTGGCCATATCCCCGGTCCGCTCATCGGTGATGACAATCGTGAGCCCCGCGTTGAGGAAGGCAAGTTCCCGGAGCCGGTGGGCAAGGGTATCGTAATCGAAGGTCGTTGTCTCGAAAATCGTGGCGTCAGGGACAAACTGGATCCGGGTCCCGGTCATCTTCTGGCCGAACTGTGACAGGAATACCTGCCGGTTCTCCGCCTCGGTCCGGCCGGGGTCGACCACATATGCAGAGGACAGGGCCGTCTGGCCGGTTCCCGGGGACTGAACCGGTTCATCAGCAGGAGTGAACTGCGCCGACGGGCCGTACCACTGTTTGTAGCGCTCGATGAGTTCCTTTAAGGATTCTTCGCGCTTCGTGACAGCCATCGTCGGCTTTCCCTGGGCAAACCTCATTTCATAGATGTTCCCGTCGCGATAGACACGGGCGGAGAGCCAGTTGGAGAGGGCGTTGACAACCGAGACGCCGACGCCGTGCAGGCCGCCGGAGACCTGGTAGGTGGCCTTGTCGAACTTCCCGCCGGCATGGAGGACGGTCAGGACGACCTCGAGGGCGCTCTTGCCGTTCTTCTCCATGGTGTCGACCGGGATACCCCGGCCATTATCCTCAACAGAAAGGGAGCCATCCTTGTTGATGACAACCGCAATCCGGGTGCAGAACCCGGCAAGCGCCTCGTCAATAGAGTTGTCCACGACCTCGTACACCAGGTGGTGCAGGCCGCGGGTATCGGTGCTGCCAATGTACATCGCCGGGCGTTCGCGGACCGGGGCGAGCCCTTCGAGTACGGTGATATGGGATGCATCGTACGTGTCTGTCAAGAAAAACCTCCGTTAAAAAAACAATCAAAATTGCGCAGAATTTCCACATAATATATGGGTGTCATGAGCATATAAGCATGATGCTCGATTTTCAGGCGTAAAACGGGCATGCATTTCACTGCCCGGAAAACAGGATTTTTACGAAAAATTTTCAGGGAAATATATTTTTTCGGGGCCGGAGGAGACCTTACCGGAACTCCCCCAGTTCAGCATCCTTGATTCCCAATTCACGGTCGATCGCCACAACAAGACTCTGCAGCGTATACAGAACCTCCCGTGCATCCTCACGATCCATATTGCCCGGCTGGTGCCAGACCACTTTCTTGCGCAGCAGGGTCGTGAGTTCCTCGACTTCAGTCCCCCGGAACTTCTCCGGCAGGACGAGCCCTGCAACATGGTCCCCTGCCCCCGGCCATGCCTGCTCCGGGGGCAGGGTAAAATGCATGGCGATCAGCATGATGCTCGTGACAAAACCGTGGCCGAACTGGTGCTCCATGGGGAGATGATGGGAGCGGGAGGCCTAAAGCGTTCCGGTCGGGGACGTCAGAAGATACTGAACTGCCCCAGCCAGACGATGATGGGGATGGCGATGATGAACGCGAGAGAGAGAGACAGGAACGCCCATTCCGGTCGCTTCAGCGGCTTCCTCTCAACAAACAGGTAACTCTCCCTGCCATATCCCCGGCAGAGCATGCTCGTGTACACCCGCTCGCCCTGCTCGTACGAGCGGATGAACATCGTCCCCATGGTGTACCCCAGCTGGCGGAGCCGGTACCGGTACGAAAGTTTCCGGTCAAAGGCATCAAAGCACTTGGTCTTTAAGGTCTCGTTCATCTTCCGGAACATGTAGCCGAAGACGAACAGGTAGCGGATCATCATCCCGAGAGCAAGGGCGAACTCAGCGGGAAGGCCCATCCGTGCCCCGCCTTCGAGCATATCGGGCATCTTCGTGGTGGAGGAGAGCAGGATGATGAAGGAGATGCAGACCACGAACTTGACCAGCAGGATGAACGCGAACTCGATGGACTGGGCATAGATATTAATCCCGAAGGGGAGGCTCATGACCACGTCGTAGGTGGTATAGTACTTGTTCTTTAAGAAGATCTGGAAGAAGATGATGACTCCCCAGAGCGGGATGATGGCAAGCGCCCGCCGGGCATAGATGACGGGTGAGAGCCCGGTGAAACACCAGAGCAGGGCAAAAAAGAGGAAAAAGACAATTCCCACCGTATAGATCATGGGAGAGTAGGGAACGGCAACGAGCGCGATGATCGCGGCAAAGGCGATGACGATCTTCACCCGGGCGTCCAGCCGGTGGACCGGGCTGTCCTTGTACGCGTCCCGCTCGATCTGGAAGAGTTCTTCGATCATGATCGCTTGCCGAAAGCCTTCAGGAGTGACTCTTCCGCATCTGAATATGTGTACGCCATGGACACATCCACACCACTATCCTTAAGAGATTTCAGGAGTCGCGGGATGACCGGCACATCGAGCCTGACGGACCTGAGCATATCGGGCTGGACGAAGATCTCATCCGTTGTTCCCTGCGCCACGATCCTGCCCTTGTCCATCACGTAGATGTAATCAGCGACTTCAGGTACGAGCCCGACATCGTGGGTGGAGAAGATGACGGTCATCCCGTACTTCTTCGGGAGCGAGTTGATGAACGCGTTGAGATCGGTTACTCCCCGGGGATCGAGCCCCGCGTTTGGCTCGTCCAGCACCAGGACCTCCGGTTCCATGGCGATGACCCCGGCAATAGCTACACGCTTCTTCTCGCCCCCGCTCAGGTGGTGGGGGACCCGGTGGGCAAGGTGCTCGATCCCTACGACACGGAGCGCCTCGTGTACCCGGTGATGGATGGTCTCGGGGTCGAGTCCAAGGTTCGTGGGACCAAACGCAATATCCTGCTCGACCGTTGGGGAGAATATCTGGTCGTCCGGGTTCTGGAAGACGATGCCCACGAACTTCCGGATCTCCTTGATGTTCTCTTTTGTGATGGGTTCGCCCCGGATGAGGACCGAGCCTGAGGTGGCTTTGAAAATGCCATTGAAGTGCTTGAAGAGCGTGCTCTTTCCGGCACCATTCGACCCGATAACGGCGATGCGGGAGTTCCTTGGGGCAATGAAATTAATGTTATTCAGCGCGGTGACTTTGCCGGGATACGTATAACAGAGATCGCGGGTCTCGATCAGGTGCATAAGTACAGGAAATGGGGTGAAAAAAGGTAAAGGTCTATTGGTTCTGCTTTGCCGGTTTGTTGATCAACTTCAGGCCGTAGGCGAGGCCAAGGACAACCAGGAACGCGAGGATGGTGCCGACAACGATTGCCACGATCCCCCCCGTGGAACCCAAAGATTCGCCAAGGGAGTAGTCCGGCATGGGGGCTTCATACGAGAACTTGCCGGTCAGATCTTCATGAATCTCGGCACCTTCCGGCGTTGATCCGGTCAGTTCCTTCTGCCCCTGCACGACCAGCGCCGTGCTCTCGAGACCATCGGGGTCTCCGGATGCAAAAAAGACTGCCACACCCCCGATGAGAAGGGCGATAACAATCCCGGCAAGGATAAAGGTCTTATTATCCATCATGATTCTCACGCTCCTGCAGGGGCCTTGACCCCGGTGTCTACCAGATCGGGCCGGGCAGCGGTGATGAGGTAAATAACCGCGACGGTAACGACCCCTTCGATCACCCCAATGATTGCATGGTAAATTCCCATCGCAACAAGGCCTTCCATAAGCGGGAATGTACCGGCAATGGACATCTCAACGGCGCAGGCAAGAGCCGGGATGAGGCAGGCAAGCCATGCTGCAACGAAGACAGAGATGGGCGTGCTCTTCGTCACGCCCATCAGTCCCTTGAAGGTATAGAACCCGACAAAGCCGCCGATCACACCCATGTTGATAATGTTGGCACCAAGGACCGTGATACCACCATCACCGAAGAGGATTGCCTGGACGATCAGGACCAGGGTGAGGATGAAGATTGCCGCGAATGGCGAGCCGAGGATGATCGCAGCGAGCGCCCCGCCAACAAGGTGGCCGCTCGTCCCCATGGAAACGGGGAGGTTGAAGGACTGGAGGGCAAAGATACCTGCGGCGAGGACAGCAACGAGCGGGAGTTTCTCCTCACTCATCTCGTTCCTGGCCCACCGCAGGGCCAGCGCAACAAAGACAAGAGCAATGATCCAGTAGATCGCTCCCTGCCAGATGGGGATAAAAGCATCAGGAATATGCATGGTTTCACCAGAGTAACACAATTGTAATTTTTAGTAACATTTGAGATGTTAAGAATGTGTCGATTTGATTACCATTTTTTACCTTTTTTTGAATTACGGCTAATTATGCAGGGAGCATAACCGGATTGGGAGGATAGTCACATGGCTGCAATTTCAGGAGATGTGCCTCATGTCTCATCAGGCAATGGGTATTTTCCCATGAATGTTCCCATCCTTTATCTGCCATCCCGATCTACACCGGAGGAGAGGATCGAAGAATGGTTCATTTCAGCGGGATCCAGGGACTGATCGCCGGTTACATTGCATCCCCGCAGGGGAGGGAGATGGTCAAAAGCTTCCTTTCCTCTCCCGAAGGGCAGGAGGCCATCAATGCGTACCTGGTAACGCCGGAAGGTCAGGGAATGGCAAAACTCCTTCTCATCAAGGCACTCGACAACCTCAGCCTGCCCGGACCGCTCAAGGGGGAGATCCGGTCAGCTCTTGCGAATGAAGAGGAGCAGCAACGTTGTCCTGACGCCCCGGGTACTTCACGGTACCCGGAAAAAGAATAAATAGCAATTTCCATTAAAATAGACCTTACAATAATACACTATACAATAACACACTAAACAATAACACACTATACCTGCACGAAGAGAGTTTGGCCCTGATGATCTCCCTCCTCTATGTTGACGATGAGCCGGAACTGCTCACCCTTGGCAAGTTGTTTCTCGAACGAGAGGGGGAGTTCACAGTAACAACCACAACGTCCTCACCTGAAGTCCTGAACCTCCTGTCAACCAGTACTTTCGATGCCATAATCTCAGATTACCAGATGCCTGTGATGGACGGCATCGAGCTGCTTAAGCAGGTCAGGGAGAGGGACCTCGCCATCCCCTTCATCCTCTTCACCGGGAAAGGACGCGAGGATGTTGTCATCGAGGCGATCAACAATGGGGCCGATTTCTACCTCCAGAAAGGGGGAGCTGCCCGCCCCCAGTTCGCAGAACTCCGTCACAAGATCCTTACGGCACTCGAGCGGCGCCGGGCCCTTGCCGCGCTGAAGGACTCCGAGCAGAAACTCGCAAGCATCATCGATTTTCTTCCTGATGCGACCTTTGCCATCAACACCGATGGCAAGGTGATTGCCTGGAACAAGGCCATCGAGACGATGACCGGGGTCAGGGCAGCGGAGATGCTGGGGAGGGGCCGGTACGAATATGCAATCCCCTTTTATTCCGATCGCCGGCCTATGCTCATCGACCTGGTCCTTTCCCCGGACAACTCCTTCGAATTAAAGCACTACCTCGACCCCTGCCACACCGGTATAACCCTCACTGCCGAGAGTGTCCTGGAACACCCAAAAAACGGCAGGACACACATCTGGGGTAAAGCCAGCCGCTTGTATGACCAGGACGGCAACATCTCGGGTGCAATCGAATCCATCCGTGACATCACAGAACAGAGAAAGGTGGACCAGACCCTCCGGGAGAGCGAGGCAAAATACCGTGAACTTGTCGAGAACGCAAGCACCATCATCCTGAAGCTGGACAGGATGGGCACCATCACCTTCTTCAATGAATATGCACAGCGGTTCTTCGGTTTTACCAGCGACGAGATCCTGGGCAGGCACGTTGTAGGCACCATTGTCCCGGAGCATGAATCCGGGACCGATCGCGATCTTTCCTCCCTGCTGGAGAACATTGTCCGCGATCCCGAGCGGTATGCCAGTAATGAGAATGAGAATGTAACAAAAGAGGGCAACCGGGTCTGGATCCACTGGTGGAACAAACCGATTTTCGACAAGGGCGGAGCATTGGAGGGGGTCCTGTGCGTAGGTTCAGACATCACTGCCCGCCGCAGGATGGAAGATGAGCTCCGTGCAGAGAACGAGAAGAACCGGGGGTTGATGAGCCACGCCATTGATGCCATTTTCATCATCGATGCGGATTCAGGCAGGTTCACCGATGCCAACAGGAGGGGGCTGGACCTGCTCGGCAGGTCGCCGGATGAACTGAAGGAGATGCGCTACACGGATATCTGCCCTGAAGTGTTCCACGACCTCTTCATGCGGCATTTCGCTATGGTGGCAAAGACCGGGACCGGGTCGTTTCCCCTGACGGTCATCGACCGTGAGGGCAGGCACGTTTCCGTGATCTCCAGTACTACCCGCATCGACCTTGGAGGTCGGCCGCACCTGCTTGCCATCCTCCACGATATTTCCGAGATCCAGATGGCCCATGACGCACTCCAGCTGGCCAACAAAAAACTCAACCTGCTCTCGGACATCACCCGCCATGACATCAGGAACAAGCTCACCATCCTGGGCGGGTACCTGCAACTGCTAAGGGACAAGCCACGGGAACCCGACTACACGATGTACATGAAGAAGGTCAATGACATCGTCACTACCATCAGCGAGAACATTGAGTTCACAAAACTCTACCAGAACCTTGGCATGGTTGCCCCCTCCTGGCAGAATGTCCACGATGTCTTTTTCCATGCCTGTGCCCGGCTAAATATCCGCAAGATCTGTGTCCAGTCGGATACCGGGGACCTGGAAATCTTTGCAGATCCTCTCCTGGAACGGGCGTTCTTCAATCTTGCGGAAAATGCCATTACGCACGGGGGAAGCGTGACCACCATTCGGATCTCCGCACAGAAAGCCCACGAAGGCGGCATCCTCCTTATTGTAGAAGACAACGGCACCGGGATACCGCCATCCGACAAGGAGAAGATCTTCTCCAAGGGATTCGGGAAGAACACCGGTCTTGGGCTTTTCCTCGTGCGGGAGATCCTCTCCATCAGCGGGATCACCATCCGCGAGAACGGTGAATACCGCAAGGGGGCGCACTTCGAGATCTTCGTCCCGCGGGCAGTCTTCCGGTATCCTGAAAACAAGGCAAGCGACCGCTGCCATATCCAGGTCACGGGATCGGACCAGTGCGATCCTCCCGCAGGTTAGAAGAGGGCTTTCAGACCGGTGCGGGCGAGTGGCCCGAGAAGCCGGAGTGTTGCAGGATTCAGGAGCAGCCGTTTTACCAGTTCCGACGGCCGGTCCATATCGCCATACTCCTCGATGGTTTTTATCAGTCCCGGATCGTCAAGGGCACGCACGAGCTCGTCCATATCATCCGGGGACAGCCGCTCCCGCATTCCAAAGAGCCGGAAACCGAGGGATAGTTCGTTCCCCAAATCCTCTTTCCACAAGCGCTCGTAGCGGGAGAGGACTGTGTCGTCAAACCGGTCTTTTTCGCAGGCTTCGACGGCAACCGTAGCAGCGTGCCGGGCCGAGCGGATGCCGGTGTACACCCCCCCGCCCGACGTGGGTTTGGCAAAGCCGGCAGCGTCACCCGCAAAGAGCGTGCGGTGCCCGTAGGTCCGTGGCATGATACCCAGCGGGATAGTGCCGGTCACGAGATGGACCGTGGAGGGGGAAAACATCTTCCGGAACTCTGCAAACAATGCCGGGACATTTGTGCGGGAGCAGAGGCCGATCCGTGCCCTGCCGGCCCCCTCGGGAATTGCCCAGCCGAAAAAGTCGGGGGATGCATCCGGGTACACCTCCACAAACAGGGGATCGATCTCGTGGGGGACATCAGCCTGGATGCCGGCAAGGAAGACCGGGGCCCGCTCCATCCCCAGCATCCGGGCAATCGTGCTCCGGGGACCGTCTGCCGCGATCAGGACCTTGTACCCGATCTCTTTACTCCCACCTGGCCCCCGCGTCGTGACCGTATTGATCCCGAGACCGGATACCGCCGCGTGGAGCAGGTATTCTGCCCCGGCATCGGCCGCATGCTCCGCCATCTCCCGGTCAAGCGTCCCGCGGTCCACGACAACCGCCTTGGTCTTCTGTGCATTGATGAGGATCCGGGAACCCTTCCCGGAAATGACCCGGGCGCCGAAAACCTTGTTTCGGACCGAACGCTCCGAGACCCGGCACTCGGCAAACGCTGCATTCGAGAGGAGACCGGCACACTGGACCGGGTACCCGATCGTCCCGTGCTCCTCGATGCAGAGGGTCGAAAGTCCCGCTGCTGCGCATGCACCGGCTGCCGCACTGCCGGCAGGTCCGGCACCGACAACAACCACATCGTACTTCGCGGACTGGAGCGGAATCATGGCGGGGATTCGTAAAAAAATTGAGAGGATTACGACCTGCGGCCGGGCTTATGGGTCGTGCTGGCGGTGACCGGGACTGCCTCGTCACCCGGTTCACCGGGCCGGTAGAGCCCGAGCAGGATCGAGAAGATACCGAATGCAAAGGCCAGCGTTCCGACAATGGAAAGGTACAGGTTGCTCGTGAATCCCGGGAAGTAATAGAACAGCGCCGCGAGAAGCGCAAGCCCGAAGAGGATCATGGCAGGCAGGAAGATGTATTTGGTCCGCGGGTGCTCAAGGGCAAGCGTGATATCAGTGAACCCGTTGTAGAATGCCACCGCTGCGATGATCAGGAGGAAGAGGATCGCGACAAAATCCGCGTAGATGATGGAGATTACACCCGCGATCAGCAGGGCCGCGGCAAGGCCGAACCAGATGCCGGACTCGTCGCCTTTCCCCGTGATGGCAAGGAATCCCAGTATGGCGATCCCCAGAATTATCAACAGCCAGAACAGCACTTTAAAGGTATTAAGTGTTGGATCCGGCAGCAGGAGGGCGAGGATCCCGAAGATGATCCCCACGAATCCCCTCAGAAGGCACGACATTTTTTTATCAACCATGGTTTCACCGGGCAGTACCGCTGTCCGCTCTTTCGTGTACTCTATTTGTCAATTCAACTACAAAATGCATACTGTCGGGAATAATCACAGGGGGGATGGGCGGAGCAGGTTCCGGAGATCCGTAACGTATCCTAAAGAAATGATTGCAGGGCGATGTGTACTTATGGCCGTAAATGGTAACCGGATAGAACACATAAGCGGAATTTCTCTATGACAAACCAGCCCGCACACCCCCATGATTCCTCCCTGCTTTCCGGGGTCATTGCCGGCGAACTGGCAGCTGCCGAAAGGGAGTGCCGCACATTCCAGGAACACAAGGAGTCGCGAAGCCTGCAACAGATCGTCATTGTCTTCTGTTTCCTCGCAAACATCATCCTCTTTCTTGTCCGCCCGGATTACAGTGTCCTCTTCATCGCTGCCAGTTTCTACCTCAACATGTTCTACTTCCTCACACTCCTTGTCCCGACCAGCCCGGGCGCAGTCTCCCTCCAGAAGCCGGAGATCACCCGGTTTCATACCTGGCTCTGGGAGAACGGCATCCGGTCCGGTACCCGGCAGTTCACCCGGATTTTCATCAACGCATTCTTTATGAACTGCCGGACCCTGACCTTTCCGCTGGGACTTCTCTTCTCCATCGACATCCTCTTTACGCTGATCGTCTGGTATGCCGGCCTCGTTCCCGGGAACACCGCCCTCTTTGTCATTGCCCAGTCCTTCATCATCATCACCTTCTACGGCCTTGTCTGGAAAGTCGAGCCCTTCACGGAGGGCTTTGCCAAGAATCTCGACAGGTTCCGGACCCGGCTCTCCCGCGACCTGCCCCCGGCGATCATCTCGCTCCTGTTTCTCACCGGGTTCCTTGCAGTCGTCTTTCTCTTCCTCACATCAATCATCCTCCTGCCGGGCATCACCCTGAACACCTTTATCACTGAGTCCGGTTTAAAGGAACTTGCCCACCTGGTCTCGCTGCTGGCGATCCTTGCAGTCAGCCAGTACTTCATTGTCCGCACCCTCCACGGGCAGCAGAGCCGGGTCATGGCCGGGCGCCTGATACAGTACCGGCTTCAGCTTTTGGAGAGCCTTGCACGGGATATTGCGGGCTGTCGTGGTGATACCGGTGACATCGAGAGCCGGTACGAGATGACGTCCCGGCTCCTTGAATCCCGTATTTACCGGATCACCCGTAATTCTCTTGCCGGCGCATTTCCGGTCTATGTCGTGGACCCGGACTTTTCCGTTATGATGGACACGACCACGCTCACGGCGATCAAGGGGTACATCCGGGAAGACGGTCAACCATAGACGATACCGGCCGCCATTCTTTCCGGCTAACCGGTAAAAAGAGAATAGCGTAAATACTTGCCTCGTTTATGCTAAACCGGTAATACAACCATGGCAGACGATGTAACACTCTCCGCCCAGGACATGGTCGAGCTCCAGCTCTTCCCCTGGTGGCTCCTCCTTCTCTGGGGGATCCTTGCACTGCTTCTCGGTGTCGCTCTCCTCATGACTCCCGGGATGACCACGGTCCTCCTCATCACGTTCATGGGAGCCTACTGGCTCGTGGGCGGGATCTTCGCGCTCGCCAGCCTTGCCGTCGACAGGACCGCGATGGGCTGGAAGATCTTCCTTGCGGTCATCAACATCATCGCCGGTATCCTGATCCTCATCTACCCGTTCTATGCAACACTGTTCACCCTGGAACTCGTGATCATTTTCATCGGGTTCTGGGCCTGCTTTGTCGGGGCAGCCCACATCTTCCAGGCATTCACGAAGAAGGACTGGGGCAACGGCGTGATCGGGATCATCAGCCTGATCTTCGGTCTCCTGCTGCTCGTCAACTCCTTTGTCGCAGCAATTCTCCTGCCCTTTGTTGCCGGCGGGTTTGCCATCGTCATGGGGCTCTGCTCCATCTTTGTCTCGTTCATGGCAAAGAAGTGTGCAGACTCCGTGAAGGCTGCGTAATTTCTTCTTATCTTTTTTCTTTAGGATACCGCCTTTTCACCAGACTGCCAATCCTGCACATTTCTCTGGCTGACACTCCGGCTGATTCGCATTCCGGAACGCGAACGCTATCTCCTCCCATGCCTTGTCGAGGAGGACTCGGTAATACTGCTGGTCGAACATCGTAGCTGACCATACCGGCTCTGCCTGGTAACGCCGGGCATCGGTCACCACATACTGGATCTTCATGCCGGGCGCAACGGATGCGCCCCGCTTCCGGTATGCCTGAACCGCCGCCCCCTCAATGCACCGGTGGACATAGTTCAGCCGGCTGATCCTCCTGCTGATGGCCAGCTCCCGCACGGGTGCAGACGGGAGCCGGGCAACATAGTCCAGGTATATCATGCGAACCGCCTCCTTCACAGAATCCAGTTCCGCCACCGTCCCCGCATGGCCCATTGCCGTCAGCATCTCCCGCTGCATGGAGCGGACGAACTCCGGCGTATCATGTCGGCGAGCCGCGATCCCGCGGACTTTCACGCTGCCATCCGGAAGCCTGCCGAAGTACCGGTTGTACGCCCCGAACCCGTCCGCGAGCGGCTCGAACACAATCCAGTCAAAGTGTTCGACTTCAAGAGGCAGCCCGGTTTCCTGTTCAACCCGGGCCTTCAGGAGATCCACCGGGGCACCCTGCACCCAGAGACAGTCCACGATCCCGTGCAGGACACAAAAGCCCATTTCCTCGGCGATATCCTTTGTCTGGAGCAGGATCTCCCGCGACCGCTTCGTGATCCCCTCGTGCACCTCTATCCTCCCGAACTTCGCGTTCTTGTAGCCCGTGTAGCCAAAACAGGTGACAAGCATCCACTTCAGGATGGAGTCGATCCCTTCGATTGCTTGGTTGGTCTTCTTCAGCTGCTTGGTCCTGATACGCATGCTGATGAGGGGATCAAGGATTTCGGGAAGGAACCCCCTGCGTTCCGGGTGCCCGATTGTCTCCGGGGAGAGGTTTGCCTTCACAATGATGGACGGGTACATGGACGTAAAATCGATCTCCTCGACATTCTCAAAGATTCCCGGCCGGGGCTGGAACATCATGCCACCGCGATCCGCGGCCTGGAGGGTACTGATCCGGCGGATCGTTTCGCCATCGCTTTTCCGGAAGGGGACCGCAATCCCCAGACAGATTGCCTCGTACGTCTCGTAACTGCTGATGAGGGTCCCCGGCGTGAAGCGCGACGCCAGGTTAGGGGAAAGCCCCGAGAGCCGGGCCGAGATCAGGATCCCTTCGAGGCCCCCCTCGCGGTACACGAACGACCGTTCGGTGTCGATCAGCACCCTCCCGTCCGGGACAAGGGCCGCGTCTTTGTGCTCCATCCTGCCGTAACTCCAGTACGAGCGGGAGTCCATTGACCGGTACTTCCCGTTCCGGGAAAACGGCATGACAAGGCCATGCCTCTGCGCCAGACAACGGAGCCGGGGCATCCATGCGTCCGCATCCGGCATCAGGATGACATCCGGATCGATGGCAGAGACGAGCGAGAAGATGTCTGAAAGGATCGTTCTTTCGGGGCCGGTAAGGTGTTCGGTTCGCTCGTGGACCAGCTCGACCTCCGGAAGAGCCGCTGAGCGCTCGGGTTCGCCGTGGATCCGGATGGTGATCACGTCCAGGTCGTGGGAGACTTCATGAGAGAACCGGTCATTGCCGTTCACGCTGCAGGGGAAGAGCCCGTGTTCCGCCATGAACCGCTGGTCCCGGCGCACGTCCACATTGAAGAACTGCACATCGTACTGCGCCTGTTCCTCAATGGCCTCGGCCACCCTGCGGTCTGCAAAGACACGGTACCCCGGAAGGCTGCCAAAGACCGTGCGGATGGTGCACTCCTCTGCGCTGTACCGCTCCTCCAGCGCACCGATCATCTCATGGCTGGCATGCGGGTCGGCGAAATGGACAAGGAACGACGGGTCGTAGGGGTAGTGGATCCGGGTAACGGCACCATCCTCCTTTGTCCAGAGATCAATACCCCCATTGCGGTACGCGGAGTCAAGGATCCACATCGCCGTTCCTCTCAGCATCGAGCCGCTCCTGGCGCTTGAGGATCTCGACCAGGACCGAGAACGTTGCTGCCTCCAGCGGATCGTTGCAGGCAACGAACGCCTCGCTGGAGTGCTCCTTTGCCAGGTCCGCGAGTTCCCTGCCATATTTCTGGTCCTCCTTTTTGAGCGCACGGGCCGACCGGGCCCACCGGTCCGCCACGTCCTTCACGCCCAGGCGGGGGCTCACGAACGTCCGGCCCATCAGCCCACCTCGAGTGTGCGCTGCCCACCGGTGAGCGGCCCCCCGCTCCGTTGCAGCCGGATCGCCCGGGGCGGGACTCGCGAGGAGAGGTCTTCGGCAGCCGCGATCTCGATGATCCGGTCTGCCTGCCGCATCAGCGCGGCAAACGTACGGTCAATGGCCGGCGTATAGAGGATGACCAGCGACTCGCGGCCGGCATCCTTCAGCGCCCCGGCAAGCGGTGCAAGCATCTTCTCAGCCCCTTCAAAGAGCGTAGGGTCGTGCTCGACAAGGACGATGGTGTGCGACACCTCCCGGAGCACCGAGAGGAACTGGTGGGCCGTGAACGCCCGTCGGATCTCGAAGTTCGTGCTGTCCCGGTGGATCCCCGAAAGGACCCGGGAGTAGTTCCCGCCGATATAGAGGAAGAGGAAACGCTGGAGATCCGCGTTGCTGTTGATGGCCGAGACCATCACGTTCACCGGCGCAACCACCGCGTTGCAGCTGCCCGGGTAGAGGCTCATTCCCTTACGGATCTCGATCTGCATAGCACCGGATCGCTGCTGCGCAGCAGAAGATAAGGCTCAGGCTGGCGGGGGGTGAAAGTGACCGGCACGTTCCGCAAGATTGATGTGGCGCAGGGCGCGATGAGAGGGATAATGTGCAGCCGGTACGCGCTCTGGGCCGTGGACGATCTCGGGGGAAGGTTCCTTATCGTTGATCCCACCATCGGCTTCCGGTCCCATTTCAACATTGCACCGCGATCGGAGAACCCGGGGGTTGTCTCAGCGGACGGCAGGAACCAGATCCGGCGGATGCAGTGGGGGCTTGTGCCGGGCTGGGCAAAGGAGGTGCAGACAATGCCCCGCCCGATCAATGCCCGGGCCGAGACCCTTTCAGAAAAGCCGATGTTCCGGCAGCTGCTAAAGGAGAAACGCTGCCTTGTCCCGGCAAACGGGTTTTACGAGTGGAAGAAAGAGGGAACGCGGAAGATCCCGTTTTTTTTCCACCGGCCGGACAATGCGCTCTTCTCGTTCGCCGGCCTGTATGACACCTGGCTGTCCCCCGCGGGTGAGATGCTGGTGAGCTACACGATCATTACCACCAGCGCAAACGATCTCATGGCACCCATTCATGACCGGATGCCGGTTGTTCTGGCGCGGGAGGTGGAAGAGTGGTGGCTCTCTTCCGGTCTACGTTCCCCGGATGAACTGATGGAGATTCTCGTGCCCTGTGCAGATGATGTACTGGAGGCGCATGTCGTGTCGCAGCGGGTGAACAGGCCAGGGGAGGATGACGAGGGGATGATTCTTCCGACGAATGGATAGGGGATGATAGGACGGTGAAAGGGCCTGCCCCCATTCGCGGGGGGTTGACCTGATCCGGGGCCGTATCGGGCCCGGATTCCCCTCTTTTCCGGTACCAGAGGGAATAAAACCGGGAAATGAGGGAATAATTCACTTTTTATTGACCATTTTCACGTCTGAAAACCAGAGGTAAATTTTAGCCACATTCTTTTGGCCGATCTCCTGCGGGAGGGGGCTGTGGGTGGGGAGATGTGCGGAAAACCCCGATTTTCAGATACCGATCTACGACGGGGATATCTCTTTCACCGACGGAGCGCCCGGGGCCGGGAACCTGGCTGGATGCACACATCCAAACCGGCCTCCCTTCCTCACCTTCCCCCAAACCGGAAGATCGTGATCCCAAAGAACCGCTCAAAGAAAAACAAAACCCCGAAAAAGAAGACCGCATAGATAACAAAACCAACGATGAACCCGAAGATCCCGGAAAGGCCGAGAGCAGCGAGCAGAATATTCGAAAGGGTATTGGCAACGAGGATGGCGCAGAGAAGGACGAGTACGAAGGTGACGATGCGCCGGGCTGAGGAGAGATCCATAGAAGTACTCCGATGCGCGGAAATATAAACGCTTCAGGAGTGATGCTGGAAATTTTTCTTCCGGTTTTTTCCGGTACCTCACCATTATAAGTGGCTTTACGTAATAACTCCATAAACGGAAGCGAATCACATGGAAGCCAGAAGCGAACGAAGGGATGGGATCCTTGTTTTTTTTGTCAACGGGAGACTCGATGCCCACGGGGCCCGGCAGCTCGATGAGTGGGCGCGGGAAGAACTCAATGACGATGACAAGGAACTGGTGATCGATCTCTCGGGATCGGCCTACCTGAGCAGCGGCGGTATCAGGACATTCAACGGGCTGAAACGCGAGCTGAAGCGGAGGAACGGCCAGTTCGCGCTTGCGGCGGTCGGCGAGTATCCTTACAAGGTGCTGGAGATGGCCGGCTTCACCACGGTCTTTACCCTGTACCCGACAACCGAAGAGGCAGTCGAGGACATCCGCAAGAAACGGAAAAACCCGTCGCTCTTCAACGAGATCTTCTACAAGAAGATCATCGAGGGCAATGTCAGCCTGACCATCGAGCCCGGGTGGATGACCAAGGAACCGGTCCTCCGCGTCGCCGGTGACCTCGACAAGGTGCTCCATGCAACCATCACCGAGCCGGACGTGAAGGTGAAGAAGTTTTCCGAGGTGACGTACTCGCTGGGCCTTGGCGCACTCGGCGCCGATGTCAAAGACGCGATCCCGCTCTTAGGCGAGATGATCACGCTCTATGGCTCGATGGTCTGGCTCCCCACCGATGGCCACAGCACGCCCGATTTCCTGACACCGGGAACTGCAACCGGGGGCGACCTGCCGGTCTACACCGGGTACAACATCACGCTGGACGGCCCGTTCAACGAGTATCTCACCCTTGACGCCGCTGATCCCAAGGGGGTCTCGGTTGCCGACATCTACCGCGTCATCTTCTCCTCGGCAAAAGAGCGGGTGAAGACCTACCGGGGCGTTGTTGCCGTGACCATGTGGGGGGTCATCTCCGGCTTTGCCAGCTCCGGGCTGAAAAAGGCACCGGTTACCGGGTCGCTCCCGAAGGGCGAGTCGATCCTCTCTCCTTCGCGGACCCATGAATGGATGGCATCGGACGCCGGGACATCCTACCAGGGTGACACGCTTGTCAGTTTCGGCGTGGGGATCGATCTCAGCACCGATCTCTCGTCATTCCAACCGGAGGCGCTTGACGCGCTTTATTATGCAAATCCCCTGAACACGGGTGCAGGAAAAGAGATGTACCTCCACAACCACGGTGTGGTCTTCCGGAATATTCCCTATGACGCGACCCTTGACCTGAACACGCAGGTAAAAAAGATTGTAACCGATGGCGAGTTCGTGGACATGCGCCACCTCCTCGACACGACCCGGCTCCGGAAGGCAAAGATCGGGATCGCCTATATCCAGGACATTGCCCGGGAACCCTGAACCGCGAACGTGGGATTTACTCCGATCTCTTTTTTGTCAGGATGAGGACGTTTTTGTTGCCTTCATACCGGTATTGTATATCGTCCATGACCTGCCGGGTTAAGAAGATCCCGAGGCCACCGATCTTCCGTTCATCGATGCCTAAAGAGATATCCGGTTCGGGAAGGGAGAGCGGATCGAAGGGTTCAGCGCTGTCCTCGACCCGGATCTCCATGGCAGACTCCCCCTCATGGTAGGACAAGGATACCAGGATCTCCCCCCCTGCTTCCCCGTATCCGTGCATGATGACGTTGGTTACCACTTCCTCGACGGCGAGCTGCGTATCGAGGATGTCCTCATCAGGAAACTGGTGGCCCTGCATGACCGATTCGATCAGGTCAGAGACCCGGGGTATCTCGTTGATGTCGGACCTGATGGACAGTGCAGCCGGCCGTTCACTCATTATTATTCCGTCCTGATAATCGTCAGCGTTAGGTCATCTGACCGGGAGCGATCCCCGCAGAATACCCTGACCTCATCAAAGATCTTGGCCATCATCGTTTTTGAATCCATCCCCTGCGACCTGGCACGCCGCGGACCAGCCCCCCATAGAGACCTGCAAGGACCGTTGCAAGGACGCAAGAACAAACCGTGAAATCCGCCGCCAGGCCGGCGGGCATCGGACCGGGATCGCGGATAGTGATGAATGCCCCGTTCACGCTGGATCCTGCTGCTGTGTCATAGACCGGGAGCGCCCCAAGGAAGATGATGATGACCCAAACGTTCACAGAGGGCCTGCCCTCTGGAACCTCAGGAAAAATCCGGCTCCTAGTAAGCAGGTAGGCGGCAACGATAATGACGCACATCAGCTGGAGGAGGACGATGAGGGATGAGAGAATGGTTGTTGCCATGAATTATCATTACCCATGTGCACCGTTTCTTCATAAGCCTGCTTGAAAAACAAAGGAGATAGGATTATCTTTTTCCAGCGCCGACATAACAAAAGAATTCAGGATACATTTGGGGAACAAATATGGAAATAAAAACTACCAGTAAGGACAATGCAACCACCCTTTCCCTTAATGGCAGGATTGACACTGCCACTGCACCGGAACTGGAACAGGCAATCAACAAGGTTATCGATGGCGGACAGCGGAAGGTCCTGCTGGACTTTGCCGGTGTCACCTATATCAGCAGCGGAGGCCTCCGGGTGCTCCTTGCCACGGCAAAGAAACTGAAAAACCCCGGGGACAAATTCGGGATCTGCGCCCTCTCTCCCGAGGTCCTGAAGATCCTCAAGCTTGCAGGATTCACATCGATCTTTTCTATCTATCCATCTGAGGGAGAGGCCCTTGCCGGCTGGTAACGACCAGCTGGTTTCTCTTGAATGGCAGCCCCTGCCCGGAGCGGGCGGGGCAACAATTTTTCCGCTTATCCGGAAGATCGACACCGTATCGTCCAACTCATACATCATCCAGACGCCGGATGCCATCATCCTGATCGATCCCGGCGGCCTTGCCACGCAGGCAGAACAGCTCATGCAGGTGGTGACAGAGTGCCGGGCGGAGAAGGAGCGCCCGTTTTTCATCCTTCTGACGCATGCACATATCGACCATTTTATCGCGATCCAGAATACGCCGGCACTCGCGGTTGCCGGGGCAGCGGTGCTCATGGTGCAGGAGGAAGGCGCCGCCTGCCTCGAACGGGGGGATGCTGCGATGACCCAGGCTGCGATGTTCAATACAACAATAGTCCCGATAAAGGCAGGGTTCCATCTCGTCACCAGCGACCGGAGGGAACATCCCGGGGAACCCGTTGAGCTCTGCTTCTCAAACGGCGCGCTTGCTACGGTGACTGCGTTTCCTGCAGGTGCAACACCCATGAGCCTCAACCGGGAGACCATCGTGTTCGGGCCTGCCAGCCCCCCGCTTGATGTCTTCCATACCCCTGGCCACAGCAGGGACAGCATCTGCATCCGCATGGGCGGGTTGCTCTTCATCGGTGACCTCTTCTTCGCGGCCAACCCGGGGATAGCCGGCCTGGTCGGGTGGTCGCAGGAGGACCTCATCCGGTCCCTTGACGGGATTGGCGCCCTGCTGGACAAGGGGGAGATCTCGCAGCTCTGCCCGGGCCACGGGCGCCTTATCCCCGTTGCCGATGCACAAAAGATGCTCCCGCTCGTGAAGCGGGACGCCGCCACCCTTGCCGATATTGCCGAATTCAACCCGGACCGCGCTGCAGAGATTGCCACCTATGCCGAAGACATCATGGAGCAGGTAAACCAGCTCTTCACGGTCATGGCCGGGCGGCTTTACTATATCTCGTATGTGCTCGATGAACTGGAGGAGTCAGGAACGGCAGCGGAGCTTGGCACACTCATCAACGGCGATGACATCGATGAGCTTCTTGATGCGTTCAGGATATTCTCCGAAGAGCACCATACGAAAAAGGGCGTCTCGGTCCACCTGGCACTCAAGGCCGGGCAGGTGGTCGGCAAGCTTCAGCGTACGTTCAAGACGGACGAACTGGCGCATATCATCGACCCGGGCATTGTCCGCCGCACGGAGCGGCTCCTCGCGGACTATATCACCATCTTCCGCGGGTTCACGCCTCCGCGCGAGGTCACCGTAGTGGACCTCTCGTCACTCATCGAAGCCCTTATCGAAGGCCTGACAATTCCGCCCATCTCCTGCGATGCGGTATTCTCCTCCACAGATGATGAGAAGGCATTCGCCCGTGTCCTGCTCGCAAGCATCGGGACCCGGCCCCTTCTTGAGGACATGGACGTGGTGATTGACAACGCGCCGGATGTCCTGTTTGTTACCATTGACCGTGAAAATTTTACCGATCTCCTGACTTATATTCTCGAAGACCTCGTGGGAAAAGGGTCTCCTGCCATCCGGGTAACAGTTTGCGGCAGCGGGAGTTCTGCAACAGTCACTATCTCCGGCACCACCCCGTCATCTTCAGCGGGGTGCGAGTCACAAAAAACAGACCGGTTCCTCACCGGGCTCTGTGAACGGGCCGGTGCCTCACTCGCGGTAAGTCACGGGGAGGACACGCGGAACACCTACACGATCCAGGCAAACAGGGTTGTATAATCCAGAAGATCGGATCACGGGAAAAAACCAAGGGAACCTGCCTGAACATGAACGTACACGATCCCCCCTTCCTGGAATTTGATAATGTCACGGTCTTTCACGGAGAGAAGTTGGTCCTTGATTCCCTTTCGCTCGCAATCCGGCGGGGCGAGAGCGTGGCGATCCTCGGGCCCAACGGGGCAGGGAAATCCACGCTCATCAAGACGATCATGCGGGAGTTTTACCCGGTGCTCGACCGCGGGCCGGTCACCTTCCGGATCTGCGGGAGGGATACCTGGGACGTGTTTGCGTTGCGCTCGGCATTCGGGATCGTCTCGAATGATCTCCAGTATACCTTCACGCGGGAGATCACCGGCAGGGAGGTTATCCTCTCGGGTTTCTTCTCCAGCATCGGGCTCTTCAACCGCGAAGTCACACCGGAGATGGAGTATAAGGCGAACAAAATCAGCGCATTTCTCGAAGTGGGCAATCTCTGTAACCGGCCGATGACAGAACTGTCATCAGGAGAGGCTCGCCGGTTCCTGATCGGCAGGGCAATGATCCACGACCCGGATGTCCTTATCCTTGACGAGCCCACGAACAGTCTCGACCTTCATGCACTCCATGCGTTCCGCCAGACGATACGGAAGATCGCCTCCACCGGAACGGCAATTATTCTTGTCACCCACAACCTGCCGGACATCATACCGGAGATCGGGCGGGTCATCCTGATGAAGAACGGGAGGATCGTGGGAGACGGTCCAAAGGAGCAACTGTTGGCGGACAGTCCGGTCAGCCGGCTCTTCGATGTTCCGGTTAGCATCCGGAAGGATGACGGATATTACTACGCGACCGGGTACTAACAGGCTGGTGCGGTTAAAACGAGCCGCTGACGGGAAAAAAGAGGATTCCTACCTGTTCAGGGCAGCAATAATCATCTCCGGGGCTCCTGCCGGCAGGTTGAGGCCGGAGAGGATGCCGGGAAGTGCCCCGGAGAGCGCCTTCTTTCCTTCCGCAGATGCAAAAAAATTCTGCATCAGCGTGATGCCCTCAGGCGATGCGAGGAATTTTTTGACCGCTTCCTGTCCTTCGGGAGTTTGCAGATACGCTGCTGCAGCCCCGCCGATTCCACTGATGGTTCCAAAGTTCATGATACTATCACATACCGTGCCTTTACCCGTTGACGGTACTACCTGAAAAAGGATAAGGAATAACCGGCTGCCAAAGGAGAACTAGTGAAGGTCATCCTGGGGGATCGCAGCGAGGGACCGGATCAGCCGCTGGGTCTCTGCCGGTGTACCGGTTGTATTCACCACATAGACCGTTGTCCGGTTGAGGAGATCCCGCAAATATTGTGTCCGGATTGCCGTTTTATAGGGGGAACAGTCCAGGTGATGGGGGTTGAAGAAGCCGTTTGTCGTGAAAAGATCGAGTGCGGTCTCGGGATTAAGGGACTGGACGGTATTCCGGTCGTCCGGGTCGCGCTTGAGAACGATCACGGTCTTCAGCGTTGTCATGGGGAGGAGACGTCCTTTGCCGATCACCCAGCGGATGTCGGCAACCGCACGCCCGTTCCGGTCATATTCATCTGCCCGGACAAGCCCGCCGTACTCCTTCCAGACCGTCTCCAGGTCCTGCCGGATATAGAAGTTCTTCTCGGAGCCGTAGGAGAGGATCTCGGGGCCGAAGACCCGGGAGAAGAACCAGTCATCCGAAACGATACGTGTCGTGGGATCCTTCAGCAGTCCATAGGTCTGCGTTGTCTTGCCAGCCCCGGAAGTTCCTGTGAGACAGAGGCCGCTTCCGCCGATGTCCACCAGCGCCCCGTGTACCGAGAAGATTGCATGTTCCTCTTCGAGAATGTCACCGGCCAGGCTGAGGGCAAGCGACTTCACCCACCCGTAATACCCGACATTGAAAAGGAAAAGGGTCCGTGTCTTGGGATCGTAAAAGACGGAATCGGGAGGTGAGCTAGGGTCCCGGAAGACGAACATCCTCCCGTGCGACCGGATATTCTGGGACATGGAGTAAAAGTTATCCTGCCACGTGTCTTTCAGGACAGGATCATCGGAAAGCAGCTTGATGCAGCAACCGTAGATCTCGGACTTGATCTCGTACCGTACAGAGGGCATGAACCGGGCAGCCAGCCGGTCTTTCTCTTCGGGAGTAATGAGTGTTACCTGGTAAGCCATGACTGTTCCAGCCTCCTTGAATCGCGGTGATAAGGTATCCGCTGACGACGGTTAATAATCTCTTGGTGGTACAAGAGGGAGATGGGGCCATTGTTTTTGTGGTTCCGGGGCAAATCTTCCGGAAGGTCTGGCAATGGCAACAGGATTCTTTCAACAATCGTTTCCCCATACTGCAGTTTTCTCGTCGGCATTTCTCGAGCCGCTCTACCCGGAACCGGCAGAGCCTCCAAAGGACGCACAATGGGTGATTGTCCGGGAGAATGGTGTTTACCTGCGATCCGGCGAACCTCCCGCCCTCCTGTACACCCATGAGGAAAACAAAGTTATTCCGGATGTCCTGCACAGCCAGTACCTGGGGCACCGCGACGGCGTGGCCTGGTATGCCAGGGAAGTGGCGGCGGATACGACAGTCCCCGGCTCCGTATTTTACCCGGATATCCGCGGCCTTTATGGAATCCTTCCCGATGACGAACTCGCGATCGCTGCCCTTGCCGTGCGAATCATCGCGTTCGACCGGACAACCCGGTTCTGCGGGCAGTGCGGCAGCGAGATGCGGCAGTCAAAGGAAGAGCGCGCAAAAGTCTGCGAGGCCTGCGGATACGTAACGTACCCCCGCATGTCACCTGCGATTATCGTCCTGATCCGAAAGGATGACCATATTCTTCTTGCCCGGTCTCCCCGGTTTCCACCCGGATTTCACAGCGTCATCGCCGGTTTTGTCGCACCGGGCGAGACTCTTGAGGAAGCAGTGCGAAGAGAGGTTCGCGAAGAGGTCGGCATTGAAATCACAAACATCCGCTACCTGGGCAGCGAACCCTGGCCGTTCCCCGACTCCCTGATGATCGGGTTTGTTGCTGACTATGCCGGCGGAGAGATCGTGATCGACAACAACGAGATCATCTCAGCGGGATGGTTTGACAGGGATGGCCTTCCTGATATCCCCCGGAAGCTGAGCATTGCCCGGGCACTTATCGACTGGTGGCTGGCAGGAGAAGACGGAAACTCCTGATAGAAAATAATAGTTGCAAAACTGTTCCGGAAAACGAATCCGGCCCTGCCCCTCACCTACCCGCCCATCTGCCTGCATTTTTGCACGGATTTTTCATTTTCGTGACAGTTGCAGGGCCCAATCGACCAGAAATGCTATAATACAGTATATATTATTATTAATCAGGCATCCTGGTTGGATGTGATACCAGTCACACGTGTGAGAGATTCTAATGAACGGCTCCCTGTCAGATGGGAACGAGAATACGATTGATATTTTCGTTCTGAGTACCAGTACAACCGGTTCACCCCTGCAGGCCCGCGACCTGGAAAACCTGGGTTACCGGGCAACCTTCTTTTCCGACGCCCAACAATTGTTCGAATCGCTGCGGTCAGGAAAACCCAACCTCCTGATCTGCGATTCGGTAACGCTCCGGGAGGAATCCTATGAGCTCTGCCGGACACTGAAGGCCGATTACGACCTCTGGGTCGTCCCGGTCCTTATTGTGACCAGTGCATCGAACCTCTCCGATCTCCTCCACGTCCTTGACTGTAATGCGGACAATTTCATCTCATCTCCTTATGATCCATCCTATTTCGCGGCACTTATCGAGGGATTGCTGACCACCCCCGTTGAACGCCCCACCCCCGATCAGATCAAGACACAGTTCAAGATCCAGCATGACGACCACCAGTTTGTCGTGACCGCAGATCGGCGCAGGCTGCTGGAATTCCTCCTCTCCTCGTTCGAGATCGCAGTCAACCGGTCAGGAGACCTCATCCGCATCACCGGGGAGAAGGAAGGTCTCTCGGCATCACTGGCGAGACTGGATGAGCGGGTCCGCGACCAGTCCCGCTCCATTGAGGCGCTGAACGCGACACTCCGCCAGAAAGAACAGGCCATCGGTACGCTCACCTCAGAGGTTGCTGCAAAAGACCAAAGGATAGAGGAGAACCTTGATACAATCCGGAGACTTGATGCGGAGATTGAGTCCGGGAAGTCCCATATTGCAGACGCCGAGGCGGAGATACACCGGCTTACCGGGGAGGCTGCCGATCTCGCCCGGCGCTATACCGAAGAGACCGGTGACCTGGGCCGGCAGCTTGCAACAATCTCGGAGCATCTCGCTGCTACGAGTGCCGACCTCAAGGCTGCAGAGGAGTCGCTTGCTCTTGAGACCACCCAGAAGACCGATATCGAAACACATCTCTCTGAAACGGCAGCGAGAAAAGAGCAGGCTGAGAAGATGGCCCATGAGCTGGCCCTAGAAGGAGAACAGCTGAGGGCCGATCTCCTTTCCGAGAAAGAGCGGGGCCAGAACCTGGTGACCGAAATAGCCGCCCTTGCCGATGCAAAAAAGAAGAGAGAGGAGGAACTGGCAGGGACTATCAGAAAACAGGAAGATGCCATCGGGAACCTCGAAGAGACCCTTTCCCTTCGGGCACAAGAACTGGAGGAACAGAAAACCCGGATCAGCACTCTGGAAGGACAACTGGCGGATCTCGGCACCGGGAAGCAGAAAGCCGAAGAGGAACTGCGGGTCGGCAACGAGACGAGCAGAAATGAGATCGCCGCACTCACAGAGAGACTCAGCCAGGCGCACGCAGCGCGTGAGGCAAGGGAGCTGGACATTGCAGGCTTAAAAAGCGAACTTGATGCGGTGACCGTTGACCGGGATACTGCTATCGGCAGGACCGCGGTGCTCACGCAAGAGCTCAGCGGGCTTAAGGAAACCTTGTCGCAGGCCGGGGAGGCACTCCGTGCGGCGGAAGACCAGATAGCGGAAGGGGCACGGGAACGGGATGCCTCCTTACAAGAGGCGCGGGACCAGCACCAGGCTGTTCGGGTGGAACTGGACAATCTCCGAAGGGAACTGGACCGGGTTCTTGCTGACCGCGAGGCTGCCCTGGCAACAAAATCTGCAGCAGAAAACTCACTCGAAGATGCTGCAACACGTATCCGGAACCTTGAAACGGAACTCAGCCAGGCCGGTTCCGCACGTGCAGAAGCCCTCCGGAAGGCGGAGTCCCTCCAGGATGCGCTTGAACAGGCGCAGGCAGATGCCCGAACGATGGAATCGGGACTTGCCGCGACACGGTCCGAACATGCCGGTTCCCAAAAAGAGGTCGCCTCGCTTACGAATGAGCTTGCGCAGGTGAGAGCAGAACAAGAAACCCTCCTGAGGGAACGAGACAGCCTGGGAGGGTCGCTCAAAGGAGAGAGAGAAGAAAGGGATCGGATCGCGGCCGAACGGGAAAAGGCAGCATCCGAGCGCGATTCCCTTGCTTCTGCCCTGGCAAACGAGGAAGGCAGGCGTCGCACGGCCGAGGCTGAACGGGAGCGCCTCATCGGGCTCCTTTCGTCAGCAGAGGCAACAGGGAGGACACGCGAGGCTTCCTTATCCGATACCAGCCGCACGCTGAAGGCGGAGCTTGACGGATCGCAGGCAAAAGTGCAGGAACTCGAAGCACAGGTCGCGGCCTTGTTGCGGGAAAAACAGAGGGCTGAAGAGAGGGTGGCCAGCCTTGAAGGTGAGATAGAGCAGGCCAGAACGGCGCTCGCCGATGAGTGGGAAGGCCACATAGATGCACAGGAGCGCCTGGTTGCCGCGGCTGGCGAGTCCCTGCGGGCCGGTTCCCTTCCATCAGGTGAACTGGAGTCCGAGAAGGCAAAAAAGAGAGAACTCATTGTCAAGGGGCCTGACCTGCCCGTCAGTATTGGGAAACCGCCGCAGTCTCTGAGCGCTGCAAAGCCCCCGGGCACGACACTCTCACCAGCACCGAAGATCAGGAATGTCGAGGATCTCTTTGAAGATGAAGCGGAAGAGAAGGGAGAGGCCGACAACCTGCCGAAAGTCTCCATCATCCATGAAGTTGCTGGGGAGGATGAGACACGTGATGTGTTGTTCCCTGACGTAACCACGACAGGTGACGAGGAGACAGACCCGGAACCTGATGAGCTGCCACAGGATGATGAAACGGCGGAAGGGGAAGATGCACCTGAAGATGAGATGACAGCTTCATTGCCCGGTCGTGACGAACCCCTTCTCCCTGCAGGGATCGCCTTCAACCGCGCCCAGTGGTTTGACCTCCTGAAATGGGCCCACCATTCCGGGACGCTCACGCAGGAGCAGAGGATGCAGATCGTGAAGATGGGACGGCTCATCCAGAAGGGCAGGAAACTCACCCGGAAACAGGAAGAGCAGGTAACGGAGATGCTCGTCCTCGTCCAGGCACAGGGGTACAGGTTTATCTGATCCACGCCTGCATTCCCGGAACGGGGATGGCGTTGCGCCCGCTTTTTGGAACCTAGGGTCCCGGTATATTTATGGGAAGAGGTCACTCACGTTGATCACGCGATTCGTGCCGGAGCATCAATGGCCCTGAATAAAAAACGACCGAGAACATTTGAAAAGAACATAAAAGCAGATACAAAGAATTCGGATTACAAGCTCGTCATCGTGCTCGTTGGGGCAGTAATCCTCGCGTTCCTGATGATCTATGTCCTGATCCTGACATCTCCGGCCTGAAACCGGAAAAAAAGATATCTCCTGGATCGTCAGGAGAGCGTGTGCGGTTTTTTTGCAGATTACAGCGATGCATCGATATCGCCGAGCAGCTGCTTGATGTCGATCCAGATGATCAGCTCGTTGATCTCTTTATCCTTCACCTTGACCTTCCGCTTGATGATCCCGATGATCGAGGTCTCTTCCTTGCTCACAGAGGCCGATGTATGGTCCACCTGGTTTCCCTCGAATGTTGAGACAGAGGTCACATCGTCCACGAGAATGCCGATCTTCGACTTTGCAACCTTGTCGTCGAGCACGATAATCCGTGATGATTCAATGGACTGGGCCTTCTCATCGGAGATATTCAGCCGGTGCTTCAGGTCGACGATCATCGTGATCTCGCCCCGGAGGTCGATGATCCCCTTCACGTAGGAAGGGACGTTGGGAAGTTTTGTTATGGTCGTGTATTCCACGACCTCCTTGACATCGAACAGATCGATGGCGAAGTGCTCGTTCCCGAGCACAAACTCCACAACCTGGATCGATTCATACCTCTTCTCTGGGGAAACGGAGTTCTTTGCCGCTGCAACAGGTTCGCTTGCCTTTGCTGACATGGGCAATTCCCCCTGATCACACCTTGAATTTCTTGTTGGCTTCCATTGCCTGGACTGCAACTTCGTTCACGGTGTGGACCATGCGGGAGATCTCGTCGATAGCCGCTGCGGACTCTTCCGTGGCAGCAGCAGCGTCACCGGCTTCCTTGGCCGTCCGCTCGATAAGGTTTGCCACCTCGTGGACGCTTGCCGTGATCTCTTCAGTGGTTGCAGCCTGCTCTTCGGTTGCTGCGGCAACTTCGGAAGCGCTGTTGGCAACGGTCTCGGCCGCTTTCTGGATGGCCCTGAATGATTCAAGCGCCTGCTGCGCCTCGGCTACGCCCTTCTTGACCAGTGCCTGGGCACCTTCCATGCCATCTGCCGCCTTCTTGGTGGCAAGATTCAGCTGCGTGATCATCTCCTCGATCTTCTCGGCACTCGAACGGGACTCTTGTGCAAGGGATTTGACTTCCGATGCCACAACGGCAAAGCCCCTTCCGTGTTCACCCGCACGGGCAGCTTCGATGGCAGCGTTGAGCGCAAGCAGGTTGGTCTGGCTGGCAAGGTCGCGGATCAGCACGATGATCTTGCCGATGTCACCCATCTGCTTCTCGATGTCCTTGACAACGCCGTATACCTGGTTGGTCCCAGCGGCCATCTCGGAGATGTCCTTATTCACATTGTCGGCAAGGACTGCACCGGTCTTCGCGGCATCCTTCGCATTGTTCGCCTGTGCCGAGACACTCTCCATGCTCGAGGTGATCTCTTCCACCGCGGCACTCATGTCCTGCATGGCCTTTGACATCTGCTCGATGCCTTCCGAAGACTTCTGGGCATTCTCGGAGACTATGCCGGCATTCTTCGCGATCTGGTTCACGCTCTTGGACGCATCCTCGACACTCTTCGTGGCATTATCCGCCGTCGAGGTCAGGTTCTGCATCTGCTTGTTGACATCACCGATATTCTTCTGGAGTGCACCGATAATGCCGCGGACCGCATCGCGGAGCTTGACAAGCAGGTCATAGCTCTCCTGGGTATCGGCATCAGGCTTGGTGAGAGAATACCGGGGCGTGAGATCGCCCTGCGCCATGATGGCGTAGATCTTGGCCAGCTCGTTGACTTCATTGGCCAGGTACTCACCGGTTTTTACCGTCTTTGTGATATCGTTATAGGTCACGTAAATATACTTGACATTCCCCTTCTCGTCAAGGAGTGGCATGTTCGTCCGGATGACAACATGAGTTCCGGAAGGGGTCTCAAGAGTACTCTCGCCAACGGTCCGCTTCCGCTTCGCGAGTGCCTCGCCAACGGATTCGCCGGCGTTCTTGAGATATTTGATCATGGACTTGTCCTTGAAATCCGTGAACTTCATCCCAATTAGCCGATCTCTGTTGTACCCGACCATCTTTTCGAATGCCGTGTTTACCAAAACGATCCTCAATTCGGCATCGACAACCGCCTGTGAGAGCGGATTCTCCTCGAACATTTCCATGAGTTCTTTTAATTCCAGCATCGGCATCACCCGAGGTTGATAACCTTCTCCTTGTAGACCTCGTTCATGACCTGCCCGAGACCGGTGTACATTGCAGAGAGCCCGCAGATGATCCCTTCGATGCCCGCGATCGTGAGGATCAGGATGTTACCGGTCGCATTCCCGATGATGAGGAGCAGGAACAGCAGAACGAGCAGGCCGAATACCACGTTCAGGGCCTTACCAATCCGCCAGGTGATGACCCACATCACTAACGAGAAGAGCCCCCAGATCCCAAGAAATGCCAGGAAGTCGTTCTTGCCAAAGACATCAGACATGCCGAATTTCGGCATCACGATCAACCCGACCAGCGATATCCAGAAGAACCCGTACGATATAAAGGCCAGAGTACCGAACGTATTGTTCTTCTTCCATTCCATGATACCCGCAATAATCTGGGCAATACCTCCGTAGAAGATACCCATTGCAAATATCATCGATCCCAGTGAGAAGAGCCCTGCGTTGTGCAGGTTCAGCATTACGGTAGTCATACCGAATGCCAGGAGGCCCAGCGGCGCCGGGTTCCCCGTTGTATCAATAATCCTTACCTCATGTTTTCCTTCACCAGATTCCATACTGTTTCACCACATTCCTCTGATCTCGTCCATCTCATCCATACCCGTGGAGCGCAGCCAGACGTACAGGAGCCGGGCACGGTTGGCGTCCGACGAGGAAGCCCCGATAACAATCGGCATTTCACGCCAGAGGCTTTGCATTTTCATATCCGTTGACATCATGGCTGTGTACCTCCTTTCATTACTCCGACTTTCCAAATCCCCTGAGGGCAAAGTAGTTGTCCAGCTCACGGGACAACCTGCTCAGTATCTCCTGCTGTTCCTCCAGGCCGTTACGCAACTCGGCCTTTGTGGACGGGGATCCGCCTGCCGAAGATTTCTGCATCGAGTCTTCCATAACATAACTCCTTGTTCAGCACCTCATCGAACGCCGGTGTTCTGCCATGCGTTTCAGTGCAGCACATGCATTTGTGCACAAATCGCTTGATAAACAATTTTATTTGCATAGCATATATGCACGGCAAATTCGATGGATTTATAGGATGGGTCAGAGAACAGAGTAATCAGAGAGGAACGTCATGGAGGAGTTTCGGGACGATATTCTCCGGATCCGGGAGCTGCTGGCAGCAAATAAGGAGGGCATGAGCATCACAGATCTCTCCGCCAGGCTGAATATCAACCGGAACACCGTTGCCAAGTACATGGAGATCCTCCAGATCCAGGGTGCCGCTGACGGGCGGAAGAGAGGTACCTCCAAGGTCTTCTACCTGACCGAACGCATCCCTGCCCTTTCCTTAAAGAAAGTCTGTTCCCGCCCGTACTATGTCGCTGACATGGACGGAGTGATCCTGGATTTGAATTACGAATTCTGTGCCCTTACCGGGTTGACTGCAGACCAGCTGCTACGACAGTCAGCCGAGACGGTACCGCTCCACCTGCCTGACGGGACCCCGCTTGCGAGTGTCATCAAAACCGTGCTGAAAGGTTCAGAGCAGCGGGTCCGGGCACAGGTCCGGCAGGGTGACAGGATTGTGCCGGTAACCCTGGTCATGGTACCGGTTGTCTTCCAGGATGGCCGGCCCGGGGTATCTGTAATGGCAGAGCCCGACAACCCTGCACTGGATCTCCAGAAACAAGACCGCCCGTCCGGGGATCTCCTGGCACTCCTCGATGATGAGATAGAATATGTTGTACGAAGGACCGCGGAAGGCATCACCCGTTACGTGAACGAGACCTACTGCCGTGCCGTGGGAAAGAGCCGGGAAGAACTGGTCGGCCGCCCCTTCAAGCCACTTGTATCACCGGAGGATGCTGTGCGGATCCAGGAACACCTTGCCCGCCTCACCGTGAAATACCCGGTCGGCACGATCGAGTACAAGGCTGTCATGGCAAACGGGGAGCTCCGTCATCAGCGGTGGCAGGACCGTGCGCTCTTCAATGCCCGCGGGGAGCTGGACACCATCAATTCGTTTGGCATTGACATCACCGAACAGGTTATCGCGGCCCAGAAACTCAAAAAAGCCCATGAGACACTCGAAGAATCGATCGTCCAGCGGACTGAGGAACTGCGGGGCATCAACCGCCAGCTCTACGCTGAAATTGCCGAGCGGGAGCGGATTGAGGAGCAGCTCCTCCTTGCGCAGTTCGCGATGGACAAGGCAACCGACATGGTCTTCTGGATCGGCCAGAACGGGAGGATCCGGTACGCGAACGATGGTGCAACAACGGACCTGCTCTATGAAAAGTCCGGGCTCATCGGGAGTTTCTTTGGCGATATTGTCGGAAGATACTCACCGGATGAATGGGACAGGCTCTGGCAGGAATTAAAAAGCGGGGGACAGGTCTCCCGCGAGACGTTCCTGGTGAAGAAGGACGGAGCACGGGTTCCCGCAGATGTGCGGCTTACGTATGTCGAGTACCGGGGCAGAGAATTCGTGTACTGTTCATCCCGTAATCTTTCGGAACGGATCCGTATGGACCAGGCGCTCAAAGAGGCCAACAAGAAACTCAATGTCTACTCAAGCATCGCAAGGCACGACATCCAGAACAAGATCACCGTCCTGCTTGCCTACCTTGGCCGGACAAAGAAGGCGGTAACCGATCCACGGCTCCTTGACTATCTCGGCCACCAGGAGCAGGCTGCAAAGGCCATCAGGACCGAGATCAACCTGACGCGGGATTTCAAGGACATGGGTATCGATCCTCCCGAGTGGCAGGACGTGTCCACATTGATCTCCGGGGTAGCCGGCAAGTACGCTGAAAACCCCGCCCGGATATCAGTAGACCTGCCCCGCGTGGAGATCTATGCAGACAGCCAGCTGGAGCATGTCCTCGACCGGCTTCTCGAATGGTCGCTCGAAAATGAAGACCGCCCCCATGAGATCCGGGTCAGCCACCGGGTAAGCGAGGGAGGCCTTTCCATCATCTTCGAAAACGACGGTCCCGGGTACCAGCCCGATGAGAAAGAAAGCATCTTTGAACTGAAAAGCGATGGTTCCGGGAACCGCGAACTCTTTATCGCACGCGAGATCCTCTCCCTGACAGGCATCACCCTGGCCGAGAACGGCGAGTTCGGGAAGGGTGCCCGGTTCGAGGTGAAAATCCCGGAAACCTATTACCGGTTTGTTCCCGGCACTGCCTGACCGGACCTGCCCATATACCCATTTTCCCTGATATAATCGGACCACGATAAAAAAACAACGCATAAATACGACTTTTCTGCAACTGATGTATTGTACAATACGTCAGGAACGTGCAATGCCCAAAATCCTGCTTGTCGACGATGACAAGGACATCCTTGATATAATCCGGCTCGACCTCGAGGATGACCCGGCGAATGCGGTGGATACCACGAGCACCGCTACCGAAGCCATCACGAAAGTCACCCGGACCCCCTACGACGTGATCATTGCTGACTGGCGTATGCCCGGGATGAATGGCACCGACCTTATCAGGAAACTGAGAAGCGACGGGTGCGCTTCGTTCATCATCCTGTATACCGGCTATTCTCTCAGTTCCGATATCCGGACATCGCTGGACTGCGGGGCCGATCACTACCTCTACCGGGGCGGCGATCCTGACCTGGAATTTGCCGAACTGCACCGGTTGATAAAAACCGTTGCCGGAAAAAGAACATAATCCTCTTTTATACGGGAACAGGCACCCGCTCCCCGCCCCCATACAGTAATGTGTCAGATCTACGAATGTGCACTAGTGAGGCGAGAGCTCCCCACCCGGGCAATGCCGGGTTATACCGGGATACCCTGCCGGTGCTCGGTGACGTACCGGTAAACCACCCGCAGCACGAGCCCGACAACAAGAACCGATGCCGATGCAATGATGATCGTCAGCCACTGCATTGCCGAGAGCGGGACAGTCGCAAAGATGCTTCCCCCGAACTGGACCAGGAGGATCTGGAGGAGGAGGACCATTCCCATGATAAGGAAGAACATCGGGTTCCCTTTGAAGAAGGGCGGCATCTTCCCGTCAAGGGCGCGACAGTTAATCCCGTTCCAGATCGCGGCCACGATAAAGGCCGAGAAGAAGACCGTCGTGATCTCTTCCGGCGTTGATCCCCCAAGGAAGCCGGTTGCCAGCTGGAGGAGACCCCCGGCGATCAGGAAGGCTCCCGTGACAAGGATCGAGAGCCACATGAACGGCGTGATGATCGTCGCGTCCTGCGGGACAGGCTGTCGTTTCAGCAATCCACCATGGGGTGCTTCCGAGCAGAGCGCGAACGCGGCAAGGGTATCCATGATGATGTTGATCCAGAGGATCTGGATGATGGTGAAGGGCTCGGGATACCCGAGGAGCGGGGCGATAAAAACAAGCAGGCAGGCGCAGAAGTTGATGGTCAGCTGGAAGAGGAGGAAACGCTGGATGTTCTCGTAGAGCGACCTCCCCCACCAGACTGCCTGCGTGATGGACGCAAACGAGTCGTCGAGCAGGATGATATCGCTTGCCTCGCGGGCAACTTCCGTCCCGGCGATGCCCATGGCGAACCCGACGTTCGCGTGCTTGAGAGCCGGGGCATCGTTGGTCCCGTCACCGGTCACGGCAACGACATCACCGGTCTTCTGCAGTGCCTGCACAAGGAGCAGCTTGTCCATTGGCTCAGCCCGGGCCATAATGTCGAGGTCACGGGCTGCGGTGACCTGTTCCTCGGGTGACATTGCCCGGAAGACTGGGCCCGGGACAACCGTGCCGCCCTTGTGGATCCCGGACTCTATTGCTATGGCCCGTGCGGTCTCCGGGTTGTCCCCGGTCACCATCCTGACGCGGATACCCGCCTGCTGGCAGGTGGCAACCGACTCCCCGATATTGTCCCGGAGCTGATCGCGGATACCCACATACCCGTCCCAGACAAGACCCGTCTCGCTCTCGTCACCATTCACGATCTCCTTGTGGGCAAAGGCCAGTGTCCGCATGGCCCGTTTTGCCAGGGCATAGACCCCGTCAAGGTCCGGCTTCGTGACACAGAGTTCGGCAAGGATCTCCGGCGCACCCTTGACAAGGAGATACGGTTTTCCGTCGATCGTGACGACCGTTGACATCCGTTTCCGGTTCCCGTCAAAGAGGTACTGCTTGGTCTCGTGCATCTCAGCCCGGATCTGCGCATAGTCAAGGCCGTATTCCTTCAGCCAGCGGAGGAGCGCCCCCTCCGTAGAGTTGCCGATCACGATGGTTTTCTCGCCATGGGTATCGAGGTACGCGGTCCCGTTGATGGCCGCGTTGAGTGTTATCCACTCGATGGGGGTTTTTGGGAGCGCTTCGGGCTTGACAGGGATGCCGGCAGAGGATTCGGCAACGAGCATCTGGTTCTTCGTCAGCGTCCCGGTCTTGTCGGTGCAGATGGTGGTGGACGACCCGATCGTCTCGCAGGCGATGAGCCTTCGTACCAGGCAGTTGGCCCGGGTCATCTTCCGCATGGCAAGGGAGAGCGAGAGGGCCACACTCATCGGCAGGCCTTCAGGAACGGCCGCTACCACGATCACGACCGCGAGCATGAAGTAATGCAGGATATGGTTGGCGGTATCGAGGTTGAACCCGCTCACGTCACCGGTCAGCACACCCCGGGCAAACAGCGTGACACAGATGAGGATGGCCATCGCGTACCCGAATTTGCTGATCACGCCGGCAAGCTCTTCGAGTTTTATCTCAAGCGGGGTCCGGGTGGCATGGTCGATTCCCAGTGATGCGGCGATCACGCCCATCTCGGCCCGGTCGCCGACCGCGCCCGCGAGGATCCGGCCTTTACCGGCCGTGACGAAGGTGCCCTTTAAGACCCGCTCCCGTTCGCCTTTTTTTACCGGCTCGCTCTCTCCGGTGAATGCGGATTCATCAACAACCAGGCCGTCCGATGCAAGGACCCAGCCATCGGCAGGGACCGCGTCTCCGGCTTCGAGAAGAATGAGATCGCCGACAACGATGTCACGGGACGCAACCTGGACGGGATGCCCGTCGCGGACAACCTTGATCGCGATCTCGTCCCGGTGGGCGTTTAAGACATCGAATTCCCGGCTGCTCCGGTACTCATTGAAGAAGGCAATTCCCGTTGAGAGGAGGATCGCCGCGATGATGCCCACGGTATCAAGGAGCCCACTCCCCTGGATGAGCGAGACCACGGTGGAGATAGCAACGGCAAAGAGCAGGATGCGGATGATGGGGTCATCGAACTTCTCCAGGTACTGCTTCCAGAGCGGGTCCCGCACCGGGGGCGTCATCATGTTTGCGCCGTACTCAGTGCGCATGGATTCGACACGACCGGACGAGAGACCTTCCGTGCCGGCAATTTCAATGAGTTTTTCGAGGGGGACGAGCGACTCTTCCTTCATGGGCATACACTACTGTTCTGGTCAGCAGTATTGGACGAGGGCGGGTAAAATGGTATAGGTCATACAGGTACGGTGTCGGGAGAAAAACCCTGACCGTGACCTGCAGGGTTTCCTGCCGGTTGAGGGATCGAGAGCGATCTCTCAGGTCACAACGGCCTTCCGGAACCTCCACCAGGCAAGGGAGAACATGATCGCCGTGAAAAGGACCAGGCCTGCAAACGAGAGCAGGATGTCCATCTGCGTAAAGGTATAATGGTGCCCAAGGGCATAGAAGTCCGGGCCGATCGCGAAGTACCGTATCCCGTTGATGAGCAGGGTCATGGGGTTGTACGCGGAGATGATCCGGAGGATCTCCGGGAAGTTGTTGATCGGGTACAGGGCATTACTGGCAAAGAAGATCGGCATGGTGAGGAGCGTCATCACGCCCTGGAGCCCCTCGGGACTCTCCATGGAGATGGCAATCGCGGCCGAGAGGAAGAGGAAACCGAGGGCGAACATGGCAACGAACGCGAGGACGCCGGCAATACCGGTCACGACCTGGAGAGGCGTGAAGCCGGAAAAGAATGCTGCCCCGATCAGGACACCGAATCCCATGATGATAATGGCCTGGATGAAGGACTTGGTCACGCCCGAGAGCGCGATACCGATGATGATGTGGTTCCGGCTCACCGGGCTTGCGAGGATCTCCCGCATGAGACCCCAGTTCTTGTCGAACAGGATCACGATCCCGGAAAAGAGGCTCGTGAACAACGTGGTCATCGCGATGATGCCGCAGCCCATGAACGTGAGGTACCCCACGGCCTTCGCCCCGTCCGGGACGGGCATGCCCGCCATGATTGCGTCGAAGTTACTGGCCATGGCGATGCCAAAGAAGGCGAGCCAGAGTGCCGGCTGGAGGAGGGAGGAGACGAGCAGGGTCTTGAACCGGACGAACCGGATCATGTCCCTCCAGTAGATTGTCAGGAAACCGTACTGCATCTTAGTGCCTCCCCGCCCGCAGGAACCCGCCCCGCGCCGGTGCCTGCCCTTCGTCACGGATCTCCCAGCCGGTATAGAAGACGAAGACATCGTCCATCGTCGGCTTCTTCAGGTTGATGGTGGTGATCGCGATGCCAGCCCCCCTCAGCGTATCGATGATCCCGGGCAGGACTTTTGTCCCGTCCTCGTTCACCATGAGCACGATCCCCTTGCTCTTCTCCTTTATTTCGTGTACTGCCGACATCTGTTCGAGCAGCTGTCGTGCCTTTCCATTATCTCCGGTCTCCAGGTAGATCAGATCCTGCCCGAGAGCGTTTTTCAGTTCCCACGGGGTCCCGGTGACAACGATCTTCCCGTGGTCAATAATGCTGATCCGGTCCGAGAGCTGGTCGGCCTCATCCATGTAGTGCGTTGTGAGAAAGATTGTCGTGCCCTCGCGGTTCACGCCCCGGATATACTCCCACATCCGCATCCGTGTCTGCGGGTCGAGGCCGATCGTTGGCTCATCCAGAAAGAGGACCTCCGGCCGGGTCATCAGCCCGCGGGCGATCTCAAGCCGGCGCTTCATGCCGCCGGAGAGTTTCTTTGTCAGTTCGTTTCGCTTCGCATTGAGCTGGACCAGACTCAGCAGTTCTTCGATCCGGTCCCGCCGCGCTTTCACCGGCATAGAGTACAACCGGCCGTGGAACTCCAGGAGTTCCCAGACCGTCATGTCACGGTCGAGTGTGATATCTTGGAAGACGATCCCGATCGACTCCCGGACCTTCTGCGGCTCTTTGCTCACGTCATAACCGGCAATGAACGCCTTTCCCTTCTGGAGATTCAGGAGAGTGATCAGCACGTTGATGGCCGTGCTCTTCCCGGCGCCGTTCGGGCCCAGAAACGAGAAGATTTCACCCTTCTTTACCGAGAAACTGATCCCGTCCACCGCTTTGAAGTCCCCGTACCGGTGTTCAAGGTTCTCCACGCTGATGATCGGGGTATCTCCCGCGGGAACCGGTTCTGCCATGCAAGGAATATTCCGGGTGGATCTCCATAAACCCAGTGATCGTGCCCAGCCTGTCCCTACCATGCTGGAACAGTAACGGTACCATTATCGATATGGTTGACCAATACCCGGGTGATTGTCCCATGTTTTCTCATCATACAAAAACCGGCTACCGCGAATCACTGCCCGGCATCACGCAGAAAACCCTCGTCTCTGGAGCAAACACCCTGATGGCAGAGTTCCGTCTCGAAAAAGGTTCCTCGCTCCCCCGACATTCCCACCCGCACGAGCAGACCGGGTATCTTGTATCGGGGCACATGACCCTTAGGATCCAGGGCGAGGAATCGGATATCCGGCCTGGCGACAGCTGGAATATCCCGGGAAGCGTCGAGCACTCGGCAACAATCCACGAAGACTCCGTGGCAATCGAGGTCTTCTGCCCGGTACGGGAAGACTATCTGGAATAAAAACCTGTTTTTTCTGAAGAAATCCTTGAAGTGATGATGGGGGCTGATGCCCCCATACCCCGATTCTGATGCTTGCCGCCGCCCCGAAGGGCGCCCCGCGGCGGCCTCAATTTCTTCTTTATAAATACAACTCCATATCGGAGTATCCATTTAAGGTAATACAGAGGCATCACCTGCGCCCCCGCCCCCTCGGGGGCAGGGTTGGCGCAAGGGGGGGGGAGGGAAATTAACCGTGAAGAGGTTTTCTACAAACAAAAGTGTTCCATTTATTCAACCCGATCTTCACTCGAACATCCGGCTATTCTCCGATGTCAGAAGAATTCTCAAAGACCCGGTTTATACTGGCATCTCCTTTCTGCCGGTCATGAGAAATACGGTGAAGGGCCGGATCTCCCCGGAAGGGGATTCCTTCTGCACGATGGCGGCAGTCCGGTTACGGACATGGGCGAGCCTCGTTGCTTCGAAATGGTTCTTCATGATGCACCGGTCGAACCCGTTATGGAACACCCCATCCGGCGTGTCGTGGAATTTCCCGTTGTCGCTGTCAAGGTCGGCGATGGCAAGAGTGCCGCCGGGTTTCAGCAACGTGGAAAAGATTGCAAGAACCGGCTGGACATTCCGTATGTGATGGAAGGTCATGCTGCTCACGATGAGGTCGTACGTTCCGTCCGGCACCTCTCCCTTCTCCACATCGATGCACCGGGCCGTAACATTGGTGAGCCCCTGTTCCCGGATCTTCTCTTCAAGAACCGCAAGCATCCCCGGCGAACTGTCGATTCCTGTGACGCTTCGTACCAGCGGCTGGAACTGGAGAGAGAGAAGCCCGGTGCCGCAGCCGAAATCCAGCACGTCCATCTCCGGGGTTATCATAACCGTGTCCCGGATTGCCCGCGCTACGTCACGGGCCAGCTTTGCCCTCCGGGGTTTGTCATCCCAGCTGGCAGCCTTGCGGTCAAACGTGCTGGTCTCACTGTTCACAGGATTGTCATCGGCCATCGGTAGTCACCGGATAAAGGAGGGGGCAAGAGAAAAATACTCGCCCAGTTTTCAGTCATGGATCTTTTCCGCGATTATCGTGATCAACCCTTCGCCTGCCACATGTTCCTCAATCCGAAGGCCTGCATCTTCCAGTTCATGGAGCAGAAACGCAGGTGTGATCCGGATCTTGTCATACGAACTGGCACATCTCTCCCATCTTCCCGTGTCGTGCGAGTAGACAATGTCGGTCACACTGATCCTCTCTTCCCCGCATTCCAGCCTGCACAGGAAGATCCGCCCTGCATCCCGGCGCACCGGAATGACATCAGTCTCCCCCTTCTCTCCCATAGTATAATCCCGGAGCGTGAGAACCAACTTCCCGCCCGGCACGAGTTCCGCATAACACTGCCGGAACAAATTCCGGACAGACCTGACATCCGGCAGGTGCGTCAGCGTATCCCCCATGCAGACGATGAGTTCCGGGTCCCTGCCGGCCCAGAGCGGGAAATCAAGAATATCCCCTTCAACGGTGGCAATACCCTTGGTGTGATACACCAGCTCCCGGAGGAGCGGCCGGCAGAAATCCACGGCCCTTACCCGGAATCCCGCTTCCTCAAGGGGAATTGCCGCAAAACCGCAGCCCGCTCCAAGATCTATGGCGGTACCGGTAGAGCGGGGGACAATGCCCGCCTGAATGAAAAACCTGCGGTTCCGTTCCAGGTTACTGTCGAAACCCCCGGCCATCCAGGCATACTGCCGGGCCAGGAAACGGTCGTAGTGATCTTTCACCGGCATGACAGGGGGGTTCATGATTATCGATCATTTGCCTTCCTGCTATACTTATTTGACGTGCAAAAACCAAGTATACGCCAATGGTTAAAGAGCCCGAATTCCGGTACAAACAATGCCTGGTCATCAGAAACGATGTCAAGATGAGCTGCGGCAAGCGGTGCGCCCAGGCCGGCCATGCCGCTATCGGCGCCTACAATGGCGCAGACAAGTCGCTCCAGAAGGCATGGCTCACCGAAGGGCAGAAGAAGGTCGTGCTGAAAGCCAATGACGAACGGACCCTGTTCGAGATCAAGGTGCTCGCGGAACGCGCCGGGATCTCGACATCCCTGATCCAGGACGCCGGCATGACCGAGATCCCACCGGGCACGATCACGGCGCTCGGCCTTGGGCCCGCAAAGAGCGAGGAGCTCGACAAGATCACCGGTTCGCTTACCCTCTTATGAGACAGAGCACCTTCCCCCTCGAACGCGACCTCGGGATGCGCTGGTATGCGAGCAGTACCGAAGGGATCGGCGGCAGGCTCCGCACCAGCCCTTCGGACTTTATCGTCGAGGAGATCCCGCTGGAGGGAAAGGGCGGCACAACCGGCCCGTACCTCATCTGCCGGTTGACCAAGACCAACTGGGAACTCCAGCACGCGGTCAGGGAGATTGCAAAACGACTCGGGATAAGCCACCGCCGGATCGGGTGGGCCGGCACCAAGGACCGGAACGCGATAACAACACAATGGATCTCGATCTATGACGTGACCGCCGAGCAGGTGCGGGGCGTGCAGCTGAAAGACATCGTCCTTGAACCCCTGCGGAACGCCAACGAAGCCCTCGCCCTTGGCCAGCTGGAAGGGAACCGGTTTGCGCTGGTGATCCGGGACACCGATCCGGATGACCTTGCCGGGCGGGTAGAGGAGATAACCGGGACTGTCCGCGAAGGTGTCCCCAACTTTTTCGGACTCCAGCGTTTCGGGGCGATCCGCCCGGTCACCCACGCGGTCGGTGAATGGATCTTACGGGACAACTACGAGCAGGCGGTCCTCACGTACATCGGCCTCCCGTTCCCTTCGGAGAACGAAGGCGTCCGGGCCGTTCGTACCGCGTTCCTCGAAACCCGCGACCCGGCACCGGCGCTCCGCAACCTTCCCGTGCAGATGAACTACGAACGGGCCATGCTCCAGCACCTCCACAACACCCCGGACGACTATGCCGGCGCCCTCCGCGAGCTCCCGCCCAAACTCCTCTCCATGTTCGTCTCGGCATTCCAGTCGTATATCTTCAATTGCGCCCTGAGCAGGCGCTTCGATGACGGTTTTACACTCACGGAACCGGTGCCGGGCGATCACCTGGTCTTTGCCAATGGCCGGACCGACACGGTAACCGTCGCAAACGCCGCGGCCGCCGCCCTCCATATCCGGCGCGGCCGGTGCAGTATCGCCCTCTTCATGCCCGGCCGCGGGAATGAGAGCGGGCCCGTTCTCAAAGAACCGGTCATGGATGCCCTTCTTGCAGAGAAGAATATCACGCCGGATGACTTTGCCCGGGCATCGCGTTTTGTCGGGACGAAATTCGAAGGGGCATTCCGCCCGATCTCGCTCAAAACAGAGATTGAATATTCCACCGGGGAGACGGACGTGACGCTGAAGTTCACGCTCCCGCCCGGCCATTACGCGACAACGGTCTGCCGCGAGTACATGAAAGCCGACCCCGTGCGGATGGTCTAGCGCCGGGACGCGGCAAGCCGCTTTGCGCCCTCGATGGCATCATTGAGGTTCCCGAGCTCGTCCACAATGTTCATCCTGACGGCTTCAGCACCGCGGATGACCCGCCCGTCCTCGATATCGGCACGGTTGATTGCCCGCTGGGTCGTGACATCGCTGATGAACGTCTCGAAACTGTCCTCGACAACCTTCCTTGCATAGGCCTGCTCATCTTCGGTCAGGGACCGGGCCGTTGAGCCCATATCCTTTTTGCTGCCGGATTTGTACACGCTCAGGTTGTACCCCTCGTTCTCCATCCAGGAACTGACATCGGAGAACTCCCAGATGACACCAACGCCGGCCGTGAAGGTATCGGGATTAGCATAAATCCTGTCGGCATGGGCGCTGATGTAGTAGGCAGCGGACGTGGCAATGTCCCCCATTGAGACAACCACCGGTTTTTTGCTCTTCGCGTAGTCAAGGTCGCGGATGATCTCCTGTGCTGACGAGGGTGTTCCACCCGGGCTGTTCACCCGGAGCACGATGGCCTCGACAAGGGGATCGTCTGCCGCTTCGCGGAGCTGCGAACCGATGGCCTCGCTCCCGGCAATATCCCCGTCGGATACCGCGCCGGTCGCAAGCGTGCCCTCGATCCGGATGACGGTTACGCCGCGGGTATCCGTGTCCGTCAGGACATAGACTGCGACAAGGACCGCAAGCACGAGAAGGATACCGGCAATGAGGACCGCAAGCCACATGAGGCTGCCCCGCCGTTTTCGCGGGGCAGGGGCGGGTGGCGCCTTGTGTTCCGTCATGCCCGGTGCGGCAGGGGCCGCGGGGGCAGGCTGTTCTGCGGGCGATGGAGATCCATCGACAGGGTGTTCGTCCATAATCCCTCCGTTATTCACGCCCGTACAGCACGTCGAATTCCGAGACGAGATTGGTGCCGCACAGGTAGTAGTTCTTCAGGGTGAGCCGGATCATCTCGTTCTCGTCATTGATGTGCATGCCGCCGACAAGCGACGGAGTATCGGACCCTCCCACGATGAAGGGGAGGTGGATGAGCCGGATCTCGTCCACGAGCCGGTCGTGGAGCATGTGCCAGTTCAGGGTCGGCCCGCCTTCGATCATGAGCTTTTTTACGCCAAACTTCTCGCGCAGGATCTTCATCAGCAGCGGGAGCTCGACGTGCTTTTTGCCGGCCACAACCACATTGACACCTTTCTTTTTGATCGCCTCCACGCGATCCTGCGGCGCTGCCTCCGCAACAGCAATGACCGTCGGGGCATCGGGTCCCAGCACATTTGCATCTAGGGGGATGTCGGCCATGCTGCAGGGGATGACCCGGAGCGGGCTCTTCCCAGGAACGTACCGTACGGTAAGGAACGAGTTGTCGATCCGGATTGTATTGGCCCCTACCATGATCGCGTCGTATTCTGCCCGTGTCGTGTGGAGCAGGATCTCAGTCTCGTGGGACATGTATTTCATCAGGATCTTCGAGGATGCCCCCTTCTTGAGCGTGAGTTTGCCGTCAGCCGTAATCTCTGACATCATCAGCACGTGCGGACGGTCGGTTGGATCGGTCATATAATTCCACTTGTCTCCGGAATAATTGGGCGGCCGATATAAATAACGTGGCGATAGCGGCCTCGCGTCCCTGCCCGGAAAAAGTGGATGGTGTCGTAAAGTGGATGGTGTCGTATGAGCAACTTTTAATGGTTCGTCCTCCCATGAATTGTGCTATGAATATTACTGCACTCCGGCCCCGGTTCATCGGGTACCTGGAGCCGGTCGCAGATCTTTTTGTGCGGCTGAAAATCACGCCCAACCAGATATCGCTCCTCTCGCTTGCCGCCGGCATTCTCTGTGCATATCTCTTCTTCCAGCGCGAGTTCCTGCTCGGCGCTCTCGCCCTCTTTCTCTCGGCCGTATTCGACCTCATCGATGGCAGTGTTGCCCGGAAGACAGGCGCCCACACGAACTTTGGCGCTGTCTTCGACTGGATTGTCGACAAGTACGTGGACGCACTTGCCCTGCTTGGCATCGGGCTCTCCGGGATCGCCATCATAAGCCAGTTCGTCGCAGTCTCCCCCATCGCGGATTTCGGTGTTGTGGCGCTTGCTATCATCGGGTCGCTGATGAACACGTTCATCAAACCGGTGGTGTACGCGGAGATCGGGTATAAGGAAAAAGTCGAGGGCAAGATCGACGATCCCCTGGAAGGCGTCGGGTTCTTCGGCCGTCCCGAGACATTCCTGGTCCTGATCATCGGGGGGATCACCGGGGTCATCTGGGCCGCGGTCATTATTATAGCTGTCTGCACGAACCTCTCGGCCCTGCAGCGGATCACGTATCTCTACAAAACGCTCTCCTGAAACGTTCTCCCGTGTGATCGTTTCAGAGAATCCATCGATTCTTTTTTGGCTCTGTTGAATACCAAATTCCTATTTCGATACCCCCTTGCGTCTCCGACAGGTCGTCAGACCTGGAGGATGAGAAGAACGCGGATGCGTTCTTCGAAAGCCCTCTGACTCGAAGAACCTTTCAGGTTCTTCTCGTGTCTCGGGTCTGAAGACCCTCAACACCCCCAATGGGGGCGGGGGCGCAGGCGATGCCTCTGTATTACCTGAAAGGGATACTCCGACAAAGAGTTATCTCGTAAAAGAAATTGATGCCGCCGCGGGACGCCCTTCGGGGCGGCGGCCGTTTATCACAAATGGGGGCATGGGGGCATCAGCCCCCATCAATACTTCAAAGGATTTCAACGGAACCCATTTTGAAGAACCGCATGAGCCCGGCTGGCAATACAGGAAAGAACGAGGATTCACCAGCCAGTCATCGGCGTTACGATCTACTTGCGTTTAGAGAAGGCTTTCCTGAACTCCCCGGTGTACATCTGGTAAAGGTCATCCGCGAATTTTCCCAGGCTGGGAATAAGGGTGAAAAGCGAGTAGGCAATCATCACCAGGATGACAAGAGCAAGAAGCTCAGCGATCACGTTGTGCGCCCAGAAGAAACTCTCGTATCCTATCTCCCCGTTGCTTGCCACCTCGGGCCAGTACGGGAACCACTGGTCCGTGTACGCCATGATTACAAAGGCGTTACGCAGCAGGTTGAGGATGTAGATCGTCGGGGCAACGATGAGGAACGCGTACAGCTTCTGCCGGAGCGTAGTCGGGACTGCTGCTGCGACCCCGAGCAGGATCGCGATGCTCTGGATACCGGTGCAGCCAAGGATGATCTGGACGCTGTACCCGTTCCGGGTGATGGTGTCCCGCAGAAGCCCGGCGCAGGCCGACGGGTCCAGTGCCCGTTCGGTCACCGGGTTCATGCAGGTGAGCGAGACGGTGAAGTTGAGGAGATCGAGGATCCAGAGGACCTGCGAGACGACAATTGAAATGAGCTGGTCCCCGAGCCAGGCAAAGAGCGGTACCTGGGTGAACCCGAACGGTGCATAGATGAGGAAGGCCACTGCCGCCGCCCGGGAAAGGTGCATCGCCCGTTCGTCACTCTTCAGGAGATACTTGATCGTGATCGCGAGAAACGGCATGGACATGGCCGCGACCAGCGGGTACATGAAATTGTTCTCCCGGAAATACTCGGGAAGCGACGCGAAGAGCGTCAGGACAATGAAGACCCACCCGGCAATGGCGGCATACCTGCGGTGGCGACCGGGTATCAGGAATGCCAGAAAACCGGCACAGGAAAGCAGGACCAGATACTCGATCATTAGTAAATTATCCACGCAGTACCAAAAAAAGGATTCTCATCAGGCATACACGGCATGGGGGGACGGTCTTCCCGCCCTGTCACAATCCCGACCTGCCCATCCCGTAAGAGGACATACCGTACGCGAGAGTTAATCTTGTATCATCACGCATAGTATACCGATGTTTTGTCCTGAATGCAAGTCTCTTATGATGTCCTCCGGTGGCCAGCTCAAGTGCCGCAAGTGCGGCTATATCAGGAAGATCGAGTCCACCGACAATATGACGAAGAAGCGGGAACGCGTGGAAAAGGAGATCATGATCGTCGATGACGAGGGAGAAAAGATCAAGACCCTCCCCACGACCCAAATCAAGTGCCCCAAGTGCGGCAACAACCTTGCGTTCTGGTGGCTCCGCCAGCTCCGGGCTGCCGATGAGAGCGAGGTGCGGTTCTTCAAGTGCACCGAGTGCGATCACACCTGGCGCCAGTATGACTGAGGCCGGGTCTCAAGGCTGTACATTTTTCCTTGCCGGCCCCCGTTTGCCGGTGAATGCCTGATCAGGAACGTACTGCAGGATCGTGCCGTACCTGCCACATTCCCTTCCGGTCAGGAGCTTTTCTTCTTCCGTTTGTTGCCTGATGAGGTTGTGCTGCCGACCGCCGTCTTCTTCCGCAACAGCCGGTTGTAGGTGATCGCGAACCGGTGCGCCTCATCGCGGATCTCCTGGAGGTAGTGGAGTGCCATACCCTTCGGATCGAGCTTCCGGGGCAGCACCTCGCCGGGGAGGTATACGTCCTCCTCCTGCTTGGCAAGGGCGATGACCGGGATGGTGAGGTCAAGGTCGCGGAGCGATTCCCCGGCCGCGGAGAGCTGCCCTTTCCCGCCGTCGATGATGATCAGGTCGGGGAGTTCGCGGTCCTCGCGGATCAGCCGGTCGTACCGCCGTTTCACGATCTCGGCGATGGAGGCAAAGTCGTCAATGCCTTCAACAGTTTTTATCTGGAACCGCCGGTAGTTCTTCTTGTCAGGAACGCCGTTCCTGAACTGCACCATCGAGCCGACCATCGCGGTGCCGGAGAGATGGGAGATATCGAAGCACTCGATAACCTCGGGCGAATCGGCTAGACCGAGACTTGTCTGCAGGTCCTTTGTCTTCATCTCGTTTTTTAAGAACGCATATTCGAGGTTCTTCTGGACAAGGTCGAGCAGTTTTTTCTTCTCGCCGATCTTCGGGACAGTGATATGGACTGCCTTCCCCTTGCGCTCGGAGAGATATCCGGCAAGGGCCTCGTCAACCTCATAGGAGAGGATCAGTTCGGAGGGCGGGACACGGTCTGCATAATACTGGACCAGGAACTCCTCGAAGAAGTCCTCGCGGTTGTCGAACGAGTACTCCTGTTTTCCCATGAGAAGGCCCTTTTCCACCGAGAAGACCATGAGGTAGACCGTATCATCGGCAATCGTGTACCCGATCACGTCCTGGTCCGTCTCCTTCGGCCGCTCCACATGCTGGCGCTCGGAGAGCCGGGTGACGGCACCGATCTGGTTCCGCACAGAAAGCGCCTTCTCGTACTCCTCGCGTGCGGAATACCCTGCCATCTCCTCGCGGAGCGTGTGGAGGAGCTCCGTGCTCTTCCCTTTCAGCAGTTCTGCAGCCCGGTCCACCTGCCGCTGGTACTCCTCCTGCGTGATGGCGCCAACACAGGGCGCGCTGCAGGTATGCATGTGGTGCCGGAGGCACGCACGCTTCGGGAGCCTGCGGCAGGACCGGATCAAAAAGATCTTCCGGACAATGCGGATCAGTTCATCGCGCTCGGCGGCCGAAACAAACGGGCCGAAATACACCGATTCGCCGGTCCCGGTACGGCGGGCAATCCCGATTCGCGGGAACGGCTCGCGGGTCAGCTCGATGTACGCGTACCGCTTGGCATCTTTGAGGTCGATGTTGTACTTCGGCTGGTGCTTCTTGATCAGGTTGTTTTCTAAGAGAAACGCCTCGGTCTCGGTATTGGTCACCACGACGCTGATGCGGGCAATGGCCGCGACAAGGCTCTGCGTCTTCCGGTCATGGTCCTTTTTCTGGAAGTAACTGCTCACCCGCTTCTTCAGGTTCTTGGCCTTTCCGACATAGATGATCGTCCCGTCTTTGTCAAAGAACTGGTAACAGCCGGGAACGGAAGGGAGGGTCGCAGTATCAAACATGTGCTGTACTACCGTTTCTTTCCGGATTATTAAGGTCTGGGGATCGGGAAGAGATCCGGAATGCCCGGCGGGGATTCTGCATGACGCTCCTGCTGCCGTCACTGCACCGGGATCTGCAGTGCAGTCCTGCTGCGCAAATTCCTAAATAGCCGGCAGGGGATGATGTTCTCTTTGTCCAGGGTTCCACACGGGAACAACGGGGGAGAGGACATATGGAATGGATCTATGCAAAGGGAATACCCATCGAGGCCCAGTACCTGTACCGGAAGGCACTGGACTATTCGCAGCGCGGCAGGGATGATGAGGCGCTGAAATATCTCCGGCAGTCGGTGATCATCGCGCCCGGATACGCAAAGGCGTTCTTCGAGATGGGGAACTGCTGCGCCCGGCTCGGCCGTTTTGACGAGGCGCGGGAAAAATATGAACGGGCAACCCATATCGATCCCCGGGTGCCGGCCCACGCCTGATCGTCCCGCCCGCTGTACTAAAGCAGGGGAATATCAGGATTTGGCCGGTGGAGTCCGGGCGAGCATCTCTTTTAAGAACTGCCCGGTATAACTCCCGGGGACTGCGGAAACTTCTTCCGGTGTCCCGGTTGCTACAATCTTCCCACCGGCATCGCCGCCCTCCGGCCCGATGTCAATGATATGATCGGCTGACTTGATGACGTCCAGGTTGTGCTCAATGACAACAACCGTGTTGCCCTTGCCCACGAGATCGTCGAGGACCTTGATCAGTTTCTTTGTGTCGTCAAAGTGAAGACCGGTGGTCGGCTCGTCGAGCAGGTACAACGTTCTGCCGGTCGCCCGTTTTGCGAGTTCGCGGGTGAGCTTGATCCGCTGCGCCTCGCCTCCCGAGAGCGTTGTCGAGCTCTGGCCGAGCTTGATGTAGTCGAGACCCACGCGGGAGAGCATCTCCAGTTTTGCCCGTATGTTGGGGATGTTCGAGAACAGCTCAAGGGCTTCCTCAACACTCATGTCCAGGACGTCCGCGATCGATTTGCCCTTGTACTTCACCTCGAGTGTCTCGCGGTTGTACCGCTTGCCCTTGCACTCCTCGCACTCGATGAAGACATCGGGGAGGAAGTTCATCTCGATCCGGATCAGGCCGTCACCCTGGCAGGCCTCGCACCGCCCGCCTTTGATGTTGAACGAGAACCGCCCCGGGCCATAGCCCCGCATCTTTGCCTCCTTCGTCTCGGCAAAAATACCCCGGATATCATCGAAGACCTTCGTGTAGGTCGCCGGGTTGCTCCGCGGGGTCCTGCCGATGGGGGACTGGTCGATGACAATCACCTTGTCGATTGCTGCGTCGAAGAGGATCTTGTCGTGCTTCCCAACCGGGTCACGGGACTTGTAAAGACGCTGCATCATCCCCTTGTAGAGCGTCTCGTACACGAGGGTGGACTTGCCGCTCCCCGAGACCCCGGTGATGACCGTCAGGAGACCGATCGGGAACTTTGCATCGATGTTCTTTAAGTTGTTCTCCCGGCAGCCCTTCACGGTGAGGAATTTCTCTGCGTTTCTCCGGGTCCCCGGCACATCGATCTGTTTTGTCCCGGCAAGGTACTGGCCGGTCAACGACTTTTTGTTCTTCTCGATCTGTTTCGGGGTCCCTTCGGCAATGACCGCCCCGCCATGCATCCCGGCCCCGGGCCCCATGTCGATGACATGGTCAGCCGAGCGGATCATGTCCTCGTCGTGTTCGACCACGATCAGCGTATTGCCGATATCGCGGAGTGTCTTTAAGGTCTCGATCAGCTTGTGGTTGTCCCGCTGGTGGAGGCCGATGGAGGGCTCGTCCAGGACATAGAGCACGCCCATCAGGTTTGCCCCGATCTGGGTGGCAAGCCGGATACGCTGCGCCTCCCCGCCGGAGAGCGTTCCCGCGTTCCGCGAGAGCGTGAGGTACCCGAGGCCCACCTTCTCCAAAAATAACAGCCGGCTGGTGATCTCCTTCGTGATCTGGCGCGAGATCTCGGCTTCCTTCTCGGTCAGCCGGATCTCTCTCAGTACGGCAAGGTGGGCGGAGATGGAAAGGTCCGTAATATCGATGATGGACCTGCCACCGATCCTGACGGCAAGCACCTTGTCCTTGAGCCGTTTCCCGTGGCAGGCAGGGCACTCGAAGACCCGCATGTAATTCTCCAGTTCCCGCTTCCGCCACTCGGACTTGGTCTGGGCATAGAGCCGGGCGGTCTGCGGGAGGAGTCCCTCCCACTGGCCGTTGTGCGACCATTGCGCATCCCCGTTCCGGGTGCTCATGGAGAAATGCATCTTCTCGTCCGAACCGTACATCAGGGCATTGTACTGCTCTTCAGTCAGGTCCCGGATCGGTGTCATGGGAGAGAACCCGAAGTGTTTTGCAACCGTTGCAAGGTACTGCCCGCGGAACCCGTCCATCGGATTGCGATACGGTGCCACGGCGCCATCGGCAAGGCAACGGTCCTTGTCCGGGATGATGAGGTCCGGGTCAAATTCCATCTTGACGCCAAGACCGTGGCATTCCTCGCAGGCGCCAAACGGGCTGTTGAACGAGAACATCCGGGGCTGGAGCTCCTCGAAGGTGAGGCCGCAGACCGGGCAGGCCATCAGCGAGGAGTACAGCGTCTCCTTCTCCTGCTCGCCTGCAGCGATGGCAAGACCACCGGATTTCTTCAAAGCGTTCTCGACCGCTTCCGTGAGCCGCGAACGGTCGGATGCTTCGAGCCGGTCGATGACGATCTCGATGTCGTGCTTCTTGTACCGGTCGAGCTTGATCTCCTCATCAGTGCGGATGATCTGCCCGTTGAGCCGTACCCGCGTGTATCCTTCCGCGTTCAGGTCCCGGAGGAGCTGCTGGTACGTCCCCTTCTTCTGCCGGACAATGGGCGCAAGGACCGTGACCATGCCGGAGTGCTCTGCAGCGATCTGGTCCGCGATCCGGTCGGGCGTCTGTGATGCGATGGGGATATTGTGCTCGGGACAGTACGGCGTCCCAATCCGTGCAAAAAGAAGACGGAGATAATCGTAGATCTCGGTGGTCGTCCCCACCGTGCTCCGCGGGTTTTTCGAGGTGGTCTTCTGCTCAATGGAGATGGCCGGCGAGAGCCCTTCGATGAGGTCCACATCCGGCTTCTGCATGATGCCGAGGAACTGCCGGGCGTACGAGGAGAGCGACTCCACGTACCGGCGCTGGCCCTCCGCGTAGAGCGTGTCGAACGCGAGTGTCGATTTACCGGAGCCGGAGACTCCTGTTATGACGACTAACTTGTCACGCGGGATCTCCACGCTGATATTTTTGAGGTTGTGCTGGCGTGCACCTTTGATGATGATATCTTTCATGCTTGGTGCTCAGACAATTAGCTCCGGTAGTTAAAGGAGTAAGGTTCGGGGCATGAAAGTGAAAGGGGGGGTTACATTAAAAATGGAAGAAAACGGTGAGATGTGTAATGCTTTCTTATATCGCATTCGATAGCTACATTTTAGAAACGAATCGATCAATTTCAACTAGTTTTGATTTTTTGCCCTCTTGGAAAAAGATCCAATGAATATCATTTTCATCTCTCATTTTCGGAAATTCTTCAAGCGCATGCATTGAAGATCTCCTCGATAAGCGGATGGTCCAAAAAATGGTATAATCGTTTTTCTTTAATTTTTCTAGTAACTCATCCTTTTTGACAAGAAGCATTTTTTGGTACTCTCTGGAAGGTGAGCCGCATTTGTAAGAAAAACCCTCCAATGAACCGTCTTGTTTGAAAAATTCCACCGATGTCCCTTTTTGAATATCAAGAAGGGTTCTTACAATTTTCGATGGGAGAGTATAGCTTCTTTCGCTTGGCATTCCTTTACAAGAATGATAATTTCCCGCAAGTGTGGTATAATACGTCATATACTGGAGCGGCCGTTTATTTTTGAAAGAATGATGAATATCTTCAATGTCTTCTTCTAACCAAGGCATCCATAAAACATCAAATGGTGTTAGATATGATGCTGCAATCTTCAGGTGGCCATCTCTATTTATCGACTCTTTGACAAAATGGGTTATCTCTGTCGTTCTTAACGAACAGTCCCGCAATAACAAGTTGAAATCCTTGGTAGACACGAGATGACTATTGATCCAAACGAGAGAATCCCCTCGGGTTTGGGGGTCTGTAATTGAAGTGAATAATTGTAACAGTAACCAAGGTGAATCAGATGAGCAAGTGATTCTGGTGATTTGCTCCTTTTCAGGAAAGATCCACGGTGAAAAATCCGGCATCGGTGTCTCATTGATCCATGATTGCAAATTTAACAACCGGTCATTTCCCAGCTCTTTCGGTTTTGAGGATAAATCGTTCGGTAAAAAAAATCTGGTGTTCTTCGCATCGAAATTCAAATTATTATCAAGTAATTCTTGCGCCGGATTTGAAGGCAAATTGAAGATGTGACTATAGTCGTCAACGAAGCTATGTCTCTCGGGGTAATCTTCATAGTATTCCAAAATATCTGCCAAATATCCAGTAAACTCGAAAACAAAACACCAGACATATTTTTCAGCGAAACTTGAGATTGTACTTCGTTCGCCATGCGAAGCAGCACCATGCGATCTAATTATTGCGATGTCAGCACCCAATACTTCACCAGGTTTTCCTCCATTGGGCTTCCCATAGAATTCTTTTTCATTCCACCCGATATTCTGTAGATAATAAACACAAGCTGCAGTAGCTAACTGGCGTGGTGAGACATTTTCAATTTTGTATTCTTGTGCATATTTTTTCAAAAAAGCCTCAGCTTTTTTGGGATACCGAATTTTTTTCTTGGGAATAGAGGATGTAATCGCTTTTAATGTGTCTTCGGGAATATCAACAACATCAAAATTTATTCTTATTTTTGAGAATGCATCTTGACGCTTTTTTTCCTCTTCAAGGAATGCGTTTATGCCTTCTTTTGTTTTTTTATTAATTTTACCAAACGTTTCGGTTAGAATTTCATGCAGTGTGTCATGAGAAAAGTGGGACCATTCGGATTTTTCACTTTTTTCAAAGTTCTTAGTTCTCAGTTCTTCGAAAAAGCCTCTCCAAGAATCTGGCAACACATATTCAGATAAATCCCATGACAGTGGCTTTGGAATTTTTTCATCACTAACTAATGTTGTTGAATCGACCGGATATTTTGATGGTTTTACAGAGAATGGTGGACGAGATTTTCTGACTTGGTTTAAATTAATATGTCCCCCAAGATACGCCCGTTCACAGATAATTCTTCCAGCCTGCCTCACAACGATATCGCGAATGATTGTAATTTTCTCAACGGCAAATACTTCCTGAAGTGACCAATCGGCGTAGCTTTTTAAATTAATATCTTTGGGATCCAACAAACATGCAATTGCCGAAGCAACTTGAATTAGATCTTCTTTCATTTGGGGATCGTTCGTGGGAAACGCCAATTTTAACAACTTTAAAAATTCCTGGGGTTTTGTCCGACCCCATCTCGTTAATTCTATTCTGGAATTATATCGCACTTCTTCGTCGACAGACGTTAATGACCATGCTAACAATAGTGGCATTCCCTGAAATGAATCCGAATCTAATAACTTCTCAGATCCTAATGGATTGCCGCTCCAGTCGGACCAGATTTCTTCATGATTTGAAAACAAATGATCGGGTCCAGAAAAAATCAGATCACGCTGGGCAGGATTACTGATTTTCAATAAAACCTCATGAAAAAACACCGGACCCAATGGATGATTTCCAAAACGACATACTCTTATGACCAAATCGTTTAGGACTTTTCGACATGAGGTCAATGATTTCCGGATTTTTCCTTCGATCAATGGCTGATAATTCTTTAAATCTCTCCCATTACATTGTGAGAGACAGAAATACCGCAAATCATCCAATTCATTTTCAGATAAATCACTCGCCCAGTACCCGTCAACACCTACCAAAATTTTATGATTCGATAATAAGATTAGGGCAGCCCATGATTGTGCTGCAGGCTTGTCTTTCAAAGTAAAAGGCAATTTTTTGGTCTTTTCCGAGATAATACGTGATACCGCATGCTCTGCAATAAGATAATCATTCAACGGCTCAAAAGCAAATTGATATTTCGGCTCTTCAGGTCGGAGTATGTCATTAGTGAAGGGGATTTCTTCAGAAAGCATCCCGTAGTCGCGTAAATAGTCCAATATCTTTTGATTTATAGGAGGCGGGACTAGATTTTGGGAACGTGGCGCCTGAATAATCAGCTCAAGCGCATCAGAGCGGGATATAGTGGTATGGGTTTGAAAATAATCTGAGAATGCGTTAAGAACCAAGAGGGTTACATCATCAGCAACTCCCCATCGCTCTTTTGTTTGTATGCGTATTTCATTGTCTATTCGGCTTATTTTTTCCTTAAGTAAGGAGGATACTGTATTTTGAATTTTTTGTTGAGGATCAATTGTTGTGCCTTGATATATTTCACAAAACAGTTTCAGGGCAAGAGGAGTTTTTAGCATCCAACGAATCCAAGGGGTCTTGGAGACATCGACATGATAATGATCCGTATACAAATCAAATAATTTACTAACTGAAACATCACCATCGGGATGGATATTTACTCTGAAACATCCATCTCTTTCGATATTCTCTTTGATGCTTTCAAAAGGATCGTACTTTGAAACGATTTTTGTTCCTGTAAATACATATGGACGACCACTGATACAAAAACGAATATGAGGATGATTTTTGATAACTACCTTCATTTCACCGATTTTTTCCAACCAAGTGTTCCTTTCTCTCGATTCATCAAGTCCATCGATACAAATAAGGACTTTTGTTGCTTCATTTCCAATGACATCATCATCAGTAAAATCGTGAGCTCGAAGAACATCGGAGCGGGAAGCACATCCTTCAAGCGCTGACCAGATTTCCTCTTCGTCCCAAGTTCCAGATAATCCGAATTCTTGCCGTAACAATACCCCCCATCCTTGACCGATTGGGGCATCTTTCGCTCGAATCAGGACAGCAGGGAATCCCTCTTCTAACCGCTGATTCACTTTATGGGCTAATCCATGAGTTTTTCCGGTTCCTGGATTTCCAGAAAAGACTAGATTGTATGAAAGAAGATCCGTAGATATCGAAGCAATGTAATTCGAAATCTCATCAAGGTTGATTTTTTTTAGTGATTCCTGTAAATCGTGATGAAGAAATGAAAATTCTATTCTTGGATGATTTTTTTCAAGATAATCTATTATACCATAAATCCTCGTGTCTTGTAGTTTCAGTTCCAATATCGTTGGGGAAGATCCATAGTTTACAGAATTAATTAGCTCCCTAATTTTTCCTTTTACGGTAATTAGTTCGTCATTAAGGTTTTGTATCTTTTTTAGGAAATCAAGGGATGGATGACTGTCTTTCTCCCCTGTTTTTTTTGATGGAATTTCTGGAGAGTATACTTGAAGGAATTGATTGATCAGGCTTAATCCAATCTCAATTCTATCTAAAAATTCTAACAATTTTTCTTTAGAGTTTAATCGATCCAAAGGGTCGCCAAGTTGGGTATTAATAAATTTATCAATTCGCCCTGATCCATTCAAAGAAGGAACATATCGTTCCTTTAACCAGCCACTTTTTGAAAGTTCAAATCGATTTTTTAAAGAAAATAGAGAGATTTCTTCCTTTTCAAACCAATATTTAGAGATTCCTTCCGCTCCTCCCTCAAGGAGTTCATTATTTAATCTGTCTTCGTCCCACAAAACCAAATTAAGATCGGAGTATTTCTTTTTAATTTCCAGCTCAAGATTATCCCATCGCGTTCTTTCGGTTTGTTGATTATCACCACTCTTTGTCTTTCTCGCAGTAATTGGTGATAAGGTTCGAGGAATACAAACGATGTAGTTTTTTATTGAGGGTCTCACTGTTTTTGCAGTTATGATTGAATTTCGAATTTGGGATATTTTATTAGAGGTTATTGGATTTGGAAACCATTTGGCTTGCAATCCTATGATATCGCCACATTTTAGTTCAGCATATGATTCAACACCGCCATCTCCACCGGACCCATTAACAACATTAAAAATAATTATTTCATCCGCATGAGTTCTATAACACCATTTTCTAAACAATTGATTACAAAAAGCTTCGAAGGCTTTTTCCGGACCTTCATTCTTTGTTTGAAAATGTGACCAATCCACGTTTAGGCCCTCTTCAAGAAGTAAATCAGAATAATATTTTCAACAGTCCCGTTATAGATCACATCAGCTAGCATATACTCCAGTAGGAGATTATTATTATCACTATACTAACATAGGTGACGAACTATTAATAAACGTTTTAAGTCAGAGGAAGTTTTGTTGGATCACCAAACATATCCACTCTCCACGGGATAGCGGATATCCCCAATTTTCCCGAATAGGTAATCCCTCCCCATCGCCAGTGCCCACGCCCCCTTGGGGGCGGGCTGGCGCAAGGGGGGCTTCCAGAAAGATCCCGAGTACCACTGCCAGGCACTACCTCCGTCGGAGACATCCTTCCCGGGAGATTTGGAGGCATCTTTGGGAATTCCGGTACAACAAAGCCTGCTGCAAGCCCGATCGTACCTCTTTTCCCAAAAGCACTAAAAACTAAGGGCATAATTCGCAAAAACACAGGAACCGGGCCCGGAACAATCCCACCATTATCGACGGGAATAAGTGAGGTCACAAATAGCCGTATTCCAACACACAAAGTCCATTCCGGCCAAGGTATCGTACGTCAGATCGGCCGTATGGAGGCGTCCAGGGACCCGGTCCCGGCGGAAAATTCCACAGGTTAACCAAATATGGTTCCCATTTTTGCGCACTTCAATTTCATTCCATTACGCTCCGTTCGCCCCCAATCGCCACCAAAATCCCCGGATTTCGCGTTTTCCAATTTATTCATACAAGCGCATGTATACCCCGAGCTAATCCTATTCTGTCCAAGGCGTTCTGCAGAACCCGTGGACGAGAAGGGAGGCATAAGCCGACCTTCGAGTTCAAAGGGGCCCCGGCGACTTCGGAGAATCCGAAAGGTTCGTCAGAACCTTGAGGAAGAGAAGGGAGGCATAAGCCGACCTTCGAATCCGAACAATCAACAAACAAAAAGGAGGTAACACCACATGAAAAAATCAAAAACCCTGCCGGCACAAAATCCGGCAACAAACACAAAAATCACCGGGAGGTGCTGCCCATGAGTCGCGGCCCGAGGCCCCACCGGGCGCTCAGCGAAGCGATCCCGATCGCACAGCTCCGCGGCGTTGTCCAGCTCGCGGGCCTCAGCCCCGAGCGGATCTACGACCTGTCGATCGTCTCGAAGATCCCGATCACGTTCATCCGGGTGATGTTCGCGGCCAGGATCTTCGGGGCGGCAAACGAAATTGCAGACGACTTCAAAAACGAGATCGCACAGCTCCGGATCATTGCGCGGGATGCGGCCGTCTCGGCCGAGCTCTGGCTCCGGTCCAAGCACGGGATCTGGCGGTTCTTTCTCGTCACAGCAGCCGGGCTCATCGAGATCGACCGGAGTGGAAAGCCACTCGCGGCCATGGCGCCGGAGGCGTGAGTGCCGGGAACATTTCCCGGTACTTTTTTCATACTGTATTTTGCGGCCAGTTTTTTCCGAAACTTTCCTAAAAAAAGTTTTCCTCTCCGCCTCAGGGAATCCCGATGTTCCAGCGTTTGACGACGGCCTCAGTACTAAACCGGCCCCGGGTCCGCCTCGCACGCAGCCCGGGGAGTTCCTTCGCTTCCGGAAGAAAACGGGAGGGCGGTTGCCGGCCTACCCCCCACCTAATTCACCGATTCGTCGGATACCGGTTATCGACGACGGGGCATGTACTACTCCTGTTCCGGGTCCGTCAATCACAGAAAGGACGGATCTGCACGACGCATGCGGGCAGAAATGGAGAAAGGGGGCGCCAGAATAATGATAGCACAAGATAATATATTCTGAAGCCTGATACTCCTTCATGAGAAGGATGTTTTTCATCAGCATCCTTTTCGTTTCTCTCATCCTCGCAACAGGATGCATTTCTCAGGACGCCGGTCCGTTACCGGCAACCAGCCCTTCACCTGACGACTCCACCGGTTCTTTCGTCCCTCCGGGCGGGTCCTCAATTGCAATTGCATTCAAAACCGACGAGATATCAACAACCTCGCCCGAGGCAAAGGAACAGTTCATCAAAGGGCTGACGTACTCGACTCAATACGCCCGTTACAACGACTCCCTTGCTTTTTTTGATGCAGCCCTTGCGATCGACCAGAATTTTTCTGAAGCATGGACAGCAAAGGGTGTTGCCCTTCACAATATGAAACGCTACGATGAAGCGATCAAAAATTATGACAAGTCTCTTCTGATTAATCCGGATGATGCGGGTACATGGTCCGTGAAGGCAATGACACTCAGGGATTGGGGAAAACCGGCAGAGGCCGCGGAATCTTCACGGAGAGCCGCCGTGCTTGATCCCAGATATCGAAATCCCCCGCAAGCACAGGTCACTCCGGTCTAGATACAATCCATCCGATCCTACCGGCCATTAATCAGTGACCTCGTTCCGGAGACTGACGACGGGTCCGGTACTAAACCGGTCCCGGGTCCGCCCAACCCCCACAAACCCGGCCCCGCCCCGCACGTGGCCGACAAAGAAGTGCCCCAGCCTCAGCAAAAACCAGGCCCGGGCAATTCAGCGGATTAATTCCGGGTAACCGGAAAATATCTCGGGACTCAGGATGCAATCGCTCCGGTTTTTTTCCGACCGGACCCGGTATGAACCGGAACATTATCCGGCCGTGATTCCGGTTACAGCAAAAATTTCCCGGGTCCAACGCGATCAAAATAAAAAATGTCCGACCGGGACTTGTTGGGAAGAATTCCGGGAACGCTGCCGCCTATTTCCGGATTGTGGGTGTAGTGAACCCACAATTGCCGAAGCGAGATCTTTTGGAAGGAGAAGCGGGTCTTGTAATTGTGGGGGCCGCAAACTCCTGCTCCCGTCATTGTCACGGGGGCCCGGTATCTGCTTAGACTCTTCCGTTCCCGTGGCCGGTAGTGTCACCAATAGGCGTTTGACGACGGCCTCACTCTGGCCAAATGGATCTGTCCGACGATAATGCGTCAACCAGGCAACCCAGATAATTCCCCCTCCCGTACGCAAATATTAACATAAATGTTAACATTAGTGTATCTAAGGGGGAACACTGGACGATGACAATTGAGATTCTGAAGTCCATGGCAAAGGAGAACCAGGTCTTCTCGTTTGACCAGCTCTACCAGAAGACGCACATCAGTAAAGGGACGCTCAGGGTCATCCTCTTCCGGCTGGAGGAGAAAGGATTCATCGAGCGGATTGACAAGGGCAAGTACCTCATCATTCCGCTCGGGAGCGAGAAAGGAAAATACACGCTCCACGAATTCGTCATCGCATCGTATCTTATGGACCCGTACGCGATCTCCTACTGGAGCGCCCTCCACCACTACGGGCTCACCGAACAGATCCCAACTACCGTCTTTGTCCAGACACCAGTACGCAAAAGCAAAAGCACGATGGAGATTTTCGGGGTGAACTACCAGATCGTACGGGTGAAGGAGGAGAAGTTCTTCGGAATCCGCAAGGAATGGATAGAGGAGACTTCGGTCAGCATTACCGATAAGGAAAAGACGATCATCGACTGCCTCGACAAGCCCCAGTACGCCGGGGGAATTATCGAAGTCGCAAAAGCGCTTAAAAGCAGTTCGCTGGATCGGGACCGGCTCACAAAATACGCGCTCCGGATCGACAACTTTGCCGTGGTCCGAAGGCTCGGATACCTGTGCGATAAGATGGGCGTGCAAATCGATCTCCCGCCACCGCGTTCGAAAAAATATCTGCTGCTGGATCCCACGATGCCGCCAGAAGGAAAGAACGATCCGAAATGGCGGCTCGTGATCAATCACGATGCCATGCTGCCGGAGTCGCTTGAATGATCCCGTCCCTTGAGATCAAGGAACGCGCCCGCGAATCCGGCGTTCCCACCTCCACTATCGAGCGGGACTATTGCCAGAACTGGCTCCTGTCCGCCCTTCGCCCGATCAATATGGCATTCAAGGGAGGAACCGGAATCCGGAAAGTCTTCATCGAAAACTACCGGTTCTCCGATGATCTTGATTTTACTCTTCTTAAGCCGATAGATGCCGATATGTTGCAGGATGTGGTGAGCGATGCAGTTGTCCGGGTCCGCGAGGAGAGCGGCATCCGGTTTGATGATGACCCCGGCTTCCGGGAAACCAAAACCGGTTTTAAAGCAACGGTCCGGTTCCGGATCCTGAACCGGGGTTCGGCATCCCCGGTGAAAATCGATCTTGACCTGACCGGCCCAGATCAGGAGGACGTCCTGCTCCCGGTCAGCGAACGCCCGCTCTTCCACCCGTATTCCGACGGGCTCTCTCTATCCGTGACCTCGTATGCACTCGAAGAGATTATGGCAGAGAAGATCCGGTCGCTCTTCCAGCGAACACGCTCACGCGATCTCTATGATATCGTGCAACTGGCGGACCGGGTCGATCGCCGGGTGGTGAAGTCGATTCTCCCCCGAAAATGCGATGCTAAAAGTGTTGTCGTTGACATGGCTGTGCTCGCAGGAAAGCGGGAGCACTTCAAATCGCTGTGGCAGGTTTCCCTGGGCCACCAGATGAGCAACATACCGGATTTCGATGAGTCGTTTGAAAAAATGCTGGCTGAAATTGAGGGATATTCAAAGGATTAATCCATTGCTTGTGCAAATATCAGTGTTTTCCGGATTTGTTAGTTTCATTATCGTTCTGATTTTTCCCATATTCCCCGGCTGTCCAATAGTGCCCAGAGATCCGGCGTTTGACGACGGCCCCTCCACTATCCGGCCCCATGGTCCGCCCCCTCACCACAAGCCCCGCCCCACCCCGCACGCACGCGACCGGCAGAGGAGTGATTCACCCGGAACAGTTACCGGGAATATTCCCGGAGAATCTCGGCAATCTTTCCTTTAGTTGCCGGGATATTTTTCGTGACAATCTGCCAGATAACTTCGTGATCAACAGCAAAATAATGATGAATTACTTTGTTCCTCAACCCAACGATCGTTTTCCAGGGCACTTCAGGATGCCGATCCCTGACTTCATCCGGGATCGCGGCCGCCGCTTCACCGATCTTCTCGATGTTTCGTTCAACTGCATCGACCGTTTGCTCGCGAAGGATGAATTCATCGTAGGATAGTCCGGCAACGTAACGTTCGATCTTATCCATTGAAGAGAGGATTTCTGAAAGGTACAACGCAGGAGACCGGGTGGTCATGCGTACTGTACCTCGGCGAGAATAGTATCCCGGATGAGTGGATGAAGGGATCTCCGTATGACCAGGTCTACTTTGTGATGGAGAATAGATTCGAGATAATCTGCGAGGTCGACAAGCTCCCACCCGATCGGCCGGTCGAATTCTACAATAATATCGATATCGCTGGCCGGGGCTGCTTCTCCGCGTGCATAGGATCCGAAAATACCGATAGATGCCACACCATATTTTTCTTGGATCTCGGGCAGGCATTTCCGCAGGACTTCCCGAATCTCCTCAGCCGATGTCATGGTTCTGATAAAAGATGATGGTCTTCCACGGTAAAAAATGCATGGTCATCTTCTGATTCGCGCTCCAACTATATCCGTACCACTATCAGTAGAGTGCCTTGGAGAATTCTCGTACATTAGAGCCTTCTACGAGCCCGGTTGTACCTCTTTTCCCAAAAGCACCAAAAACCGAGGTCATAATTCGCAAAAACACAGGAACCGGGCCCGGAACAATCCCACCATTCTCGACGGGAATATGTGAGGTCACATTTAGCCGTATTCCAGCACACGAAGTCCGGTCCGACCAGGGTAGCGTGGGTCAGATCGGCCTGAGGGGGGTGGCCCGGGACACGGTTCCGGCGGAAGATCCCACAGGTTAACCAAATATGGTTCCCATTTTTGCGCACATCAATCTCATTCCATTGCGCTCCGTTCGCCCCCAATCTCCACCAAAATCCCCGGATTTTACGTTTTCCAATTTATTCATACAAGCGCTTATATACCCCGAGCCAATCCTGTTCTGTCCAAGGCGTTCTGCAGAACCCGTGGACGAGAAGGGAGACATAAGCCGACCTTCGAGTTCAAAGGGGCCCCCGCGACTTCTAAACTAAACAAGCAACAAACAAAAAGGAGGTAACAACACATGAAAAAATCCAAAACCCTGCCGGCACAAAATCCGGCAACAAACACAAAAACTACCGGAAGGTGCTGCCCATGAGTCGCGGCCCGCGGCCCCACCGGGCGCTCAGCGAAGCAATTCCGATCGCACAGCTCCGCGGCGTTGTCCAGCTCGCGGGCCTCAGTCCCGAGCGGATCTATGACCTGTCGATCGTCTCGAAACTCCCGATCACGTTCATCCGCGTGATGTTCGCGGCAAAGATCCTCGGGGCGGCAAACGAGATTGCAGGCGACTTCAAAAACGAGATCGCACAGCTCCGGCTTATCGCCCGGGACGCGGCCGTCTCGGCCGAGCTCTGGCTCCGGTCCAAGCACGGGACCTGGCGGTTCTTCCTCATTACAGCGGCCGGGCTCATCGAGATCGACCGGGACGGAAAGCCGCTCGCGGCCATGGCGCCGGAGGGGTGAATACCAAAAATTTCCTGGCACTGTTTTTCGCCGTTCCGGATTTTTCCATCACAGCGATTCACCGGATAATATTCACCCAATCTTTTTTTCGATCAGGATTCGGCCGGCACCTGAACCAGTCACAGGCCGGTCGCTCAAGCTGCTTCGGAGATCGTACCGTGTCCCTCCGAAGATACATCCGAGAATCCGCAGTCTCAACCCGTCAAGTTACCGGCCAATCCTTTACTCGATGACGTTGAATGGGGCGGCCGGAAGAATGCTCCGATTGGTGACCGACGGGTAGTGGCCCGACCGTGGGGCGATGAGGAAGAATTCGCCCGTCATTTCCAGAAACCTGGGATAGGCCCGATTCCACGGCCGACTATCCGATGGGTACCACTACCGCAAGAAGAAAAGAAAGACCGTTAGATCTTCCCGTACTTCTTGTGTGCCTGTTCCTGCGTCATGATACGGTCTATCTTAACCGTATCCCCATCGACAAAATAGAACAAGACGTACTTGGACCCGATATGCATCCGCCACCGGTTCTTCCGAGTACGAAGTCTTTTGATATCACCCGCGGCATTCGGGTGGCCCGATAACCGCGAGATGTGTTCACCGATTACGCGCCTGTCTTTATCCGTGAGGTCCTTTAGATAGGCGCAGACCCCTTTTGAAACTTCAAGTTTCATTCCAGTTACAAGCCGAGTTCGGCTTTGGCATCGTCCCAGGGGACATAGGTTGCAGATGCGTCGACCTCATCCAGATCACGTTCCAGCGTAGCGCGCTGGTGTTCTGATATGAGATCCGCCACGGTCTCTCCCAAAGTTTTCCCGGGTTTCTTGATGTCGGAAAGAGCGGACCAGGTGCTCGGCGTTAGTGCCACTCTTTTGTTCGCAATTCCTTCTTGGTTGCACGCCTTTGATTCCATCTCTCTTCTCCAACAACTTTCGAACAACTGCCACAATGTAACTGTGTAATCTTGCACAGTTGTACAATCTTGGCCGGTTGTCTAAATATAGGTTACGGTTAGATACTAGTTGAATAAATTAAAGTCTGTTAGACAATCTGGACCTCTTCGACCTTCTCCATAGCCTGCACGATTGCCGGATACATATACCCTGGGGCTCCATCGTCAGGACTCCTCCCAAAAGACCCCTCATGGCATGGAACTCCATGAGGGAATTCTGGTTCAACGAAACCCGCTAAATTGTCGGTTGTACCACTTTTCCCCCTACCCCACAAAAAGAGAGGTCATAATTCGCAAAAACACAGGAACAGAGCCCGGAATAAACCGTGAGTTATCAACGGGAATTCGTGAGGTCATATTTAGCAGCGTTTGGATGGCAGAAGTCAGGGTGGAATGGTGATGGTTCCGGGTTCACGACATGCGAAACTTCGGTCCGGAGTCAGTACGGGCGTCCGGTGCCGGGTCTCGTACTGAACCGGCCCCGGGTCCTCCTGACGACCATATGCCCGGGCCCCGCACATAATCCCCTCCCTTAATAACCCCTCATGCCAACAGACTTTCCATGAAAAGCCCCGACTCATTCCGGTACGGTTTCGCAGCCTTTATCGTACTCGCGGCAATCGCTCTCACCGTATTCCCCGCAGCAGCACACTCCCCGTCAGACATCCAGCTCTCGTACAATGACGCAGCAAAAGAACTGACTGTCGTGATCACGCACCCGGTCCCTGACCCGCAGTCCCACTACATCAAAAACGTGAGAGTCAAGGTTAATGATGCCGTTTCTGTTGACCAGGATTACAAGAGCCAGCCGGCGCAGGACAGCATGACCTACACGTATTCCGTTCCGCTCAATCCCAGTGACACGATCCGCGTCACAGCCACCTGCAGCCAGGGCCCCTCCCTGACAAAGACGATGGACATCACGTCGCCTACAGCAGCTGCAGCAACGGTTTCGGGATACACCGTTGAACCGGCCCCGCCGCTGACAACCGGGACTCCCGCACCGGCACCGGTGACGACACAAAAATCTGCCCTCGGTCTCCTGCCGGTCATCGCGGCAGCGGCGTTCGTGCTTGCAAAAAAGAGATAATATTTTTGCTTTTGCTTTCTCGAAAAAAACCTTCTTGATAATTACCCCCCTTGCGCCAGCCCTGCCCCCAAAGGGGGCGGGGGCGCAGGTGATGCCTCGGTATTACCTGAAAGGGACACTCTGGCAAAATTTTTTCAAAAAAAAGAAATTGATGCCGCCGCGGGGCGCCCTTCGGGGCGGCGGCCGTTCATCCCAACCCGGGGTATGGGGGCATCAGCCCCCATCATTTCTTCAAAGGTTTTCAACAGAGCAAAAATTTACAGGTCGCCGCCCCGGCCCCTGCGCCGCTCTTCGTAGGGGATCTCGGCGCTCTCGCCACGGCCGGGTTTCTTCCGGTCGCGCTTGACACTCTCGAACCGATCTTCTAAGGGAATGTCCACGCTCGCGCCACGGGGCAGGGGCTCGCGCTCGTGCCGCGATGATCCCCCGAACCGTTCCTCAAGAGGGATCTCGACGCTCTTTCCCTTTGAGAGAGGTTCGCGTGCCTGCCGGGCGTACTCGAACCGGTCGGCAAGGGGGATATCAACGCTTGCACCCTTGCTGAGTTCCCCGCGCTCGCTCCGGGCGCGTTCGAACCGGTCCTGGAGCGCGATCTCGTTGCTCCTCACTTCATTGTACCGGCCCTGAACAGTGCGCTCGCGCTGCTGCCGGTCCTCTTCTACTGCATAATGGTTGCCGCGGCGGGCCGGGAATCCCCGGGGAGCAGCGTCTGCCGGCTCATCTGCATCGCCAATAAAATCGATACCGCCATCATCGTTTTCGCGTGACGACTTCCTCCCAGAGGAGGGCGCCACGGCACCCCGCGGGGCCGGTTTTTTGCCGGTGAAAGCATACGGACTGCCCTTCTTCTCGCTCCGGATCTTCGCCACCTGATCCTCGATATGGGCATTCCGGTCCGCCTCGCTCCATTCCGTGAAGACCAGAAACTGGAGGAACGCATCGGGCCCGCGGAAGACCGATGCATCGATCCGGTCGAAGAGGAAAGTCCTCGCAACATCCCCGAACCATCCCCCTGACCGCTCGGTGATGACGCCATTGCCGGGCTCGAAGATGAGGACCCGCTCGATCTCCCCGTTCCGTCCCCAGACTGTCTCCGCGATCCCTTCGTCATCGAACGTGATCAGTTTCCCGACCGCACCATAGTCCCCGCCTTCCCGGATGGCGATCCGCTGCACACCATTCTCGAACCGGAATGTCCGCGGCCGTGTGCCAAATGCAAAAACCTCTTCGACCATACCGTACTTGTCGAAGACAAAGCGCCGGAGCGTCCGGTCCGGCCGGGCCGGATCGCATTCCGTCATGATTTCCGAAGATGGGTCGAAGCGGTACTGTCGCCGCAGGGTTTTCTTTGCATCCAGCACGCGGACTCCCCCATTCCCGTACTGGTAGTAGCGCACCACCGGCCCCCTGCGGGAGCCTTCATGCTCGGTTATGACAGCGTCGGTCATATCAGCAGTTCACCCCGTTCTCCCGGGTATTCTCCTTACGTACGGTTATCCCGTCTCCAGAGAAATAGTTTGTTCCGGAACCGGTCGAATCACGGCAGAAAAAGAGTAACCTTCATGGACATGAGCGTATAACGGGTATCCTGAAATGACTGAGGACGCCATTGTCACTCCCGCTCCTGCCGGTGATCCCGCTGCCACGGGAAGCCTGGATACCCCCCTGTCTGCCGTAACCGGGCAGGGCCGTACGCTCTACCTTGCCAAGTGGACGACACGGTTCTGGGCATGGATCATCGACTTTTTTATGGTCATCCTCTTCCTCAACATCATCCGGGGCATCGTCGATTCGCTCGGGTGGAGCATCCCCCTGTATATCGATCCCTGGCACTGGGAACCGTTCGAGTTTGCGTTCCAGACCCTCTTCTTCTTCCTGTACTGGACGGTCATGGAAGGCTTTCAGGGCAGGGGGCAGTCTATCGGCAAGATGGTGATGAACTTAAAAGTTGTCAGCCGTGACGGGACAAGGATCGATTATAAGGAAGCCGCGATCCAGAGTTTCGGCAAGGCATTCCTCCTCCCGCTGGACTGCCTCATCGGATGGATTGCCATGCCGGAGACCAAGCTCCGGGTCTTCAACCGGCTCTCGAACACCATCGTGATCAAGACCGATTACAAGGAACCCGCCGGGATCCTGTACATTAAAGATAAGGAATAAGCGGGCTCATCCAGCATCCCTTTTTTCGCAGGAGTGCCCGCACGGAGCGGTTATGGATTCTTCGGGACAGGGAGATGGAGCTGCGGGGGAGAGCAAAAGAAAGGACCGGTCGCCAGAGTACGAAGAGAGGCTCGCCCATTTCATTGCCCTCCTCCAGGACGATGACGTCTCCTCACGATGGAAAGCAGCGGAAACACTGGGCCGTATCGGCGACCCGGCTGCCACGGAAGACCTCATCGATGCGTTATGGGACGAAGACCCGCGGGTGAGGACAAAGGCGGTCTGGGCGCTCGGGCGGATCGGCGATGACCGGGCAATCCCCCCGCTCCGGCGCCTGTACCGGATGGAATCGGAAGAAGCCCGCGAAGATATCAGTGAAGCGATCGCGGCAATTGGTCGAAGCATGGCCGGAACAAGGCCGGACGATCCTGCCGGGAGATGAGGGGGACGGGATAAATAAAGAGCATTTATCGGATGGCACGATGAACAGGACACAAGGAGTACTGCATGCCTGAGATCGAGTCGCTGTACCGGAAAGTTGACGGGAAGATCTTAATCGAGATCGATCTCAAATCGGTCGACCAGATCTTCAACTCGCTTGACCATGCCCCGTTTCACCAGAAGGAGCTGGACCCTGACGCAGCGCAGTACATTGTCGATATTGTTGATGATTTTCCCCTGAAAACCCCCTTCCGCCTTGTCATCTACCTGCCGGTCTGCATCCACTGCAAGGAACAGGCCGAGAAGATCCCAGCAGCCATCCGCTCGCATTTCCGGTACCATATGCTGGTCCAGGACCTGAAGTTCCGGGAAAAGTTCCGGCAGGGGCGATGGGCGCTTCTTGTCGGCCTCACGTTCCTCACGATCGCCCTGCTTGCCCGACAGGGTGTCTCCGCGTACCTTGCCACAGACCACCTCCTTGCCCAGATCTTTACTGACGCCCTCCTGATCATCGGCTGGGTTGCCATGTGGGAACCGGTCACGATCCTGCTCTACCAGCTCTGGCCCATTGTCAAGATGAAGAAGGTGTACGAGAAGATCAGCACCATGGAGATCGAGATCCTCCCTTCATCGTGAAGAGGGACGTCAGGCGTTTTTGATCAGCGGCAGCGAAGACTGGAGCGCCGCGATAGTCTCTTTCGTGCTGTCGGACGGCTCACCGGGACATCCTTCCATCGAACCCCTGCCGGACCGGAGTGCCGAGAAGATGCAGGAAACCGCTTCCCCGTGCGAGGGGCCATAGCCCCCTTCGAGGATAAGGGCGAGCGGCCGGTCCGCGGCCTTCATGAGGAGCGCAGTCAGGTCAGAAAAATCCACGGGATGGAGAGTGAGACCGCCAAGAGGATCGTCAAAGAGGGTGTCCTGTCCCGCGGAGACGATCAGGGCATCGGGCCGGAAGCGTTCGATGGCCGGAGCGAACACTTCGGCAAAGACCGCGTGAAAATCCGCGGCACCCGCCCCGCACGCGAGTGGTGCATTAACCGTGTACCCGGTCCCGTCACCGATCCCGGTCTCGCCCGTCCTGCCGGTGTACGGGAAGAGGTATTCCTGGTGAACGGAGCAGTACAGTACCTTATCGGACCCGTAAAATGCCTGCTGGGTACCGTTGCCATGGTGGACATCCCAGTCAACGATCGCTACGCGGTCAACATCCTCAAGAAGGCGGGCAGCCGCGATGGCGGCATTGTTCAGCAGGCAGAACCCCATTGCCCGCTCGTGTTCAGCATGATGACCGGGGGGCCGGACCAGGGCAAACGCATGCTCCCCGTCAAGAGTCCGTTCGGCCGCGAGGATAGCGGCGCCTGCTGCCCCGAGCGCTGCGTCATACGATGCATGGGTCACGTAGGTGTCTGCGTCGATGAACCCGGTGACCGTGGCGGCAGCAGAGCGCTGCCGGAGCCATGCAAGGTACCAGGGCGCATGGATCCGGAGCACGGCCTCTTCCCTTGCCGGCTCCGCAGCCCGGAACGCCGTGCCCGGGGGAACACCCGACAGCGCCGCAAGAAGACGGGCGTTACACTCGGGATGTGCAGGATGGTCGTGCCCGGCGCCTGCCGGGCTGGTGATCACGGAGCAGTGCACCATTATTCCCCCGGGAACCCGCAGCGGGTAGGATTACGGGACTATTGCCGCTGCCGGTAAATACAGGTTACGCCAGCAGATCCGGAGAATGGGCACGAGGAGATGGCAGGAAAAGAGCAGGGTGAAGGATCAGAATCCGGTGCTGATCTCTTCAAGCTGTTTTGCACAGTCCTGGCAGAACATCTTCTTCTTCCGGTCAAGCTCGTCGAGCGTGTTGGGCCGGAACATGATGCACTCGGGATTTTCGCAATGGCCGAGACCCAACAGGTGACCGATCTCGTGGGAGCCTTCTTTTGTGATCCGGTCGATCAGGTCGTCGTCATGGTGCTCCCGCCCATAGTATTCATTGCCGAGCCGGGCTGTCGAGACAACCGCCGCCCCCACCTGCTCGCGGGCAAGGCCGAAAACAAAAACGTTCCCGTTCCGGAAGAGATCCTGGTGAACGACAAGGAGGACCGGATCATCGATCCCGTGACGGTGCTTGTACGCCTGGACGCTGTCGAGCAGGGCCTGCGCATCAACCTGGTGGCGTGCATTATTGTAGCCCATCAGCCGGACATGGTTCTCTGAAACGGTGATCGGGACACCAAGAACAGAAGAAATGATGCGGGAGACCGGCACCTGGAGGCCGGAAGGGGATAAGGCATCCCAAAAAATATGGACATGCATCGCTATATTCTGTTGGAATGGGCTCGTATAAACATGTTGAGAAATGCGTCGGAGAATACATCGCCGCGCACTACACGAGCCCGGTCGAGGTGGGCGTGGGGAACAATCCGGACGCTGCAGGAGTCATCCACGCGGCCGGGATCTCGGTCCGGTGCACGGATATCCGCAAACGAATCGTACCGGAAGGGGTAGTCTTCCGCATTGACGATGTGTTCGAACCCGACCTCTCCATTTACTATGGTGCTGACGTAGTGTACGCGATCCGGCCGGCGATCGAGATGCTCCCGCCTCTCATCGCCCTCGCGAAAAACCTTGGCTGCGACCTTCTCGTGTACCATCTCGGGTTCGAGACGTACGAAAACGGCGGGGAAAGGATCGACTGCGGGGTTCTCCTGCACCGGTACGTGCGGGGATCAGAACCCGTCAAAAAGTGTTGACTGCGTCTTTGCCGGGGCCTTTTTCGTCTCCGGTTCTTCTTTGGGTGCCGGCTCTTCCTTCACGGGCTCCGGCTCTTTCATTACCGGAGCCGGTGCCGCCGGGGCCTCTGCCCCGGAAAGCGGGAGCTCGCCTTTCTTCTGCGGTTTCTCGGCCTTTGACTCCTTCTTAGCCTTCTTTGGCGGAGCTGCTTCCTTCTTTGCCTCCTTCTCCCGCTCCTTCTCTTCCTGCACGATTGCCCGGATGATCTCGGCTGAGCGTGCCCGGTCGTTTAAGAAGAAGTTGAGCTGGTCAGCGTCAAACGAGAGCTCGCGGGAGAAACCCGCCGGGTCCTGCCCGACGAGAAGAGAGATTGTGTCGAGATAGTGCTCCCGCAGGGTGTCCTGCGGGACGTGCATTGTCGACGAGACCTTGTTCAGGGTTGCGATACGGATCGTCTTCTGCTTCTTTGCCGAAGACATCTTCTGCCAGCGCTCGGGAGGCATGATCCGGGCGTGGATGCCCTTTCCCCCGGCAGCGTCCGCAACGCCAAGCAGCATCACTGCCGTTGCGTAGCGCCAGAGCGTATGGTACTGGCGGCGGTACGTATAGCCGAGGTACTGATCCGCCCGCGAGAGGTACCGGTATGCCCGCTCAACGGAACGGGGATCTGAAAGATGGGGAACACTCCCCTCGACCCACTGCACGATGGTATCCGGGGTGTCGTCGACATCGTACGAGAGCCGCATCAGCTCGTCGTCGCGGGTCTTGCCGAACAGGGCCGTGATGAGCGAGAAAATGGATACCCGTTCGTCTTTCTGCGAGGTATGGACCTGCCCGTCATCGAGACTGTCTCTTCCAAGAGCAGAGGCGTAGAGCATGTTGACCGCGGAGCGGATATCGCCCCCGGCGCTGTCGGCAATCGACTGGACCGCAGCATCGCTGCAGCTGATCTTCTCTGCGGAACAGAGGTACCTGAGGCGCGGGACAATGGAGCGTGCGGGAACTGCCTTGAACTGGACCGGCTCGCAGCGGGCCCGGATCTCCGGCGAGATCCCGTACAGGTCGTTTGCGATCAGGATCATCGGCTGCTGCGCGTGCCGGATGCATTCAAGGATCGCCTTTGCCCCGCCGCGGTCGGCATTTCCCTGCAGGTTGTCTGCCTCGTCAAGGACGATCAGCTTCCGCGTTGCACCGGTCAGGCTCGCGGTCACGCTCCCGGCACCGGCGATCCGCTCGATTACCGCAGCCGTCCGCTGGTCGCTTGCGTTCAGCTCGACAACTTCCCAGTTCATGTCGTTTGCGAGCGCGTACGCCGCCGAGGTCTTGCCGATGCCGGGCTTACCGTAGAGGAGGAGGGGCCGGGACTTCCTGGTCCAGGTCTTTGCCCATTCCGCGATCTGCATCACGGGGGTCTTGTTCCCCACAAGGTCCGCGAGGTGTGCAGGGCGGTACTTCTCTGCCCAGTCCATAATCAGTCTACATTTGCGGGGCTACCAATAAAAGCGCTTTTGTACGAGTGGCAGGCCGGCGTTTCAGGGGAAGAACAAATGAATTATCTCTGATGAGGCGCAATTAGGATAACACGAATACCCGTGCCCCGTGCACGGGTCGTATTTTTCAGGTGATGTCGTGGTCCGCAACTGCTCCACAGAATCGATCGCAAAGGTTGTCCGGGAATACGAGGGCGTGAAGAGAAAGCATGCCATCGGCGAGATGGTCAAGGCGCTGCGGATCGATGCACCGCATGTCGTGGCCGCGTTCGGCGAGGACGCGGCGGTGATCGAGCACAATGGCGAGGCGCTCCTCCTTGCAGCGGATGGCATCTGGTCGAAACTGATGGAGGCAGACCCCTACTGGGCAGGGTACTGCTCGGTCCTTGTCAACATCCACGACATCGCGGCCATGGGCGGCCGGCCGATCGCGATGGTGGATGTCTTTTCCATGTCAAAGGGCATGATCCAGGAGCAGGTCGTGAAAGGGATGCACGACGCATCGGCGCAGTTCGGCGTCCCGATCGTGGGCGGCCATCTCCACCCGGACGCACCCTACAGCGTCATCGACGTCTCAATTTTAGGTTCGGCACGGCTCGACTCGATCATCTACAGCCACACAGCACAGGACGGCGACATTGTCGTGATGGCAATCGACCTGAACGGGCGGGTCCACCCCTCCTGTGCCCTCAACTGGGACTCGGTGACGATGAAGTCCGCAGCCGAAGTCCGGGCACAGATTGCAGTCCTCGAAGAGATCGGCAAAAAGCATCTCGTGACCGCAGGAAAGGACATCAGCAATCCCGGTCTTATCGGTACGCTTGGCATGCTCCTTGAGATCAGCGGTAAGGGCGGCGAGATCGACCTCGGGCAGATCCCGAAGCCGGACCTTGCACAGAACGGCATGACGTTCGAGCAGTGGGTACGGATGTACCCGGGCATGGGGTTCATCCTGACGGCAAAGGAGGAGAAAGTCCCCGAGCTCATCAGGACATTCGCCGGTGTCGGCATGACCGCAAAGGCGATCGGCAGGGTGAACAACAGCAAGGCCCTCTCCGTCCGGTACGATGGCAGCGAGACCGAGGTCTTCGACTTCATCAAAAACGGGATCATGCACCTGACTGAAGAGGACGTTGCATGCCAGATCCGGTAAAGCGGATCGGTATCGGGATCTTTGAGGATCCGGAGAAGGTTATCGATAGCGCAGTAGCGGTCTGCAACTCCATCCACGTCTGCTGCTATTGCCGGCCCGGCATCGTGAAGAAGAAGCCTTCCGAACCGTCGGTCCATATCGTAGAGTCTGCACATCCCGAGCAGGCGATGATCGATGACCTCATGAACGGTTCGATCGACGCCGCGGTACGGGGTACGCTGCCCGCAAATGCGACCTTAAAAGCGCTGAAACTTGCAGAGGGTGTCGATCACCTTGAGCGGATCGCCCTGCTGGAGACTGCAGGCGGGAAGAAATTCCTGCTGACTCCGGTTGGCGTGGACGAGGGCTGGACCGTCCCGGAGAAACTCGAACTGATCAAGAAAGGGAAGATCATTGCAAAAAAATTCGGCCTTCCGGAAAAGACCGGGATCCTTTCGGGGGGACGCCTCGGTGACATCGGGCGCCACAAGCAGGTGGACGCAAGCATGGCCGAGGCCGAACTGGTTGCAAAACTCTCAGATTCCGTGCACTGCGAGATCCTGATCGAAGACGCGATCCAGACCTGTGGCCTCATCATAGCTCCGGACGGGATCTCGGGCAATCTCATCTTCCGGACACTCACATTTTTAGGAAACGGGTACGGGCATGGGGCGCCTGTGGTAAATATCCGCAGAATTTTCGTGGATAGTTCGCGCGCCTCACCAAATTATTCCAATGCGTTATTGCTCGCAGCATCTTTGTTGGAATAAATTAAAGCCCCGTTTTTGCTTTATTTTCCCCAAAAAAATCAATAAAACAAAATAAAAAATATTTTGCGAAATTCTGGACTCCGATTTCCTCTTGCTGTGCAGCATGCCCTCAAATATCATATTGCTGCGCTATTTTTCAGTATTTCCCCAAAAAGTATTTAAATATACCAAGTGGATTTCTTTTTGAGGTAAAAAACATGGCAGATTTACCAATCGCCGCAGTTGTAAGGATTGCAAAGAAAAACGGAGCCGAACGCGTGGGAAGCGATGCAGCCGAGGCACTGGTCGCCAAGGCAGAAAAGTACATCGCCCAGCTGACCAAGGAAGCCAACAAGCTTGCCGAGCACGCAGGCCGGAAGACCATCAAGAAGGAAGACGTGGACCTGGCGTCCAAGTCCAACTAAACTCCTTTTTATCAACGTTGAGAAGGACTGCCCGATGCAGTTCTTCGAATTCTCGAAGGTCATCAGACCTGAAGGTCGACGCTCGTCTCCCTTCAGGTTGTCGAGGTCTCCGACCTCTCCAATCCCGAAAGAGGAGAAGAACACGTTTGTGTTCTTCAAATTAATCCAATGGAAAATTATTGCTTGTTTTTAGTCACTACATTGATTGATCTATTGTCTCGTTGCTACGATCGTCCCCCCTTTGCGCCATCCCTGCCCCCCAAGGGGCAGGGGGCGCTGAGGATGCTTCTGTATTACCTGCACCGGAAAATGAGGATGATAGTTAGGCATTTTGCTGACAGCGTTCCTCCCCCGCCCGAACGGCTGCCTGCCTTTGGCAGCAGACGGGAGGTGTCAAATCGCATCAGCGGGGGCGCAGACGGTGCATCTGTATTATCTGAAAGGGGTACTCCAACAAAGAATCGTTTTTATCAAAAAGAAATTGATGCCGCCGCGGGGCGCCCTTCGGGGCGGCGGCAAGCATCTTAATTGGGGTATGGGGGCATCAGCCCCCATCATTACTTCAAAGGATTTCAACGGAGCAGATTTTTTCAAAAGTTATCGTTCCTAATTATGGTGATTTTCCTCCCCACCCGCACCCATGCTCTTTTCTCCTTTGCTGCATACTGTAGTATAGATGCTAAACGATTCAGTCCCGGCCGATGGTGAGATCCCCGCTGAAGAGATCATGGACACCCTTACCCGGCTCCTCAACAAGGCAGCGGCCATTGAACGCGAGCCCGTGGACACCGGTGATGGCATCCTCCTGTATACTTCGGAAGTCCACCTGATCGATATGGCCGGGCGGTTCCCGGAAGAAGGCCTCTCTTCCCTTGCCGTGCGTCTCGGCATCACGAAGGGAGCCATCTCCCAGACGGCAAAGAAACTGGAAGAGAAAGGGTACCTTGAACGCATGTACCGGGAAGGAAACAACAAGACCGTCCTCATCCGCCTCACCCGTGCCGGGAGGAGGGCGTATGACTGGCACCGGGCATACCATGCCGTGGTGAACGAACGGATCGCACGGGAGATTGGCGGGATGAACACGGAAGCCCGGACGAATATCCACCGGCTCCTGCAGCAGCTGGAGAATATCTTCGAGGACTGCCCGGAGACCCGGAGAAGGATAACCGATGCTCTCCAGAAAGAAGACCGTGCCCCGGTATAAATGACCGCCCGCAGGCTCAGCGAATCTTTAATAGTTTAGATACTATACTATTTCTCACACAAACCAGCATGGGAGAACACCATGATTTCATTGCCCGTCACGTTCAGCCCCATCACGGAACAGGACAGAAAGCCCGTCATCGATCTCTTCAATTACTATATCGAAAACAGCTTTGCCGCCTATCCGGAACAAAAAGTCCCGTATGAATTCTTCACCCTGTTCCTTGAAGCCTGCAGGAATTACCCGTCCGCAGTTGCCCGTGTGGGAGATGACACCGTTGCCGGGTTTGGCATGCTCCGGCCCCATAACCCGATGCCCGCGTTCCGGCAGACGGCCGAGGTCACGTACTTCCTCCGGCCGGACCTCACCGGCAACGGCATTGGGGCACAGGTGCTCGCATTTCTTGAAGAGGCGGGCCGCAACCAGGGGATCACAACACTCCTTGCCAGCATCTCGTCACTCAACGAGGGCAGTATCCGGTTCCACGCCTGCCAGGGGTTCACGGAATGCGGGAGGTTCGCCCGCGTTGGTAGGAAAAAAGGAGTTGTGTTCGATACGGTCTGGATGCAGAAGTTCCTCTGACCGGATCAGAACTTCCCCTTCGTGCTCCGGACCGTCTTATCCCCGGTCAGGGCAAGTGCCTGCCCAAGGGCGATGCCGAATGCCTTGAAGGCCGCCTCGCACTGGTGGTGGTCGTTTTTGCCGGAGAACGAGATGTGGGCCGTGATGCCGGCGCGGGTGCATAGCGAGTAGAAGAAGTGCTCGAAGATGTCGGCGGGGATGGTGCCCACCAGTTTGTTGCCAAACGTCCCCTTCCAGACCAGGTATCCCCGGCCCCCGCAGTCAAGGGCCACTTCGCCGAGCGACTCGTCCATCGGGATGACCGCATGGGCGAACCGCCGGATGCCCCGGCCCTCCCCTATCACCTGCTTTATAGCATCCCCGAGGACGATCCCGATATCCTCGATGGTGTGGTGGCAGTCCACGTGCAGGTCGCCCTTTGCCGTGCAGGTAAGATCAAAACCGCCGTGCCGGGCCATCGCGGTCAGCATATGGTCGAAGAACGGGACGCCGCTGTCCACCTTCACGGTCCCCTTCCCGTCAGGGTTCAGTTTCACTACGATCTTCGTCTCCTTTGTCTCGCGCTTCACGTCCACAACTCTCATCTGCATTCCTCCAGAGCATCCACAAGTTTGATCTTCCCGCTGTACAGGGCCGAGCCGAGCACGGCACCGGCCGCCCCGGCTGCCTTCAGGGCGGCAACATCGGAACGGGCCGAGACACCACCGGCAACCACAACCGGGATCCTGACCGCATCGATCAGCTGCTTCACCGGATCGATCCATATGCCCTGCTGGAGCCCCTCGACATCCACGTTCGTGTACAGAAGCGAGCCGGCACCCAGCTCTTCGAAGCGTTTCGCCCAGCCGATATAGTCCCCGGCCGTCTCCTGCCAGCCATGCACGGCAATCTGCCCGCCTTTTGCATCAACCCCGGGCATCACCCGTTCTTTCCCGAACTCGCGGGAGAGGATCCGGATGCACTCCGGGTCCCGGGTCGCAAGGGTCGAGATGATGACCCGGTCCACGCCGGTCTCCAGCCAGTTCCTGGCATCATCCACGGAACGGATACCTCCGCCCAGTTCGACCTCAACGCCGGTCTTTTTGATCAGGTCTTTAATGAGCCCGGCATTTTTCGAGGCTGTCCCAAATGCACCGTCGAGGTTGACAACGTGGAGCGCTGTCGCGCCCAGGTCCAGCCAGCGGGTTGCACAGGCAAACGGGTCGCCGTACGCTGTCGCGCTCTCGCGTTTCCCCTGCACGAGCTGGACGCACTTCCCCCCGAGGATGTCGACAGCGGGAAAGATCTTCATTTTGCAGCCTACCGGATCATCCGCTGGATAGCCATTACGAGAATATCCCGGGCCCCGGCACGCCGGAGCTGGTTGATGAGGGTGTACACCCGCTCCTCGCTAACGACTGCGTGGACTGCAACGAGACCCTCCGAGGAGGCAACGTCCATGACGGTCGGGCCGGAGAGGCCGGGCAGGACCTTTTTTACTGCGTCAAGGCAGGACCGCCGGGCATTCATCATCAGGTAACACTGGCCCCGTGCCCGGATCACGCTCTCCAGCGCAAGGTGGATCTCGTCGATCTTGTCCTTCTTTCTCTTCAGGGACTGCCGGTTCGCGATGAGGTGGGTGGACGTCACCAGGACCTCGTCGATCACCCGGAGGCGGTTGGTCTTCAGCGTCGTGCCCGAGCTCGAAAGGTCGATGATCGCGTCCGCGATCCCGAGGTGCGGCGTCGCCTCGCAGGCCCCGCCAACCTGCACGATCTCAATGTCCACCTTCTTCTTTGCAAAGTACCTGCCGGTGATGACCGGGAACTCGGTAGCCACCTTCTTCCCTTTCAGCTGCTTCACCGACGTGATGCCAGAGTCCTCGTGCACGGCAAGGACCAGTTTTCCCCTGCCGGACTGGAGGTCGAGGAGTTCCTCGACATCAGATTCCCGCTCGATCACCATATCATGGCCCGTGATGCCGAGGTCGGCCGCCCCGTTTGCAACGTACTCGGGAATATCCACGGGACGGGCGAAGAGGATCTCGACATGGGGGTCCAGGGTCCGGGTGATCAAACGCCGCTCGGCCCCGCTCTCCGCAAGGTGGAGCCCGCTCTTCTCCACGAGATCGAGGATGGGAGCGGCGATCCTGCCCTTGTTGGGGATCGCAAGCCGCACTACGGCAGAAAAAGAGGGAGAGTCACGGGATTTTTTTGTGACTGTTGCAGGTTTTGCCATTGCTGTTCCAATCAGAACGTCTTGAGCTTGCCGGCGATTACCTTTTCGGTCACCTGGGTGACATTGGCCAGCTTGTCGTCAACAATGCCAAGGATCTCGGCATTGATGTCCTTTAACTTGACACCGCACGCGGGCAGTACCTGGACACTGGCCACGAGGGGCTGGTCGATCGGCTTCCCGATCTGGGAGAGGAGGCGGATGTACATCTCTTCAATGCCGTCGACCTTCTTTACGCAGTCCTGGGCGATCTGGGTCGAGAGGAGGTTGTAGATCTTGCCGATGTGGTTGATCGGGTTCTTGCCGCTCGTTGCCTCCATGGACATCGGGCGGTTGGGGGTGATGAGCCCGTTGCAGCGGTTGCCGCGGCCTACCGAGCCGTCGTCTCCCATCTCGGCTGAGGTGCCGGTGACGGTCAAAAAGACACTCTTCTTCTTGATGTCGTCTGCGGTGTTGACATGGACAATGACCTTCCGCTTTGTTGTCTTCTTTGCGATTACCGTGATCTCCTCGTTGAGGATATCCATGTATTCAACGTATTCCCGGATGTCCTTGCAGTACCGGTCAACGATGGCGCAGGCAACGGTGAGAGTGATGGTGTTCCCGTCGCGGAGGCCCATGATCTTGATGTCCTGGCCGATGGCGGGGTACTTCTTCCTTAGTTTTGTATCGATGTAGTTCGCGCTGTTCAGGATGATGTTTTCCACGTCAGAAAACGGGGCGTGGCCGACACCGAACGAGGTGTCGTTCGATCGCGGAGCCTTGCCCTGGTTGGGCTTGAAAACGTCCCGAAGATCGGTGGAACCGGTCCCGAGCCGGCAGTCGATCATGATCTCGCGGTTCAGGTCAAGCTCGGGGAGGATCTTGTGGACGTACTTGTTGGCTGCCTCGACGGCAACGGCATCAGCGGGGACCTTGGTGCCGTTCCATTCCTTCGTCGCACGGCCGTCCAGGAGGACGTAGATGGGGCGGATCATCCGGCCGCCGCCGAACTTTGGTGCGGACTCGCCGGCAACAACTTCGCCCTGGTCGGTGTTGTGGTGGAGAACAACGCCGAACTCCTCAAGGTAAGTCTTGCAGAGGGCCTGGCTGATGGACTCTGCAATGCCGTCGGCAATGCTGTCGGGGTGGCCGAGGCACTTGCGTTCGGCAACTTCAATGCGCTGCTTTTCAAGAGGGATCTGGTCTAGTGCTTCGATCTGGATATTTCTTTTCATGAGTGTCCTCGTAGGCTTCGTTAGTATACATGGGAATGGTGTTGATATAACGATTTCCAATTATACAAGAAACGGGGGGATTATTATTACTGTTAGTAATCGGAAAACCGGCCCGGATCGTCGTAAACGCTGTACGAACAACACGATATAACCACAGGTGATTCCCGAAACAGTGCAGAACAAAAAAAGGAGAGAGAGCGTGCGAACCGGGCGAAATCCGGAACACTACCGCCGCAGGAACTTGTGGAGGATGGTCATCTCGCTGCCCTTCGGGGCCTTTTTGACCGGGGGTTTTGTCGGGACGGGCTTTTCCTCCTCGAAGTCTTCCTGATCGACCGGAACAGGCCGGTTCTCATGGCCCGGCGGGTCGGTCCTTGTCATCTTCTTTGTCAGCGTCGGGCTTGTGCGGGAGTGCGGGAGTGTCCTGCCCACGTTCAGCTTGGTCCCGCACCCCGGGCAGAAGTTTGCGGAGTGCGGCAGCTTCTTCCCGCAGTTGTGACAAAACTGCGGAGATGCCTCTTTTGGCTCGTCGCGTTCCGGTTTTCCGGTGACCGGGGCAGCCCTGCTCTCCTGGACAACCGGGCGCCGGGCCGGTGACAGGGCGGGTCCCTCTTCCACAACGGGGGAAGGCGGCTCAATCACAGTCTGCCGGACGGGCCGGGGGGAGACCGGGCCGGTCTGCCGGATGGCGGTCTTCATGGCAACCCTCATGGCAGACTGCACAGCAGGTTTTGCCACTGCCGGCTCCTCCGCTTCGTGGGAGACCGGGGGTTCCCGCTCGTAGGTGGTGGCGATGACCTGCCGGATCGGCACTTTCCGGGGCGGTACAACCGCAGGTTCCGGCGCAGGCGCCTCTTCCGGAACGGGTTCCTCTTCAGGAGCCGGGTAGGGTGAGAGCAAACGCTTTACCGGGGGCTGCCGTTCATGATCCTTCTTGACCGGCCGTCTCACCGGCTGGAGCTCGGGGCGGGGACGTGCACGCTCGGGAACGCGGATCGGTGCAGGCTCCTCCTCTTCCTCTTCACTATATTCCTCGTCGGAGATGGGCTCCTGCACCTTTGCCGGCGCGGGCCGCCGCTGGGGCTTTCGTGCCGGAGGGAATTCTTCTTCGGGCTCCTCTTCAGGGACAGGCTCCCGTGGCCGCGCTGCAGCGGGCCGTTTTCCGGGTTTCTTTGCCGGTGCCGGCTCCTCACCCTGGAGGAGGGTGATCCATTCATCGATCTCCGCGGACCGGTCCGTGCCACCCTGGACAAAGACCAGTTTCATGGTCTTAATCTCATCGTCTTCGGATTTGAGGGAGAGAACGAGCACGGGATCGGAACTCTCGGAGATTTCGACAATGCTTCCCACGATGGTGTCCCTTGAGACGTCTTTTGCCGTTACCTTGATCTTCTTTTCCTGCGTGTCGATCAAAAAGATACGCTGGTTGGTCAGGTAGGCGTGGAACGAGAATTTCTTGACAGCAACATTGAGTGCCCCGATCAGCACCTGCTCGCCGGGCTGGAGAACCGCAGAGAGACCGCCCTCTTCTTCGTCCTCTGACTCAGGATCCCCTGCCGGTGCCCGGGCTGCAGTCCCTTTGGGGGCAGCACCTGCCCGCGGCAGGGTAAACTTCCCTGCGTTTGCTGCCGCTCGCTCTTTTTTCCGGGTAATTTTACCGCCGCAATAACCGCATTCGGTGATATCATCCCGAAGGTTCATCCCGCAGTGAGGGCACTTCATCAAGGAAACTCCGCAAATTTATCGTACGGACTGGATAACTATATTGTTCTCATAAGATATGAAAAATACTCTGATCAGCGATCGGTTCATCAGGAGGAAGCTGCTGGGCTATTGGGGCGGGATGAGGGCACTGATGGCTGCGGTGACCTCGCGCCGTTCGGCCTCCTTCTCCGCGGGAAAGACGTATAACCCGGCCGTGTCCCGGCTGGTGCAGAGCAGGGCATTGACCCGGCAGCGCTCCATATCTCCCGAAAGGAGGCAGTCGTCCGGCCCGATCCGTGCAAACCGGCCGGTGATTGTCACGGAGACCGGCTCCGGGGAGTCAAGCACGTGATACAGCCCCCGGTTTACAGCAACGATCAGCACGCCACGTTTCCCGGTCTCTCCTGAGTTTCCCGTCATGATAGTGCCGTACCGCTCATCGCCGTGCTGGTGGAGAAATTCGCGGTAGAACGGGTCGTGCCGCTCCTTGAGCTGCGAGAGGAAGAGGCCGGCCTTTAAGGGGAGGTAGCGGGAGTACTTCGCGTTGACCGGTTCCTTCAGGTGCTGGAACGCCGGCAGTTCTAAGAGCTCGCCAAGGGTCCGCTGCACCCGGAAGAACGCATCCCCTTTCACGCTCCCGACAACCTTTATGGGGACAGGCCGGAAGTAGATCGTCTTTCCCAGGACCGGGACCACAAGCGTCCCATCCTTCATCGCGGTTAACGTGACCGGTGCGGCTGGCAGGGGCCTGGGAGGCTGCTTTTCTACCATACGGGCTTTGGCAGGGGCGACTTTTCCCCCCGGTGCCGTGCCCCGTGCAAGGAGAGCCCACTCCTGTGGGGAGTGCGTTGTGTCCAGGTGCTTCTTCCAGAGGGGATCGCGGATATGGGCAATGGATACCAGCCGGAACGCTGGGCCGACCGGTATGAACTTTGCCCCACAGTGCGAGCATTCGATGATGAAGTCCGTATGGGGGATCCCGAAGAGCTGTTTTCCCACGATCTTCGAGAGGATCCCGGTCCGGCAGACCGGGCAGAGGTCCATCCACGAGACCGACGACCCGTCCGCTCCTCCAGCGAGCCGGACCGAGGGGGCGAGCGTTGACGCGATGTGCCAGGTCCAGGGAGGGAGGAGGCGGATTGCCCGCCGTGGCCGGTGTATCTGGCGGTCGATGACCTCAGTCATCTCCGCGATCCCCGCACTGCAGAGGACCTCTGCGATCACCGGGACGACCGTTTTTCCCGTAACCCGCAGGCGCTCCTCAAGGGCAATGTCAAGGCCGGATGACACGCTCCCGGCCAGGGAGTCGCGAGGCGTGCTGAGGGCAAGGGTCCGGGTCGGCTCGGCGTTGAGACATTCCATGGTTACGCCGACCAGCTCGCCCGTGACATGAACGCCGCCCCGTAAAAACGGGAGCTGCGAGACATGCTGTGTCACGGTACTGCAGGCATGGGCAAATAACTCGGGCGGGATGGGAAGAAACTGGGGGGAGGACATGGTGTTTGCGACAGATCCATTGTCACGGGAACACAATAACCGTTCGGGTGCTGAAGGGGGGGGGCCGGCAACGATACTGCGACAGGGGATGCTGCTCCTGCAGGCGGCGGGCCGGAATCCCTCATGAGGCCCCCGCATACTGCCGGTAGTGCCGGTGAGAGACGATCGCAAGGGTATTTGCGCTGTTCGTCCCATGAACACCTATGGACGATGCCGGCAGGTGGGACGAAGCGCTTGATTCGTTCGTGCACTCGTACACCGGGGACGGGACGCGGATCGATTCGTCCCGGATCCAGCCGGGGATCACCGCGTTCCTGGTCCGCTCCTTTGATAAGGAATCGCTCCAGTTCAGCTTCCCGCTTATCGTTCAGCGTGACGTTCTTACCGAAACATCGCTCGACCCGGCCGGCGTGGACGGTGCTGCTGCTGCCCTGATCGAGCGGGTGAAGGAGCGGGCAGAGAACGTGCCGGCCCTGGGCCCGCTGTACGGGAAGGGTATCCCCGGCTCGCAGCGGTACCGCGACACCATCGAGCCCTACACGGTCATCCATTCCGACGAGGCGCTGGCCTCGCATCTCTGGAAAGCCAATGCCCGTAACTTCTGCGATCGCGAAGGCGTCCACCTGATCCTCCGGGGTGCCATCCCCTGCCCTGACGGAGATGGGAGGAGGCAGGTTGCGGACACACTCGGCGGCCTTGCGGACGCGATCGGGAAGATTGTTGAGAAGACACCGACACGAGTCGTGGAGGCCTCATGGCTCGCGTCGCTCGACCAGAAACTGCTCCGGCAGGGACTTATTGAGCGGGGCCTTGTATCATTTGTGGCAGACGGGGCGAAACTTGCCCGGACGCTGACGCACCACCGCTGTTTCTTCCGGGTCGCCGGCCCCAAGACCGGCGTGAACATCCCCTTCCGCTGTCCGGTGGAACTTGAACCGGTTGAGCTTGGGCTCCCGGCCTCGGGCGGGACCGTGACCGGCCTCGGGATACGCCAGCGGGAGGTGCTCGCGATTGCGGGTTCGAACGCCCAGGGCAAGAGCACGTTCCTGGAAGGGATCCTTGCCGGCATGGACGACCATGCACCGCACGACGGAAGGGAGCTGGTTGTCACGGCACGGGGCGCCTGCACGGCGGAGTCAACCACCATGGGCCTTGCCGGTGCCGACATCAGCATGTTCTTCTCCGCCCTCCCGCCCGGCGTGAGCGGCACGGTCCGCTCGGTGCACGGTATGGGGAGCGGCTCGATGACCATGGCCTGGCAGGTCCAGTCTGCCATCGCCCGCCATGCCCCGCTCCTCATCATCGACGAGGACCACGCCGCCCCGAACCTGCTCGTGAAGAGCTGCCTCCAGAAAGAAGAGATCACGCCACTTTCCGAGATCCTGTTCCATGACCGCACGAAGATGGGCGAGACCGCGCTCGTCTTTGCCGCCTGCGCCATGGACACGCTGATCGCCCGTGCCGACCGGATCATGGTGCTCGACCGGCACGAGGCCTCGGCGATCGATACCGGTGCGTTCCGGGCAATGCTTGCAGCTTCGCTCCGGAAGACCGCAGACGGGCTGCAGTGATCTGCAGCACAAACAAAACATAAATCCCAGACAACCCCACGTGAGGATACGGATGACAGAAAGACGCTGGTTCTCCTTCGCCCTCCCGCTCATGACACTCCTTCTCTGTGCACTGGTCCTTGCCGCCGGTTGCACGCAGCAGGCCCCTGCACCGCCGGCGCCCGACCCGGTACGGGAGCTGAGCGCTGCCTGGCCTCCGCCCGGCGAAATCCTTGAGGTGAATGGCAGCAGGATGCACATCCGGTGCACGGGAACCGGCAGCCCCGTCGTTGTTCTGGAAGCCGGCGCAACGGATATCTCCCTCTCCTGGGCAAAGGTCCAGCCGGGTGTCGCAAATTTCACCCGGGTCTGCTCCTATGACCGGCAGGGATACGGGTGGAGCGACCCGCTCGAAGGGAATGTCACTGCACGGGATGTGACCGGGCGGCTGCATTCTCTCCTCGGTGCTGCGAACATCAGCCCGCCCTACGTCCTTGTCGGACATTCGCTGGGCGGGGAGTACGTGCGGTATTATGCAACCCGGTACCCTGATGACATAGCGGGCATTGTGCTCGTGGATCCCGGGTCCGAGTGGCAGATGGTACGGACAGGTGAGAACTTCACCCGCGAACAGGAGGCAGCCATCCACACTGCCGCTCTTGGTATCCGGTCCATGGGGAAGATCGCAGAGAACGGCACGCTTGCTGTCAACCTCTCCCTGGTGCCGGTGGATCCCCGCCTTCCCCCGTATGAGTTCCACGCCTACCAGGCACTCCTTGCAACCCGGCCGTACTTCTGGGACGCCCGGGCAACGGAAGCAGAGAGCGCATTCTCTGTCTTCACCGACCTGCAGCAGGCACAAATCTCCCTGCCAGAAAACATCCCGCTTATCGTAATCTCAGCGGGAAATGAGATGCAGTTCTCTAAAGACCCTGTCGCAAACGCGTACGCCAACACCGTTTTCAGGACGCTCCAGAAGGAGATGGCCCGCGAATCGGCGAACGGTACGTACCGTGTTGCACCGGATACCACGCACTACGTCCAGCTGGACCGGCCCGATATTGTTATTGATGCGATCCGCTCTGTTGTCGATGCTGCCCGCAGCAGAGAGCACATGTATGCATTTTTTATCGGATCGAGACAGTATCCGTCTATCGTACCAGAGGGATACCCAGAATGCCGGACAGATCCAGTTTCCAGAACCGTACTGCCAGCGCGACCATCCTTGTCATCATCGTCGTTATTGCCCTGTGCATCCTGACAGCCGGGTGCGTATCACCACAGCAGGCACCGGCAACAACGACAAAGGCTGTCCCGGCAGCGGACGCCGGTATCCGGATCATCACCGAAGAACTGCCGCCGTTCAACTATGCCGGCGCGGATGGAAAGGCGACAGGCCAGTCAACGGAGGTTGTTCACGCGATCCTCTCCCGGCTCAACCAGACGGCAACCATAGAGATCCTGCCCTGGAGCGAGGGGTATGCCGCTGCTCTTGCCGGGCCGGGGGTTGCCCTGTATTCAACCGGACGAACCGGGGAGCGTGAGAACCTTTTCAAATGGGTAGGCCCGGTCACAGCCTATGACTTCACCTTCTATAAACGGAACGGGTCGGACATTGAGCTGTACAGTGTCGAGGCCGCGGGAAAAACCGGAACAATCGGCGTTGTCAGCGAGGATGCCCGGCACCAGTTCCTGAAGCAGAACGCCATTACCAATGTCGTGACCTGCAACACCGATGCAGAGTGCCTCCGGCTCCTGCTCGACAACAAAACCGATCTCTGGTTCGGCAGTTCTGTAAATGCCCCCTCTGTTGCTGCAAACGCGGGAGTCAGTCCCCTCTCGTTTACCAAAGTTTACACGGTCCGGACCGTTCCCATGTATATTGCATTCAGCAAGGATACCCCCGACCATGTTATCGCAGAGTGGCAGGATGTACTTGATGCGATGAAGCGTGATGGGACCTATGATACAATCCGGAACAAGTACGGACTGGACACCGGTGCCGCGAATGCAGCACCGGCATCTCCCGCTGACCAGGCGGACCTGGTACTGACGCATGTCATTTCCGGTACAGACACGCGGCTAGTAGGAATCCTTCACCTGTACCGTGTCCTTGTCCTGACCCCGGAGGTGAAATCCCAGGACTGGCAGAAGATCCGCCCCCTCCTTGCAAACCTGGAGAACAGCGAGCCGGATGTCCGCACCTGGTATGCCCATACCGACGGCTCCTACTATACGGTCAGTGACGGGCTGACGAATGCGAATCTCAAAGCCCGGCCATACTTCCCGGTAGTTCTGTCGGGAAGAGAATCCGTGGGGACGTTTATCGTGGGGTATACCACCGGGAAGAACTCCGCGGTTGTGGCTGTGCCGGTACGGGAGAACGGGAACGTGAACGGGGTTCTGGGTGGATCCCTCTATGTTGATAGTGTGGCCGACTCGCTCAGGAGCGAGATTCCGGCACCGTTTGTCTTTTATGCCATCGACAATGAGGGAAACATAGCCATCCATTCGGAGAAGGGACAGATCGGCCGTGACAGCGCCACAATCGGCCCTGGCACATCCTTTGGCAGGGCACTGGCACAGATCCGGAACCAGGAGAGCGGGTCTACTGCCTATGAGGATGGCGGGATATCCTACCAGGCAGTGTTCCGGACTTCCCCGCTTACCGGGTGGCGTTTTGTGGTGGCATGGCCGGATTCCGGCTCTGCCCCGTAAATCCTCTTTTTCCCTTCGATACGGGATTGTCCATCCGGCACAGAAAGAATAACAGGAACAAAAAAAGGGAGCCGGGCTCTTTTCAGCACCCGCACCGGAACAGTTCCCGCACCATCTCCGGGATCTCCGATACGCGGGATGCCACCGGCACGCCGTGCTTTTTGAGCCGGGCGATCTTGGACTTTGCATCGCCCTCGCCACCCTCGACAATGGCCCCGGCGTGGCCCATCCGCTTGTCGGGCGGTGCCGAGACGCCGGCAATATAGGAGACGATCGGGAGGTCTGTGCAGGTGGCCCCCTCCTCTTCGAGGTTCCCTCCCACCTCCCCGATCAGGACAACGGCCTTTGTCTCCGGGTCCTTCTCGAAGCGCTGCATCACGTCAACGAACGTCTGCCCGATGACCGGGTCACCGCCGATACCGACCACTGTGCTCTGGCCGATGCCGGCACGTGTCAGCTCGTCCACGACCTCGTAGGTGAGCGTGCCCGACCGGGAGATAACCCCCACGTGGCCCCGGGTGAAGAGCCCCGACGGCATGATCCCCATCTTCACCTCACCGGGCGAGAGGAGCCCGGGACAGTTGGGGCCGATTACGCTTGCGCCCTCCATCCGTGCGTAGGCTACCGCCTTCATGGTGTCCTGCACGGGGATGTGCTCCGTGATGCAGACAATGGTGTCGATGCCGGCGTTCGCCTCCTCCATAATGGCATCGGCAGCCGCTCCCGCGGGCACGAAGATGACGGCAGCACCGATGTCGTGCTCCTTCATCGCGTCCTTCACGGTGTTGTACACGGGGACGCCATGCACCTGCTGGCCGCCTTTGCCGGGTGTTACACCGGCCACGACGCCGCGACCACCCACCTGCTTCGCGTACGCGTTCATCAGGCCGATATGGAACTCGCCCTGCTTGCCGGTGGCGCCCTGCACGAGGACGCCGGTCTTCTTGTCGCCGTAGATCATGCTGTGACCTCCACGGCCTTCTTGACCACGAGGTCCATGGTGTCCAGCATCTCGTACCCCTTCTCCGAGAGGAGGCGCCGGCCCTCGGCCTCGTTCGTGCCCGCAAGCCGGACAATGACCTTCTGCGGGATCTCCGCAGCGATGATGCCCTTTGCCACCTCGTCGCACTTGGTGATGCCGCCCAGCAGGTTGACGACGATGACTTTGACAGTGGGGACGCTTGCGACAAGCCGGACCGCGTTCTTCACGCGCTCGCTCTCGGCCCCGCCGCCCACGTCCAGGAAGTTTGCCGCCTTCCCGCCATAGTACTCGATGAGGTCGAGGGTCGCCATGGTGAGCCCGGCGCCGTTCCCGATGACGCCAATCTTCCCGTCCAGCTCAACATACGAGAAGCCGTGCTTCTCCGCCTCGCGTTCACGCTCCGAGAGGTCGCGGTTGACCGTGATCCCCTGCCGGCCAAGGGCATTGTCGTCCACAATGATCTTCGCATCCGCGGCAAAGATCCCGTTGGGCGTTGAAACGAGTGGGTTGATCTCGGCAAGGAGGGCATCCTTTTCGATGAAGACCTTGTAGAGCTTGTTGATGACCGGGCCGATCTCCTTTGGTGCACTGCCAAGGAGTTCGCGGATCAGGAACGGGGGCAGGTCCTTCATGAGCGGGTTTGCCACGACTTTCCGGATCAGTTCGGGGTGCTCCTTTGCCGTAATCTCGATCTCGACCCCGCCGGCCTCGGTGAAGAGGATGAGCGGCTGCCGGGATGAGCGGTCGACCGTGATGGAGAGATAGTACTCATGTTTTATGTCGAGCTTTTGCTCGGCAAGGACCTCCTTCACGGGCAGGCCCTTGATCTGCTTCCCGAAGAGCTCCTTTGCCACCTTTGTGCCGCTCGCCTTATCGGCCATCAGGATACCGCCGGCCTTGCCCCGGCCGCCGACATCCACCTGGGCCTTCAGGACGAATGCATCGCCGAGCGCAGCGAGATGGGGGGTGAGTTCGTCGGGCGATCGGATCAGGATTCCGGCAGGGACGGGGATCCCGGCCGCCTTTATGACATTCTTTGCCTCGTGTTCACGGAGTTTCATGGCTGTTTCCCCAGCTCAAGGCCGAGCTGCATGGCTTTCAGGTTTAAGTCCTCGGTTCCTTTCGGCACGGAATCGAGGATGGCTTTCTTTAACGATTCTTCGCTCACGACATGCGTTGCGGAGACGAGCGCCCCGAGCATCACGATGTTTGCGACAATCACTTTGAGGGTCGCCTTTGCCTCCCCGGTTGCCGGAATCTCGATGTATTTGCACTTCGGGCGGGAGTGGACAAGGGTCGAGTCGATGAGCATGATCGCCGACTCCTGGGCGGAGGCGCCGTACTTCTCGAAGCCCTCCTGTGACATGATGACGTAGATGTCGGGGACCGCGACCTTGGGGTACAGGATCTGCTCATCGTCGATAACAACCTGGCTCATCGAGGCCCCGCCCCGGGCCTCGGGCCCGTACACCTGTGTCTGGACAGCGAACTTGTTGTCGTACATCACCGCGGCCCTGCCGATGATGACAGCCGAGAGGATGATTCCCTGGCCGCCAAAGCCCGAGAACCGGATCTCGTGCCTCATGGCTTTACCCCCATCGCGGGCCGGTTCCGCTTCGTGAGCTCACCGACCACGAACATATCATCAGGTACTGGCTGGCCCTGGTCGAGCAGGCGGTCGCGTTTCGCCTTCAGGAGCGAGTGGGCCTTTAAGAACTCGACGTGGTCCATGACCTGCCGGAACTTGTTCCGGCGCCCGAACGCCGTGGGGCACTGGACCAGCACCTCGATGAACGAGAAGCCCGGGGTCTCGAGGCCGACCTTCACGGCCTTCTCGAGCTCCTTGACATGGTACGAGGTCCAGCGGGCAACGTAATTTGCCCCTGCTGCGGTTGCAAGCTCACAGAGGTCGAAGGGCGGCTCGGCGCAGCCGTAGGGCGTTGTTGAGGAGAGGCACTTTAACGGAGTGGTCGGGCTCCCCTGCCCGCCGGTCATGCCATAGATCTGGTTGTTCATGCAGACCACTGTCATGTCGATGTTCCGCCGGCAGGCATGGATGAAATGGTTGCCGCCGATAGCCGCAAGGTCGCCATCGCCCGTGAAGACCACGACATTGAACGCGGGCTTTGCCATCTTGACGCCGGTGGCAAACGCGAGCGCCCGGCCATGGGTGGTGTGGAGCGAATCGGTGAGGATGTAGCCCGGTGCACGCGAGGAGCAGCCAATCCCGGAAACGAAGACGGTGTCCTCCTTCTTCCAGCCCATCTGGTCGACCGCCGCAAGCGTACAGTTGATGATCGTCCCGTTGCCGCAGCCGGCGCAGTAGATGTGGGGGAGCCGGTCCGTGCGGAACCACTCGTCGTAGCTCATGCCTTTTCCTCCAGCACCTTCACCAGTTCCGCGGGCGTGTGCAGCTCCCCGCCCAGTTTCGGGATGGGGACAACCGGCACGGTCACGTGCCGCTCGATCTCGCGGGAGATCTGCCCGAGGTTCATCTCAGGGACGAAGAAGCGTTTGGCGTTTTTGAATTCTAGAAGCGCTTTCTCCGGGAACGGCCAGACCGTCCGGATCCGGAGGAAGCCGACATTCTTGTCCTTCTTGTCATGCATCACCTGCATGACCGTGCGGACCGGGCCGCCGTAGGCAACAAAGACCTGCTCCGCGTCCGGGTTGACGATGTCATAGTCCGCGATCTCATCGCGGGCATTCTCGATCTTGTCCACGAGCCGCTTCACGAGCGCCATGTGCAGCGGGGGGTTCGTTGCGGCCGGGTAGCCGCGCTCGTCGTGCGTCAGGCCGGTCACGTGGACGTGCTGGCCCGTGCCGAATGTAGGGAATCCCGGGATGAGGTCCGGATCGGTGACCTTGAACGGGGGGTTTCCGGGCACAAAGGGTTTCCTGCCGGTCTTTTCCACTGAATCGGGAATAAGGATCTTTTCCCGCATGTGCCCGACAGTCTCGTCCGCCATAAGAAAGACCGGGACCCGGTACTTATCCGCGAGGTTGAAGGCCTTCACCGTGAGCTCGAACATCTCCTGCACGGTTGCCGGGGAGAGGGCGATGATGGCGATGTCGCCGTGGGAGCCGAACCGGACCTGCATCATGTCGCCCTGTGCCGACATGGTGGGCTGGCCGGTGGAGGGGCCGCCCCGCTGGACATTGACCACAACGCAGGGCGTCTCGGTCATGATGGCAAACCCGATGTTCTCCATCATGAGCGAAAACCCGGGCCCGCTCGTCGCGGTCATGGCGCGGGCGCCGGTCCAGGACGCCCCGATGATCGAGGCCATGCTCGCGATCTCGTCCTCCATCTGGATGAAGACCCCGCCTTTTTTGGGGAGCTTCGCCGCCATGTGCTCGGCCACTTCCGTGGATGGCGTGATCGGGTACCCGCCGAAGAAGGTGCACCCGGCAGCGAGCGCCCCCTCGGCGCAGGCCGTGTTGCCCTGCCAGAATTCAGTGCGTGTCAATATTCAATCGCCACCTTGTGCGGTTCATAGGGTTCTTCCTCGACCCAGTGGATCGCCTGGTCGGGGCAGGTAAGCTGGCAGACCCCGCAGAGCTGCCTCCCGTAGAGATTGCGGAGCCGGCAGTTGGCGCAGCGCTCGGGCCGGTCCAGTTCGGGCACAGCTACCCCCTTGCGGTTCAGCTTCTTTCCCTCCCGGAAAATCTTGTACGGGCAGACTTTGGTGCAGAGATTGCACCCCTTGCAGCGGTTCTCGTCGATGGAGAGCTTCATGGATCGGAGTCCTGTCGTAGTACTTATACGGGAACTGTTACAAAAAACCTGCTCATATTGTCACTTCAGCGGCACGATCCCGGCTCATACTTCCCGAACGCCTCGTCCGCCTTCTTTCGGGCCGCCTCGAAGATGTCGTTTCCACAAGAATCGATCCCCACCACGAGCGGGAGCCGGTCGAGCGCAATGGCCCAGACCGCCTCGGCCATGCCAAGGTCCTCGTAGTATACACCCTTTAAGGTCATGCGGGTCGAGGCCAGCGCTGCACACCCGCCGGTAAACGCAAGGTACACGCCCTTTCCCTTCAGCTGGTTGCGCACGGTCGCTCCCATGCCTCCCTTGCCGATGAATGCCCGGACGCCCTTATCAATGAGGAACCCTTCCATCTCGTTCATCCGGGCGGAGGTGGTTGGCCCGGCTGCTATGACTTTGCCATCCTGGATGACGGGCCCGCAGTGGTAGATAACCGCCCCTTTCGGGTCGAACGGGATCCCGTCATTCATCATCCGGAGGTGGGCCTCGTCCCGTGCAGTGTACACGATCCCCGAGAGTTCGACATGGTCGCCGGCCCTGAGTTCCAGAACCTCATCGCCAAGCGGGGTCGTGAGGTTGATAAGGTTTGCCGTCACAGCCTCACCTCCACGGTCGCGTGCCGGTTGGCCCAGCACTGGATGTTGACCGCCACCGGCAGCGAGGCCGTGTGGCAGCCGGCGGTCTTCACTTTTACCGCAAGGGCGGTGAAGTCCCCGCCAAGGCCCATGGGCCCGATGCCGAGTTTGTTGACGGCACAGAGGAGCGACCGCTCGAAATCCGTCATCCGGTCAACCGGCTCGAGCAGCGCCTCTTTTGCGAGGGCCGCAGCGCCATCGAACGTGCCGCCAATCCCGACACCGATAATTATGGGGGGGCACGGGCGGGAGCCTGCAAGGTACACGGTCTCGACCACGAACGTTTCGATCTGGTCCTTCTGCGACGGGAGGAGCATCGCGGTCCGCGACATGTTCTCCGCGCCGGCACCCTTCGGGAGTACCGTGACCGTGAACTTCTTCCCGGGCTTCACATGGATGGCCGGCATTCCTGCGCCGGTATTATCGTCCGTATTGTGCCTGGTGAGCGGGTCCACCACGTTGGGACGGAGGGGGATCTCCTTCGTTGCCCTCCGTACGCCTTCCGCAACCGCATCATACAGCTCCTGCGTGAGCGGCACATGGGGCGGGATAGTGAGGTAGATAACCGGGACCCCGGTGTCCTGGCACATCGGAACGCCACGTTCCCCGGCAATTTTGATGTTGTGCAGGATGTTGGCAAACTCCGCCTTCGCAACCGGGTTCGTCTCGGCACGGGCAGCGTCCCCTATCACCTTCAGTACATCCACCGGCAGGTGGATGACGGCCTCGCAAAACGCTGCGAGCGTGGCGGAGGCAAGCGCTGCATTGATACGATCGGGGTCCGGGGACTGCATTCAGATATACTGGGGGGCGGGGGGTAATATAGAGATCGGGGTCAGGTCTCCACGGTGATGGCATCGACCCCGAGGTTCAGGAGCGGGCCGTCCGGTGAAGGGTACGCCATGCCACGGAGGAACTCGGCGGTCCGGGCACGGGTGACCGCTTCAAGCGAGCCGGCTTCGACCATCAGCGAGAACGTGATCAGTTCGTTCATCAGGTGCCCGTTTTCCGGCCGGAAGATCTCACCGGCCCGGAGGAACCCGGGGAGGTACGTGACCGCATGCGGGATACTGTGCTTTTCAAGGATGTCCCGGATCTGCCAGCTGGTAAAGAAGGGGTTCGTTATCCGGTTTTTCGGGAGGATGTCGCGGTGCATGAGGTTAAGGACCGTGCAGAAATTGGTCGGGGTTCCGTTGTAGATGATCACGTTTCCGCCCGGCCGTGCAAGACTGATTGCATGGAGAAGGTATGGTTCGGGATCCGGCAGGAAGCAGTACGTGCTGTGGGAGAGGAGGACTATGTCGAATTTTTTTCCGGGATCTGTCTGTGGCGTGAAACATTCCGGCACTATGGTTATCGCTACCGGATATTTTTCCTGGAATTTTTCCTTCGCTGCTTCCAGGTTCCTGACGTGATCGGGCGAGGGTTCGATTGCCGTATACTGCCAAACCGGCACCCGGCTCTTATCAAGGATTGCTGCGATGAACTGCCCGGTGCCGGCACCGATGTCGAGAAGCGAGAAACCCTGCGGGAATTTTTTCTCTGAAACGTCAAGGAAATGCCGGAGCATGAACGGGTATTCCTCCGAATAGCGTTCAAGAAGATGGAACCCTTCGATGTACCGCTCGAACGTGATGCACTGCATAGGTGGATGCTTTCTTTGCCGGGCATATGAACGCTTTGCCCGGGATCGGGTGTGTACGACACTACACGATGATCAGGAGGACAGATGTACTGCCGTTCCGGTCCGGACATGTTCTTCCGGCACGACCACCAGAACAGGCCTTCTTTTCACCGGACCCGTACCATTCCCTGCCCCGGAATCCGGCACCACAGAAAACGCTATATCAGAATGCGAACATGGTTGAACTATGCCGGACAGGATACGGGCTCTGTACGTAGATGACGAGCCCGGACTCCTTGAAGTTGGCCGGCTTTTTCTCGAGGAGTCCCCCGAGTTCAGTGTCGAAACTGCGGTGTCCGCACAAGCTGCCCTCGATTCTCCCGCTATTGCCTCCTGCGACGCCATCATCTCGGATTACCAGATGCCGGGCATGGACGGGATCGCATTTTTAAAAGCGGTCCGAAAAAAATACGGCGACATCCCGTTCATCCTCTTTACGGGAAAAGGGCGCGAGGAGGTGGTGATCGAAGCCATCAACAACGGGGCCGATTTCTACCTCCAGAAAGGCGGGGACCCGACCGCGCAGTTCGCGGAGCTGGCGCACAAGATCCGGCAGGCCGTAAGCCGGAGAAAAGCGCAGCAGGAACTGGTAGCCGTATACCAGCAGATCACGGCGTCTGAGGAGGAACTCCGCGGCCAGTACGATGAACTTGTAAGGGGGGAGCAGCGGATCCGCGAGAGCCAGGAGCGCTACGGGAGCATCATCGAGAACTCTCCCTATGGCATGCACTTCTACGAGCTGGACCCGGTCCGCGGGCTCGTCTTTACCGGGGCGAATCCTGCTGCCGACCGGATCCTCGGGATAAGCCACGAACCGCTGGTGGGAAAGCCCCTCCTTGAGGCGTTCCCTGGTCTTGTTGGAACAGAGGTCCCCGAACGGTACCGCGAGGTAACAGAGTCCGGGACTCCCTGGCATACCGAGCAGATGATCTACGACAAGGGCAGGATACACGGGGCCTTTGCCGTCACGGCCTTCCGCCCGGCACGTGGCTCCATGGCCGCAATGTTCGTGGATATCACCGACAGAAAAAAAGCCGAGATGGAACGGCAGGAGAGCGAGGAGCGGCTCCGGAACTTCATGGACTCGGCAACGGACGCATTCTCGATCTGGGATGCCCGCCTCAACCTTGTTGACATGAACCGGGTCGCTCTCTCCTACCTCCCGGAAGGGACACGAAAAGAGGATGTCATCGGCAGGAACTTGAACGAGTTCCTCTCCGGGGAAGGCGAGTGGGGTTCGATCGAACGGTACCGCGAGATCATAACGACCGGTGCCCCGCTCACCGGAACAGAGAAAATGTCGGAACCGGCTACCGGGACGCGCTGGCTAAGCGTGAAATGTTTCCGCGTAGGCGATGGCCTCGGGATCATGACCACGGATGTCACAAGGGAGAGGGCCGCAGAGGAGCGGCTCCGCGAGGCATACGAAAAACTCACTGCTTCCGAGGAAGAGCTGAAGCAGCAGTACGGGGAACTTGCCTCTGCACAGGAAGCACTGCAGGAAAGCCGGCAGCAGATGGCAGAGATAGCGGACACAGTCCCGGGGGTTGTCTTCCAGTCCCGCTTCAGTCCCGGAGCGAAAGAGGCGTTCACGTTCATCAGCAGCCGTGGACCCGAGGTCTTCGGGATCAGTGCCAATCCCGGGGAATTTTCAAAACAGTTCTTTGTGCAGGTCGACCCCCGCGACCGGGAGCTGCTGGTCCGTTCGATGCGTGACGCCGTTGAGAAGGTGGTGCCCTGGGAGTTTGAAGGCCGGTTCACCAGGCATTCGGGAGAGGAGATATGGTTCCAGGGGCTTGCCCGGCCCGTCCGGAAAGCATCCGGACTGTACTACACGGGAGTCCTGCTGGACATCACTGCGCGCAAGCGGGCAGAGGAGGCACTGCGCGAGAGCGAGGAGAAATACCGGTGTCTCGTTGTGAACGCGACCGAAGCCATCTTCATCCTCCAGGACCGGCACATGGTCTACGCCAACCCGCGGATGGCCGAGCTGCTCGGTGTCGCCGCGGGGGACCTTCTTAAACACTCGTTTTTGGATTTTGTCTGGCCCGCTGACCGGGCACTCGTGCTGGACCGTTACACCCGGAGGATGGCCGGCGAGGACGTCCCGACAAACTACGATTTCCGGATGACCGGGCCGGAAGGGAAGCTGCTCTGGGTGCATATCTCGATTGCTAAGGTGACCTGGCAGCAGAAGCCGGCAACCTTAAACCTCCTCACCGATATCACGGAGCGGAAAATTGCCAACGATGCTCTCCAGGAGGCGGGACGGAAGCTTTCGCTCTTAAACAGCCTGACCCGGCACGACATCAGGAACCAGCTCATCACGCTGCAGGGGTTCACCCAGTACGCAAAAAAGAAGGAGCAGGACCCGGCCATTGCGGGGTATCTCGAAAAGATCAACTCATGCGCAACCCTGATCCGCGGGCAGATCGAGTTCATGAAGACCTACCACGAACTGGGCGTGAACTCGCCGTCATGGCACCCGCTGGATAAGGTCGTGAAAAAGGCCTGCATAAAAGAGCTGCCCTGCCGCAACCTCTGTTCCGGAACCGAAATCTTCGCTGACCCGATGCTGGAGAAGGTCTTTTTTAACCTCTTTGACAATGCTCATCGCCACGGGGGGCACGCAACGGAGGCGATTGTCCGCTGCGAGACAACCGGGGATGACCTCACCATCATCGTGGAGGACAACGGGACCGGGATCCCGGATGACGAAAAAAAGAAGATCTTCGAAAAGGGATTAGGGAAGAACACGGGCTTTGGCCTCTTCCTGGCAAAGGAGATCCTTTCCATCACGGGGATCACGATACGGGAGACCGGGACACCGGGGAAGGGCGCACGGTTCGAGATCCTCGTTCCCCGCGAGTACTGGCGGAGGGAGGGTGCGTGAGAGGCAGATTTCCATCGTTTGCGAAGAACTGCTCTCCGCCGCTATGAAAATACCTGACAGAAACTGTTATTATATACAAATTAGTATTCCCTGATACCCATGAGCCTCCAGTCCCGCGTCCTTGTCCTGTATCTCTGCATCGCCGTGCTGGTGCTCGTCCTCATCGGCGGGGTGCTCCCCGCAACCCTGCACAAGCAGAACCTTGACACCATCTCCGCCGATTCCATCAGCCAGCTCCGGCACATTGATTTTGCTCTCACCACCTTCATCGATGAGGCAAAGCACGACGTTGCCGAGCTCGCGCTCAACGAGGAGGTCCGGACGCTGGACGACACGGGGTTCACGCAGTTTTTGAATGCCTCCGAGGATACCTTCCGGTATTCCTACGGCGAGAAGGAACTCGCGATCATCGCTGTCCTGAAAGGCTACCAGGTCTCCCACCCGTACGTCAGCTCGGTATACATGGGCCGGGAGAGCGGGGCGTTCGTGCGGTCGTTTCCCCGGCTCCCCACGGCTTATGACCCCCGCGAGCGCCCGTGGTACATCCTTGCAAAGGAGCACCCCGGGCAGGTCTCGGTAACGGAGCCCTACAAGGCAGTGACAACAGATGATGTGAACATCGGGATCGTGACCCCGCTCCAGCACCCGGACGGGACTATCTACGGCGTTGTTGGCGCGGACATCACGCTCGTTAACCTGACCAGTTACATCACCTCGGTCGGGCAGGTGGGAGGCAGGGAGATGATCCTCACGGACGGGAAGGGGACGATCCTTGCCGCAGGGGACGCCGCGCTGCTCTACCACCCGGTGAGCGATATCCTCGGCGACAAGGCTCCCGCGTTCCTGTCTTCCCGGGAAGGGGTGCTTGTCCTCGACGGATCGTACCTGATGTACTATACCTCACCGGAGCTGGGCTGGAAGATCGGGACGTTCGTTCCCTTCACTACAATCGAGGAGGAGATCAATGCGTCCATCCAGCGGATCCTCTTCTTCGTGCTCCTGGCTCTCGTCCTGCTCAGCGTCATCACGATCCTTGCCCTCCGCTACACGGTGATCCGGCCGCTTTCTGCCCTGACCGAAGTGAGCCAGAGGATCGCGGAGACCGGTGACCCGGAGCAGGAGATCGAAGTCACCGGCACCGGCGAGATCGCGACCCTGTCACAATCGTTCCGGGCAATGGTGGAGAAGATCCACAGCGAGAAGATGGGACGGGAGCAGGCCCTCCTCCAGCTCGAGGCCTACCGCGACCACCTCGAAGAGATCGTTTTAGAACGGACCCGCGAGCTGGCAACGGCAAAGGAGGCTGCCGAGTCGGCCGACCGCCTCAAGTCCGCCTTCCTTGCCACGATGTCGCACGAGCTCCGGACACCGCTCAACTCGATCATCGGGTTCTCGGGCGTGCTCGAACAGGAGCTGGCCGGGCCGCTCAATGACGAGCAGAAGAAGCAGCTGGCAATGGTCTCGGAGAGCGCAGAGCACCTGCTCGCCCTGATCAACGATGTTTTAGACATCTCGAAGATCGAGGCCGGCCAGCTGAAGGTCGAAGCCGGGGCCGTGGAGATCGGCCCGCTGCTTGAGAAGGCCGTCCGTACGGTGAAGCCGCTTGCAGAGGCAAAAAACCTCACGCTGGACCTGGAGATTGACCCGGAGGCGGGGCCGGTAATCGCGGACAGCCAGCGTGTCGAGCAGGTGCTCTTAAACCTCCTCTCGAATGCCATCAAGTTCACCGACAAGGGATCGGTCCGTGTCCGCTGCACGGCTGAGGGGGCCATGGTCCGGATCAGTGTCACGGACACGGGGATAGGGATTCAGAAAGACTACCTGGAGCGGCTGTTCAAACCGTTCACGCAGATCGAGACCGGCCTTTCACGGAAGTACGAGGGCACCGGCCTCGGTCTTTCGATCTCAAAGCGGCTGGTCACCCTGATGGGAGGAGAGATTATGGTTGAAAGCGAGCCGGGCAGGGGGAGCACGTTCTCCTTCACCCTGCGGCGGGAACGGAGTGCATCATGACGGTACGCGTGCTGTATATCGAGGACAATGACCAGAACTTCTATCTTGTGAACTTCATCCTCTCAAAAAAGGGCTGGACGGTGACCCGGGCAAACAATGGCAGGGACGGGATCGACCATGCGGCAAAGGAGGTGCCGGACGTGATCCTGCTTGACATCCAGCTCCCCGTGATGGACGGGTACGCCACCGCACGGGAGCTGCGAAAACTCCCCGGGCTTTCCGAAACACCCATCATCGCCGTCACTTCCTATGCCATGGCAGGCGACCGCGAGAAGGCACTTGCCGCCGGGTGCACCGGGTACATCGAGAAGCCCATCAACCCGAAGACCTTCACGGACCAGGTCAGCCGGTACCTGCCCTCAGGAAAAGCACGGGGTGAGGGGCCATGACCCGGGTCCTCGTTGCGGACGACAACCCGAAAAACATCTACCTGCTCGAGGCCATCCTGAAGGGGAGCGGGTACGAGGTGGTGCCGGCACAAAACGGTGCCGAGGCCCTCGACCGTGCACGGGAGGCACCCCCGGACCTGATCGTCACCGACATCCTGATGCCGGTGATGGACGGGTTCGAGCTCTGCCGGCAGTGGAAGGCGGATGCCGTTTTAAAAACCATCCCGTTCATCTTCTACACGGCCACCTACACCGATCCAAAGGACGAGAAGTTCGCGATGAGCCTGGGAGCGGACCGGTTCCTCACAAAGCCGCAGAAGCCGGATGCCCTGCTCCGGGAGATCCGTAACGTCCTTGCCGGGACCGGGGGGAAAACGCCCGGCGCCCAGGGGCCGGAGGGAAGCAGCGAGGCGGAGGTGCTGCGGCAGTACAACGAGGTGCTCTTCCGCAAACTGGAGAAGAAGATCCAGGAACTCGAGACCGAGATCGCCGAGCGGAAGAATGCCGAGCAGCAGCGGGAACTGGTGATCCGTGCTCTCGAACACAAGAAAGACGAGCTTGCCCGGTTCACGTACACCGTCTCCCACGAGCTCAAAAACCCCCTCATCACCATCCAGGGCTTTGCCGGGATGATCGAGGACGAGCTTTCCCGGGGCGCCCCGGAACCCGCCCGGCTCCTTGAGCATACGAGACGGATCTCCACTGCGGTGAAGACACTGGCATCACTCCTCTCCGACCTCCTCGAGCTCTCCCGTGCGGGACAGGGCGCCTGGCAGCCGGTGCCTGTTGCGCCCGCCACGGTCATTGACGAAGCAACCGCCCTCCTCGCCCGGCCCCTCGCGGAGAACCGCGTCCGGCTCGAGATCGCGCCCGATCTCCCGGTTGTCACGGCCGATCCCGCCCGCCTGCGGGAGGTCTTTTTAAACCTGATCGAGAACGCCATCAAGTTCCGCGGGAGCCAGGAGGACCTGGTCATCACCATCGGCGTGGACCGTACCGGGGGAGACCCGGTCTTCTTTGTCCGGGACAACGGGGCCGGGATCGACCGCGCCTACCTGGGCCGGATCTTCAACCTGTTCGAGAAACTGGACGCGGAGACCCCGGGCACCGGGGTCGGCCTTGCCATCGTGAAGCGCATCATCGAGGTGCATGGCGGGACGATCCGGGCGGAGTCGGAAGGGCCCGGGAAAGGGACAACGATATGGTTCACCCTCCCGGTGCGAAACCCGGGCACGCCTCCGGAAGTCCCGTAAGGGATCGCTTTTTTTGGCGGGAAAACTGGCGGGGGGATTGCCAGGCTGCTTCAGTACCCGAACCTTCGCTCGTATTCCTTATGCGGCAGCCATTCGATGATGAGAGCAATGACATTCTCACCATCACTGGCAAGGGAATACATCAGCCGCCAGCTTTTATGGAAATTATATTTCCAGAGATTATCGATGCCGTATGTTGCCAGGTAGGATTTGGGAATCAGGCGTTTTGGAACCTGCACACCGCAGAAGGCATCCCTTGCAATCACATCGAATGCCGTATTCAGGTGAGCGTGGATCCGCCGCTCTTCTTCCGTGGATGAAGCCAGGGAAAGAAACGTGGTTTTGATCCGTTCATCAAAAAAGCAGACGGATGCGTTCATCGGATCTTCAAAGAAGAATTGTCAATAAAACGTTTTATAAGTTCTGGATTATATATCCAGCAGATTTTTCCTTCTGCGTCCACGGCAATCTTTCCGGAGTCCTGCAGGTACCCGATGATAGTAGAATACGTCTGGTACATCATTTTCTTTGGCAGGTTCTCCCAGAGTGCACGCTTCTTGTACTCCCCGCTGTGTTCCCTGATGAACGATTCGACCATGAGGATGGTATCGAGCTGAGGGGAGTGTGCAGTCTTTGCCGCGGAAGACATGGACTGAAGTTTGTTATATAAGTATATATAACATAACGAGGGGTGTGATGTAAACATGAAAGGGAATCCAGAACGCTTTCCCAAGTCCCTTTCAAATCCCGTCCGGGATTGCGACGGTTACCGGAGCATCCGGATCAGTTCCTCTTTTGCAAAACCAGTCCGTGATGCAACTTTTGTCAGGATATCATTCAGGGTTCCTGGGGCTATCTCATCGTGAAGGGGAACGGTGATCTTGTGATCGCCATCAGGTAATGGTAATCGGAGATGGACATGACTCCCGCGCTGTCTTACTATCACGTAACCCAACCGCGAAAGGAGTTTTAGCAGGTCCTTTCCCTTAACAACCGGCAGCCCGGGCAATCGTACCGACCTCGGTCTCGGAGATCGACTGGATCCTGATTACTTCCCCGTTCCGGATCTCTTCTTCGAAATGAAGACCGACTGCTTCACGGATATTATTCATCAGCTCGTCAAGGGTCTTTCCCTGGGTGAAGATATCGATACCAATACCCTTTCCACACCAGAAGCCGCCTTCAGAATAAACCTCGAATTTAACGAGCATGGGATTGTATCCGTGGTTATGTAGTGTATAGTGTTCCATGGTTGGCGATAATCTTTTTGCCAGAGGTTGATGAACCCGAAGGTTAGTGGGGCGAAAGTGATTATAAAACAATAATAATAACTGAACAGATATGGCAGGAAGACACAAGGTTTTTCCCGGGAACGTATTGATCCCGTCGTATGAAAAAGGAAGAGGGGATTTTTAGGGGCCCCTGCCCCTTCATCAGATCCCCGCGATGATCCCGACAATCTTTTCTGCAACGACCGGGTCTGTAATCTCTGCCAGCACGAGGCCGGCAACAGCGAGGAAAAGTGCCCAGAACACTTTTTTGATCTGTTCGTTCTTTCCCAGTACCACAATCACTGCTTCCGTATCCACCTGCACGGCCTGCCGGATCATCTTCGGGATAAAGACGAAGAGGGGCAGGAAGAGGAGGACAGCTCCGATCATCGCGAGTGGTGCGCTTGTCTTTTGTGCAAAGAAGACCCCGGCCGGGACCGCGATGGTGGCTGCCATCAGGGACGCCATCACCACCTCGCCGAGCCAGAACCAGCTCTTCTTCTCCGTTATTCCGGCCCGTTCCTCCTCCCCGAGTTCGCTCGTGTCAAACCCTCCGAATGCATGCAGGACCCCGCACCGGAACGCGGTGAGTGCAGCGGGGGTGTTCGCGGGGAGTTCCGTGGTACTTATGGTCAATCATTGCTCCTGTCTGCGGCAGGGAAGGACGCTGAAATGGTGGGGAGAAGAACCGTGTCCTTTTCCTGCTTCAGGTCCGATAACCGGAGGCATTCTCGTGGTCAGGGCCAGACGGCCCTTATCGAGTCGAAGATTTCCTTGTAATATTCTCCTGTCTCGGTTCTGATGACCCTCAACAGAAATCATCGCTTCACTCGCCTCCGATGACCATTTCAAACAGAGGACTGGTGTACCCGCCATTTGCCGGGCTGAAGTCCCGGGGCATGCCGGGCCGCTTCCGTCTCGCGGTCCGGAACCGTACCGTGTGGGTGCCCGGGGCCCGGGGGTACACCCGCCGTCCGCTCACGTCCCGCATCTCACGGTACGGCGGGACCTCAAACCAGTCCGGCCAGAACCGGACGCCGCGGGGGATGTCGGTGCCCCGCATGAGGTCCGGGAGGCGCTGCGGTTGCATGTTGTCGTAGATGACATCCACGATCAGGTCTGCCTCGCCCGGGGTGTCGCCCAGGTCGAGCTCGTAGAAGACCGGGTTCCTCCGCACTTCTTCGAGCGTGAGCGGCGTCTCTTTCGTGAGCGGCTCAAGGCCGGAGAACGTCCCGCGGTACAGGCCCGTCACGGTCGCGGCCGGTTCTGTCTCACCGGGCATGCTTCACCCCCGTGAATTCTTCGTGCTCGGCGCGAAGGGCCCTGAACTCCTCCACGATCTCGTCGTACCTGCCGATCTTCTGGTGGATGGCAAAGAGCAGCGGGTAGAGGGGGAGGACTGCACCGAGGGTTATGCTGAGTAGTTCTGTGTCCATGATGTGTGGCTCCTGTTGAAAAATGAGGGAGAGATTTGACGCTCTTGGGTGTCGAGGGTCTTCAGACCCGAGACTAGAGAAGAACGCTTGTGCGTTCTTCGAAGCTGACGCAGTCGAAGAATTGCGATGCAATTCTTCTCCTCCGCGAGGTTCTTGCGAACCTCCCGGACCCCGCCGCGTGGGCATCCCCCGGTTGCGATTGTGTCGAATTACCGGTTACAGAATTCTTGAGAGATTTCCGATACGGGTTATGCAGAGGAATCGCATGCGCCCCCGCCCCCCTATGGGGGGCAGGGATGGCGCGAGGGGGGAGATCAAATCACTCGTCAAGTATTCACGATTTTGTTGAGGCTTCCTCACGCCAATGCCGGGACGGTATCCGCCCAGGTCTCGACCTTTGTCCGGATTCCGTCGTCCGAGTACGAGGTGAGGCTCATGCTCTCGCGGGTGAGAGTGATGTTGTAGATCTCCCCGTTCGGGTCCCGGCACCGGAGCATGGCCGAGTAGGTCTCGTTGTTCGTGTCGCGGACCGGTGTTCCCCCGTGGGCTGCGGTCAGGTCTGCGTTGCCCAGGACCGCAGTTGCACCTGCGTTGAACCCGGCGATGCTCGTGTATTTGCCGTTCTCGGTCCCCACGGTCTTTGCATCCGTGTTCTGGTACACGACCTTTGCCACGTAGGATTCCTTTACCTTCTCCACCGGCTGGTGGGCGACGCCGCCTTCCGTGTACGCGACACAGCCGAACGGGTTTTCTGTGATGATGGTCTGGATGACCTGGTCGAATGCCGCTACATTTTCGATCGGGGCCGCAAACTCGCGGACCGCCGACTTGACTACGTTTTTCTGTACGAAATCTGCCATAGTTGTTGTCAACTCCTTGTTTGTCCTCGACCTTCTGGAAAAGGTCTCGGATTCATCGGAACCTGAAGAGTGGCTCCGCCACCATTCAGTTTGTCGAGGTCTTTGACCTCTCCAATCCCGAAGAACGAGAAGAACCCTTCAGGGTTCTTCGAACTCATTGTTGTTTTTTTGAAAGGTTCGTTCGAACCTTGATGACGAGAAGAACCCTTCAGGGTTCTTCGAACTCATTGTTGTTTTTTTGAAAGGTTCGT
>Ga0302251_1000022_pt1 | contig 211912 bp, 208 predicted proteins | sample AAG_RA_Gln_MG_FD_193534 | JGI IMG/M metagenome (GOLD analysis project Ga0302251, IMG submission 193534) | Enriched activated sludge microbial communities from anaerobic digester in WTTP, New Holstein, Wisconsin, United States - AAG_RA_Gln | ecosystem: Engineered > Bioreactor > Anaerobic >... | reverse complement strand
ACGAGAAGAACCCTTCAGGGTTCTTCGAACTCATTGTTGTTTTTTTGAAAGGTTCGTTCGAACCTTGATGACGAGAAGAACCCTTCAGGGTTCTTCGAACTCATTGTTGTTTTTTTGAAAGGTTCGTTCGAACCTTGATGACGAGAAGAACCCTTCAGGGTTCTTCGAACTCATTGTTGTTTTTTTGAAAGGTTCGTTCGAACCTTGATGACGAGAAGAACCCTTCAGGGTTCTTCGAACTCCTTTTGTCTCTTTGATCGAGATCCACACCGTGAATCTCCGGATTTTTTACCGGGAGATCTGCGCAAATCTCCCGGACCGGGATTTTTTCTCCCGGGTCGAAGGGCAGTTTGCACTGCCCTTCTCATCCTCCAGGTTTTGTGAAACCTGTCGGATTTCGAAGGTCGGCCGAGGCTTCCCTTCTCTTCGTCAGGGTTCTGCTGAACCCCTCCGATGTCGCGGGGCCCTTTGACATACAACCATGGGACTGGCTGATTCACATCCTTGGCTGAATAAAAAATTGTGAGGAAAAATGCGGAATTTTCGTAAAGATTAAGCGCCATCCGGGCGTGATGAGGGGCCGGATGGTTTTGCAAAAATGGGGTACGTACGGTTTTACGCTTCAGGCACCTGAGTTGGACTAATCCTGAATGCAGAAAATATACACTCTCGTTGACAGAAAAAAATCATTCCAGCTTCTGTCGTTGTCTCCATCCGGTAAGGAGAGCTTTGCATTCATCGGAAGGTGGATTTCGCCGATTTTTTCGTATGAGGTCGTACGCTGCAATTGCTTCAGAAAAGGAAATCAGGGATTGGTTTGCGAGATAGTCGATCAGCCAGCAGGTCCCATGACAATCCACGCTGTTATCAGCGGCCGCACGGCGCAAGGCCTCATCTCCCGTGATCAACACCGTATTCCTGGCTTTGGCGAGAACCAGTACCGAAATGTCTTCATAGGACGGACCTTCGTATTTCGCCATCATCGATTGTATTTCGCTGACCCCGTCCGGATTGATTTTTTCAACAAGTAATCCCATTGAAGACAATGCATGAAACGGGGGATCCCGCAATTCATGAATGATGAAGTTGGTTATGAGAAATTAACAGGGTAAGCGAAAGGTAATCTGGAGCAGCTTTCCATAATGCAGGTCAAAAATGGTATTTGTGTCAACCACATAGCATTGCGGATTGCTCAAAATCGGATTCACCTTCGAACGAACAGAACGTACTGATATTCTGGTTTAAGAGTTCGGCAGCCTTTGACGTGGAAATGAGTCCTTCTGCATGGGATTTGAATACGAGTGTAGACATGAACACGGGTACTTCCCCGCTGACATTATCCCCGGGCTCTTCTTTCTTCCAGCCCTGCCGGGAAAAAAATTTCTGGAGTTCGACGTACAATGCCGGGGAAATTATCCCGAGATCTTTTGCACGGTAGACCCATGCAGCGATCGACAGACCGTATTTTTCTTTCAATAGCATGAGTTCTTTAAAAGAGAGTTTATGCCGCTTTTCGCCCAATTCAAAAATCACTTTCTCTGAGGGGACTAAAAAGGCGCCGGCAAACCGGTGCATCGCCTTCTCCTCATCGAGCCCGCCTTCAACGTCAAGCAGGCAGTGTCCGAGTTCATGGGCAAGGGAAAAACGCTGGCGTGCCCGGGGCAAATCCTTTTTTAAGACGATGATAGGATTATCATCACATTCGGTGAACAGGGCATCGAATTTCGTGATACCGCTGATGATCCCGATTTTGATTCCCTTGTCTTCCAGCAGGGTTGTCAGGTTCTCGATCGGATCGCTCCCCAGGTCCCATACGTTCCGGAGATCCTTTGCAGCTTTCTCTGCTTCATCGAATGATGAGATTTTTTTCCTGAATCCTTTGGGCATCACAAATGTGCGATGATTGCCGGATAATCTCTCGATCTGAAGATACCGGGCAAGCCACTCCTTTGTCTCGGCAGTGATCTGCTTCTCTTCCCGCTTTTTCAGTTTCTTGGAGCGGAAAGCCACCGGGTTTAACCGGATCTGATCATTTTGCGGCCTGAGCAGGGAGGCTACGGGGATCTGCAGGATATCGCTCAACCGGATCAGGCATTCTGAATCCGGGATAAGGATATTTTTTTCATATTTATTCACCGTTGTATGAGAGACCCCAATCCTGTTGGCGAGATCCCGTAAGGAAATCCCCAAAACGTCACGTCTCAGTTTTATGCTCTCTCCCAGGCTCATCTGACACCCCACAATCGTTAGTTTACAAATCGAGTAACTACAATATGATTTGTAACCCAAGTGTTATAATGATATCATTTGTTGTTTCTCTGCGATTGTCCGGGGATTTGTGCAAGATGCACTTGCACAATTCAATACATCATAAGCCCGATCAGGACTGCGCCTCGCGTTCACTTTTTATCGATCGGATTATCTGACCTCCCGGGGGTCCGGCAGTATTTCTGCCCACTCGATCAACTTCCTCTTCAACTCTTCTTTTGAGGGAAGGTAGAGCTGGTACTGGGATGCATAAACATTTGCATCCTCGGGCAGGGTGAGCTGGACGAGGGCTTCGTTCTTCGTCTTGCAGAGGATGATCCCGATAGTCGGATTCTCATCATCGAGCTTCACGTTGCGGTTAAAATAATTGACATACATCTGCATCTGGCCGAGATTTTCATGGGTAAGTTTTCCAATCTTGAGATCAATGAGGACATAGCAACGAAGAATGCGGTTGTAGAAGACGAGATCGACATAAAAATTGTCTGTGTCAAAGGTGAACCGCTTCTGCCGGGATTCGAAGAGGAATCCTTTACCGAGCTCCAGCAGGAATGATTCCAGTTTGTCGATGATTGCTGATTCGAGATCGCTCTCGGAGTAGCGCGTGTTCTCATCGAGCCCGAGGAATTCGAGGACCAGGGGGTTCTTGAGCATATCTTCCGGCTTTTCAATGATCTGACCTTTTTCTGCGAGAGCCCGAACTCCGGTTTTATCCCGGCTGAGCGCGAGTCGTTCATAGATCCCGGAGTTGAACTGGCGCCTGAGCTCAGAGAGTGACCATTGGTTTTGCCCTGACTCGATCTCATAGAACCGGCGCTCGTCCCGGTTGTCGATGTTCATGAGGAAGACGTAGTGAGACCAGCTGATGAGTGAACTGTGTGGCAGATTGTGCAGACAGTGTCTGCGCAATTGGTGTTTCCGTCGCGGGTTTTCGCGGCAATTGCCCAGACAGTGTCTGGGTAATCTGTGGGACATCCGCATTGTATTCGAGATAAAACCGGCGCATGTATTCCAGATTCCTTTTTGAAAATCCGCGTCCGAGCTCCTGAGTTAACCTTTTCGAGAGCTCCCATACTATCCGCTCCCCGTATTCCGCCCTTTTGCTTCCCCTTTGTTCATACTTCACGATCCGCCGGCCAATCTCAAAATTGGTAGCGACCTGCAGCGTGTTGACGTTCCGGCTTGCAGCCACTCGTGCACGTTGTACCAGGTCCCGGATTTCCTGAACAAGGGGAAGGAGTGGTTCTTTGGGGGGGTTTGTGCCAGCATTACCGCGTTTCATGTGAGCGATCACGTTCCTTATCCAGTGAGTCAGTACACGTGAGAATAAGGATCCCGGTTGGCAGGGTGAAAGTGTGAGAGGGGTCTCACGCTTCCGGCGTCGGAGTGAACTGCCCCCCGCCAGCCGTAGCCGGCTACCGGGGCCCCCTTCTCTACCCCACCCCCACCCCTTTTTCGCTGTCCCAACGTGGCCATACCTGCCTGCCGGAGCGCCGCAATTCTCTTCCGGATACGCGGGAGCAGGTCAGAATGACCGTTTCCAAAAAGCGGGTGGCTGCATTTTTGAAAAACCTGGTTGCCGGACAGGGAAAAAGAGGGAAACGGAGCCCGTACAGGGCTCCGATCCGCCAGGAGTTATGTTGTGAGATAACCGGAGATTTTTCGGGTGTTCCGGTTGACACCTGCCATATCAGGGAGTTCTCCCGTGTGCTCCGGTTGACACCCCCCGGATCAGGGGATGGTATGGGGGTAGTCCAGCTCCAGCAGGCCGGTGTTCCGGATACGGAAGAACCTGCACCGGCCATACCGCGAGATAAGCCAGAGTTCGCAGGCGACCGCGACAGACGCCGGGACCGCACGGAGACGTGCGATTGTTTCGCGGTAGTGAGATTCAATGTCCGTGGCAAGGCCGTGAATGCTCCGGCTCATCTTCACGCTGATGATCGTTACGCCCTCATTCGTGATGATCGCAAAATCCGCCGGTGCTTCACGTCCCGGCTGGAAGAAATACACGGCTCCCCGCAGCGCTGCAAAGGACAACGCTGTTTCGAGAGCTTTCTTTGAGACCGGCCCCCGGCTCATGCGTCTCCCCGCACCCGGATGCCCCGGCTGTTCGTGAGCCCGGCACGAAGGACCGCGACCGGCGCCGGGCGGAGTTCCCGGCGGATCGACTTTGTCCGGACGCTCACGTTGTAATGGTGCCAGTGCGTGCGTTTCACGCTGATGCGGTATACCGCATCGCCGAAGGTCCGGAGCTGGTTTGCGATGGTTTTTGGCAAAAGGTAGAGCGGGACTTCACTCGCTTCGAGCATCTTGCTCTTCGTCATAACGAAGCACTCCCTGCCCCGGGTACGTTCGTCATGGTGGAAACAATTGATGTACCGGCTGACCGGCAGAACAGGATGCAGCCAGCCGGTGATTGTGTGGTGTGGAAGGGTTCCATACTATCACTCCTTTCGTGATTTCTTCTTCCGGACTGCCACATCCAACGGGGCTTTCCCCGAACCCACCAGTCCGTCCCGGTTTTTTCCGTGCACGGGCGGCACGATTTTCGTACGTGTGAGAGCGTTCGTCTGGTGTCGTAACACTCCTGCACTGCGATTGGTACTGCCTCTTTCCGGGATTTTCCCGGATTTTTCACGAGGCGTTTCCCACACGTGCGCCGGTGCATTTTGTCCCGGCGGCTGTGTGACAGAAGAGAGAATGATTGGGTTATTTATATAATAGTAAGATGCATTCGGTTATACGTATTCATTGGGGTGAATGAATTGTGGGGAGATGATAGGTTTGACGCTCATTGGGGCTTGTGCACAACAGCAAGTGCGGGCCGGGCCCGGGTTTTTTTGGAACAATTCAAAAAAAAGGCGATATCATTGAGGATTATCCCTTCCTACGCGATAATCCCAAAAATTTACTCCCGGGTCTTCTTCTTCCCGTGAGCAAGAACCGCGGCAAGATATTTCTCAGGATCGCTTTCCAGCCACTGTTTTCGTTCTTTGGTATAATCGCCGGTTCCCGAATCATAGATCTGAAGGAACCGGACCGCATCGACAGGCCCGAGCTCTTTCACGAGTGCATCAATACCCTGTTTGTGGATTTCATTCAGTGTCTTTGCTTCCATGTTCGTTCACCTCCATAAGCCATTCAACGGGATTTTTTACTTCAATAGTTATCTGATTACGGTATCTCTTAATAATGTCGAAAATCCGACGGCGGGTTTTCTTCAGCAGTGTTGACGTAGTTAACACTGCTTTCTTATTACCGCATCATCAGTTGTCAGCAGGGGTGCACCGGCTGATTCGGCACATGCGAGATGTAATGCATCCGCAGGATCAATACCCATTTCCACATATTCATGGTACCGTCGGGACACGGTTTTGGTAATTGTTACATGCTCTTTTGCAAGGTCCATAAGGTTCTGGGCTTTTTTCATCCGTGCCCTGTCCGTAATGCGAGAAATTTCAAAACTGACCGCATCACTCGTAACGAGCGTCCAGTCCTGCGTGCATCGCATCAGGATCTCCTTGGTGGCTTCTGCTTCAAGATGGATACGGTTTATCGCCTGGTCGTCAAAAGGCCGGCACAGGCAGCAGACATCGAGATAGACTTTCACATAATCCTCCTGTTTCACCGGTCTCTTTTGGTACCCGGACAGTTGGGATGCGTAAAAATAAGGAGACTGGTTGGCGGGGTGAAAGTGCGGGGATGTGCGGGCCTTGCTCCTGTACAGGCACGAATCCTTCAGCATTTTCCACGGGCATTTCGCTCTCTGGATGTGTGCGTCTCGTTGTCCCAACGGGTTTCTTAAATATGTGAATACACATAGATATGTGCGGTGAATGTGATGCCAAACATGACGCTGTCCCTGCCGGAAGATGTGTACCGGATCGTAAAAGCCCATAATGAAGTCCGGTGGAGTGCAATCGCACGGCGGGCGATCGAGGAGTACGCCCGGAAAATGACCCTCCTGGATGCCATGACAAAGAACAGCGAGCTTACCGAAGACGCTATCGCGGCTCTCGATAAGAAGGTCAAAGCAGGGATCCAGGACCATTACAGGAGAAAAGCATCAGGCCGGAAAACGGACATTTCCTGATGGGTGAAGCTAGGATAATCGGTCCATGACGTTTGAACCCCGGCCCTGCTGCCGACAGGATCCAATCATTTATTGGTACCGCATAAGAATAGAGGATCAGGATGACACCAAAAAGGATCTATCTGGACGTTTGCTGCCTGTGCAGGCCGTTCGATGACCAGACAGTTCACCGGATCCGGATGGAGACCGAGGCGATCACCGAGATTCTCAAACATTGCATGACCGATTGGGAACTGGTAGGAAGCGAAGCAATTGAATCAGAGATTTTTGAGATAGCGGATGAAGAACGAAGGGAGAGTGTGGAGAGCGTTCTCCAGTTTACCAGGAAACGCGTGGTGATTGATGAAGAGGTCGAAGATATCGCACGGGGGTATCTCCAGTTCGGCCTGGACCCTTTTGATGCCCTTCATTTGGCGTGTGCAGGATCAGCGGGTGCTGTCTTCCTGACAACTGATGACTCGCTGATAAAATCTATTAAGAGGCATGAAGATAAGATACCTACGAGAGCCCATAATCCCGTACAGTGGCTGATGGAGGTGACGAAGGATGCAAGCGAAGACATTGAATGAGATCAGGATCAAGGGGTTCCGCGTACTGGTGAAGAACCTCGGGCCCGCCGATGCAATACGGTTCATCCAGAGTTATACCCACGGGAGCGGGGATTATACGAAAGAGCGCAAACAGTGGCTTGAGACGGATTTCGATACCGTCATGGCCGGGATTAAAGAGCGCCGGAAAAAGAAAATCACGAAGTAACAGCTCTCGTATTTTGATGCTCATCACCTGATGATCCTTTTTTTGCCCTGTTGACAGGGCACGGCACCGGCATGAGGTACGCCCGGTCCTTAATTACTTCAGGAAGCAGGGCCGGGTTATGTCCCGGGAGAAAAGAGGCACGATGAGACTCGTTATTGATACCAACAGGATCATGGCGGGTCTTCTCAAAGACTCAACCTCCCGGAAAATAATCCTGCGTGATTCTTTCTCTTTTTACGCCCCGGATTATATTGAAACCGAACTGAACAAACACCGGTCCTACCTGGTGAAGAAGGCAAAAATCCCGGACGAGGATTTCGACCTCCTGATGCAGATCCTTCCTGACAGTATCGAACGTGTTCCGTTTGAAGAGTTTGCCTGCGAGTACGATCGTGCGATGAGCATTATGGAGCCGGTCGATGAGAACGATGCACCGTTTCTTGCAGTCGGGCTCGCCCTCGGGATAGAGGGTATCTGGACCGAAGACCGGCATTTTCTCCGGCAGGATCTCCTGGACGTCTATTCTACCAGGGATCTTCTTGGGAGGCTGTGACAAGGCGGAGCAAGGGCGGGGCAGGCGGGTTATTATGCGGTGGGGGGGTTGACGCTCATTGGGGCTCGCGCCCTCGAAGAGCCTTCGGCTCTTCTCATCCTCGACCTTTTCGGTCTCGGACCCAGCCGCGTGGGCTAACCCCCGTATGTAAAACCGAATCCTTATGTGGGTTCGCACGGATATTCCGCGATATGGATGTGTGCCCGTTCTGTCACCCAATAAAAGAAGACCTTATCGCGAAAAACGATCTCTGCTTTGCCCTCTGGGACCGCTTCCCGGTCAACAAGGGCCATGCCCTCGTCATCCCGTTCCGCCACACACCTGACTTTTTTTCATTGACTGCGGAAGAGCGGGCGGCTGTGTGTGAACTGGTTGTTGTGTGCCGTGGCTTGATTGAGGAGAACTTTTCACCGGACGGGTACAATGTCGGGTTTAACGTTGGCGAGGCCGGGGGGCAGACGGTGTTTCACTGCCATTGCCACGTGATCCCGCGATATGTTGGGGATGTGCGGGTTCCGAGAGGCGGGGTGCGGGGAGTTGTGCCGGGGAGGAGGGGGTATTGAAGCTACTTTCCTGCATTACACTCTTTAGCTCAAGCTCCTCTTTCCTTTCGTATCACAATTTACTCTGATTAATTTCAACTAGATTCCAATACTGAGGATTTCATATATCAAGCAAGTGCCAATATGGCACCTACAATCTGCTTTAAATTCACGGATAAAAACGTTTAGTTTCTTTCATCGAATAGTGTCGAAATTATCAGATACATACTCATAATAGTCCAATTCATCTCGTAACTCGTCGCAATTTCTTATTTCTGGTTCATAGTAATTCGGCCGGTCAATATTCTAGCGGATCACTAAGACCTGGGCCGACATAAACAAGTTTAGGTTTGATTGGACCCAGAGATTGGATGGGACACTCTGAGTAATATCCAAAATATACCTGTTTGATCCCAAGAAGTGAAGCGACATAAGATTCCTTACCAATAAAAAAAATGATCCCACGACCACTTGTGGATTTTATTGCATCACCAATTTTTGGTCCGGGATCTTGAAGTGAGCCAGTCATTGAAAAAATCGGTATTCTTGAATTTTTACCCGAAAATTGATCCAATTGAAGAAAATCCGGACCATTGATTAAAAAAATGTTGTTCTTTATTTTTCCGAGGAGTGTATCGTCCGTTTTAATGCAAAGTCCCGCACAGGGTAAAATTCCATCCACATCAACGATTCGAGTCATTATTAATTATTTATTACCTTTTGAGTCTCCAAACGATCATGTTCATCCTTCTCAAAATCAATATTTTGTGGAGAATGATTTGATTCAAATTCAAATTCAATTTTTTTCTCTGGTGAAATCCTAATCCAAAACAGGCCGTAGTGACGACAGAAAGATCTAAGGTACGGCGTCTCCTTTCATTGTTGTCTGTTCAAATAGAAAGGAGATAATTTCAAGGTCGGCGAGCCGGGATATCGGGTTTATCTAAGCCACACTATCCCTTGTGAGATCAACAAAACTACCCCTGTATTCCGGTAAATATTCAAAGAAGCTATTCATGCAACACCTGCCTCTCACCCTCGTTCTCTTCAGAGAATTCCAGAACCTGAATTACCGGGAATTTATCGAAGATGTTGGCGATATGGAACGTGTTCAGGAAATCCTTGATCTATCATTCACCCCTCATTTCATAACGCTCCAGAAATTCCTCTGCCGGATAAAAAGCGTCTATCTCCAGCGGACATTCAAGTTGTCTAAAACCTCCACAGATACTTACAACTTGTCATCGTGAAGGATTTCTACCGAGCAGAAAATTTAGATGTGAACAATTTCAATATCCGGAAAATGATCCTTGAGATACTCTACAAGCAATCTCCGGTGGCACTTTTCGGGTGTTGGCTCACTGCATAAGAAACAGGTATTATCTAGTGTGCCTTCGTCAAAGAGCTTCGCAACATTGCGTTTATTGATCAGATCATTGTATTCATTCTCATATCCTTTCCAGTCAATTTCCTTCTTCTGATATTTCTTCAATAATTCTTCAGTGGGTGCACACTGAGGGAGATGGCGATATTCGATTGCGCAGATTTTTTTTAGAAAATACCTTAAATCTTCTTCTTTCGCGAAAGCAGCAAGCTGCGATTTGTTATTCAGACGGATGTCGGTTAATGATTTTACTCCATTCCGAGAAAGGGCCTCGAAAAATTGTTCGGCTGTTTTTTTTGTAAATCCGATTGTGAAGGTTTTCATTTTATTACCACGATCTTAATCATTAAAAGAATGAATCCAGTTGACGATTTACTTCATTCTTGGTTTTTACAGGTTTCCCATTGACGTTAAACGCAACCTCTTTGTTTCTTCGTCGATATAATGCTGTGATCTCCGAGTCCCTTGAAGATTTATACATTTGCCGTAATTTATTTTCCAAATCATAAGTAGAGGCAATAGAACCATCAAATAAAATGTGATCAACTGCAACTCCTTTTTTTGAAAGAGCATTTGAGACTAATACGAAACGGTGACAATCGAGAGGATCCTTTTCTGAACACATAAGAGCTGCAGGTTTTCCGGTATTGAGAATCTCACAGACCTGATCGATACCCGATTGGAAAAGCTGTCTTTGTTCTACTTTTTCATAGTCAACAGAACCATGGCTGTCCAGCAGAGCAGGATCAGTATATCTTCCGCCGATCATATTTCCCAGAAAGGTATACTCAATCCCTTCGCGCTCCAACCACGTCTGGATATTCTCACGGTTGAATTGAGGTGAATACTGACTGGAGGGGACTGTCCGGACATCAATGATACACCGAATCCGTATTTTTTTTAGTATGTCAATAAATTCCTCAATGGGATGATTGGAGTGCCCGATCGTATAACAATGGAGAGGTAAAGGACTATTCATCGAGTTTCTCCGCAATTCCAGTATCTGAGTTAATTCTCCTGACACTATATTTTATGGATTCCTTCAGAGTACAGAGATCAGTAACCTCAGCTGTTCCGAGTTTTTTATCCGCATCACTGAGCTTCACGGTTGCGATTTCTAAGAATACTTGGGGATAGAGTTGTTTGAAGGCTTCAAGATTCAATTGCCGTACACTTGAAGAAGAACTCATAAGCAGATAGTTACCTTGTTGTTTGATCCCTGAACTGATTACCTGATCAAGTAAAATGTTCTTACTATTGGTGAGCTCCTTGACATGATCATTCAGGTTGGAAATTTCTTGATTGAGTGCGTAAATTTTCTCTAGAACGTTATCAGATTCTGCATTTTGCTTGTTAACAAATTGGTTTTTTTCGAGGCAATACTCTTCACAAAATTCATTAATTGCAGAGGTAAAGGCTGGACCATATTTTTTTAATTTATACTCCCCCACACCAACAATATTTTTAAAATTTTGAAGATCGCAAGGACGGTAGTGAGCCATTTCTTTCAGACATTGATTGGAAAAGACCACAAAAAGCGGAACATGATCCTGATTTGCAATTGATTGACGAACAGTTTTCAATTTATAGAATAATTTCTGGTCGTAATTCGTTATGGCAGGATTCGAAGGCAAGCTGGTTTTTTCCATCTGATTCTGTTCAGGGACTGGTGGCAGTGTTGAAGAACTAGTACCAAGGTTTTCACCAGTATTTTTCTGGATTCCTGGAACTGAATTGATGACTCCAACCACTAATTTATAATGAGCATTCATCGATTCGAACAGTTGACCAACACCAAGGGTAACAAACGATTCAGGATAGGATTTCGGTTGTAAATCGTCATCATTACCAAGCCGGGGAAAATTGATGTCAGTAAGCCCAAGTTCATAACGAATATAGTTAAAATAAAAAATGAATCTAGGTTTGTTCCCATTCTCATGGGACTTATATGCCAGCGTTAAATCATTTTCTGATGGACTAAGTTTTCTAAAATAGAGAGACACCGGTAAGGGCATTTCATTATTGCATATCGACGCAGGAATATTATTTGGATGCCCGTAGTCATTGTTTCCGAACCAGCAGGGAGATTGGGGATCTTCCAGTAAACTCATTTTTTCTTTCAAAAATTCACCGATTTTTATCCAAGGATCTCCACTAATCAACTCATTTTCTGGTTGGTAGTAAACCGGGACTTTTTCCAAGAAAGGGATTTTCACACAATCCAACAAGGAAGGGCCGGCAGGATGGCCGTACATTTTTTGCAGATCGGTGCTCGAAAATGGTCTTGGTTCATTATTGATTAATCGGACCCATTCTCCGGTATCCAAATCTTTTCCGGCAATGCAATGACCAGAATATTTTACAGAATTCGCCAGGATAACCAAATTTCTCGTGTACATCTCAATACTCCCTTACTCGGGTTCAGGGTCACAATCCTGAAAATATCGAAGGAAATCTACCATTTTCACATTTTTTTTTTAGTTTTTTTGACTTCTCAATATTTTTTGTTTCGTCCTTTTTTCTTTCTTAATGGCCAACACATCGGAATTTACCAACACATAATCGAAATCGGTTTCATCCAGATATTTGGTTGGGATAATTCCCAATTTCTTCAGGACCTCGTCAATATTTTTAGATTTCACCAGTTTTTTCCCACTTTTTGTAATATCAACAAATTGATCTGCAGATTCACTTGAAAGCAATTCAGCTACGAGCCTTCTGACAATTAAGTAGGCAAAACTGTACTGATTCTCGATCTTTTTTCCATCAAGAATGATATTCGAGAAGATGAACAGGTTCGGATTTTCTTCGAGAGTACTTTTGGTTTTATTGAGTAATTCGGCTTCCAGAGTTGGATATATTTCCTTAAATTCTTCGACCGCTGTTTTTATGGGGAATTTTACGGAACTTTTCCCTTTCGCATATTCCGAAAAATTCGTTATTCGGACCGGAAGGATGAAAGGCTGATCCGGTGCTGACCAGAAATATGCATTTCCTTTGATAGGTTCATTCAGGATATTGGTTAAAATGTCATTTGAAAAATGAGCATTTGCTCGTTGGAGTGATTTGAGATCCCCTTCACTAAGCAAATGGAATGCAAAAAAATTATCTCCCTGGCTGAGCAGTTCGTTTGCGATTGCTCCCGGTTGCTGGGTAATGAGAATGGCTCCAAGACCGTACTTTCTTCCCTCTTTTGCCCACCTTACAAATGGAGATGTCTCCTTCATCTTTGACGACAACACGGTTTGCGCTTCTTCAATAGTGACAATTGTTTTTATCATCTGACCTTCTTCGCCATTTGAAAACGTGAGTTGATTCTGATTAAAAATTTCATTCAGAATAATTCCACAAATCTCATTACTCGCACCGGTGGAGAGAAGCGAGATATCAATAATGACAATATGCCCTTTTTTGAGGTGGTGTTTAATCCCTTCAATCATTTTAGAATCGTGATTGTGAAGTGCCCTGATAACAGGAACCAGATTATTTTTAATCGCACTGATTATCGCAGTGTCATTCTTCAGATTAAGGAAGAGAAGTTCGGCAATCTCGCTGTCATCCAGTCCATATTCCTCTTTCTCAAGCCTCTCGATCAAAGTAGCCCAACGGTCTGGACGCATTCCTTTCAGACGGAGCGCGAAGATATTCTCCTGCTTTTCCTCAACAACACATTGATCGACGATTTCAGCGGGTCGTAATTCAGTCAGATTGAGATTTACTTTCCCCGCGATCATTTTCCTGTATTTTTCTTCCAGGTTCGGATATTTCCGGTTTGTATAGACCACCAATTTATCGGCTAGTTCCGGTATGTCAGCGAGAGCGGGATTGTTATTTGCCGGGAAGGCATATTCCCCTTCGGGATCAAAAATGAGCATCCCGACATTCTGCTCTTTTTCATAGAGTTTTGTCACCAGCAGTTTGATGAGAATTGACTTTCCGTAACCAGCCCGTGCAAAAACGAAACTTCGCTTTGCCACTAACTTTTCAATATCGAATTGGATAGGTAATTCATCAAGGCCGTGCTTCCCATCGTAAACCTGCTCACCGAGAGTATAATGGCCAATCGTAACGGCTTTTGATAGATCAGAATCATCTGATTGCGATCCAAGGCTACAGATAAATTTCAGGAGATTTGCGGTTGGTTCCTTGACCGGAGCGCCAAGATGGGGAAGCTTTCGGATACTGGGATGGAAAATGAACTGGGATTCATTGAAATTATATTCAATACCCCCGAGCAGTTTGACGCTCAAGTTGTATCGCAGTTTTGATTCTTTGAGCTCTTCAGGGATATCCTGCTTTTTCATTCTTGCCAGGTCTGCGAGATATTCGTCACCCTCGATACCGGTCATGATCCCTACAGGATTAAAACGGGTGATTCGGCCAAGGATCAGATTTTGCTGATCCACAAAAACGAGGATGAAACTGCCAAGCATGGGACGGTATTCCGTGTTGTACGGACTCACTATTTCAGCTTTAAATTCAAGCCCGGATTCAGAAAAACCCTTAAAAAACCCGATTGGTGCTTTTTCAATTAATTCATTCATCATTTTTTCCTCCTCCTGTCAATAGCGCTTTTTTAAACCAGATACTGGACAATATTTTCTCCTTTTCAGTCTCGGGATATCGTCCCAGAATCTCATTTTTGAGCAGTGACGCAAGATATTCCATCTCAATTCCGGTTAAAGCGGCATTCTCATGCGCTTTGATTAAAGGATACGGATATCCGATGATAGGAAACGATTCCCGACTCGTCCAGGCAACATACTCAAGAATCTCTTTTTTCCGATCCCGAAGCCACCTAGGTATCTCGATAGGAAGGATCACCCCGTCCTTGTTCTCGGTCAGTTTGACAAAAAAGAGATCCCCAAAACTTCTGTGTCCTACCCATGCTGAAGCACGGTGGTACGCTTCCTCCTCCATCTCTTTTTTCAATTCGCAATAGCAGGGATATTTCCGGTTAAATGCATTTTCCAGACTGAGAGACATGGAATAATAATTCAGTACTTTTGCCCGTTTGGCAACGCCAACAACTAAAGACCCGTTCTTTTCATATGCATCCTTAAAAGAATCAGCGAGAGATTCTACCGTGGCCTCTTTCATACTCATCGAACGGAGCAGCCCGTCGCGTAACAGGAGTGTTGGCTGCTTATGGGAGTCCCAGGCCATATCCAACAGAACCGCCCATTCGAGAATATCCCGGAAATTTCTGACGATAGTCCGGAAATTTGTTTTTTCATTTCGGCCTTTGGTGATCGGAAGAAAATAGGAAACATCCCGATATTCGATCTCCAACCGTTTCAGAAAACAATTAAGCACAGGAATATCTTCAAAGAGAGACTGGAAAAAATCGGGATCTGTTGTAACCGGAATAATTTTCTGAATCCGTTCTCTCCCTTCAGAATCGACGACACGGACGATTTCTAAGTTAAGTGGCTCAAAAGTAAGATTATTATCCCCTCCATCCGTTGCAACTGGTGCTAATGAGTAACAATTGCGATACCCCAGAGGGAGAATATCCAACTGTTTTGTGAGGGTACGCAGACTCTGAAGCTTGGGGAATTCTGTATCAACAGCTTTTTTCATCTCTTCTTTTGATACAGTGATATCGAGAGTATTTCCCAAGTAAAACCCCTTCACACAATAACGTGAAAAGATACTTTTTGTTTATAATATTTAAGAGACGTGAAAAGGCATTTTTATATCTCTCTATTTTTTAATCGTCTGTTTTATCGATAAATGAATTTCACAACATTTTTCCAGCTTCTAATCAATCCCTCTCTTATTCAAGAGCTGATGAAAAACGGAATGTTACAAGTGCGGAAAACCTACGCAGCGAGGTGAATCATTATGCCCCAGTTGTCAGAACTCGCGTCTGGGAGTCCACGGGTCCTTCGAGAAACACTATGACACGAAACGACCTACGTTCATTCAATTTAAACGAAAATATCTGGATCCCGATCAGGTCAAAGGACTGTTCTGGGCTGACGATGCTCTTCTCGAATATGAGTGTTATCTGACTGATTTACACGATACCGGAAAGCCGCACTTCACGCCACTATTACCCACATTTTCATTTATCACCATCGTAAATACGATTATTGAATTTTTCAAGATACAAGATCTAGTGAATCAGGATATGGTTTTCTCTCATCAGAAGGGAGGAGAACTTGCGCCGGATCGCTTATTCAAAGGTAAAGCCGAACATTACAAATTTTATATGGATCTTGCAATTCTCGAGATTAATGGATTATTAAAGAGGACAGGTTCAAAAATGCACGTGGAATTTATACTGAATGGTTCTATCGAGGAAATAAAAAAGGGACTGGATGAACAGATTATCCATCCCAAATCAACTTAAGTTCAATAAAAAATTTTTTGGATTTCTAATTTCTCTTAAATTTTAAATGTTCTTTTTTACAAGACCATTGATCATCCAATTGGGAGATGCGAATGATAAACTGATTGCATGCCTCACAAAAGACATATTTTCTTAAGTCAATAACGGATTGGGCAAATCTCTTTGATTCCTCGGCAGTTAATGATAATGCCCATGCATTCCAATGGGCCCCTACCCAATTTCTTTGTTGTCTTAATTTTTCAATCGAGTCAAGACATGCTTTAGATTTTTCGTAAAATTCTTTCTGCTTTTTTGCCTTGGAATAAAACGAATTCCAAAGTGGATCTATTGTGTAATCTCCACGTAATCTGAATGGTACACTGATCGATAAAGAGTCGCATAAATTCTGAAGTATTTGCTCAAGCAAACGTCCGGCTTTCATTACTCGGTCCTCAGGTGAGAATTTCATCCCTTCGGATGAGATAAGCCATTCATAATCAGACAGATGATCTCCTAAAACAGGTCCCTCTTCAATTGACCACCCTGCGAGATAATATTCTTTATATTTTTTGGTATTCCCATTCGATCGGGAAACCGCTTTTAGAATTTCAAACCACATCCGATCGTGGGTTGTTATGATAATCTGGTGATCTCCGAATTCCGTGAAAATCAGTTCTGCAGTTCTCAGCCTATGTCCCCCATCAACACTATGCATAACATCATCAAGTATTAGGAGAGAAAATTCCGGATTCTGCTGATGTTGTGCTCGACATATGGCAAGGAAAAGACAAAGGCCGAGTGTGTCGATATGACCTTCACTATAGTGCCCTCGTGGATCATCTTCTTTTCCGTAAAACGTGCTTGTTAATTTGATACTTCCTGTTCCGCGTTCAGTAATTTCCAGTTGAGGTCTTCCTATGGTTTCTTCCGGATGAATTTTCTGGAAGTAGGAATCGGCCAATGCCCCAATTGTATTCATCAAATTCTGGACGGTATTCTTTCGCGCCTGTTCCGCATGTTTTACCAGGAGTTGTAATTGATTATATGATTCTTCATAATGAGCCAATTCACATTCACAAACGGTGAGATTTTTCTGGTGTGTTTTGAGAGATTCCAAGGCAGTTTTGGCATTAAACAAATTGCCGTATCGTTCATGATCGGAAAACTGGCTGCATATCGCTGTGATTTGCGTTGTCAGATCCTGAATAATAGTATCGGGATTTAATTTGTTTAATAATTCAAGTTCCTCATCGATTTTTTCCGGGGGGTGCATCTCGCTATGCGTCTGGACGAGTTTGTTATATTCAGCGATAAGGAGATCCAGTTTTTTAAGCAGATCCGGATCAAGCCCCTCTGGTAAACTCGTCTGAAATTTGATTAAGACATTCCGGTTGGCTGTGATGATGGAGACAAATGTTCGGAATTTTTGATTTTGATCGTTTGTGAGAATGATAATCTCATTATTTTCCCGGATTCGTTTTTCAACAAAGCGGGCAACATCATCAGCTTTTATGGTGCCATCACAAAGGGGACATCGTACTAGGTTATCTTCCTGGATCCATTTCAGGCCCTGTTCAAGAATTTCAGCATAAAAATGACCCTTTATCCCTGTTTGTTTCGTTAATAGTATACTTCGGCTTTCTGAGTAGTTTTGACCAGCCGCGTCCACAACTTCATTTTTTTGAACCTCTCCAAGAATTGTGTGGGAATTTGTCCATTTCTGAAGATTTTCATCATGTTTTAAAGGGGCAAGATTCTCTTCGGTTTTTTTGACGCGGTCTGGAATATCTTCAAGAGACTTCAGGGAAGGGATGCCGAGAGAGGTTAATTGCTGATTTATCTTGTTGATGCAAGTTTCTGCATCGACCGTGGATTCTGTGGATAATCCCAGCCGTAATTGTAATGCACGGACATTTTCGTTTTTCCTGCCATCCGCATCATTATATTTCGCTGTACAGTCTGCAAGTAATTCTTTGAGATTTTCTTCAAATCCCTTGAATTCATCTAATTGTAAAAAACCTTCAATTGCCTTGTAACGTTCCAAGGGTTTTGCATCAACGAAATCCAACAGGGTTTTCCGGTGAAGAATAAACGGGTGAATATGTGCAGAGTTCAGAAATGCGATTACATTTTTTGGATATTTGTCCGGACTTTTGGTATCACTGACAATATAATCTGTCTTTCCGTCGGTTAAAATAAGTTCAATTTCAGGATTCCCTTTATGTTTTATGTGGGTTCCATGTTTTTTCCAGGAAAGTGTCTGGGTTCCGGATTCGAGTGAGGGACATTTATCCGTCAGTATTTTTTCAATGGCATCAATATACGAACTCTTTCCTGTGCCATTGTCACCACATAACAACATCCCGCCATTCTCAAAAACAAGGTTGGGGCCGTCCCTGATCCCACGACAATTCTTAATTTTAAGTTGTTTGAGTCTCAACATGAGGAACACCGTCAACAAGATTCTGGAGGGGGGTGAGATCATCGGGGATACTTTCTGAAATGAGGGGTGTAAGCGAATCCTTCCAGATCTGATTTATTGTTGTGTCAGCGGTTACCAGCCGGAGGAATTCTTCCCGTGCCCGGGAGTTCATATCTTTGAGAGAAACGGTTGATTTTGGTTCTTGCAGTTTGACCGGAATTTTTTTACTTTTTACCATTTTTCACTCATCCTCAAGATTTTTCCCGTAGTTGAGGTTATCTATCTTGGATACCATTGAACTGCACTTTAAATAATAGATTTGATATTATCTTCCTGAACAATAAAAAAATGCCAGGATTTGAAATGAAACTGCGGAAAAGTGTAAAAATCACGACAGCTTGTTTAGCAACCGTCTGAAATTCTTCATTACTGTCTCGGCCTGCTCCAGGCTTTTTGTCCCGGTCAGAACCACTTTTCCGGTCGAAAACAGGAGAAAACTTACACCCCAATCCTTATAGATCAATGCCGGGAACTGCTCCGGTTCAAAAGAGGATTTTTTCGCATCCATATTGGCTACGAGTTTTTCGATAGTGCAAGGTAGGTTGACCGTATCCTCGATGACCAGATTGTGGATTTTCAGTTCCCAGTCCTTCGTTGCGATGCCAATTTTTTCGAGTGCTGATAACACATAACTGGCATTCTTATCAATCTGCTCAAAGGATTTTGCAGTAATAAGAAATTTTCCCGACTGATAGAATGCGACATACGAATTATTTTTCGGGATACGGTATTTGAGCCAGTGGACTTTGGGATCTTTAATCGTTCCTAGGATATGTTGATGCAGATAACCAATATCCAATGGAGCTGCCAGTGTAACGGTCGCAACAATGTTGGATATTTTCATGTGATTACCTTGTACCGTTATCTTTTATGAAAGCATTTATAAAATTAGCTGGTATCTCCGTTCATTCCTTACTAACGCCGTTTGTGCATCAGACTTCGGATCGATGCTGCAGTGTTCAGCGAGAATGGATAATTGCCAACTGTTGATATCAACTGACTTCTTCTGTCAGATATTTGCCCCCTACGGGAATGAATTGTGGAGGCTTTTGAATTGCTGAATATTTCCTGATTTGTTCCAGTTCGATAGCCATCCAAATGGTCTTCTTTGGATTTTTCGCTTTTCTTACACGGAACTTCCACTTTTTTTTATGCTCAATATAGTCGTTTACCTCTTGGAATGTGAGAAAAATCCGATCGTTATATATCTTAAAGAAATTGTGAGGATCTTCATCATAGAGGATATTATTAATTCGGGCCTCCCCGATATACCCAGTATCTTCTCGGGATTGGTAAAATACAAAACTCATCCCGGATTTTAAATATTTAAAGGTCGTAGCAGGCTTGATAAAAACATTTTTCCGGTCCGTGAAGAAACGCTCAATATATTGTTTCGGTATGGGATAGGTGACACCGGTTATTTGAATCATGGGTCTTTTCCAGAATTTTCTCTCTCTCGACTTTAGAGATTATTTTTTTAGACTACTTTCAATAATTTCTATTTCCTCATTAGTCAACCCATAAAGATCATACACTATAACGTCAATCGCCTGATCGGTTTCTAAAATTTCTTTTGTTAATTCAACCTTCTCCGGATCAGATTGAACTTTTTGAAGTTTATTTTTCAAGGCGAGCATTCTTTTCACGAGATTAACGATTGAATCATGCTGTTCTTTGTCTTTGAGATCTTTTTTATTTATTTTTCGAATGGGAAGTTGGGCAATATACATCGGTTTAGCTTCAATGAATTTTCCAGCTTTTTCTGCTGCGATTGCTCGTAAATACCACCATAAAACCTTGGAATTCATAAGCCCGAGTAAATACAAATCGTCTCGCGGAATTATCGACGTTTTATCATTTGAATAAACCCCATTCTCATCGAATGTAAAAGATGCCTCTTGAATTATGGTTGGAATGATAATTTTTGGTTTGCTAAAAGCATCGTAATATCCACATGCTCGAAGTTCCCACCAATAATCGCCCTTATCCAAGCGAATCTCGGCCTCCTGAGCAAAAGGTTCAAGATAATCTGCTATAGAGGGATAATTATCTTTAAACCATTTCCATTTATTTTCTTCATCACCCGAGTGCAAATTCGTCCAACCTTTTGGAATGAAAATGAGGGATTTATCATTTTTATTGGATTTGTAACGTTTTATGTCCCTTCCGGTTAAAAATGGTTTAATTAATTTTCTACTCGAAGGGTTTTCTTCAATCAATTGATTCTTTAAACTTTCATCCAATAAGAATGCTTTATTTAAGCCTGTTAAAATACCTCGGTAGATCTCATTATTAACGTATTCCCCTAGTGATGGTCCAACGTTCTTTATCTTTTGTAACAAGATCTCCAGTTCAAGGTTTCCAAGAGTCCATCCATCATCATTCAAAGACTGTCGCTGTATCTCAAATCGATTTTGCTGAATGTAAGTATCTAGTGAGGAGAAATCAAGTGTTGGCACTTTTGTAACCCAGAATGAGGATGTCGAATTATATTTCGCAATTCTGATTACACATGTATAGGCCGTTGCCCCACCGAATAATGAAAGATCCTTGAAATCAATAATTTCCTCAATATTGAGAGTTTTAAGCCATCTCCTCAAGGGTTTACCATAGTTTGCCCGTGTCCATTTATTTGCCACGATATAGGAAAAGATTCCTTTCGGATGTAAGAGGTTGATAGAACGGTCAATGAAATAGGTGTAGAGATCCGCTGTTCCTTGGTAAACATTTGGATAAAATTCTTTAAATAATACTTTTTGTCCTTTTATAAGTTCTTGACGCACATACGGCGGATTACCCACTACAATATCAAACCCGCCTCGTTCGAATATCTCTGAAAATTCCATGATCCAATGGAACGGCTTGAGATTGGCAAATGCCTCTTCAGTAATCTCAACACCTTTTTCAAAAACAATCTCATCAAGTAATTTCTTATTCAGAACCCGGTTGTATTCATAGGTTTTTTGATCTATTGCATCCTTAAGGTCGGAAGAATTTTTTGAATCGTCCGCTTCCTTATATTGGTGAATAAGCTGATTTCGGTCGTGATAGAGATGAAAGATCGAATCCGGCTGATAAGTATCCAGACTAATCTGGGAGCCGCATAGGGTATTCCAGACAACTTTCTTTTTTGATTTCTTGGACAAATCCTTGTCATCCACAATCTGGGCCGCATTCGTAAAACCGATAAGGCTGTTTCCGCACCGGATATTATATTCTATATTGGGTAACGGTTCAACGAGAGAGATATCATTCGGGACATCAGCAATCATTGAGAGCCATAACCGTAACTTCCCGATCTCACCTGCCCCTTCTTCGATATCAACACCATAGAGGTTGTTGGTGATGATCATTCTCTTGATGTAATAACTCCACAGAGGATTATCGTGAAATTCCTGTGCTGAAGCAAGATTCAGATTGAGTTTCAGTTCATGGTGCAGATTATGCTCAGAAATTTCCTGGATGAAACCCGGATCTTTTTTCAATCGGAAAATTGTCTGGGAATAAATATCGATCAGTACATCTTGTGCAGCGATCAGGAATGCTCCCGATCCACAGGCATTATCAAGGACAGATAATTTCTTTAGGACTTCATTGTAGAGGTAAGATACCTCATCGACGGAATTCTTTTCAAAAAGCTCCTTAATTGTTGAATAGTTTTGTTTAAACTTGCAATTCACTTTATTTAGGCAGACCGGGTAAATGGTCGTCTCAGAGATATAGGACGTGATGAGCTCGGGAGTATAATACGCTCCGCTCTCCTTCTGGTTGACCGTCTTTTCGAAAATATGACCAAGGATCTCCGGGCTGATGCTCTTCTCTTCACCGAAGTCTGCACGCTCATCAACATACCAGTTCCAGGAATCGAAAAATCTGAGGATCTTCTCGAACACTTCATCAGGGATAGTGATTTTTACCTGTTCGCACCGCTTCTGACGGAATAGTCCTCCGTTCAGATAAGGGATATCTCCAAATTTCCGATCTTTGAATCCTTTGACAGAGAGACCCTTGAAAAATAATGGGCAGAGGAAATTATTGAAGAAATCTCCCGGATATTGCCTGAGCTTTTTTGGAAGGTAATTTTCATCTTCATCGAGCAGATTTTTCTTCTGAATAAAATAAAGGAAGATCAGCCTGTCAAATATGATCTGTGCATACCGCTCTTTTTCGATTTCTGTAGTTAGACCTGAAATATTTTCGATGAGCAGTTTCCGGTATTTGACAAATTCATCATAGAATGCCTTGACAACTTCCTTCCGATCAAACAGATTATCGAATGAGGTTATATCGTTAAAAATAAGACTATTAATTTTATTCAGACTTGTGTTAGTGATTTTAGACTTGTTGATGCGGAATTTCCGGAATCTCTCCGTATCTAATTTGGTGAACTCCTTTTTTACAAAAATAAAATTCTCGAAATCATGAGTAACCAATGTAAGATATTCCGTTCTCACGTCGAGATATTTCTGATGTTTCGGAACATCTGCAACCCCGTTTATCTGAAAAATTGAGAGAAATGTCGGCTCATCAGATATTTTTATCCGGATTTCCGTATCACTCTCTTTTTTGTATTCGGTGAATCCTTTTTCTTTAAAAATTGTGACGAGATCATCAAGACTGTGAATCGAAGCAATATCATCTCGCTTTATTGCCGTCATACAAATGCACCCCAGCAGATCTGTTTGTAATCAATATTTCTCTCCGTCCGGAGGAACTGCTGGTAATCCGGATTTTTCTGGATTACTCCCTTCTTGAATTCCCGCAGGATCCGGATAAATTCATCTATATCAATTGACATAACCGGTTTTTCATCGAAACGCTTTTTCAGATCTGCAGAATCTGTTGGCGTCAGGAAAATATTCGCATAGAGTATTTTTAATTCAGAAGCTGAGCGTTTGTATTTTGTTGGCTCCCCATCAAGGGCCTTTTGTTTCTGAACCTGGGTCAATCGGCTGATAATGAGTTGCTGTATTTTTGGAAATTTGAGTTGACGATACATTTCTAAATCCGAATATCCTGCTTTCAGTAGTGCAAATTGATCCTCAAATGACGATTGTATCTGTTCAAGACCGGCATCAAGATTAACTGATTGATCAACACCGGCCTTTGAAATACCAGTACTCTCCGGGTGAATTATGACATCCATGGGATTCATCTCTGAAACCGATTTGGTTGTCGGATCGTATCGGAGGAGAATATCTTTGAATTTATGCCCGTCTTTTTTATCGAAAATACGATAAAGAGAGAAAATACCACCATGTCCATTTTTCACTACAGAGTACGGAATATTGGAATATTTTCTGAAATCGCTTTTTGTCAGATTCAGGTCCCGGATCTGGTTCCGTAATTTAAAGCGAATAATCGCTTCTTTATCTTCACCGGTGATGTTGAAAATCGGATTTTTAGCCTCGTCTTCCAGCTTGATGATATCATCAAATTTACGGATTTCTTTAATCCTTTCTCCAATCGTTTTTACATTAGTCTCTTCTTCGCCACTCAGAATGCCATTTTCCTTTCCGACAATCGTGGCGATATCTTTGATCTTATTCTGTAATTTGTCAAGAAGTTTTAAGAGGCTCTCAATATCCTCATCGGGGAAGAAATTAAAAACTGTAATCCGGTTGGTATTACCAATACGATCAACTCTTCCTACCCGCTGGATAATTCGCGTTGGATTCCAAGGAAGATCGTAGTTCACGATGAGACTGCAATCCTGAAGATTCACTCCTTCGCTGAGCGTATCTGTAGAAATAAGAACATCAATTTCTTTTTCATCGGGTCCCAGAGTAAAATTATAGGATTTTGGACTGAATAACCGGACTTTGTAATCCCTTTTAGATAACGATCTCTGCCGGATTTCTCCATCTTCTTTATAGCTTACCATTCTTCCGGATTTTTCAACTTCACCCCCAACGACAACATCAACGTACCGGTTCTTGGTGTTCCTCAGATGATAATAGAGGTATTCTGCTGTTGCCCGGAATTGGGTAAAAATCAGAATTTTTTCATTATTGTATTTGTTAAGAATCCCGTGTAGCCGGTCGATCTTCGAATCATCATAATCGAATTCACTCTCGCCGCGTTTGATCTTCGCCAGGAATTGTTCCTGGAACCTCTTGATATTCTGGATATCCTGGTCAATTGCTTTGATAACGGTCGCTTCATCAAGTTTTTGATCTTTCTTCGCGTCAACAATTTCATCGATGAAGGCTGCGAGATCTACGTCTTCCTGAATTCTCTTCTCGATTTTTTTGTAATCGTTTCTTCGTTCCTGAATGACCTTTTCAAATCCTAAATCCTTGATATCTTTTTTAAGCGCTGTTTCTGATTCGATAATGGAATTCAGAGATTTCATGAAGGCGTATATACTGCTTTCCAGACGTTTCAGTAAGAGAACCTTATACAAGCCTTCGAGTGTTTTTCCGCTCGATTCGCTAATGACATAGAGATGAGGCAGTTCCAGATTCGCGATGAATGAGTCAATGTTTGCGTAAATCGGTTCATAACTTTTAGATAACGCATATTCAACCGGATAAATCCTCGGAACAGTGAACTCGATTACCTGTCCATTGATTTCAAGATGAGGGTAACGCTCCTTGATGACCTTCCGTGTTCGCAGTATCATCACTTCTTCAAGAATGCGACTGATCTCACGAGAGAGATTTGCCTGCGCTTCAAGATCTTTTTTCTCAGGCGTTGTAGTCTGACGGATCTTTTTTGATATTTTATAATACTCGTCGAAGGCACCAAAATCAAGATGTTCATTTCGTAACGTAACCTGGTTTGTGAAAATGCTGATGATATTTTTCAGGTCTCGTACTGAATTATTGAGGGGTGTGGCTGAAAGAAGAATGAATGATTTCCCTTTGAGTTTCTGGATGTTTTTATAGCGAATTGGATCATTATTACGGAACCGGTGAGCCTCATCAATCAGAATAACATCAAAATTTCCAAACTCTTTCTGAATCTCGTCTTCTGAATAATTACTGAATTTTGTATCAGACACAATTTTTATGCCGATATCATCGATATTCAGTCCAAAATAAGGTTTCTCGTCAGAGAGGCCATCCTTTTCCAATAAGTCCCGCCACTGATCAACGATGCTCGCGGGAACAATCAACAGCACTCTTTTGTTATCTTCCCGGAACCATTTGATCAAATCCCCGCCGATGAAACTTTTTCCAAGACCGACAGAATCGGAGATGATAGCGCCATTGAATTTCCGTATTTTTTCCTTGGCGTTTTCTACCCCGAGTTTCTGGAACTCTGCGAGTGCACTATCAGTAACACTGATATCTTCATTGAGAATTTCAAAAATTATTAGTTTGTAAAGTTCAAAAGGAGAGATGTAATCCTTATCATCCACTCCCTGCTTTGTTTTGTATCTTTTATAAGCAGGGGATGTTTCAATGATTCTGATCAGATCTTCATTAAATTCCTTCGCTTCATTAAATCGTTCAGTAAACCAGCGATCAAATGCAAGGACAACATCCTGTTGCTTGTTGACATAATTTAATTCGGTATTTCCCATTATTCCAGGCTTGGTAAAATTACTGGAGCCGATTATTCCGACATACCTTGTTTCCGCTTTTTGATTGCGATGAATTATGTACAATTTCGAATGAAATCTGGTTCCGTCTTCTGTAACATATACCCTGACATTGACCTTTCCAGATTTGATAAAGTCCCTCAATGCAATAAGATTATTGAATGTCGCCGAATTCTCATCAAGGTCTTCAGAATCATGGACTAATTCAACCGATAGCTCTCTTATCCGTTCGTCATATCCTTTTTTCAATTCAGAGAATGTAGGCCGATCCGTCTCTGTTCCCATTAAAATATTAATTTCCTTAAGTGGCTGTAAGTCCTCTTTGATTAGGTTGAAACCATTAAGATAGAAATATCCTGTCGCAAAGTTTGCTTTTTCGCCATTTAACAGATATTTCCTGATCTCATCAACGAAACTGACAGAGCGGTTATCAATGATATCAGGATTGGTAATTTCATCATTTGAAGGGATAATATCACGGCCTTATTGTTGTTTTAAATAACAATGAACTATGCGAGGATTAATAAGATTCTTATTTTTTCCCACAAAAGAAAACTAACTATCTCAACTCACCATTTCGGATCGATCTTCTCATCTGGTGACATAAAAAAAAGGCTACACCGTTATCTCCTATCTCCATGATTTGAGGATTTAAACAAACCTACGTCTGGAATTAGTTCACCAAAACCCTGATAGTGTCCTTATGTTTAGCCTTATCTTTCTCTTTCAATAGTTTGTTTTTGGCTTATTGATGGACATCTTCACATTCATCCCGATCTGATCGATGGGGACCTTGCCATAGTGCCGGAGACAGTGATAGATCATTGCCTGATAGTGCAATTCTGATCCCAGAACCTGACGGCATTCCCGGACAATCGATGGCCATGCACGCATGAGCGCCTCTTTCGCATCTGCCTGATTATTCATCCAATCCCTCCGGTTTCAGCACCAGATGCGCATTCATTGCCAGGACTCCTTCTTCTGATGCTCTGCTCATGATATCTCCAGAAACATTATCTCACGGAAACAATTCGTTGCATAGGGAAATCTGCTTCGAACACGAACTGTTCATCCGCGCCCTTCCGCACAGCCTCCGGCCCAATGAAGCACCCGGCACAACCGGTCCGTTTCATCCCGAGTCTCTTGGCAATCTCGTAGAACGCGACCGCATCACGGAAGGGGGAATCCCGGTTCATCCTGCTCCACTCATCCATTGCTTCGCAGAGGACCGCATGCACGAGCTCACGATCGGTGCAGAAGACCGGCAGGTACATCTTCTAGTGGCCGTTATCGATGAGTAAAAGTTCGGACATAATCTGCTCTCATTGCATCTGTTTCAAAAGGAATAACTATTTTTCAATTAACATACTGCATTAATGCCCCTCGATTCTGCCGAAAACGAAGGCATAAAAGATACGAATCCTCAAATGTCATCGAAAGACTGGGTTGAATGGCTGCAAACTCAGGATAAAAAATGGAGAGAGACATACAGAGTAAATCCAACCTTATTTATTTCACACTACCACTCCGAACAGGCATTCACAAGGGACTACGAGGGGCGGGAAATATTTGAACTTCTCCAGAATGCGAGTGACGCTGCTGCAGAACGTAAAATAAACGGTAAAGTCTGCATTGACTTATCGAAAAATGGATTAATTGTCGTCAATACAGGTGCTCCTTTCACAAAAGAGGGCATCACCTCACTTCAGACAACTAATGTAAGCCCGAAACGACACAAGAAGAACCAATTTGTCGGGAATAAGGGATTGGGTTTCCGGGCAGTTCTCAACTGGTCGAGATTTCCCATTATTATTAGTGAATCACTCAGTCTCGTGTATTGTCAGGAAGAAATCGAAAAACAGGTACAAGTTTTGGTGAGTGATAATCCTGAATTGAAAAAACTCGTCCAAGATGAAAATACCGGTTCATCTTTCATCGCACCGATTCTTGTTTTTCCAAGTTATTCCGAAAATGCTGATTTATCGAACATTAACCTGAATCCGACTCATCGGGATATCTTTGGAAAATGTTTGAATTTCCTTTCAATTGGATATAATACAGCAATCGGGATGCCTTTTGATCAACCAAATGCTTATGAGATAGCAAAAAAGCAGATTACGGCATTATCTCCCGAATTACTCCTTTTTATCCCCCACATTGAGGAAATAATCATCAAACAAGAAGACGCTCCGGAAATTCACTGGAGACGAGAGTCCGATGAAAAGCATGTCAGAGTTCTGATCAATGGCGATGCCGCACAGGAATGGAAAATTTTCAGATCAAGTGATGTTATTCCTTCAGATATTTTACAGACATCCCAGATGCAATGGCAGATGTTTGATATCGCCGTTGCAATTCCAACAAGAGAAAAGAAGGACCGGTATCCACTTTATTCATTTTTCCCAGTAGATATCCCCCTACCGCTTCCATGCATCTGCCATGCAACCCTGGATCTTGCCCAGAGCAGGAACCACCTGTATAATAATGATGTGAACAAGTTTGTTTTGAAAAAACTCGCCGAATTGCTTGTTAAAACAGTGACAGAGATTGAATCTGAATGTCAAGATGATCCCTGGTATGGTTGCGATAATATCATTCCCCGTGGAGAATTGGGACCTGAACTCGATCGACTTGGTCTTTATCAGGCAATAATAGAAGAAGCCAAGAAAGCAGCGATTATTCCAACACTTGATGAAAAATATCACCGGCCAGAAGACGTTCGTATTATTAATGGCGCTTCAAAGGATTGGCTCCCATTATCCCAATTTGGGGATATTGTTTTACATCGAGAAAAGGATGAACCAGGAAAAAGCCAAGACGCAAAATTTTTGAAAGATTTGGGAATTGTCTCTCTTGATATTCCGGCGTTTTCTCAGAGATTATCTCAAATCAAGAATCTGTCAATCCAGGAACGAGCTTCGTTAATTTCTGGAATGATCGCGAAAAATGTCCCAACAAAATTGCATTCTTCTATTTTGCTTCTGGATTCTGCAGGAAATTCTATCACAGAACAAACGAGAGTATTTCTACCGCCTACCGAAGGAAAAACAATCACACATCCTGAATGGGCAAATATTCGCTTTTTAAATGAAGAACTGAAATCGGAGATCCAGAAGCGACTGCAAATCTCGGATATGCGGGATCTCCAAAGGAAGATGAGTAATTTTCAAGTGGTTGAGTACTCTCTTGAAAATATCATTCGGGGATTGCAAAATTCCGCAAAAAGAAAAATTCAAGAGACACCATCATTACAGCTTCCCATCACCCAAGAATTACTTCGAACAATATTCTCCCTTTTTAATTCCCAAATTACAGACGGAAAAAGAGCTCAATTCCCCCAGGATAGTACACTCCTTGTACCAAATATATCTGGAAATTTTGTTGATGCGAAGCACTTGTATTTCAATCATCATTTTTCAAAGAATGGTCCAATTACCGAAGACCTCTATGGATCATGGGCTTCTGAAAAAATTCTGGCCTCACCAGATTATATCGGTCTAACTGGAGAGCCTTTGGAAATTTTCCGGTTCTTGCAGTGGATTGGAATTGCTGAATTTCCACGATATAGTAAAATTAGCGTATCCCAAACGGAGAATTCAGAGTTTCTCAAGTATATTATATCATCACTCAAGTATCCGGCCCAATTCAATGATACAACGTGTAAAACACCATCCGATGTGAAAGCTGCAAAAATCGATGAGGTTCAGACATTGGATGGTTTAGAGGGAATTTTAATAAATGCTAATCCGGATTCAATACTGGCATGGTTGGCAGTTGATAATCGTGCTGCCCAGTGGATTCGTTCATCCGATGACCATGGAAAAATCTCAATCATCCCAGACAATTGCAGAAGCAGAAGGTATTACCAAGGTCCAATCCCGAGTTATATCCATTGGAAAATCGCCCATACACAATGGTTGCCAACCCAACAGGGATCTCTTTTAGAGCCTGCGAGTTGTGTTATTGGCGAACGTGCGATTGAACTCCTTTTCCCTCAACCCTATATCCCATACGAGGAGAGTTTTTCAAAATATCCATGGGGTCCTGATAACCTTCGTGATGCATGGCAAAAATCTGGGGTTATCCAAGGATTAGGAATTCTGGAACGGGAAGAGCTCTATCGCTTACTTCTACAATTACCAGAAAAAAGCCCTGACGGAAAATCAGTCCAGGCATTGTATCTCTGGGCAATAAATCGCGAAGCAACGATACGCGGGGATTTCGGTCCAAATTATCATGAATTTATCCAAAATGGTAAGATGTGGGGCCGATTTGGAAATAACTCCGGATATTACTCAGTAAAAGAATTGTTACATGCTGACACTGAAGACATCCCCGTACCACTTCTTGAAAAATTAAAAATTGTATCATTACAGAAACGGACCGGGTCAGATAAGGTTCAGAGATTATTCGGAATAAAACCACTTGAACGTGATAAAATCAAAAAGCGAATCACGTATTTCAGACGATGTGAAGGATCAGAGATATTATCAAATGAATTTGATACTGTCAAACCCTATTTACTTTCATTACGGAGTTCTGTCACTGCTTCGACTTATCAACTCACCCGTCTTCATTCGTTACAATTAATTGCATGTTCAGACATTGATGCAACATTGGAATATGAAGATGAAACTTATGAACTGAAAATGAATCCTTATGATTGGATCATTATTGACAATTCAGAATTATATCTGAAAGTACACCCGCTCGATGATTTATCAATAAATTCATCCCTATTCGCCGACGCAATTGGGGCTGCAATTGCCCCGCTCTTTGAACTTGCCGATGGTGGGGATTTTGCCAGAATAATCAGTTGCCCTGATAACCAGCGAATCGTTCTTTTGAGACGAATGCTTGGAAAGGATTCATCTTTCAATATCGATGCATTGAAAGACAGTATGCAGACTATTGTAAAATCTGGGATTTCTAAGACGGGATTTGTCTACCAGAAACTGGTTGAGGAATCAGAATCTTCGAAGGAAATCACTCAGAATAATCAGCACATTCCCGAAAATTTAAGGAAGAATGAAAAAGAGGAGATAAAAAAAGAGGATCTCCCAGAGAATCTTGAAATTACAAAGAAAGAACACACACCCGCCCAAACTGCAACAACCATTCCTCTGAAAATTCAGAGACAATCACATGGTGGCGGGGGTTATGTTCAAACTCATCCTATAGCTGATGGGGTTTTTTGTGAGAAGAAGGCTTTAGAATTCGAAGAGAACGATACACCTCAGCGGTATCCAATATTAGTGTCGCATATCACCGGATATGAGGCTCCGGGATGTGATATTATTAGTTTCACATCGTATGAGGATAAACAAAAATTCCTTGTTGACCCTCAAAATACCAGTGATTTGATTGCACGATATATCGAAGTAAAAAGCCGATCAAATAAAAAGGCCAGAATTGATTTAAAGGGAAATGAATTGAATGCCGCACTGAATTTTCAGGATAAATATTACATTTACCGGTTTTATGAAGAAAAACCGGGCCATTTTCTCCTGTCAATATTACAGAATCCAGTGGGAGAAACGGATGCGATCAACAAGATCTTTGAGGTAAACCTCGAAAGAGCAAAAACAACAGAAGTCTTTGAACTGATTGGAGGCCTGATTGATAAACCCATATGAGATCTCATGGGGATGTCTTAATCCTCTAATGTATTGCCCCATTCAACAACAGATAATTGCGCATTAAAGTAATCCATTTTCGGACTTAAGTCGTTAATACTCTGAAAGAACATTTGCATTCATTTTTATCCAATTGGACTCAACGGTTTTTTCCATGTCCAGCGTCATCTTTCTCATCCAGGGCGAAAAGCTGGTGGAACTTCGGGAAGAAAAATACGATTCGGAAGATCTCTTTCAGGAATATCTGGAGAATTATCCGAAAATACTGGCCGGGGACCAGATTAACAGCGAGAATCCGCGGAGATGGTTGCTCATCTCGCGGGAGATGGGTGTGCCGGATGACGAAAATGCACAAAACCGCTGGTCGCTTGACCATTTTTTCATCGACCAGGACGGCATCCCCACATTTGTGGAAGTGAAACGGAGCACGGATACCCGGGCCCGGCGTGAAGTGGTGGCCCAGATGCTGGACTATGCCGCAAACGGGACGGAGTACTGGAAAATCCCGGAAATTAAGGTGCAGTTCGAACAACGATGCTCCAGCCAGGGAGCTGCTGCTGAGGATGTCATGCGGGAAGCACTTGGTCCTGATGTTGAATACGAAAAAATCTGGGCAACGGTCGAGACCAACTTAAAGAACGGGAAGATCCGCCTGCTTTTCGTTGCCGATGAGATCCCAAAAGAACTCAGGCGAATTGTCGAGTTCCTCAATGAACAGATGAACGATGTGGAAGTTCTCGCAGTTGAAGTCAAACAGTTCACCGGAAGCAATCTTAAGACGCTTGTACCGAGAGTCATCGGGCAGACTACCCAGGCACAAATCAATAAAACAATTTCGCCTGCGAAATACTGGGATAGGGATTCGTTCCTCGTAAAAATCGGAGAAGAGATCGGTCCGGAGGAACGCTCAATAATTACGAATTTACTAGACTGGTTTGATCAGTCCGGAATTCAGTATCGTTTTGGGAAAGGAGCCAAAATTGCAAAATGCATGGTATATACTCTCCAGCAAAATGGGACTGAAGTATCGCCGTTTAGCATCGATTCGGATGCGAACATCTACCTCCGGTTTGATGTAATCAAAAAATTCCCTCCATACGATAATCCGGAAAAAAGAAAAGCGCTCGTGAAGGAAATTCAGGAAACGATCGGGCACGTGAAGTACGCGGATAAAATTGATGCATGGCCTGCGTTCAGTATGGCATTATTGAATTCCGAAGAAAAACTGAGCCGGTTTAAAGAAATTGCAAAAACTGTCATTGGTGAATTCTGTCAATAGATATTCTTCACTTCCATCCCGTTTTCCACATATCTTTTCGTGACAGGTAGAACAGGCACACACCTTCTTTTCGTGCAGCGTTTTTAACCACCTCAATAGACTTCAGGGTCATCTGCTCTTTCTCTTCAGGTGCCGTATCTACAATTAGCATTACCGGAACAACGCGTGATCCAATGTTTTGAACTTCTTCCCGAATCGCTGCAACCTTTTCAATATCTGGGATGATCTCTTTTGGTTTTAAACGATCCTCGTATCTTTCTGATGCCTTCATTTCAATGGCTATGAGCATATTACGAAGAGAATTTTCGTAATTCCGCCTTCGCCAATCCCCATTTATGGATTGATTGAAAATAACTATATCCGGTGTTGGTTCAACCATCCCTTTATACGCCTCAGCTCTAGTCCCCTCATGATCCTTGAAAAATTTACTGACCGGGTTGTTAATTTTCATCTTCACATTCATCCCGATCTGATCGATGGGGACCTTGCCATAGTGCCGGAGACAGTGATAGATCATTGCCTGATAGTGTAATTCTGATCCCAGAACCTGACGGCATTCCCGGACAATCGATGGCCATGCACGCATGAGCGCCTCTTTCGCATCTGCCTGATTATTCATCCAATCCCTCCGGTTTCAACACCAGATGCGCATTCATCGCCATTGACACCGGCACCGGTCCGGCATCAAGCAGCCCTTTCCTTTCAAGATCCTCAAGAAGTTCCCGGTATTCCCGCTCCATCTCTGCCCGTTTCTTTTCTTCATCACCGGGGATGTCGGGATTATAGCCATACGATGAACAGAGTTCCGGCAGGATGACATGCTGCCCATTGTCAGAGATCTTGCCGTGGCAGTCGCCCATCCGATGATGGCCGTAATATTCCAGATACTCCCTGCCATCCTCTCGGCCGAAGACAAAGAAGAGCCGCCCGCCGCCCCCATAGGGAAGGGAGCCTGGCGTTCTGCCCTGTAGGTTTTCTTCGGGTAGAGTGAGCGAAAAGCGGGAGAACTCTTTCCGAAATGTGTCCCGGATGATCGCCATGGATCCTTCATTTGATGTGCGGCTCATGATTTCTCCTGAAAGACTATCTCACGGGAACAATTCGTTGCTTAGGAAAATCCGCCTCGAACACGAACCGTTCATCCTCGCCCTTCCCCACCGCCTCCGGCCCGATGAAGCACCCGTCACAACCCGTCCGTTCCCGCCCGAGTCTCTCGGCAATCTCATAGAACGCAACCGCATCACGCCAGGGGGAATCCCGGTCCATCCGGCTCCACTCATCCATTGCATCGCAGAGGACCGCATACGCGAGCTCGCGATCGGTGCAGAAGACCGGCAGGTACATTTTCTGGTGGCCGTTGTCGATGAGTAAAAGTCCGGACATAATCTGCTCTCATTGCATCTGTTTCAAAAGGAATAACTATTTTTCCGGCGAGATACTGCTTCAATGCCCCTCAACACCTCCCAACAAAAAGCCGTCACCGGCTGCGGTTTCCAGCTCGTCCTCGCCGGCCCCGGCTCAGGCAAGACGCGGGTCATCACCGAGAAGATCCTCCATTTGTTGGATCAGGGTGTCTCTCCGGCCGAGATTCTTGCCCTCACGTTCTCCGACAAGGCCGCGTCCGAGATGCGGGAACGGATCGAAGGGGTCCGGCCGCACCTGGACCTGGACATTCACACCTTCCACTCGTTCTGCCTCGATCTTCTGCGGGAGAATGTGCTCACCAGCGGGATCTCGGTATCAGGGGGAATCATCAGCCGCACGAATGTCCTGGTATGGGGTCTCAGGAATATCGACGCTTTTGGCTTTGAGCATATTCAGGTGGGGAACAATTCTGCGGAAGTTATCACAGCGGTCATCGACGGGATCAGCGCATTCCGGGATGAACTTATCACACCGGCGATCCTTGCGGAATATCTGGAGAAGAAGAACGGGGCGGAAGTAACCGAGGAGGAGCGGGAATATCTGGGGCTGCTTTCCGATCTCCTGAACGTGTACAAAGCGTACGAGAAGTACAAACGTGACGAGCATCTGATCGACTTCGATGATATGATTCACGGAGCCGTGAACCTGCTTGCATCAAACGCCAATGTAAGAACAGCATATCAGAAAAAGTTCCGGTACATTCTCGTGGATGAGTTCCAGGATACGAACTTTGCCCAGCTCGAACTCATCAAGCTGCTTGCAGGGGAACATCTCTGCGTTGTCGGAGACGATGACCAGACTATCTACCGGTTCCGGGGAGCATATTTAACCAATATCCGGGACTTCAAAGAGTGGGCAGCTGAACACGCTGAAGTTCTGCTGGATGAGAATTACCGCAACCCACCGGAAGTTCTGGCGCTCGCCCTTCAATTGATGCAGAAAGCCCCCAACCGTAAACAGAAAGATCTCTTCACGAAAAAAACCAAGGGCTCACCAGTTATCGTAGCAGCCTGTGGGAATGAGGATGGTGAGGGCGAATATGTTGCACAAGAGATCGAGAAGCTTGTGGGAACACCGTTCTTTTCTCACCGGGAAGGAAGAGAGCGACCCCTTGCATACCGTGATGTTGCCATTCTCTGCCGGAGCAGGAAAGACGGCGCAAAATTCCAGGCTGCCTTGAAGAGACATAATATTCGCTGTGAGTACGAAGCCGATGTAGACTTCTTGCATCTTCCGGTCATTCGGGACCTCATCGCATACCTGCAGATCATCAACAACCCGCTCATTGCCGGTGTTTCCCTCAACCGGATTATGAAACTCTGCGCCATCCCCGAGACAATCGTGCAAAAGATCAATACCGCTGCTGGCAGAAAGGCACGCCCCACAGAAGCGCGAAAGGACCCGGAGCCGGGGAATGACTTCGTGTTCGAGACCATGATGGATGCACAGTCCGTGGTTCCTGAATATTCCCCGCAGATAGCAGAGATTATCCGGATGTTACGGCACTTCATCGAAGAGAAGGAACGTCATACACTCCCCGTGCTTGTTCACGAAGTCATGATGCAGGCATCAGGATTGTACCGCTCAGCCCTGAATGAAGATGCAGCCCGGACCCGGTTATATCTCGCAAAGTTTCTGGAGATTACCCAGGAATACGATCAGATCACAAGAGACGCATCCATTGCAGGTTTCCTCGAATACCTGCAGTTCTTTTCCGCATTTTCTGTGGATATCGAGGAGCGGGAGGATACCGATGCGGTCCGGATTCTTACCGTACATAAAAGTAAGGGGAAGGAATTCCCGATCGTCATTGTCGCAGATCTTGCCGTAAACCGGTTCCCGCTCAAATACCGTGAGAAGAAGTATTACGTTCCCGCGGATCTCGCACGGGGACTTCGGGCCGGCGATGATGAAAAAGCACTCTTCTTACAGGAGGAGCGGCGGCTCCTGTACGTTGCGATGACACGGGCAGAAGAGCGGCTCTACCTCACCTACTCAAAATGGTATGGAGAGAATAAACGGGAGACCAAACCCTCGCAGTTCCTGGAAGAGGTAGCGTTCAGAGACAATCCCCTCATTACCGTTATCGAGCCGGAAGCCCGCGGGGCTGAACTGCCGGTTGTTGAAGGTACCCCGGCTGAGGAAATTCGCTCCCAACTGCAGGAACAGACAATACGTGCAATCGCAGAGATGCGTCTTACCACCGCACTTCAGAATCTTGTGACGCTTGAGAGGATTCAGGCCTATTCCGAGAATGGAACTGATGTGTTTGATAAGGAAGTGTTTGTTGGAAATATCCGCACGGACACTCCCCTAAGTGAAATTATCAAAACTCCCCCGGTACAAGCGAGCGTTCCAGAAACCATGCGTTTCTCCTACTCGGGTTTGCAGAAGTACAAAGACTGCCCGCTTTGGTTCAAATTCTCGTATCTCCTGAAGATTCCCGAGGCTCCCGGCCCTGCGCCGGCTGCTGCCAAGGGTTCAAGTATCCACTCCGTGATTGAAAATCTGGATCTGAATCGACCGGCAGTGGAGCAGGTTGACGCATTACTCGAACAGTATTGGACCGTGGACCAATTCGAGTCAAGAACACAATCGGACCAGAATAAGACATCTGCCCGCGAACTCATCAAGACCTATATCGCGTGGCAGGCAACAAACAAAAACACTATTGTTGCCCCCGAGAAGGAGTTCTCTTTCACCTTTGCCGGTCGCGAGATGCACGGATATATCGATCGCATCGAACAGACACCGGAGGGAGGGTACGTGGTGATCGATTTCAAATCCGGGAAAAAACCCTCCGATTTGACGAAAAAGAGCATCCCGGAGAGTATCCAGCTCAACCTCTATGCGATGGCAATCAGAGATATGTACGGGAAACTTCCTGAACGGGCCACGCTGTTCTATCTTGCCGACAACAACCGCGTTGATTATGTGCCAACTGATGAGACCATCGCAACATTCAGCACAAATCTTGAAGCAATGCTCAAGAGGATTCTGGCCGGAGAGTTTCCGGCGCAACCGGATTACATGCGATGCGGCTGGTGCCCGTACGGAGAACTGTGTGGCAAGCAGGAAATAGAAAAACCATAACCCGCCTAACGACAGAGTTGGGCAAACCTACTATTCAGGTACAATCAAAAATTCTGTCGACTCTTGTCTGCGATAACCACATCCCCTTTTCCCCTCAATCTCTCCACCAGTGACATCAGAGAAAGAAGAGATCCTTGGCAAAATCCTCCAAGATCAAAGAAAAGCCAAATCCCTATCTCAGGAAAAACTCGCCAGACTCACCGGCCTTGACCGGACCGCCATCAGCCTCATTGAGAACGGTCCATAAGAACTGAAATATCCGGCCCGATTATTTCCTGCGATAAGTTCCCGTCATGCAGGAATCTGATTGATTTCAAGAAGATGAGATAAACAACTTGTGTTGTGTATAGGTTTTCTTCGGGATCTTCGATGAAAAAGGGAGATACGTAAATCCCGGATCAGGCCAGACGAAATTTCAACAAACACGATACACCAGTTTGCCGACATTAGTGTGTCCTCATTGCCAGTAGCATTACAAAAAAAGGAGGCATTGTACCGGAATCATTTAGTCACTGTTTTACTTATGTGACTTCCGCATTTCTCCAAGTCCTGGATTACAGTGTTTTCTGATCGGATGCCATTTCCGGTGTAGGTCTGGTTCTGGCGGTTTTTATCGGTTTTCTGGTTTTTTGGGATTTTAATTTTTTTTCAACTGATTCTTCCGGCGTTACCAAGCCTCGTTCGACCGATCGTAACTTTGCGGCTGTGGTGAAACCGGCGAAGGTTGTCGTGGTATTTGTGTTCTCCATCTCCGGGGGCGAATCATCCATGAGAGAAATCTGGATGTTTGTGGATCCAGGGGATTCTTTACCGAATTCTTTAAACCGTTCGGAAATCCGGTCGAATTCTTCGCCGGGGGTATACACAATGAAATTTGCTTTATTTCCAGATTTTTTTATCAGATCGACATTTCCGGATATACTTTCATTGGATGAGAATTCCCGGGGATGGTTCAAAACCGCCAGGATATGGTTCTGCTTTTTACAGAAATCCACGGTATGCATGGTACCACCTTTAATCGAGGTTTCGATAACAAAAACCCCGAGAGACAGACCACTCTGAATCCGATCTCTCTGAACCAGCCGCCATGGTTCGAGCGCAGTGTACCAGGGATACTCCGATATCAGAGCACCACCATTTTCAATAATCCTGGACGCAAGTTCACTATTTCCTGCCGGGTAAATGGTCTGCAATCCGTGAGCAAGCACTGCAATTGTATGACCCCTGGCCTGAAGTGCTCCTTCATGTGCAGCTGCATCGATCCCTTTTGCAAGGCCACTGACAACAGTAAAACCGGTTTTTACCAGAGACTGGCTGATTTCAAGCGCTTTATTCCGGCTGTATTCCAGCGGAATCCGGGTTCCTACAACTGCGACGCAACCGGAGTTCAGTATCGCTGCATTTCCTTTTACGTGGAGAAGAAGTGGCGAATTTGGAATATTTTTCAAAAGTCTGGGAAATCCGCTGTCAAATCTGGAAAGAATCCGGATAGTTCTTTGCCGGGAGATTGTAGAGATCTCAAGAGCCCTCTCCCATGCTTTTTCAACGGAGTCCCGACTCAAATCTTTGGCTTTATTTGCAGGATCTCTGCTTAGATTTTCACAAATCTTCTGAAATGTATCATAATTGGAATCTTCTGAATCTGTCAAAACACTCTCAATTATCTTATCGTTAATTTTCAACTGCTGTAACGCGAGAATTGTTTGATGGAGTGGTGGATTCATGTATTCCTCAGTAACTTGTTTTGCCAAGTGCAAATGGAAGCACTTGTTTTGCGCCGTGGGATAACAATAATGATTTTGCAGCCTCTAATGAATTTCCCTCGGTCGTGACATCATCCAGTAATAATATGCTCCTTCCTTTAATCAATTCAGTGTCGGTGATTCTTAATGAGGCAAGTTCTGTTTCATAGTCACGGCTACTACTCTTCTTATCCTTATAACTTGGAGGGAAATCTTTAATCCTTTCAATAACATGTAAACCATCAATATAACTTTTCTCGCATATTTTTTTTGCAACCTGTCGCATTCCTCCAGGTTCGCGTGCTTTGCTTGATGTGGGAACAACACAAATGACCCAATCTGGATCGGGATTCAAATGAGTTATGATATCATTTGAAAAAACCTCAATCTGTCTTTGAATATCTTCAAGATCTTTAGGTGGAGTCCCTGCCTCGTTGTTATCGTTAATTATTTTTAATTTCCAAATATTCCCGGAAAAAGGATCTTGTTTAGTACTGTAAAAGCCGTAATATATTCCAAGATACTGTATATCCTGACTATTGTTTTGTTCAGAGTCCCGGGAAATCTTCGCTGGGCAATGGGGATTTTGATTTGAAGAGATGGATTTTGTACTTTTTACAGGAGAGACTGTTTTATAGATCCCCGGGATCGAATCCGGGTTTTTACCTTCACTTTTTTGTGAGGGACTTTCGGGAATATCGAATTTCTTTTTATCAGGTACATTGGTAATCTCGACAGGTTCCGGTGGCCACACCCGTATTATTTTTGGTACCGTCGGCATTATTTTTGGTTCCGCCGGTATTATTTTTGGTTCCGTCTGAATTGCAGTGTCGGCAGTTGGGGAGATCGTTTGTTCGAAGGTTTTTCTTTTAGCTGAGTCTACCTTATCCTGTAACCGCGATCTTTGTTTGACTAATTCTGTATTTGATGGAAACCGTGGTATTGCTTTATTACAGAGAGACAACGCATTTTTATTATCCCCATGTTCTTCGAGGAGTAAGCAGATAGTGACTAATAAATCCGGATTATCATAACAGATTTGCAGATGAGGAGAGATGCAAAACGCCTGAGAAATGTTTTCATATGCTTCGTCAGGTTTTCCCAACATCACCAGACATAGTCCTTTGTGATAGAGGCAGTCAGCGTGCTTAGGTTTCAATGTTAGGGCGGTATTGAAGAAATTAAGGGCTTTTTCGTAATTTTTCCATTTTCTGAAGAAGAATTTTCCATTCTCATAATAAAATTCCCAATCAGACATTGTAACACTGAAGTGGGTTTGTTAAACATTTCAATATCATGTTTTGATTTCTGATTTTCTAAATTTTTATTTTAATCTCATTACTATGAGTTGTTTTATCATTCTCGATCTCAAATCACACTCTAATGGTTGATGTCCTCACACCCAATCAAAGAAAAAAGAATATGTCGCGAATTCGTGGAAAATATGGCCCGTTTATTTCCTGTGATAAATTCCCGTCATATAGGAATCTGGTTGATTTCAAGAAGATTAGATAAATTCAGAGAATTTACTCTCGTTTTGTCGACTCTTGTCTGCGATAACCACATCCCCTTTTCCCCGCAACATCTCCACAAGTGACATCGGAGAAAGAAGAGATCCTTGGCAAAATCCTCTAGGAAGAACGAAAAGCCAAATCCCTATCTCAGGAAAAACTCGCTAAGCTCACCGGCCTTGACCGGACCGCCATCAGCCTCATCGAGAACGGGAAGCGGAGCCCGACATTCACGACTATTCTAAAGATCTGCTCCGCGTTAGAGATTGAGCCCTCGGAACACCAGATAACTCTTAGAAATCTCTAATAGAATCCGATTCTGATATCAATCAATGACCGATGTTCTCACTCCGGCCCAGCGGCAACTCAACATGTCCCGAATCCGGGCTAAAAATACCAGGCCTGAAGTGAAACTCCGCAAGTTATTATTTGCCGAGGGAATCCGAGGATACCGGATCCATTACAATCTTCCAGGAAAACCAGATATTGTATTCACGAAAAAGAAAATCGCAATTTTCATCGACGGTTGCTTCTGGCATAAGTGCCCTGTCTGTTTTCAGGAGCCGGAGACCCGGAAAGAATTCTGGATGAAGAAGATTCAATCCAATGTTGAGAGGGATAAAAAAACCAACAGATTATTGCGATCAGAGGGGTGGACAATACTCCGGATCTGGGAACATGATATTCGAAAAAAACCTGAAATCATTGTGAAAAAAATTATCAGAATAATTAACAAATCCTGACCGTATCAATACAAACCATCATCTGTTTTTTCCTGATCGTCATCTGAGAAATCGGGATCTTCAGCTACGGCCATTTCTGACGAGAGCGTCTCTTCAAGCAGATATTTCACATCGGGAATTGTCGGATTACCTGATTGCCCAAAATATTCATCACGTTGTTTCACAGAATCCAGGCTTATTAATTCACGTTTCACCGATTCAGGAATAGTGATTCTGATCTTCCTAACGGATTCCCAGCAATCTTTCTTCTTACACCATTCTGAAATATTTCTGGATCCGGATGGACCTTCAGTAATATTGTTTCTGACTTCTGCTGCCAGCATTCCGATAAACGATACAAGGGCGGGAGAAATATCCTGTTCTTTCCAGATTTTTTCAAGATCTATTCTTTTTTCAGTTAGTTTGGACAGGAGTGCCACGGTATAGGTAACATAATTTCCCTTATACGGTCCAAAATCTAATTTTTTAATGATGCTGTCAGTCTTTTTGAAAAGAATTGCCTTTGCAACGAGCATCTGGAAATAAAATTTGTCGGGTATCTGCAACGAACTTTCTTTCTGTCGAACAATGAATGCTCTGAAATTTTTCTGACTTCCCAGACTGACGATATGTGGTAACTGTTCCCAGGAATTTTCATATTTCGCCAAATCGGTCTTGGTAAATCTCTGATTTGTCGGATTCTTATCGGCGAATATTTTTTTCAGTTTTGGTGTCGGTTCACGATCCTTATCTACCTGATATTGCCCCCGTGCCCGTTCATAATACCAGTGGGTTTCGAGCTGACTTCCACTCTTTGCCGGAGCCCAGACCGTGCGGGATCTCTTTTCGATTTCAATATGGAATTCTTCATTGGATGCAAAATCAGAGTCGGAAATTTTGTTCTGGCTGTTGGCATATTCGGATATCTTGGGAACGATTACGACCAGATCTTTCTGATTTTTCAGGATGGTGATTTTTGCCTGGACAAAAATATCGGATATGTCACACTTTTCCTTGAACCAGGTGTAATGAATTGCAGCAGTAGTCTGACCTCCATTTACAATCTGGAAATCACAGATGTGAGTGATCATCGGGATACCGGTAGAATCCCGTTCGATAGTGATATCTTCGGCAGTTGTTGATATTCCGTTATTGTATGCCAGGAACATATGGGGTTCATTACGGATTGTATCACGAATCCCTTTGTTCACCTTCCCTTTCATCTGCAGGAAAACCCGTATGTTTCTCTCCAGCAGTTTCGGGCCGTATTTTCCGTATAATCTGGCAATCGTCAGGCCCGGAATAATTGCAAGATATGATTTATAGACAGAATTGTCCCGGGGCATCTCAAGACAGGGAACAGGACCGCCACAATCCTTCACAAAGTCGATCTCAATTGGTTCCGGGGGATGATCGGAGATGATATGTTTGAATAATCTTGACAAATCCCAGACATGATGAGATATCCGTATCTGTCCCTCCATTTCATCAGCGATCGGATCGGTTTTCGCTATCCCGTCTGTCAGAACATACAGACTGACTCCGACGAGATTCTCCCGGTTTTTATATAGTGTATCCGCAAGATCAAAGGCCGGATTCGATTCTTCAATCTTTCCGTACTTTTTGTTCAGCGCATTTGTAAGGAACGTTCTGACTCTCTTTATATGATTACTGATGTCTGTTCTGGTTACACGGGCATCAGAATACTCGTTTGTGAAACAGGTAACGAATAGATCAAAAAAAATTCCTTCCTTGTTATCGTTGTCTTCGGAGTTCAGATTGCTGTTATATGCATTGATTTTGAATCCTTTTCCCTCAAGCCGGCAGAGATTATAATCTTCAATGACTTGGATATCGGTCAGCTTATCAAGGAATTTTTCCGTGAACTGCTCTTCTGTAAAGGATTCACTCTCACGGGCCTGTGAAGCTTCCGTAACCTCATTCCTGAAATTATGCACAAAATCTTCAAAATCACTTTCAGCTGCCATTTTTTATCCACTCCAGCTCTCGAATAAAATTCATTTTTTTTATCCGATATCCCATACAGGCCGATAAATCAATAGAATAATGGACATCTCCGATACCTGATTTCAAATCATTCTCAACAATCCGTGGAAAACCCTTTTCAATGTAAAATATAATGATATCCCTGTCATGATATCCGGTTTTATTGTACTTGTTCCGGTATTTGTCGAGATAACCTGCATTGAATAACAGATCTTCGAATTCCGATACCGGACCATTGTTCAAATCAATCATTTTGCGGATGCTGTCAATTATTTCCGGCAGAGTTTCTCCCAGGTTGGAGGTTTCCGCAAGTGAAATGAAATAAAGATAGAGATCATCCAGATTACTGTCATCCAGTTGCAGTTCATTGGATATATGGATCTTCTGATGTTGCTTTGCGATGCTGGTTTTTACTTCAATTCCTATTCCGGCTATCTGAAAATCCTGGTTCTTCCGTAACGGGCCCTGCCAGCAGCGAACAGCTTCTGTGATATTCAGATGTTTGATCAGAATATCTCGTAAAAACCTGAGTTCGCCATACAGACCACGCTGAGCTTCAGGACTAAGCCCCTGACTGCCGTTGACCTCAAGGAATTGTTTCCATTGAAGGAGTCTTTCTTTAATATACCGAACCATATTCTGCTGGTCTGGCTCCCTCGATGCAATCATGAATAAATCTTCACAGAGTGCTGAAAAAATGTCAGAATATAACTGGTCATTCAAACCCAGGCTGATAATGATAGTATCCGGTTTTTCATCAGGAAATTTCAATGCAGAAATCTCAAAACCCCGGAAGTCCGGTAACTGTTCAAAGGGGATTGCCTCAATTTTATTCACTCTGAAGAGCAGCATTCTCTTTGAAGTCGTTTTTTCAAGCCCGAGAAAAATATCATGAGAAATATCTGGGGAGATCCTTCTCATCAGAACCCCGTATTGAATTTCTGGGTTATGGGATTCCTCAAGTTCTTTCCAGATGGAAATAAAATCACTGGCTGTCAAATTCCTGCTCCCAGTAAATGTTGTTCACTTTATATCGGATTCTTACAGCTTTTTCACTCCCCGGGAAACTGAATGCGAGACCGGTGACCGGTACGGATATTCCGGTATTCTCGGGATCAAGGATATAAACCAGGAGCAGCCCCCTCTCAGCGGGACGTGCTCCACGGATATAAGGACCGCTTGGTAATGTCGGAATTTTTTCCTGTTCTCCCTTTCTGTCGGGATCGGAGATCATTCTTGCAAGTGCATCTTGAAACTCACCTTCACTCAGATCGATTGATTCGTGCTTAGGACTTATCAGCTGCCCTTTCTTTATGACAAAAAGATCCGTCCTTTCCGGATCTGGATTCCGTACTGTCAGACCGAGAGAATATCCGTTCAGCGGGATTGAATTCCGGGCATTCTTCCTGCTGATTAGTGCGATTGTCCATGATGTCAGCTCTCCCCGTGCATTCTGTTCACGGATATACTGCTGCATCAGATCAGATCTGACAGAGCCAGGATGGAACTGGTATTCATCAATCAGCGAGAGGATGGTGTCAGATCCAACATCTTTCCAGACAGGACTGTCGAAAAGAATTACTGATTCCTTCCCGAGAACAGTAATGGTTTTTTTCAGCAGATTCAGGTTATAACTGTGAACTTCAGAATCCCTTGGGAAAAATACTGTCTGAACAATTGAGTTGGAAAATGAGAGCTCCATCTCGGTTCCGGAGCGCATTTTATTGACAGCGGTTATCTTGAGACCGTCAGGATGGGTTCTGACCCTGAGACCATAATCCCGCGGGGTTGCCTTCAGTGATGCCATGTAATCAAATTCACGGCGCAGCTCTTCAGAAGCAAGATTGATGAACCGGTACCATTCAACAAGCTCCTGGGAGGTATAGAGCCGGCAGAGATCAATATACCCGGGGCGGAAACCAAACCATCGCCCCATCTGCATCAGGGTATCGTACATCCTTGAAGCACGCAGGTAATAACTGACCGTAAGACCTTCGAGAGTAAGGCCTCTTGACAGCTTGTCGCCCCCGACTGCGATGACGTTCAGTCCGTCAGGATTATCCTTATAATCGAGTGCGTCCTTAGCTGTGCCGTTTATCGTGCTGATACGGATACGGGATGCAGCATCATACAGATGTGCCCTTACCTGATTCCATTCCAGGGGCGTGAGAAGCGGATCACAGATCCTTCCGGCAATTTCAGCGGATGTCGGAGCATAATCACTCTGCCAGATCTCCTCCATTTCATGGTAGATACTGTTTTCAGAATCAGGTTTTTCATATTCCAGCCTGCGGCGCTGGGTGGTCAGTTCGATGCTTAACAGATTTGCAAGGATTTCCTGAACTGAGATGTACCGGGTGACATGCACAAGCATCGAATTGTGGCATTTTTTCTCCCCGCGGGCTTTTCTCGCGGCACATGAAATGATGAAAGATTTAATTGCGGTTTTCAGTGATGCTGGTAATTCTTTGGGGATGAACTGTTTTTTGTGCTGATCCGGGATAGACGCATGATAATCACGAATAATCCGGATGATCGGGAGACCGGTTTCCTCATCTTCCTCTCTGTCATCATTCCGTGTAAAACCAAAAATCTGGGAGGGACCGACATAATTCGGCGGGGCAGGAAGATTGATGATGAAATCCCGCGGGAAAAGATCCTCCCCATGCGTGGATGTTTCCCCATCCGGAAAAATGAAAATATTTGCAAACGGCGTTGCAGTGTATCCGACATAGGCACTTTTTTCGAAATGATGCAGCAGTTCCCGTATCTTTCCGTTGATTGCACTTACATCATAATCAGAAAGAGGCTGATTATTTTCATCAAGGGGGATGGGATTCGTATTTACTGACGCATTATCAGCTTCATCATCAATAACAAGCAATGGGATATTTCTCACAACAGTATTTCCGGTCTGCGGGTCCCGCTGTCCCCGCACACTGATTGCCCATTTGATAAGATTGGACAGAACGGATTTTTGTTTCTTCACGACAAGGATTACCGGATCCGCTCCACCGGGAAGCACACCAACCTGCTGGGCAACTTTCTTACTGAAATCACCATTGTCCTCACTGCTTGTCAGGGAATGGACAGAGATCAGCTCTTCACCAACAAGCCTGCCAACACCGGTCCTCAGGTTTTCCATGTCGAATTTTCTTCCCTGACGGGTATCAAATCCCAGAAACCCTTCGTCGAGCCTTAGTTGTGTCTGGCTCCGGAGACTTTTATGCATTCCGGCGAGGACTATGATTAGTTTATATCCGGCATCCGCTGCCTTGCAGATGAGACCGGTATAATTGGATGTTTTTCCGGACTGGACCTGCCCGACAACCATCCCCCTGCAATCCCATTCCCCATCACGATGGGGATCTTCCAGAAGTTCAAGCGCCTTGTCCGTAAGTTCATCGATCCTGATAATGGAAGATTCCGAAATCCCTTTTTCTTCCATGAGATAACGCTGATACCGTCTCCAGAACTTCCATTCAGTACTACTTTTTTTGTCCGGAAGCCAGACAATGTGTCTTTTCTGATTATCTTCCAGAACAGTAGCCCGGCCTTTCCAGATTTCACACCGTGATTCGATATCCCGTATGAGGTACTCAACATCAACAGGTTCGTAATCCTTCTCATGACTGAGCATTGAGAGAACCAGGGAACATTTTTCACGGATTAACTCACTTGTCGGAACCTGATCTCCTTTCAGCATGACCAGGACAAGCTGCCGGGCTTTTTCAAGGGTGGACATCGTTATTCACCTGCATTCTTTTCCTTCAGGAATTCAGCAACATATTCGGGGTAATCTGAAAAGGGTTCCATATGTGCCAGTCTTTTTCTTACGTTATCAGGAGGCAGACCCGACCCTGTCATTGAATCCCAGAGTTCGCCAAGTACTTGTTTCAGATCATCTGATGGTGCATTTTCAAACGGTTTCTGTATTTTATCCGGATGATTCGAGCTATTGAGAATGATCAGGGGGACAGGAACAGTCTCTTCAATTATCCTGAGGGCTGCTTTCATTTTCTTTCCGGATTCACCGGAATTTTCGAGGATATCTTTTATCAGCGGATACTCACGGTTAATCGAATAGCGATAGACTCCATGCACAATATCAGTTGACCACGGGAATGTAAATGACGAATCCGGACGTTCAGCAACTTTTCCCCTATAGCGGTAAACCGAAATTGCCTTGTCGATGGTCAATCGGGCAATACGCTGGAAATCATCCCTGATCGCATTGGGCGGCCGGGCAACGGATTTTTTCACATCGATCTTCCAGTCATCATCAAAGGAATTCGGGATATCAACAAGAATCCGGGCCAGCTTTGTATGCTGCTCTTTTCTGACCGGCTGACCTTTGCTGATAATCAGACCCAGCCAGTCTCCCGGCACAATAAGCCGTTCGTTCCGGTACAAATAAAAACCCTGGCGTTCATTCCACCCGCCGGGACCCCCCGCATACTCGTATGTTTTATCATCGAGTTTTGAACGATGGGGAAGAATGAATGGTTTGACAGCAATTTTTCTGTCACGGTATAGGATATGATCCAGGGGAAGATGCTGAGTTGATGGATGATTTCGTAAAAACGGATCCCATGGTTTAACGGCCTTGTCATTCAGAAAAATTTTCAGACCTGCAGGTTTTTCAAGAAACCGGTGGAAAACCATCGCAAGGTGATCCCGCAGTATATCGAGTTGTTCAAAAAAGTGATCTCTGTGTTTCACATTCTCCGGAATGGTTCCTTTTGTCAGTCGATCGATTTTCTCCCAAAGGACAATTGTCCCGCTTTTCATGTTATTCAGTTCAGAGAAAATTGCCGGAATGTCATCATCCTTCAGCCTGACAAGCCGCCATTCATTTTTCAGGTTAACATAATCCAAATCCCAGCAACGAACTGCAATTCCATTGTTTTCTGTTTTGGATCCAACAGTCAGTTTTCTGCACTGTGAGAATGATGCAGTTTTTAAGCCAAGACCAAACCGGCCAAGGTCTTTTGGATCACGTTCCTGAAGTGGATTAGTACTTCCCGGGCGCATTGCCTCTTTTAATTTTTCTTCGGTCATCCCGTAACCATCGTCTTTTATGGATATTGTTGACCCTTCACCATCCCAAGAGCAATCGATCCAGACATTTCGTGCCTGGGCAAAAATACTATTATCAATGATATCAGCAACAGAAGTTTCGAGATGATATCCATATGCGCGAAGCGATTCAATCATCGCACCGGCGTCAGGTGAGACAATATCATAAAAATCGTAAAGAGTAGTATTTGTCACAATCATCACGAATGAAAGATATTTGATGAATATCGATCTATAGAGTGAGATTGTAAATATCTGTTGTGATTTACTTATTCAATCGTGTTAAGCATCTCTTTGACTTTTTTAGCAATTCCTTCTGCCATAAGAGGCGGCACTGCATTTCCAATCTGAACATATTTTGCCAATCTAGGACCTTCAAACAGATAATCATCCGGGAAAGACTGGATCCTTGCAGCCTCTCTGACCGTAAGTGATCTCGCCAGATCAGGATTTGGATGGATAAAATAATGCCCGTCTTTCGCGAGATGGGCAAGGATCGCATGTGAAACTGATTTTCTGTTCACAACTTTATAACGGTCAACGAATGAATGCCGGTTTTTATGGGTTTTGAGATCTTCAGGGAGTTCATTATAATTCAGTCTGTGACCGGATTCTTTCCAGTTTCTGATGGCTATCCGATATATTTCGCGATCTCGTTCATTATGTGTTCGGGCTGCATGATGGCGAATGCCCCCATATGAATTCCGGATTTGTTTATCTGTGACATATTTTGAGGAATGACCTTTCTTATATTTCTGAAAAGCATCGGTTCCTTCTCCGGCCTGAAGATCAGGTAGATCTTTCAATAAATCCCAGACTTTCCCTTCACGAGGGACAACAGGAAAATCCGGATACCGGAAATGATCGTTCTCGCTTTTCCATCCAATGAAAATTATTCGTTCCCGATCCTGCAGCACTCCGAAATCAGATGCATTCAGAATATGAGCCTCTGCATCCAGATGATATCCCATTTTTGTGCATTGCGAAATTACATGATTGAAAATCGTTCCATTTTTTGCACTTTTCAACCCGGGAACATTTTCAAAAACAAATAACTTAGGCTGAAATTCCTTCAGACACCGGAGATAATGAAGGTAAAGATAATTTCTGGGATCCCGATGTGCTTTCGCTTTGTTTTTTCCTCTTCCCGCAAGAGAGAATGACTGGCAGGGTGGCCCACCGATAATTACATCTACATCAGTCCGATGATATTTTTTTTCAAGATTTTTTTTCAGACCGTCAATTATTCCAGGATTCGTTTTATCAGATAATTCTTCATTGATAACCGGAGGGAGATCAATTCCTTCTTCCTTCACTGATTGAATAAATGAATCGCGCGAAATGTCACCCCGATAATATCTTTCGTAAATATTTTCTTTTCCGATTTTTTTGAGTTCGTGAAATAATAATCGTGTCTCTAGCGTGTCCGCTGCATTTTTATCCATCTCAATATGTGCAAGAAAGTCAAAGGAGTGCCGGGTAAAACCTTCGGTCAGACCTCCGCCACCTGAGAACATATCAAGAACGAGAAATTTTTGACTCATTATCTTCATGAAATTAGACCAGGATTCGTATTAAACATGGTTATGTAATCACGGGGCGAGCCCACGCGGCGCCTGAGCGTCAGACCCCCCTCTCGGCAGATCGCCCACTGCCAGCCACTCCCCAACCCCTGCCCAACCCCGACTTTTGCCTTCCTAACGTGGCCATACCTGCCTGTCAAAGGAGCCTGAAATAACCATAAAACAGCAAAATACGCCTCCATTACAGGTTTCCGGAAACCGGGTGGCTGCTTTTTCGAAAAACCTGGTTGCCGGACAGGGAAAAGAAGGGAAACAGAGCCCGAATTGGGCCCCGATTGACGCCTCCCAAAATCAGGGAGTATTTCCGACGCAGGCCAGTTCATGGATTGATTCTCTGGCATTAAGGAGGTGAAAAAATGAACGTACGAAAACACCGATGGAGAATGTTATTGTGAACATCAGGTCTGCCAGAGCGGATGTGGGGGCCGCCGGCAGATCGGATGTCCACACTCACGGTTCGAAAAACCAGTATAAACCTTTTATCACCGAGTACCTTCCGCTTTTCTTGTGAGAACCTTTTCTCATCGTCGAAGAACGGTTTTTTTCGTCACCGCCCGCGCTGACAACAGGATCGGATACCTGCAGAAAAAGAGAGCGGCCCAAAAAATTCCCGGGAATTATCGAATATCCGCCGGGACAACCCGCTTCCTGCCGGCCCGGTCAAAATCCGTGTCAAAACTCACGAGCACCAGGTTGTATTTTTCCGCGGCAACATACTGGTACGCATCATCGAAATCAAAACCGAACTCTTCGGCAACCTGCCGGACACATTCCATATCCCCGGTGTCAAGGCTGACGACAGATATCCCGCCATCTCCAAAGAGATCAGCGACAAACTCGGAGAACAGGCGGACAGCTTTCTTCTGGTAGAGAATGATCCCTATTGAATGAAACGCGAGATCGCTGATAAACAAATCCTCAGGGGACTTTTCCTGGAGAAGTGTCTGCACTGACCTTGCCTCAGCCTGCTCAAGAAGCAGTTCGAGAAAAATATTGGTATCCAGAAGATACATGCTAGTCCCGCCACTCGCGGGCTGCATGCTGGAGTTCGACAGAAGTGGTACTCTCTTTCAGGTGGGAAAGTCCGCCGGCCCATCCAAGACCGAACTTCCGCTTCACCGCCTTTTTATTCCTCCGCACAAGCTCTTCGATATATTGAATCGCCTCCTGCCGGAGATCCGGAGGCAGTTCTTCAATCATCCGGTGAACGGTTTTTGCGGAAGTCATGGGAGGACACACTTGTACTAGATACCTGTTGTATTTCTGCGGCAATATATTTTATTCCCCGGAAGGGAAATGCCACAAACGACAATACGTTCAGCGGGCAGTCTCACGCCTTCGTCGAATACACCCGTTCGTACTCCAGCACAAGATTTCCCTTCACTTCTTTTATTACAAGACGGAACACATCGCCTGGATTAATTTTGTGGATTTTTGCAACATCCGAAGGGATGGTAAGATCTAAGGAATTGGATCCGTAGTGGAACCGGGACTTCACGATATTCTCCTTCGCAGGCATACGTTCCGGTGTGGGCCATGCACATTTGAGGATTAATGTATATAATGTGCATAAATTTATTATCCATCTCGATCTATAATATTCTGATGGATGTGACCCCGCGAGATGACCAGACTATGTCCAAACCAACAACCCCGAAGAAAACCCCCGGCATCGACCCCGCGACCGACATCCCCCTCTTTCTTGTGCCCCGGTTCTCGACCTTTGCCGGCCATACCGTGAAAAGCGGCACCGACATCTTCGTCACGGTGATCAACGGCCGACCGGCATCCTTTTTTCTCCTGCACTGGTCCGATCACGGGAACGACTGCATCCCACTACCGGAAGCATGCGCCATCCGGCTCATAAAAAGCCTGGCCGTGATGCCGGATACAGAGCGGGGCGTGCAGTATGAGAACCTGGCGAAGTACGTGCCGGCCTTTTACGAACGATCGGAAGAGCCAAAAGACACGGTTTTTATTGGCGAGAACGACGTGTGCAGGGAGTACGTGAGCTATTTCCGGCAGGGACCGAAGATTACGTGACACGGGTCAATTTGTGAAGAAATTACCACAAGGCATCGTCATTTTCACCCCCCGCTCCTTTTCTTTTATTATTATATCACATGCAGTATACAAAGAAAGAATATGACAAAGATCCACGTGATGAACAACGAAGTCGCGTTCTGCACAGTCCATAACCAGGACTACATCTGCATTACGGATATTGCACGGTACAAGGATCCGGATCATACCGATGATCTGATCAGGAACTGGATCCGGAACCGCAACACCATTGAATTTCTCGGCATCTGGGAACATCTCAACAACCCGGATTTTAAACCCGTGGAATTCGACGGGTTTAGAAAAGTTGCCGGTCTTCACAGTTTTACCCTGACGCCAAGACAATGGATCGAACGGACCTCTGCCATCGGCATTGTATCAAAACCGGGCCGGTACGGTGGCACCTATGCCCACAAGGATATCGCGTATGAATTTGCGTCATGGATATCCGTGGAATTCAAACTGTATCTCATCAAGGAATTCCAGCGGCTCAAAGATGAAGAACAACGACAACTTGGATGGGATATCCGGCGGAACCTGGCAAAGATAAATTACCGGATCCACACGGATGCCATTAAAGAAAACCTCATCCCTCCTGAGTTGAGCCGGCAGCAGGTAACCAGAATCTACGCGTCGGAAGCTGACGTACTCAACATGGCGCTCTTCGGCATCACCGCAAAGGAGTGGAGGGACCGCCATCCGGATAAGACCGGAAATATCCGGGATTATGCGGATATCTCGCAACTCGTCTGCCTCTCCAACCTGGAGAACCTGAACGCCCTGTTCATCAGCGAGAAACATTCCCAGCAGGAACGACTGGTCCGGCTGAACCATATCGCGATCCACCAGATGAAGTTGCTTACAGAAACTATCACGACAGGATCACCGGGATTTCCGGTTAACCAATGATAGTAACAGGAATGGCAGGAGTTTTTTTGCCCGCGGGAGCAGGTCTCGCCGAGCGGCTTTTTCGTATCACCCCCCGCGCTGACCACCAGTCCCTGCCGAGATCAGGCGCCACCATCCCATAATTGCGGAGTATTCCCGCAACCGTCAATGCATTAATAATCATGACAGTATACCTATCTGGTAACAGGAACCGGCCATGGACCTCTACAGGATAATCGCAACAAAACGAGACGAGATCCTTGTACTTGCAAGCCGGTTTGGGATCAAAAATATCCGCATCTTCGGCTCGGTCGCCCGGCATGAAGCACGGGAGGGAAGCGATATCGATTTCCTTGTCGAGTTCCCTCCCGGTACTTCGCTGTTCGAGCATGCCGCGTTTCAGCGGGAGCTTTCAGAACTTCTTGGATGCAGCGTAGACGTGGCATCTGTCAAGGGTCTCAAAGAACAGATCCGCAATTCCGTCATACAGGAAGCGGTTCCACTATGAGAAGTGACCGTGACCGGCTTCTCGATATACGGGAAGCAATCAAACGCATTTATGAAAAACTCCCGCAGGCAGACGAGGAATTCATCGAGTCAGATCTTCTCCAAGTCTGGGTCCTCTACCATATCCAGATCATCGGCGAAGCTGCAAACGGTATCTCACCGGAATTCCAGAAACAACATGGAAAAATTCCATGGAAAGATATCATTTCCATGCGGCATCTCCTCGTCCACCAGTATTTCGGCATTGATCTTGAAGAAGTCCTGAATACCGCAAAAAAGGATCTTCCCCTCCTGAAAGAGGAGATAGATCGTATTATGGATTTCCCGTAGTTCACCATTTTCGATGAGAAACTGATGGATCTCTTCTCGTGTTCCTTCGTCTCACTGCGAATAGAGCCGAATCCGGCTCCACTCCCGTGATCTTAAAATTCGCAGTGCCAAAACCCTATTCTGGTAAAACAGACTTAAACACCCTGAGCACAATGTAATTCTCGCTGGCCAGAATTACAAGGAGATTATCGCACTCAAAGAACAGCTCACCGGTATCCTCATCAAAAATAACACCGGAGGGCTCAATGCGGTACGGCTCCTCGACTTCCTGTTCACAAAACCCGTCGTCACCGTTGCCGATATCAGTTCAGCGCTTGGCATCAGTCACCAGCCTGCCTATGAACTGGTGGACCAGTTCGAAAAACTGGAGATTCTCCGGGAAATTACCGGGAAAAAACGGTATAAAAAATACCTCTTTACTGATTACCTCCGGATCATCGAGCGGGGAACCGGGCAATAATGGGGTTGTCTGGTACTTACCGGCACATCTCCGCATCTTCCCCCCTTTTCGCGCTCGATCAAATCCCCATCCCACCCTCCCGGAAACGCCCCCCGGGATATATTCACAGGATTTTTATAACGCGAATGACAATATCGCGTATGGATGAGATGAGTGACTGGACGGGTTATCGCGACAGGATCTGTTATCCCGCAGAAACATTTCTTCTCAGGTTTCCCGTACGGGATAAAGAGCGCCTTATCAGCGCGATCATCAGCAACGCCTTCCTGAATGAAGACGTCCCGTTCGGGCAACTCAAAACTATTCACGAAGACCGCAGCCTCGCAACCCTTGGCGACTTTGTCCTCGATTACGCAATCATCGCAAATTTCCCCGTCAATGAAACAGCCACCCCGCAAAAGATCAACGATTTCCGGGAGCGGTGCGGCAATAACACCACCCTCCACCGGTATGCCCGGGACTGCCTCCACCTGCAGGAATACATCCTCTGGGGACCGGACCAGCGGGCAAACAAGATCTGGAACCAGGAATCAACCTGCATGCTCGCAGACCGTTTCGAGATGCTCATCGGGGCACTCTATCTCGAAAAGGGCCTGGAAGGGGTCCTGGAATTTTTAGCAATGCACCGGTTTTTCAAAAAGATCGATGATCTCTGAAACATTCACGGCATGAGGGGCTTTGCGATGAAGGAAATTGCAGTTTCACCCCGCACCCTCACCATTTATGAGGGCACGCAACCGGAACTACACTGCGAATACCATGAATGATCCCTCTCTCCCGGAACCGGTCACCCGGTCGCAGATCCTCTTCTACCAGGCCGAAGACGGGAAGAGCCGGATCGAGGTCCGGCTTGACGAAGGGACGGTCTGGCTCACCCAGGCACTTATTGCGGAACTGTACCAGATAACAAAACAGACAACCGGTCACCATATCAGGAATATTCTTGGAGAGCACGAACTGAACCCGGAAGCAACTGTAAGACAATATCTTACAGTTCAGGCCGAAGGAACGCGATCAGTGAAAAGAACCATCGAGTACTACAACCTCGACATGATCCTTGCCATCGGATACCGGGTCCGCTCCCACCGAGGCATCCAGTTCCGCAGGTGGGCAACCGAACGGCTCCGGGAATACCTCATCAAAGGATTCGTGCTCGATGACGAACGGCTCCGGGAACAAAAGAGCATCGGTGCGGACTACTTCGACGAACTCCTCGAACGCATCCGCGACATACGGGCTTCGGAGAAACGTTTCTATCAGAAGATCCGGGATATTTATGCACTTGCCATCGATTACGATCCCCGTGCAGAGACAACGCTTGAATTTTTCCGGACCGTCCAGAACAAACTGCACTGGGCGATCACCGGCCACACTGCCGCAGAGATCATCGCAGAGCGGGCAGATGCCGCAAAACCAAACATGGGACTCACCAGCTGGAAAGGGGCAAAGGTGAGGAAAGGCGATGTCACGGTTGCCAAAAATTATCTCAAAGAGCCCGAGATCAAACAGCTCAACCGCATCATCACCATGTACCTCGACTATGCGGAGATGCAGGCCGAACGGAAACAGCCGGTGTACATGAAGCAGTGGAAAGAGAAACTCGATGCGTTCCTCCGGTTCAACGAACAGGAGATCCTGGACAACAAGGGGACTCTATCGATGGAAGTCGCACAACAGCTCGCGCTTGGGGAATACGAAAAATTTTCAGCCCGAAGGCTTGCAGAAGAAAATGCTAGTGCAGACAGTGAATTCGATCAGATGATAAAGCGACTCCCGAAGAATCCGAAAAGTTCATCAGAACTTTAAGGATGAGAAAAATTTTCTGAAATACACCTTCGAACGTAAAGCCGGACAAAAAAAGAAAACTGGTGCCCGGAAATCGAGTGGCCTGATTCCCTCCGTATATTCATCCCGTGGAAATCGACGGCTTTTGACAATCCCTTCTCTTCTTCGAGTTCTCGAATGTCTTCAGACATGAGAGAGTGGAAGAAACCGTCAGGTTTCTTCGATTTCCTGATGACTTCGCAGATTTCAAAGAATTTTGAAAAGTTCCCGGCCTCCCCTTACCCACAGTCTTCCTCGTCAGAGTTACAAAATTCTTCCGGACTTACACCGGTAAATTCAGCAATAATCGTCAGCAGTCCCGGATCGATCTCATCATCCATCGGAAAAACAAGCGGGTAGGGAAAACCATCTTTCATAAGTTTCACATGCCGGGAACAGGAATTATCCTGGCTGGAACCAATACCATCACAGGGTAGCTCACGATCAAGATACACCGCAATCGCCTGCTCTGCATTCTCCCGTGCTGTAACCGGTGTTTTTCCCTGCGAGTAACAGCCAGGAAGGGAAGGGATGGTTGCAAGGTAAAACGATTCACCTTTGCTTATCTGAATAGGATAGCCGGAAATGGACCGTTTTATGATCATGAGAAAGAGTTGCCCGCTTACTTCAATGGGTTGGTGGTTGGATACCTGCACTCGTCTCTCAATATTCGGAAGCAGCAGTGAGACAAAATGAAGAATTCAGCCTGAAGGAACGCGATCAGTGAAACAGACTATCGGTTATACACCCCCGGCAGGATCCCCGCCACCGGCTGCCGGGTCCGCTCCCGCCGGCCGCCCGGTTACGCTACAAATCCCTTTGCTTTTTTTAAGAGCGCGAGCTGGTTCTTTATTGCGCTCTTCTGCGCTTCCTCGATCAGGTCCACGATCTCCCGGACCGGGATCTTCAGCGCCACTTTCTTGTTCGGCCGGCCCTTCCCGGAACCCGGCACCGCAGAGACCGAGATCCAGTCATGGTCCTCCATGTGCTTCAGCGCGATGCTCACCTGCGGCTCGTTTAAGTCGGTCCCGTGCTCGATCTCCCGCATCGTCCCTTCCGTGTTCTTGAAGAGATAGACCAGGACCCGGGCCACCGTCCGCGGGGTGCCGGTCGCCACCAGCGCACCGACGAATTCCTCGTCCTTTTTCGTGAAGGTCAAAAGGGCTTTCTTGTTCATGGCGTCACCTGTTTCATGTATCATATTTTATATGAATAAATACATTTTGGACACGGGAGGAAAATGGGCGGGGGACCGGACATATCCGGAAATATCTCATCAATGGGTTCGTTCCGGATTACGAACGGTTACATGACAACCGAAACGACAACTATCATTTCAGGATATACCGGGCCGCAGGGAAAAGGCGTTCACGCGCGATGGCAGTACCCTCCGTGTGGTGCCGGCCGGGAAATAGCGTATCGGGTATACCAGGGATCCGGGATCCGGCTGAACGGAGGCGTCCGGTCGTATCCGGAGAGAGGATGCTCTTCTGCGACTCACTCAAGCCCCTGCCCGGAACGCCGCCTTCGGCACCACCATCTCGAACCGTACGCCCTGTCCCGGTTCGCCGGTCTCCCGGATCGTGATGCCGGTGATCGAGAGGATCTCCCGGATCAAAAAGAGCCCAAGACCGGTGTTCCGGCCAACACCCTTGTCGAAGATCTTCTCCTTGATCTCCGCGGGGACACCGGTGCCGTTATCCTCGTACACAAGAACCGGTTCTGTGCCGGTGGTATCAAGAGAGAGCCGGATTTCTGTTACCGGGCCGCCATGAGAGAGCGAGTTGTCGATCAGGTTATAGAACGCCCGCTCGATCATCGGGTCAGTAAGGACCTGGGCCGTCCCGGTCGCGCAGGAGAGCGTAACACCCCGGTCGGAAAAACCCCGGGCCACCTGCCGGAAGAGGGTTTCAGGCGATATCCAGGAAGGCTCCTTCTGGCCAACCTCCTCGTAGTCTCTCGAAAACTCCAGCTGGACCCGGATCCGTTCCAGGCTCTTTTGCATCGATGCACGATACCGGGGATCCATGGTGCCCTGCTTCTCCTCCAGCGCAAGGTACCCCGAGACCACGCTCAGCTGGTTGAGGATGTCGTGGCGGGTGATGGACGAGAGCAGGTGGAACTTCTTGTTTGCTGCCGCCACCGCCTCCTCGGCCCTCTTGCGGGCCGTGATATCAACGGCAACGCCCCGGATCGCACTCTTCTCCCTTCCCCCGTCGATAAGGCCCGGGCGGATCTCCAGGATCACCTCATGTCCGTCCCGGTGGATAACCGTAACCTCGATGCTGGGTGGCAGGACACCGGTGGAACGGGCCTGTGCCAGGGCTGCCCCGATAACCTCCGCCCCCTTTGGCGTCACGATATCCAGAAGGGACTTTTTCTGCATCTCCTCCTGCGTATAGCCAAGGAGTGTCTTCACCCGGGGGCTGATGTAGCTGAACGCACCTCCTATGGTGCGTTCCCAGATGATGTTGGGAGAGGTCTCGACAAGCCCGCGGTAATTCTCCTCGCTCTCACGGTACCGGCGCTCGCTCTCCTTTAAGGCACGCTCGGCACTCCGCCAGTCCGTGATGTCCCGGCCCGTCCCCCGGAACCCGGTTACCTTCCCGTCCGGCCCGCTCATCCGTGCCACACGGATCTCAAGGATCATCGGATGCCCGTCGCGGTGAACAGCCGGAAACTCCAGGGGAGGGATGGGCCCGGTGGAGAGAGCATACTCCACCATCATCTCGCGGAAGTGGGAGCGTGCCTGCGGCGGGATAGCGTCTGCAACATTCTTCCCGACAAGGTCTTCGGGCGCGTACCCCATGAAGTCCGTCACCTTCGGGCTGATGTACAGGATTCTGCCTTCACGATCGATCTCCCAGACCATATCCGGCGAGGTCTCCACAAGCGACCGGAACTTCTCCTCGCTCTTTTTGAGGAGGTCCTCGGCCTTCCGCCGTTCCGTGATGTCCCGGCCCGTGCCCCGGAACCCGATAGTCTTCCCGTCGGGACCGGTAATCCGTGCCACGCGGATCTCCAAAAAAACCGGGTGCCCGTCACGGTGAACGCCCGGGAACTCGATGGGTGCGATGGACGCGGTGGATGCAGTAAACTCCTGCATTATCTGGCCGAAACGGGGGCGTGCCTGTTCCGGGATGAAATCCCCGACAGATTTCCCGATAAGGAGTTCCGGCGCATACCCCATGATGTCCTTCACCTTCGGGCTGGCGTACAATACCGTACCTTCCAGGTTGACCTCCCAGATCATATCCGGCGAGGTCTCCACAAGTGACCGGAACTTCTCCTCGCTCTTCCTGAGGCGGTCCTCGGCCTTCCGCCGCTCAGTGATGTCCCGGGCAATCCCCCGGAACCCGATCAGCTGGTGCTTTGCATCGAGCCGGGGGATGGACCGGATCTCAAACAGCTTCGCACGCCCGTCCCGGCACAGGAGCGGCAGCTCGAGCTCCCGGGTCACCTTCGCGCTCCGGTCATGGGTCGCAAACTCATGGAAGAACGCCTGCCGCGCGGGTTCCGCGACAAGGGAGAAGACCGTTTTTCCCTGGACCTCCTCCGGCGAATACCCGAGAACTTCAAGACAGGCCTGGCTCATGTACGTGAAGGTCCCGTTCATGTCCATCTCCCAGATCGGGTCAAGCGAGGTCTCAACAAGGTCCCGGAACTTCTCCTCGCTTTTTACGAGAGCCTCCTGGTTCTCCATAATGACCTCGAGCTGGCTGCGGAGTTCCTCCTCGGACGCCGTAAGCTGCTCGTATGCCGCCTGCAGTTCGTCCTGGGCCCGGTTGCGGGAGACGGCCTGCCGGATCTTATGGGAGAGCTCCGCAAACAGCGCCAGGGTGTCTCCACCCTTCTGGAGGTAGAAGTCAACGCCGTTGTTGATGGCTTCGATCACCACCTCCTCGCGGCCGCGCCCGGTAAAAAGAATGAACGGGACGGTCCTTCCGCTGCCCCGTACGGTTTTAAGGAACTCGATACCATTGACCTCGGGCATCTGGTAATCCGAGACGATCGCATCGCAGGGATGAGTATCCAGATGGGCAAGTGCAAGGGTAGCCGATTCTGCCGTATCGACAACGAACCCGTCTTCCTTTCCAAGGAAACTCTTCCCTAACTCCAGGAGACCGGGCTCATCATCAACATAGAGGACCCGTATTGGTTCCGGCATACTGGTTCACGTTCTGTTACCCTTTGTTATTGTTTTAATGTTACTGCTGAGGTATTCAAAAAAAGGCCCGCAGGGTACAGCCGGAGATCTTCCGGGAATCATGGCTGCAGGCCCGGTACATCTGCACCGGGAAAGCGATCCTCCGGTTTCTCAATGACCGGTGCTCGCACTGCCACCAAAAGTAAATTAATTGCGCCATACAGCAGATAAGTACAGGACTCTTCCTGATGATCTCCGTACTCTACGTCGACGACGAGGCCAGTCTCCTCGACATTGCAAAAACCTACCTGGAGCGGACCGGGGACTTCTCTGTCGAGACAGCCACCTCGGCGCCGGAGGCCATCGCCCTCCTGCAGGAACGGGCCTTTGACGCGATCATCTCCGACTACCAGATGCCGGAGATGGACGGCATCGCGTTCTTACAACAGGTGCGGTCAAAAGGGGACACCATCCCCTTCATCCTCTTCACCGGCCGGGGCCGGGAGGAGGTGGTGATCCAGGCCTTAAACGAAGGCGCCGACTTCTACCTCCAGAAAGGCGGGGAGCCAAAGTCCCAGTTTGCCGAACTGGCCCACAAGGTGCGGCAGGCGGTCTCGCGAAAACAGGCAGAAGAGGCATTGAAAAAGACCAAGCAGCACTACCGGGCCTTAATCCGGAACGCCTCGGAAGCGATCTACGTGGTCCAGGACGGCCACCTGCGGATGGCCAACCCGCAGCTGGCAGAACTCCTCGGGTACCGGGAAGAGGAACTCCTGTCCCTCTCCCTCAACTCCATGGTCCATGAGGACGACCGGGCCATGGTCGTGGAACAGTACCGGCGCAGGCTCCGGGGCGAGCCCGTCCTCCGGTTCTCCTTCCGGCTCTTAAGGAAGGACGGGAGCGTCTGCTGGGTGGACACAAGCGGGATCCTCATCGCGTGGGACAGGCGCCCGGCCGTCATGGTCTTCTTAACCGACATCACCGACCGGAAGCGGGCCGAGGAGTCCCTGCAGGAGAACGAGGAGAAATACCGGCTCGTGGTCGAGAACAGCCGCGATGCCATCTACATCCACAAGGACAACCGGCTCTGGTTCGTCAACCGGAGATCGGCCGAGGTGACCGGGTACACAATCGACGAGCTCATGCAGGTCAACCTCTGGGACCTCGTGCACCCGGACGACCGGCGCCGGCTGCAGGATGCAGCACGGCGGCGGTTTGCCGGGGAAGGCGTGCCCCAGAATTTCACCGCACGGCTGGTGACAAAGAGCGGCGAACTCCGCGAGGGGGACTTCATCGTGGACCTGATCGACTTCCACGGTAAACCCGCCATCCTTGGTATCTACCGGGACCTCACCGAGCAGCGCAAAGCGGAGATCGCGCTCCGCGAGAGCGAAGAGAAGTACCGCATCCTCCTCCACGAATCCCCCGACCCCGTCTTCTCGTTCTACCCGGACGGGACCTACCGGTACGTCAACAAGGCCTTCGCGGACGGCGTGCGAAAATCCACCGGCGAGATCATCGGGAAGAAGATCTGGGATGTCTTCGACAAGGACGAGGCGGACAAGCGCTTTGGCCCGCTCTCCAAAGTCTTTGCCACGGGAAAGGGCGATGTCATCGAGGTCCGGGTCCCGCACCCCGGCGGCGACCGGTACTACATCACCACCATCACGCCCATCAGGGACGACACGGGCACGGTTATCACCTGCATCTGCTCCTCAAAGGAGATCACCGACCGGAAGCGGGCGGAGGATGCGCTCCGGCAGGCCAACCGGCACCTCGGCCTCCTCACCGATGTCACCCGCCACGATCTCTCGAACCAGGTCTCGGCGCTGAAGGGCTGGCTGGAGCTCACGAAGGCGATGTTAAACGACCCAAAGAAGATCCGGGAGTTCATAGCGAAGAAGGAGACGGCGATCGCCGCCATCGAACGCCAGATCGCGTTCATGAACGCGTACCAGGGTCTCGGGACAAATGAACCCTCCTGGCAGGACCTGGAGGCAGTCCTCCTCCAGGCCCGGGCCCTCCTGCCGGCCGAGGGGATCCGGTTCGTCACCGGTATCGGGGGTATCGAGGTCTATGCTGACCCGCTCTTCGACCGGGTCTTCTCAAACCTGCTCGACAACACCCTGCGCCACGGTGAGCATGTTACAGAAATCCGGGTCTCTTCGCACCAGGCGGACGGCGAGCTTACGATCGTCTGGGAGGACAACGGTGTCGGCATCCCGCCGGGCGAAAAGGAACGGATCTTCGACCGGGGCTTCGGGAGAAACACCGGATTTGGGATGTTCCTCGCCAGGGAGATCCTCAGCCTGACGGGGATTGCCATCCGGGAGACCGGTGAGGAAGGGAAAGGCGCCCGCTTCGAGATCGTGGTCCCTGCCGGGGCATACCGGGAGAAGCAGCCGCAGTAATAATTTTCTTCTTCGGACAGGTGCCAGGGGTACTCATCCTGCTGTTTCAGATTTTCCCGGGCCCACCCGCTCGTACACCAGCACCAGGTTCCCCTTCTCCTTTCTTGCAACCAGCCGGAACTCATCGCCGGGATTGATCTTCATGGCCGCAGGGACGGCAGGCCCTTCAGGTACTTTGGGAAGTTCAGTCTCGCAGTACTGCCGCAGTGCTGTATGCATACAGTCGGATTTTTTCCGGTCATCGAGAACCGCATAGGCAAGGAGCGTGAGCGCAACAAAGGTCTTCCTTGTTGTATCCACCGTGTATACCGGGTGTTTTCCCCCGGAAGAGACAAGAAGCCCGAGCTTGGTCAGCGTTCCCAGCGCATCGCGGACGCTCGGGGCCGAGGCGCCGGTCAGCTCTTCGAGTTCGCGGGGACGGTAGGCTGAATGGGGGTCAGCGATGATCTCCTCCACGACCCGTGCAATCACGGTATCGCCGAAGAGACCTGAATAGGGGATGTCAGAAAATTCCCGTTCATAATCGGGAGACGGGGCGACTTTTGTCATGGATATCACTCATATATGTGTAGCATGAACAGTAAATAAATTTTTATCAACAGAAAATATTTTTACCATTTCATCCAGTGGCCGTGATGCGGGATCTCTTCGTCAAATTCGATCATCAGATTGTCGGCCCAAACCAGATCATCCAGGACCACCCATTTCTCCCCCGTTGAAGGATCATGCTGGACATGCATCATTCCCTGTGCATACCCCCGGCAGATCTCCTGTACCCGGATCCCTTTCTGCTCCCATTTCTTCGTGCAGTACATGAGCCGGCATGCTGCCCCCCGCTTCTTGAGCCAGGCCAGAAACCGGACTGTCTCAAGAGTGGGCTCATTGGAACGTGATGACATGAAATATATTTTTCAAAAAAGATAATTATGAAGTCGCGGTCTGCACGGTGAAAGTAATCCGTTTGCCCTCCTAAACGATTTCATAAACCACACAGGGCCAGCTTCTCCCCCACCCTGAAAGCATTCATCTGATCGCACGTCTACGAAATAACCAGAGAACAGCTATGGATTTTTTGGAAGAGAACTGGCTCGAACTTGACTGGTCACCATGGGTGCCCTTCAATGCCTCACGGGAATTCTGGTATATCCAGAAAGCGCCGGGGGTCTATCGCATCCGCCCGAATCATAAAGACCTCCTGATGTACATCGGCGAGACCGGGCAATCGCTCCATAAGAAGCTGGCCGGGCTCCGGCAGACTCTCCGTAGAGGAGACATCATGCCGTGGAGCGACCCGTATGCCGAGGCGCCGGCACTGTGGGCCTATTGGGTAGAATGGCTAACCGCCCAGAATACAGGAACATCGCCGGATCCATCCCCCGGCAGCGAGGGCGATACCGAACCGGTCATGCTCGAAGTCTCCTCCGCCCCGCTGGACGCATCGGTGAGCGGGCGGAAAGGAATGGAGAACTTCCTGCTCTACCGGTACCGGCAGGAGACGGGCGCATCCCCGCTCTGCAACTTCGGCCGGTTCCACCCGCGGTACCGGAAGTCCACGACCCGGGGAGAGGGACACCGGGGCGGGAAACTTGTCGATGACCAGAAGGACAACCCGGCGGGATTCCCAAGTATCACACCACTGGAACCTGCCGGGAAGCCGGGCGATTGCGACTGGATGGGGCTTGAATGGACGGAGCAGACACCACTCAGCCCGGAACATGCCCGGAATGTTGGCGAAGGGGCCGGCCTCTTTCTGCTCGCGGACGCCGGAAGGCAGGATATCCTGTATATCGGGCAGTCAGCGGATATCGCGGGGCGCCTGGCCGGCCTTTGCGGGAAAGACTGGCAGGGGCACGAGGTAGAATTCTCGTACCAGATCATCGGGCAGAACGTCCTCCCGCATAACCTGAAGGAACTGGAAGCCGATCTCCTGGGGAATTATTACGAGAATTTTAGGAGAATGCCTGCGTTCCAGTTCCAGAAAAGCAGATAATAAACCAAAATTTCCCGAAACGGGCCACGCAACACGAGAACAAAAGAAAAAGAGTTTTTTCCGGCAACCCCGGTTACCGTGCTGTCGCAACCGGTGCTGCACCGGCGGCAAACGCCCCGGCGCCTGCCACCTGTTCCTCTTCGTACGGTACTTCCGCCTCTTCAAAGGCTGCCATCACTTCAATCCACGCTTCATGGATTTCCGCAAAATCTCCAGCATTCATCTTCTCCACACTCCTCCAGTTTTTTCCTGGATATACCAGCATATCAGGAGTGAGATAATAGAAATTTGCCAAAGCATTCTGCATGGCAGACCCGTCAGGCAGGACTGCTGGCACTGCCGTAGATCGACGGGAAGAACAACACGGGTGCAAAAAGTGGAGCATTGCCGGGTCCGCATACCGGACCCGGGCCGGGTTTCTCCTTGCATGCTCAAAGGTGAGTATATGTTTGAAGGCGCGTGAACACTGCTCCTGCAGACGAGGGATGAAGGCACAAAGTATCAGCAGAGGACAATATTCACAATAACAATATCATATGTTTTATAATAAAATGTTTCTTGTTTGTATCTCCGCCGGCGCCTCCACAAAGAATTCATACTCCCCTCCCGATATGCCTAAATTACCGTACATGAGTTGCGGACACAGGTCATGGATGCGCAATGGATCTTGCTTTACCGCTCATCATCCTCGTTGCACGGATTGTCGAAACAGCAATGGAGACAGTCCGGCTTGTCTACGTGACAAAAGGCCACAAATACCTTGCTTCAGGAATCGGGACACTGAAGATCGGGATCTGGGTGCTCTCCACCGGGCTCGTGCTGACGAACCTCGACAACATCCCCGGCATCCTCGCCTACATGCTGGGGTATGGGATCGGGACACTCCTCGGGATGACCATCGAGTCCTGGATCGGCCTTGGCACCGTCATTGTCCGGATCTTCTGCACAAAAGATCCTGAACCACTCATCCGCCATCTCGGGGATCTCGGGTACGGCACAACGCGGATCAACGGCTCGGGCCAGTTCGTGCCTGCGGTTGCCATTCTCATCAGCATGGTGCCCAGGAAAGAGGCCGGCAGGTTGCTTGATGTGCTCAAGACCGGCTATCCCGACGTGCATTTCACCATCGAGGATGTCTCCACCATGAGCGAGAGGGAGATCTACTTCGGGACACGGAAGCGGGGGATCGCCGGGTTCATCGGGTACGGGTGAGGCGCCCGGGGGAGGGGCTGATTCCGGAAAAATCCCGGTCATCGCTCCCTGACCGGCTTTCCACGAGACCACCAGCAACCGCTCCGGGCGGAAGAGATACTGGTGAAAAAGAACGAAAAACGGGGAAGAGAAAAGAAAAAAATTACTTCTTGCCGCCCTTTGCCGGGGCTGCACCCTTCTTGTCGTCGGCCTTGGCCGGGGCTGCTCCCTTGGCCGGTGCGGCTTCCTTGCCGCCCTTTGCCGGGGCTGCTCCCTTGGCATCCTTGGCCGGCTCGGCTGCCGCTGCCTCTTCGGTGACAACCGGTGCTGCAACAACCTTCTCACCGACAAGCTTCGGCGCTGCAACGACCCTGCCGCTGACCTTGATGGTCTTGACCTTCAGGTGTGCCGGGCTCGGGAGCTTGTGGGCGCCGTGGCGCATCGCATCCTTGACCTTCTCGAGGTACTGGGCGGTGGAGAAGACGGTCAGGACCGCCTGGCCGGGAATGACGCGGGCTGCGGTACCGACTGCCTTGCCAAAAGCGAGGCGCATCCCTTCCGAGACACGGTCGGCACCGGCGCCGGTTGCCTGCTTGTTCTCGCGCAGGACATGGTGGGGGTAGACGCGGACCTTGAAGTGGAAGTTGGAACGGCCGACGTCCTTTAAGAGCCGGCGGTTGATGGTGATGCGGGCAGCCTCGAGTGAGCTGTGCCGGATCTGGCAGGCCTCTTCAACAATCAGGTCAACTTCAGTCGGGAATTCCTGCGAGAGGTTGCCCATCTCGAACTGCACGATCTTGTTCCCGGGGACACCGCCCATGTATTCGCGCCGTGTGTAGGCCTTCTTGGCAACGTCCCTGTACATCTTTGCCGGTTTTCTAACCATCGCGTCCAACTCCAAATGAGTACTTTTGAAAAAGCGGTCCGGAATATCAGGTATTAAAGACAGATATCGGTACCGGTACGCTCCTCAAACTGCTTGTATAAAATGGATATGTGCCGTATTAAACCTTACTGGATACTACAGTGCTGGTTTATAAGGTCGAGAACCTCGCGCCGGATCTCGGCAAACATTGGGCTCGTGCGGTCGCGGGGGCGCGGGAGCGGGATCTCAAAGATCTGGCAGATCCGGCCCGGCCGGGGTGTCATGACAACAATCCGGTCCGCGAGGAAGACTGCCTCGTCCACGCTGTGGGTGATAAAGACAACGGTCTTTTTTGTCTTCTCCCAGATCTCGAGGAGCTCGATCTGGAGCTTGTTCCTTGTCTGGGCGTCGAGCGCCCCGAAGGGCTCATCCATTAAAAGGACGACCGGGTCGAGCGCGAGCGCCCGGGCAACGGCCACCCGCTGCCGCATCCCACCCGAGAGCTCCGAGGGGTAACTGTCCCGGAACTGGCTGAGATTGACCAGCTCGAGATACTCTTCTGCAACCCGGTGCCGCTCCTCCTTTGGTATGCCCCGCATCTCGAGGCCGAACGCGATGTTGTCGATGACCGTCCGCCACGGGAAGAGGGAGTACTCCTGGAAGACCATCCCGACTTTCGGGTTCGGGCCCCTGATCTCCTCGCCGTCAAGCACGACTGAGCCGGACTCTGCGTTGTCAAGGCCGGCGATCATGCGGAGCAGCGTTGTCTTGCCGCAGCCGGAGGAACCGAGAATGCAGACAAACTCCTTGTCTTTCACGTCAAGGCTGAGATTCTCGAGCACAACGAGCCGCGAGCCGTCGTCACGGGGGAATGACTGGTTCAGGTTCTTTATCACAAGGTCGCCCATCTCACGCCACCTCCCCGGTCCGCCACTTCAGGAACTTCTTGTCGATATAATGCCGGAAGATCATGTCGAATGCAAGGCCGATGAGGCCCAGCAGGATCATGTACACGACAACGCTGTCCATCTGGTGGAGGGAGTAATAGAACCAGAGTTTCTGGCCAAGGCCGAAATTCGAGACGCCGAAAAGCTCGGCAGCGACAAGGCACATCCAGCCAACGCCGGTCGCGATCCGGATCCCGGCTGCCACGGACGGCAGGGCCGCCGGGAAGGCGATAAACCGGACCAGGTCGCGGTCCCGTGTGCACCCGAGCATCTTTGCCGCCTCGACAAAGACCCGGGGCACGCCCCGGAAGCCGCTGTAGGTGTTGATGATGATGGGGAAGACCGCCCCGATGAAGATGATGAACCCGGCCGAGAACGAGGTAAGCCCGAACCAGATGATGGCAAACGGGATCCACGCAAGCGGCGGGATGGGGCGGAGGAGCTCGATTACGGGGTCGGCCAGCGCCTCGATGCGGCGGTTCCAGCCCATGACGATCCCCAGCGGGATGCCGACGATGAGCGCGAGACCTAGGCCGATGGCGAAGTGGACAAGACTTGTCCCGAGGTCAATGAAGATATCTCCCTTTGCAACCAGGCTGACAAATGCCAGAGCAACATCGGTCGGTGCCGGGAGGATGAACGGGTAGCGGATGATGACTGCCGCAATGAACTGCCAGACAATGAGCGCGAGCGCGATGGCGAGTACGCCAAGCCGCCAGTCCCTGCCATTCTTCGCATGCTTTCCCATGGGGGTCCTCAAATTACCGCGGATTATCCTGTATAGTAAAGGAGTTCAAGGGAAAAAAAGGGTTGGTCAATTCAGCTCTTCTGGTAGAACGAGAGGTCGAAGATCTCGTCCTTTGTGAGCGGCTTCTTGATGTACCCGAGGTCGTACTGGATCTTTGCATAACTTAAGACCGGGTCCACGATGATGTTCGGGTCCGAGGCCCAGTTGCCGTCCCACTCTGCAAGGGAGGCCTTGACATCCTCGAGTTTTGCGCTGGTCTTGTTGGTATAGATCACCGCAGCTTCATCCTTGTTCGCGAGGTTCCAGGCAACCGCCTTGTCATTTGTCGCGATGATCTGCTTAACGATCTCCGGGTTCTCGCGGATCAGTTTGCCGCTGACCACGAGGACACAGCAGGTGTGGTTGGGGTACATCTCACCGGAGTGGACAACGATCTTCCCCTTGCCCTGGTTAACGATGGTGCTCGGGGACGGGGTCGGGAGGAAGACGGCATCGACCTTGCCGGCCAGGATGGCCGTTACCGCATCGCCCGGGGACATGGGGGCGATCGTCAGGTCCTTGTCGGGGTCGATGTTGTTCTTCTTGAGCCAGTCGCGGAGGATGGTGTCCTGGATGCTGCCGACGGCAAACGTACCGATGGTCTTGCCCTTTAAGCTCGCGGGGCCCGTGTACTCGATACCCTCGCGGACAACCAGGTCCGAGCCCTGGGTGTTAACACCGGCAACGATCTTGGCGTCAAGGCCGGTGCTGACCGCGGTCAGGAACGGGGCTGCGCCAACATAAGCGACATCGAGATCGCCGGCCTGCATGGCCTGCATCTCGGAGGGGCCGCTCGGGAAGACCTTGTCGGAGACTTTCTTGACGCCGAGCGGGGCAAGGTCCTGCTGCCACCAGCCTTTCTCCATGGCGGTGATGTAGGCCATCTGGTGGGTGCTGGGCTGGTAGCCGATGACGAGTTCATCGACAGGTGCTTTGCTGGTCTTGGTGTCAGTGGTGCCGGATGGCTGGGTGCAACCGGCAGCGAACAGAAGAAGGGCAACCGCAAGGAGGGCGAATGCCGCTAATGCTGATGATTTCATACGGGAGTGTTGTCCGGGCATTATTAAAAACTACCCGATTCGGCCATTATTTCTCTCTTTTTGTAAAATAATATTAAGAAAAATCTACAATAAGATACAACTATTGGCCAGATTGTCCAAAACCCTCCAATTTCCTGTGGAAATTTTTAGGACAAAACGGAAATATTTTTCTTGGGTTGGCCCATTTGTATCTGTTATATGGCACAGGTGGACCCGATTGACCGGATCATGCGCGCTGCGCTTGTCTCGGACGAGGAGTTCGTGACGGCCTTAAACGATCTCCTCAAGCACGACCTGCGGATCAGCGTGCGGGAACTCTCGGAGAAGAGCGGGATCGCCCAGAGCTCGCTCTACAAGATCCTGCACGGGCGGAGGTCTCCCAACCTCTCGACCCTGCGGGCGATCATCCGGGCCCTGCGGCAGTTATATCACGTGGGCGACGAGGACTTCATCGGCCTCATCGCCGCCCGCCCGGTACTGGAGAGCGTGGAGGAGCGGATGGCGGAGATCGACGGCCACCGCATGCGGGTGCGGGAGTATCCCGTCCACACGATGGAGGACGCGATCGTTGCCGCGGTCCGGGCCGAGCGGGAAGGAGCGATCGCGATCGTCTGCGCCCCGATTGCCTCGAGCATCATCGAGCAGCTCGTGCACGTCCCTGTCGCCACCATCATCCCCCGGGAGTCCGTGCAGCAGGCGATCGAGCTTGCGGCACGCAAGGCGTGGCTTTAATCAGTATATGACCAATAATTACGGTAATTAAAGGGTGAACGGATGCGAACGGATGTTGTACGGCGGGGGCGTCTTGCCGGGGAGCGGGACTCTGACATGCAGGAGTTCCTCTCGTCGATGGACGCGGACCGGTATATCGCGGAGTCAGACCTGCTCGTGGACATTGCCCACGTGCTGATGCTGGACCGGCAGAAGATCAATGAGCGGAAGACGACAACGCAGATCCTTAAAGTGCTCTTAAAACTCGCCGACAAGGGGATCCCGGAGGACGTCTTCGATGACCGGTTCGAGGACGTGCATGCGGGGATCGAGTCGCTTGTCATCGAGGCTGCGGGGCCGGAAGCCGGGGGACGGATGCACATGGCCCGGTCGAGGAACGACGAGGTCGCAACCTGCATCCGGATCGCCCTGCGGGAAAAACTGCTCTTCCAGATGGTCCTGATCGCGGGGCTGCGTGACATCCTGCTCGACCTTGCGGAGAAGCACACGGAAAGCATCATGCCGGGGTTCACCCACCTGCAGCACGCCCAGCCCACCACCCTTGCCCACCACCTCCTGTCGTACGAGCAGGCATTCGGCCGGGACTTCGACCGGCTGAAGGACGCGTACGCCCGCGTCAACCAGTGCCCGCTCGGCGCAGCCGCGTTCGCCTCCACCGGCTATCCCATTGACCGGGAGTATACCGCATCCCTCCTCGGGTTTGACGGGCTTGTCGAAAACAGCATGGATGCCGTCGCCACCCGGGACTTCGCGCTCGAAGTCCTCGCCGACCTCTCCATCCACATGGCGAACACGAGCCGGCTCTGCGAGGAGCTTGTCATCTGGAGCACGTCCTTTGTGAAGTTCGTGGAGATGGACGACACCTACTGCTCCACCTCGTCCATCATGCCGCAGAAGAAGAACCCGGACACCGCCGAGATCATGCGGGCAAAGACCGGGACAGTCTTTGGCGCCTTTTCAGCCGCATTCACCATCACCAAGGGCCTGCCGATGAGCTACAACCGCGACCTCCAGGAACTGACGCCGAACCTCTGGCGCGGGGTGCACAGCGCCGGGATCAGCACGTGGGTCCTCCTGGGCATGCTCGAGACCGCGAAGTTCGACACGAAGCGGATGCGGGAGGAGGCCGGGAAGGGCTTCTCCACCGCAACCGAGCTTGCCGACACGCTCGTCCGCTCGTACGATATCCCGTTCCGCACGGCACACTCAATCGTGGGCCGGGCGGTGCAGAAGGGCAGCCTGACGCTCGCCACACTCGAAAAAGCGGCCGCCGAGGTTGCACCGGGCACCTCGCTGAAGAAGATGGGGCTGACCCAGAAAGAGATCAACGAAGTCCTTGACGCAGGCTACTCGGTCGCCATCCGGGACATCATTGGAGGTCCGGCACCGAAGGCGACGAAGAAGGCGATTGCTGCCCGCAGGAAGCAGGCGGCAAAGGACAGTGAACTGATACGGGAGAAGTTCACGAACCAGAAAAAGAGATCCACTGATCTCACCGAAACAGCACGGAGGCTGGTAGCATAACAACAGAGTTCGCATCCGGGGATATCGTACAGTGTGCCTATGGCGGAAAGCAGCTGAAGGGGATTTACATCACCGGGCGGGACGGCATGGCCGTCATCAAGCTCGGATCGGGCTACAATATCGGCGTGCCGCCGCAGGCCTGCACGTTCGTGGAGCGCCCGGCACCTGCCAGCGTAAAGCCACACGAGGTCACGCAGAACAGCCGCCTCCCCAATCTTTCGATCGTCTCGACGGGAGGGACTATCGCAAGCCGGATCGATTACCGGACCGGGTCCGTCACGAGCCAGTTCAATGCAAGCGACATCCTTGTTGCCATCCCTGAACTGGCATCGATCGCGAATTACCGTACCATCCCGCTTGCCACCATCCTTTCGGAGAACATGACACCCGCTATCTGGCAGCAGCTGGCCCGGGCGGTGTACGAGGAGATCAAGGGCGGCGCCAAAGGGATCATTGTCACCCACGGTACCGACACCATGGCATACAGCGCAGCAGCACTCAGCTTCATGCTCGACACGCCGGTGCCGATCGTCTTTGTCGGTTCGCAGCGTTCGGCCGACCGGCCTTCGAGCGACAATGCCATGAACGCAGTCTGTGCAGCTACAGCGGCGACAAGCCATCTCGGTGAAGTAGCTGTTGTCATGCACGCGACAACAAACGACGACTCCTGCGCCATCCACCGGGGCACAAGGGTGCGTAAGATGCACACCTCCCGGCGCGACGCATTCCATAGTCTCGGCGCGGATCCAATCGGCAGCGTGGAATTCCCGTCGCGGAAGGTGACACTTGCACCGGATGCCGTGAAACGCGGCACAGCAAAGCTGGCACTCCACGACAACCTCGACCCGCACTGCGCCCTCATCCAGTTTTACCCGGGTATGTCCACGGACATCCTGAAGGCATACGAGGGATACCACGGGCTCGTCATCGCGGGTACCGGCCTCGGGCACACCAGCACGGCGCTCATCCCGGGCTTAAAACACCTCGCAGACAGCGGTACGCTCATTGTCATGACCTCGCAGTGCATGCACGGCCGGGTCTGCGACCGGGTGTACGACACGGGCCGCGACCTGCTGGCTGCGGGCGTCATCGAGGGCGGAGACATGCTGCCGGAAGCGGCGCTCGTCAAGATGATGTGGGTACTCGGCAACGAGAAGGATAAAAAGAAGGCAGCCGCCCTGATGCAGGAGAATCTCAAAGGCGAGTGCACGCGGAGGAGCGGCCATGGATTATAAGAAGGCCGGCCTGGTTGCCGGGATCGAGATCCACCAGCAGCTCGACACAAAAGAGAAGCTCTTCTGCCACTGCCCGACAACCCTCCGCGAGATCGCAGAGCACAACGGCGAGTTCTCGCGCTACCTCCGGGCGACCGTCTCCGAGATGGGCGAGATCGACCGGGCGGCAAAGGAGGAGATGAAGAGCGACCGGAAGTTCCTCTACTATGCGTACGACACCACGTGCCTGGTGGAGAACGACGAGGAGCCGCCGGCGCCGATGAACGACGAGGCGCTCTCGATCTGCCTCACTATCGGGAAGATGTTTGGAATGACGCCTGTCCCGCAGGTGCACACGATGAGGAAGCTCGTCATCGACGGCTCCAACACCAGCGGATTCCAGCGGACGGCGCTCGTTGCCCTGAACGGGAAACTCCCGAACGGCGGGGAGATCGAGACGATCTGCCTCGAGGAAGAGGCCTGCCAGAGGGTGAAGGACGAGGTCTTTTCCCTGGACCGGCTCGGTATCCCTCTCATCGAGATAACGACCTCGCCCTGCATGCATACCCCGGAGGACGTGCAGAAAATGGCGGAGTACATCGGCATGGTGCTCCGCTCAACCGGCAAGGTCAAGCGCGGGATCGGTACGATCCGGCAGGATGTCAACATCTCGATTGCCCAAGGTGCCCGCGTGGAGATCAAGGGCGTGCAGGAGCTGGACCTGATCGCAGAATTGGTCCGGCGCGAAGTGCAGCGGCAGACAAACCTGCTTGCGATCCGGGACGAACTGAAGGGCCGCGGGGCAGCGATCGGAGCAACGACCGGCACGGACGTGACGGAGCTCTTCAAAGAGACCAAATCCGCGGTGCTGAAGAAGGCAAAGAAGATCCACGCCATCGTGCTGCCGGGTTTCGCCGGGCTTGTCGGCCACGAGATCCAGCCGGAACGCCGGCTCGGGAGCGAGATGTCCGACTATGCGAAAAAGTGTGGCGTAGGCGGGATCTTCCACACCGACGAGCTCCCGGCCTACGGCGTCACGGCGGAAGAGGTGGCGATGATACGGGTGCACCTGAAAGCAGGAGAGAAGGACTGCGTCATCATCGCCTCCGGGGCAAGCGAGAAGCAGGCAGCGTGCGCCATTGCACAGGTCGTGACCAGGGCGCAGATCGCCCTCTCAGACAAGCCCGTTCCCGAAGAAACAAGAAAGATGCTTGAGTCCGGGAGCACCGCATACATGCGCCCGCTGCCGGGCGCTGCCCGGATGTACCCGGAGACGGATGTGCTCCCGGTCCTCGTTGACGAGAAACGCTGGAATGCCGTTACAGTCCCCGAGCTCCTTACGGTGCGGGCAGAGCGGTACGCAAAGGAGTACGGGATTGAGCTCCCGTACGCCCTCCAGCTGGCCGGCTCCGACAAGCTCCCGCTTTTCGAGCGGGCAGTGCGGGAAGGGATCAAGGCAAAGCTCGCCGCGTTCACGATCCTTTCCACCGCAACCGAACTCCGCAGGGACGGGGTGGACATTACAAAGGTCCCCGACCAGGCATATCTCGACAGCTGGCACGCGGTTGAGGACGGAAAGGCAGCCCGCGAGGCAATCCCCGAGATCTTCCGGAGCATTGCGGCCGGCAGCACGTTTGCGGAGTCCTTGCAGAAACTGGCGCCCGCGGTGTCGCGGGAGGAGCTCGAGGCGATCGTCCGGAAGATCATTGCCGAACGCTCGGATTTTGTGGCACAGAAGGGCAAAGGGGCGCTCGGTCCGCTCATGGGTGTGGTCATGGCGGAGGTGCGGGGCTCCGTTGACGGGAAACTGGTCAGCGAGGTACTCAGGAAGGAGATTGACCGGGCAACCGGGGCCAAGTGATAGTAAAGATTTATCACAGGCACGGACGAATAAAGTAAGGAGTTTATTATGGGCAAGACAGGCACAACCCTCTGGGCTCAGGTAAAAGGCGTCAAGGGCCAGATCCGGCTCGTCCCCAAGAAGGAAGGCGAGGCAAAATCCCCGGGTCCGAACCAGCGCTTCAAGGCAGGAGCCAAAGTACAGCAGCTTGACATGATCGCCGAGGCACAGGGCGGCCGCGGCGGTTCACGTGGCGGACGCGGCAGGCGCGGCGGCGGCGACCGCTCGGGCGGCTCGGGCATGAACGAGTCCACTGCAAACCCCATGATCCGCCGGCGCATGAAGCGGGCAAAGGTCTCCGCGCTCGGTGCAAAGGCCAAGTCTTCCCGGTAATCGTTTCACGAGCGGGCCCAATTTCGGGTTGAGGTCCCCAAAAAACCTCAAAAATCTTTTCCTGAACATTTCTCCTGCAGGCTTACCACCCGCTTCATTCCGTCAAGGATAACTATCTTTTATCCCAATGACTATGGTGACTATGGATCTTCCAACGGCAGTCAAGAATTACCAGTTCGGCGAACGCGCAAAGTCCGAACTGATCATGGTGTCCCAGCTCTGTGTTGCGCTCACGGGGTTCAAGGACCAGGAAAAGACCGGGGCCCGCCGCATGCTCATCATGATGATGGAGTCAGTGCGGGCTGAACTCCAGTTCGCGGTCCACAGTACCGGTCATTCGTCATTCCAGAAGGCGATCAACGCCCTGAACGAAGCGATCTCCCTTGTGGAGAGTGACCAGCCCGACCAGGCAGCGCTGAAGATCGGCGCGGCCGTAAGCGCCGCGACCACGCCGGCACAGGAAGCATGGCAGGTACTCTCGGAACATGGACTCCTCTGATCTCCACGCGTTCCTTGCCGGCCGGGCATCGGTCCGGGACTTCACGGGAGAGCCCGTGGCAGAAGAGGATCTCGCGTTTATCCTGAAATGCACGGGTACCGCACCGAGCGCTGGCAACCTGGAGGCGTGGGATGTTGTTGTTGTCACGGAAGAAGAGGTACGGGAGGCGCTTTCTGAGGCCGCGTTCAGCCAGGAGCATATCCGGCAGGCGCCGCTCATCCTTGTTGTCTGCTCCAACTATGTCCGGTCCATGTCGCGGTACGGAGAGCGGGGGATCCTCTATGCGCTGGAAGATGCAACGATCGCCTGCACGTACATGATGCTTGCCGCCCGGGCACGGGGCCTTGAGAGCTGCTGGACCGGCGCGTTTGACGACGAGGGGGTGCGGGAGGTCCTGGACCTGCCGCAGCACCTCCGTCCTGTTGCCCTGCTTGCCGTAGGGAAAGGAAAGGAACCCGCACAGTCGCCGCCACGGATGGCGGTCGGGGAACACGTACACCGCGAGAGCTGGTGAGGGAAGATTATGGCAGATTACCTGGTTACCATGGAAGCGGCATGGCTCGTCCGCGATGTCAAGACACTGGACGATGCCATCGGGATCGCGATCAGCGAGGCAGGCAAGCGCCTGAACCCGGCCGCAAAGTTTGTTGAGGTTGAGGAAGGATTCCTGACCTGCCCGTACTGCGAGGAGACGCTCTCGAGCGCGATTGTTGTCGCGGACACGGCGCTCGTCGGGCTCGTCCTGGAGATGAAGGTCTTCCGGGCCGAGAGTAAGGAGCATGCCGAGCGGATCGCAAAGTCGACCGTCGGCAAGGCGCTGCGCGACGTGCCCTTAAAACTCGTGGATGTAGAGGAACTATGATCCATATCGTCGGGCACACGGCCATTGACCACATATCAAAGGTAGCCCACCTGCCGGAGAAGAACTGCTCGACCCATATCACCGACCGCCAGATCTATTATGGCGGCGGGGCGGCAAACATAGCGGCCGGCATCGCCATGCTTGGCGAGAAGGTGACGCTCCATTCCTGCGTTGGGAGTGATTTTGCCGGGAGCGATTATGACCGGTGGATGACAAAACTCGGCGTCGGCCAGCAGTTCTTCGTTGTCCCGGACGCCCACACGCCTACGGCATTCATGTTCACCGACGAGACGGGCGACCAGATGACCTTCTTTGAGTGGGGGGCGTCCCGGGTGTTCCGTACCTCCGAGGCACCGGCACTCCCGCTCGTCCACATGGCAACCGCCGACCCGGAGTTCAACTGCCGGGTTGCGGAGAAGGGTGAGTTCGTCTCGTTCGACCCGGGACAGGACGTCTTCTGGTACAATAAAGAGCAGCTGGATTCGATCATTTCGAACGCAGACATCCTCTTTGCCAACCAGCACGAGGTGAAGCAGATGTGCGAAACGCTCGGGATCACGAGGGATGCCCTCATTGCCCGGGTCGGGATGGCCATCTTTACCATGAGCGGGGACGGGAGCACGCTCTACACGAAAGGAAAGGAACATTTCATACCGGTTGTTCCGGTCACCCTTGCCGATCCCACCGGTGCCGGCGATTCATACCGGGCCGGGTTCCTCTCCGCGTATGTGCGGGGATATGATTCACTCACCTGCTGTAAGATCGGGACAGTTACTGCATCGCATGTTGTAGAACACGTGGGATGCCAGACCCACCTGCCGGACTGGTCTGCCATGAGAGCACGGTATACAAAGAACTTCGGGGAACTACCGGCCCCGGAGCAGTAGGAGAAGAGATGAGCTGGGCGGCGCTGACATCGGGGGGAAAGGACTCGGTCCTCTCGTGCCAGAAGGCAATCGACAGCGGAAAGGATGTCCGGTACCTTGTCACCGCCCGGCCGAAGAACCGTGACTCCTACATGTTTCACTCGGCAAATCTCGATGTGGTGCCGGTCATCGCAAAGGTCGCGGGCATGGAATACGTGGAGATTGTCACTGAGGGGAATAAAGAGGAGGAACTCAAGGACCTGGACGCAGGCCTTGCCGCGCTGGACATCGAAGGCGTGGTGGCAGGTGCGGTGGCCTCGGAGTACCAGGCCGCCCGCGTGAAGGCGATCACCGACAAACAGGGTCTCGAACTCTTCACCCCGCTCTGGCACATGGACCCCGAACTCCTCCTCCGCGAGGTGGCAGGGCGGCTGGATGCCCGGATCATCGTCACGGCAGCGGAAGGACTCGATGCCAGCTTTCTCGGAGCACGGTTCGACGACGCCCTCATCCACCGGCTTAAACGCGTTGCCGCAACGCGGCGCATCCATATTGCCGGTGAGGGCGGGGAGTACGAGAGCATCACGCTGAATGCCCCCTTCTACTCCCGCCCGGTCACGTACACGACCGCACAGGTCCGGTCAGAAAACGATCGCCACGAACTAATTCTCGGGGGGTTTTCTTAAAATGGCGGAGGGTCACGATGTCCGGCTCGGGCAGCTCACGAAATATATCTTCACCGCACCCACGTGGCAGCGGTCGCTGATCTTAATCATCCTTCTCGGCCTTGTCATAGATGGGGCGAATGCCCGGGCATGGCTGAGCCTGCCCTCTTCGGGGATCATCGCGTTCCCGTTACCATCGGTGCTCTCGGATCTCCTCTCCCTGCCGGAGACCTTCCTCTTCTCGGGCACGATTGCGTTCACCATCCCCGCCATTGCCGCGCTCGTGCTGACAAAGCCGATCATCGAGTGGAGCGGCAAGACCATGACCTGGAACCGCTCGGCGTTGCTTGCGCTTGCCTGTACGGTCTTTGCGGTCATCATCACGCTTGCCTCAATTGCAGTCTCGATCACGCTCCTCCCGCTCTTCTATGCCATCTCGCTCGGGTTCGTCTTCGGGCTCCGGCTCTTCGTGCTGGTCGCGATCGCGGACTACCGGGTGCCGCGGATGGTGCTGCCGGCCATCACCCAGAGCGGAGTCGGGATCCTCGCGGGGATGTTCCTCTTCTCGCCCTCGTTTGCCATCTTCGCGCTCGTACTCCACATCGTCTTCGGGCTGGGCTTTGCCATCCTTATCTGGATGATCGAGCGCCCGCTGAAGAAGGCATTTAAAATACGGGGGCTCGCATTCATCAACGCGTTCATCGCCCACATGACGGACGGCTCAAAAGGGATGGAGGACTTCTTCCGCGAGATAGGCGAGGAGATCTTCGTCCCGCAGGTGAGTTTCTTCTTCCGGCGCGAAACAAAGAAGCCGGTCATGTTCACGGTCCCGAACCTCCACCCGGGCCCCATGGGCGAGATCGGCGGAGGGAACCTTCCCAAGATCCTGCACGAGAGCATGGATGATGAAGCGCTCGTTGCCCATGGTTGTGCCACGCACGATTTCAACCTCGTGTCCGAGTCCGAGAGCAACAAGGTGATAGCGGCCCTGAAAAAATCACGGGAGGGAATTTCCTATTCGGCCGGCGCAGGCAGGTCCTTGGTCGTGACCGCAGGGACGGTCAGTGTCCTCTGCCAGAAGTTCGGGGACTCGGTGCTCCTTGTCACCACCCGCTCCCCGCACCGGACCGAGGACGTGGACTTCTCGATCGGGTCCACCATCATGGCAGAGGGGCACCGCTGGTTCCCCCATGTCGCGGTCGTGGATGCACACAACTGTATGACCGATCTCTCATCGCCGGTCCTTCTTGCCACGCTGACCGCACAGGAGTACCAGAAAGCATCCTTGGATGCGATGGAGGCCTGCCGCACAGCCCCCCTCCACCCGTTCAGGATCGGCGTCTCACACGTCATTGTCCCGTATACCCGCGAGCAGGGCTTTGGCGATCTCGGCATCCAGGTGATGCTCGCGGAGGCAGACGGCCAGAAGACCGCATACATCTTAATCGACGGAAACAATATGGCAGCCGGTGTGAGGGAGGTTATCCAAAAGGAAGTCCGCACTCTTGTTGACAACGCTGAGGTGATGACCACTGATTCGCACGTCGTGAACACCATCACCGGCAAGAACCCGGTAGGGCTGAATGTCCCGGTGGATGAGTTCCTGCCCCTTGTCATGCAGGCGGTCCGGGCAGCCATCGACGATCTCACACCCTCCGAAAGCGCAGCAGCAACGGCCCACTGCGAGCATATTGTTGTCTTTGGCTCCAACCGGATTTCGCAGCTCGCAAGCACCGTGAACGCAATGCTCGTCTTCGTTGCGCCGCTCTCGCTGGCGATGCTCCTCCTTGCATTCCTCCTCTCCCTTGTCGCCTATGCGGTAATGGTCTGAAGAATCAGGAGAAACCTGTTTTTTAGTTGGTGCACGCGTGAATTGCAGAGACCGGGGGGTTCCCCTGCAGCCTTTTTTTAAATCCTGCATGGATCATCACCCTTTTTTGAATCCGGGCCCCCTGACGACCACAACCTATATTCGTGAGAAGATAGGTATTCTCCTGTAACAGAGGAGGGTTAAAAAAACAGGCGTGTTCCTGAAGTCATTGTTGTTTTGTACAGCGGTTGAACTCCAGACTTGGGTATAACAGGTGATCAGATTTCATCCGTCCACATCCCTGACGACCCGCTGGATCGGCGTTGACTTAAACACAACCGGCCATGTGGCCGTTGTCGCCGACCCGAAGAGTGGGAAAGTAATGAAACTTGGGAAAAACATCCACTATGTTCATTCACACTCCATAAAAAACTGCACAAAACTCTTCAACGAAGGAAAACTCTGGAAACTCAAAAAAGCCAAAACCCGTGAAAGGAAACGATTCAAATCGGCACTCCATGCCATCTGCCGGCAGATCGTCTCCTTTGCCGAGGCACTCGGCACCGGCATCAAGTTCGAGAGACTCTTTTCACCCCGTTACTCGCATCGCAAGGACCCGTCGGGTCCGTTTGTCTTCTCCTTTGAGAACGATTCGTTCTTCACCCTGCAGCGCCAGGTAGAGAGGCGGGCGCTCGAGCGCGGGATCCCGGTCATCTACGTGAACCCGGAGTACACGTCCAAGCGGTGCAGCCGCTGCGGGCACCTCGGGCGGCGGACGCGCAAGCACTTCGAGTGCCCGCACTGCGGTTTTGTCGCACACGCCGATGTGAATGCGGCGTTCAACATCGCACGCACATCGCTGCGGCGTGCTGTGCCGGATTTCCGGACGGAACTGGCAGCGGAAGAGGCCCGGCTGTCAAAGAGGGAACTGAGAAAAACAGCACAGGGCGGTAAGGAGCCGGTCGCCCCAAACCTGATCCCGGCATTCGCCGACCACCCGGTCTGCGAGAACCTGCTGGCCGTGCTCCAGTAACCTTTTTTTGGCCGTTCCCGTCAGCGGATGACCACCGACGCGTTCTCGTCAAAGGGATTCTGGCGCATGGCAAGCGAGAAGAGGTACGGGTAGTTGTGCTTGAGGTACTGCATATACGTGAGCCATTCCAGGATCAGCAACCGGTACACGCGGTTGAGATCGCCGGAAAGGTGTGCGCAGTCCGCTGAGGGGAGGCTGCAGAAACTCCCGCGTGCCATCATCTCCTCGGCAAGGTGGTAGAGCGCCTGGAGGAGGGGGGTGAAACTCTCGTGCTCGATCAGCTGGGGGTTTTCCAGGATCATCAGAAGAAAGCCCTTCTTCTCTTTGAGGAACTGGTAGAGTTCGTCCATGGGCACGGCGCAGCTGTCGAGGGTGTAGGAGTGCTTCTCGATGACAGCACGCGCTTTGGAAAAATCGGCATCAGTCCAGTTGTTTGAGACGACCAGTGCCGAACGGATTTCGGCAGCGGCAGGGTCGCAGGAACTCATGATCTTCAACAGCTTCGTACCGACCTCCGAGAAGAAGAGCCCGATGATCATGTTCAGTTTCTCAAACCGGCTCCTGCGTTCCCGTTCATCGATCATCGATTCGATGGAGTTCGCTGCCACACCGATAAAACAGCCTACCCCGGTGATGATGATGGCAAGCGTGAGGATCTTGCCCGGAACGGTCACGGGATAAATGTCGCCGTAGCCTACGGTTGCGACAGTTACAATGAGAAAGTAGAAGGCATCGAAGGGATGCATCCCTTCGGCAAGGCTGATGCCGAGAGTTCCGAGGCATACTACCGAGACGAGGACTATGATATAGACACGGAACCGGAACGAGATCTGTTTCATTGCTGATCGGGTACTTGTCGCGGCCGGTTAAGAAATGTTTGGTACGGGAAGGGGACCCTGATGTCAGCGTGAAAGGGTATAAGTGTGGAGAAAGCCCCGTTCCATGCAGGGATAGTATGATCGAATGGTTCACCATGGCAAGCTGGTCACCGTACCTTGCCGGCGCGGGGATCGGTGTCCTGATCTGGACGGTGTTTGTGCTCTCCGACCACCCGCTCGGGTGCTCTACGGGCTTCTCGAGCACGGCCGGGATGGTCGAGGCGGGGCTCTCAGGAGGGAAGACCCGCGAGATGCCGTATTACCGGAAGTTCGTCCCCTGCATTGACTGGTACTGGGTGCTCATTATCGGGATCATAATCGGGGCGTTTCTCTCGGCATACCTGTCCGGAATGTTCGCGGTTGTGGCGGTGCCCCCGTTCTTTGCTGCGGCTGTGGGGCCGGATGCTGCATTCCGGTTCGCTGTCGCTCTCATCGGGGGGATCCTTGTCGGCCTTGGGGCACGCTGGGCCGGGGGCTGCACATCAGGGCACGGCATCTCGGGAACGCTCCAGCTCGCCCTCTCAAGCTGGGTTGCGGCGGCGTGCTTTTTCATCGGCGGAATCCTGGTGGCGGGGCTGCTCTTTGGGTTCCGGTTCCCGTGAGGTGAGAAATGTCTCTTGAAACCATCAGGAAAAACAGGACCGCCCAGGCGGCTCTCGGCCTCCTGACCGGCATCGCGTTCGGCTTCCTGCTCCAGAAAGGCGGGGTGACAAACTATGACGTAATCATCGGGCAGCTCCTCCTCACCGATTTCACAGTCGTAAAGGTGATGCTCGCAGCAGTGCTGGTCGGGATGATCGGGGTCTATGCCATGAAGTCGGCGGGAATTGCACGCCTCCACTGCCGGAGCGGGTCTATCGGCTCAACAGTAGTCGGGGGTCTTATCTTCGGCGCAGGGTTTGCCCTGCTCGGTTACTGTCCCGGCACGGCCGCAGGGGCAGTCGGGACCGGGGCGCTGGACGCACTCTTCGGCGTTATTGGGATCGCAATCGGTGCCGGGATCTTCGCCCGCCTTTACCCGATCCTCGCGAGCACCATCTTAAACCGCGGCGCCTTCCCGGCTGATACGGTGCCGGAACTGCTGGGGGTGCGGCCGGTTGTGGTTGTGGCGGGCGTTGCTGTTATGATCATTGGGGTGTTCTGGGTAATGCAGGTGTACGGGCTATAGGGGATCCTGCCAGTCTATCATTTTTACAAAAGAGAAGAATTCCCAGCCGGATAGCCGGCATTCAGTACCCCCGACCAGATTCGAACTGGTGTCGCCGGATCCAAAGTCCTGCATGATTGACCGCTACACTACGGGGGTGGATTATATGTTAGACCAATACATTCGGCAAATTTCCCTGAAGAAAATTTGTCTTATTCCATTTCGCGCAAGATCTATTAAAATCACTATCAGGTTAAAAACGTGAACGCCGGATACGACTGTAATCCAAAATTCGCTTGCCGCTCCATAGGAGGATAATCACAGCTATGCCAGGGAGAAAAAGATCCCCTCTCGACTCGATAATGGTTGGGAACTTTTAATGGGAATCGTGCAGAGGATAGAACATGGCCACGTCAAACAAGACAATCGTTGGGAAAGCAGCCGATGTTCCCCTGAATGACACAAGAAAAGTGATGGTCGGTGACCGGCAGATCCTGCTCGTAAATATGGATACGATGATCTATGCCCTTGATGACAAGTGTATTCACGGGGGTTGCAGCCTGTTTCATGGAAAGTACGTTAATGGAATAATTCATTGTCCGTGCCACGGCTCGGACTTTGATGTGAAAACCGGTTCAGTAGTAAACGGACCTGCAACATTGCCGCAACCGGTCTACAAAGTGGTCATTGAGAACGGAGATATTGCCCTCGTTCTCTAAAAAGAGTCACGAAAAAATGGGGATTGTTGTTCACATAATAAACAAGGAAGAGGGGTCTGGCAGCGACACCCCCAGACAGAAAAAAGATTTACAACTATCTTCAGTTTTTAGGCTGACTGGATTTTGATATTTTATGATCCAATCATAATATCTGCACGGGGCTTCTCGTGCACTTTCTTTGCGGGCTCCTTGTGTTCTGCTGCTGGAGCTGCCTCGGCCGGCTTTTGTGGGAGATGGGCAGGTTCCTCAACCTTCTGGATCTGTTTAGGCAGCCGGGCCAGGATCTCCCTGCTCACCTTGAGCTGCTCCTTCAGGAGCGAGCTGAGCTCGACAAGGATGGCGTTCTGTGCCTGGAGGGCTGTAGCCAGTTCGGAGCCTGAAGAGCTGTCTGTCACAAGCTCCGGGTTCAGGGCCTGCTGTTTCTTGATAAATTCCCCGCGCCGTTTCCAGATCTTGCTGATGCTGTCAATGCCTTTCTTCCGGGTAGGGAAGGTCTCGCGGTAGAGCTCGTAGAATTCGTGGCTGTCACTACACTGGATGACAAGATCGATCTCGGCATCATCGATCTTCTCGTATTTTCGTTTCTGGACACGGGGCATGGTACTCTCGTAGTATGTCGTCAGGGATGCTAAAAAAGAATTGTGGTTGGTTTCCAATTCATTTCAGTATGGTATTACAGAAAATGCCAGAATTACCGTCCAATTAAAAAAAAGGTTCGATTTTATGGTTTCTGACGCTGCAGATAAAAAGCCCAATAATGAAAGATGAAACAATACACAATCTTTCGGCGATAATTGAATTTCCAATTTTTTCCGATTTATAGATATTACGAGAGAATTCAAAAATAATCGATTTATTAAGACATTTTCGGTTTCATTCGGAAAGCAAAGAGGTCTGGAAAATTTCAGCAATCGACTTTGATTGCTGATTCCATTTCAGGAAAACCATCAACCAGTGCCCCAAAAATATCCAATGTATCCATTTTAAGAGGGGAAAATGAATGATTGGATAACAATAATTTTCTATTTTTCCACGGGAAACGAAGGGGTCAATCAACAATCATTTCGAGAAGCAGCGCAGCGAACGGGAAGAATCTCCTGTCCCCACCAGGTAGATCTGCGGATCACAAGAATTATTGGAATATTTCAAAAAATTGTTGTTTTACTACGAGAGATTGATATTCGAATTAATTGTTAATCTTCAATTCTCATCGAAAATACTTACAATTGGAAAACAATGAAAATTCAACCATACAACGACAGTAATTGGATTTCAGAAAAAATCGACAATAATCCTGATGAGTGGGTCGGGCAGGAAATGATCATTGAATACGGGCTGCTGCCATTCCCTCCATTTTTTTAACCAGATCCGGCAGGGACACCATATCTCATATTGATTTCCTGCACAGCACCCGGGAAAAATGAAACCCATTGGAAAAATCAGCCGGCCCCGATAGAGCCGGATGGATTCATACTAATCCCCATGTGCCAGCTTCCCCATGGGGAAGCTTACCAATGAATCCCACCAACGGCAACCTGCAATCGCGTTTATGCTGTCCGATATTCCCCACAGGGTCATATTGCCCGCAGAATGGTAAACTCAAAGACCCATTTTATGTATAGCAACATATGGTTTATAAGAAGAAACAATCAAAAAAAGGAGCCCGAATCAGGCTTATTCGTTCGATCCGGAGAGCGGGAAGTACTGCTGGTAGACCTGCCGGCGTTCGTCGATATCAGTGTGCAGGTAGATCTCCGTTGTCTTGATGGACGTATGGCCGAGGTTCTCCTGGACCACCCGGAGGTTCTTTGAGCGTTTGTACAGCTCGCTTGCATAGCTGTGGCGGATCTTGTGGGGCGTAATCCCCGACGGGGCATAGTGCTTGAAGATGTGCTGGATGGCCCGGGAGGAGATATGCTTGCCCTGCTGCCCGACAAAGAGGGGGCCGCTGGTACGGGTACCGATGAACGATAAGATCTCGGCAAGCGTATCCTCGTCAACGAAAACAAGGCGGATCTTGTCTCCTTTTCCCCGGATCCGGATCGTATGCTCGTCAAAGTCGATGTCCTCGATGTTCATGTTGCAGAGCTCGGAGACGCGGACACCGGTGGCATAGATGGTCCGGACGATGAGCTTGTCGCGGAGATCATCGATGGAGTCAATGAGCCGGAGGACCTGGTTGTGCTTCAGGTACTTTATCTCCTGCTGCTTGATACGGGGACGGTCGATTCCCAGCAGGGGATTGATACTGACCACGCCCTGCGTTGAGAGAAACCGGTAAAACGAGCTCAGGGTAGAGATGATCCGGTGAAAGGTCTTGGGCTTGTAGGTCTGCATCGAGGAGACGAAAGCAAGAAAATCATTGACCATCACAGGTGTGACATCAACGGAAGTATCCAGGCGGGCATTCTCGAAGTCTTTCCAGTGGAAGACGAGCTTTGTCACATCCATATTCCGCCGGAGCCAGACATAGTAGCCGAAATGCCGGATGACCTGTTCGTAGCTGTCAAGGGTCCGTGGGGAGTAGTTCCGCATCCGCAGGTAGTTCCGGTAGCTTTTGAGCCATTCCGAAAAATACCCGCTTTCCATGCTCTATTCTATTTTATCTCAAATAAATAAAGGTTTGCGCAGAATATCTATTCTCCGAAACTCGGAAATCGCGATATCTCCCCAGTTTTTGGGGCGATTGGTTTGGGCCAGGGCAATGTTATTGTCTGACACTGAGCATACAATATGACTGTTCTCGATCCACTGCAAGACCACTGGTTTCCAAAAACGGGATAAAACCGCAAGGTAAAACAGGGGTTTTTTTCATTTTCCGCATCCGATGACCCACTTGAGCAGATAAACGCCTCCAGAAACGCACTATGGCTGTTTTCAGGGATCGCGGGGGCCGGAGAGACTGTGAAAGAGATGCAAAATACAACGGATCTTTACCTGAATTGGGAGAAGAACGCTATTTTGACGAATGAAACATGATAGTCGGGCACTAATGGAACCTGTGATAATCCAGAGCCAAAAAGGGAAAATAGAGAGGTGGAAGAGGTAGAATTTTTCTTCGGGGGCAACAGATACCAGGAGCGCTATTCATGGCGGTGTCATTGACAAGAATTGATTTCTCTTGGAGATTCCTGAACCACAGCAGAACCGGACATGTTTTTTCCACAAGGGACCGAAGTCCCGTTAATGTACTCTGCACCCTGCCGCTTGCCAACGAGTCTGTTTTTGCACCGGTTTTCCTTCATGAACCCGTTTCGTACAAGAGGACGCAGGGATTGCAACAGTGATGATTCAGGAGCGTGAGCAGCAAGGATGGTTCATCTTTGAAAGAGATGGAGACACTTCGCAGGGAGTTACCTATGCACACCTTCCCGGCGGAAAAAATCTGGAGGGCGGTTATGATATACGGGATCGTGGAGTTCAAGGAACCCCGGGAAACGACTAATTTTGAACAGCATCGAATCTGATACACTCTGTGAGATAATCACGGTGAAACGTATCCATTCCTTAATAGAGTCTCAAAGAGGTTTCAAGGCAATTTCGCAGTGATGGTTGGTGAAAGCTGAAGAATATCCAAAAAAATCGTTTGTATCCATTTTATAACGAGATAAAGAAACATTAAACAGATTTGATTTTCCATTTACTCCTTATGAGAGATGAGGCAATGAATTTCTGTTCAGAAAAGAGAATGAAATAATTGGAAAACAATCTTTATTCTTAACAATCTTCGAGAGATTTTTCTAGTAAAGTGATTTTTGAGAGAATATGACAATTTTATAACAATCCGTGATCTACGGGGTTAACATCACATAATTTGATATTTTGGAAAAATATTGATTAGAAATTCAGACATCAGGTGAAACATATGATAAAGTTCGCTAATTTGTGAGGTTTATCTGAAGGAAGGGTGGATCACACTTTAAACGAAAACAAGGATATGTATAGTGAAAAATTGATGGATTCAATAATTTGATTTTTTTTTTTGAAATAACGTCTGATATTGGTATATAAAAAAAATAAAAATTTCTAATCTATGAAGTAAATTGCCCAGATTAGAAAAATTTTAAAATCTTTTGTCTTACCCCGAAGATTGGATTTCAAAATTTTTTATTCTGACAGGTGTATGACACACTAGAATCCTGCCCATGTGGGCATACCCCATGCCAGGCACACCCCTTATGAGTGAATGCGGCCACGTTATAGTAGCCCATTTATCTCCTCATATACAGAGGAAATGCTCAAAACAACTGATAAGGGATACTGCAGCAATCCGGTTTTTGAATCAGATCAGAGAAACAAGCCTCGATTCACCATTCAGGAGCCGCGGCCCCCAATCCCATTAGTTACCATACGAAAATTACATGCTGATGAGCAAGTGTTAAAAACACCAATTTAGGCCCTAATTCGGAAAATATCTGCATATTTTCAATATATTGTTTATCCAAAGAAGAGACCGCACCCTTGTGATAAACCAAATGATGCTATACATAAGAACGGATAATTGATGAGGATTGACTGGCTGATGGGCGTAAAAGAGGTACGTACCTGAAACATCAGTCGTGGTGTCGAGCAGGTAGTCACCCCATCAGAACGAAGTCAGAATGACGCGTTGGTGTATGTGAAATTTCCTTCATCATCCTCACATTAACCAGGAGTCGGGCAGTCCCATGCAACATTTTCGTATGAACAATTATATCCATTGGGAACCATTGGTAATGTTTGAGTATGAAAGAAGAAACCCAGATGCTGAATCCCCGCCAGGTCGCAGAGATTCTGGGCGTCCACCAGAAAACCGTTCATCTTTGGCTTCGAACCGGAAGGCTCCAGGGGATCAAGATTTCCTACCGTGCCTGGAGAATACCACAATCGGCACTCGACGCCTTTCTTTCAAATAACAGTAATATCCGATCCCGGCAGCAGAAAGACTCCCAAGGAAGTTCACCAGAACCAAAAGAGGCCGCACCAACCGTGAAACAGAGCACCCTCGCCTCCGATCACCAGGAACCTACCGATACCTCGCCACAGTCCCGGATGAAACATTATATCCGCGACATCATGGGTGAGCAGGCACCGGAAGAATAACCACCCATCTACCCGCCTAACCTTTAAAACACTACCAGGATGCGCGTGGCACGTTTACCGCCATGTTCTTTTTTTTAGACTTCACCGTTTGACTCTGCAGAAAACCTGAATGGAATTGTGTTAGATTGGGATGGAACCACGGGCGCTCGGGATCTTCTGATCCTCGCACCGCGATAAATCCCTCGGATTCATCTCATCCTCACGGTCTGTCGACCGTTCGGACCGTTGAACTTAGCTGTATGCGGGCCTTAAGGAAAATAAAAACAGGGGGTCGGGGGTATTAATCCTGTATACTGTCTTCCCCACCGGGGAGACAATTCCTCCTCTGAGGGATTGGCTGGAGAGGAACGAAGTTCTTCGACTGGGAGAGAGGGGATCATACTCGTAATTCTACTGAATGTGTTATGAGAATATTTTCTCCAGAGCTATCGGTGTCCTATTTTTCGTTTTTTGGCATTTTACGTCGGTGAGATCAGGTATTTTTCCCCACAATATTTTTTACAATAAACCACATACTGCTATACAGAAGAGCGAGAATTGCTTCACTTCTTTCAGGTTTTTCTCTTTACAACCACAGGAACAGGTGTTTGATAGTGGACGATACCAGCGAACAACAGGAGATAAACAAGTATAAGAAATTCAAAAAGGTCGATGGCGCAACCTACTGGAAAGTCAACCAGTTCCTGCGGAAGAGAACCTACATAACCGCCCGCGAATGGGCGCTTGCCCGGTTGTGCACCGATTTCCGCACATCCGGGGGTGCTGAGATGACGTTTATCGGCAGGCACCTCCCCGAGCTCGTCCCATTCATGGAGGACACCTATACCCCCCAGGCGGTGAACCAGGCCAGGAACTCGTTCAAGCGCAAGGTGAGAAAGGCAAGCGCCACATTCTTCTACGGGGCGATGTGCGGGTTCTTTACCACGGATGAACTTGACGACCTCCTCTTTGAGGCAAGCGAAGTATCCCGGTTCCTCCTCGAGGTTGAGGGAACGACTCTTGATATCGATGAAGAGATCGATATCGAAGACCGTATCACAAAAGTGATGCGGAGTGTCGGCGAAGCGGCAAAGACGGTCTTAAAGGCACGAAATGAAGAGAGAGCCGCCGAACAATCTCCACCGGAAGCAACGGATCTGCCTGAACCGGTACAGGAAGAGAATCCCCAGAACCATACCTCATCACTGCCAGAACCAATCCCTGATGAGTCGCGCATTCAGGAGGATCCTGGTTCCATGATACCTGTCGCTCCAATGCATGAGATTTCTCCGGTTAGTAAAGATCAGAATACTGAGCGTGATCCTCAATGAAGATCATCCAGGTTGCGGGCAGGTCCAATTCCGGGAAAACAACCTTCATCAGAAAACTTATCCCGGAACTGAAGAAGATAGGCCCTGTCGGGGTAATCAAGCATCTCGGCGATCACGAGTATCATCTTGAAGACGGGAAAGATACGACGCATTTCTACGATGCAGGTGCGGACATCACGACAGGGATTGATAGTGAAAAGGCTGTATGCACGATGCACCACACCGATCTGGATTCTATCCTGAGAATGTATGCCGATCATGGGATACACTTCACCGTGATTGAGGGGTATAAACAGCGATCGTTTGCAAAGATTGTGATTGGCTCCCTTGAGATTGACCAATGTGTACTGAAAGATCCCACAACGGAAGAAGTGATAGGGGCACTCCACCTCTTTGACGAGTATAAATAAAGATACGACACCATGTGGTATGGATTATGCCAGTAAAGAAGATGCAGAAGCGGTTATTCGGGACCAACGGGGTAAGAGGGGTCGTAGGAAAGGATCTCACCCCGGAACTGGTCATGGTGATCGGACAGTCCCTTGGATCCACGAGAAAGGGCCGGATCGCGGTAGGGCGTGATACGAGGACGTCCGGAGAAATGTTTATCCGGGCTCTCAAAGCCGGCCTCCTTTCCGTAGGGTGTGATGTTGTCGACTGCGGGATCCTCCCGACACCAGCACTCCAGTATATTGTTAAAGGGGGTTTTTCCGCAGGCGCCATGATAACGGCATCGCATAATCCTCCAGAATACAACGGTGTGAAAATTATCGAGCCTGACGGAACGGAGATGGGAGATGAGGAAACGGTAAAACTCGAAGAGAAGATTTTTAACCGGGCTTTCTCCGTCGAACCCTGGGACCGGACCGGGAAAGAGACTCAGGGGCCGCAACTTATTACTAATTATATTACAGCGATAACTGGATCGTTTTCCGGAAAGCCGGGTGAGGGCATGACCGTTGTCGTGGATCCCGGCTCGGGTCCGGCATGCCTGACCACCCCGCGGATCCTGACAGATCTGGGGTGCAGGGTCCTGACTATCAATGCGATTATGGATGGAACATTTCCGGGCAGGTTACCGGAACCTTCGTTAGAAGGGCTGAAGAATTGTGCTGCGCTGGTAACGGGGAGCGGTGCAGCATTTGGCGTGGCGCATGACGGCGATGCCGACCGGGCAGTTTTCATCGATGAGAAAGGGGGGTTTGTTGAGGAGAACCTGCAGTTTGCCCTTATCGCACGGCACATCTGCCGCCAGAAGCAGGGAATCGTTGTCACGCCGGTCAGTACCGGGCAGGTTGCCGAGGACGTTGTAAATGAGGCGCGTTCGTCCATTGAATACACACCGGTCGGAAGCATTTACGTTGCACGGACCATGCGCTCGCTCATAGATCAGGGGAAGCCCGTTATATTCGGCGGCGAAGGAAACGGCGGGTTGATCTTTCCGGATCACCAGTTCTGCCGCGATGGCGGAATGACCGCAGCTATGATGGTCTCCCTCCTTGAATCTACCGGAAAAAAACTTTCCGAGCTTGTTGACGAACTTCCACCCCGTACGATTATCAAGGAAAAGGTTGTCACACAAAAAGGAGCAGAGATCATCGGGAGCCTGAAGACTGCCTATTCCTCCGAAAAAATCGATGAGACCGATGGGGTCAAAATCTTTAGGAACGGATCATGGGCGCTTATCCGCGCTTCCGGAACCGAACCTATCGTCCGGGTAATCATCGATTCCCCATCACCAGAAGAGGGACAGGAGTTTCATGCTGAGATCATGAACAGTATTCGCAAGGTCATTGGTTGAGGGGGGCCTTGAGACCTTACCTTCTTTATTGTAATAATCCCGGGAGAAAACGGCCCCCAGTGCCAGAGTTTCCTAAATTGATTACAGTACACCTCGTTTTCAGCAAAATACTCAATTTTGTAACCGATAATACAAAAATAATCAAAAATCAAGCGAATGCATTTTCGAAATTCTTTTAAAGGTGTTAGTCAAATTCAGATCACCGATCATCCGCTGGTTCGTGTGATGAGCCATGGTCCAGACCATCGATATACTGCACAATATCAAAAAAGGCCTTTCCGTAGAAGACTGGAAGGTGCTGGAACCGGTTATCGCAGTCTTTGATAATCCCCAGAACCGGCGGGCACGGAAAAACCTTGTAATAGATCTCAACAAGCTTATCCTTGATACCGCAATCCGGGAGAACAGGCCCTCCCTTCCTGCGGCCCTCCAGGAGATCGAGCGAAGTGACAATGAAGAATTATTCTCGCGGATAATCAGGCAATATATCCTCACAAAAGACCGTCGCTGGCTGGAGACTGTTTTCCTCCTGTCCGACAAGATCAGCAAAAAAAGCAACCAGTCCCGGGTGTTTGCCATGCTTGCCCGTGACCTGATCGATGCCGGAGTATCTGACGCTGCCCCGGACCTGATCGATCAGGGACTCCTCCTCCTCGACCGCATCAGTTTCCGGAAATACCGGTCAGATATCATGATCGATATCATCCCGCTGCTGATTGTCTGGGCGATTACCACACGCAGCCAGAACCTGCTCCGCACATCGCTCCTTCTCATCGAAGAGATAGGAGATATCTCCAAAAGGGCGGTATTGCATGCGGAGCTTGCTAAAGCTCTGGCTACCGTTGCCATTCTCGACAAGGACAGGCCCTTATTTTTAGACAGCATCCGCAGTGCAACCAGCATCCACCAGAAAATAAGGAGACAAAATTGTATCTCCGAGATTGTCGGAAAAGGCGCAAAGACGGTGTTTGGCAAGGATATGGCGGATATTCCCCGCTTCCTCGAGCGTTTTTCCGAAGTCCCCCCCGATGCATTCCTTGAGATCGTGAGCGCGTTAACCGAACAGTTGCTCGAACGGGTCAAGGACAAACAACAGATTATCACCATTCTCCAGCAGTTATGCCATGACAAACCGGAAGTCACGGGAACGCTGGTTATCGATCTGCTCAAAAAAGCGGAGCGCTCCGGAGACCAGTGGTTCTTATCCACGGCAATGGATCTTCAGCAACACATCTCTGACAAGGAGAACTTCCCGATACGGGAGATGGTCCATGCAGGGGTTGCCGTGGCGAACAATGCAAATGACATGCAGGTCCTCACCGAACTCATCCCGATCCTTGAACGCCACTGCAATCCTGACATTCTTTCGAGGATCTATCTCCAGTTCTCGCAGATTATGCTGGCCTCGGGAAACTTCAGCTATGCCCTGGGAATATTCGGGAAGATCAACCATGAGATCGAGAATGCAGCGCAATATACGGACTGCCTCACCCAGCTGCTGAAGGAAGGGGTGTTAAATGACAGCATCCCCCTGATCCATAACAACATCCTCACAAAACTGCACCCTGATGTCGTCAGCACTGCGGTATACCGGGCTACGATCGAACTGAGCAGGGAATCCAGTTACCACGACCTTATCCTTCACATCCTTTCGATCCGGAACCTCATCCTGCTCCACCCAAAACAGGACCACCTCATCCTGGAAAGTATAACCATCCTCGTAGACAGGGGATTTCTGGATTCCCATGACCCGGGGATCCTTATCCGGTTCGCAGAGTCTATCCGGGAACAGGCACTCAAGGAGCGCGCGATATCGAATATCGTTATCAAGATTGCAAAGATCGGGGTAAAGATCAAAAACCGGGACTTCCTCCAGAGAGCAGTCGGGCTGACATGCGAGATTGAAGGGCAGAACACCCGGTCTGCAGCTTTAAGCAGCATTATTGATGAAGCGTCAATCCTCGCAGCCCAGCAGGGCGATCTCGACCTGCTGCTCAGGATGAAAGCCTGGAGCAATTCCCTTCTTGAAAAAGACCTGGTGTCCTATGCAATGGCCAACATCATCGACGGGGTGATAAAATACGCCATTGATAAACAATCCTGCGACGCACTCGAAGAGGCATATCTCATCGCAGGCGAGATTAACGATCCCTCATTAAAAGGTCAGTTATTCGAACGCATTGCGGAATGTTTTGTGAAGATAGGATGCGCGCTGTTAAACGATCCCTCGTTTGTCTCCTCAACACAAGAGTTCGGGGTGAAATATTCACCGTTTGTGAGGGGAAGGGAAATCATCAGGAACCATGTAAAACCCCAGCAGGCGTCTCTGAAAATTGCGGGGATTATCGACATTATTCTGTCCTGTTCCAAAACAAGCGCAAGCCTGGACTACATCATACCACTTGCCCTGTTCGCAACTGAGATCGAGAACAGCTTTGAACGCGATGCCATGATGTCAAGGATAGTCTCAAACCTGAATGATGAGATTACCCATCCCAATTCAACAGATCCGTACGAGACGATGGCATTTCTCTTACGGAGGAATGAACTCGTCCATTCAAGTCCGGAAGTCATAGCGCTGATCCACAAGGTTCTCCTTCTGATATACGATCCCTATATCAGGCTCACGGGATTATGTGATTTGGCCGACCTCTTCTCGCGGTTGCAGAAAACTGAGGACGCACGCCATGTCCTCGATGACGTAGAGAAGAACCTGGACATCCTCAATTCCGGTTACCATAAGGTCCTTGTCCTGTCATATCTTGCATCTTCCTACAGCCAGGTTGATGAGGGGATTGCAGAAAATAACCTCGCACGTGCAATCCAGCAACTGGATAAAACTGAATTTGACAAGGACTCACAGGCGCGCCGGCAAGTCATAAAAACCATTGTCCGGTTCAATACGATACGCCCGGATTCCCATTGGTTCACCATCGCGTTGCAGATAGCACAGAAGATCAAAGATCCGGCAGAGTATGCCAGCTCCCTGATTTCGGTCTATCGCATGGTCCGCAAGGACCCGGAAAAGCGCAGGAACCTGATACACGCAATGGAAGCAGCTGCAGAGAATGTCATCACCCCGTATGAGAAGGCCTCGGTAATCCTCTCTATTGTCAGGCTGACACTCCAGAATGCGGATGGGGAACTGACTCTCAAACTCTTAAAAAAAGCAGAATCGCTCACAAAAAAGATCAACATCCCCTCGATTGCAGATACCATCAGGAACAATATCGCTGATATCTACAGCGGTCTGTATGAACAGTCGCATGATCCAAAAATGCGGGATCTTGCGATCCAGGTGATCAAAACAATCGATGCGGATGAGGTGCGTCTCTTCCGGCTGGAGCAGATGGGATACACCGAGATGTATGAGATCACACCCCAGTTTGTGAAGATCAAGTCGGTTTCCGAGAGAATGATAAAAGAGGGCATTCACCCGAACTCCGTTGTAACACTGGAAAGACTGGTCAGGGCCGTGGCAGACAGGGGAAAGGAAGCGATATTCTTCTGTTACCTTTCTGTATATTTCAAGAAAGAAGGACAGGATAAACTGTCCCGGAAGATGCTCCAGAATTCCATCAAGGAGGCAAGGATCATCCGCCCGTTATCCCGGAGGGCTTTTGTGATGTGTGATATCGCGCTGAAAATCTTTGCCGCGGGTTGTGAACACTCCGCGCAGGAGATCCTGGACTATGCAATCGATGCGGCGACAAATATCCGGCAGTCGACTTTGAGAGAGGAGGTATTCGACGAACTGGGCCTTGCCATCAAAATTATGCAGAGGATGTGATGATGAAGACACTCAAAATAATCATCACCGGCAGGGTCCAGAAGGTCGGTTTTCGGGCATGCATCCGGAGGATAGCATCAGACCTGAATATCACAGGAACAGTTCTTAATCTCGAAGACGGAAAGGTGCAGGTTTACGCAACGGGTGAAGCGATAGTGCTTGAGAAATTCACCTCGATGGTATACAGCTGTCCACGGGCGGTAATCCGGGATCTTCAGATCACAGAGATGCCCCTGACGGTGTTCGATGGGTTCTCAGTTATAAAACTGGAGAACAGGTTCAATACAGAATTTTAAAATCCGTTCCGGACTCCAGGGCCTGGGAAAAATTGTATACCTGTTCATTGACCCGGTTGGAAATCTGTGCGGTGTAAAATGACTTCATCATGGAGCTGATCAGGGTATCTGACAGCATACACCGGTCTTCAGTACGTTCAAACTCGGAATCTGTCAGAGATTCTCCTGCCATTTTCAGGATTATGGGATCAACCGTCCCTGCTTTTAATGGTTCGATAAGATCGTAGACGAGACCCCCTCTTCCCTCATGGAGAAGCCCCAGATCCGGATTGAGAAGGGCCCCGATAACCGCAACTGAACAATTTCCAAAGAGCATGGCATATCCAAAAGAGAGCATAGCGTTGACGGGGTCAGCCTGTGGCCGGAGGGTCCTCCTCCGAAAACCCAGATCCGGTAAAAGACTCCGTGAGAGGATCTCGTAATACATATCGGAAGAGAGTTTGTGCAGGCGGCGGATCTCGTCCAGTTTTATCAGATATTCCAGTTCATCCAGGGATTTGTGGAGCAGGTCCAGTTCGCCTTCATAAAAGAGGCTGGAATTCTGGGATTCCTGGATTCGTTCGATCGCAAAGAGCCGTGACTTAATCGAGGCTTGGGCAATTTGAATCGCATACCGCTGGCGGGGTAGCAAGCGCTGTTGTTCTGATAGGTTCTCATCATTCCCGGCAGAAAAAGGCCGGATCGTCCCGACAGGTGTGCCATCCGGCTCAAAAAATGTGATATAGACCCCGTTCTTCGCCAGATGGGAGATGGCTGCAGAATGGATCGTATGACCCCCGACAACAAGGAGGTGGGAAATATCTTCGAGGGGGTATTGTTCTGTGTTGTTTTTCTTCTGGACAATGAGGTGTTTCCGGGTTGCCTTGATGTGGGCTCCAAAGCCGCTCACAGAGACCCAGGGATAGTCTACCATACTCAGCACCAGGACAGACGCGTCCGACTGTGTAAATACTACCACAGGGACACGGATTAATTCATCGTTTTGAAAAACCGGGGGCCGTGGACTTCCGGAAAGAGAGGTCAATATTCTGTTTTTAGCAGGGAGAAATCAATTTTCGGTGGATATAAACCCCAGAAAACCGATATACGTACACTCGTCATGTTATAGCATAACAGGGTGCGAACAATGTTCTGGGATAAAAAAATCGAGACGCTGAAACCAACGGAACTCAAAGAACTCCAGCTCAAACGCCTGAAAAAGACACTGAACCAGGCAGCAAAAGTAGGTTTTTACCAAAATCTCCTTGCCGGAGCAGGGATGAAACCAGCATCGATAAAGACACTGGATGACATACGAAAAATCCCGTTTACGAAGAAACAGGATCTGCGGAACGGCTATCCTTTCGGTTTTTTTGCTGTCCCCATGAAGAAGATCGTACGGATCCATACCACATCGGGAACCACCGGGAAGCCTACGGTGGTGGGATATACCCGTAACGATTTGGACGCATGGTCAGGTCTGATTGCCCGGAACATGACAATGGTCGGGATAACCGAAAACGATGTTTTCCAGAATATGGTCAATTACGGGATGTTCACCGGGGGCCTTGGTTTCCACTACGGTGCCGAGAAGATCGGGATGACCGTCATCCCGAGCGCTACCGGCAATACGAAACGCCAGATCGAGATGATCCAGGATTTTGGCGTTACGACAATCCACTGCACACCCAGTTATGCCATGCACCTTTCCGAAGTTGCAGAAGAGATGGGAGCGGGTCTTGACACCCTGAAGACAGGAATTTTCGGTGCAGAAGCCTGGTCGGAGAGCACCAGAAATACCCTTGAGCAACGGCTGGGTGTTACCGCGTATGACTCCTATGGCTTGAGCGAACTGTTCGGTCCGGGTGTTGCGTTCGAATGCCCGGAGCGTGACGGACTGCACATCTGGCATGACAGTTATCTTGTTGAGATCATCGATCCACGCACCGGGGAGCCGGTGGCGGATGGAGAGCGGGGAGAACTGGTAGTGACACCCCTGGTGAAAGAAGCCATGCCGTTACTCAGGTACCGGACCGGGGATGTCACCATGCTCATGGAAGACGGATGCCTCTGCAGGAGAGGGAAAAAGATCACGCGGATCACCGGGAGAAGCGACGATATGCTTGTTATCCGGGGCATCAATGTGTTCCCATCCCAGATCGAGCATGTGCTCCTCGGGATTCCTGAAGTAGGCAATCAATTTATGGTGTATATCGACAGAATCAATCATCTGGATGAGATGACAGTCGACGTGGAGATCAACAGGGAACACTTCAGCGGAGAACTCTCCGATCTTGCCCGGCTCCAGAAAAAAGTCGTTAAGGAGCTCCGTGATGCACTCGAGCTGCGTACAACAGTAAAGCTGGTTGAACCTGGTTCCCTGCCCCGGTTTGAAGGAAAAGCCAAGAGAGTTATTGATCGCAGAGAGGGTTTGTAATGGCTGTATGGGATCCCCGGATTGAAGAGATGCCCAAGGCGGACATCGCGAAAATGCAGTACAAACTGCTGAAAAGTCTCGTGTACCGCCTGTATAGTTTCTCGCCGTTCTATCACGACCGGATGAAAGAGCAGAATGTCCATCCGGATGACATCCGCGAGCTTGCCGATGTGAAAAAACTCCCGTTCATGTTCAAGCGGGATCTCCGGGATAATTATCCCGACCGTATATTTACCGCAACGCAGGAAGAACTGGTCCGGTACCATGTCTCAAGCGGGACCACCGGGAAACCAACGGTTGTCGGGTATACCCAGAAGGATCTGGATTTGTGGACAACATCACTTGCACGGGGCCTGACATCCATCGGCCTTGGACGGGGCGATGTCATCCAGGTCAGTTACGGGTATGGCCTCTTCACTGGCGGGCTCGGCATGCATTACGGCGCAGAGCGAATCGGTGCCACCGTCCTGCCAACAAGTGTTGGCAATACCGAGCGCCAGATCGAACTGATGCAGGACCTGGGCGCAACTGCAATCGCCTGCACTCCCTCCTATCTCCTGCATATGGGTGAAGTTGCCGAGAAGATGGGTGTGAGTATCCGGAAAGATACGCGGTTGCGAACGGGTATTCTTGGGGCAGAACCCTGGACCGAGAAGATGCGGGTCAGGATTGAGGACTGGCTCGGGATCAAGGCATATGATATCTATGGTACCAGTGAGTTGTCAGGCCCGATGTTCACCGAGTGCAGTGAACAGAATGGGTTCCATGTCTGGTCCGATCTTGCTCTTGTCGAGATCATCGATCCTAAAACGGAAGAACCGCTGGAACCGGGAGAGAGTGGAGAGGTTACGATCACCGTCCTGCAAAAAGAAGCACTCCCTATGATACGGTACCGGATCGGGGATATTGCAGTGATGGATGACGGAATCTGTGCCTGCGGAAGGACCAACCCGCGGATTCACCGGATCCAGGGCCGCGTTGATGACATGCTGATCATCCGGGGAATCAATGTCTTCCCCTCGCAGGTGGAACATGCACTGATGGCGATTCCCGAAGTCGGACAGCACTTCCAGATCGTCGTAGAGCGGAAAGGCGCACTTGACGATATGCTCGTCAGGGTTGAACTGAAAAAGGAGTATTTCAGCGACAAGATAACAGACCTGATGAAGATCCGCCAGAATGTTGAACACCGGCTCAGGAACTCCCTGAACGTGAACGCCGATGTGGAGCTTGTCGAACCCGGATCACTCCCGAGGTTTGAAGGAAAATCCAAGAAAGTTATTGATAAGAGGTCGTTATAACATGGACGCGAAAAAATACCTGATCAAACAGATCTCGATATTCTCGGAAAATCGCCCGGGCCGCCTCGCGGCTATCGCCCATGCCCTGGGAGAAGAGAAGGTGAACATTCTTGCATTCAGCATTGCTGAGGCGAATGGTTTCGGGGTTGTCAGGGCACTTGTGGATCACCCGCAGAAAGCCCATGATACACTGCAGGCGCTCGGATTCAATATCGCATTCACTGACGTGATCGCGGTAAAGATGAAAGACCAGCCCGGCGGGCTCTACGAAGTCGCGAAGATCCTCGGGGATTCCGGGATCAACATTGAATATTCATACGCATACTCCGGGAAAGATGGTGCAGTCCTCATCCTCCGTGTCGATCAGGTTGAGGATGCGATAAAAAAGATCCAGCAGTCAGGTGCAACCCTGATCGAGAGATCGGTCTTTCATTGACCGGTCACCATTACTTTTTCTCCCATTTCTCCAGATGCGCAATCCGGGCAAGAGTGCTTCCCCGCTGGATCTCTTCGCGGATTCGCTCTTCTGTTTTCCGGATCTCCAGTGCCCTTCGCGCCACCTCGTATGCCTGCTCTGCAGGGATTACAACAACCCCGCTCTCATCTCCGACGATCCAGTCACCGGGACGGACCCATTGCCCGCAACACAGGATCTCGGCATTGATCTCCCCCATTCCTTTGGGCTCCCCGGCATTGGGCACGGTCGCTTTTGCAAAGACCGGATACTTCAGCGCACGGATATCATCAACATCCCTGACTGCGCCATCGATGATCACACCTGAAATTCCTTTTTTTATGCAACTCAGGGTGGCAAGCTCCCCCCACGGGGCTACATGCGTCCCCCCATCGTTATTGATGACGAGGACATCCCCGGGCATTGCAACATCGATAGCCTCCACGGGTTTTGCCCAGTCACCGGCAAATGTCTGCACGGTCACGGCCTTTCCCACCAGTTTCACGGTACCGCACATCGAGACGATCCCGTTCATTGCACCTTTACGATGCATTGCATCGGTGATATTGGGCGCTGATACCTGTATAAAAATGTCATGTGTCTCTTCCTCTTTTGACCTGCGGCGGCGGACATCCCCCGTCCCTGTGTTCATTCCGCGCCGGATCTCCTTTGTGGAACCCATCACATCAGCAGAACGCACAATATTGCCACCAACGATCACAATCTCCGCTCCGTTCCGGATAGCGTCACCTGCACCCGAAGCATCGATTCCCCCGGCTACTGCAAGGGGGATGTGAATCTGACCGGACAGCGTGGAGAGGAGGTTTAAGGACTCTTTTCCCGTCATTTGTTGATCGATGCCCACGTGAGCGCAGATAATGTGGACACCAAAAGATTCCAGTTGCTGGGCGCGGGCGAGAGGATCTGGCACATTGATAAGGTCCGCCATGATCTTCACGCCATAGAGCCGGGCAGCCCGGACAGATTCGGCAATTACCGCGTCATCCGCATCTGCAAGGATCCCGATGACATCTGCGCCGGCTTTTGCCGCCATCTCTACCTCAAGAGCGCCTGTGTCGGCCACTTTCATGTCTGCTACGATGACTGCATGGGGAAAATGCTGTCGCAATGTCCGGATCGCATGCATGCCTTCGCTCTTGATGAGGGGGGTTCCTGCCTCGATCCAGTCAGCACCGCCTTCGACAGCTTCCTCTGCAATCTGCACAGCACGATCCAAGTCGAGGAGGTCAAGCGCCACCTGCAGGATCCCGTGGTTCATGACTAGTGATCTGATGTGCCGGAGATTAAGCATTACCCGATCATGGGCGGATGCAGGTGAACAGGGAAGCAGTATCGTTTCATGCCGGGGATGCACTTCTCGTTCCTGCAATAACGAACAAAATAGTTGCAATTATGAGTGTCATAGTGCAAAAAAGAGAGCCGGAGTAAAGTACGCTGCCCGGCTATTCTTTTGTGTATTGTTCAAAGAACACAAGTTTTTTTAAGGATTTCTTTGGTGCAATTGTGACTTCTGCAGGCATGCCGGCCGCAACAAGGGAGACAAGTGAATAGGTTTCCGGTACGTTCAGCAATTTCCTGACGGGATCCGCATACTCTTTCTTGTCACCTGCAACCCAGCATGACGCAACACCATGGGCCTGGAGGGCAAGGATGAGGTTCTCGGTTGCAGCACAACCGTCCTCCAGATAGTAGAATTCCTTCTTCTCACAGAAGACTAAAAAGCACGCTGCACAACCCGCGATGAACGAACCGTTCGGGGCAAGCCCGGCAAGGGATTGCAGCGTATTCTTGTCACGGACAACAACAAAAATCCAAGGCTGTACATTCCGGGCAGTAGGTGCGAGAGCTGCACACTCAAGGGCATCCTGGATTACCCGCTCATCAAGAGAATCCGGTTTGAACTTCCGGACACTGTGACGGGACCTGATCACCGTGGTAACAACATTCATGCACCGGAATGGGAGACCCGGGTAATAAAAACTTACGAAGGAAAAATTAGTGTTTATTCAGGAAGAGCAGAAGACAGACACAGAGAGAAAGAATAACCAGTCCTGCCCCGAAGCCAGGCGTATGGGTGGTCGGGACTGCAGGGACAGCCGCAGTTGCCGGCAGCGTCGTTGCTGCCGGGGATTCAGCCGTTGCTGTTGCTGCGGGGATTGAGACCGTGGTGGGGGGAGGGCTTGTCGTAACTACCGTGGTAACAGTCGGCGTCGGAGTCCGGGTTGTCGCCTCTGGCGTTGATGTCGTCGGGTTCGTGACATATCCCTTGTTGCCGATGAGCGGGTTCTGGTCCTGGTTGAGCACGGTAACAGTTGTGCTGACCGTCTTGCCTGCCTGATTATAATTGTCTTTCAGAGAATTGACATTGCATTCAGCCCAGACCGAATATGTTCCCACAGGATACATTGCCCGGTTGCTGGTCCCCCAGATTGAACCGGTATATTGTGGTGAGGTGGTTACCCGATAGTCCACGAGTGATGTGGTCTGCCCTGACTTACTTACGAGTGCATTGAGCAGTGTCCCGTCAGGGCTACGAACTTTAATGGTGATGGGGACAGCGCTCACAGAGTTTCGCTGGAGCATCTGGACAAGATTGGTATCAATCCTGAAACGGAGTTCGTCATCCGTAGGGATCCATTTATTTGTGACATCCGTGCTGACCGTGGTATCCTCTATCTTGATGTCAAGATAAGGATCGACAACATTGAAAGCAGTGCCATTTGCTGTGGTTGCTGATTTCATGCGATACCATGTTCCGGTATTTGTTTGGAAATCAGTCGGGTAGAACATGAAACTCCCTGGATTCGGAACAGAGATCGTCTTATCCGGTGAGGCGGACGCAATGGGGGCTCCAGATGCCCACCAACCAAGGGTAGTATCGCCATCCATTACAGCAGTGATATCGAGTCCCTGCTCACCGATAAAGACCGTATTTCCGGCAGAGATCGTGCTGATCGCATCAGCTGCAGAAACCGGACAGAACACCAGGAAAAGCCCGGTTATCATTATGAAACACAATACTTTGGAATTATCTGCCATTTTCATCCCTCTCTTCAGAGAGAAAGGTTGCCGGATAAGGATAAAGTGTTTATGGGTTATCTGCAATGATCCGGAGGAAATTTTCAAAAACGCGTTTCCCTTCAAAGGTATGGCTGACCTCGGGATGCCACTGGAGCCCGAAAACCGGTTTTTCCCTATGGGCAATCGCCTCGTGCTTGCAGATAGACGATTGAGCGAGTATATTAAAATTCTTTGGTACCTGGGATACTTCATCGGCATGGGATGCCCAGACATTCATCGTTTTTGGATATCCCCCGAGGATCTCGCTGTCCTGGCAAATCGCAACATCTACCGGACCGTACCCGCCACTCTGGCCGGTTGTCACGGTTCCCCCGTATTTTCTGGCAATGATATGAAGCCCCAGACATATTCCCAGTACCGGGATTCCCAGATCGAGATACTGTTCACAGTTCCCGGCACGTTCGATCGAAGGTCCCCCGCCAAGAATGACCCCCCGGCAGTTCGCCCCTACATCGGCAGCCGGAGTGGTATTGGGGATCAGGGCTACATCGATACCAAGATCCCGCAGAGCCCGGTGAATAAGATGGTTGAACTGGCCATGGTTATTCACAACATAAATGGGAAGCATTGCTGTACTGATTTTTTTTTGAATGGTAAAAGCCTGCTTTAGCTGCAGGCATGTGCAGCAGATAAAATTTTTTCCCGGATCACTTCTTCGGAATAGCCCATGAGGTAGGCAAGATACATTGCTCCCCCTGCACCAAATCCCTCCTTTACCTCCCCGATACAGTAACGCGCAAGGCCGGGATGTCCAAGATCCCCGAACCCGGGATCCACATAGTATATTGGGGAACCGATCCGGTCAGCAAGATCCGAAACATTCGCCGTCGGATCATCACGGACATAGGAAGTCGTGACAATGGCCGGGGATTTCTGGCCGAGTGCCTTTGCCAGTGCCGCTACCGCTAACATCTGGGTACCTCCCGCAAGGAGGAGGTTTCCGGAATATGAGTGTATTATTCCTGCAGCCACCGGCATCATGGGGTCTCCGGTATAACGGACAATGTCAAGGGGGTCAGTTATGTTATCGGATGAGATCCGTGCAAGCGCTTTTGAACAGATCTCTTCTTTTATCGATACGGGGTTTTCAACAAAACTGCTGCTTACCGAAGCCTCATATCCCAATGCCCGCAGAACACAGAGTGCCGTGGTGGTTCCCCCCGGCACACATTCTGCAACAACCAGGAGATCGCAGGCCTGCGAGAGAATTTTTCCGAGCGTCTCTCCGCGGCTGAAAAGCGTCCGCGCTTCCGGGACAGCATAACGGATACGGGGATCATCTCCAATCTTAGCGTAAAGATCATAGCAGGGAACCGTCGGAGTATGTCGCAAACCTGCATTGACAAAGAAGGGCTGGAGCCCGCAAAGGGAGATCATTGCCCGTGTGATGGTGGATGGCGTGGGACAACCGGTCGGGGTATCCGGCTTGAAGGGATAACTGGAGACTTTTCCGGTTGCAATCAGCTCTGCATCAAGAACCGGGGTCAGGAGAGTTTTTTCGGGACTCGGACCGGCGCCCGAAACTCCGGGAACCGTGGACAGAAGGGTGTTTGCAAGAACGCCACAAAAAAACGGTTTTTGAAACGATATAGGAACTCTTTCGGAGATGAACACCATGATACTCAGAGTAACTGATTTCTCTTTAAAAACCATTGAATTTATCGCTGGCGGGCTACTCCACAATGATATAATACCCTTCTCATCACAACACCTAATGACATGTTTGAGATCGAACAACGGCTCCAGAAACTGGGCATCACCATCGATGACATGGTCTCTGCGGCAATGGGTTTGTACGTCTCCCATGGGATGCCGGATGACCAGGCAGCTATGGAGATCAAGAAGAAAATTAAAAAATACCTTGACGATCCCAACGTTGCATCGCTGCTTCTCGGTGCTATCCTTCTCGAAGACGAATTATACACCAGACGAAAGAACTCCGAGATCGCTGATGACCCCATTTTCCTGCTCAGCGATGAGATCCTCGGGATGGCAATCGCTGAATGCATCGGGGGCACGTATGCCCGTTTTGAGTTTACCCGGTACGACCAGAAAAAGCCGGGTATCCTTGCACACCTCGGGCCGTTCCTTGATGATGCAATCGCCGGTCTGATCGCCGGGTGCACATCACGGCTCTATAGTGAGTCACTATGAAGACAATCTTTTCCCTGCTCCAGTTCACCACAATTCTCCCCCTTGGAAAAGCGCAGGATCTCGAACATTTCGCCAGGCATTCCTATCTTTACCCGGTTGCCGGTTATGTAATCGGTGCTTTGGTTGCCCTGCCGGTGTTTTTCATCACGAATGCCACGATTGCCGCGGCAGTTGCAGTCGCACTTCTCATCCTTGTTACCGGAGCCCATCATTTCGATGGCCTGATGGATTTTGGTGACGGCCTGATGGCACACGGGGATAAGGAAAAACGGATCCGTGCACTAACAGACAGGAATGTGGGTGCCGGTGCGGTTGCCCTCGCAGTCATCATTACACTTCTCCTCTTCGCAGGCCTTCAGGTGTCCGCGTCACTGGTCTCTGCACTCCTAATCGGGGAGGTCTGTGGCAAATTCTCTATGGCATTCCTGACTGCGTACGGTACACCATTCCATGAAGGCATGCAGAGTTATCTTCACGGATTTTCCCAATCCTGGTTCCCCGCAGTCTCTTTCCTTCTGTGCCTGCCCCTCCTCTTCCTCCCGGTTGCTCCCATAAAACTATTCGGAGCGTTTCTCCTGATGATAATCTGCCCGGTACTACTGCTTGCAGTATCCCGCCGGCATTTCGGTGGCGTGAACGGGGATGTCGTTGGTGCGTCCAATGAGATCACCCGGGCACTGGTAGTTGTCGGAATTGCACTAATCTGATCCCTTTTCGGGATCCGGATCCAATACAAAACTCTTACACTTTTCATCCTGACCATCCTACCCCTCTCACATCCCTGACTTCACTTCTCCTGAGCGTACATCAGCGTTTTACAGTGCGACGCAAATCCCCCCGTTCCACGCGAATTCAAAGGAGCAGGTGTGTTTCCGGATCGTTGAGCAAAACTGCTTTCGTTTTTGCAGGAATTGATCAAAAAAAGGATATCGGAGCCCGCTACGGGCCCCGGTTTCCACATCCGTACACTTCCTGAACAGAGAGATCATACTGGTCAGAAAGGCTTTTTAAAAAAATTCACCGGGGAACTTTTTCCGGAAAATGAGACCTGATGAATATCCATGCAGGGATTTTCGCATATGGATTGATTTTTGGATTAGAACAATCCCAGAAAACCCTGGTTCCCATCATCATCGCATTCTATCGCGGAGCCATCGCGGACGAGTGTATTGAACATCATCGCAGCATTCATGAGATTGTCATCCGATGCAACTCCCCTGCGGACATCATTCAGGGCCTGCATCTGAGGTGTCGGGACAACACGGTTCCCTGTCCTTACACCTTTGCAGTGCCGGCAATACGCGCATCTGCTGTACACGGAGACATCTCCATCGGCACAGGCAACGGTTACCCGGCTTTTTTTCTCGTCACGCTGGAATGGCAATGACTTCATGACAAGTGATCTTTTTCGATCTGATATGATGCTGCCGATGTAATTATCACCATCGTAAATAAGGTCGGCCAATCGAAATATTTTAAATAGTTGGGTCTCATATAAGTAATACTCGCATAACCAGACTGTAAGCGGACAGTCTCTATGTTTTGGAGGATCACATAAATGGCATCTGACAAACCTCACATGAATCTGGCCGTTATCGGCCACATCGACCACGGAAAGTCAACCACCGTCGGACGGATGATGTTCGAGACCGGCGCTGTACCGGCCCATATCATTGAAGGGTACCGCAAGGAGGCTGAGACCAAGGGTAAGGCAACCTTTGAGTTTGCATGGGTTATGGACAACCTCAAGGAAGAGCGTGAGAGAGGTATCACCATCGATATCGCTCACAAGAGGTTCGACACCCCCAAGTACTACTTCACCGTTGTGGACTGCCCCGGGCACAGGGACTTCGTCAAGAACATGATCACCGGTGCATCTCAGGCTGATGCAGCAGTTCTCGTTGTCGCAGCTCCTGATGGTGTCATGGAGCAGACCAAGGAGCACGTTTTCCTCTCAAGAACCCTTGGCATTACCCAGATCATCATCGCCGTCAACAAGATGGACGCTGTCAAGTACGACGAGAAGCGGTTCAACGAAGTCAAGAAGGATCTCTCCGATCTCATCAAGATGGTCGGTTACAAGCCCGAAGAAACCCTTTTCATCCCGATCAGTTCCCTGCAGGGCGTAAACTTCAAAGCCAACAGCCCCGAGACTCCCTGGTACAAGGGCCCGGCACTCATTCCGGCACTCGACACCTTCAAGGAGCCCGACAAACCGACCGACAAGCCCTTCCGGCTCCCGATCCAGGATGTGTACAGCATCAGCGGTATCGGCACTGTTCCGGTCGGCCGCGTTGAGACCGGTATCATGAAGAAGGGAATGAAGGTCAGCTTCATGCCCGCCAACAAGGATGGGGAAATCAAGTCCATCGAGATGCATCACGAAGAGATCCCGCAGGCACTCCCTGGCGACAACGTAGGGTTCAACGTCCGCGGTATCGGCAAGGGCGACATCCGCCGCGGCGATGTTTGCGGCCCTGTTGAAGCACCCCCGACCGTTGCAGATGAATTCACTGCACAGATCGTCGTGCTCCAGCACCCGAGCGCACTGACCGTCGGTTACACTCCGGTCTTCCACTGCCACACCACCCAGACAGCCTGCACATTCATCGAGCTCAAGAAGAAACTCGACCCCCGCTCCGGCCAGACCAAGGAAGAGAACCCGACCTTCCTCAAATCCGGTGACGCAGCCATTGTCGTCATCAAGCCCACAAAGCCGATGGTCATTGAGAACGTCAAGGAACTCCCGCAGCTCGGCAGGTTCGCCGTCCGCGATATGGGTTCAACGATCGCCGCCGGTATGTGCATCGCAATCCAGCCAAAACAGATGAGATAAATTTTTTTGGTGGGGATCATGCAGAAAGCCAGAATTCGCCTGACAGGAACCGACTTTCAGAAAGTAGAGATGGTCTGTGACAGGATAAGGGAGATCGCAGAACGCACAGGTGTTAATCTGGCCGGCCCGATACCGCTCCCGACCAAAAGACTGGTCGTACCAATCCGCAAGAGCCCTGATGGAGAGGGGACCGCAACATGGGACCGCTGGCAGCTGCGTGTCCACAAACGCCTTATTGATATCGATGCGGATGAGCGTGCTCTTCGCCAGCTGATGCGCATCCAGGTGCCAAAGGATATCGGCATTGAGATTGTCTTAGAGAGTTGAAGGTGCGGCGTGCAGCAGGCCGCTCTTTTTTCTCAAAGACTCAAAACTCTTTTTACCTTCGAGCGAATTTTTCTCTTACTTCTGATTATCGCATTTGTTCTCCGGTTCTTGCTGCTTGACTTCAAGCTGTTGCACCATGACGAGGCAATCCATTCATGGTTCTCGTACCAGCTGCTGACAGAGAGTACCTGGGCATATGATCCGAGTTACCATGGCCCGTTCCTCTATTTCGTCACGGCAGGGATGTTCTCGGCATTCGGGGCTTGTGACCTCGTGGCAAGGCTGCTCCCGTCATTGTTCGGTCTCCTGTTAATCCCGCTCGTGTACGCTATTTACCGGCTGGGATATATCAGTAAAAACCAGACATTGCTCGTCAGCCTGTTTATCGCCATATCTCCCGATATGGTCTATTTTTCCCGGTTCCTCCGGCATGATATCTTCATGCTGTTCTTTACCTTCCTGCTCGTTGTCGCGTTATTCTATTATTTCGAGCGGAAACAATCCCGGTTTGCCATCATTGCCGCGATAGCGACAGCGGGGGCCCTCTGCTGCAAAGAGGAGATGCCGATCATTCTGATCATTATCGGATCGTTCTTCCTCATCTCGCTCTGGCAGGGGCGTTTCTCACTCCCGGCACCATGGAAAAAGGACCTTGTCATCTGCATTCTTCTCGTGATTGCACTCTGCTGCACGCTTTACACGGGATTCGGGGGACACCCGGACACAATCATCGGGAAGGATACTGTCCTTACCCCCACCGGATTCCATTTCGACATGAAAACCACGGGATGGTATAAAGCCATTGAGCACTGGACAGGTATGCACAACCAGCAGCGCCTTGGCGGGCCCTGGTTTTATTATATCCCCCTGAATCTGCTCTATGAACTGCCGATCTTCATCCTGGCACTCATCGGCACGATCCAGATCCTCATTTCCGGCACGGCCCTGTCCGCCGTTTACCGGCGCTTGAAAAATCTCCTGCGGGTGCGCCGGTTCACCCTGACGGTGGAGGATCTTGCCCAGGTAAGCAGCCGTCAGCTGAAAGCAGCACAGGAAACGACCCCGAAGTCCGATACGTTCTTCCGGTTCTGTGTCTGGTGGATGATCCTGACCATGGCATTCTATGCCTATGTCGGGGAGAAAGTCCCCTGGCTCATCATCCCCCAGTTGCTCCCGATGTGCTTTGTTGCCGTATACAAACTGAACTGGCAGAAGACGGTTATTGCCCTTGTCGGGTGCATATTCCTTTGTGTCATGGTATGGCACGTTGCCTTTGTCCCTGCGGATATCAATGAACCGATTGTCCAGGTCCAGAATTCCGAAGAGATGCGGGATGTCATGCGGATCATGGAACGGTCAGATACAATCGTGATTGCATCCAAGGACTACTGGCCACTCCCTTGGTATTTCCGTGATACCTGGAATGATAAGATCACCCTGTACAGTACAGTTCCGGAGGAATCAGTCCTGACCGAAGACAATGCCCAGGTTATCATCCTTCATGACGCGGAAAGCCTGCCTTCCATCAGCGGGTACGAGAAGAAAACCTACAAGCTGTCCTACTGGTTCTCTATCTATGACAACAACAGGCGCCTGCCCGAATACTATCTCCTCCGTGACGGAAAGATGGGAAGTATCAACATTGACGTGTTTACTCTTCGCAACGCCTGAAAACGTATCTTGTTTTTATCTTGCAGCATTTACCTGCACCAGGTTTTAGTACTTCACTAATTATTCACTTGGGCTGATGGTACCTGTAAGGAAACTATTCAGCGATATCGCGAATGCGTAGCGAAGGGAAAGGTTCCCAAAAAAAGCGTCAACAAGAGGAGGAACCATCAGGTTTCCTGGACTGCGAGTGCCTCAATGAGCATCAAATCCCCCTCATGTACCTGCAAAACGCGTTCTCTACACCACTCCCGCTGCACCACATACTCTCCTCACCTCCCCTCCGACAAACCTGTTTAACTTTTTTCAATTTTGCATGTCACCGCGTTTGAAATTTTTTTTGTGCGATCGTGATCGCGTTTGAAAAAAGAATTTCGCGGTTGCGATCGCGTTTGAAACACGAAAAATTCTCCACAGGAACAGGAGCTGGTACAGGGGTGAGGTGGGTCCGGCATGGGTAGGTTTTTTTCGCGAATGCGTTTTCATTTGCAAAGACACCGCGTTTGAAAATTTTCAAATGCGATCGCGATCGCGTGTAAAATTTTTTCATCGCGATCACTTTTTTGCTGAAAATCCGGCCGGGACTGCAAAAAATGATCCGAAAACAGTCATGAAAGGTGCACCACGTGACCGGGCGGATTGCAGGAAAGTGCACCATAAAGATAACAGGTCCGCTGATCGGACCACAGTCCCCGGCCCCCCGATCACAAAAAGCGTCAGAAAAAAATGAATTACCCGGAATTATCCGAGTTCATCCCAGCTGGAACGCCTGCGGTAAATAATTACACCAACTACAACAAGCACTACGACAATTATGCCGATGATGAGGAATATCCCGCCCGGTAATTTGATGTTTGTGGGCAGGATGTTTGGTAGCTGGAAACCGGACGACAATTGTTTCTGGCGTACCAGGGCATCGGTATAGGACTCATTTGCTTTGGCATATGCATCAGCAGCCTTGGTCCGGGCCTGCTGGTAGTTCCCGCTGTTGATGGCATCGTTCGCATTGGAGAGATATGTTACCGCCGATTCACGTTTTGCAACAATGGCCGACAGTTGCGCATCGCTTGCGGTACTCTGGTTGCCCTTGAACCATGCAATAACACCATCGACCCGATCAATCGGGACCTGTGCATTTGCAACCTCCATCTCAGCCCACGCAAGCTCGACTGCGGTGTTACCTGCATCAATAGATGTCTGGGCAGCGGTCAGGTCCGCAATCGCTTCGGTATATTGCGTTGCAGGCCGGGACGATGCGGTTGAGATCTTGGACTGTGCATCGTTAAAGTATGCCTCGGCGGAAGATATGTCAACACCCATGGCACTCTTCTCATCGATCTGTGCCTGGAGTGCCTGAAGGTTGGAGTTCTTCTCCGAGACCTGCTTTGATACATCACCCGTGTTTATGACGAGGGCTGTCTTGGTGACAACGGAGCTTGTCACGGTATTTCCGTTCGAGTCCACTTCTTTTACACTAAGGATGGTCTTTTCCGAGGTGGCATCAACACTCGGGGCAGTCCCCTTGAGGGTTACACGGATAACCTCATTTACATCGGAAGGGTAGGATAGTTCAAAGCCGCTCAATTCAAGCGTCTTTCCCCCGACCGGATTGCGGGGATTTTCCACATCGTTCAGAAGGATTGTGTAACTCCACGACGGCTCTTTAAGATCCGTGGACAGCACAAGGTCGCTGCCTTCGGGGAATGTCAGACTCGAAGAGGCTGAAAATCCAATCTTAAAGGAAGCAGTGACTGTTGTGCCCGGTGTAAGAGAACCGGAAGGTTCGATCGTCATTCCCTCAACTGAGAATGCCGATACCGCGGGAATGCAAAAAAACAGAGCAATAACTGCAAGGATAATTATTTTTGTTACCTTCATCATCAACCTCACTCAAACAAGGGATCAATCCCTTCTTCAAACATACTCGTTTTTTTCTCCTTTGACTTTATAACATCTTCTTTTGTTTCTTTGGCGATATCAAGGAGTTCCTTGATCCTGGGTGCATTGCCAACGGTTGCCAGCATGACAACAGCGGCAACATACTCGCTGTTAACCGGGTAGTCGCCGCCACGCACTTCGACACCGGCAATATTCTCTTCAACCCAGCTCTTCGCTTTCTCCACGCCCTTTCTGTCCATCTCATCCGGTGGGCCGGCAAGGAGGACCAGCGCCCGTTCGGCAGTGGAATAATCGCAGGGGAGGGTCAGCCGTCCAAGCATGGCCCGCCGGACCAGGGCGACAATCTTTGCAGACCTGTCTTCGCCAAGCAGAACCTCCTCGTTTGCTTCCCTCTTTGCCCCGAACTTGTCTTTTAAGCCCCCGAGAAGCCCCTTCCTTTCCTTGGTGGCCTTACTCTGCACTTCGCTTATCGCATACCCGACAGAGGTAATTCCCCCGCCCCGGAGGGTATTGATGATCTCACTGGAATCAACGACCATCTCGCCGACACCCATTCTGCCGACTTCTCCGGCACGGAAGAGGACGCCGAACCTTCTCACGACTTCATTGTTCAGGCGCTGGAACGCGGTCTTGACGCTCTCGCCCTCGTTTTTCCAGGCGCTGTTATCAAAAATGAACGTATTGTCCGCTTCATTCACAAGAGTGGTCAGGCTTCTTGCCGCATTATAGGAGTAAAGCCTGCCTTCTTCCGGTGCCGGAATGATTCCAAGAGCGTACACTGGTTCGCGGTAAATCCGCTTGAGGTGGCGTGCGAGGACCGGGGAACCCCCGGAGCCCGTCCCGCCACCCAGTCCCGCCACGATGACAAAGGCATCAACATCGTGAGTACCCCTGCTGTCGATGGCGCTGATGATGCTGTCGATCTCATCTGCGGTAACCCGGGCCCCGGTCACGTTATCGGTGCCTACCCCATGACCCTTGACCATCGTCTGGCCGATAAGAATCCGGTCCCTCAGTTCGATATTTTTCAGTCCCATCAGGTCGGTTCTGGCAGTATTGACGGCAATACCCCTGAAACTGTTTGCACCGAGCTTCTTGTCCTGCTCGATGAACATATCAACAATTTTGCCGCCCGCCTGGCCAAATCCTATGAAAAATACCCGCATCCGGTGACACCATCCAATGGGCTAACAGATAACTATTTTCTTTTAATTCTTTTAAGTCCTTTTGCTGATATGAACCTTTTATTTCGGCAGTTCAAAAACTTTGTTATGAGATTACGAGGTAATTACACAAAATCCGGCGCTTTTTCCGGAGCCTTTTTCATTTCGCCCCCAAAAGTACTATAGATTGTCAGCCATGAAGATCGGCATTATCGGGGGAGGATTGACCGGCCTTGTTGCAGCTGATGCTCTTGCCGGAGACCACGAGATCCATCTTTTCGAGAAACTGCCCTATCTCGGGGGATGCCTCTCTTCCTATAACATGAACGATTACTGGATCGAGCGGTATTATCATCACTGCTTTGCCACCGATACGGCATTGTTCTCGCTCATGGATCGGCTCGGCCTTTCAAAAAAACTGGAATGGATCACCGGAACGAGCGGATATTATGCAAGGGGCAGGATTTTTCCACTCAACACGCCAGGGCAGATCCTCTCCTACCCGGAACTCACTCTCATTGATAAGGCAAAACTGGTCTGGCTCACGCTAAAGGCAAAAAAGATCGATCTTGCCGGACTTGACACCATCCCTGCAGAGCAGTACATCATCGAGAACCTGGGCACCAATATCTATTCATCGTTCTTCGAACCCCTGCTGAAAAGTAAATTCGGCGACAGGAGAAACGAGGTCTCGGCCGCATGGCTCATCAGCCGTATCGCCATCCGGTCGAATCGCGGTGTTTCCGGGGAGAGACTGGGTTACCTGAATGGGGGATTCCACCAGGTAATCTCGGCACTTGAATCCTTCATAACAGCAAAAGGCGGACAGATCCAGAAACAGGCTCCCGCAACATCCCTTGAAAAACAGGGGAACCGGTGGACCCTTAATGGCACACCCTTCGATGCGATCGTGTCAACAATCCCCCCGCATGAACTGGAGCGGATGGGCGGGCCGGCTCTCCCGCATATCCCTTACCAGGGAGCAGCCTGCATGACGCTTTCCCTGGATCGCCAGGTAACGGAAGGAGTTTACTGGCTCAACATGAAAGATTCGGCACCGTATGGCGCTGTTGTCTCGCATACAAACTTCATCCCGAAGGAGCGCTACGGCGAGCACATCGTCTATCTTGCATCCTATTTCTCCGGGACAGTTCCCCACCAGCTCGATGAACGGATGATCGCAGACTTCTGCAGGAGATTTGCTGTCCCCGAACGCGAGATCCACTGGCACCGAATGGCTGTCGACCCATGGGCCGGGCCGGTCTATACGGTGGGGTACCGGAACCTCCTGCCGGCATACGAGCAGTCCGGGCTCTTCATGGCAGGAATGTTTTCCCGGACGAACTATCCCGAACGGAGCATGGAGGGATCGGTGCGGGCGGGTCTTGAGGTTGCGGAGTGCATCAGGAGAAGGATCCATGGCACCACCTGAAGTCACCGCAATCATCCCGGTCTACAATGACCGGGAATCCCTTGAGAGGACTCTTCCCGTATCTGTTACGATCCTTTCCCAATGTTCCCCGTCATTTGAGATTATTGTGGCAGAGGACGGGAGCACCGATGGGAGTGCTGAGATCGTTGCAGAGTTCAGCAAGGCAGACTCACGGATCCGGCTCCTCCACAGTGATAAGAGGCAGGGCCGGGGCAGGGCACTCAACCGTGCAATCCAGGAAGCACAGGGATCGATTGTCTGTTATTTCGATGTCGATCTTGCAACGGATATGCAGCACCTCCCGGAACTGATCGGGGCGATCCGGGATGGCTGTGACATGGCAACAGGATCAAGGCTCATGCCGGACAGCGACATTGTCCGTACAGGGGGCCGGGAAATCGCGAGCCGTTCCTATAATTTTCTCGTGCGCCTGTTCTTGTCCAGCACGGTCTTCGACCACCAGTGCGGGTTCAAGGCATTCAACCGGGAACGCATCCTGACCATCCTCCCGACGGTCCGTGACACCCACTGGTTCTGGGATACGGAGCTCCTTGTGAGGGGCCAGCGGAAGGGTTTCCGTGTAAAGGAATTTGCAGTCCGCTGGCGGGCAGGCAAAGGGACAACCGTGAAGGTCAAGGATATCTTTTCGATGGGCAGGGCAATCCTCCGGTTGTGGTGGCAGATCCATGTATCGAAAAATTAGCGCTATTGTCATCCCGACACTGTTTGCCATAGGCATCATCGGGTACATGCTGTACAGTGTATGGGACGACCTGCTCGTTGCACTCCAGCACATCATACCGGAGTTCCTCCTCATCGGAATAGCGATCTGCCTTGCTGCATGGGTTCTTCGCGGGTGGAGGTACCGGAAAATCCTTGCCGGTCTGAACTACTCCGTGAAGATGACCGTTTCCATGGCATGTATCTTTGTCAGCCAGACCGTCAACCTTGTCGTGCCGGCGAGGCTCGGTGACTTTGTCCGCGTCTTCATCTTAAAACACGAGTACAACACGACCTATTCTGAAGGTATCTCATCGATTGTCGTGGAACGGATCTTTGATATTTTCACTGTTGCCCTGCTTGGCGCCATCTCGATCTTCTTTGTGATCAACGCACCGTCCTGGTTCCTGACACTCATCATCGTCCCGCTTGTTGCGGGGGTGGCATTCTTCGCGTTCCTGGTCGTTGTCGGCAGGTTCTCTTCTGCAAATAAGTATATTGCCATCATCCTCAACATGCTCCACGAGATCAAGCGGGCCTCGCTCACCCTCCGTTCTATTGTGCTGCTCGGGTCCTCATCCATTGTCATCTGGCTCCTCGACATCCTCGTCTGTTATGCGGTTGTCATGATGTTTGAACAGCAGATACCCTTTGCTGTTGTCGTGCTTGCTGTCGTCATCGGGAACCTCGTAAAAGCGGTCCCGCTTACACCAGGGGGGATGGGGACGTACGAACTCTCCCTTGCCCTGACATTCGGGCTCGCCGGAGTGAGCCCGGCTGTTGCAACCCTGATCGCCGTCATCGATCACCTGATCAAGAACCTTGTGACCCTGATTGGGGGGATAATTTCGATTTACTATCTCGGGGACTGGGTCATTCCCAGTATCAAAGAGGCAATCAACACAAAGTTCAACGGGGGTAAGAGACCTGACGGCACCTGAACAGCAGATTATTGCCGTGCTCAGCTGGCTCGCGGTTCTTACCTTCCTGCAGCTCTCACTCTATCCATCCCTGAAAAAGACCTTTAGCCGCTTCGCGTTTCCTGTTGCGTTCCCTGCGTCGCTTCTTGTCTTTACCATCCTTTCCTGGTATTGCGGGCTCACCCGAATCCCCATCCATACAGCCCTTATTCCCTTCATCGTTCTGGCAGCATGGCACCTTTACCAGCGGAACTACCAGATCCCTGACTTGAAAGAACAGTGGCGCTGGGAAGCCCTCTTCCTGGTTACCTTCCTCATCATGCTGGATGTCCGGTTTGTGAACCCGACAATCTCCTATGCCGAGAAGTTCATGGACCACGGATTCCTTGCCTCGGTGATCCTGAACCCGGTTGTCCCCCCGCTCGATCCCTGGTTTGCCGGGGGTACCCTCAATGTCTATTACTATCTCGGGTACTGGATGCTCGGCTGCCTTGCCATCGTCAGCGGGGTTCCTTCTGCGATCGCATTCAACCTGTCCCTTCCTACCGTGTTCGCCCTTTCCGCGATTAGCCTGTATGCCATCGGTTCGTTGCTGCTCGACCGTTTCCGCTGGCTCCCGCTTATTGTCCTCATCCTCCCCAACCCGGCACTCATTTACCAGCTCATCACCGGATCAGCAGTGAATCCGGCCTATGATGCATCCCTTTCGTGGCTGGGAACACGGACCATCACCAACACCATCAACGAATATCCCCTCTTCTCCTTTGTCTGGGGCGATGTCCACGCTCACGTTATCTCGATCTTCAACCAGCTCTTCCTCATCCTGCTTCTCCTTTTTGTCTACCGGAACTGGAAGTCTCTGGACAATAGACAAAAAGCCATTGTAACGATCCTGGTTTCCCTCAGCCTTGGTTCGATGCCACTCTTCAATACCTGGGATGTTCTCATCTATGCACCCCTTGTGCTCATTGTCGCATTTCTCCTCATCTGGAGGAACCGGGCATCAATGGGAAGAGACACCTGGGCAATCCTCTTCACCGTGCCGCCCCTTTCTATTCTCTTATACCTTCCCTTCTATCTCCATCTGCAGACACAGACCGGGGCAATCGCATTTGTCAGGACACCCTCGGACCCGGTTGAGTTCCTCTGGGTGAATGGCATCTTCATCGCCATCTTTATCGCGCTGCTTGTCCCGGAGTTCCGGAAACGGCCGTGGTTCCTCATTGCCTGCCTGCCTTTCGCCCTTACCGGGTACATCGCTGCAGCGATTGCCATCATCCCCCTCGTTTATCTCATAGCCAAAGCCGACCGGGATTTTCCCGATCTTCTTGCGGCATTCGGTCTGGCCATTCTCGTGATCTGCGAACTCGTGTACATGAAGGACAACATGGGGGAGACCTTCTTCCGCATGAACACGGTCTTCAAGTGTTATCTCCCCGCATGGCTGATGCTCGGTACCGCTGCACTGGTCATGGTCGGGCAGTGGCTGGGGAGATGGGGACGCATCCCGGTTTTTTCTGCCCGGATCACGACAGCAGCAACCCTCGGGATCGTTCTTTTGCTCCTTACCGTCCCGTTCATGGTATCCTACAATTCCGGCTACGGTACCAACACTCTTGACGGACTTGAGTATCTCTCCGCTTCGCACCCGGGGGATGCCGGGGCGGTTGCCTTCCTCCGTACGCTTCCCAAAGGGGAGATCCTCGTGGAAGCAGAAAACGGGGACTATTCGTATTACTCCCGCGTCTCCTCGTTCACGGGTATTCCTGCGATCATCGGCCAGCCATTCCATGAATACATGTGGAGGGGGGACAAGAGCGGGTGGTTCTCTGAACGAAAATCCGATATCCGGGAGATCTATGAACGGCCGGAACTGACCGTTCCGCTCATGAAAAAATACAATGCGACCCTGCTCTATGTCGGGGATTCTGAATACGAACGATACAGTGTCTCCCTTCCGGGAACCGGATTAACAAAGGTCTATTCAGAAGGAACGACTACCATATATCGGCTTTCTGCCTGATCCAGAGATACACGTTCCGGGTGGCAGGCTGCCATGCGTACACTTTACCCGTCGTGGCACAAACCTTTATTTCCGTTCCTGTCGAACTGATATGGCTACATCATTGCTTACTGATGAGTAATGAAGGAGCATACACTCCTGAATGAGGTGAGTTATGGCAAAAGGTTACGTTAAGACAGAAGCTCCCGAGGAGCTCCAGAACAAGGCGCTCGAAGCCCTTGAAGTTGCAAGAGACACCGGAAAGATCAAGAAAGGATCCAACGAGGCAACAAAAGCCATTGAACGCGGTATCGCCGCTCTCGTTGTCATCGGTGCCGATGTTGAGCCCGAAGAGATCGTCATGCACCTTGCACCGCTCTGCGATGAGAAGAAGGTCCCCTACATCTTCATCAACAAGCAGAACGACATCGGTGCCGCAAGCGGCCTTGACGTAGGCTCTGCCGCGGCAGCAATCGTCAAGCCCGGTAAGGCAAAAGAGACGATCGACGACCTTGCCAAGCAGCTTGCCGCGCTGAAGGCGTGAGGTTCTTACCATGGCAGACGATGCAACGCCGGCAGAAGTAATCGAGGTCGTTGGCTCAACCGGCATGCACGGTGAGGCAATGCAGGTCAAGTGCCGTATCCTCGACGGCAACAACAAGGGACGGATCATCACCCGCAACACCGTAGGCCCGATCCGTGAAGGAGACGTCATCATGCTCCTTGAGACCGAGCGCGAAGCAAAGAAACTCTCGAGGCGGTAAACGATGGTAGAACAGCATGTCTGCAGTTTCTGCGGCAGCCAGCTCGAGCCCGGCACCGGCAAGATGTTTGTGAAGAAGGACGGGACCATCTTCTACTTCTGCAGCACCAAGTGCGAGAACAACCACAAGCTCGGCCGCGTTCCGCGCCGGGTCCAGTGGACTAACGCCGGCAGGAAAGCACTCGGCAAGGAGTGATCCCCATGCTGGATCGCACCTTTGTGATGATCAAGCCCGACGGGGTCCAGCGCGGCCTCGTAGGAGAGATCGTCTCCCGACTCGAGGCAAAAGGCCTCAAGCTCGTGGCAGCCCGCTTCGAGAAGTTACCGGAGCAGCGGGTGACAGAACATTACAAGGAACACCTTTCAAAACCCTTCTTCCCTTCGATGAAGGAATATATCATGAGCGGCCCGGTCTTCCTCATGGTCTGGGAGGGAAGGAATGTGGCAGCGATCGTAAGAAAAGTGGTCGGCTCCACAAACCCGCAGGAAGCGGCGCCGGGAACAATCCGTGGCGACTTCGGTATCGATATTGGCAGGAATGTAATCCATGCCGCCGATTCACCGGAGAGTGCAGCCCGCGAGATCGGGATCCATTTTAAAACGACAGAAGTGTTCGACTACAAGCGGATCGATGAGTCCGTGTTGTACGAATACTGATCTTTTTTTTATTCCCGTCATCAGGAACCTGGCTTTGCAGGATCGCGGCAGGGTCTGCGCCTTATGATTGCCAATCCAGAAAATGCATACTGGGCTGGTGACCGCCACGATGAACTGGCGTGATTCTTTTGAACATTCAATTCCGCCCATGTACCACAGGTTATATGATGCCTGATTCAGATTATATCATGAAACAAACGGGGATAAGGATATGAGTGACTGGGACATTGCATCGGTCGGGCATGTGCTGATTGGCAGCAGCATCACGGTTGCCGGAATTATCATCGCCGCACTCCTCATCGGTATGAACATCCCGATGGCACCATTCCTGCTCCTGACAACGACCATTCTCATCGTGATGAGCGCTGTTCTCATCATCTACAAGGTTCCAAGGAGTCCCCCTCCCATCTGAGCGAGGCCCTGCATGGATGATCAGCAACCGGTCCGGATATGCAGCGCCCAGATCACCGGCATCTGGGACAATCCAGCGGCGACACTGGAAAAGATCCGGCCGCTCGTTCGCCATGCGGCGGCATCCGGTGCCCGCATGATCTGTTTTCCGGAGCAGTTTGCAACCGGCTGGGACCCCGGTTCCACGAACCATGCTGAAGATCTGAACGGCACAATCATATCAGCCCTGCGGGAAATGGCACAAGAGAACAGGATAGCGATTCTTGGATCACTCCGGCAAAAGAGTGCGGGGCGCCCACAGAACACCGCACTGGTCATCGGGGACAATGGGGAGATTCTTGCAGCCTATGCAAAGATCCATCTCTTCAGCCCCGGGGGTGAAGACCAGCAGTTCTCCCCGGGATCGGAGCTGGGGATTTTCCGACTGGGACAGCTGACCTGCGGCCTTGCCATCTGCTATGATCTCCGGTTCCCGGAACTTTTCCGCATTTATACCCGGCACGGCGTCCAGGCAATGTTTGTCCCTGCCGCATGGCCGGCCAGTCGCAGGAAACACTGGGGACTCTTCGTTACCGCACGTGCCTGCGAGAACCAGATGTATGTGACCGGCATCAACACGACCGGAACGACCCCGGTTGATTCTTATTCCGGGGGTTCCATTACTGTCGACCCGAATGGAACGATTATAGCACAGGCAAACGAGGCAGAACAGCTGCTCTTCTGCGACCTCGACCCCGCATTTGTTACATCCGTCCGCACCGCATTCCCGGTTGGAAAGGACTGCAAAAGCGAGCTCTATCCGGTTTTGTATGGCAGGAAATAATTGGGACAATCCCCCCACCCGTTAAGGATTTTCTTTCGATAACCGCACGCCTATATGTGATGACGTAACCAACACTATACCATGTACCATCTCGTGTGCGTCAACTGTGGAGCCACCTATCCCGCTGACGAGATCCTCTATAATTGTACAAAATGCGGCCACCTTCTTGCGGTTAAATACCCGCTTGATTCATTGAATGTCAGTAAGGCGGTCTGGGACAAGCGGCCTATCGGTGTCTGGCGTTACAAGGAACTCCTGCCTGTGCATGGTGAACCGGTGACCCTCCAGGAAGGGGGGACACAGATGTACCACCTCAAGAGACTGGGTGAGGAAATGGGGATCCCTCATCTCTATGCTAAACACGAGGGGATGAACCCTTCCGGATCCTTCAAAGACCGGGGTATGACCGTGGGAGTTTCGATGGCGCTCCAGCTGGGAAAGAAGAGCGTTGCCTGCGCAAGCACCGGCAACACGTCCGCCAGCCTCGCGGTGTACGCGGCAAAGGCCGGGATCCCTGCTGTTGTCCTCCTCCCTGCCGGCAAGGTGGCTGTCGGCAAGGTGGCCCAGGCACTGATGCATGGCGCAAAGGTCATATCGATACGCGGGAACTTTGACCGGGCCCTCGAGATGGTCCACGATCTCTGCCTCTCGCACGGGCTGTACCTGCTCAACTCCATCAACCCCTACCGGCTCGAAGGCCAGAAGACCATCGGGTTCGAGGCAGTTGACCAGCTCGGCGGAGTCCCGGACCGGTTCGTCCTCCCGGTAGGCAATGCCGGCAACATATCCGCGGTATACAAGGGTCTCCTGGAACTCCAGGAACTCGGGTTCATCGACCGGCTCCCGATGATGACCGGGATCCAGGCGGCAGGGTCAAGCCCCGTTGTCCGTGCAATCCGTGAGAAACTCCCTGAAGTCGTTCCCGAAAAGGCACCCGAGACCGTGGCAACCGCAATCCGGATCGGTGCACCGGTCAATGCAGAGAAAGCCCTCACGGCCATCCGCAAGACCGGGGGCCTTGCCGAATCTGTTACGGACGAGGAGATCCTGCGGATGCAGCGGGACCTCGCCCGCAAGGAGGGCATCGGTGTTGAGCCGGCATCCGCTGCATCGGTTGCCGGGATCAGGAAACTGGCAGAGATGGGTATGATCGACCGGGATGAGCGTATCGTCTGCGTTGTCACCGGCCATCTCTTAAAAGACCCGGATACGGTGATCAAACAATGCGAACCCCCAACAGAGATCGATGCAGACCTGCCTTCGCTGCTCTCTGCGCTGCACTTGTAATTGCTCTGGTGGGAATACCTGCGGCAGGAGCGCTCTCGGCTGAGTACGTAGTCCTGCCAAACGGTACGGCGTACCAGGCCAGGATCGAAATAGCAGATGCCTCGCGCTATGAATTTGCCGACGTCGGCTTCATGGGAGAGAAAGTCCCGGTCCAGGTAGGAAATGTGGAGCTCATTGGTAACTGCTCACCGTGTGGGTTCAACTGGAGCCGCCCCTGGGGGGCCCCGTCTGTCATCACGTTCGACAAGGGAAATTATACCGTCTCCTATCTTGCCCCGCTCTCGGGCAACAACCTTCAGGGGCAGTTCATCCGCCCCTATTCGGTGAACGTGACAATCCCCGGGGAATTCTCCGTGCAAAACCCACTCCTTGCCGGGATAAGCCAGGGTGCAAATGTGACGCATCTTGCTGACAACACCACGTCCGTCCGGTGGGACAAGACCACCGCATTCAACGTCCGGTTCTATGATCAGTGGCATGAAAATATGCTCTGGTTCTTCTTCCAGTTCATGGCAATCCTTACCCTTATCCTCGTGGTCGTCCCCTATCTTCTTTCAATGAAGAGAGGAGAATAATTCTGCCACAATTCTTTTTGTATCTGTGTATATGGCACGGTAATGTGAAAAGAAACGTATATACCGCCCGATGCGTAATGAGATAGAGAAAAAAGAGGTTAATGTATGCTTCTTGAAAATGCAATCGTCGGAATCTTTCAGCTGGTCGTTGCTATCGTCTTTGCCGTGGTAGCCCTCTACATCGGCTTCTCGGTACTTGGTAAGATCAGCAAGGGACTGGATGAGGAGAAGGAACTCGCAAAGGGCAATGTTGCCGTAGGTATCATTGTTGCAGCAGTCTTCGTTGCGATCGCCATGGTCGTCGAATCCGGTGTCAGCGGTCTCTCTGCCGGTATCAGCAAGGCGCTTGCAGCCGGCCTCTTTTCGGCCGATGGCATGATCGTAATCGGTCTTGCATTCTTCCAGCTCATCGCTGGTATCGTTCTTGCAGTCGGTGCAATCTACCTCGCCCTCAACATCCTTGACAAGCTCACCACCGGTGTCGAGGAGTTTGAAGAGCTCAAGAAGGGCAATGTCGCTGTTGCTCTTGAGATGGGCGGTGTGATCATCGCCGTTGCCTGGATCATCCAGTCCGGTGTCATCGGTATCACTGCAGCCCTTATCTGAAACCTTTTTTCTTCACACACAGGATAGTGTTCATTCTTATCCACGGGTGCGAACCTCCATATCTGCAGCAGGAGCAGGTAATCTGCATGACAGCTGTCTGCCTCTTATCATCGATATCCACAGCCTTTCATGGGAACGGAGATTTTCCGCGCTCTGCAGGAATCAGGCTCCGTAGTCACGGTAAAAAATCCCAAAAATCCATGAATTGGAAATCGTTCATTTTATCCCCGGAATGGATAAACGAACACTCCTGAACGGTTTCCTTGCAGAAGATACTGTTGGGGACAACCTGAATATACCTGAACGCTCGCGGCCCTTATTGCAGGGAATTTCCCATATCTCATTGCGGCACACAGAGCCGAGCCATGAGAATATGAACGGAGGACCAATGATGAGAACACGATATGGATTCATACTGTGCCTCACACTGCTAGCTCTTTTGGGCTGTGCAGGTGTGGCAGCTGCAGCACCTGCCGAAGCCGGGCAAGCGGATACCATCCAGCCGTATACCGGCGGTATCGGCCCCGGTAATTCATTGTACGGACTGAAACTTGCGTTTGAGGATCTCGATGAATCATTTACCTTCAACCAGAGCGAGAGACTGCAAAAACAGATCCGTCACGCGGATCTCCGGCTTGCCGAACTGAAACGCGAACTCTCCGAGAACAAAACAGGCACTGCCGATATTGCCCTGGAACACTACCGGTTAAAAATCAACCAGACTGACGATATCCTGGAACCCTCACCTGTTAATGGCACAGGCCCTGCACCGGAGATCGATGAGACGGGACTCCTGCATGCACGGGAGATGATTGCCAAACACCAGCGGGTCCTGGGAGATCTCATCCAGAGCCACCCGAATAACACCGGCCTCGAGCGTGCTTACAACAATAGTCTCCGGCTCGAACAAAAGTTCGAAAACAAGATACAGAAAATCAGGACGGTTCAGCAACAGGCAAGGCAGAACCTGTCGTCAAGCCTGGACCTTCAGGATAACCAGACACTCCAGGCAGCCGGGCCCGCGGATGAAAACACGTTGAAAGACCGGAACAAATTCACGGGAAATACCACGCAGAACAAGGACCGGAATGAGCAGGGGATAAACCAGTCACCCGGGAACCTGAACCGCCAGCAGGAGGATAGTGCCATAAAGAGGGAGCAACAGGGACAGAACGGGCAGCAGACAAATACCGGGAACAACAAAGACGCTACCGGAGGTAACCAGCAAATTACTCCCGATCAGACCCGGAATGCCAGGACAACCAACAATAATCCCGGGCCGGCGGAAACCGGCAACAAGAATGCCAACGGGAATGGTAACGGGAATGGTAACGGGAATAGTAACGGGAATACCCGGCCTGCCGGCAGGTAATAAACGGATCCTGTCTGCTGAATGAATGCCGGAGGGATCCCCCGGTTATATTTTTATTCCAGCCATGATACCTATCAACAGAAAGGTGCACCATGAATAGACCGTTCCCGGCAGGAATGCTCGTTATTGGAGCACTCCTTCTGCTCTGCATCCTGCCGCCAGTACAGGCAGTATCCGATACGGGCTATTCCACGACCTATACGATTTCCGTCGCAGAGGACGGTTCCGCACACTGGCAGATCGAGTACCGCACCCCCCTTCTTTCCGAAGAAGACCTGGCAGGTTTTGAAAACTACTCGCAGGAGATAAACTCAGTTTACCTGCCGGAACTCCGCGACCTGATGCAGCGATCCGCTGCGCAGGCAGCCCTTGGCACTTCCCGGGACATGGCTGTGACAGATTTCACCGGCAATGCCCTTGTCCAGACCTCCCCGACCGGCAGGTTCGGTGTTATCACGTATACATTCGAATGGACGCATTTTGCCAGGGTCGATAACGGCATTGTTGTCGGTGATGCGTTTGTCGGGGGAATGTACCTTGCCCGGGACAACACCCTGATCATCAGGTATCCCGAGGGATACACTGTGGTATCCGTCAGTCCCGTACCGGACAGGACCGGCGATGCTCTTGCATGGTATGGCCTGCGTTCCTTCGGGCCCGGTCAGCCCTCTATTGTGCTGAACGATTCTTCTCTTCCGTTCCTTCCATTGGTGGGAGGGATTGTGGTCCTTGCGATCATTATCACGACTGCAATCATTCTTTACCGCAGGAGGAATGCAGGGAGCCGTCCTGAAGAGGAGGATTTTGCAGCGGATGATGCAACAGGGTCACCAGTAACGCTATCAACCGTTGACCTTGAGACACTTGAGGAGAAGATCCTCCAGCTGCTCATCTCGCACAGCGGGGAGATGTTCCAGTCAGAGATTGTCAAAGTTTTGGGACTTCCCAAATCAACGGTAAGTACGACCCTTAATGACCTTCACCAGAGAGGGGTTATCCAGAAGGTCAGGAAGGGCAGGGAAAACCTGATCCGCCTTGTGAAAGACAGGGAATGAACCCCTCCATTCCCGGTCTGAAACGAGAAATCACCTTCTCCTTTTTTGAAATGATCTCGCGGCCTGTGGGAGGCAAAACCATCCCGACAATATGAAGTCTGAATGATCCGGATACCTGCAGGATGAAAAACGCCTGCAGTAACAGGAATTGAAGAAAAAAGTATAGAGTGATTACTCGTACCCGAATGACTTCATGACAACGTCCGGGTTGACTGCGCCGACATGGTAGACAGCGCCCGAGGAAAGCTCGTTGATGGTGACTTCTGCCGGTGAGAAGAGCGACGTGTCGATCTTGTAGAAGTCATAGCCCGCTTCCTTGAAGATGTCATTGAACGGTTTCCCGTAGCCCTTGGACTTGTTGCTCGGGATTTTGTCGAGATAGTCCTTGATCTCGGGTGCATTCATGGTCAGGGAGATCCTGCCGTGGTAGATGGTTGCGTCGTTTGTCACGCCCATGGCGAGTTTTGCACCGCGGACCGGCGGGACAGGGGCGGTTCCCATTGCTGCAATGATCTTCTTGGTATCGAACCCGAGCTCGTTGAGCTTGTAGATCGCAGTCTCGACACAGCGGCCGGCGACCTGGATCGATCCGACCATCGAGGCGGTCGGAGCAACAACAGCGCAGACGTTTTGCACGTCAACATGGCATTCCTCAGCAATCTTCTCCATGACCTCGGCATTCGGGAGGTGGTCGCTCTCAAGGCAGATGACCGCACAGTCATAATCGTCCTCGTACTCGATGACCTCGAACGTGTGCTTCGGCTTGAGGGAAAGCGCCCGGGCCGGGCCGCTGCCCATGGCAAAGTAGTTACCCACCTTGACGGTCCACCCGGCCTTCTGTGCGCCAAGGCAGGAGATGGACGGGAAGTCGGTGTTCACATCGATGAAGGGCATCGGGACGCCCTTGATCTCGCCATTCCTGAAGTTGACTTCGCCAAGACCGCCCATGCAGATCTCGGTGAAGGCCCGCCCTGCCGCATAGCCGCCGCGGACACTTACTCCGCAGTCGACGATACGGGCGCCATTGTCCAGTTCATGGTAGGCGCAGTTGAATTCCTCGGCGAGATCTGCCAGATTGTCAAAAATTTCCAGTGCCAGTTCGTTAACACTCAGCATAAGAGATAACCCCTGTAGTATTACCAAGGGTCTGGAAATAGATAATATTTTTCAAATCATGAATCGCGACGGCAGAGAAGAGGAGCCGGGGGTTCAGGAGAGGTATTCGATGACCTTTGCCGGGTCGTACCGGAGCGTAATGATCCGGGTCCTGCCCTTCCCCTCGCGGTACTGGAGGTTGATGAGCCGCATGGCATCCAGTTTCTTGACCACTTCGTAGAACCGCGTATACCCGATCGGAACGTTCTCCTTGAAGGACTTGTACACGTCCCCGGCATTCATCTCGTGTTCCTTGTCGCTCCGTTCTGCGATCAGTTTCAGGATCTGGCGCTCTTCGCCCTTGAGGGTCTTCGTTGTAAAGGCCAGGTGGAGATACTTGGATATCTCGTATGCACCGCAGATATCGTCCCGTTCAATGCTCCGCCGTGCCGCCCGTTCTGCCGAGAGCGTTGCACGCTTGAGAAGGTCGATACCAACCCGGAGATCCCCGCTCTTTAAGGTCTGGCTGACGACAAGGTCCAGCAGTTCCTCGGAAAGGACACCCGAGAAGAGGCCCTGCATAACGCGGGCCTTCATGATCTCCCGCACTTCGGTATCGCCGTAGGGAGCAAAGTAGATCTCGGTTGGCCGGAAGACCGAGGCAACCCGTGCGTCAACAGCGCGGCTCAGGTCCACATCCATGTCGCTGATGATGACGATAACGCCGATCCGGGTCCCCTCGTAGGTCTCGTGCGACCGGAGCAGGGTGTAGAGCACCTTGTTGATCTCGTTCTCGTACAGGAGGTAGTTTGCATCATCGAGAGCAACCAGCAGGACAATCTCCTCCTTTGCAATGTGGCGCGCCACCGCATCGAAGACCTGCTTGAACGAGGTGCCGGATGAGGGGGGGAGATGGCCTATGAGTTTCTTGTAGATCTGGGAGATGATGGCAAACTTTGTATTGTCGATCTGGCAGTTGATGTAGACCGGCACGAGCTTCTTTGTCGTCTCCTCGATCTCCTGGAAGAGCTTCCTGATGCTCGTGGTCTTCCCGGTGCCAGGAAGCCCCTTGCAGACGCTATTCATAGGTCTGCCACCTCGGAGCCCGGGCTTGATCTGGAACGCCAGCTCGCGCATCTGGTCGTCACGGAACTCGAACTGCTCGGGAACGTAATCGATCTCCAGCACCTCGGGGTCCCGGAACAGCGTCTCGTCCCACATCAGCAGGTTCTTCTTCATCTCACTACACCTCTACGCAATCGGTATTAACTCCATTGATTATTGTCCCTGGCAAAAAAAGAAGTAACAGGAGAGATCTGCTTCGATCCTGGACACCATGCATCTCCCGCATCCGTATCGCGGTCCGTTCATGGCAGCGACCATGGTTTCATTACGAAGAGACAAACTGGTTAGCCTTCCCGACTGCCTCATCAGCACTGACAGCCTCCGCATCAGCCCCGATACATTTCCAGAGGTTGGGTACGAGACTGAACGGGTACCCGCCTGCAATGATACATGTTTCCGTGGTGTCCGGATCCGCCCTGATTGCCCGGACCAGTTCGTACACCCGGGACACATGGACGGGTATTGTAGCTGAAATGGCGATTGCATCCGCATGATAATCCCGTATCATCGCAACAACCGAGGGAGCAGGAGTGTTCGCACCGGTATACAGGGTGTCCCACCCATCCATTTCAAAGAAATCTGCAACCATGCGGATGCCGATATCGTGGAACTCACCGGAGACGGAGGCTGCAACGAGGCGCCTGCCTTTCCTTGCCTGCTTCCTGCTCTCTTCCCTCATCCGGTTATAGAGGAGTGCAATGAACAGCCGGGTCGTATCGGTGATATAATGCTCCTCTGCCACACTTATCTTGCGGACCTGCCAGAGCCTCCCGGTCTCCTGCAATGCCGGTTGGAATATATGCCGGTAAAGATCGCGGACAGGAACACCCTTATCGAGCATTCCGATGATGAGCACCCGGGCATCTTCCTGGTTTGCGGCAACCAGAGAAGAGAGGTACGCGCGGGCCTGGGCTGCAAGGGGATTGTCTTCCCTGATGAAGGAGGGAACTTCCCGCGGTGGAGCAGAAAGGAGGGTGCGGGCTCTCGTGATATACACCTGTGCCTTCGAATCCTCTTCTTCCGGTAGTTCCTGGTGCAGGGTGTCACTGAATGCAACAAGGCTTCTTTCAAGGATCGCGGGAGGGAAATGGATCGATTCGAAGAATACCCGGGCCCAGCTGATATAGTCAAGGAAAAATACACCATCGTCAACAGCGAGCGATTCCTGCAGGTGGCTGGCATACGACCGGAAATGTTCATCAAGCTGCGATTTTTCGTAATCGCTGGATTTTAACAATAATTCGGGATAGCGCTCACCATAACGACTGAATGCCTTTGCCGCAAGATTCTCTTTGTCCAGCGATACAGGCCGGTACCGGCAGTCTCCCCCAAAACTCATGTCTCCAAATCCCTCTTTCCCAGATATAACCAGATCTCACTGGTTACCTGTAACATTATTAGTGTTTGGCAAAAATGGCTGTAACGAATAGACCGGAACATGCATGCAAGCCGGAGTTGCCGGTGATGATGGGCAGATTCATGCTCCTCCATCCCTTCGAAACCTTCTCTTTAGAAAAACCGGACTCATATCCTGGTAGCCGGGGAAGAGACGAATTGATAAACAATCATAGAGAAAAATAGTGCTACTTTGCGGCAGATGATGAAAGTTACCCCCACTGATCCATGATGATGCACGGGTGCTGATGCCGCAATGCTCAGGAAAAAAGGAAGTCGAGGAAATCGACCGCGTTTTTCATCCCAAGGCCTCCTGATCGGGCCGCCTTTTCCGAATATTCTGTTGTCTTGTCGGTTCCTTTGCCCCGGACAACGAACGGGACCGGGTCCCGCGTGTGTGTCTTTGCACGGATCGGCGTCGGGTGATCGGGCAGTACCGCGATAACGCCATCGAAACCGTCCAGGATCGTTCCCACGACTTCGTCCACCTTCTCGATCGCCTTCACCTTCTCCTCAATACTGCCGAGGTGCCCGGCCTCATCGGGAGCCTCGATGTGTATGTAGACAAAGTCAAGCCGCTCGATAGCATCCAGTGCATACCGGGCCTTTGCTGTATAATCGGTATCGAGATACCCGGTTGCACCCGGCACAGTGATAACTTCCATTCCGGCACACCGGCCGATGCCATTGAGGAGGTCGACTGCCGAGATGATCCCGCCTTTCTTCCCGTACTTTTGTTCAAAAAGGGGGAAGGCCGGCTTGTGCCCGCCGCTCCACGGCCAGATCTGGCTTGCCGGGCGTTTGCCCGTGGCACTGCGTGCCCGGTTCACCTGATGATCGGCGAACACTGCGCGGCTCTTCTCCATGCATCGCATGAGGAGTTCCGCGTCCTTTCCCTTCGGCAGATAGGGGCCGATACCCTGACCCACGATATCGTGCGGGGGCGTTGTGGTCGATCCGTTCCCGCCAGAAACGACCAGCAGGTTCCGGTAACTGACACCAGCCCGGACCATGACCTCGGGGATCTCCGGCCCGAGCGCTGCAAAGAGGTCTTTTCCCTCGCTGCTGGAAATGTGGCCTGCCGAGAAATCCACCATCGTCTCCTGTTCCACGGTCACGAGGTTGCACCGGTACGCGACATCGGACGGTGCAAGTTCGACACCCATGCTCAGCGCTTCGAGCGGGCCCCGGCCGGTATAGTACTTCTCCGGGGCGTAACCAAGAACCGCCATGTTGGCGATGTCACTGCCGGCCTCAAAACCATCCGGTATTGTATGAAGCATCCCGCAGGCTCCCTCGCGGGCCATCCGGTCCATGTTCGGGGTCTTTGCATATTCAAGAGGGGTCTTATTGCCGAGTCCTGCAACCGGCTCATCGGCCATACCATCCCCCAGCACAACGATATACTTCATCTTACTGCCCCTGCACAGCAGCCTGTGCCGCTATCCTGACGCTCTCGCGGGAGCCACGCTGCGGTTTCCAGCCAAGGGCTTTGAGCTTCTCAACCGAGAGCTGCATCTTTGGCACATCGCCAACCCAGCCGAGTTCCCCACCGGTAAACCGGTAGTGTACACCCTTCAGGCCCATTGATTCCGTAACGATATCGGCAATGGCAACGACATCGATCCAGTCCTCGGATCCGATGTTGAAGGTATTTACCGGATCGCGGGCATGGGCAATGGCAAACTCCATGGCGCGGATGCATTCTCCAACCTCAAGGTACGACTTGGTCTGTTTGCCGTTGCCGAGGATTTCGAGTTCCTTGGGATTTTCTCTGAGTTTCCGGACAAAGTCCGTGATAACGCCGTGACCGCTCCGCGATCCGATGATATTGGCGAACCGGAACTGCCAGGAATGCATCGAGAACGAATGGCTATACGCCGAGATGAGCGCCTCGCAGGCAAGCTTGCTTGCGCCGTAGACCGAGACCGGTTCGAACGGTGCGTAGGTCTCTGGCGTCGGGATGATCGATGCGTTACCGTACACGGTTGACGTGGAGGTGAAGACCAGTTCCGGCACGGAATGCATCCGCATTGCCTCAAGCACCCGGTACGTGGCAACGATATTGTTCTGGAAGGTCGGATCCGGGGTCATCGCACTCTGGCGGACATCCGGGTCAGCGGCAAGATGGTACACCCGGTCTGCTCCTTTGAGGGCATCCTGCCAGCCGTTACAAAGAAGGTCTTTTTTTACCAGCTGGGCTTTTCCGGAGCGGAGGTGGGCGGAAATTGTCTCTTCGCGCCCGGCAACAAGGGAATCAATCACCACAACGCGGTCACCCTGCTCCACGAGGGCGTCCACCAGATGCGAGCCGATGAACCCGGCCCCGCCTGTCACCACATCAAACATCAATACCTAATATGTCATCCATGCTATAGGATTACTGCTATGTTCATCGGGATCGATCACGGCACAAGCGCCATGCGGTTCGCCGGAGAGGGAGGGGAATTCAAACTCTCGCGCGAGGCTGCAAAGGACTTTGTCATCGCCGACCTTGCCCGCATCTGCCCGCTTGACGAGATCGAAGGCATCGCGGTATGCTACTCGATGGGCGATAACTTCTCGAAGATAACCCGAATCGGTAAAGTTCAGAACCGGGGGCTGGTCAGCCGGGAAGGGGCGGGCAAGCACATCGGCGGTGGCACGCGGGTTTTTGACGAGGTGGCGGCAAGCGGTATACCGGCAATCGTCATCCCCGGCATTCACCGCGGATCTCCTACCGATCCCCGGTTTAAGGCCTATTCGCACCAGACAAGCCCCGAGAAGATCGGGATTGCATACGAGGTATGCCACGATCTGGGGGGCGATGTGATCGTCTCCGACATCAGTTCCAACACGGTGACACTCCTTGTTTCGGCCGGGAAGATTGTCGGCGCATTCGATGCCTGCATTTTTGCCCCGGGAACACTCCACGGTGCTCTCGATGTCGATGCGATCCGCCGGATCGATGAAAGGGCCTGTACCGCAAACGAGGCATTCCAGCACGCGGGTGTGAACTTCTCGGTGCCGGAACCGGAACGGATGCGCACAGTAGCGATGTTTGCTGCCATGGAATGTGCGGCACTGAGGCTGCTCAATCCCGGTGCAGCCATTGCGCTCGCGGGCAGCCTTGCACCCCTCGTTGCACAGGAAGTCAGGACGCTGCTCGGATTGAAGGTTGCAGTATACGATGAGTGGTGTGCCTCCCGCGGGTGTGCACGGATCGCCCGCAACGTCTTTTCCGGCACAACAACAATCCTGGGGCTCGATACGGATCTTTAGGATCCGGGTTCACCTGAAAAGCGCCGGCCGGGAACATCGACCGTTCGTTTGTCCGGGCCGCAACCGGCCCCATACCCCCCTGCCATGAACGCAATGCGGTGGGGGGGGGTCAGTTAACCCCCCTCCCCCCTCACCAATACCCTGTCATCCATTCCACCTCTTTTTCCGACGTAGCATGATCGTACGGGGAGGGGCCGGCCACCAAGGTTTTGGTTCGCAGCGGGGGGTGTCCGGTATACCCCCCTGGCAAAGGGTGGGGGGGTATGATTGATTTGAAACGCAACACGGGGGGGAGGTATGCCGGATACCCCCCCACTCATTTTCGGGAAGTACGCATTACTGCACAGGATCCTGTGCGGAGCCATCCGGCGGAACGCGGAACAAATACCCCTGCTCAAATATGGGAGGGGGGGGGGCTCTTCCGGCCGTATGGGGGAGGGGGATCCCGGACACCCCCCGCCTCCAACCTGGGGGGGTATGATTGATTTCAAAGGAAAAAGGGTGGGGGGTATCCGAATTACCCCCCCATCACGACCGTATTGTCAGCACAAACGAGGATCCGGGGCCGACGTTGGGGGACGGATCAGCATTATTAATAGTGATAAATCACCACATTAATGCGCAATAATCTCGGGTATCGCCATATGACTGCCGGGTGTAAAGTCATGATAATTTACACGTCCGGTCGCTTCCGTATCATGGAAATCTGATAATTGGGGATTTTTCCTTGAAAGAACTACGTATCCACGGCAGGGGTGGCCAGGGGTCTGTCACTGCTGCTGAACTGATCGCAGTCGCCGCATTCGAGGGCGGCGTCTATGCCCAGGCTTTTCCGGCATTCGGTGTCGAGAGGCGGGGGGCCCCGGTCCAGGCATTTGTCCGGTTTGACAACAAGAAAATCCGGAAGAGGAGCCAGGTGTACGAACCCGACTATATCATTGTGCAGGACAGCACCCTGATCAAGGACGTGAATGTCTTTTTAGGGGTAAAGCCGGGTGGGATCGTGATCGTGAACACCGAGAAGAAGCCGGACTTTAAGGTGCCGGAAGGCGTAAAACTGATCACCATCGACGCCACATCCATCGCCCTCAAGGCGCTCGGCCTCCCCATCACCAACACCACACTCATGGGAGCATTTGCCGCCGCTTCCGGGGAGATACAGTTTGGTGCACTCGAAAATGCACTGAAGCACCGCTTCCCGGGCGAACTTGCAGTAAAGAACATCGCCGCAGCAAAGACCGCGTATGACAGCGTGAAGGGGGCAGCATAATGGCACTTGCAGTTGGATGCAGGGCCCGCCCCGGAAAGTCTCGCGACAACAAGACCGGGTCCTGGCGGGTATTTAAGCCGGTCTTCGATCATGAAAAGTGCTCGAAGTGCGGGATGTGCCAGACCCTCTGTCCCGAAGGGTGTGTCCACGAGGATGCTGAGGGGTTCTTCGATCCCGATTACAATTACTGCAAGGGATGCGGGATATGCGCCGCGGAGTGCCCGAAAGAAGCGATTGCCATGAAACAGGAGGAGAAGTAAATGATGGAGATTACCGAGGGATCGCACGCGGTGGCTGAAGCTGTCCGGCTCTGCCGCCCGCAGGTGGTCTCGGCATACCCGATCACCCCCCAGACCCATATCGTCGAAGCTCTCGCGGATTTTGTTGCCAACGGGAAACTCGACGCCGAATACATTACTGTTGAGAACGAGCTCTCCGCACTCTCTGCCTGCGTTGGTGCAAGCGCAGCGGGTTCCCGGACCTACTCGGCAACAACATCGCAGGGCCTGATGCTGATGGCCGAGGTCGTCTTCAATGCCGCGGGCATGCGCCTCCCCATCGTCATGTCCATTGCAAACCGTGCCATGGGCGCACCGCTCTCCATCTGGAACGACATGCAGGATTCGATCTCCCTGCGCGACGCGGGCTGGCTCCACTTCTATGCCGAGGACAACCAGGAGGCAACCGACCTCCACTTCCTGGCCTACAAGGTGGCAGAAGACCCCACTGTCCAGCTTCCGGTCTTCGTCTGCTTTGACGGATTCATCCTCTCCCACACCTACGAACCGGTCGATATCCTGACACAGGAACAGGCCGATTCGTTCCTGCCGAAGTATAACCCTGCTGACAAGCTCGATGCAAAAGACCCGATGAGCTTTGGCATGTATGCAACGCCGGATTATTACCACGAGTTCCGGTACGAGACAAACGAAGCCCAGAATCGTGCAAGAGCAGCAATCGTAAAATACGGGAAAGAGTTCGGCACCCTCTTTGGCAGGGATTACAGCGCGTTCATCGAATCGTACCGGCTCGACGATGCCGAAACTGCGATCGTAGCGATGGGCTCCATGTGCGGGACGATCAAGGATGCCATCGACGAGATGCGGGATGCCGGCATGAAGGTCGGACTCCTGCGGATCCGGGTCTTCCGCCCGTTCCCGATTGAAGAGGTTGCCAAAGCACTTGCCCACGTGAAGCGCATTGCAGTGCTTGACAAGAATGTCTCGCTTGGCTCCCGGGGAGGAGCAACAGCAATCGAGGTCCGTGATGCACTGTACGGCTCCACGATCCCGGTGAAAGGCTACATCCTCGGGCTTGGTGGCCGCGATATCCGCAAGAAGGACATCAAGGAGATCGTGAGTCTCTGCGAGAAAGGGATCGGCGACCAGTTCTACGGGCTGCGCAAGGAGTTGATCTGATATGGCAGAGAAGAAGAAGGCCTGTGATTTGTTCGACTGCGGCCACCGGGCCTGTGGGGGCTGCGGGGCATCCCTTACCGCACGGCTCGTAACGGAAGCGGCAGGGCCCGAGACGATTGTCGTCTCGTCCACAGGGTGCATGGAGGTCTTCTCCACCCCCTACCCGGAGACTGCGTGGAAGGTCCCCTGGATCCACTCGCTCTTTGAGAACGCTGCGGCGGTTGCATCAGGCATCGACGCTGCGCTGAAGAAGCAGGGCAGGAAAGAGAAGATCGTAATCATGGCTGGCGATGGCGCAACCTTCGATATCGGCATGATCAGCATCAGCGGCGCATTCGAACGCGGTCATGACTTCACCTACATCTGCTATGACAACGAGGCGTACATGAACACCGGCATCCAGCGGTCCGGTGCCACACCTCTTGATGCAAGCACGACCACAAGCCCGGCCGGCACCCAGTCGTTTGGCAACAAGCGGCCCAAGAAGGATATGCCCGCGATCCTTGCGGCGCACGGTGCACCCTATGTTGCCACTGCGTCCATTGCGTACCCTGCAGACCTCCGGCAGAAGGTCGAGAAGGCACTCAATACCCCCGGGCCATGCTACGTGCAGGTCCATGCACCGTGCTGCACCGGGTGGGGATTCGAGGGCGAGCAGACAATTGCGATCGCAAAACTCGCCATCGAGACCGGGCTCTGGCCGAACTTCGAGATGGTGGATGGCAAGGTCACGAAGGTCAAGAAGATTGTCCGGAAACCGGTAACTGAATATTTAAAGACCCAGAAACGGTTCCGCCACCTCTTCAAGCCGAAACTGCAGGAAGCGGAGATCGCGGCAATCCAGGCTATTGCGGACCGGAACGCGGAGAAGTACGGTCTTGACATCAAACTCCCGCCGAAGAAGGAATAACAGTATTCCCTCTCTTCTTTTATCGTGCCGGTAATTACCCAAGGGTGGGGGTTTTTCTCAGGGTGGCTCCCCTGCCTGCAGTTATGCGACGGAGGGAGACAAATAATCAGCAATGTTATTAATCCCGGCGATGACATTAGTAGGTTGTCGGGCTCGTGGTCTAGTCGGTTATGACGTCGCCCTTACACGGCGGAGGTCGCCGGTTCGAATCCGGCCGGGCCCATCGTTTTTTGAAAAAAGATATTATGCGATTCTCACGAGCGTGATCGTGAAGACCAAATCTTTTCCCGCAAGCTCGTGGTTCTGGTCAATGGTGAAGGTATCCTCTGTTATGTTGATGATCTTGATATATGCCACTGCATTATCAGCAGATCTCCGGATTGAGTAGCGTTCACCGACAACGGGATTCTCGATAGCAATATCCGACCGTTTAACCGTGAAGACTAGCGAAGAATCGTACGGTCCGTATGCTTTTGCCATGGGGATGTGAACCGTCTTCGTGGTATTCGGGGCCATCCCGATCACCGCCTCCTCAAGGCCGGGGATGACTTTTCCCTGACCTATGGTGAAGACAAGAGGGGATGAGTCCTGGTTTGAATCAAAGACCGTCCCGTCAGCCAGAGAACCGGTGTAATAGACTGATACCGTATCCCCGGTCTTTGCAAAGAACGGATTGAATAAGTAGAACGCAACAGCGGCAACAACAACGAGTACGACAATAGCACCTATCGCATACTGCCGCATCTTCTTCTTTTTCGCTGCGACAGCCTCTTTTCCCTTCACTTTTTCAGATTTTTTCATGCTCTCTCCAGTACGTTGATCTCATGACCATAAGAGCATTGCATTCTGGTGTGGAAAAGCAAGACCCGTACTGTTCAGGCAGGCATCATGCACGCAGCGAATTCCTGCCCGCTATCACAATTGCACGGTATAAATACCCCAAGAGCCTATGTTTGGTGTTCATTATGCCGGATGAAGTCAGGTATGCAGAAGTCCAGGGCCGGAAAGTCCAGTGGGACCCTGCACAGATGCGCAAGATCAGGGAGCACCCGTGTTTCTCCGAGGGTGCATGCCATAATTTCGGGAGGTGTCACATCCCGGTTGCACCGAAATGCAATATCCAGTGCAACTACTGTATCCGCGACTTTGACTGTGTCAATGAGAGCCGCCCCGGCGTCACGACCAAGGTGCTCAAGCCGGACGAGGCCATGGACATGGTCAAGAAAGTCGTGGACAAGTACAGTTACATCAAGGTCGTCGGGATCGCGGGGCCCGGTGATCCGCTTGCAAACGAGGAGACTTTCGAGACCCTCAGGCAACTCCATGAAAAATACCCGAATGTCATAAAATGCATCAGCACCAACGGCCTCCTCCTTCCGGACAAGATTGACCTTCTTCAGAAATACGACGTGGGCAACATCACGGTCACCTTAAACGCCATCGACCCGGAGATCGGGGCGAAGATCTACCAGTTCATCGAATATAAGGGAAAACGCTACGAGGGCATCGAAGGCGCAAAACTCCTCCTCTCCCAGCAGATGAAAGGCATCGAAGAGGCAGTCAAACGCAACATGATCGTGAAGATCAACACCGTCTATATCCCCGGCATCAACGAGGATCACATCCCGGCCATTGCAAAGAAGGTAGGAGAGATGGGCGTCTACACCTTCAACCTCATCCCGCTCATCGCCCAGTACAAGTTCGCGAACATCACGCCTCCGACACCCGAGATGAAGCGGAAGATGCAGGACGAGTGCAGCAAATACGTAAAGCAGATGCGACACTGCCAGCGCTGCCGTGCCGATGCAATCGGCAAGCTTGGCCACGACATCCAGTCCTGCGTATACGAAAACAAGTAACCTTTTTTTCTGTCATCCCCTGCGCAGGGATCGCAGCAATTCCGCACTGTTCCGGACTATACTCGGATATCTGCCAGGGACGCCGGGGCAAGATCCGTCGTGCTGCGGGACGAAATGATCGCGTTCAGCTCCCGTATGACCGGCTGGAGCGTGTAGGGGATCACGGTATCCTCTGTCACAACAGTCTTGTTCCCAAACGTGATCCGGTAGCTCATGAAATCAGCGCCTCCACTCGGTGAGGTGTAGGTGTCCTTAAGCGACGCGAATCCTGCTTCCCGGAATATCAGGTTCAATCGTTGCATCTCTGAACTGTTCACCTGGAAGTCACGGGTAACGGAACGGGTAGAGACGAGACCTGCACCGTTGTCAAACAGGAGGAGGCGGTCGTCTACTCCGGCGAACCCTCCGGTACGGTGATAGTCGATGAGCAGTGCTGGCGGAGCCTTGTCGGGGCTTGCCGGGGCCTCCCTGCCGAGACACCCGGATACTGCAAGGACAACGACAACGATGATGAGAAGGGGTACGAGCCCTTTTTTTATGGCGGCCACTCCCAATCAGCAACAGCGTTTACGGGTTCGATCAGATCTGCAGGACATCCGATTTCGCCGGTGTTCCGGCAGTCTTCCGCTCCGGGAGCACCTCTTCCAGTGCGGAGATGAGGCTGTCCACCTTCTCGTTGTTGAACGCTGCCCGGAATGCGGCAATCTCGGCTGAGTTCATGATCATGATGCCCTTCTTCTTCATCGGGAGCCCGTTGGGACCAAGGGGGTTGATGTCGATGGCAAGGGAGGCGGCACGGTTTTTGGTTGCGGGGAGGCGGATGATGGAGACGCCTTTGACTGACGTCTGTTTGCGTTCCCAGTCTGCGCCTTCTTCAATAAATGTCCTGAGCGTTTCTGCTAATTCCATAAGGAGAACTATTCATTTATATATTAAAATGCTATTCGTTCCGATCCGACTGCCATAAATTGGCAGGCAGCCGCGCCCGGTTCTCAACGAAATGTTTGCACCATCCCGAGTGAATAAAAGGGGGAATGGTCAATGGTACATTAACCCACTCTCTCCCGCAGGATTCGCATCATGCCATCCATATCTCTTCCTCCCGGTCAGCCGTTCTCGCTCGACCAGACACTCGGCTGCGGCCAGGTCTTCCGCTGGGAGCGGAGCTCCGACGGTACATGGCAGGGGATTGTTGGCAACCACGTCATCCAGATACGGCAGGACGGAAACAAGCTCAGGTTCAGCGGCGCGCCTGCGGAATTCATCCGCCAGTACTTCTCTCTCGATGTCGACCTGCCCCCGCTCCTCTCTGCGATTGACAACGATCCCGTGATCCACCGGGCAATCGAACAGTGCAGCGGCCTGCGCCTTGTGCGCCAGCCCCCCTGGGAGTGCACTGTCTCCTATATCTGCTCGACGAACTCCAATATCCCAACCATCCGGCGCAGGATCGGGTTGCTTGCAGAGCGGTTCGGCACCCGGATACAATCTGGAGGTCAGACCTTCTTTACGTTCCCGGAACCTTCCTGCATTTCCTGCGAGGGCCATGAAGGCCTCACGATATGCAGACTCGGGTACCGCCAGCCGTACGTGTACGACACCTCCTGCACCGTCACCGACGTGAGATCGTGGGAGCAGAAGATCCGCAACCTCGCGTACGAGGATGCGCGGAAGGAACTGATGAAACTGCAGGGTGTTGGCCCGAAAGCTGCCGACTGCATCCTCCTCTTTGCGTTCCAGAAATACGATTCATTTCCCGTGGATGTCTGGATCCGGCGGATCGTAAAAGAACAATACCTTACGGACCTTCCCGCAGATGCTCCGCTGACAACGAGGGAATACGACCGGATACGGAAGTTTGCAAAGGAGCAGTTCGGGGAGTATTGCGGATGGGCGCAGGAATACCTGTACGCGGCAAGGCTGCTGTAAAAAAGGAGGGGATTTACGTCCCGATGTCCCAGCTGCAGGAATAGTTCTTCTGTTCCTTGGAGAGCGCGTCGATCGAGAGACCAAGGGATCCAAGTTTCAGGTTCGCCACCTGCTCGTCGATCTCGTTAGGCACATCGTACACGCCGCCCTTCATCTTCTTCCCGTTCTTTGCGATATAAAGCGTGCAGAGTGCCTGGAGCGCGAAACTTAAGTCCATGACCTCGATCGGGTGTCCCATTCCCTTGGGTGTGGCAAGGTTTACGAGCCGGCCTTCGGCAAGCACGTGAACGGACTTCTTCCCGAGCACAAACGTCTCGATACCGTCACGCCGGATGATCTTTGCAGCGTTCTTGTGGAGGTATTCAAGATCGATCTCGACATTGAAGTGGCCGGCGTTTGCGAGGATCGCACCATCCTTGAGTTTTGCAAAGTGTTTCTTTGCGATAACGGCACAGTTGCCGGTGGTGGTGACAAAAATGTCCCCAATGGCTGCGGCATCCTCCATGGTCATGACCATGAATCCGTCCATGTGCGCTTCAAGCGCCCGACGGGGATCGATCTCGGTGACGATAACTTTTGCACCAAGCCCGTGTGCCTTCCGGGCAAGCCCGCGGCCGCAGTAGCCGTAGCCGGCGACAACGAAATATTTCCCGGCAATGAGCGTATTCGTCGTGATCATGATGGACGAGAGGACACTCTCCCCGGTGCCGTGGACATTATCGAAGAAATGCTTCATGGGCGTGTCGTTGACCGCAACCACGGGGAACTCCAGCTTGCCCTCGGCTGCCATTGCCTTGAGCCGGTGGATGCCGGTGGTGGTCTCTTCGCAGCCACCGATGACCTTCTTCAACAGGTCGCGGCGCTTGGTGTGGATGTAGTGGATCAGGTCCATGCCGTCATCGATCGTGATGATCGGCTTTGCATCCAGCACGTCATTAATGGCTGCATAGTACTCATCGACCGTACAGGCACGTTTCGCATAGCAGTGGACATTTTTTACCTTGCCGAGCGCCTCGGCGACATCGTCCTGTGTAGAGAGCGGGTTGCAGCCGGTGATATGGACCTCTGCGCCTCCTGCGGCGAGCGTTGATACGAGGTTGGCTGTCTTGGCCTCGACATGGAGCGCCATGCCGATGGTCATGCCTTCGAACGGTTTCTCTTTGACAAATTGTTTCCTGATGGCAGCCAGTACTGGCATGTACTGTCCTGCCCATTCAATCTTCAGCTTTCCAGAACTCATGGACATCCTCATAAGGGGAGGGTCGGAACAGGGCCAGCCCACCCAAGTATCTGATTATCCTATACATAGGATCGGCAGGCAACATAAACTCCGCGCTGGTGCAGGTGCCTTTCGAAATGATGATAGGTTCTTCCGCCCAAGTCTGGTTGCTATGGTGCTGACACGAAGGATCATCCCCTGCCTTGACCTCAAGGACGGCAGGGTTGTAAAAGGGACAAATTTTATCGGGCTCCGGGATGCCGGGGACCCGGTGGAGCTGGCCGGCAGGTATAATGAGCAGGGTGCCGATGAAGTAGTCTTTCTCGACATCACCGCTTCCAAAGAGAAACGGGGTATTATCGTCGATGTCATCCAGCGTGCTGCAGATCAGCTCTTTCTGCCGCTCACGGTAGGCGGCGGCCTCAAGTCCCTGGACGACATCCAGCAGATCCTCCGGGCTGGTGCCGACAAGGTCAGTCTCAACACGAGTGCTGTCCATGATCCGTCTCTCCTCACCCGCGGCGCCGAGGCATTCGGCACCCAGTGCATGGTCTGCGCAATCGATGTGCGGCGGAACACGACTCCCAATGAGAAGGCGATTCCTGTCATCCTTCCGGATGGGTCAAGATGCTGGTATGAAGTGGTCATCTACGGCGGCAGCAAACCGACAGGAATCGACGCAGTCGCATGGGCAAAGGAGGCGGAAGAGAGGGGTGCCGGGGAGATCCTCCTGACAAGTATGGAGACAGACGGCACAAAGAACGGCTTCGATATTCCCGTCACGGCGGCAATTTCCGATGCTGTGGGCATTCCGGTCATTGCCAGCGGTGGTGTCGGGACCCTTGAACATTTCTACGACGGGTTTACGAAAGGTAAGGCGGATGCCTGCCTTGCCGCGAGTGTTTTCCACTATGGCGAGTTCACGGTAAAAGAAGTGAAGAAATACCTCAAAGGACGGGGAATCCCGGTACGGCTCTGAGGTCGAACTCGAACGCCGCAACAGGGTGTTCGAGCTCGAACGCCACCAGCACGGATGGGTGAATCTCGCCAAAGACTCCCACGTTTTTCCCGTTCACGATAATATCGCCCCGGCGCCCTTCGATGAATGCGGGGTCGGCGGATTCTTTTACCGTATACTCGATGGATAGCTCGTGGAGCACGGCATCTGCGGCGGCATAGGCTTCCGAGAAATCTGCCCCAGGATGCGTGCTGACACCGGCAGCCTGCTGGTGGGTCTTACAATCGAGCACCACATCGCCGACAGCAAAGAGGCGCTGGGGGAGTTCACGATGCCGGTTGATGGTGAGGAACTCCATGAGCAGGGGTAAGAGTTCCGTCCGGACCACGGTATTCTCGATGCTTATCGGGTGCATGACGTGAAGGACGCCGCGTGTCTCCTCCCGCTGCATCTTCCGGTACAGCACCTCCTCGTTCGAGAGCGTGAACGGCATGACTTCGAGATACCCGAGTCCGGAAAACACCTGCCGGGTCAGGGCCATGCTGACCTGGACCGGATGGGGCTTTCCTACCGTGAAGGTCTTCGGGGGCACTGACTCCAGTTTGTCGTAGCCATACGCAATCGCCACATCCTCGAAGAGGTCCCAGTTGTGCATGATATCGGCACGATAGCAGGGAACACGGACCTTCACCTTGTCGGCACCGGCCGGTTCTGCACCAAAGCGCATCCGCTTCAGGTACCCGCACATGGATTCCGGTGTCAGGTCTGCTCCCAGCAGCCGTGAGCATTCGCTGACGCTGACGACACGCTCGGCAGGGGCAAGTGTCGGGGTCTGGACGCCATCGATCTCAACGCTCTCGATCGTTGCACCGGCTTCGGCCATTGCAGTGCAGATGATATTGACCGCAACGCTGACCGCCCGTTTGTCGGTGCCGGTCGTATCAAGAAGAATGTTCTTTGTGTCGATAGTGACACGTGTCCGCTCCCCATTGATGATCGGCGGGAACGAAAGGACATGGTCGTCATCGTCCACGATGAGCGGGAAGAGCGGGAAATCCTTCACGATCTTCGCGTAGTCCCTGCCTTTCGGGTGCTTTTCGAGGATCTCGTCCATCGTCATCTTGTCGGTGAAGTCAAGCGGGATGAAGCCCCGGCTCCTGCGGGATGCGATATAGTGGAACGGCGGTTTTACCGTATCCATGTCATGGATGCCGATGGCAACCTTGCTCCGGCCCCTGCCTACAGCCCAGTGAAGGGACTCCTGCAGGGACATGATGCTCTGGATCGATTCATCGTCGAACTTCACGCCGCGGATGACCGCCGCACCCAGGACCGGGCGGATGGATGCAAGCTGGGGATCGATGGTGAACCGGATCCCCGAAGGTTTGACCGGGTACTCCGGCAGGCCGGTCTCGATCCCGAGATATCCCCGCATGGCGCGGGCTACCCCTTCGGGACTGAACAGGTCGGGCCTGTCGGGGAAGAACTCCACATCCACATGGTCCTCCTCGATCCGCTCGATATCCGAACCGATCAGGGGGACCTTCTCGATGATCGTCTTCCGGTCAGACCTTGTGAGCCGCTCCAGGTATTTGTACGGAAGGGTGATGACGGCCATCGTCAGATTCCTCCCTTCATCTGACGGTACGACGGTGTCTCCCGGAGGAAGGCGACATCGCTCTTGTGGAGGAGGCGCAGGTCCTTCAACCCAAGCCGGAGCATCGCTATCCGGCTCACGCCAAGACCCCAGGCCAGGACAGGATACTTAATGCCGAGAGGCGCGGTGACTTCTTCACGGAAGACTCCGGCGCCACCCATCTCGATCCAGCCGATCCCGTCAATGTAGACCTCGGCATCAAGGCTCGGTTCGGTGTAGGGGTAATACGACGGCTTGAACCGCACGCTCTCAAAACCCATGCGGTTATAGAACTCGCGGAGCGTTCCGAGCAGGTTCGCAAACGAGACGTTCTCATCCATTACGATACCTTCGAGCTGTTCGAACTCAGCTAGGTGCGTTGTGTCGATCGTCTCGCGCCGGTATACCCTGCCAACGGCAAACGCCTTGACCGGGGGTTTGATGTTCTGTGCAAGGTGCTGGATGGAGAGGCTCGTTGTGTGCGTCCGGAGCACGCACTGCTCCGCCTTCTCCTCCTTCCACACGCCGCCCCAGCCGGTTGAAGAGGTCTCGCCCCCCGAGATATGCATCGCCTTGACGTTCTCATACCCTTTCGGGAGGGGTAGCGTCTCCTTCAGGTAGAACGTGTCCTGCATCTCGCGGGCCGGGTGGTCCTGCGGCTGGAAGAGAGCATCGAAGTTCCAGAAAGACTGCTGGACGATCTCCCCGTAGAGCTCGGTGAATCCCATCTCGAGGAGGATCTCCCGCATCTCGCCGATGATCCGCTGGTAGGGGTGGATCTTGCCGGGATACGCCTTCTTCGGCAGCTTGGTGACGTCGTAGCGGCGGAGGTTTGCATTCTTCCACGAGCCGGAGATGATCTGTTCGCGGGTCAGGGTACCGGTCTCTTCGCGGAGGTCGAGGCCTTTTTTTGCCAGCGCAAGTCCCTCCGGGGTTGTCGCGATGAGGTACTTCACGGTCTCGGACTGCTGGAGGATCCCGCGCTTGATGAGTTCCTTTGTCTTCGGATCGGTAAGTGATGGATTCTTCAGGGCGGCTTCATCTGCTTCTGTTGAGGCACCAGAGGTCTTAATGACGGCAGACCCTTCGACTTTGATCAGCCCTTTCTTCCGGAGCTGCCCAAAGCCAATCCGGAACGACGGCTGCTTCTTGAGGTCATCCAGGGTTGTGCCCGGCAGGATATGGCGGAGGAGTTGTGTCTCGGGCAGGCCGTTTGCAGCATATTCTTTTCCTTCGTCGGAGAGCGTGAACTCGGTGGACACAATCCGTTCTACGGTGGCAAAACCCTTGTCCTGTGCAAGATGGGCCCACTGGACAACCGCTTCAGGGGTAGCGTCCATGACCGCGGCAAGGTGCCCTGCATCTGCTCTCTTCTCCGTTTCAAGGGTTGCAAGCAACCGTTTCTCGTTCTGCGTCAGTTCCGCCATCTTATATCCTGATCCTGTCCTTTGCTGCGTCCATCTTCTCCCGGAAGTCGTTCAGGAACGCAATAACCCGTTCAGCCGTCTCTTTCTTGCACTGGCCGCAGGTGATTTCCCCGGCTGTGCACTTTCTCCGGATCTCCGCAAGTTCTGCATCGTCTGTAACCATATGGAAGAGGTTGAGGAGATAGAGCGAGCATTTGTCAGGTTCACCGCCAAGCCGCTTCTGCTCCTCTAATGTTATCCTTCCCCCGGTGATAGCACTCATCACTTTCTTTCGCACCATTGCCTCGGGTTCATGGAAGGAGATGAAACTCTCCGGGATGCTGCTCGACATCTTCCCCCCCGTGAGGCCGGGCATGAAGATATGGTATGTCGAGGAGGGCGTGAAGAATGCAAAACCCCCGCAATCCCGCTCGATCTCCCGGACCTTTGCCTTGACATCGGTGCACTGCGCTCCCTTGATGTCAACATGCCCTTCGTACTTCTTGGCGTGCGGAAACGCTTTCTTCACCGCTTCCATCGCAGCCTCTGGAGCATTTTTCGACCTGACGCTGATATACCCATCACGTTCTTCCACGGTGAACATCCGCATCTTGTGGGCGATCCCACGGGTAAGGCGGATGTGCGGGTCCTGGTCCACACCCACCGGGACCACGGTGGGTGCAGGCTCGCGGTCGATCTGCGGGTAGAGGATGTCTGCGACCTGCGTGATCACGCTGTCCGCGTGTGCAAGGTCCGTGTCAGGCCCAAAACCGTAGATTGCCGAGAGTTCCGAGAAGTTGACCTTGGTTGCCGCCTCAAAGGCAAGGTCCTTGAGCCGGTTATTCCTGCTCTGGAAATAGGTCTGCCCTTCAAATCCGAGAGCATACAGGCAGGCGAGATACTCTTTCCCGTACTCATCGCACTTCTCCCAGGAGAGGCCGCGGACCGCGTGTGCCTCGCGGTCGGCGATCGTGATATACCCGCTGCCCCCCTGTTGAACGTGCCAGACAACCTCCTTCATCACCATCAGGTGGCCGAGATGCGGGTGGCCGCTCGGCATGAACCCGGTCAGGATATGGAACGGGGATTTGTTCCGGATCGCCCGGGCAATGGGGAGATAGTCCCGGTGGCCGACCACGATCCCCCGGCGCATGAAATAGGGGATCTCCGGAAGCTCCGGCATAACCGGTGCAATGGGATCGATACCAAACTCGGCAAACGTCTTTTCGATGTCAAGGGACGGTGTGCTTGACCAGGGGTTGATCTGCGGTTCCTGCATGATAAAAGCTCACAGCTTGATCCGTGCGAATTCGACGAACTGGATTCCTGAAGAATGTACAGCGCCAAACAACATCTTCTTTTTGACACTGTGCGCCATCCGCACGGAACGGGAGATGACGCTCATGGGAAGCGCTGCCTCTTTCTCGACAGCATGCACCAGCAGGTCAGAATGGACGGATGTCCCGCAGTAAACGCGGAAGTGGTGCCCGAATTTGTATCCCGTCCGTGGCGTAAACCCATGGCGGCGCAGCTCGGTGTACACGGTATGTTTCAGGGTAAGCTCGCTGTCGCTCTCGCTTGCAAGGGCAAGGTACTCGGCAAAACTCATCCCCGTATCCCCCCGCATGAGCCGGATTGTTCCCCGGTCCATGAGGTAGAGGAGTTCCACGGGAGCGAGCATGAGCCGCTCCGGGTCAAGCCGCTTGCCAAACCCGGCTTTTTCAAGACTCGAATTTGCCGTTACCCTGACCATTGCCGATTTGCCGGTCAGCATTGCGTCCACGGGAGTGAGAGCCGGCAGCGTGCAGGAAGCATCTGCAAGTTTCTGGAGCTTGATCTCGTAATAGGTCAGTTCCTGTTCATCATCAACGACTGCAAGGATGTACTGCTTTCGCATATTGCGCGAGGCGATCACTTCCTCTATCAGGCGTTCGAAAAGGATCGGATCGCGCTCGGAAAGGACGCGGACAAGATAGAGCGACTCGCCTTTGCCGGGCTTCTCACCGCGCCGGAAGACCCGGAAGTCATGCGGCCCGGTCTGGACCACGTAACCCCGTTCCCGCAGGTCGCGGTACACGAGAAAACTCCGCATGACCGTGGGCTGATCGGAGAACTCCGCAAAGAGAGTGTCGAACGAATACCCGGGCACTTCGATCTTCTGGCGGTGAAGGAGATACAGGGCCTCCTGCGGGGAGAGACGGAGACTATCTCCCTCGGGCCTGCCGTACCCGCTCTGCTCATAAAGAGGACGGCCTTCCCGCCCGGTGCGAATGGTGGATCCATCGAATGTCGCTTTCACTGCCGGATCTATTTCTCCCGGATGGTATTAAGGGCGCCTGACGCGCGATGCCAGTGACCGGGAACAATGGCGCAATGCCCGGGCGAAATCCTTATGAATTACAAAAATCCGGATCGTTGCCTATAAAAAGGGGAAAATCGAACCTGTATAGTCCAATAGTATCTCATAAGTATGCTTATTTGCACGTCCCCGCGGATGAACACCATTCCGGGAAATCATGGGTAATACTATAGGATACACTGGTCCCCACACCGGAAATTTTTTCAAAGCCAGAAATACGCGGCGAAAAAAATGGTGCACGAATACAACGACCCCGGATGCCGACGCAGGAACAGACTCAACCTCTCAGGGTATCTCCTGCATTCAACCGTAAACGGTCCCGGCACCCGGGCCGTTGTGTGGGTACAGGGGTGTCCCCACCGGTGCAAAGGCTGTTTTAACCCGGCGTCATGGCCCTTCTCTCCTGCGCAGATCGTTCCAGCTGAAGAGCTTGCCAGGCGCATCCTTGCAGCGGACGGTATCGACGGTGTTACGTTCTCCGGCGGGGAGCCGTTTGCCCAGGCCGGGCCACTCGCAGATGTGGCAGAGCGGATCATTGATGCAGGGCTCACGGTTGTCACCTATTCCGGTTACACGTTTGAACAGCTTGCCTCATGCCGCGATCCGGAGTATGGCCGACTGCTTGCGGCAACGGACCTTCTGATTGCCGGCCCGTTCCGCGAGGATCTTGCCTGCAGGGACAGGTACCGGGGATCGAAAAACCAGCAGCTTATCCCCCTTTCCGGAAGGATCGCACCGGAACTATTCCTTCCTTCACAGGCGCAGGAACATGCCGTGGAATTCAGCATCGCGCCTGATGGAACGATCACCACAACGGGATTTCCTCCCGACAGCATGGTGAGGCAGATGGCCGCACAGTGCAGGGGAGTGTAAGAGAAATGTCGCATTTCAGCCGTATCAGGACAACATTCCGGCACCGCGAAGCACTCGTGCAATGCATACAGGAGCTCGGGTATTCAGTGGAGACCGATACGACCATCAAAGGGCACCATGGTCTTCACAACGTGGATATCGCTGCACGGAAGAAAGGCGGGTACGCCATTGGATTCGTGAAGAACACCGACGGTGTATACGATCTTGTGGCCGACTGGTGGGGCGTCTCCGGTACGAACGAGCAGAAGATTGCAGAAGAGCTGAAACGACAGGCCGGCGCCATCCAGCAGGAATATGCAAAGAAGATGGTGCTGGAACAGGCAGGGAAGGAGGGCTTCGAACTGGTTTCTGAGAAGGACGAACAGGACGGAACCGTACGGTTGGTTGTCCGGAGGTGGAGGTGAGACCATGAAGATCGCCGAACCTGACTTTTCCCGCCGGCTGAATATCTCGCTCCGTGCCCGCGTGACCCTGATCGTTGTCATCACGCCCGAAGAGGAACGGGCAGTGTCCGCGATCCGCGAGGTCTGTGAGTCCTGGGACCCGTCCCGCCAGTGCATTGCCTGGGACTGCGTGGGAGGATTCTCCGTGCTTGCCGGCCCAAAAACATTCCCCGGCCAGTCGCGGGACCCGCTCGCTGCGCTCGATGACATGGTCAAAACCGGGGAAGACGCTGTCGTCATCCTGAAGGACTTCCACGAGTACTGGAACAACCCGCAGGTGAAACGGCGGATCCGCAACTTCTCCCAGGAATTCCGGTACAACCGGAGGACAATTGTCATCGTCACACCGGCAACACGCGTCCCGGACGAGATCCGCGACGAAGCGGTGATCGTCCATTTCCCCCCTCCGAACGCGGCCGAACTCTCGGCAGATCTCGATACCCTGATCACAACGAGCGGGATCACCTGCTCACTCACCAGTGGAGGCCGCGAGAAGATCATCCAGGCCGCACTCGGGATGACGTTGAACCAGGCACGGCGGGCGTTCTCGAAGGCGATCGTTGCACACGGCAGACTCGATGACCGCGACATTGACGCCATCATTGCCGAGAAGAAGGATATCCTGAGCGCTTCAGATGCCCTGGAGTTCTACAGTTATACCGAAACGCCCGAGAATGTCGGGGGCCTTGCGGTGCTCAAGGAGTGGCTGGTCCTACGCGAGCGGGCGTTCACGCAGGAAGCGAAAAACTTCGGCCTTCCGGCCCCCAAGGGAATTGCCCTCATCGGCATCCCAGGCACCGGGAAGAGTCTCACGGCAAAGATGATCGCCGATATCTGGCACCTGCCGCTCCTCCGGCTCGACGTGGGATCGCTTTTTGGAAGTCTCGTGGGAGAATCCGAGGAGAGGACACGCCGCGCCCTTGCCCTCGCGGAGACCATCAGCCCGTGCATCCTCTGGGTGGATGAGATTGAGAAGGCATTTGCGTTCGGCAGCGGGGATGCCGGGACAAGCCAGCGGGTCTTTGCCCACCTGTTAACTTGGATGCAGGACAAGACCTCTCCGTGCTTTGTCGTTGCAACAGCTAACAACATCGCGGCGCTCCCGCCGGAACTCCTCAGGAAAGGCCGGTTCGACGAGATCTTCTTTTTGGACCTCCCGACCTTCGAGGAGCGGCGCGAGATCTTCGCGGTCCACTTACGGAAGCGTAAGTGCATCCCGGCTGAGTTCGACCTTGAAACTCTTGCCCGGGAGAGCGAAGGGTATGTCGGAGCCGAGATCGAGCAAACGATTATCGATGCCATGTACCGGGCGTTCAGCGAGAATATGCGCAGGGTCACGACGGAAGACATCCTCACCTGCATGCAGGCACAGGTCCCCCTCTCGGTTTCCCAGCGGGAGACGGTAGCAGCGCTCCGCACCTGGCTTGCAGAAGGGCGCGCCCAGTCGGCATCCCGGGAGACCACGTCCCGGGTACCGATCAATGGAAAGACGATTGCACTGGAGACATTTGTCCACGAGCGCCCGTAAGGAAATGAACGCATGAGGTCCGCCGCCACGCTCCCCGTTTTCGGCCCCCTGCTCCTCCGGCGCGAGGTAAGGAGGCTCTCCCGTAACCTGCAGAAAGGGGATCTGTCCGCCATCGGAAACCTGGCAGGCATTGCAGCGACCTGCAAGGACCCGGGTGTACGACAGATCGCCCGGGAGAGTCTCATATCACTCACGAGCCAGGATGCCATCGATGCCCTGTGTAATGAGGCCTTGTTGCGGGAGGAGCCTTTTCTGAGGGATGTTGCTCTCGAAACGGGGTATACGCCCCATGCTCCCGGTGCAAAAGCATTGTTCCTGTTTCTCTCCGGACAGGATGAGGCATTCCTCCGGTTCGATCCGGAAATCCATTACCCCCACCTTGCGGAGGGATATGCCGCGGCAGGCGTACGGATCCAATCGCATGCACTCCGTTATGCCGCGGATGACAGCGGAAGCACAAGGGGATCTATCATTGCCCATGCCATTCTGGGAACAGATCCGGATCATGCGGCGCAGGGATGGTCGTACGCGGAGTGGAAGCTTGTCATGAAAACACTCACCTGCGAAATGTCCTGGGACCTTCTCTGGAGACTCGCCAGCATGGCACCCCCAGCCCTGTCCCGTGCAGCACTTGAGGCCCTGAACACGGCAGGCTGGCGTCCGGATGGCGATGCACGGCAGGTCTTTGAGGAACTCATTGCTGACCTGCCGGAATCCTGGAACGGTCCCCTGCCGGAAAAACCGCTCAGCTCCTGCGGGATACAGAAAGGCCAGGTGCTGCGCCTCTCTTTTTCACCGGACGGCACCCTCCTTGCCGCAGGGTCCTCTGATGGCACGATTGTCATCTGGCAGGTTGCTTCTGCCCGTCTCCTGGCTTCCTGTAATCCTGGTGCCGGATCCCCGCATTCCCTCGTGTTCACACCCGACAATGCCCTCCTGATTGCCGGAGGGGACAAGGGCACACTGCATGCAACAACCTGTTCCGGTGAATCCGTATGGGCTCTTTGCGAGCCGGATCAACCGGTCTCCTGCATAATCCTTTCAGCAAATGGCAATGAGGTATTAGCCGGGGATAACGCCGGATTCTTCTTCTGCATTGCATGCAAGACCGGGGCTGTCCGCTTCTCTGTGCGCTGCCACTCCTCTCCCATAACTGCCCTTGCCCGAGCCTCAGGAGGAACATTACTGGCAACCGGCCATGATGACGGAACGGTCTGTTGCCTTGATGCGCTGTCCGGGGCGGTGCTCTGGACCGCACCGGGATCGGGTGACCCGGTCCGGGAGCTTGCCTTCATCGAAGAAACCGGCAACATCCTCGTGATCCGCAGCCACGCTCTTCCGGTTAGTCTGTCAGGAGAGAACGGGACCCCGGTTCGTGCGTATGCCGGGCATAGCGGTACGGTCTCCTGCTCTGCTCTTTCCGCTGACTGCCATACGGTTGTTGTTGGCGGCGATACCAACATGCTCCGCATCTGGCATGACGGCGATACTCCGGCCGCTGCAATCCCGCTTTACAACCGGGTACCTTCCTGTTGCGCCATCACCCGGAACGGGAGCCGCCTTATTGCAGGCTGCAATGACGGCACAGTGTTCTGTTTCCATCTTCCTGACGGCACAAAGACAAAGGAGATCCGGGCGTACCGCCGCCCGGTGAGTGCCTGCACCCTGTCTCCGGGCGGAACACACCTTGCCCTTGCAGGCTGGGACGGGACAGTCACCCTGAGGAACGTTCCTGATGGCGAACTCCTGCGCACACTCCGGCGCTCTGCCGGGGCGGTTACTTCCCTTGCCTTCTCTGAAAAAGAAGCTATTATACTTGCCGGAACCGCGGATGGGACTGTCCGGCTGTTTTTCCCGGGAAGTGGCACGACAGGGCGGTGTATCGATCTCTATACCCCGTCATTACGAACGATCGCAGCAAGCCCCGATGGCACAATTCTTGCCTGTGCCGGGAAAGAACCCGGCCTCCGGTTCTGGGATATCAGGACCGGAAGTCTCCTTGCAACCTGCAGCGGGATGAAGACCACCGTGCGGTGCCTTGCTTTCCTGCCTGACGGGAAAACGCTCATCACGGGAGGATGGGACGGCCGGGTCCGGTTCTGGGACGTTCCCTCTGGGACGGCAAAAGAGGTATGCAAAGGCCATACCAGCACGGTCACCTGTTGTGCAGTGAGCCCGTCGGGTGAGCTGTTCGCGACCGGCAGCAATGATACAACTGTCCGTATCTGGAGTCCCGGTGGTAACGGGGATAACGGAGAACCGCTTGTTCTCCGCGATGCGGGAAAGGAAGTATCCTGCTGTGCCATTTCACCGGATGGCACACTTCTCGCGGCGGCCGGCGCAGATCCCGTGATACGACTGTATCACCTGCCGGACGGGGCACGTGCATATGATATCCCGCAGGTTCCGGGGATCCCCACGGTACTCTCATATACGCATGACGGCCTTTGCATTGCAACCGGGTATGCTGACGGGACGCTGGCATTCTATTCTTTGCACGGTCGTACCCTGATCCGGGCGCTGCCCGCCCATGCCGGGGCAGTGACCGGGATTGTCAATATTCCGGAAAAAGACCTTATCGTAACCAGCGGCGAGGACGGGAGAATCTGTTCCTGGAGGATTCCGTTTCTCCGGCCTCTTTGCCACGTAACGTTTGCCGACCTGGAGCTGGCACGCGAACATGCCGGCGGCACTGAGGCGATGGCAGCCCAGTGGCGCTTTCTGTACCGGCTCCTTTCTCTCAGGTTCCAGGACGAGATCGAACTCTGCCCGGTATTTTTCGATGCCGGCGCGCTGGATATCCAAATTGTTGGTTGAGACGGAGGGAGACAGGAGATGAACTCACAGGAACCTGCACCCATTCTTGGAGTGGATTTCGGGGACGGGGCTATTGTCTGCGGCAGTATGCTGCAGGACGGGAGCGGATTTTTTACCCATGCCTTCCCCGGCTGGTCGCAGGAGAAAGGGGGTACGGGAACATCAGGGCCAATATACCAGGTACCGACCCTGATACGGTATCGTAACGGGGAAGGCCATGATATCGGGGATGAGGTCGTGCGGGCGGGGTATGCAGATCACCCGTCAACAGCCAGGTGGATCCGCAGTTACCTGCTCGAAGAGAGCGGGGCTCTGATTGCGGCCGGTGAGGAGCACGGGGTATCGTTTCGGGATGCAGCTTGTGACCTTCTCGGTGCAGTTCTTGAAAAGATCGTGACCGGGCACAAAAACATCCGTTCCGTTGTCTTTTCTGTTCCGGAAGATGCACCAAACTGGTACGCGGACTGGCTTTCAACGATCGCGCACACTGTAGGGTTGACTGCCGGCCACACCATCACAGAATGTTCCGCAGCAGCGGCCGGTTACGATCTGGACGTCGGCACAGGCCGGGTATTTCTTCTCTTTTCCTGTGACGAGACGGCACTCAGCCTCCGTATTGCAAAGAACAACGGGTCTGTGGACGGTGCAGGGATAGAGATGATCGGATCTGCCCGGGCAGATACCGGATCAGGGACGCTGGATGGCTGGATAGCCCGTGAGATCCTGGCAAAAAGCCATCTGACCGGTTATGGGAATCAGGGCAAAATCCGGTACAATGCAGCCCTTGCCTGCGTCCCCCGGGTCGTGCAAAACCTTGCTGGTAACCATGAGGCCGTTGCAGAGTTTTCTGATCTGGTCTCAGGGAGGCAAGTCGCCGTCAGGATAACAGCCAATGACATTGTGCGGGTGTTTTCCGACAACGGACTGCCCGCGATCCTTGACGATGTGATCCGTCGCGCACGCGGAATGGCGCTGGCACGGGGATACACAGAGACTGCACCGGCTCCGGTCCTGATGACCGGGCGGGGATCTTTAATCCCTGCTGTACAGGCACTTGTCCGGGACCGGTTTTCCGGAATACCCGTTCTCTCGGATCATCCACTCGATGCCATTGTTCGGGGTGCATGTCTGTTCCACTCCCGCATGAGCGGTTCAGACCGCATCCGGAATAACTACGCACTCCGGTACTGGGACCCGGCTTCACGGGAACACCGGTACCGATTCCTCGTGCACAGCGGCGCACGGTTTCCCAGCGCCGGGCAGGTCGCCCGGATCACGATCAGTGCCGCCTATGACGGGCAGGCACGGCTTGGCCTCTCCCTGTATGAGATTGGCGGGGACGGGAACGAGATGACGCCATCATTCGAACTAGTACAGGATCACGCCGGGGGCGTCCGGCTTGCCGCGCCTGAGAAAGACGCGGACGAGGAAAGCAGGCCCCGGCTCGTGAATGGCATGATACCGACACTGCTGAGCGCCGATCCTCACGGGGTAAAGGGGGAGCCCCGCTTCGAGCTGACATTCACCATCGACCGTGAGAGACAACTCTGCCTGACGGCACGCGACCTCATCACCGGGAAGCTGGTAAGGAGAGATGCACCGGTGTTCCTGTTAACATAACAGGAGGAATCCAATGGACCTGCAGGAAATGGAAATAACAATTGACAAGGAAGGAAGGATTCAGGTGAATGTGAAAGGGGTGCAGGGCACCGGCTGCCTTGCACTTACCCGGGAACTGGAGAATGCTTTGGGTGTTGTCGAGCAAAGGGAATATACCGCAGACTATTACCAGCAGGAGACAGGGATTCACGAGCATCGGACACTGAAATCCCGGTAGTATCCAGTCAAATACCGGTCAACTCCCTGAGGTAATAACGGGAGGCAGCCGCTAAAAAAATTCAACAGAAATTCTCCGTGATATAGATTGCATTATCTGAAGCGAATGCAACCCCGATTCCCTCCTGCTGGAAGTGATAATCAAGGATATTGTTCCGGTGCCCTTCGCTGTTCATCCACCCGGTTACTACTTTGTCTGCGATATACTCCTCCGTGTTCCAGTAATATACCGTTTCCATGACAGTCCCGTTGGGCGCTATGAGGTTCTTGTAGGTATCATACCGGTACACCATCGCGATATTCTCCGAGATTCCTTCAGTGTAATACGTTTCGTAATCGCGGACGCATGGATACCCGGCCCACTCCCCCCGCGCACGCGCATCCATTCCCTCCGGGTTCGTATGCTCGAAGAAGTTCCGGAGCGACATATCGTAACTGTGCCCGCGGGCGATACTTGCAAGGAAGGAATCGGACGAAAGGATTGACAGCCCGTTCTGCTGCCGCTGTTCATTGATCAGTGTGTGGATCCGGGCTTCAAGCGAGGAGGGATCGATGAAGGGCGCTCCCTCTGTTTTGCTGGTGTACGTGTCAGAGGGGGGCTGCCCGGGGACTCTCGTCACCTCAAGGGTAATCTGCGCCGTGAATACCGGTGTGGGGGATGCTGTCGGAATGGTCGTGACTGTTGTCTGCGTTGTCTTCAGGGTCGTGGTGATTGTTCTCGTTGTCAGGGCTGCCGTCGGGGAAACCGGAGCAGGTGTGGGAGTCGGGAGCGGTGTCGCGGGGGTCTGCGATGTGGTCGTTGCGGGCAATGATTCGGATGGCAGAGGAGTAACACCGGAACCTGCCGTCGTGGACACCGGTGTACCGGAAAACGAAGGAGCCCCCGCGGGTTTTCCGACACTATCCCGTGCCGGGAGAGACCAGAAGATCGCGGCAATCACGATGACCACCACGATGCCCGCAACAACAGCCATTCCCGCTGCAGCCCTGCCTGTTATGACTGCCGGGGGTGGAGCGGGCAGTCGTGTACCGCATTGGGTGCAGAATTTCTGGGAACGGTCGTTTGTGACAGCCCCGCAATGCGGACAGGTAGTGCGCACCATGCTATGGTGTGCATGGAACCTGCATATGAAAAAAGATATGGGGGATTACCGGGCCAGTTCCCGCACCTTCCCGATATTGCCCCGGTCGTCCCGCCTCTCGTCAACGGGTGTCTCGCAGACCAGAGGAAGACGCGAAAAGACCTTGTTGTAAAGGATCCGACGGAAACCTTCCTCACCGATGAACCCAAGGCCGATATGTTCGTGCCGGTCCAGACCGCTTCCCCGATCACCCTTTGTATCATTGAGGTGGATGAGCTGCAGGTTGTCAAGGCCGAATGCCTCGTCAAGCTGGCCGAGGGTCTCGGTAATTCCTTCCTCCGTACGGAGTTCATAGCCCGCGGCAAAGGCATGGCAGGTGTCAAAACAGATACCAACACGCTCCATATTGCCTACACCATCCAGGATCCCGCGGATGTGCTCAAAGCTGCTGCCGACACTGTTCTTCTCCCCGGCAGTATTCTCAAGGAGGAGCATCGTGGAACCCCCTGTACTCGCAAGCGCCGTGTTGATAGCATGAATCACCCTTGATCTGCCCCCGGCCATGCCGTCGCCAAGGTGATGGCCGAGATGCGTGACAAGATACGGGATTCCCAGTAGTTCGCACCGTTCAAGTTCTGCGGTAAGAGCTGCTACCGATTTTTCGTAAATTTCCGGTTTTGGGGAGGCAAGGTTGGGGAGGTAGGGCATGTGGTCGACCGGCAGGAGGCCTGTTGTCTTGATCTTCGACCGGAACGCTTCGGCAATGGAAGGGGCGATTGGCTGGTACGCCCATCCCCGGGGGTTCCGGGAGAACATCTGGAAAACATCGCAACCGGCATCACTGGCACGGTCCACTGCAAGGTCAAGGGAACCCGCAATCGAGACATGGACCCCGACTTTTACCATTCACGACACCCCTGGTTCATCTGATCAGGTTCTTTTGGCGCGGGGCTATTTGGGGATTGTGATCGGGGATATACAGAAAAAAGAATTATTTCCTGAAAATCACGAGAAGTGCCGCGCCAATGCCCGCTGCCCCGATGACAGCAATGGGCAGGCTGCCGGATTTTGTGGGGGGGGTGGTGACCGGTACCTCGGTCGGGACAGGGGTGGGGGTGGCCTTGAACTGCTCGGTAAAGCCGATCGGGGGGACCACTTTCACGATATAGACCGAGACCGGCTGCGGGCCGGTCATCAGGGGACTCCCTGCCACGCAGGTTGCAGATGATGCCTCACCCTTCACAAACGTGACTTCCACGCTGGAGCCATCGTTCCTCCCATTGTAGAGGGCAACCTGGCGCGGGCCGAGTGTTTTCTCCAGAACGCGGGTTCCGCGGGAGAGGATATTCACAGAAGATGTCACAGCCTTGCAGGTCGTCCCATAACAGGTTGTACAGTCCGGGGCCGTTGACAGGTCAAGGGCGTAATCACCAGCAAGCGGCGTTGGAATAGAACCCGGGTCCCCGACAATATCGATAACGTATTCCCCGGCGGGGAGCCCGTTGTACAGTTTGGCAATGGTTATCCAGTTCCCCCCGGCGCCCCCGAGGCTTGTTGCGACAACCGTGTCACCCACGTTGAAGATGGTGAGTGCACTGTCCACAGGCACAGAGCCGGTCAGGAACGATGTGTTCATGAGGGTGAATGAACAGACCGGGTCGCCACTCGCGGGATACGAACAGCCATACTGTTCCGGGTTCTCAATCGTGATCGTCTTATCTTCTTTGTTGATTGACGATACCATGCCCTTTACCGTAACTTCCTGGATGACTGCCGCAGCGGGCAGGACACAGAAACAAAGGAGGAGGACAGGGACTATCAGGTGTACTGCTTTCATGATTATTTGCTCCCACAAGGCCCCTTATGCAAGAACCTATAACGAGAGTTGCCGTTGAAGGATAAAAAGACTGCAGGAAGGAAGCTCTCATTTTCCTGGAACGCCAATCTTCTTACCATGAAGGTGACCTTCCTTGGGACCAACGGCTGGTTCGACACCCCGGCCGGAAATACTGTATCGGTCCTCCTCCAGTCGGAGAACTATGATATCCTCTTCGATGCCGGCAACGGGATTGCCAAAGCCGACCGGTACATCACCCAGGACAGGCCGTCGTTTTTGTTCCTGAGCCACATGCATATCGACCATATCGCCGGACTGCACACCCTCTGCAAGTTCAGGTTCCAAAAAGGGCTGACAGTTTTCACCCAGCAGGGAACACGGGAACAGCTGGAGACATTTGTGAACGAGCCCTATACCGTACCGTTCTCCATTCTTCCCTTCAAAAACGAGGTGCGCGAACTCAGCCCGGGAGTCCACCATGTCCCGTTCACCGTCACCTGCCTGCCGCTCGTCCACCCGGCCCCCTGTTTCGGGTACCGTGTGGAACTGGGTGGCAAGGTGATCGCGTACTGCACGGACACCGGTGTCTGCGACAATGCCGTGACACTCGCCCGTAATGCGGACCTGCTGATCACCGAATGCGGCCTGAAATCCGGAGAGTCAAGCCCCGACTGGCCGCACCTCAACCCGCAGGACGCAATCGGCATAGCAATAAAGGCGCATGCAAAGCGCCTCGCGCTCGTCCACTTCGGAGCGGAAGTGTACAAAACCGTGGAAGAGAGGAAGGCGGTGCAGGATGAGTATGAGAGAATCTGCCCGGGGCTCATCGCTGCAACCGACGGGATGCAGGTAGAAGTCTGAACGGTCAGATCAGGTACATATCCTCTGCTGCACGGGTCAGCTGATCCCGGAACTGCGGAGCGGCAATGCTGATAATGGCAAGCGCACGTTCCCGCGTGGATTTCCCCTTGAGATCCACGATCCCGTACTCTGTGGCAAGGTAGTGCGTATCTCCACGGGGCGTTGTGACAACAGCGCCCTCAGGGAGCCGGGGAACCACCCGTGAGATCGTGCCACCTTTCGCGGTTGCATAAAACGCGAGAAAAGACCTGCCGCCTTTTGAGGCAAAAGCACCCCGCACGAAATCGAGCTGGCCTCCCGTACCACTGAAGGTTGATCCCTCAAGGTGCTCGGCATTCGCCTGGCCGAGAAGATCAACTTCAAGAACCGAATTGATCGAGACCATGGTATCGTGCTTTGCGATCACAGCCGGGGAACATACATGGGATGCGGGGTAACTCTCGATCGCAGGATTGTCGTTCATAAACTCGTACATCCGTTTCGTACCGGAAGCAGTAGTGAAGACGTGCTTGTTCGGGTGCAGTGTCTTCCTGCACCCGTTTGCCACACCGCTTTCAATAAGATCGACCATCCCTTCCGTAAACATCTCGGTATGGATGCCGATATCCTTGTGGTCCATGAGGTAGCGTGCAACGGCATTAGGGACATTGCCGATTCCGAGCTGAATCGTTGCACCTTCAGGCACCAGTGCAGCGATGGCCGGGCCGATGATATCGTCCTCGGGTTTCTTCTCTGCAATTTTGAGCTCCATCAGCGGGACATGATTCTCGACAACAGCCACCACCTCCGAGATATGGATGAAGGAGTCGCCAAAGACCCGGGGCATGTTGCGATTGACCTCCACAATAAGTTTCCTGCAGGTACGGGCAGCGGTGGAGAAATAATCGTTTGCTGTTCCTAGGCTGAAGAAGCCGGCCTTGTCCATGGGCGAGACCGTTGCCATTGCAACGTCAGTGTCCATGTACTCCTCGACAAGCCGCGGGATCTGGTGGAGGTAACAGGGGACATGGTAGTTCAGGCCGACCCGGACCGAATCACGGTCGGCAGCACCGACAAACCACGAGTAATTCTCAATGGTGTCGGCAAGATCGGGTGCAAGGACGGTCTGTGCGGCAGGCTCCCGGGGAAGGAATGTGTACATCTTGAGACCCTTCACCTCCCCCCGGCGGGCCCGGTCCGCAATTGCTGCAAGAAGGGCCGGGGGTTGTGCGATGCTCATGCCATAGATGACAGTATCCCCGTTCTTTATGTGTTCCACGGCCTGGCCGGGGCTGGTAAGTTTTGCCTTGTACTGGTTCTCAAAGGATTTCATCAACGTCCCCTTAACAGAGATAACGGCACTAGGGATTAAATTGGTTTTTGCTTGCCGGGGGAATTTACTTGCACGGGAAAGAAACAAAAAATGGGATTATTTGTTGATCTTTTTCAAGAGCCAGGCCATGTTGGCACCGAGCGTCTTCATCGTAAGAAGCCCCTCTTCGTCGCCATTTACATCCCCGGGTTCCAGGCCGATGCCGACATTCCAGTAGCTGGAGCCGGGCACGACCATCTGGCTGATGAAGAAGAAGTGGTTCATAGTATCGAACGCGTGGATCGCCCCGCCGCGGCGTACGGCAACAACCGCAGCCCCCACCTTACGCCGGAACATGTCGTCATTGGCTTTTGCCACGAAACCGGCCCGGTCGATCAGGGCTTTCATCTCAGTAGAGACATCTGCAAAATACGTAGGGGAGGCAAGGATGATCCCGTCTGCCTCCAGCATCTTTTCAATGCACTCGTTCACGATATCGTTGCCGATAACGCACTTCCTGTCCCGGTTGACAAAGCATTTCCCGCACGCCGTGCAGCCGCGGATCTTCTTCCCTGCAAGCTGGACGAATTCTGTCTCAATCTTCTCCTTTTTCAATTCCTTTAACAGTGTGGTGACCAGGATCGCGGTGTTCCCGTCCTTCCGTGCACTGCCATTGAATGCAACAACCTTCATTGTAATTCCCTAGTTAGTATCCCGCCATGCGCTCATATAAGAATTCGCACCTCCACACCGCTCAGTGCGCCATCTTAAGACCCCTCACGCCAAATGGTGGTGCGATATGCTACAAAGAATACAGTTTTCCGACCTCCACCTCGGAAAGGAGCTCGGGAAAGCAATAGAAGATATGGGATTTGAGGAGCCATCGCCCATCCAGGCCCTCGCAATCCCTTTAATCCAGGCCGGCCGTGACGTAACAGCGCAGGCCCAGACCGGCACCGGCAAGACCGCTGCCTTTGGTATCCCCATCATCGGTCGTATCGATCCAACGCGGAGGAGCGTACAGGCAATCGTACTCTGTCCCACCCGGGAACTTGCCATCCAGATAGCCGAGGAGTTCTCAAACCTCCTTGCGCACATGCCCCGGGTCTCCGTTCTGCCGGTCTATGGCGGGCAGCCGATAGAACGCCAGCTCCGCGCACTCCAGGCAGGTGTACACATCGTCATCGGGACGCCTGGCCGTGTCATGGACCACCTCGACCGCCGCACACTCCGGCTCGAAGACGTCGAGATGGTTGTGCTGGATGAGGCTGACCAGATGCTCGACATGGGATTCCGCGACGACATTGAACTGATCCTGCGAAAAGTCCCGCAGAAACGCCAGACCCTCCTGTTTTCGGCAACCATGCCGAAACCGATCCTCGAAATATCCCGGCAATTCCAGAACAAGCCTGAATTTGTCCGGGTCGAGTACGCGGAACTCACTGTCCCGCAGATCGAGCAGTCCTATATTGAGGTCCGCGAGCGGGAGAAACTCGACGTGCTCTGCCGCCTCATCGACCTTGCCGATCCCAACCTCGCCATCATCTTCTGCAATACCAAGCGTCGCGCCGAGGAACTTTCTGGAAAAGTCCGGGCCCGCGGTTACCGGGCTGACGAACTCCACGGAGATATGAAACAGTCCCAGCGCGACCGGGTCATGGGGGGCTTCCGCAAGGGTATTATCGACATCCTGATCGCCACCGATGTCGCTGCCCGGGGGATCGATGTCGACGATGTGGACATGGTGATCAACTACGATGTGCCGCAGGACGTTGAGTATTACATCCACCGTATCGGGAGGACCGGGCGGGCCGGAAGAAGCGGCCGGGCGGTATCCTTCGTTACACCAAAAGACTTCACCAAGCTCCGCGAGATTATGCACTATGCAAAGATCCAGATCCCACGGATGCCGGTCCCGACACAGAGCGATGTTGCCCAGACCCGTACCCGGCAGATGATCACCCGGGTACGCGAGACCATCGAAGCGGGCGGCCTTGAGCCGTTTGTCCGGATTATCGAGGCAGAGGCGGAGGGAGACCTCTCGACCATCGACATTGCAGCAGCGCTCCTGAAGATGCAGATGGAGCCCGGTTCAGGGGCCGCCGCAGGAACGACGCCGGAGGCAGTGGACTTTGGGGATACCGGTGCAGAGCCCGGCATGGTCCGGTTCTTCCTTGCAGTCGGGAGACAGCACAAGGTTGCACCCAAGGACATTGTCGGCGCAATTGCCGGCGAGACGGGCATTCCTGGTAAAGCCATTGGCGCAATACGGATCCTGGACAATTACTCCTTTGTCGAGATCCCAAAAGAGCACGCGAATGAAGTCTATACCATCATGAAAGAGCGGACGATCCGGAACCAGCCGACCGGGATCGAACCCGCATCAGCAAAGCGGACCTGATCGTTTCCCCTGGTTTCCCGCCCATTTCTTTTTTGCTTGGAGTATGATGCCTGACGTATCAGGTGCAATCTGTAATAATCACGGCTCATCACGGAAACAACTGTTAGGATCATCCGGCCAGCGGCACAAACCTAATGTATCCTCAAGGGCAAACTGTCGGTATGAACAAGATTGTTGTAAGCGCTTTTATCCTGGGAGCCTGCCTTGTACTCGCTCTCGTGGCCGGCTGCACCCAGCCGGCAGCTCCTGCCACAACACCCACACCGACGGTTGTTGAGACAACAGCAGCGGCAACCGAGCAACCGACAGCTGTGCCGACAACTCCTGAATCCATTACCCCCGGCCCGACCCAGACCCTGCCGGAGATCTGGAGCATGGAGGTCCAGGTAAGCAGCAACGGCGAGGCCATCAATCCGCAGATCACGGCAACGCTCCGTGGCGGAAAAGGAATGAATGTCATCCCGGCGATTGACGTCAAGGTCACGAGATCGGATGGCGGAGTCGAAACCGGCCGCATAGTCCAGCCGCTCCACGTGGGGTCATCGGTTACCCTCAAGGGGACCACCAGCAACAATGACCGGGCAGAAGTGTGGGTCGTCACCCCCAACGGGGATTCCGTGAAGATCTACGATGCGTACGTGCCGTTCAGGTCGTACAATTAACTTTTTTTATTATTACCGTGACGAGAAACCCTCGGTGAGATGCCCCACATAGAGCATGATCAGGGGGATGAAAATGCCGACTGCCATGATAGCATACCCCTGGGGTTCGTCCCCGAACGGAGGGGTCATGGTGATCCAAACGCCGTTCACAAAAATGAACAATCCTATCAGGCAACTCAGTACTTTTATGATCGCTTCCATGACCTGCACCTTTCTTTACAAGGTGATGCCTGCACATGCTATTAAGTCCTTGTATCCATGTGCAGATGGTGCAGGATTTGTTGTGAACCCTCAGTCCTGACGGGTGTGATGCATTTTTCATCTCTGCGAATGAACAGATCAGGTACACACCTGCCGGTTGGAAGAATCCATAGCCGAATGCACAGCCGGTCAAGATAGAAAAAGGGGGAAAACCATGGGAACTGCACTCCTTACCGACCTGTATGAACTCACCATGGCCCAGAGTTACCGGGAGCAGGGGAAGACCGGGACGGCGGTCTTCTCCCTGTTTACACGGTCCCTTCCTCCCGAAAGGAATTTCCTTGTTGTAGCCGGGCTCGAGACCCTGATCAGGAAGCTGGAGCAGTTCCGGTTCGCCGTAGACGATATCGCGTATCTTGAAACCCTGGGGCTCTTCAGCAGGGATTTCCTTAACTGGCTGGAACAGTTCCGGTTCAGTGGAGACATCTCCGCAGTCCCGGAAGGAACTGTCCTCTTCGCAAACGAACCCATTCTCCAGGTCGAAGGTCCCCTTCCTGAAGCCCAGGTACTCGAAACCCTTGCCCTTAACTGCATCCATTTCGAGACCCTTGTCGCATCAAAGGCGGCACGGATCGCCGCCGTTGGCAGGGGAAAGAGCATCGTTGACTTCGGTTTCAGGCGATCGCATACAACAGAAGCAGGCATCGCCGCAGCGCGGGCAGCCTGGATTACCGGATTTGACGGAACATCAAATCTCGAAGCAGGGAAGCGGTACAGCATTCCCGTTGTCGGCACGATGGCGCACTCCTATGTGATGCTCTTTGACAGCGAGGATGCTGCATTCAGGGCATACCAATCATCATTTCCGGACCGTGCCATCTGTCTTATCGACACATACGATACCCTTGCCTGCACGAATACCATCATCCGGCTGGCACGGGAGGGGGTGCCGGTGATCGGCGTTCGGCTTGACAGTGGTGATATCGGGATGCTTGCACGCGATGTGCGGGAGCGGCTTGACGCAGCCGGCCTTCCCATGATCCGGATCTTCGTGAGCAATAATGTTGACGAGTATTCCATCGACCGCTGGCTCTCTTCCGGCGTCCCGATCGATTCGTTTGGCGTGGGAACCCATTTCATCACCTCGTCCGACGCACCGTTTCTCGACATGGTGTACAAGCTGGTGGAATACGAGGGGACGCCGCGGTTCAAGACCAGCCCGGGCAAGACCACGTTTCCGTACCGGCGGCAGATCGTGCGGCATCGCTGTGATGGGATCCTTGCCTATGATGAGGTGGTGCGGACCGGAAAAGACCCGGTGCCAGGTCTTCTCGAACCGGTAATCATCGATGGCAGTCTCTCCCGGCCCCTGCCCACACCTGGTGCGATCAAAGAGCGCTGTTCCCGCGAGATCGCGTCCCTGCCTTCTTCGTTCAGGTCGTTGGAAAAACAGCACTATGATGTCCGGATCCTGCCATGAGCCACGGGCCCTAATGCCACCAAATCCATGAACTCATAAAAAAACGCATATAGTGCCCTGACAGATTCTTTGGCATACTGTCAGGAGGTGATTACTGTTTCCCTTGTCCCCATACCCTTGCGCATTACTGCACTTGTCCAGGAGAGAAACAGCCTCTTTGAGTATCCGCACGAGCGACTTGCCGGAATCATCCGTGAGATCAGATTCCGCTGTACCTGTTGCGCCAGATGCTGTACCCGTGCCTTCAATGGCCACGTCTTCCTGCTCGACAGGGATGTTGCCGCAGTAAAAATGATTGACCCGGATGCCCTTGAGCCTGCACCGGACCCTGAGTTCTGCGACCAGAACGGAACGTTTTATGTGTCCGGGTATGCCCTCCGCGCAAAGGGGGATGATGCTGGATCCTGCTGGTTTTTGGAGAACGGCCGGTGCAGGATCTATGACAACCGTTTCTCTATCTGCCGGATCTACCCGTATATGCTCCACCGCGAACCGGATACCTGGGGTACTGTCGACTGGAGGCAGATCTCCGGTCTGGAGCAGCACGGGGAGTATGACGCAGAGATTTCAGAAGACGAGGCAATGGCGATGGCACGGGAGACAAAGGAGTACGAGGATGCCTTCCTTAATCAGGAGATCGCCTTCCTCGAATTCATGCAAGACTATTTTTCTGAAAACCAACTGAAGCACGTGCAGAAAGTGTACGATGACCGGATGCGTGCTTTCTCCCGCGGGTATCCCGTCCGCATCATGGTATTCTGCGATGGCGGTCTCGTGGAACACACGATCCGCAGGGATGAGAATCCCAGCTAACGGGAGAACCGATCAGGGCTTGTTGTCCACGTGATCCCAGAACTGCGTCAGCACGCGCCATATTTTTTCACGCAGTTCCGTAACGCTGTAGCGCGCAGGGTTGTGTTCAGGTCCCTCACACGAGTCCGGATCATAAAGGGCACGGTTTACCTCGATCTGGATCCAGGGAATACCTTTCCTCCAGTAATGGGCATTGGAAATAAACCCTCCTGAGAACGGATTATTGATTGCCACTTCCTGCCCCAGGCAAAATTCCTTACGGAACTCCCCGGCCAGTTCCTGAACCCATTCCGGAGGGCAGGTCGTGATACCATTCTTGCCTGCCTGCCCCCTGCGGTTCCCGTTGTTGCCAAGGCAGATGAGAGGGCGCTTCTTTCCGGCATCTTTCTGTGTCCCGGACCCCCGCGGGAGCATCGAGTGACAGTCGAAGGCAATCGCGACACCGCAATCATCAATGAGTTCGTCGATCTTCTGGTGGTAGGGGAAATACCATGCCATGAGGAGCTTGTGGATCAAGGGCAGATCCGGTACCTTTCCTTCGCGGTAGACCGGCCGGCCATCAACGGTGCGTGTCTTGAAGATGCCATCCGGGTCTCGGGGTGGGAGGGGCAGGGGAGGCCGGTTGAGGTCAACCACCATGCGGGAGATGTCCGCTTTAATCAGGGCTGCAGCTTTGTCACCAAATGAAAACAATTCCTTTGTACGCGGATCGCTGTAATAGTTGATGTCTTTCTTACTGAGCTGCAATCGCCCGTTTAGTTCTGGAGGGACATCTGTACCCCCGTGGGGAATGGATATCAGGAAGGGGTAGTGTCTCTTCACGTTTCTACGTATCCAGCTGTGAGCCTGTTAAGGTTTTCATCATACCATGCCGTTTCTTTCACAGACCGGAAAAGGATCTCTTTGAATGGAAATCGCCTTCATTTCGTGTGCAGGAATCCTGTTTTTCCGCGCGCAACAGGGGTTTATTAATACCGCAGGAAAACCGGCTTTTTCATGATTAGCACGAATAACGCAGGTTCTCCAGTGGAAGAAAAGGGGTATAAAAGGATGATCAAACAGCCGGATTACTTGGAAAGCCGAGAAGACAAAACCGTTTTTCCAAAACTGGGCCATAGGCCGGTTTTTTTCTCGTGAATTTTCGCTCCGTTTTGCAAAGAGGCAAAAAAAGAGTTATAAGGGTTACCCTGTGCTGGGCGGAGCATCATGCTGAAATACTAACCCCGTTTATATCCCAGTTTCCGGAGGAATTCCTTTCTTTCGGTCACGGCACCGGGATCCTCGACTCCCCGCGGTTTCTCCCCGTCGATTACACCCATGATCCCCCTGCCCTGCGCAGATTCTGCAACAATCACTTCGGCAGCATTTGCCGTTGCGCAGTAGATGGTGCAGACTTCCTGGACCTGTTTGATCGCATTGAGGACATTGATCGGGAAGCAGTCCCGCAGGAAGAGAATGAAACTATGGCCCGCCCCGATAACCCGGGCATTATCCCGGGCAAGGGAGATCAGGTCGGTATCATTGCCATCGAGACGAATGAGGCAATCACCGGATGCTTCGCAAAAAGCCAGACCGAGCCGGGCGCCCGGTACGGCCCCGACAACCGCCTCGCTGATATCTTCAACGGTCTTGATAAAATGGGACTGCCCGAGAACCATGTTCACATCATCGGGCTTGTGGATCTTTACGACCCTGAACTCAACCGCTCCGCTCATCCTTCACCACAAGGAGGAGATAGGTCTTGCACAATATAGGGGTTCTGGTCAGGGGATACCATTCTTTAGAGTCCGCCGGGGGTGGAACCGCGCTCCTGACAGATTCCGTATCCTTTTAATAACACCAGAAAAAAGCATTGCTAAAGAGAACAGGCACCCTGTTCGAGGTTTGGTTTCTATGCGCGGAAAATACCGATACCATATATCGATGGGTACATCACTAATCCTTTTCATCTGCATCATTATCCTGGTACTTCCGGTATCAGGACTGCAATCATCGGAACAGTCCGTAAGCGACTCACTGACACGGGGGAGCCGGTTCACCATTACCATCACCGGCCACCCGAATACAGCGTATTACATCTGGCTCACCGGAACGTCGACCATGACCGGGGAACACTATGACCAGCCGCCAGTTATCTCAGATACTGCTGGCATAGTAAAAGACCCCGACGGCGGCCCGTACACGATTGGATCGTACCAGTACAACAACGGCGGTGGAAAAACGATCCGGGATGACGTGGCGCCGTCATCGCCGGTCATGTCTGATACCAATTACTACGCACAGGCCACGACGGATGAGCGGGGGCAGATCATTGTCGAATTCCGGACTTCGGTTTATACAGGACTCCGCTCGTATTCGGTAAAAGTTGAGAACCCGGATGAGCCTGAAACCGAGAATTTCCGGGTCGAACAGACGGTATACAGCCGGACTGCCCGCCCGATGATCAATACACCGGCAGCAACCGTGGCAATCCCCGCACATACCGTTACCTATGCACCGGTATCTACGCCGGTCCCCACAATCCTCCTCCCGGTCACAACGGATACCATCCCGGCAGAAACGACCCCTGAAATCCCCGCCACCCCGCAGCCGACAAAAAAATCACCTCTCGCAGCGGCGGGGATGATACTTGCCGCTGCCGCGGGGGCCTGTCTTGCGGTGCGGGCTGTCCGCCATCACCCCTGACTCAAAGGATTCCCTCTCAAAAGAGAACATCCCTGCTGACCTGAACATGACCGATAATTCCTGTACAACAAATGGCACTGACTGCCCGGAAATGGATGCCATCCAGCGGTTCTTTATCCGCCCGTTCTTTTTGAGCCTCACCATCGGCATCCCGTTCTGTATCTTCAAGATCCTCTTTGGCATAAGCGCCCTGCGCCACCTATCGCCGGGCGGGGGCATCCTTGCATTCCTGGCACTCGCGGTGACGGTCTGGGCGTTTGCAGACCTCCTGATGAATACGGGGCGCTCCCTGTTCGACCTGCTCCTCCGTGATGCACCGTTCGAATTCTGCACCATTGCCCAGCTCGGGCGTATCTTCAGGATGCCTCTAGTCTTCCTCGCTTTCGATACCCTGCTGACATTTATGATCATCTGTGCCATGCTCTGGACCGGGTGGATTGCAACGCTCACTCCTGCGGAGTCCTGGCTCTGGTATGGTGCAACCACGATGAACCTGATCAGCCTCTCCCTTGTCTCGCTCTATAACGAGATCCGCAGGGGAAACCCCTGACCGGCCGGAAGAATTCCTCAAAAAAGTTACTTATTGTCGTCGCCGAGCGACTCGCGGCTCCGCATCTGGTACAGGACCATCGGGTCCATCTCTTTGTACGTGTCCGGCCCGGTCCGCATGATCACGTTTGCGATCCCGCTGTTGACGATCATCTTCGAGCAGAGGAAACAGGGCCAGATCTGCGTGGTCTCGTCTGTCTCAACATCGAATCCCGAGAGATAGAGCGTGCATCCCCGTGCGTGTTTTCCTGCCTGGAGGAGCGCGTTCATCTCTGCGTGGACGCTCCGGCAGCGTTCATAATTCGAGCCCGACGGGATATTGTGCTCTTTTCTCCAGCAGCGGTTCAGCTCCGTGCAGTCCATCTGCTTCCGGGGTGCCCCGGTATACCCCGTGGATACGATAGTATTGTATTCGTCGACGATGATCGCCCCAAAGTTTCTTCGGAGGCAGGTACCCTGGTGGGCACACCGCGTGGCAAGGTCGAGGAAGTACTGGTGCCTGTTGGTCCGCATTCAAGAGAGTATGGAAAATCCCGGTATTAAAGCCGTAGGATCAGGAGAAGGTACAGGATGACAGACCCATGGAGGACCAGAAAGACGGGGACAAGGAAGAATCTGGGTTTCCGGGTCTTGTGGCGGAATGCCTGCATGGAGAGAAACGCGCCGAAAGGCCCGAGAAATGCCAGAACAAGGAGGACACCCTCGCTTGTCCTCCACGCGTTCCGTTTTGCCCGGGCTTTATCATATGCAAAGGCCAGAGCGGCAACCAGGTTCAGGCCGAGATAAAATCCTGCCAAGATCGTGAGGGGATCGATCGCGATCAGCTCCCGTGGGCGTTGTCAAGGGTGAACCGCCATTTGCAGAACATCTCCGGCGGGTGTGGGTCGGGGGGCGCGAAGAGGCACTCCACCCGGATCGCGGGATCGATCTCCTGCGCGAAACTGGTGAACTCCGCCCGGTGCATCTCCCGGCAGACGTACTCTCCCTGGCCCCGACGCAGTCGCGCCTCCTGCGTGGGGCACGACGGGACCGAGATGATCACCTCATCCTTTTTCTCCTCGATTTCATACCCGACGATCATTGCCCACGGGAAATGCCGGAGTGCCCGGACAAACCCGGGAAGCCCTTTTTCCGTGATAGTAAAACGGCGGACGATATCTTTTGCCGCCATGCCGGCCACACGCCCCCAGACCTGCTCATTGACCTGCTCTGCAACCTCCTGACCGTACGTATCTGCGATGTTGATAAACCAGAATGCATCCACGACACGATAGTGCCAGAGGAGGAATTCCAGGTACTGGTGTTTTTCTGCATCCGTCATCTGATCGAAGATAGCAAGGTCCATATATGTCATAGGGGATCGCCTCAGGAATGGTAAGCGTCATGCCCATGTCGATATGAACATTTGGATTTGTGTTGTCAGGCAGCACAGGCAGGCAAGATCCCCGTGTTGGAAAAAAAGCATCCGTTCATTAGCTGAAGGGGGTACCCACCCCTCCGGCTCTGTTGGACCGGATGTGGCGCCAGGGACCCCCCCTCCCACTAAGGGACCCCTCCCCACCCCCCATGGCATGGCAGGGGTAGCTACCCCTCCCCTTTTTTGGTCTCTACCTGCCCGGAATAGAGGACTCCTTCGGAGAGTTCATCTGCACAACCCTCGCTGCCAGTGCAATAAAGGACCCCTCCCTACCCCTCCCTGAGGAGCAGGGGTGGGTAGGGGTCCTGTGCTGCGAGTTTGGAAATGGCAGGGAGGGGGGTAGGTCTTGCTAAGGGAGGGGTGGGGGCCCCCCCATCCCAGATATGCAGCGGAAGACCCCCCCCTTCGCTATCAACAGCGGTTTCATGAGCTGTCACTGCGTACCCGTACAGGCTGAATGGGAAGGTACAGGGATGCAGGACGTGTCACTGGAGTTGATTGTCAGCCTACACAGGGATGTACTTACAGATACACAGGCGGACCTCCGGATCATCTCCGAAGGGACCCTGCACCAGCTGGTCTTCCAGGCCAACCTGACAGACGACCCATTCATCAGGGCGGCGCTTGCCTTCTGGTCCCTGTGCGCATACCCTGCCTTCCGGGAGGGAAACAGGAGGACCGCGTACCGTCTTGTAGAGGAGATCCTGGACGCGGCAGGCTGCCATGTGAATCTCCCCTGCCCGGACGTTCGGGCACTGGTGCAGGGAATCGATGCCTTCACGGTCGAGCCGGAGGACGTGGAACGGGTGTTCAGGAACGCAGCCGTAGCTGTCTCCCCTGCAGGGTCAGAGCGGTAATGTGGCCTGGGATGCATCCCTCTTTTCGAAAGATGAGAGCCGGATGCCGATAAGCCGGACTTTCCCCCCCTGATATTCTTCGTGGAAGAGGGCATGGGCCAGTGATTTCATCGAAGCAGGGTTATCCGTACCATGGGAGAAGCTTCGCCCCCTGTTCCGTGTGATGAATCCTGAATACCGGATTTTCAGCGTGAGTGTCCGGAAGCGGAGCCTCTCGGAAGCAAGGCTTTCCCCGGCACACCGCACAAGTTCATCGATTACGGAGAGAAGATACTCCCTGTCGTCCGTATCGGTTTCGAAGGTTGTCTCCCGTGAGATTGATTTGGTCTCACCCGATCCTTCCGGCACTCCGCTGCTGTCGATCCCGCAGGCTAGCTGGTGAAGAGAGACGACACTTCGCCCGAACCTGCCGATCAGGACCTGGACATCCTGCTGTGCAAGGTCGCCGATCGTCCGGATTCCCATCTCGAAGAGCATCCCCTCCGCTTTCTTTCCCACTCCCGGAATCCTCCGTACGGGAAGCGGAGAAAGGAAGTCCCGGGCTGCGGATGGCGTTACCATGGTGAGTCCTCCGGGTTTCCGGAAATCCGAGGCAATCTTGGCAATGGTCCGCGAAGGGGCGATGCCGATTGAACAGGAGAGGCCCAGTCGCTTGCGGATACACTCCCTTACTTCCCCGGCAAAGGCCTGCGCAGTCTCAAAGCTCCCCAGGGGGCTTATGTCGAGGAACGCTTCATCGATGCTTACCTGTTCCATCCGGAATCCGTATGACCGGAGGATCGCCATAACGGCAGCCGATGCCTGGACATATGCGGGAAAATCCGGGGGGAGGAAGACGGCATGGGGGCAGAGGACGTACGCCTGGGATATCGGCATAGCCGAACGGATACCGTACTTCCGCGCTTCGTAGGAACAGGTCGAGACAACCCCGCGTCCTTTTCCCTGTTTGGGATCCGCCCCGATGACAACGGGTTTTCCTGCCAGTCCCGGTTGTTTCTGCTCCTCAACGGATGCGTAAAAACAGTCCATGTCCAGGTGGAGAATGATCTGACCACCGAGGGTATCAGGAATTCCTGCTCCACCGGGTATTGTTTCTGGTAATCTGTAGCCTGTTTCCCGGGACTGCGACAAAAGCACCATACAGCACCCTCACCCACCGATAGAGAGGAAATCGCCCAGCCGGCACTGCCTCTCGCGGATTGCCGATTGCAGGAGCGGCCCTTCCTCGATGAACCGGGTCACCGGCAGCATGAATGTATCCGTCAGGTACCGGAGTGCCGGACGAATCCCCTCAAACTCAGTGGGGGCCTGCTGCATCGCGCTCCGGACATTCTCCCTGACATTGAAGACTCCCATCGGGACGTACCCCTTCCTTGCCTCCCTCAGGATGATTGCCCCTGCCTGCTTTCCCTCGCGGGCAAGTGCTTCCAGCACCGCCATCTTGCAGGAGTAGTAGCAACCCCCGAGAGGGGAGTAGGTAGTCTTTTTCTTCGTGCCCTCGTGATCGGAAAAGACCAGTTCCTCATTTCCCAGCACATGGAGGAATGCCTCCGACCATTCGTACTGCCAGGCTGTCGGCATCAGGATGACAGCATAATGGTTGTTGAGACTCGAAAACTCGTGCACCTTCCAGGTGTCGATCACGGCATTTCTTTTCACATCTGCAAGGAGCCGGTCGCCGATGATGGTGTCGCACGCCGTGATCGACCACCGCGTTGGCACAAGGTGCCGTGCCCTCCCCTGACCCATCGTTCCCACGGAGAATGCTTTCTGGATACTGGAGAACGGTACCCCGTTTTTGTGCAGGTCCACCACGGCATCTGCCGCCCGGAGGTCCGTATCATAGAACGTACGTTCCAGCTTCGGGTTCCACCGCCCGGGCTCGACGTCGAACCGCTCGATTCCTGCGCTTGGTCCGAAGGGCGTGTGCTCTTCAGAAAATGACTGGCCCTGCGGCGTGGCAGTGAAGGCAACCTCGCTCTCAAGCGATGCTTGAGAAAGTGAGATCTCCTGGAGTTTTCCGATAAAACGGTTATCGAGATCCGCGGCATTCACCTGCTGTTTCCCCCGGATGAGGTTCATGCGGTACCCGATGATCTCTTCCTGCGTATGGTTTCCCGGTATCCATGCTTCGGGCATGTCCATGACCATGGTGTCCCCATGCTCAGGGACGACCATGGGGCCCGCAAAGACATCCGGGTAGTTCCAGCTCCCGATAAAAACAGACGGCGGGGTACTACCTTCGATCTCCTTACCCATGGCAACCGATTTCATCGGCATGGTCGATGCCGTCAGTTGACGGAGGTATGCACCTTTCCCGATCATAGGATAATAACAGTAGGACCGGGGGTGCTTTTAAGAGGGTTGGTGCGCGGGGAGAAAGTGAAATGTCCTATCTCCGGACCGAGTACCCGGCATTCCTGAGGATCCGCATCATCGCATCCTCCCATTTCCGGTCGTCCGGCTCCCGGTGCTCCTCGACACAACTCTCCCAGAGATTCATAAGACAGGTATTATCGGAGATGAGGGTCCGGGCATTCTGGATACGGCCAACTCTGCTCCCCCGGTGGTCGAGGATCAGGAGACGCCAGCACCCGTAGTCCCGGCAGATCTCAGGGCGTGTCATGTGCACAGTACACCAGGCCTTCTCTGTCCCGGGCTGGTGGCGGAAGAAGGGGCAGGTGTGCGGGAGTTTTTCAAAGATACTTTTGTCATCGAATAGATCGTGTTTGTCGGGGTCTATCGTGACTGGTGTATTTTCCCCGGTATAGTTGTTGTGGACGAGGAACTTGTAATCCCCGTACTCCTCTCTGATGATATGGACATCACCAAGATAACTGCAGCACTCCCCGCACTGGAAGCATTCGAATGGCAGGACGCATTCCTCCATGCGTTAATGCAGGATATTTTCCCAGACCACAAGCAGGATCTCAAGGGCAATCAGGATGATGACGATCCATTCCAGGGAGTTTGAATGCTGGATCCGGACCTCGTCCGACAGCATCGAGTAGTTTTCCTTGATCACCCTCATCTTCCTGCTGACACTCTCACTCCACTGGCCGCTCCGGAGGACCTTGAGCGCCGTTGCATAGACCCGCGCATAATACACATCTTCAGTGACCTTGATCAGGTTGTCGACCTTCTCAATGATCTCCGAGATCTCGGCTGACGTCTCCATCAGCTTGGCCATGATGGCATGGTACTGCCGGCTCCGGAAGAACGGGGACATCCGGTCCGCGTGCTCGATGTCGTCATACATCTTCTCCATCTCCCGGGCCAGCTCGCGATCATAGTACCGGAGTTCCAGCACCTGCACGTTTGCAAACTCGATGAGATCGATGAGGTCCGTCGGGGTTTCCGGGTTGCAGAGCAGGGCTGAATCCCAGGAGAGGATTGCGAGATCATCGGTTGTGTAACTGAGGGAGTTCCTGACAATCTCCTCGCGCATCTGCGGGGAGATGTTGGTCTTCTCTCCCAGCAGGAGGGCAACCGGATCAATGGAATCATCCCGCTTGTCAGTCACATAGATGGAATAGTCCTCGTAGAAATCCGGATTGATCGCAAAACCCTTGATATGCGGGCGAATGATTTCTCCGAGTGTCTTGAGGTACTGGACGTAAAAGTCTGAAAGCCCCTCCTGACCGGCAAACAGGAAGGCAATCTCTTCAAGTTCGCTGATTTCAGCATCCGGGTTATCATAGATAAAACAGAAGCTGATGACCCCGATCTCATAGACCCGGGCAACGACCGAGAATTCAAATGGTCTGCCGTCCCGCTCAACCCGTATCGGGTTCATCTGGATCATGAGCGGAGGGTCCTCGATCATGATGGATTTGGGTTTGACCCGAACAAAACTCGTTCGTGCGGTAAAATAGTTCTGGGCAAGGGCCTTCTCGAGCCAGTCGAGATCGATCTCCCGGCCAATATCATAGATCCGGTAAAACCGGAGTGCTATCATGGATTTCCATCTCCTGTAAGGTTATTTTTCGTGTCTGCAATAATCAAGAACCATGGAGATGATAAAGCCTTGTGACAGCCACCGTATGTCGCAGATCTGCAGGATTACTGCCGATACTTTCACACCGGTTCGGTCAGGATGCCGGCATATTGTTCATTGATTGAACAGTTCAATAGTAAAACTATTTATCCCGCCCCCCCATACCCCCTTCATGGATGAACGGAACAGGGAGAAGATATCCGACGACCTTATTGCACTCCTGCCCTTCTACCACAATAAAATATTCAGGCTGCAGCAGGGAGTCAGTGGCATGCAGGTTGCACAATACCGGACGCTTGGGGTCCTTTTACGGGAAAAATCCCCCCTTTCCATGTCTGAACTCGGAAAACGGTTCTATATCTCAAAACCCTATATGACGGTGCTTGTTGACCAGCTGATCCGGGACGGGCATGTTGAGCGCCTTCGCGACCCAAAAGACCGCCGGATCGTCAACATCTCGATAACCCAGAAGGGTGCACGACACCTCAAACAGGCTGCATCGCTCTACCGGGAGACACTCAGGGAACTCCTCGCCACCCTTGATTCGCAGGACCTTGAAGAACTTGCATCCTCGCTTTCCACGATACGGAAGATCATCGCACGGATAGATTGAGATGTCCCGGCAGGATCATTTTTCGGGAGCAGCGGCATGACATCCCATGACTCCGGACACGAAGTGATCCGCATCGACCACCTGGTGAAGGTCTTTAAGAACAAACACAAGTCCGTCACTGCGGTGGATGACGTCTCCTTCTCCGTTGCACGCGGGGAGATCTTCGGTCTCCTCGGCCCGAACGGTGCCGGAAAGAGCACCCTGATCCGGATCCTGACCACGCTTCTTTCACCCACCTCCGGGACTGCGGTTCTCGATCAATACGATATCATAAAGCAGCCGGAAAAAGTCCGCAGCATCATCGGCGTATGCCCCCAGAACAGTACGCTCGACATGGAGCTGACCGCGTACGACAATCTCGATTTCTATGGGAAACTGGTGGATGTCCCCGAGGACATTCTCGACAAACGGATCTGGGAACTCCTCGAAATGACCGGTCTTTCCGACCGGGCATATATGAGGGCGGGCACGTTCTCAGGAGGGATGCGCAGGAAACTTGAGATTGTCAGGGCATTTATCCACCGGCCGCTCATCCTCTTCCTTGACGAACCCACCATCGGTCTCGACCCGGAAGCCCGCCGTGAAGTCTGGCAGCAGATTGAAGAATTAAACCGGGAAGAGACCACCATCATCCTCACCACCCACTATATGGAAGAGGCAGAGAAACTCTGCAACCGGATCGCCTTCATCGACAGGGGGCGCCTGATTGCCCTCGACACCCTGGAGAACTTAAAAAAGATGGTCCCCGAAGGGGATCTCATTACAATCGGGCTCGATGCAACGGATGACCGGATCCTGCCGTTGATCCGGGCAAATCCGCTGGTCAGTGCCGCAGAGATCAACAACAGCGTCCTTACCCTCTCTGCAAAGGAGGGAAGCAGGGTCCTTCCCGCGCTTGTTACCCTCATTGAACAGTATTCTCTCCCGATGAATTCCATCTCTATCCATTCGCCCTCGCTTGAGGATATCTTCATCTATCTCACCGGGAGTGCCCTGGGTGCCGACAGCGGGGATGCCGGGGGCGTAAAAGGCGGGAGGAGGTTCCCATGATCCGCGGAGCGCTCGCCATCTTCAACAGGGATTTCAAGAAATTCTTAAGCAATCCCTTTGTCGTCATCATGACCCTCATGATGCCGATCATGTACCTGGTAATCTTTGGCAACGCAATGGGGGGGACCATCAGCCACATCCCCGTTGCTGTTGTGCAGGAAGGCCCGCCCTACACCCCGACAACCCTGTTCACGGACATGAGCTACGAGCTCAACCATATCACCCAGAAAGACGACCCGAAACTCATCGATGTCCGTAGTTACAATGACGAGACTGCTGCAAAAGAAGATCTCACAAAAGGGAGGGTGTCCGCAGTCGTCGTCGTCCCTTCCGACATCTCCAATGACCATGCTGTCCGCCTGTACGTGGACAGTTCGGACTCCGTCACCCCAGCGCTTGTCGAGTCCGCCGTCATGAAAGTCCTTGCTAAACTCCATGCAGACAATCCGGTCATAGTCAACAAAATTTACGGGGATATCAAGTATATCCAGTTTTTTGGCGTGGGGGTCATCATGATGGCCATCTTCACGTCGACCATGTTCGGAGGGGGGATTGCGTTGATCCGTGACCGCGAAGCAGGTATCCACGAGGGGTACCTGGTCACACCGGTCCAGCGGACGAGCATCATAGCAGGTATCATTTCCAGCGGGACAATCCGGGCATTCATTGCCGGTTTTGCCATCTTTTTCATCGACATCCTCATCACGGGTATCGTGATCTACAGCATTGAGCAGTTCCTTCTGGCAATGCTGGTCATCCTTATCGCATGCGTAGGCGTTACCAGTCTTGTGGTCTCGTTTGCCTCGCGGTTCTCCGCCCAGCAGGAATATGCCTCTGTCGTTGCATTCCTCAACCTGGTCCTGTTCATGACCTCTGGTGCCTTCTACCCGGTCATCGGTATGCCGGACTGGCTGCGCTGGGTAACCGTGATCAATCCCGAATATTATGGTGTTGACGCGCTCAGGGGAATCATACTCCGGGGACAGGGGATTGACGTGATCGGTATCGACCTTGTCGCACTCTTGCTGTTCTCCGGCGCGATGTTTATCCTCGGGATTGCAACGTACCGTCGTACCCTGGAATGATCAAAAAAGTTATTTTTGGGCCCGTGACACGGCAATCGCGCCAATCATCAGCGCAATCCCGGTGGCCCAGACAGGAAGAGATGACTTTTGGACCGGTGTTGTTTCGGATGATGACGGTCCCGAAAGGTCGGTTGCCAGCGTTGCATACAGGTTGACGGTCTCGCCTTTCACGGGATACCGTTCGATTCTTCCCGTGTAAGGAAGATATCCGTTCTTCTGAACGGTAAACGTCTTGTAGGGTGTGCCGGTCACATAGACCTGAACAATGAGGCTGCCCCGTTCAATCGTACCTTTCTCTTCGGTATCGAACAGCACCGTGGCACCGTTAACATTGCAATTCACCTTGTAGTACCCGATATCTCCTCCGATTGTCGCACTGGGGGACGGAGTTGTGGTGGGATTGAGCGTAGCGTAGAGGTCATACGTCTCCCCTTTGCCAGGTACGATGGGAATCGATCCGCTATAGGTTGTATAGCCGTCTTTCTCAACGATATATTTGCGGTAGGGTGTCCCGGTACTGTACACTGGTACATAGACGACACCCCGTGTTATCTCGCCCTTGTTCTGTTCATCGAAGAAGACCGTTGCACCCTCGATATTGCAGTGCACGACATACCATCCAACATCCCCTCCAACCGCTGTCTCGGTTGTTTCCGGAAGCAGGTTGAGAGTTGTGTACACATGCACGCTCTCACCTTGCGAGGGCGACTTGTCAAGAGAATTGGTGAACGTTGCGTACCCGTGTTTCTGGACACGGATTTTCTGGTAATTTGCGCCTGCAGGCACCTGGACGGTCAAGGTTCCCTGAGAGGTCTCACCGACATATTTTTCATCGAGATAGACCTTAGCCCATTCAACATTGCAGTGGATGACATACCATCCCTGGCCACTTTCTTCGGTTGTAGTATCGGCCATTGCAGGGATTATGCACAGGCCTGCAAGAAAAATCAGGGAAAGTATTCCCCGGAATACATTGTCCATATCAATCTCCCTTCAATACAGACTGCTTTGAGGGAATCTTATAAAAAACCGTGGGAAAAGTACCGGACTAGCCGGGAAAAAAGATTATTTCCGGGAACGCTGAACAACAGCGATTCCCAGGAGTCCGATCGCAGCAATGACCGTGATCATCGCAATTGGAGATTTTTTCGTTGTGGTAACAGGCGCTGGTAGAGCGGGCGTGCTCACCGGGGCAGCAGGTTCAGCTGCAACCAGCTGGAACGTACACTTGGAGTAGATATCATCAACACCGGGCTGATTGAAGGCATCAGAAAGTGCCTGGGCTGCCGCAGAGTCCTGGACACTGCCCGTGCCGGTGAAGGTAAAGACTGGTGTTCCGGTTTTTGTATTCATAACCTGGCCGGAGTACTGGCCGGTTGTATCCATGATGATATTCAGGGTTCCATCCTTACCGGGACTCTGCACAATGACATAATACAGTGCTGCGGGAAGTCCGGTGGTCTGGTATACTTCAGAATATGTGCTGTCAGAGTTGACCGGCGCGGTTGTGACATTAACATAATTACCGGCAAATACCCACATCTGGACGCCACTTGTGAGGTTTCCCCCGGTGGCCACTCCGCTTATTGTGACAGGTTCTCCAATCGTTGCCTTTGCGGGTGAGGCCGTGGCGGATATATAGGGAACTGAGGTTAGCGTGGATTCATTTCCGGAAGCATTCACGGTTACATCGGCCCCTGATACCGGGAAGGCCAGAACGGTAATCAGCAACACACAAATGACAAGAAATAACGATAGTTGTTTCATGAGAGTGAGTGAGGCGGATATTAATAAGAGAGTTCCGGTTTTGGTCTCCCGGGAACCCATATCGCTTACCGCGCATTCGGGAAGACCAGAATGCCCCGATAGTTGACGATAAACGCGTTCCGGTGGCTACCTATATACGTATCCGCTTGCAATAGCTCGTATATTATCCCGACCAGTACCGGGCGATGAATTGTCAGGTGGTGAGCAATGAAGATGCATGACAGCCAGCAGACATCGGCCAGTTCTGTCTCTGTCCCGTTAAGCTTCTGTATCCTTTTGCATCCTGATGGCAGGATCGAGAGACAGGTAGATCTGAAAGTCGAAGAATATTTTTCAGCACTCAGGGATGCCAGCATCGCCTGGATCGACTGCAGCATCCATGACGAGGACAAAGAGATCGAGCGGCTTGCCCAGCTGGCTGGTTTCTCGAAAGTCCCGATCCCGAAACTGACCCATGGGTTCTATTCTGCGTACGAGGATTACGATACGGAACTTGGCATCATGCTGCCCTCGGTCACGGTCAAGGGCGAGAAGATGACCATTCACCCGCTTTTTGTCCTCATCCGGGACAACCTCGTCCTCACCGTCCACTCCGACCAGATCAACCGGCTGCTGCGGTTCTCGCGCTATGCACAACAGTTCTTCAAGCGGGTGGCTGCTGAGAATACCCCGGACAAGATCACCCTCACACTCGAACGGATCATCGACGAGAACAATGACCGCAACTTCGAGTATTTACGCGAGATCGAGATGCACGGGGATGCAATCAGCAAGTCCCTGATTGAAGAGAAGGTTGCAAAGAAAAAGGTTGCCCATGACATTTACCGGATGAAACATGTTTTAATCGATTACCTGAACGTTCTCTGGGCAACAAAGGACGTGGTTGATTCGCTGCGGTACGGTGATGCCGACCTGATCACAAACGATGAGAAGCTCCTGGGGAGGATAGGAATTCTTTCGGACAACATCGACCGTCATATAGAACTCTCTGAACAGATGTCCAACGTGCTCTCTTCCGGGCTTGAGGTGATGCAGAGCATCTACAACAACCAGCTCCAGACCATGAACAACCGGTTCGCCCTCGTGACTGCATACCTGACGGTTCTCGGCACCGCAGCCCTGGTCCCGAACACCATCGCTACTATTGCCGGCAGCGGGGTGATGGAGGGGACTATGGCCGCCCAGTGGTGGTATATCCCCATGCTGGTTGCAACAACGGTCATCGCAACGCTCGTCTCCATGCTCTGGGTTGTCCACGTCTGGAAACGGCGGGAAGATGACTGATCCTTTTCCTTCGCTTTTCACTTACCGTTTCTTCAGCGTAAGAGCGGCTGAATTCATGCAATATCGTTTACCGGTCGGTGCCGGCCCGTCATCGAATGCATGGCCAAGGTGCGCACCGCACCGGGCACACAGGACTTCAATCCGTGCCATGCTCCCGGAGTGATCGATCTGCGTGCGGATATTCAGCTCCGATACCGGGGCAAAAAAGCTTGGCCAGCCGGTGCCTGAATCGAACTTGGCGTTCGCATCGAATAGATCGGTCCCGCAACACGCACATGCATAGATCCCCGGTTCTTTGCAGGCATGGTACTTCCCGGTAAACGCATATTCCGTCCCCTTCCTGCGGGCAATCTCGTACTGGTCGGGAGAGAGAAGTTCCCTCCATTCATCATCGGTCCTGATAATCACAGGAAGGTCTTCGACAACACCTGTCCGGGCGTTGAAGATCCGTATCGTCCCCGCATTTCCTGAAAAAGACATGACCATTATCAGCTCCTGCTGAAGTCATGGTATACTCAAATGATAGAGATATGGATAGCGGCAGGAGAAACCGTCAGCGGGGGTCAGAGACCGAAGAACCCGAGAATCCTGCGCCGGGGGTCTTTGTAAAATATCCGGGCTCCATCCTTGATATTACGGACATCTTCGATGGTATAGAGGATATCGGGATACTCTTTTGAGATAACGCCCAGCAGCCGGCCCAGTTCGGTTCTTGGGACGATCATGAAGATGATGGTAACCGTAGAAAAACTTCCCTGCCCCTCGATCCGGGTCATGCCATACCCGAGCATAGCAAGATTGGCGATAACCGGCTGGGGATCTCCCGGGGTGATGAGACGAACAATGACATGTCCGATCGAGATCATGTTCTCGATCTGCATGCCGAGGAGCGTGCCAATGCCATACCCGGCAAGATATGCAAAGAGATTCCAGTAATCGTTCAGGTTGGTTATGACGAGGCCGGTGGAGATCAGCCAGATACCGGTCTTGACGATACCGACACATGCGGAAAGGTTTGCATGACCTTTGCTGACATAGATCGTGCGCAGAGTTTCAAGGGCTGCCTCAACAATCCGTGCGATCAGGATAAGGACAGGGATCGAGAAAACAAGTGCATAAAATTCCATCACAGTACCCTGCAACTCCTGGTAAGAGTAGTCACACCGGCCGGTTTGAATATCTTACGGATTTCACCGGCGCGAGGGGGGGCCGGGGAAACGCGAAAATTCCCATTATTCATGGCAGATGTCACGGAGGACGGCTTCCCCGAACTCCCGCGTGCCGGCAGAACCGCCGAGGTCACAGGTGCGGATTCCCTGAACGAGTACCCGGTTAATCGAGCTCTCTATGCGGGCAGCCCCGCCAGGGTCACCCAGGTATTCAAGGAGCATCGCGGCACTCCTCAGCGCAGCAACCGGGTTTGCGATGTTCTTTCCCGCAATATCCGGCGCGCTCCCGTGAACGGGTTCAAAAAGGGCATACCGGTCACCGATATTCGCACTCGGCGCAAGTCCGAGACCGCCCACAAGGTATGAGGCAACATCCGAGAGGATATCGCCAAAGATGTTGGTTGTCACGACCACGTCGTACGCGGCCGGGTGCTGGAGGAGGTCAAGCGCAAGAGCGTCGATGAATCGGTCGTTGAATTTAATGCCCGCTTCTTTTGCCTCAGTTGTACAGACATCCCGGAAGAGGACATCGGATTTGAGGACATTTGCTTTATGGCCGATTGTCAGGTGCCCTTTTCGTTCCTGCACGAGCCGTATTGCCGACCGGACAATCCGTTCGCTGCCGGCACGGGTAACAATGCGGAGGGTTGTTGCACGTTCGGGGGAGAACTCTTCGATCCCCGAGTACAGGCCTTCCGTGTTTTCCCTGACGATCATAATATCGAAACCATTGCCCTTCACTGGGCGCAGGTTTGCGTGGAGGTCAAGTGCCTTCCTGATACGCAGGACGACACTCTGGTAATCTTTCATGGGGGGTGTGGTGACTGCTCCGAACAAGACGGCATCGGCGGTCTTGAGATCGGAAATCTCCTGGTCTGCACAGGGACAGCCGGTCTTCTCCCACTTCCCGTACCCGACCTCGACGGGGAAATACTCATACTCGGGGTGAAGGGCTTCAAGGACCTTTTGCGCAACCGGGATGACCTCGTGCCCGATCCCGTCCCCTTCAACAACGGCGATCTTTGTCATTTCACCCTCCATTCCGCAACCAGATCATGAACCGCCCTGGCAATGGTTGCAGGGTTTGCACCCCAGTGGACAACATACCCGGATTTCCCGTTCCAGGTGCCGGGCCCCTCACGCTCTGCCCGACAGCACCGTGCGATGAATGGTTCTTCCTGCACCTGGTTTAGTGGGCAGATATTTTCCAGAGTGATGTTCTTTCCATAGCATTCCGAGCATAGCTGCAATCCTGTCTGGCACCCGGCAATATGCTCTCCCCCACATACGGGATCTTCATCAAGAGTTCGATCGAACCCGGCTGCACGGCAGGGATAGACATCTGCACCGATCTCACGGATGTCCCGTACATGATGACAAAACCGGACAGAGAGGTCCCCGAAGAGCCCGGTGGCTTCCAGTTCCCTCAGGCACATCGATAAATTCGGCCGGGGGGGACTGATATCATAGACATGGACATCCAGCAGTCCCGAGAGATCGGGATCGAGCACAAAGGTCGTGTGTTCATCTACACCTGTAAAGACCGTGCACCGGTAGTCGGAATCAAGCGCCAGCCGGATGAGGCTTGTCCTGTCGTGTAACTGCACCCGGTCCGGAAAACGATAAACCTGATCTGAGGTTGCCAGTACCCGGGTTGCGACAATTTCCCGCATCATTCCTTTCCCTTGTGGATCCGGAGTGACTTCGAGCACTTCGGTACCATTCGCGGTCTCATGAAGAAGATACCGGCTCAGGAAATAGACCCGGTCGCCACAGGGTTTTGCCGATGCGTGTCCCACGTACTTGCAGTGCTCCGGAAAGATCATCGCCGTTTTCTCCAGTATTCGACGAGCCCGCCAGCCCCGAGAATCTCCTGCATTCTCGGCGAGAGAGTCTTAACCGTATGCCGTTTTCCCGAGACCTCAACAATGCCCTGTGCGAGGTTGAATGTTATCTGGCTGCCATCATCGCACGCTATATCGGCTTCAATGAGCGGCAGACCGACATTGATCGCATTCCTGAAAAATATCCGTGCAAAGGAGGGGGCGATCACTGCAACAACACCGGCCTCCCGGATCGCGACAGCCGCTTGTTCCCGCGAAGATCCGCACCCGAAATTCTTCCCGGCAACAATGACGGCGCCCTTGAGCCGGTGCGCGAGTGCCGGGTCAAGGTCCTCAAAAACATGGGATGCCCAGATGCTCTTGTCCTTGGTCCGCAGGTACCTGCCTGCGATCACCACGTCGGTATCGATATCGGCAGGCAGGCAGACTGCACGCCCCCCGGTCTTCATCAGGCCACCTCCGGCGCCGTGATCTCACCTGCAAGCGCACTGGCTGCAGCCGTGGCGACCGATGAGAGGTAGATCTCTCCGCCAACACCCATGCGGTTTTTGAAGTTGCGATTTGCCGTGGAGAGACAGACCTCCTCTTCCCCGAGAACGCCCATATGGGCGCCAAGGCATGGGCCGCAGCCGGGGGTACCGACCGTGCATCCCGCCTCGACAATGTCAGCAAGGACACCAGTCCGTGTTGCCTGGAGGAGAACGGAGGCCGAAGCGGGAACGACAATCGTCCGCACCGCTACTTTCTTTCCTTTCACGATACGGGCAAGCCGGGCAAGATCGGAGTACCTCCCGTTGGTGCACGTACCGATGAATACCTGGTCAAGGGGAAGCCCCGCAAGTTCATCAACGGGTTTTACCGTGTCGACGCGGTGCGGGACGGCAACGAGCGGGATTATGTCAGAGAGGTCGAACTCCTGCTCGCGGGAATAGGTGCAGGATTCGGGGGTCTGCGGCCTTACTGTATGCCCCCGCTCGCGGAGATAGCGGACGGTTACATCGTCGGCATAGAAGAGCCCGGCTTTTGCCCCGGCTTCAACGGACAGGTTGGAGAGGACCATACGCTCGTCAATGGACAGATCTTTGACCGCATCGCCGATGAACTCCAGTGCCTGGTAGGTTGCCCCGTCAGTCCCGAGCTCGCCCACATAGGCAAGGGCGAGATCCTTTGCCTCCGCAGCCCCGGCAAACCGCCCTTCGAGCCGGAGCGCAATTGTTTCCGGAACCCGGAGCCAGGTCTCACCGGTCAGCCAGATTGCCGCCATATCGGTTGCCCCGACACCGGTGGCAAATGCGCCGAAAGCGCCGAGCGTGACGCTGTGCGAATCGGCGCCGATGATGATCTCGCCGGGGAGAGCATTTCCCTCGCCCATCAGCTGGTGGCAGATGCCCCCGCCGACATCGGAGAAGTTCATGAACGAACTTTTTGCGAAATCGCGGAGCTCGTGCTGGAGAGTTGCCGCAGTACTGTTGTTGGCCGGGGCGATATGGTCGAAGAAAATGGAAAACTCAGTGTCATCCGCAAGGTGACCGGCGCCCATGTTCTTCCATGCCTCGAGGGCAAGCATGCCCGTTCCATCACAGGCAAATGCCCGATTTACCTTCCGGTCAACGTATTCACCGGCCGGTGCATTCAGGATACGTTCAGACAACGTGCTCATGCCGGGGACTCCTGTACTTTTCGTATCAGTTTTCGCAGGACTTCCGGGGTGATGTTACATTTATGCTCTGAATGGTCCTTTACCAGGTCGAGCACGGCGCAGATCTGCGTCTCGGTAAGCTCGCAGCCAAGGGACGCGACAACGTGCTCAAGGGCTTTTTTCCCGGTGTGTTTGCCGAGAATGAAGTGCCGTGTTCCTCCTACAAGATCGGGGGGGAAGTATTCGTAGGATGAAGGATCATCGAGAATGGCCGCGATGTGAATACCGCTCTCGTGGGAGAACGCCAGCTCCCCGGTAACGGGTTTGTTCCGGGGCAGGGAAATGCCGGAATAGTTCTCGACCAGGTGCGAGAGTTCCGTCAGTTTCGAGAGATCGTACCGGTCAATGCCCTTCTTTGTCCGCAGGATGATGAGGAGTTCCTCAAGCGATGTATTTCCTGCCCGCTCACCGATTCCGTTCACCGTGGTATGGAGCTGGAACGCGCCGGCTTCCGCGGCAGTAAGCGTGTTTGCCACGGCACAGCCCATGTCGTTGTGACAGTGGGCGCAGAACGGGCGGTCGACCGATGAGACGAGTTCTGCCATGACCGCATGCATCTCGGAAGGGATGAGACAGCCCACCGTGTCGGCATAGCTGAGGAGGACTGCCCCGCGTTCTGCTGCCCGCTGGTAAACCTGTTTTAAGAACGGGAGATCTGTTCTGGATGCGTCTTCTGCGGCAAACCGAACCTGCATGCCATGGTCACGGGCAAAGTCGATCATCTCCAGGGAATCCTCCAGTACCTGCTCGCGGGATTTTTTGAACTTGAGCCGGACGTGAAGCTCGGACGTGGGGATGAAGATGCTCACCATATCAACACCGCAGTCAATCGCGTCCTGGATATCGGTTTTTTTCGCCCGGCAGAAACCGCTGATCCGGGCGTCAAGCCCGAGGGCTGCGATCGTCTTCACGCAGTGCTTCTCGTTTTCCGATACCGCGGGAAAACCGGCCTCGATCATCTCGATGCCGATCTCGTCCAGCAGGGTGGCAATTTCGACTTTCTCCTTGCAGGAGAACGAGACGCCTGGCGTCTGTTCGCCGTCCCTTAACGTGACATCACAGATCTCAATATTCAATGGTTTCATGGCTGCTCCCTTCAGGACAGGTCCCATTCACGACGAGCGTACGCGGCCTGTCCCTAACCACGAGCTCGCGTTCAAGTACCGGTATATCGTCAGCCCGGCAGGTAACCGGGTCCGCCCATCGCAGGTACGGGAGCGGGTCGTATGACGACTGTTTGCCGGTCATTGCCGTGCAGGTATTGTTCATCACGATACAGAGCATCGGGAGGTTTTTCTCGTAAACGTCGATGAGCGCATTCAGGCCGGAATGGAGCAGGGCATAGTCCCCGATCAGGGCGACTTTCGTGCTCCTTGCTGCAACGGCAATGCTGGCACCCATGCCATAGCTTGCCACCCCCAGTTCATAGGGGGGGGTCATGCCAAGCACCGAGCACCCTGCATCGCAGATGAGCGCCATCCTCCGCTCTTTCAGGATATCCATCATCGGGATGAACGGACACTTTTTACAGAACGTCCGGTAAAAGCCGCGGTCCTCCCAGGACTGCGGCCGGTTCTGCGGTACCGGGGGGATGACCCCGCGGTGGTCGCGGATGAAGGTTCTTCCGGACTCGCGTACATCCTGTATCCCCGCCACCTGCGCCGGTGGAGGATTTACGGTGACGACCCGGGTCTTCCCGGGACACGGACCGGCACCTGCCGGCTCCCCGTTCCACAGGTTCAGGGGCGACGTGGAAGACCATGCGAACATGGTGCGGTAGATCTCCTCGGCTGCGGTGACCCGGCCGTTCATGGTCCAGGTCCGTTCAGAGAGCCTGCCCTTCCCTTTTTTCGGCGTAACCGGGACATACTCCGCTTCCGAATCCAGCAGGGGTGGGGTGAGGCGGAGCATCGCAACCCGCGAGAACTGCTCCGAGGCTTCCACGGCAGCTGCTACGCCAGCATAGCAACTATCGGCACCAGGTTCGATGACCGGCAGTTCCGCGAGTTCCCCGTAATAGCGGGAGTCCTGCGAAGTCTGGGAGCCCAGGGCTTCCGGATCATCTCCCGCTACCAGAACAATCCCGCCAATCAGGCCCTGTGCCGTTGCCTGCAGGAGGGGATCGGCACAGGCATTGACGCCGACATTCTTGATGATCACGGCTGCCCTCCGTCCTTCCAGCGAATCGCCGAGAGCATATTCCAGGGCGGTCTTCTCGTTGACCACCATCTCCGCGTTCACGCGTGCACCAAGATCCGTTACCGGAAAACCCGGCACGGTATACTGCCGGTCAGTACAGGCCAGCAATGCCTCTGCTATGACATCAATGCCTTTCATCCGTCCCTCCCGGGAACAAGGTCACATCCGGCACAGTTCGTGCACATCGTCTCTGCAAAGCGGGGATCAAGTCCTGCCGCTTCAAGAGCCTGCCCGTGAACTGCAAAGATTTTCTTCAGCCGATCGGCAGACGGACGGGGCACACCGGAAAGCTCAGCAACCGGGTTGAGCGGGCGGAGGACCGGAATCACGCCATGACTTGTCAGCCTCCTGATACAGGCCAGCAGTTCAGCATCCGTCTCGCCAAGGCCTATGATGACATTCGAAAAGACCCGGTTCTTGCCGAAGAGTTCTACCGAACGGTCGAGAACCTGCCAGATCCGGCCATAATCCAGCCCGGGACACATCTTAAGGAACAGTTCCGGCGTCGCGGCTTCGAGGTTGAATTTCACTTCGGCAACGCCGATCTCATGGAGCCGGTCGGGAGTCTTCTCTGTCGGGTAAATGGAAACGCCGATCGGAAGGCCAAAGCTGGCGAGACGCCTGACCACTTCAAGCACATATGCCTCCTCCTCTTCGATACTCTCCAGCACCCCGCTCGTGATCGAGATCGCATGGATACGGTGTCGCACGGATTCCACCATCGCCATGATCTCGTCGATACTCTTTCTCTTCCCAGGGGTATTCGGTACATTGCAGTACCGGCACCGGAAGATACAACTACCCGTGACGGCGATGAAGGCCTGGTCCGGGCAGTGGAAGCCGGGCTCGAGGAGCCTGCCGCTGATGAGGTGCCCGTCAAGATACAGGTCAGCCACACCGTTCCCCCGGTGAACGACCTCCATGTCGCTGAGCGGATCGAGGGCAAGCTTCACCCGGTGGCTTCCCATGGCAAAGAATACTGCACCGCTGCCACCGGCCCCGGGACCTGCTGCGGAACGGGCAATAAACGGTTCTGCCGGTTCACCAGCCAGGCTTACAGATCCGGACTCAAGCAGTCGTGCCTTCAGGTCTTTCCACTGCATAGTTCCAGCGCCTCATCATACCGTATGAAAAAGGGGATGGCTGCCACCGCACCGACAATTCCCCTCCCGTTCATGATAATTTTCAGGTCCGGATCCTTAAGGGAGTCCAGCTCGCCTGCATCAATCTCTCCCCGTTTGACACGGCGCCCGTATGCCACCAGTTCCTCCGAGGGTGCGAAACCGGAATATACCGCCATGCCGGTTTTCTTCGACAGGGTGTACGTTTCGAGCAGTTCGCGGAAGCGGCTGACCAGTCCTTCGGGATCATTGGTGGCAAATTCTGCAACCAGCCCGACGCAGTTCTTGGTCCGGTACGGTACCGGGTAGAGCTGGACTATTGTATGCGACAGGTACACTGACCGGTCATCCTCGACAGCACGGGCAATATTGTGGACAAGGGTCCACGTTGCGCCTTCTTCGGGAGTATCTGTATCATCGACACCAATCAATACCCGCTGCATCCTCGGAAGCCATACTGTTGCACCGGCAATTTTCCCGCCGCCAGCGGGATCGCTCCGGCTCCGGAGGACGCCGGCGGCGTCAGAGCGGCATGCCGCAGCACCGACACCCCCGCCACCCATGCCGATATAGGTGACGGCGATCTCATCTCCGTCGACCTGACAGGAAGAGATCCCGGCCGGGAACCGCGATCCCTCCAGCGCAAGGTCAACGGTCCCGGTCTTCAGGAGGTAGCGCATCGTGGCTCCCACGCACCGGACATCCTCTACCAGCGGGCTCTGGGCGTAATGGAGCTTCGACCACATCGCACCGCCGATACAGTCAAAGAACTCGACGAGTTCTACTGCAGACCCGGCGGCATCGGCAACCGCAACAATCCGCGGGTAGTGAATTACATACGGTTCAGAGATGTTCGCCATAGAGTCCCGCTGCCTCGATGCCCCGGTTACCCCAGAGCACCGCACCGAGTGCACCGATCCTGCCTTTCCGACCATTGGTGTCAATGAAGGTTATGCCCATCTCCCGTGCTGCTTCTTCCGCCCTTCCAATCGTCATGATCTCCTGCTTCACCTCAGCAAAGGCAGGTGAGTCGCGAGAGAAACCGATGCCGCGGTGGTACGCAATCCCGGTATCCTTTGAGAACGTATTCTGCTCCACGTATGCCCTGACAAAATCGAGGAGTGCCTGTACCTTGTCCGGCCTGACGGCGAAGTTCAGGGCGGATCCAACGCAGTTCGTGGTCTTGGTGGGGACCGACGGGTTGAGCTGGATGAGACGCATGTTTAAGAATTCAACCCCGGGAATCGCGCATGCACCGGCGCATTTCAACGCCATCACCCAGGTTGCACCTTCCGTTTTGGTATCGGTGTCATCAATGCCGATACAGATCTTCTCGTACCGCGGGGAGACAATCCGGACATGGTTGGTGCGTGCCCCGCCAACCTTCAGGTCCTCCTCGCCTGGATATTCGGCCCGGATAACGCCGGGTGCCTGGGAGAGGCAGGCAGCAACACCGACACCGGCACCGGCAATGCCGGCCCACGATGTGATCACCTCATCACCCGATACTTCGACTGCTTCGAGGGCCTGGCCGCCGATCTCACCGGCTGCAGCACCAAAATTCACCGGGTGTTTGCCCAGTTTTGCCGCGATCACCATGCTGGTCCCCTCAACAGAACATCCTTCAACAGCACCACCGGCTCTCTTCCGGTTCATGGCATCCCATTCAATGGGACCCCGTGCCCGACACTGCTCAAGGATCTCGGCCCTGCCATTCTGTTCATCGACCATAACCAGGAATTTTTGCGAGAAGAGCGGTCCGAACCGCTTCGTGACTTCGTCGGGAGAGAGGGTGATCATGTTATCGCCGAAAATTTCGTTAACAAAATAATCGGCAATAACACTATTTATACAAATCGATCTTTCGCGTGCAATTTCCCCCACATAGTATCTATAGTATCTATAGAGCAGGAACTGGGATTCTGCACTATCTTAGTAGAGCGACATTCACACAGCGGGAATGATAATTTTTCCAGAACAAAAAAAGGAATGAAATCAGAGGACTTTGTGGAGCTCGATCTTGAAGGGTCCGAGCGTGCCGCCAAAGTTACCAGCCGAGATGAATTTTACACCCGGCACGGTCACTGCCGCCTTGATACCGGCTGCCATTGCTGCTGCAACCGACTTCTCGTCTACACCATCGATAACGATCTCGTATACTGCCTTGACACCGGCCGGGATCTTGGAGTCTGCCACCTTCTCGCGGAGGGTCGGGCAGTACTTCTCGTTTGTGGATGCGACCATGAACTTGTACTTCAGGCTGCCAACCTTGGAGCCGCTTGCAACGACACCACCGGGGAAGCTTGTGATGGTCCCGGCAACGCCGTTGATTGCCTCAACTGCTGCCTGCGCACCCATGAGGGCTGCCATCTGGTTCTCACCCATGACAAAGAAGTTGCCACCGGCTACACCCTTGACAATGCCGAACTCTTCCTCACCGACATATTCGCCTTCCATGATCGGGATGACCCAGCACTTCCTGCCGCCGACTTCCTTCTGGCACTCGTGGCCATCGCCAAAGAAGTGGAGCTTGACCGGGATCTTTTCCTCGGCATTTGTGATGCCGTTGAAGACAGCGGTTGTTGGTGCCGTCAGGACGCATTCCGCAAGGCGCTCGACTACCTGTTCTTTGAGTTTCTTCTTGCTGGCACAGATCAGGATTGCCACTCCGGGGCGTCCGTCAGGGGTCTGTGAACCATCCAGTTCACACTCGATACCTGCCTCGCACGGGCAGCCGATCGCGGATGTGGCAAACCCGGTAGCCTCGGTTGCTGCCTTCTTTGCCCATTCCTTGTTCACTGCAGTGATAATGACCCGGCAGACCCAGGTCGGGAATGCCTCTGCATAGGTATTGTCAATAGTAACGCCGTTGATTTCCATGAAATAACCTCCGGTACCACAAAGGTACCATGATGGTCACTGAATAAAGTTTCTAATTACATTTCCGGGCAGGACAGGACAAACAAAAGCGCAGCAAAATAACAAGAGATAATTGAAAGAGGTACATCAAAATTCATTAACTATGATATTTTTCCTATTAACACCCGAGCCGGGTATTTAAACTAAAATAATACAATCGTCTATAAAACGGGGGTGCATCGCCAATAAATTTCAGAACATTTATCTATCATCTTCTACCACTTTTTGTTAGTCGATTTTTAGAATCGATCTATAGCTGGTGCGTGAAGATCAAAAATGGCATTTGCAGTGCACATAACAAAAAAACATTGTACTAGCTGTAAAAATTGTGTGGTTGCTTGTCCTGGTTTCGCAGGTGAGCCTCGTGCAGCGGATTCTGTGCCAACGGATGATGTCTGCCGGGTCGGGAACGGGTTTCCGTTTTTCCTGATTTCAGAGGGAAGCTCACACGCCGGATCCGGCGTCTGCGTCCAGGCGTGCCCATACGGTGTTATCAGAATTGCAGGCCCCGGGTATGGAATACCCGTGGCAGGTGTGCAATAAGAAACAGCGTGAGGGTGAATACATGGCATTGTTTCCCAAGTTTTCGAAAAAGAAGGATGGGGTAAACGTTGTGATGGAGCAGAGGCTCCTTCAGAACACCAACAACCTTATTCTCAATGCTGAGACCTGCACGGGCTGCGGCATCTGTGTCGACGCCTGTCCCGAGGAGGCAATCGTCCTCGGGCTTGTCGGTGCGTCGAGGCGTGGTGCTATCAACTACGCTGCCCCGATCGATGTTGACGAGACCAAGTGTTCTTACTGTGGTGTCTGCGTCATCATGTGCCCGTTCAATGCATTGACACTGAAGGTGGATGGAAAGGAGAGACTTCCGATCATCGAGAAGGAAGGCTTCCCGCAATACGACATGAAGGCGGAGATCAACGACGAGAAGTGTGTCAAGTGCACAACCTGCGAGGAGGTATGCCCGCGGGATGCAATCGACCGGAACGTTCCCGCCTACGAAGGGACCTACAAGGGCCCCGTTGCCGGCGCAAAGCCCAAGGCTGGTGCAATGAAGAAGAAGACGACCTTCACCGTTGACAAGGAGAAGTGTTCGCTCTGCGGCCTGTGCGGTGCTCTCTGCCCGGCAATTGTCGTAAAGCACAAGGAATTCACGGCTGAGTCAGGCAAGGTCGAAGGCGACGTGATCTGGGACGAGACCAAGTGCGATGCCTGCAAGGTGTGCGTTGAAGTCTGCCCCGAGGAATGCATCACCGTCGAGCGCGAGATCATCTCCGACAAGATTGACGGAAAGGTCGACATTATCCAGGACAACTGCTGCACCTGCCGGTGGTGTGCGATAAACTGCCCGACCGAGGCAATCACCGTCGAGAAGATCTTCGAGGGTGACATCGAGTTCCATGCAGAGAAGTGCCCCGGCGGCTGCTCAACCTGTGCAGAGATCTGCCCGGCAAACGCGATCTACCTGCCGACCCCGAAGCCCGCGGCCGACATGAAGCACGAGATCGAGCCCACCATCGCCGTCAACAAGGACTTCTGTATCCTGTGCGGCGCCTGTGTGAATGCCTGCCCCGGTGAGGATATCATCGTCCTCAAGAGGACCGGTATCCGCATGAAGGGCACGGAGACCGACCTTTTCAAGAAGATCAAGGCAAAACTCTGCACCACGAGGACCTCGAAGGTGAAAGAGGATGTGCCCGGACAGGTTAACCTGAAAGTAATGGGGAAGGCGTGAAGATCATGGCACGAACAAAAGGTTACCCGGAAGCGCTGGAGAAGAAACTTCGCGACCAGAGATATGTCCGTGAAGACTCGAACCCAGATTTCTTAAAGAACGTAAAATCGATCTCACGCACCATCGCCCACATGTGCTACCAGTGCGGTACCTGCACCGGTTCCTGCCCGTCTGCACCCCGCAGTTCCTACCGCATCCGTAATTTCATGCGGAGGGCAGTGCTCGGCCTCGAGAACGAGGCGCTGACCGACCCGGATCTCTGGCTCTGCACGACCTGTTACAGCTGTACGGATCGGTGCCCCCGTGATATCGCACCAACAGATGTCATCATGTCCATGAGGAACCTCGCGTTCAAGCGCGACATTGTCCCGGTCAATTTCTTAAAGACTGTCCAGGCAATCTATTCCTCCGGCCACGGTGTTCCGAACAACGATGTCAACCGTGCAGCCCGCGAGAAGCTCGGACTGACACGCGACCCGCCGACCACACACATGTACCCGGAGTACGTCAAGGGCATCCAGAAGATCCTTGATCATTACAAACTCAAGGCGAATGCCGACCGCATCGTTAAAGAGAGGGAGGGTTAACCATGTCAGAATCCGGCTCGAATTTCAAGTTTGCATTCTACCTTGGATGTATCGCCCCCAACCGTTACCCCGGCTGTGAATCCGCAGCAATCAAGACCTGCAAGAAGCTGGGTATCGAGCTCCTCCCGCTGAAAGGCGCAAGCTGTTGCCCTGCACCCGGTGCATTCGGTTCCATTGACCTGAATGTCTGGTATGCGATGGCTGCACGCAACCTCGTGCTTGCCGAGCAGATGAAGATGGACATTGCCCTTCTCTGCAATGGCTGCTACAAGTCGATCTGGGAAGTCAACCACAAACTCAAGCACAACAAGGACCTCCGTGACGGAGTCAACGAAGTGCTCAAAGAGATCGACATGGAATACAAGGGTTCAATCAATGTCTACCACATTGCAGAACTCCTGTACAATCCGAAATATGTTGGCCCTGAAAAAGTCCGCGACAGCATCACAAACCCGCTGACCGGTGCCCGTATCGCCGTCCACTATGGCTGCCACCTGACCAAGCCCCACAAGGAGAGGGAGTTTGAAGATGAGGTCATGCTGAACACCGAGCACCCCGTCTGGATGGAAGAACTCGTTGCAGCTCTTGGGGCAACCCCGGTCGAGTACCGCAATAAGATGCAGTGCTGCGGCGCCGGCGGCGGTGTCCGCGGGTACGACATTGTTCACTCGCTGGACATCACGAACGAGAAGCTGATCAACCTCAAGGAGGTAGGTGTCGATGCACTCACCGATATCTGCCCGTTCTGCCAGCTCCAGTTCGACCGCGGCCAGATCGAGATCCAGGAGAAGTTCGGCGTTACCTACAACCTGCCGGTACTTCACTACTGTGAACTTCTCGGATTAGCACAGGGAATGAGCCCGCAGGATCTCGGGCTGGACCTCCATGGTATCAGCTGCGAACCGTTCCTGCAGAAGGTGCTGTGAGGTGGTAAAAATGGCAGAAAAGAAAGCAACCACCAAGAAAGCCCCGTCCAAGAAAGAGGACACAAAGAAGGTAGCTCCCGTGAAACAGGAAGTCAAGAAGCAGGCAGCACCTGCCGCAAAGCCCAAGGCGGCTCCCGCAGCTGCTCCGGCAGAGGCCGCAGCAGTTATGCCCACGATGAACCCGGATGATGCACGCGTTGGTGTATTCATCTGTCACTGCGGTACCAACATTGCCGGTTCGATGGATATTGATGCCGTGCAGGAAGCCTCAAAGAAGATCCCCCACGTGGCCCATGTTGACAACTACAAGTACATGTGCTCGATGCCCGGTCAGACCGTCATCAACAAGGCTGTCAAGGACCACAAGCTGACCGCTGTTGTCGTCGCAGCCTGCACCCCGCGTCTCCACGAACCGACCTTCCGGACGGCAACCAAGGACGCAGGCTTAAACCCCTTCCGGTTCGAGATGGCAAACATCCGTGACCAGAACTCATGGGTGCACATGCACGACCGCGAGGGCTCAACAGACAAGGCAATCGATGCTATCAAGATCGCCGTTGCAAAGGCTGCACTCCTCCAGGACCTCCACCCGAAGTCCGTGCCCGTTGAGAAGGCAGCAATGGTTGTCGGTGCCGGTGTTGCCGGTATGCAGGCAGCCCTTGACCTCAATGCAGCAGGCATCAAGACCTACCTCATTGAATCCGATATGAGCATCGGCGGACGTATGTCCCAGCTGGACAAGACCTTCCCGACCCTCGACTGTTCGCAGTGTATCCTTACACCGAAGATGGTGGATGTCGGCAGGGCAGAGAACATTGATCTCATGACCTGGTCCGAGGTCCACGAAGTCGAAGGTTATATCGGCAACTTCGATGTCACGATCCGCAAGAAGGCCCGTGGTGTCATGACCCCCAAGGAAGCCGAAGCCAAGGGTATCGTGGGCGGCGGCTGCAATGGCTGCGGTGACTGTGAGAACGTCTGCCCGGTCGTCAAGCCAAACGACTTCGAAGTCGGGATGAAGCCGAGAAAGGCGATCTACATCAACCACCCGCAGGTCGTCCCCCTTATCTACACCATCGACTTTGACTCCTGTGTCAAGTGCGGGCTCTGCGTTACCGCCTGCGGTCCCGAGAAGCGTGCAATCGACCTCGAGATGAAAGACGAGTTCATCAAGGTCAAGGTCGGCACCGTCATCCTCGCAACCGGTTACGACATCTTCCCCATCGAGGACAAAAAGGAATGGGGATACAAGAAGTACGAGAACGTCATTACAAGCCTTGAGTTCGAGCGCCTCATCTGTGCATCCGGCCCGACCGGTGGTCACCTTGTCCGCCCGAGCGACGGCGAGACACCACAGCGGGTTGCGTTCGTGCTCTGTGCCGGCTCCCGTGACAACACCGGGATTGGCAAGCCATACTGCAGCCGTTTCTGCTGCATGTATTCGCTGAAGCACGCCCACCAGATCATCGAGAAGATCCCGGGATGCATCCCCTACATCTTCTACATGGATATCCGTTCCTTTGGTAAGATGTACGAAGAGTTCTACTACCGTATCCAGGACGAGGGCGCGAAGTTCATCCGCGGCCGTGTGGCAAACATCCTTGAGGACCCCAAGACCAAGAACCTCCATGTCTATACCGATGACACCCTCCTCAACCGCCCGGTTGACATGGAAGTCGACATGGTCGTGCTCGCAGCGGCAATCGAACCCAAGGCGGATACCAACCGGACCCGGAAGCTCTTCGGTGTCTCCTGTTCCATGGACGGCTGGCTCCTCGAAGCCCACCCGAAGCTGAACCCATGCGGTACTACAACAGCTGGTGTCTTCCTTGCCGGTGTCTGCCAGGGCCCGAAGGATATTCCGGACACGGTAGCATCCGCAGAAGGTGCGGCATCCGCTGCATCGATCCCGATCCACATGGGAGCAGTCGAACTCGAGCCGTACTTCGCCATGTGCATTGAAGACAAGTGCGCAGGCTGCGGTATGTGTGTCAACCTCTGCCCGTACTCCGCTCTCTCCCTTGTTGAGAAGAACGGCCGGACCGTCATGCAGGTCACCGAGGCCAAATGCAAGGGCTGCGGTACCTGCGGTGGCTTCTGCCCCGGTGGTGCAATCTGGATGAACCACTTCGCGACACCCCAGATCGTGGCACAGATCGATGCCTTCCTGCTCGGAGGTGAGCAGTAAATGTCTGCACCAGGAAACTTCCCCATCCCCAAGCGTGGCCCCGGTATCTGGCAGCCCAAGATCCAGGGTATCGTCTGCAACTGGTGTTCCTATGCCGGCGCTGATCTTGCCGGCGGTGGCCGTATCCAGTATCCTCCCGATGTCCGGATCGTCCGTGTCATGTGCACGGGCCGTATCGATGCACTCTTCGTACTGAAGGCCTTCGCTGACGGCGCCGACGGTGTTCTCGTATCGGGATGTCACTTCGGTGACTGCCACTACCTTGAAGGCAACTACAAGGCAGCCAAGAGGATGTTCATGGTCAAGCGCCTGATGAAGAGCATCGGCCTTGACGACCGCCGCTTCCGGATGACCTTTGTCTCGGCATCCGAGGGTGCAAAGTGGGGCGCTGTGATCACTGATGTGGTCAAGACCATCAACGAACTTGGCCCCAGCCCCATCACCGAGATCCGTAAAGAGATGGCGATCAAGTAACGGTGAAAACCAGGGAGACGATATCTCCCTTTTTTTTACCCGCGTTCCAGCTTAAAATCGCACAAGAAAGCACTGCAAATCCAGCTTTCGGGGAGACGATTCGGGCAAAGGACCCAGCCCCAAAAGCACCTTTTTTATACAGAGCGCATACCAGAATCGAAAATTCTTATATATATCATAACAATCAGTTGTACAAATTTTATTTTTGTTAATATTGCGTAAAAAAATGAAACCCCATTAATATGTAGTATTTGAACATTGCTCATGATTTTATTTTCATTCCTCGTGAGATATAAAATTATTTTCCGGGATAAAATAGGAATACTTATATGGCGAAATTGGGAATTATTGGTTGTCCCATCTTTAGGGGACGTGCAATAGCGACTTTCATTCATGACTCGTGTTCCTGAAGAGGACACGCTCTCGTTCAGCGACAGTATTGTATCGCGGTTAAATGAAATTTGGAGGAATTCAAATGGCAAAATACAAAGACACAATCGACCTCTACGACGATGAGGGTAAGCTCTTAAAGAGCAACGTCGCAATCGACAAGATCAGCCCCCTGACAAACAAGGGAACCGCTGGTATCATCGACCTTACCAAGAGGACCGTTGCAGTCAACCTTGGCGGTATCGAGGAAGCACTCAAGACCGGTAAGATGGGCGGCAAGTCCAACCAGATCCTCGGCCGCAGCATGAGCTGCAGCTGTGTCAAGGACTGCGATGCACTCGCAGCCAAGATCAAGGACATGGTCCAGGTCGAATCCGGTGACAACACCAAGATCACCAAGGTCGGCGGCGGCAAGATGCTCCTCGTCGAGGTCCCGTCTGCCCGGCTGAACGCGGCAGCAACCTACGATGCAGCATCGACCTGTGTCGCAGCAGCCACCACCTATGCACTGATTGACCAGTACCAGGTTGGCATGTTCGACGGAGCCTACGTCAAGGGCGCAGTCTGGGGTACCTACCCGCAGACGATGAGCATGGACGGCGGCAACATCGTCACGATCATGTCCATCCCGCAGAACAACGAAGGCCTCGGCTATGCACTGCGCAACATCCCGGCAAACCACGCGGTCATGATGACCCACCGGAACGCAATGCAGGCAGCAGCCCTCATGTCGACCTTTGAACAGGCCGGTGAATTCGAGATGGGTGCCGCAATCGGCCCGTTCGAGCGTGCCCAGCTCCTGCTCTACGGGTACCAGGGACTCAACGCAAACAACATCGTCTACGACCTCGTCAAGAAGAACGGCAAGACCGGAACCATCGGTACTGTTGTCCAGTCCCTTGTCGAGCGTGCCATTGAGGACAAGGTCATCAAGGCAGGCAAGAAGGGCAAGAGCGGCTACATCTTCTACGAGACCAAGGACCCCATGCTCTGGAACGCCTACGCATCCGCAGGCACCCTCGCTGCAACCATGGTCAACTGTGGTGCAGGACGGTTCGCCCAGGCAGTTTCCGCAACCCTGCTCTACTTCAACGACCTGCTCGAGCACGAGACCGGCCTCCCCGGCTCTGACTTCGGCCGTGCAATGGGTGTTGCAGTCGGGTTCTCGTTCTTCAGCCACTCGATCTATGGTGGCGGCGGCCCCGGTACCTTCAACGGTAACCACGTCGTGACCCGCCACGCAGCCGGTGTCGGTATGCCCTGTATCGCAGCAGCATGCGCACTGGATGCAGGCACCCAGATGTTCGGCCCCGAGGCCACATCCAAGGTCTACCAGGACACCTTCGGCCAGATTGACTCGTTCAAGAAGCCGATGCAGGCAGTTGCAAAGGGTGTATAACCCCATTCGATACAAATGACGGAAGCCACGTTCCCCCAGTGCAGGGTTGACTCCGAACGGTTCATGAACCCCGAGACAACCGAACGCCTGCTGAACCAGATCATATCAGTGCCCGGAGTACGGCGCATGGTCCTGAACGGACCACGCCTTCCGGCAACAGTTCCCTACGGCCCTTCCAGGGGCATCGATAATCCCCATCCCATGCGGAAGACCATCCGTGTCGGTGACCAGGAGATGGAACTGCAGGTTCATGTAGGCACGGTCCTCTTAGAGCTCGAGAACCGCGATATCATCCCTGCGCTGAAAGCCGCAATCGAACCGGTGTTCAAGGATTTTTCTTTCCATATAAAGGAAGGCAGGTTCATGAAGACCGAACCGTCGCTTGTGGATTTCTGCAAGTACGGTCCGGATGCGGACAAGGAAATAATCGGCCTTGCTGATCCAAAAAGCAAGTCCAGACCCATAATCATCCAGGGAACCAAATAAGATGCCAATCGGACGAGTAACCCAGGTTGTTGACTGCCGCGAGGCGATGGGCATGGGTAAAGGAGGCGGGCTTGCCCAGAGGGGCACCATCTCCGAATGCCGGTACCCGGACGTCATCGTGGTCGGAATGTCTCCCGGACGCCGCCACGTGACCAAGCCGGTCTGCGATATCACCTCAGGCCTGCGACAGCAGGGCGTTGAATACAGCATCAGTACGCTGGTGCTGAACGCCGGAAGTGGCGTACCAGCGGACGCACCGAAACTAGCCGGTGGCGTCCTTGGCGCTGCAATGGGACTCACCGAAAAAGAGATCGCACAGATTGAGAAACACAAAGTCGCCATCCTTCACCACGGGAACGTACGTTCCCATGTCGTCGAGAAGGTCAGGTATATTCTTCAGGCCTGTGATGTGAAGGCAATTGTCGTTTCCCAGTGCCCTGTTGATTTTGAGGATTTCGCAAAGGCGGGTGTGAAGACACCGGTCGTGATGCCCCCAGAAGACAAGATCCGGACCAAAGGTACGGTGATGTCCATCGTGAGTGGCGTGACCCGGGGCCAGACCCCCACGCGCGAAAAAATGGCAGAAGTCATTTCATCTGTAATGAGAATCGTGAAAAAGAAAGATTCATTGGAGTGATATAACAATGGCATACAAACCCCAGTATGGGCCCGGCCAGTCTGTACCCGCCGCTAACAGGCGCAAGCAGATGGACCCCAGCCGCAAGCTCGCAAAGCTTCGTGATGTCTCCGACAAGGACCTCGTCCTCATCATGGGACACCGTGCACCCGGCTCTGCATACCCGAGCGCCCACCCGCCGCTCTCCGAGCAGCAGGAGCCCGCCTGCCCGATCCGCAAGATCGTAACCCCCACCGACGGTGCAAAGGCCGGCGACCGCGTCCGCTACATCCAGTTCTCCGACTCGATGTACAACGCACCCTGCCAGCCCTACCAGAGGAGCTACCTTGAGGCATACCGCTTCCGCGGCATTGACCCGGGTACCCTGTCCGGCCGTCAGATTGTCGAGTGCCGTGAGAGAGATCTCGAGAAGTACGCCAAGGAACTTGTCGGAACCGAGCTCTTTGATACCGCACTTACCGGCATCCGCGGCTGCACTGTCCACGGACACTCCCTCCGTCTCGATGAGAACGGAATGATGTTCGACATGCTCCAGCGTGCTGTCATCGACAAGAAGTCCGGCGTTGTCAAGATTGTCAAGGACCAGGTCGGTGTCCCGCTCGACGCCGAGGTCAAGCTCGGCAAGGCAATGGACGCAAAGTGGCTCAAGGCAAACACCACCATGTTCCACTCAGTATCCGGCGTTGGCTTCCGGGACGACCCCGAATACGTTGAGTACATCCAGCGCATCCACTCGCTCAGGACCAAGTACGGCTTCATGCCCAAGGAGGCATAATTATGGCAAAATCAGCAAAGATTGAGAGGACGCAGAAGCTCTTCCTGAAGGCAATGAAGGAGAAGTTCGCAGAGGACCCCCAGGCACAGGCAACCGTCTTCAAGCGCGAAGGCATCAAGCAGTCCCCCAGGAAGATGGAGTTCCTCAAGGCCAGCAAGGCTGTCGAGATGGAACGCGGCATCTCCATGTACGACCCGGCCCGCTGCCACTGCGGCGGTATCCCGCTCGGTCAGCGCCAGCTGATGACTTACGAGATCAGCACCACCGGCGTCTTCGTCGAGGGTGATGACTGCCACTTCGTCAACAACGCTGCCATGCAGCAGATGTGGGACGACATCCGCAGGACCATCATCGTCGGCCTCGACCTTGCCCACGGCACCTTACAGAAGCGTCTCGGCAAGGAAGTCACCCCTGAGACCATCAACGAGTACCTCCACGTGCTGAACCACGCAATGCCCGGTGCAGCAGTCGTGCAGGAACACATGGTCGAGACCCACCCGGGTATCGTTGACGACTGTTACGTCAAGGTCTTCACCGGTGACGACGAGATGGCAGACGACCTCGAGCCCCAGTTCGTCTTAAACGTCGACAAGCTCTTCCCGGCAAAGCAGGCAGCCCAGCTCAAGGCAGCTGTCGGCAAGTCCATGTGGCAGGCTGTCCACATCCCGACCATCGTCTCCAGGACCTGCGACGGCGGAACCACCTCCCGGTGGTCTGCAATGCAGATCGGTATGTCCTTCATCGGCGCCTACAAGATGTGCGCTGGTGAGGCAGCAGTCGCTGACCTCGCATTCGCCGCAAAGCACGCCGGTGTCATCCAGATGGCAGACATCCTGCCCGCACGGCGTGCACGTGGCCCGAACGAGCCCGGTGGCATCAAGTTCGGACACTTCGCCGACATGATCCAGTCCGACCGCAAGTACCCCAACGACCCTGTCAGGTCATCCCTTGAGATCGTCGCTGGTGGCTGCATGCTCTTCGACCAGATCTGGCTCGGCAGCTACATGTCCGGCGGTGTCGGGTTCACCCAGTATGCAACCGCTGCATACACCGACAACATCCTTGACGACTTCACCAGCTACGGTGTCGACTACGTCAAGAAGAAGCACGGCGCCCTCGGCAAGGTCAAGGCAACCCAGGAGACTGTCAACGACATCGCCTCCGAGGTCACCCTCTACGGTATGGAGCAGTACGAGGAGTTCCCGACCACCCTCGAGAGCCACTTCGGCGGCTCCCAGCGTGCAACCGTCCTCGCAGCAGCATCCGGTGTCTCAACGGCACTCGCAACGGCAAACTCCAACGCCGGTCTCAACGGCTGGTACATGTCCATGCTGATGCACAAGGAAGGCTGGTCACGTCTCGGCTTCTTCGGCTTCGACCTGCAGGACCAGTGCGGTTCCGCAAACACCCTCTCCGTCAGGCCCGACGAAGGTCTCCTTGGAGAACTCCGTGGACCGAACTACCCGAACTACGCAATGAACGTCGGTCACCAGGGCGGATACGCCGGTATTGCCGGTGCCTCCCACATTGCCCGCGGCGATGCCTGGGCACTGTCCCCGCTGATCAAGATCACGTTCTCCGACCCCTCGCTCAAGTTCGACTTCTCCGAGGTACGCCGCGAGTTCGCAAAGGGTGCAATCCGCGAGTTCATGCCTGCCGGCGAGCGCTCGCTCATCATCCCCGCGAAGTAAGCACGAATCCCCACCTACCAAATTTTTTTTACCTTTTTTCCGCTCCGACAGGTCGAAGACCTGGAGGACGAGAAGAAACCGCAGGTTTCTTCGAGTTAATATCCTGATTGCCATCCCGCGGCCGTCCAATCTCAAAAGTAATCCCGGAAATGTTTTCAAAATGAGAATCGATCCCTCATTTATCCGGATCAGTTTTCCCATGCATCAGGTCCTTTACCAGAAGCATAAGAAGAAACACCCCTGCTTCGTTTGAATTACAATGACAATCGCGTTGAAAAAAAATCCCGGCCGGTCTCAAAAACTATTATACCCTGCCCGACCCCCCTCCGCTTCCTATGGACAAAAATTTCCACATTTTCCGACGAAATTTCCACGGGAAATAAAGGTCTTTTTTACCACTTGAAAAAGGGGGGTCGGACAGGGTAGAAATTTTCGTTCGCGGAACAGGGGCGATCTTTTGTGCAACAAAATTATGGGGAAACACTGGCCCTGGCAGGCTGCCCTCTCCATCAGCCAGGGGCCTATCGTAGCCCCTTTTACAAAATTTCAGAAGGATTAAAGAGATTCTCCCGGAACGCAAACGATACAATAATCTGAAAAATTGTGAACCGACCGGGATTTTTTTCACAATCGCGATCACAAAAAGTATGAATTGCCCCTGCCCGACCCCCCATCGCGACCCTGCTGGCAGACAACACCGGATTAACTAGGATTCACCGGATCCTGTTTTGTCACTTCAGCCGGGTTGAGCTGCGCATCGATAAGGCAGTCGAACGGGATTGTGTGCAGCCAGCCGGCTTTTTTAAACATGCTCATAAAACAGACCCCGACAACCTTCACGTTATCATGACGGCTGATCATTGCTTTCACGTCATCCTTGGAAAGTGGCATCATCGGCATCGCGAGCCCACCCATGACCACGATGACCTTCGGCTTGACGGAGACTGCTCCCCCGCAGACCTGCATTCCTACATCTTCCACGTACCCGATCTTCTTTGCTTTTGTTTCGTCCAGCAGCGGAACGAAGATTTGGTCTGCCTTATTTCCCCGGATCGCGATAGCCAGCAGCTCAACAAACGGAGTACAGGTGCCCACGCACCCGTAGTACACAATCTGGTCTCCGGGAGAAAGGTTGAGGCCCGTGATATATTCCCTGAAGGGACGTAAGATTCCCGATACTCCGTGAAAGACTTCCGTGACAGCCATGCAGATCAACAATCATACCGAGAAGAAATAAGGATTTTTCATTGTCTTTGAGAACGGGGTACAGGATAATAACACTTTTACCCTGCCGGAGGGAACGTTTGGGATAATGAAGAACCCCTTCCACATCATGATCATCCCGACGCTGGGCTGCCCCGGCCGGTGTAAATACTGCTGGAGCTCGGAGGAGGGATCACCGGTCATGACCATTGACACAGTCCGGGATATCGTGGAATGGCTCAAGGGATTCCGGAAGGACCGGGTGACCTTCACCTTCCACGGGGGTGAACCGCTCCTTGCCGGGGCGGACTTCTACCGCCAGGCGCTGCCGATGCTGGCCGGTGAACTCAGCGAACTTACCCCCGATTTTGCCATGCAGACCAACCTCTGGCGGATGACACCGGAGATTGCCACTGTCCTCGCGGAATACCGTGTCCCCCTCGGGTCAAGCATCGACGGCCCGGAAGAGATCACCGATTCCCAGCGGGGCGAGGGGTACTATGAGAAGTGCATGAAGGGGTACGAGATCGCAAAGGCCGCCGGCCTCCAGGTCCGTTTCATCTGCACCTTCACGAACAAGTCGGTAAAGCACCGGGAAGAGATCTTCAATTTCTTCAAGGAGAAGGGGTTTGTCTTAAAACTCCACCCGGCGCTGCCCTCGCTCCGGTCCGAAAACCCGAAGGAATGGGCGCTCGAACCCGACGAATACGGGGAACTCCTGGTCTTCCTCCTCGATAAGGCGCTCGACAACCTCGGGAAGGTTGAGGTGATGAATATCAACGACCTTTGCCGCTGCGTCTTCACCCGAAGGGGGTCAGTCTGTACCTACGTGGACTGCATGGGCAGTACCTTCGCCATCGGACCCGACGGGAGCATCTATCCCTGCTACCGCTTTGTCGGGATGCCAGAGTGGGTGATGGCAAACGTGCGAGACAGGCCGACGATGGAGCAGCTGATGCAGTCGGAACCGGGAAAACGGATGACCGCATTCTCGGCATACGTGGACACCGCCTGCAAAGACTGTTCGCACATCAAGTACTGCCGGGGCGGGTGCCCGTACAACGCTATCGCTCCCTCCGGGGGTTCACTCGATGGGGTGGACCCGCACTGTGCAGCCTACAAACGGATCTTCGATGAACTCAACGAGCGGCTGAATGAAGAGATGTTCGCGGAGCCGCCGGCAGGAATGGGCTTTGGAGCGTCGGTGTCGCCGACCGGGAAGAGACCCGGCGTGATGGCCCTCATGCGGACGATTGTGGAGAAGTGAGCCCTTTTTCTTCCGTGCAACAGTCCAGGGACATGACCATGCACACCTTCCGGTACGGAGAAACCGAGATCAACCACCTCAAAAAGCGGGACAGGAAACTCGGGGCCGCGATCACCGAGATCGGGATGATCGAACGGGACGTGATACCCGATCTCTTCACCGCGCTGGTTGCAAGCGTGGCAAGTCAGCAGATCTCGGCAAAGGCTGCGGAGACGGTCTGGCGCCGGATGGAAGAGAGACTCGGGACGATCACGCCGTCATCCATTGCCGGCGCCACTCCCGAAGAGATCCAGCAGTGCGGCATGTCGATGAGAAAGGCCGGCTACATCAAGGGTATCGGGGAGGCTGTAACGAACGGCAGCCTCGACCTTGCCGGGCTCCATGAGCTTTCCGATGACGATGTTATTGCCCGCCTCTCGGCCCTGAGCGGCGTAGGGATCTGGACTGCCGAGATGCTCCTCATTTTCTCCATGGAACGGCCGGATGTCCTGAGCTGGGGAGACCTGGCGATTCGCAGGGGGATGATGCAATTGTACGGAAAAAGTAGTATCGACCGTGCAGCATTTGAACGGTACCGGAAACGGTATTCCCCCTATGGATCCGTGGCATCGCTGTACCTGTGGGAGATCTCGCACCGGTAATCACCGGGCGGGGCGGACAGCCATTTCCCGACCGATCGGCAATCTTCGCCGGATTCTCCCCGGTCAACACAAACCCTCTTGCTTTGAACACAAGCAGACTTTCCTTAACACAAATTTTTATGATTAAAAATTCCGTAAAACCGTCCGATTTTTAATTCGGGCTTAATATATCCTTCTACGGCGGAATAAATTCGAAACCTTTTAATCAAGATCCTTCCAACGTAAGACTGACCACAAAGAGTATTTACTATGTACTCGTTGTGCGTGGCATTGCATTTTGAATACTCTCGTGCATTCGCACGCAGGGAGGAGGCTAAATGGAACATATTGTATTTGGCATTGGAATTACTGCATTGACAGGAGCTCTTGCCACTGTAGCCGGTGCTGCAGAAGATACTGAATCCAACATCGGGTCCCAGGGTGACCCGAACTCACAGGTTCAGCTCGCACCGCAGATGGGTTTCCTGCATCGCATCTTCAACAAGGCGGTTGCAGGTGAACCCCCGGCATACGGTCTCTGGTGCTGTCTTGGCGCCGGACTCGCATGGGCATTCATGGCCATGCAGTTTAACGCGGTTCTTGCTATCGTTCTCGGTTCTGTACTCGCAGTCTTTGTACAGGGCGTTTATGCAACCACCGCTTACGTTGGCAGGACCGCGAGCCTGTCCAAGTTCGGGCAGCCGATCTACGTGGACATACTGAAGTCCATGACGACGGTTACCATGGCACATGCCTTTATTGCAATCTTTGCAACCGTGGCGATCTGCCAGCTGATCAACGGTGCACTGGGACACCCGTTCCCGCTGCCGCTGCTCGGTCTCGTCTGGGGTATCGCACTCGGTGCAGCAGGATCTGCAACAGGCAACCCGTACTACGGGAAGGAACGCCAGTACCAGAACCAGAAATTCGGTGCAGGTGTCCCGATCTCGGCGTCCGGTAACATCGTCCGCTATGCAGAAGCCGGCGAAAGAAACTCAATCGACAACGGCTGGTTCACCGCAAAGATCGGCGGCTCAGCATCCGGTATCTGCTTTGGTATGATTGTCTTCCTCGAACTCTGGCGTACCGTTCTCTTTGAGCAGGTAGCAGCCGGGTGGGGCGCAATCGTCGTCGGTGTCCTCATGATCCTCGTCTTCACGGTCATAGACCGCTACATCGAGGTCTGGGCACGGAAGACCTACGGACCCTACACCGAGGCAAAGGAGGCATCCTCATGAGCGCAGTTGCAGCAAAGCCCGCAGCGGGCGGCGCAATCAACTGGACTGCAATGGCAGTCGGTATTGTGATGTTCCTCATCCTCATGGGGATCTGCTATTACATCTACCCGACCGGCCTGATGCCGCTCTTCCTCATCGTTGTCGGCGGTGTCCTGATCGGTTTCGGCGTCCACTTCGTCCCGGTCGGCGGTGCACCCGCTGCAATGGGACAGGCTCCCGGTATTGCGACCGGTGTCGCAATGCTTGCAGCAGGTGGCGGTCTCGCCGGTCTCTTCGGAGGCGCATGGGCAGCAGCAGCAGGGCAGGACGCCCTTGTTGTCGTCATCACCGGCGGTATCGGCGGCGGCCTGATGATGGCCATCACCTGTATGATGGTGAACTTCGTCTACGTCTTCGGCATGGGTATCCCGGCAGCATCCGGTAAGGTCGCAAACGACCCCATCACCGGTGACAGCCAGGTTGAGTACAAGTCCCAGGGAACAGAGGGGCACGGTCTTCCGTTCATCTCGTTCGTTGGCGGTGTCATCGGAGGTCTCTTCGCTGGTGCCGGCGGTACGCTCATCTACCTTGAACTTCTCGAGGTCTACAAGGCAGCGCTCCCCGGCGTCATGCAGATTACCGCAGCACAGGTCCTGCCGATCGCTGTTTCCGCAGCAGGTATGTTCGCCGTGGGTATGTTCCTCGTGAACGCAGTTCTTACCGCGTACAACATCACGGGAACCATCGAAGGACCCCACGACCCGAAGTTCAAGCGCTGGCCCCGGTCAGTCGTTGCATCCGCAGTTGCATCTGCACTCTGCGGCCTTGTGGCGATCCTGATCGTTGCACTCTGAGGTGTTGAAGATGACAGTAAAAGTTGAAGTAATTGAAGGCGGCATCCCGCACAATAAGATCATGATTGCGGGTATTGTCAGCACACTCGTCTGTCTCTACCTGACCTACCTCAATGTGCTCACCTCCACCGAGATGTTCTCATTCTTCGGCGGCCTTGCGGTGATCGCGGCATTGATCTGGGGGAGTCACACCATCAAGGTACTGTGCAGTTACGGTATCGGTACCGGTGTGCCCTCGGCAGGTATGATCGCATTCGGCTCGGGAGTTATCGCCATGCTGCTTGCAACCAAGTTCGGCATCATGGCGCCGATCGTTGCAGCAGTCCTTGCAGCAGTCATCGGGTTCATCCTCGGGTATGTTTCCAACAACATCCTGAACATGAAGATCCCGGCCATGGTCCAGTCACTGACCGAAATGGCAGTTGTCGGTGCACTCACCCTCATGGGCTTTGCTGCACTGATGACCGGCAGGTTTACCTTTGACGCCCTGACCACCGGACATGTCACTGTCCTTGGTATGTCACTCCTGACCCACCAGCAGTCATTCATCGGCGGATGTCTCATCGCAGTCGCATTCCTGCTCGGTGCAATTGCTATCCAGCACCCGTTCAACGCGTGCCTTGGCCCCGGCTGGCAGCAGGACCGCATGCTCATGCTCACCGCAGAGTGCGGGTTCCTCTCCATGATTATGGCGGCCGTCATGTCCTTTGCCTTAATCAGCACGGGATCAGCAATCATCTCGCTCATCATCGCGATCATCGGCTGGGCATACACCTACAAGGAGTACATGGTACTTTCGAAGCGCGACGCAGCAGCATGGCTCGATGCAAAACCGATTCCTGAAGTGGAGGGACACTAACATGGGATACGTAATTGTACTCCCGGAATTCGGCCTTGTAGCCGACCCCGTAGTCGGTGTTGTGACCTCCGCAGGAGAATCACTTGCACCGGTCATTGAGAAGGTCGCAATCCTTGAAGCAACCAGTGACGACCTCGTCAACATGCTTTCAGGAGAAGGCAACCTCCTGGCCTCGTTCCCGAACAGGGAGAGCGGCCTTGCGATTGGCGGTACTATCACCTCATACTGGTACGGTCTTGCTGTCGGATTACTCATTGCCGGAATCATTGCATTCCAGATGATCAAGGTGGTCTAACATGGCAGACAAGAAATCACCAGCAAGTGGCTGGCCGCTCATCAAGGGTGACTTCCACTCAGGCGATGCTAACAGCCCCGTTGCTGTTATCACCATGGGCTCTCACCTCGACGAACAGGGCATCTGCGATGCCGGAGCGGCACTCTGCGGGTCCTGTAAGACCGAGAACCTCGGCCTTGAAAAGGTCATCGCCAATGTTATCGCGAACCCCAACATCAGGTTCGCCCTCCTCGTCGGCACGGAAGTGAAAGGTCACCTCTCCGCACAGACCCTCGTCGCCCTCCACAAGAACGGCGTCAAGGAAGGTCGTGTTGTCGGCGCTGAAGGCGCTATCCCCTTCATCGAGAACTTAAACGACACCCACATCAAGCGGTTCCAGGAACAGGTTGAGATCGTCAACATCATGGAGACCGAAGATGTCGGTGCGGTCAAGGCAAAGATCAACGAACTCAAGGCTAAAGACCCGGGTGCGTTCGCTGCCGACCCAATGGTCGTTGAAGTCAAGGAAGCTGCCGGTGGAGCCGAAGAAGCTGGTGGGGAAGTCCGCCCGCTCTCCGGCGAGATGGCACTCATCACGGCCCGCATGAAAGTCATCGAGAAGATGGTGACGGATATCGGGTACCGGGACAAGTTTGCCGCCGGGGTCTATGCAGGTAAGATCGAAGGCCTGATGATCGGTCTGATCGTCTCGTTTGCCCTGGTCGGATTCCTTATGCTGGGGTGAACAAGATGGCAGAAGAAGCTAAATCAACCGGACCCGTCAGGATGGTCGCGATCGATAACATGGTGGAGAACATCCGCTACAAGTCGCAGATCCTGGCAAGGACCAACAAGATCGACTCGGCAGTCACTGCATCCGGCTTAGTCGGATTTACCGCAGGCCTGCTCACGGCACTGATCCTGATCATACTGCCGGCATTATTGATGGGGTGAAGAAGATGGCTGACAAGAAATCACCAGCAAGTGGCTGGCCACTCATCAAGGGTGACTTCCACTCAGGCGACGCTAACAGCCCCGTTGCTGTTATCACCATGGGTTCTCACCTCGACGAACAGGGAATCTGCGATGCCGGAGCGGCACTCTGCGGATCCTGTAAGACCGAAAACCTCGGCCTTGAAAAGGTCATCGCCAACGTTATTGCCAACCCCAACATCAGGTTCGCCCTCCTCGTCGGTACGGAAGTGAAAGGTCACCTCTCCGCACAGACTCTCGTCGCCCTCCACAAGAACGGCGTCAAGGAAGGACGAGTCGTCGGCGCTGAAGGCGCAATTCCCTTCATCGAGAACTTAAACGACGGCCACATCAAGCGGTTCCAGGAACAGGTTGAGATCGTCAACATCATGGAGACCGAAGATGTCGGTGCGGTCAAGGCAAAGATCAACGAACTCAAGGCTAAAGACCCGGGTGCGTTCGCCGCCGACCCAATGGTCGTTGAAGTCAAGGAAGCTGCCGGTGGGCAGGAAGCAGGCGCTGCAAGTGCTAACCCCCAGTTCCTCGAGATCGAGAAACGCCTCGACAAGATCGAGAAGAAACTCGAGTTCGTAGATGCGGAAGTTGCACAGCGTGTTGGACGAAAAATCGGACGGGATATCGGTATACTGTACGGCCTGATGGCAGGCGTTATGGTATTTATCATGATGTTGTTCCTGTTCCAGAAATTAATGGCAATGGTATAATGGAGGTGTAATAGAACATGTTCAGATTTGAAAAAGAACAGAGTGTCTGGGACTTCAACGGCACCAAGATTGGTGGACAGCCCGGCGAGTACCCGACCGTACTGGGTGCCTCAATCTTCTACAACAAGCATGAATGCGTACTTGATGACAAGAAAGGCACTATCGACAAGGCAAAGGCAGAAGCACTCTGGAACCGCTGTCAGGTTCTGTCTGACGCAACCGGTATTCCGCACTTCATCCAGATCATCGCGGAATACGGAGAAGCATTCGAGAGCTACTTCAACTGGTTTGACTCAATCGACAACAAGACCGCGTTCCTGATGGACTCATCTGTGCCCACGGCACTTGCCCACGCATGCAAGTACGTGACCGAAGTCGGTCTTGCAAAGCGTGCGATCTACAACTCGATCAACGGGTCAATCCTCCCGGAGAGCATCGAGGCACTCAAGAACAGTGACGTCGACGCAGCAATCGTCCTCGCCTTCAACCCTGCTGACCCCTCGGTCGCAGGAAG